>Ga0078972_1000299_pt1 | contig 206444 bp, 176 predicted proteins | sample YelNatPaOPGAMG01_FD_67568 | JGI IMG/M metagenome (GOLD analysis project Ga0078972, IMG submission 67568) | Hot spring thermophilic microbial communities from Obsidian Pool, Yellowstone National Park, USA - OP-RAMG-01 (SPADES assembly) (version 2) | ecosystem: Environmental > Aquatic > Thermal...
GGCATCGGCCAAGTCGTTGACGGCGACAAATTCCACTTCCCTTTTGGGCGCCTTCAAACCCGCCCGAAACACCAATCGTCCAATCCTGCCAAATCCGTTGACGGCCACTCGTACCGGCATATTAACCTCCTGTTATTTATAGGGTTTCCGAAACAGGGAAACACGTGTCTATCTGTCTTAACATCTTGAAAAGATTAACACTAAAGGAAGGACTTGTCAACTTTGCCTGTCCAAGGTACGCTTGGAAAAGGTTAGACCATTTTTATGCCAGTGGTCTTCATCGGCCGTTGAAACCTTTTCCCATCAAACGGACCTGGGTCTTTTATTTTTTATTGAACCTATTTTTCATTTTTTATATAAAATGAGTTCATCTTTAAAATTGGGGAGGATAGGAAAAAAGCGAAGTTGTGCCGAATGCCAATGTGGTGGTTAGCTGAGTATCCGTTGCTCCCCGGGAAAATATTTTTGTTTGCACTGAATTATTTCAAGAAAGGAGGAGGATTATGAAGAAATTTACGGATTTTGTTTGGATGATTATGCTGGTTCTGATTTTGATCGGTCTTTTCTTTTTCTCCGCCCCTGCTTCTGCCGGTCTTTGCAAGCCCCAATTCCACTATAACCCTATTATTTTTGTGCATGGCGGTGCAGGTTCGGGAAGCCAATTCGAATCCCAGGCCATGCGGTTCACCAGCAACGGATATCCCCAAGACTACATCAATGTTCTTGAATATGACTCCCGCTTTACGATTGAGACCATGACGGATGTCCTGAATCGTATGGATCAGTTGATTGCCGATTTGAAGCAGAAATTTTGTGTTGAGCAAGTTGACGTTGTAGGACATTCCCTCGGGACATCGGTTATGCAAACCTATTTAGCTACTCCTTCCCGTGCAGCCAATGTAGCGCATTATGTAAACATAGATGGTCGGACAGCAGCGGCCCTACCTGGAGGGGTACCCACCTTGGCCCTCTGGGCGGATAAGACGAATACGGGATCGATTCGAGAGATCGTCGGGGCTTGGAATATAACCCTTAATAAAACAGGACACATCCAAGCAGCCACCGGGGCTGAATCTTTTTATTATATGTACAAGTTTTTTACCGGAAAAGAGCCCAAAACCACCGAGATTCTACCCGAACGTGGAGGAAAAATTACCTTGGCTGGGAGGGTGGTTTATTTTCCGCAAAATATAGGGGTGGCCGGCGGAACGTTAAAGATTTACGAAATCAACGGCTATACTGGCGCACGCCTCCATCGTAACCCAAAGGCCGTCTATGCCATCGGCCCGGATGGAAACTGGGGACCTTTCAAGGCCAGGGCGGGTGATTACTATGAGTTTATGGTTATACATCCGACGGGCGAGTTACATCCCTTCTATTACCAGCCCTTTATCAGGAGTAATCATTTGCTTCGCCTGAACACCTCTCCTGAGCCTGGTGGAGGGACTTCGGCGGTAATGGATCGGAGCCCAAACCACGCCAATCTGATCATTTCCAGAAACAAGGAGTACTGGGGTAACCAAGGGGTTGATAACGACATCCTCGCGGTTAATGGTGTCAATTTGGTCAATGCCGCCACCTGCCCGGCTGCCCCCATGAGCGCCACATCAAGCGTTTTATTTGTTTTTGATCAAATGGCTGACCAGATCAGCCATCCTGAAGTGGCTATACCCGAGACCTTAACCTTTTTTTCCATGGTTGATCATTTTGTGCCAGGGGCTTATCCCCCGAATGGGACGATACGCATAACCCTCATACCCAGAGGGGAAAACGGTTTGATGCAGGTGTTGAATGTGCCTAATTGGGCATCTTCGGTAGTCAGGAGAATATCCGTCACTTTCAATGACTATACCCAGGGGGACAGCATCCCTTATGACGACAGACCGTGGCCTTGGTTTTGGTAATGAAACAAATTCGTAAGTCATTCTATCCTAAGATTACCAAAAAGGCAGGGCCGGCATTAACCCTGCCTTTTTGGTAGGAATTCTCTCAAGTTCAAAAAGAAAATTTTTGATCGTTTTTTGATAATGGGCGGGAAACTCCCACCGCTGGTTTATTGGATTGCTCCAGAGAGGGTACAGCTTTTTTGCTGTCTACTTCATGACGAAGGACAACAGTTCCAGCATGCGATTGGAGAAACCCCATTCGTTGTCGTACCAGGAGAGGATTTTGACCATGCGGCCGCCGATGACATAGGTGCTGGGCAGATCGACGATGGAGGAATGGGGATTGCCGTTGAAGTCTTTGGAGACCAATTCCTCTTCGGAACAGGCCAGGATCCCCTTCAAGGGGCCGGCGGCGTACTCCTTGAATTTCCCGTTGACTTCTTCTTTGGTCACGGTCTTGGCCAAAAGGACCGTTACATCCACTAAGGAGACATTGGGAACGGGGACGCGGACGGCCAAACCGTCCAGTTTCCCCTTCAACTCGGGAATGACCTCGGCGATGGCCTTGGCCGCCCCGGTGGTGGTGGGGATCATGGACAGGGCGGCGGCCCGGGCCCGCCGCAGGTCGCGATGGGCCTCGTCGGCCACCACCTGGTCGTTGGTGTAGGCGTGGACCGTGGTCATCAAACCGTATTCGATGCCGAATTCCTTCTGTAGGACCTTGACCACCGGGGCCAGGCAGTTGGTCGTGCAGGAACCCATGGAGAGGATATGGTGTCGGGTGGGATCATAGGTCTCCTCGTTGATGCCCAGGACGATGGTGGCGTCCGGGTTTTTGCCCGGCGCCGAGATGACCACCTTGCGGGCCCCGGCCCGTAGATGCTTTTCCGCCCCGGCCCGATCGGTGAACTTGCCGGTGCTTTCCAGGACCGCATCCACCCCCAGTTCCTTCCAGGGCAGGGCCTCCGGGTCCCGTTGGGAAAAGGTGCGGATCTCCTGTCCGTTGACGATGATGGCATCGTCCTTGCTCGAGACCTCGGCCTCCAGGATGCCGTGGACCGAGTCGTATTTGAGCAGGTGGGCCATGGTCCGGGCATCGGCCAAGTCGTTGACGGCGACAAATTCCACTTCCCTTTTGGGCGCCTTCAAACCCGCCCGAAACACCAATCGTCCAATCCTGCCAAATCCGTTGACGGCCACTCGTACCGGCATAGTTTCCTCCTTTTGATCAAGGGTTATTGATTGTTGAGGGCTTGATAGACAAGGTAATATAATAAAAGAGTAACCCTAACATTGAGGATTGTCAACGCTTCTTGGCCTTCGAGGGTAGGAGAAAAGAAAAACGGCTCTCCAACCAAGGATGGTTCGAACCGTTGAAGGACCTTTCCACAAAGGTCACCCATCCGTTTTGGGCGAAGCGAATGACCGTCGAGGAACGGGTGCCGTAATTCGGGCTTTGGATGAAGACCGCGGACAAAACTTTTTCCCACTCCGGGGTTACGCCGGTTTGGGGAAGGCGGTGGGGGGGAGCGGTCTTCCGATCGGCCAACATATGGAAGAGCTGTTCTTCCAGGGCGGTTCCTTTATGTTGAAGGGCGGCCTCCATGGCCTTCTTGCCTTTTAAGACTTTGGGCCACGGGCTGTCCAATAGGGCGTTGCTCAAGCCGTAGACCCCGGGAGACAGGCGGCGCAGATCGCCGCGGTTGGAATAGTAAAAGAGGTCCGAAGGGTCTCCGCAGATGAGGTTGAAGCCGTTGTAACGATGGCCGATCCGGGACACTTTTTCCATATAGGTCGCCGCACTTACCCGGCCGGTGAGGAAATCGGCCACCAACTGGCCCCGGGAAGGGGCGTCGGGTTTGATCGAGGCCGGATCGCGAAAATTGGTGACGGCGGCGAACTTCCCTTGCCGGGTTATGCCCAACCAAGTCCCCCCTTCTTTAAGGTCGCGACCGGCCAGGACATGAGGGGCGTCGTCCCAAAATTGGGCCGGAAGGGTAGGACGGTCAAAAAATTCGTCCCTGTTGGCCGCGGCGATGAGGCGGTAACGGGGACGGCTGCGGTAGGCGAAAATAATCAGGCACATATATTTAGTAAAATCAATTTCTTATGTTGCCGATTCGGATTAAGGCAGGGATTCGGTGGTACGAATCCGCCGGTTTCTCGGTCCTAACGGGTACATCCTCAAGGCAAATATACCACGGTTGTTTTCTTAATAAAAATAAATTGCGAAGGCGAAGAAAAAATAAACTGTCGGGTTTTTTTACAAAAAACCCCCATTTTTATAACTTATTGTATTTAAAGAACAAAAAGGAACGATTCGGAAGGGGGCGGGGAAGACTGTCGGAATTATTTACATTTTTAAAGGGGCTGGATACGGGGGTAATTTTTTAAAAAAACATTAAAATCAATTAATTACAATTTTGGCACAAAATATGCTAATATTTTTATAAATAAAAAAAAGGAGGGATCTTATGCGAAAAATCGGTTTAAAGAGCGGAGTGGTTTGGGTATTATTACTGTTATTCTTTTGGGTCCCCAGCCAAGGGTATTCCTATTCCCATGTTTTGGCCTTTGGGGACAGCCTTTCCGATAACGGGATTTATCAGGGTTATGGGGGGGAACCAGGTAATACCAATTCATCCGATGTTTACGGGTTTATGCGTTTTTCCAATGGACCGGTTTGGGTCGAGTATCTGGCAGGATCCATGGGAGCCACCCTCTTGGACATGGCCTACGGGGGGGCGACGACAAGCTGGGATAACCCGGCGGCCCATTTGTCCACAACCGGCCTGTTTTGGCAGGTGTCCACTTACGGCGCCGTTTTTGGCTCTATCCCTGACGACACCTTGGTCACCGTCTGGGCCGGTGGAAACGATATGTTTAATGCCCGTGATCCGATTACCGCCGCCGACAATATCGCAACGGCTATCACCACCCTGATTGGATTAGGGGGCGATACCTTCTTGGTGCCGAACCTGACCAAAGGGGGAGCCTATGCAGCCTGGATCGAGCCCTTTGATACGGCCTTGGAGTCCGAACTGGCAGGTCTTCGCACCCTTTACCCGAACAAAGAATTTTTCTATCTCGACCTAAACAACCTGGTCTTGACCGGGATTGATTATTATGACGGTACTTTTTTAGCTCAAACCTATGGACCCGGGGTCTATGCCTGGTGGGATAGGGTGGGTGTTCATCCGACCACGGAGGTCCATCGCCAGATCGCAGCTTATGCCCTTAACACCGTGCCTGAGCCGGGCGTATTCGTATATTTCCTGGTGGGATTGGCCACTTTGGCGGCCCTACGAAAAAGGGGATGGGCTGTGAAAAAATCTTCCTGATTTCCCTTTAGGGAGGGGGTGAAAGGAAAATCCTTTCACCCCCTCCTTCCAACTCGTTTTTTCTTCCGCCTTAAGCTACTCCTAAATGCCCTGAGGGTCCGTCTATCCTTTTTGAAATTTTTCGCCTCACTCCCGACCGGCCCGATCCAGGAAGGAAGTTCTCCCTCGTCCTTGCAATTTTTCCCCAAATAAGGTAAGAACCTTTTGATCGTTTTACCGCATTACCAATCAAGGAAAAAGGCATGGACCTTCGTTTCATCCAGGCCCGGGACCTGCCCGACGCCTGGTTTCAATGCGTTTATGAAATCCTGGACCACGGCCGGGAATATGTCATCGACCGCGGGAGTTACTGCGGCCAGAAACGGTTGGAGTTCGACTACATCACCATCCGCATCAAGTATCCCGGCACCCGGCCTCTTTTGCCCGATATCCCTCCATCCCTGGGCATCCCCAATCCGGTGGCCGAAGGTTATGTCGAGCAATACCTTCCCTATCTGATGACCTCGGTCAAACAGCCCAACGAGGACTATACCTACGGCCAATACCTGGAACCCCAGATCAAGGAAGTGATCCGTATGTACAAGGAAGAGGGCTTCGGGACCAACCAGGCCTATATGACCGTAGGAAACCCCGAGGCCATCTATTTGAACGATCCCCCTTGTCTCCGGGGGATCGACACCCGCATCAAGGATAACCGCCTCCATTTCTTCGTCTATTTTCGATCCTGGGACCTTTGGAACGGCTTTCCGGCCAACCTGGCGGCCATCCAGCATTTGAAGGAATATATGGCCCAGGAGATCGGCGTCGAAGACGGCGAGATCATCGCCGCCAGCAAGGGCCTGCATCTTTATGATTATGTCTGGGAACTGGCCAAACTCCGGGCCCTGAAAAAATAATCTTTTATTTAAGCGGTTACAAAAGGCTTGCTTGTCTTGCCCCTGAAAAGACCCACCTAAAAGAAGCCCGCCTTTCCCGGTCATCCGTATTTTCCCTTTCCCTTTCCTTGAATCGTTAAAGTTTTTCACTTTTCAGCCGATAAAAAAGTCAATGGAGGAAAAAGCATGTTTTATCCCGGCCATAAAAAGACCATGCGGATGGGTTAAAAACGATGAGGAGGTAAAGAAGATGTTTCGTTTCCGGATGAGTTTGACCAAAAAGATACTTTTTTCATCCCTGGCCATCGTCCTCTGTTTTTCTTTGTTCATGACCTGGATGGCTTTCGGTAGGAAAAAACAGATGTATCAAGACAAAGTGGAATCGCTCAGGCTCCCGGTCGAGGTGGCCTTTAGCCTTTTGAACGAATACGAGGCCCGGGCCCAGAAAGGGGAAATCAGTCGTGAAGAGGCCCAAAAACGGGCCGCCGAGCGATTGAGGAATTTCCGCTACAGCGGCAAAGAATACATTTGGATCAACGACTTGCAGCCCAAGATGATCATGGATCCCTACAAGCCGGAGATGGAAGGGAAAGACCTAAGTGATTTTAAAGACCCCAAAGGGAAAAAGCTTTTCGTGGAAATGGTCAATATCTGCCGGGAAAAGGGAGGCGGCCTGGTGGAGTATATGTGGCCCAAGCACGAGGGGAAAGAGCCTGTGGACAAGATCTCCTATGTGATGCTCTTTAAGCCTTGGGGATGGGTCATTGGCACCGGGATCTATATCGACGATCTCCAGCAAGAGATGAATCGGGTCTTTATGACCATTTTTTTGGCCACTGCCTTGATCCTGGCCGGCAGCTTGGTCTTTTCTTATTGGATCAGCCGTTCCATCGGTCGGCCCCTGACCGAGGTGGCCTCCGGAATGAACGAAGCGGCCGAACAGGTCTCTTCGGCGGCGGTTCAGGTGGCATCGGCCAGCCAGACCTTGGCTGAGGGGACCTCGGAACAGGCCTCGGGGATCGAAGAGACCTCTTCGTCCATAGAAGAGATGTCGGCGATGATCCGCCAAAACGCCGATAGCGCCCTGGAGGCCAACAAACTCATGGAGGAAACCAGCCGGGTCGTGGACGAGGCCAACCGCTCCATGAAGAACCTGACCACTTCCATGACCGAGATTTCCACGGCCAGTGAAGAGACGGCCAAGATCATCAAGACCATTGACGAGATCGCCTTTCAAACCAATTTGTTGGCCCTGAACGCCGCCGTCGAAGCCGCCCGGGCCGGCGAGGCCGGGGCCGGGTTCGCCGTAGTGGCCGACGAAGTCCGCAACCTGGCCATGCGGGCGGCCGACGCGGCCAAGAATACGGCTGAACTGATCGAGAGTACGGTGGGAAAGATCAAGAACGGTTACGAAACCGTGACCAAGACCAATACCGCCTTCTCCCAGGTGGCCGCCCTGGCCAAGAAGGTGGGGGAGCTGGTCGGGGAGATCTCGGCGGCCTCGAACGAGCAGGCCCAGGGGATCGAACAAATCAACCGGGCCGTTTCCGAATTGGACAAGGTGGTCCAACAGAATGCGGCCAGCGCCGAGGAATCCGCATCGGCCGCCCAAGAGATGAACGCCCAGGCGGAGCAGATGAAGATATTCGTCCGGAAATTGTCGGGTCTGATCAGCGGGGCTCAGAACGGAAACGGCGCGGTCTTACACCGAGAGGCCTTGCCCTGGAAGGAAGGCCGAAAAGGACCGGCCCCATCCTCCAAAAAGGGACTTCCGGGGAAGGCCGCGCCTCAGCCCCTTCCGGTAAGAGAAAAAATGCGGCCTCCCCGGACCGTCGTCACGGCCAAGGCCAAGGAGGTCCGACCCGAAGAGGTGATCCCCTTGGAGGAAGGGGAATTCAAGGCCTTTTAGCGCCGAAGGAGTGAGCCTTTCCTGCCGGCCGGGGGAAAGGCCGAGAAGGGGGCAACCAATAGAAAAGGGCTTCCCGGAAAGGGAAGCCCTTTTGTTTTGATTTTATTGTGCCCTTAAGGGAAAAGATTTTTTCTTTAGACCGTTCAAACCGGCTTCAAGACCATGAGCAGTTGCCCTTCCCGGACCGATTCGTTCAAGCGGACACAGATTTCCATCACCTGACCCCGAAAGGGGGCGCTGACCACATTCTCCATCTTCATGGCCTCCAGGTTGGCGATCTCTTCCCCTTTATGGACGATATCGCCGACCTTGAGGGGACCGCGTTTGGGGTTCCCGATGCGCCAGACATTGCCGTTGATGGGGGCCCCGATCTCCCCTTCCCCTTTGGCCATGCGAATCTCCGCCCGCACCGCCGTCGGTGTTTCCACCGTATGGACCCGGGCCTTGTTGTTGATCTTCAGGACCACATGGATCCTTCCTTCGTGTTGGGCCCCCACCGAGACCAATTCCAGGCTGTAAGGCTTTCCGAAAAATTCGAACTCCACCTTGTCTCCGGGTCGGGTCAGGCCGTGGCGCCAGACCGGGGTGGGCAGGACCAAGGGGGCCTCGCCGTAGGTCTCCCTGAAGCGGATCCACTCCAAAGCGTCTTTGGGATGCATCAAGTATAGAAGGAATTCCTCTTCACCGGCTGGACGCCCCAGTTGTTCTTCCAGTTCGTCCCGAAGGATTTCCAGTTCGTGATCCCCTCCCTCGGGGACAAGGGGCGTTTCCCTTCTTTCCCGGATTTTTTTCTCCCATTCTTCGCCGAAGGTGCTTTGATAGATCCAATTCGCCGGCCAACCGGCGGGAAGTCTCCCGTAATGACCGAGGAGGAGATTGCGGAAGTCTTCCGGGGCGTTGGCGAAGAGCTGGAGGAGTTCCTCCTGTTCCGCTTCGGTCATCAGGGCGGGATCTTGCCCCTTCTCCTCGACGAAGCGGGTCAGGAGATCGAGGAGGTGCGCTACGCCCGCCTCTCCTTTTTCTTTTACATAGCGGTTGACGATACCGCTGCAGGTGACCCAGGTGATTTGGGAACCGGGGGTTACGTCAAAATAACGGATCATGCGGTTGTAGAGGGACATGAGTTTGAGGATGGCCGGCATGAACTCTAAGAAATCCCCTTTTTGGGCCTGCTCGAAGGAACTGGGGAAGGCCCCACCGGGCATGCGGTGGTGGATGACATTGTGGTCATATCCCCGAAAAGGGGACTCCGCCCAATGGTAATGGCCGATCCACTCCCTTGCCTTTTGACAGGCCTCTTCGGCTTCTTTGCGCTCCAAATTGACGGGGATGCCCGATTCTTCAAAGTAGGCCTGGACGGCCAACATGGACGGCTGACCGTAAAAGCGGACAAGGGAGTCTTCTTCGACATCGAAGATCTTGGCCCCGGCCCGGGCGGCGGCCAGGTAGGCCGGCAAGGCCAGCCCGTCGGTGATGTGGCGGTGGTAATGGATCACCAGATCGGGAAAGGATTGTTTGACGGCGTCGATCAATTGGGCTATGTCCTTGGGGCTTCCGACGCCGGCCATGTCTTTTATGCAGAGGATGATATGTCCGGTTCCGCCGCACAGATGGACGATTTGGCGGACCAGTTCCAGATAGTAATCGACCGAGGCCCAATCGGCCTTGGTGTAGGAGACGGCCGGTTGAAAGAGTTTTCCCCTGTTCATGACCACCTCGGCCACGGTCTGCATGTTGCGGATGTCGTTCAAAAAGGAAAAACAGCGCCAGACATCGATGTCCACCTTCCCCACGGCGTATTCGATGACCCGCCGGGGATAGGGCCGATACCCCCAGAGATTGTTTTCCCTGATAAGGGTCTGGAGCAGAACGCCGGGCATGAGTTTTCGGAAGAGGCGGATTTCTTCAAAGGGATTTTCCTTTCGGTTCATCAGGCCCACATGCCAGCGGGCCCCGCCGTGGCATTCGGCGCTGAACAGCCCCATGCGGTTGTAGATGGGGGCCAGGGTAGCCAGGTCAAAAAGGCGAAGGCGGTTTTTATAGTCCGATTGTCCGGCGTCGCGCATGGCCGTGCTGGTCAAAAAGACCCCGGGGTATTCCCGAACCGTGCGGACGATCTCTTCCGGTGTCATGTGAGGGGTCAAAAAGATCGTTTCCATGGTCTTTACATCCAGGGGCGGGGTCCCAAGGCGGAGATTTCGGCCACATACTGGGCGATCTTCAGGACCTCGTCCTCACTGTCCTTTTCCTTGAAGGTGGAGATGAGTTCGTTTAAGTGTTCCTCGATGAAGCGGGTGGAAAATTCCCCGCCCTTGAAGGCCGGATGGCGGATGATGCTCAAGAGCAAGGGGGTCAAGGTCTTGACCCCTTCCACGCGCAAATATTTGCTCAAGCAACGGTCCATGACCCGTATGGCATCCTCCCGATCCGCCCCGGCGGTCATGACCAGCATCAAAAGGGAATCATAATACGGAGGGATTTCCGCCCCTTCATAGACCCCTGAGGCGATGCGCACGGCCGGTCCGTCGGGGATGAGGAGACGGGTGATGGTCCCGAAAGAGGGGTTGAAGGTCTTGGGGTCTTCGGCGTTCAAGCGGGCCTCCAGGGCCCAACGGTTGGGATAGACCTCGGATTGTTTGAAAGGGATCTTTTTCCCCTCGGCCACATCGATCATCAGCCCGACGATGTCCATACCCGTGATCAACTCGGTAATGCCGTGTTCCACTTGGAGGCGGGTGTTGACCTCGAGGAAATAAAATTTTCTCGAGGCGGAATCGAAGATGAACTCCACCGTACCGGCCGAGCGGTAGCCGATCTCGCGCATGAGGCGGACGGAGTGGAAATAGAGTTCCTGCCGCAGGTCTTCGTCCAGGGTGGGGGAAGGGGCTTCTTCGATGATCTTTTGGTTCCGCCGCTGGATGGTGCATTCCCGTTCGAAGAGGTGGCGGACATTGCCGTATTCGTCGGCGATGATCTGGACCTCAATGTGCCGTCCCCTTTCGATGTATTTTTCGACCATGACCTTGTCGTCGCCGAAGGCCTTGAACGATTCGGACCGAGCCTGGGCCAGGGCCTGTGGCAGATCCTCCTTCTTTTCCACCTTGATCATTCCTTTGCCCCCGCCTCCGGAAGCGGCCTTGATCATCAAGGGGAAATCGATTTTTTGCTCCTTTTGCCAGCGCAGGATGTCTTCGACCTTTTGGACCCGATTCAATCCCGGAATGGTCGGGACATGGGCCCTTTCGGCCAATCCTTTGGCCTCGATCTTGTCCCCTAAGGCACGGATGACCTGAGGAGGCGGACCGATCCAGACGATACCCGCTTCTTCAACCTTTTCGGCGAAATCGGCGTTTTCGGAGAGGAACCCCCATCCGGGGTGAAGGGCGTCGCACCCGCTTTCCCGGGCCGCCTCGATGATCCTTTCCATGTTCAGATAGGATTCGATCGGCGGGGCCTCGCCGATAAACCGGGCCGAATCAGCGGTGAGGACATGCTGGCCCAAGCGGTCCGGGGCGCTGTATACGGCTACGGTCTGGATCCTGCGGTCGCGGCAGGTATGCATGATCCGCACGGCCGGCACGCCGCGGTTGGCCACCAAGATCTTTTTGATTGCTTTCGTTTTCGGCATACTCCTCCCTCTGTTTATTTCCTGCCGATTTTCCAAAGCCTATGGAGAGGGGGAAAACCGTGGAGGTACAAAAAGGGGATTGATGAAAGATCGAATGACCTTCGTAATCAATAGTCCAGAAAAAGCAAGGTCTTGTCAAGAAAAATGTGGATAGTTGGGGAAATCCCGGGGATTCCTTTACGATCAAGTGGAAAAATGAGGACGATCCTTACAACGAAACATTTTCAAATAGAGATAGGCGTTGACCAGACAGAGGAGGACGGTCAGAAGAAGGATGAGAGTCGGGGAAAGGTCCAGATAAATGATCTTCTCGACATAATGAATGATAAAGGAACCGGAGTATCCCAGGCCGGGATCGTGGCGGGAGCGCAGCCAGATTTCCAGATGGGTCAGGGGACAGTACCAATCGAAAACATGTAAGATCAGGGCGAAGAGCAGACCTCCTATGTGGACCCGTTTGACCCCCTTGTTTTTCAGCCCCCAGTAGGCCCCAAAAAAGAGAAAGAGGATCCAGGAAAAATGGAGGACAACCATGGTGTCAACCAAAATTTTGTAAGCCATTGCTCGAAAATCCTTTTCCTTGCCTGGACTATCTTACCAAATCATGGTAGATTCGGCCAGAAAAAGGCCGCTGGTCTTTGCTGGGTGAAGAAACAGTTACGGGATCTCTCTTTGAAGATGCTCTTCCCTGCCCATGAACATAGTCATTGATTTTCCCTCCCGGATAGGCAAAGGGCCTCCGGTTTTTGATGTCATCGTCATCGGGGCCGGGGCCTCGGGGATGATGGCCGCCGGCCGGGCCGGGGAACTGGGCGCCCGTGTCCTCCTTTTGGAAAAGATGTCCCGGGCGGGCTTGAAACTGGGCATCACCGGGAAAGGTCGTTGCAACTTGACCAACGAAGGGGATATCCCGACCTTTTTGAAAAAATACTACCCTGACGGCCGATTCTTGAGGAATGGTTTCGCCCGTTTTTTCAACCAAGACCTGATCCGTTTTTTTGAAGAACGGGGGGTGCCTTTGACCGTCGAAAGGGGAGGGCGGGTCTTCCCTCGATCCGGTCGGGCCTTGGATGTGGTGTCGGCCCTGTTGAGGTATGTCCAGCAAGGCGGGGTCCGCTTACTGAAGGAACGGGCGGTCCGGGAGATCCTCGTCCGGGACGGGTCTGTCCTAGGGGTGAGGACCGCTTGGGAGACCTTTGAGGCCCCATCGGTGATCCTGGCCTGCGGCGGGGCCTCATACCCCCGAACCGGTTCGACCGGAGACGGCTATGCCCTGGCCCGAAGGGTAGGACACCGGATCGTTCCCATTCGTCCCCACCTGGTCCCTTTGGAGACCGAAGAGCCCTGGGTCCAGGGGTTGCAAGGTTTAGCGCTGAAGAATGTATCGGTCACGGTTTGGGTGGGCGGACGAAAAGGACCTTCCGAATTCGGCGAAATGCTCTTCACCCATTTTGGGGTTTCCGGACCCATCATCCTCACTTTGAGCGGGTTCGTCGTGGATGCCTTGGCCCAAGGCAAAGTGGAACTGGCCCTGAATCTGAAACCGGCCTTGACCCCTGATCAGCTCGACCAGCGCCTGCAAAGGGAATTCAGGGCCCATCCCCACAAGACCTTGAAGACCATCTTGACCTTCCTTTTGCCCAAACGCCTGGTCCCTGTGTTTTTGGACAGACCGGAGGTGTCCGGGGAAAAGAAGGGACATCAAATAACCGCCTTGGAGCGAAAAAGACTGCTCCATCTCTTCAACAACCTGCGCCTGACCGTAAAGGGGCACCGGCCCTTGGAAGAAGCCATCGTCACCGCCGGCGGCGTGGCGGTGAAGGAGGTCAATCCCCTGACCATGGAATCCAGAATCGTCCGGGGTCTATATTTGTGCGGTGAAGTCCTGGACATCCAAGGGCAAACGGGCGGCTACAATCTCCAGGCCGCCTTCTCCACCGGTCGGCTGGCCGGAGAGAGTGCGGCCCGACGGGCCCTCGCCTGAGTGGGGCTTGACAAGGGGATGAGGATCATTTAAAAATCCCTTGCTGATCTTAGGCACTTTCAGAAGAAGGCCTTTTCTCTCTTCTTAAGACCGGCATTCAAAAAACGATTCTGGTGCGGAGGCGGCGGGAAGGAGAGGGGCGGAATATATAAGATTCGAACATCTTTGCCTACCATGAAAACCCTGGAGCAAGCGGCTGAGCGATATTGGAATCCCATGATCGAGACCCTCCCGTTGGAGCGGTTACGGGAGCTGCAACTACGGAAGTTCGTCAAGATCCTTGAGTGGGCCTACGAGCGGTCAAAATTCCACCGTCGTTTATATCAGGAGGCCGGTTTGGAACCGGCGGACATCAAGACCTGGGACGATATCCGCAAGGTCCCCAAGGTGGACAAAGGGATGATGCGTTCCATCCAGGGAAAGGAACCTTTCCCTTACGGCGAGGCCTTGTGCGTCCCCCTGGAAGAGGTGGTCGAATTCCGGCAGACCAGCGGCACCACCGGCCAGCCGGTTTACCAACCGGACACCTGGGCGGATTGGGAGTGGTGGTCCGAATGTTGGGCCTATCTCCTTTATGCCCAAGGGTTCCGCAAGAGGGACCGTTGTTTCCTGCCCTTCGGTTATAATGTCTTCGTCGCCTTTTGGGCGGGTCATTATGCGGCGGAAAAAATCGGCTGCGAAGTGGTCCCCGGCGGGGTCTTGGATACGGCGGCCCGTATCCTCAAGATGCAGGAAGTAAAGGCCACGGCCATGATGGCCACGCCGAGTTATGTCCTCACTTTAGCGGATACGGCCAAAACCCGGCTTCACCTCGACCCGGCCAAGGATCTGACCGTGCGCAAGATCGTCTGCGCCGGTGAACCCGGGGCCGGCATTCCCGGCACCCGGAAAAGGATGGAGGAGGCCTGGGGGGCCAAGGTCTTTGATCATGTGGGGGCTACGGAAATCGGGGCCTGGGGGTTCGAGTGTCAGGAACAGGCGGGGTTGCACATCAACGAAGCCTTTTTCCTGGCCGAGGTGGAAGATCTTGTCACCGGGGAACCCATTACCCAACCGGGCCGCCAGGGAAAATTAGTGATTACCGCCTTGGACCGGCAGGCCCAGCCTTGCATCCGTTTTGATTCCAAGGACATCGTCGAGTGGGCCGAAGGTCTCTGCCCCTGCGGTCGGACCTTCCGTCTCTTTAAAGGGGGTGTTTTGGGGCGAACCGACGATATCACCAAGGTCAAAGGGGTCTTGCTCTCGCCGACGGCCATTGAAGAAGTGGTCCGCACCGTTCCCGAATTGGCCGACGAATATCAGGTGCTGGTGCGGAAGAAAGGGGATACGGACGAGATCGTCCTCAAGGTGGAAATCCGGCCCGGGGCGGAAGGGAGGCGGGAAGAGGCGGCCGAAAGGTTGAAGGATCTGTTGCGCCTCAAAACCAATCTGAACTACCTCATTGAATTTCAGCCCTTTCAAAGCTTGCCTCGGCCGGAAGGGAAGGCCCGAAGGTTCTTGGATTTGAGAAAAAAGGCCACTTAAACGGTTGACGAGGTTTTTGACCGCTGGGGTTGCATTTTTTCCGTCTGTGACTTCAGGGGTGGTCTTTTTTGGGCGGATGAGGATTTTTTGAGAACAAAAAAGGGACAGGGACCGGGAAACGATGGAAATGGAAGACAAAGAGCGGTTGCGCAGGATTGATCAAGAGATCCGGCGCATCAAAGAGGCGGCCTCGGCCCTGAAAAGGCTGTCGGGGGGGATACAGGCCGTGGATTGCAACGCCGATCGGATCCTGGCCAGTGCCAGGATGTTGGAACTCAACTTCAGCGATCTCCTCGAATCGGCCTGAGGCAAAGGCCTTCAGCCTTTTTTGGGGCCTTTTAAGGGCGCTTCTTTAGAGGAGGGATAGGCTTTTCCCCGATCCTTTTGGACGGCCTCCAATAAACCTACCCGGCCCAAGCAAGGGTATTTCCCGTTTCGACTTTATCCTTTTCCCATTCTTTTCGAAAAGGTTTTTCCATAGACTTTTCTTTGTCTGGCCCCTTTTTTGTTTTATAATCGAAGGAGGAAGGGGGGGCTGCTTGTTTTCCCATTTTCCCGAACCCCCTTTTTCGAAGGGCCTTTCTTTTATGGCGGATAAAATCGACCTTCGCGATCTGACCTTTGAAGGACTCAAGGCGTGGACCGCCTCCCTGGGAATGGAACCCTATCGGGCCGAACAGATCTCCCGCTGGCTCTTTCAGCCGGGAATCCATCGGTTCGATCAGATGACCAATCTTTCCAAGAAATGGCGGGGAATCCTTCAAGAGGCGGCTTACCTCAGCCGGTTGGAGACGGTCAAGGTAGAAACCTCGCGGGACGGAACCCGAAAATTCCTTTTTCTATTAGAGGACGGTGAAAAGATCGAAAGCGTTTTGATTCCAGAAAGGGGTCATTGGACCCAGTGTATCTCCACCCAGGTCGGTTGCCGTCAAGGATGCCGTTTTTGCCTGACCGGGAAGATGGGATGGAAACGGAACCTCAAGGCCTCGGAGATCCTCAATCAGGTCCTGGCCGTCAAAGAGACCCTGACGGAAGGGGATCCGCCGTTGACCAACCTCGTCCTCATGGGCATGGGCGAACCTCTGGACAATTACGACAACACCGTCAGGGCCTTGAGGACCTTCCTTTCTCCACAGGGGATGCAGTTTTCCCACCGCCATGTCACCTTGTCCACGGTGGGGTTGGTGCCGCAAATGAAGGCCCTGGGGGAGGCCCTGCCGGTGAACCTGGCCGTGTCCTTGAATGCGGCGGACGACGAAACCCGCAGCCGCCTGATGCCGGTCAACCGCAAATACCCTTTGAAAGAGCTGTTAGCGGCCTGCAAGGTCTTTCCTTTACCCCATCAGAAGCGGATCACTTTTGAATATGTCCTGATCCAGGGGGTCAACGATTCGCCGGAAGCGGCCCAAAGTTTGGCCAAATTGCTTCGCGGGGTAAGGGCCAAAATCAATCTCATCCCCTTCAATCCCCATGAGGGGGCGAAATTCAAGCCACCGGAAGAGGAAAGGATTCTGACCTTTCAGGACATCCTTCTCCGGTCCCATTATACGGCGGTCATCCGCCGCAGCAAGGGGGCGGACATTTCGGCCGCCTGCGGCCAACTGCGGGCGGGGATGAGCACGGGGTGAGGCCTCGGGGTGGTGAGTTCAGCGGGTAAAGAATCCCAAAAAGGAAAAGCCCACCAATTATTGTTTTATGCCAGCCCCAGCATGGCCGCCGCATTGTTCCCCAAAATGCCGTCGATCTCTTCCCGGGTAAAGGTGATCCCGGCCGGGGCCTTGTCCGGAAGGTCCCGGAGGAGTTGAATCAACCTCTTGGTCGGCACTACGGCCGAGGCCATGGGATTGTCGGTGCCGAAGAGGACCTTGTGAGGACCGACAAAATCCAGGATGTCCCTTAGTTCCCGACAGAAGAGGTTAAATTTGGTGAAGGCCCAATGGTCCCACATGGCCAGGTCCCCATAGAGATTGGGCTGGCGGGCGGCCAAAGAGGCCCAAGGACGCCAGTTGCAGGCCCCCATGTGGGCGGCGATCACCTTCAGTTCCGGAAAATCCACGGCCAGATCGGAGAGCTCGATGGCCTCGGCGTATTTGGGCCGGGAAGGCGGCCCCAAGGGACTGGTGTGGGTAAGAAGGATGCCGTCGTATTTAACCAGGATCTCGAGCAGCCGATAGGATTCCTTGCTGCCGGGGTAATAACCGTCGTCGGGATGGTATTTCAAACCGCGGACGCCGAATTCCTCGAAACACTGCTTCAACATGTCCGGGGCCTCGGGCCGCCGGGGATCGACGCCGGCCAGGGCCATGATCCGCCCGGGATGCTTGCGGGCGATGTCTCCGATGATCTTGTTGCCCCGCTGGATGTTTTCCGGTTTGATGCGGGTGATGTTGGCATTGTCCACCATGCAGATGAGGGTCAGGTCAATACCGGCGTCCTCCATGACGGCCAGGACCCCTTCCCCATCGGGATCGGGCCAGGTCTTCAGGGCCTTTTGAATCAATTCCTCCGGATCCACGGGGATCCCCATCTCCCGGGCCTGCCGGACGGCCGATTGGGCCAAGTTCCGACACATGGCCTCCGACAGCTTAGGAAACAAATGATAATGGACGTCGATGATCATGGTCTTTCCTTTCTTGGTTCATAATTTCCTAATCTCTTTGGCCGGAACTCCGGCCGCCAGAATCCCGTCCAGTAGGTCTTTGGTGACCACGCTGCCTGCGCCGATCAGGCAATCCCGTCCGATGGTGACATGGTTCACCGCACAGGAGCCGACGCCGATAAAGGTCCCGCTTCCCACCCGGACAAAACCCGGCAAGTGGACGCCGGCGGCCAGGATTACATTCTCTTCCAGGACGGAGTCGTGATCAATGGTCGAGGCACTGTTGATGATGCAGTGATCACCGATCTTGACCCCTGGACCGATAATCACCCCCGGACAGATCAGACATCCCCGACCGATTTCGGCGCTGCGGGAGAGGACCGCCGTTGGATGGATGAGGGTGGCCGGATCCATCCCGAGCTCCCCTATCTTGCGGATCCATTCTTTTCTGTGGCCCATGCGGCTTAGGGCGATCAACGGCCGGAAGATTCCTGTCTGACGGGCGATCGTTTCCGGGAAATCGCTGCCGTCAAAGACCGCATAGGCGGCGGCGTCCCCCACGAGGCAGGGCCTTTCATCGCGGCAATCCACAAATCCTACCAATTCCCAATCCGATAGGGCCGACAAAAGGTCCGGGATCACCCGGGCTTGCGGACCGACTCCGAGGATGACTAAACGATTCATGTTGTGCCTATGGTACCTCGCCGGATTATTTTCCTTGTTCAGGAACCCCACCAAAAGCGGCGACGGGATCTACTTCCAATGTCTGACCAGCCAGTCATAGGTCTCCGATCCCCAGTCCCAGCGGATGCGGCCTTCCTTCCTCCCCTTTTCCGCCTTGCCTTCCAACCAGTCAGAAAGGGTCTTTTCGGCCAAAACCGCCTTTTGTTCGGCCGTAAGGGGCCGGCGTTCCTTGGCCAGGACCTTGATGATCATGACCCCCCGGTCCGTATTCAAGGGAGGGGATACCGCCCCCACCGGGAGATGGAAGGCGATGTCGTCCACTACTTTCCCTTTGGGTGTTTTCTCAACGACTTTTAGAATCCAAAAGCCGTCGGCGGTCGGCAAAGGCCGACTGATTCCTCCCGGCTGTAGGGGATAAAGTTCGGGGCCGAAAGGCATCCCTTCCGTGGGGTCGGCTGAGATCCAGCCCAAGTCACCCCCCTCTTCCCGGCTCTTGCGGTCGTGTGAATAGGTCTTGGCCAGCTTGCCCCAATCCTGACCGGCCTTCAGCCGGTCCAGGATCTTTTTGGCATCCTCTTCGCTTTTCGTCAGGATCCCTTGGACCCGCATCTGTCCGGGGGTGCTCAATTCCTCCACCCCCTTGGGGAACCAACCCATCTCTCCACCTTTTCGGGCCGATTCCAGATCCACGGAGGTTTCTCGGGCCAGCCGAAAAAAATCTTCCCCTTTCTGCAATCGTTTTCTGACGGTATCGGTCTTTTCCGGAGTCCCCAGGATGATGGCCGCCAAATGGAGCTGTTCCGTCTCCGGAGGGATCTGTCGGGCAAAGGAAAGGAGCAATTTCTCCCGGATCATTTCAGTGCGGATCTGTTCCCGATAGGCCTTTTCACTAAGCCCGGTTTTGCGGAGGAAGGCCGCGTAGAGGTCTTCGAACTTTCCTTCCCCGGGCGAGGCGGCCGAAACGCGCCTTCGGATTTCTTTGTCTATTTCTTCTTCGGAGACCGTGAGGTTCCGTTCCTTGGCCGCCTCCCGGAGGAGGGCCTCCTTTTCCATTCCTTGAATGAAGCGGGTGATCATTTCCAGGGAGCCGAAGCCAGAGGCCGGACGTTGGGGCCTCAACCGCTCAAACAACTCCCGCGTGGTCACCTTGACCTCTCCTACCTGAAGGACGACATGACGCCAGGGGGCGACCAGACGAAAATAGTAGGGGATTCCGATGAGCAAAAGGACCAAAAGGCCGTAAAGGGCGATCACCAGGCCATAATGTCTTTCTTCTTTGGGGCGTTTCCCTTGATCGGCTGGACTGGGCATCAGGGCTATCCTTCCTTCCCGGATTCGCCGGGAGAAATCGCCGGGGGATATGGGGGGTCCTCGGCCAGGCGCATCAAGACCCGGCAGTAAAGGGCGTCCATGACATACAAGGCCGGTTGGTTCCTAAGTTTCATGTAATAATGGTCGCCCGGCGGGGTAGGATGCCCCATTTCGATAACGAGGGGCTCCTTTTCCCCGAGGAGAAAGAGGGTGATGACCATGGACGGCCGATCCAGGCCGTATTGTTTGAGGTCTTGCGCCGGTTCGGCGATCAGGCGCCGGGCCTTGGGGCCGGAGACCAGGGTCAGGATGCCCCCCCATCTTTTTTTGTCCACTTCCTGGGCCGGAGGATCGAAAAAACGCCACTTTCCCTCTCGGTCCTTGTGGAAAGTGACCGCCTTCCTGGACGGAGGCAGTTCGATACGGATCCGGATGATCTTGTCTTCTTCCACCGCCCACATTTGGGGCCGTCGGTCCGTTTCCTCGGACCCGGAGCGGCTCCCCAAATAATACACCCCTGCACCCAAGAGAAAGAGCAGGACCAGGAGGATCAGGATCGCCTTGGTCTTCATCGGTTATAGGCCTCCACCTTTACCTCTTTTTCCACCAGACCGCTCCGGCGACGACGAGGAGCAAAAGGGGCAGCAGGATGAGACCGGAATAACGGATGAAGCGGAATTCCCCAGGGGTGACCAGGAGGCGTCGGAAGGTGTAGGGTTTGGGGCGGATGGAGATGAGGTGCTCCTCCTCGGCCAGCCAGTTGACGGCGTTCAGGAAGAGATCCCCGTTGCCGCCGTTGCGGAAATGACGGTTGGAGGCAAAATCCGAATCGCCCATGACCACCAAGCGGGTCAAACGGTCGGAGGGAGGGGAAGAGGCCTTCCGATCCCGCCCCAGGGGACCTCCGGCCACGACCATGACCGCCAGGCTGTAGACCCCCTTGGCGCCTTCCGGGGAGGAAGGGACCGAATCCCCTCCTTCCAAGCGGCTCTCCGGCGTGGTGAGGACGGCCGGCAGCAAGGCCAGGTCCCGGTACTGAAGGGGCTGGAAAGGCCAGCCGGCCTTCACCTGGCCCTGGTTACGCAGGACCTCCAAAACCCGCATGAGTTCCGAGGTCAAGCCCACGGCCGCCGCACCCGGGAAATAGGTGGTGTCCAGACCGCGGGTGATAACCACGGCCGGATATTGCCCTTTAAATACCGCCGGGACACCCATGTCCGGCGCCACATAGGCCCCGGGATCCAAGATCTTTCCCTTTGGAATGGAGAGGCCCCAATCGGCCAGGAGGCGATTGATCTCTTCGGGCGGGTCCGGATCGGTGAGGAGGAAGACCTTGCCGTTTTCTTCCAAGTAGCGACGCAGGGCGGAAAGGACTTCAGGGGAAAGGGATTTTTGGGTCCCGGCCATGATCAGGACCGCACAGTCCTCAGGGACTCGGCCGGTCGTCTTCAGATCAATGGTGCGGACTTGGTAAAGGTCCCGGATCAGACCTCTTTTGGCTTCACCGTAACCTTCGTCCTCTTCCCGATCGGGATCGTGTTCCCCGTTTCCGGTCAGGAAATAGACCTTCTTGGCCCGGACGCCGGACAGCTCCAATAAGGCGCCGGTGAAATGTTGTTCCGTGGCCTCGGTCACCGCTTTTTGCCGGCCCAATCCCTCAAACACGATGGTCCCATGGGCCTTGACCCGATAGCGGTGGGCCAAGGCCGGATGGACCTCCGGATCCACGAATCGAAAGGTGAAGCGCTTGTTCCAATAGCGATAGGATTCCAGGAGGTCCCGTGTTTTTTTCTTGGGGGCTTCAAAAAGGGGATCGTCAGGAAAAAAGCAAAGGGCCTGGACCGGACCGGGCAATTCCCGGACGATCCGGACCGATTGCGGGGCAAGGGTGAATTCGCCGGCGGCGGTCAAGTCGAAACGGTAGGCCCTTAAGAGGCCCAGGATGTTGGCCAGGATCAATACGCCGAGAAAAAGAAGGATGAGGACCAGGGTGGAAAGAAGGTGACGTCCCTGTCCGCTTTTCAAGAAGTACCAGAGAGACTCCCGAACGGAAAGGGCCGCGGTCAAAAGCAACAACAGCCCCAGGACGAGGAGGCCGATTAGGGACTCCTTTAATTCGGGGAGGAAAAAGCGTAAAGGGAGGATGAGCAGAAGGCTGGTCAGTCCCAACCATAGGGCGCTTTTTTTCAAGGAGGGCCAAAGGGAATCGAACAAGGACCTCTACCTCCATCTCCTGGATTCGACCGCCCTCAAGGTCAAAAAGAGAAAGACGGCCGTCAGGCTCAGATAATAGATCAGGGCGTTCGTCTCGATCAGGCCCCGGCTGAAGGCCGGAAAATAATAGGAGAGGGAAACGGTCTGAAGGACCATTTGCGTCCCTTGACCCGACGAGGACCCGGCCAGGCCGATGAACCAGAAAAAGAGGACCAACGCCCCGGCCAGGACATAGGCCAGGATGGGATTGGCGGTCAGGGAAGAGCTGAAGAGGCCGATGGCCAGGACCACAGCCCCCAAGAGGAACAGTCCCAGATAACCGCTCAGTATGGGACCGGCATCGGGATGGCCGAACCCGATCAAGAGCAAGGGAAAGTAAAAGGAGCCGACGAGCATCAGGAAAAAGACGGCCAGGGCGGCCAGATATTTTCCGAAAACGACTTCCCAATCCTTCACCGGGGAGGTTAAGAGCAGTTCCAGGGTGCCCATTTTTTCTTCCTCGGCCAAGAGGCGGACGGTCAAAGCCGGCCCCAAAAAAAGGAGAAAAAAACCGGTCCAGGACAGGAAACCCTCCAAAGAGGATTCCAGGTAGGTGGCCGGGGACCAACCGAAGCCGTATCCGCCGACCAGGAGGAAGAGGGCGGTCATGAGATAGAAGGACGGGGCCCCTAAATAGGTTCGTAACTCCTTGACAAACAGGGCGGCAAAACGGTTCATCAGGACTTATCCTCTTTATGACGGGTCAGGCGGAGGAAGATGTCTTCCAGGCTCATTTCTTTGGCGGTCAACCCCAAGAGGGTGAACCCCGCGGCTGTAACGGCGGAAGACAACGCCTCCCGCAAATCCTTTCCCGGTCGGCCTTCGACGACGAATCGCCGCTCCGTCCCTTCTCCGGTGCAACGGATCTTGAGCACTTCCGGGACCTTTTCTATGGCGGCCCGGACGGCTTCTTCCTCCCCCGTGACTTCCATTTCATAGACCGAGGGCCCCCCTAAAGCGGCGGCCAGTCTTTCGGGCCGATCGGCGGCTACGATCCGTCCTTGGTCCATGACCAGGATCCGGTCGCAGATCAGGGCGACTTCCGGGAGGATGTGGCTGCTTAAAACGACGGTGTGACTTCGGCCGTAGGCCTTGATCCGTTCCCGCACCCGGACGACCTGCCTGGGGTCGATGCTGAGGGTGGGTTCGTCGAGGATGAGGACTTCCGGTTCGTGGACAAAGGCCTGGGCCATACCGGTCAATTGCCGGTATCCTTTGGAGAGTTTGTGGATCAGGGTCTCCGCCTGATGGTGGAGCATGAAATCCTTAAGCACTTCCTCCACCCGCGCCGCCTTTCGTTTCCCGTTCAGACCTCGGAGGGCGGCCATGAAAAAGAGGAAGGACCGAACGGTCATCTCCTTGTACAGGGGGACATTCTCCGGCAGATAACCGATCCGTTTTCGCACCTCAAGGGGATGGGTGCGTATGTCGAATCCGGCGAGGCGCACCGTGCCTCGGGAAGGGGGGAAATAGCCGGTCAAAAGGCGCAGGGTAGTGGATTTTCCGGCCCCGTTGGGGCCGAGGAAGCCGACAATTTCTCCTTTTTCGATCTGAAAATCGACATCGACCAAGGCCGGATGGGTCCCGTAATATTTGGTGAGTTTTTCCGCTTCGATCATGGCCGTCCCTTCGGCGGTGAAGTCATGGGTCCCGATCTTTTGGGGAGGTAGTCGGATCAATCATCCCCCTTACGGATTTTGCCGGTATGCTTCCGAACCCCTTGGAGGGATCAACCGACTATGGGGCTGGGGATCCTTTGAAGGGGAAGTGGCAGGCCACCGGATGACCCGGGATGACTTCCCTAAATGGGGGGACCTCTTCCGAACAAATCGGCTCGGCCTCGGTGCAGCGGGTATGGAAACGACACCCCGAAGGCACATGTAAGGGGCTGGGGACCTCTCCACTGAGGATGATCTCTTTTTTGACTTCATCCGGGTGGGCGGGGAGGGCCGCTGAAAGGAGGGCCCGCGTATAGGGATGCAGGGGACGGCGATAGAGTTCTTCGCTTTCGGCCGTTTCCACCAGTTTCCCCAAATACATGACCCCGATACGGTCGCTCATGTGTTTGACCACGGCCAAGTCGTGGGCGATCAAGAGATAGGTCAGCCCGAATTGTTCTTGAATGTCTTTGAGCAGGTTCATGATTTGGGCCCGGATGGAGACATCCAGGGCCGAAACCGGTTCATCCAACAGGATCAATTTGGGGTTCAAGGCCAAGGCCCGGGCCACGGCGATCCGCTGGCGTTGACCCCCGCTGAATTCGTGGGGATACCGCTCGGCGTGATCGGGCAGGAGGCCCACCACCTCCAGGACCTCGGCCACTTTGTCCCGGAGCTGCTTTTTATCAAGTTTCTTGTGGACGGTCAAGGGTTCGCCGATGATGGCCTCAATTCGCATCCTCGGACTCAAGGAACTGTAAGGGTCTTGAAACACCGCCTGGACCTCGCTCCTGTATTTCTTGAGTTCGGCCGGTTTCATCTTCCCGATCTCTTTTCCTTCGAAGAGGATGGACCCGGCGGTGGGGGTTTCGAGGCGGAGGATCAGCTTGGCCGTGGTGGTCTTGCCGCAGCCCGATTCCCCGACCAAACCGAAGGTCTCGCCGCGACCGATGGCGAAGTCTATACCGTCCACGGCCCTGACCGCCCCGACGGTCTTCATGAAAATGAGTCCTTGGGTGACCGGGTAGTGTTTGGTCAGGTTTGTTACCTCGAGGATCTTTTCGCCCATAATCCTTTTCCTACCCGGCCAGCCAGCAGCGCAGGGAATGGTCGGCCGTCAGTTGCCTTTCCGACGGGGCCTCTTTTTTACAGACGGGCATCACCTTACTGCAGCGGGGGGCGAAGGCGCAGCCCGGGGGGAGATTGCCCAGGTCAGGGGGCTGACCGGGGATGGAGGGCAGGCGGGGCACCCTTTTGTCCAGCTTAGGCAAGGAGTTCAAGAGGGCGGCCGTATAAGGATGACGGGGTCGGGAAAAGATCTCCCGGATCGGGCCGGTCTCCACGATCTGGCCGGCGTACATGACCGCCACCCGGTCGCAAACCTTGGCTACGATCCCGAAATCGTGGGTGACGACGATCAAGGCCAGCTGAAATTGTCGTTGAATGGACTTAAGGAGCTCCAAAAACTGGGCCTGAATGGTCACATCCAAGGCGGTGGTCGGTTCGTCGGCGATCAACAATTTGGGACGGCAGCTCAAGGCCATGGCCCCGACGATCCTTTGCCGCATCCCTCCGCTCATCTGATGGGGATATTCCCGGACGCGGATCTCCGGCATGGGGATCTTGACCAGGCCGAGCATCTCTTTGGCCTTTTCCCAGGCCCTTTTGCGATCCATTTTTTGATGGATTTGGATCGGCTCGGCCACCTGATCGCCGATAGTAAAGACCGGGTTCAAGGAGGTCATGGGGTCCTGAAGGATCATGGAAATCTCCGCCCCCCGGACCTTACGCATTTCCGCCGGATGCTTCTTAAGCAGCTCCTCCCCGTTGAGCAAGATTTGTCCGCCGACGATCTTTCCGGCCGGTTGGGGGACCAAGCGAAGGATGGAAAGACAGGAAATGCTTTTGCCCGAACCGGATTCCCCCACAAGGCCCAAGGTCTCCCCTTGGCCGACATGAAAGGACACCCCGTCCACGGCCTTGACCACGCCGCTTCGGGTAAAAAAGTAGGTTTTCAAGTCTATGACTTCCAGGACCTTGTCCACGAGAGAGGGCCTCGTATTTTTTTTGCTGATTGTTTTTCTTTCCAGGGCCGGGATCGGCCTTCGGGGTGGTTAAAGGCCGTTGTCCTTCCTGGATGTATCACAATCGGGTCTGCCTGAACTTGGGGTCTAAGCGGACCCGCAGCCAGTCCCCCAGGAGATTGAAACTCAAGACCACCAGGAGGATGGCGATCCCCGGCCAGAAACTCAACCACCAAGCCTGGCCGATGTAATTCCGGCCTTCATTGATCATCCCTCCCCAGGCCGGGGCGGGTGGAGGAATGCCCAACCCCAAAAAGCTCAAGGAGGCCTCGGCGATGATGACCACCCCCAGGTTAAGGGTGGCCAGAACCACCAGGCTGTTGACGATGTTGGGGAAAATGTGCTGGACCATGATCCTGAAGTTGCTGCATCCGGCGACCACGGCCAGACGGATAAAGTCCCCTTCCTTGATCTTGAGGACTTCGGCCCGAAGGACCCGGGCGTACCAGGCCCAGGCCACACCGGCCAATATGATGATTAAGTTGTATTTGCTGGCCCCAATGATGGCCGCCAAGGTAACGGCCAAGATGAGAAAGGGCATAGACAGAACGATATCCACCAGGCGCATGATCAAGACATCCACCTTGCCTCCCAGATACCCTCCCAATATGGCCATGAGGGCCCCGAAAAGTCCGGAAAACAATACGACCATGATCCCCACTTCCAAGGAGACCCCGGCCCCGACGATGAGACGGCTTAGGATGTCCCGACCCAGGTGATCCGTCCCTAAAGGGTAAGCCCAGGACCCGCCCTTGACCCAACAGGGTGGGGTCAAGGCCAATTGGAAGGAAGTGGCCACCGGGTCGTGGGGGGCGATCCATTTGCCGAAGATCCCGCAAATCAGAAAGAGGATCAAGATCACCAAGGGGATCTTTGGGGCCTCGCCCACGGCGGAAAGAAAGCGCCTAAAAGGGGACCGGTAAGGAGGCATGGCCGGGTTTGAATTTTTTTTAGATCGATCCATAGTCATTAGTCATTATCGGTAACGGATCCGAGGGTCCAGATAGGCATAGAGGATATCCACGATCAAGTTAGCGAAAACGAAAAAACTGGAGGAGATGAGGACACACATCTGCACCACCGGATAATCGCGGCCGAAGATGGACTCCACCACCAACCTCCCCAGCCCCGGCCAATTGAAGACGGTTTCGATGATCATCGTTCCGTTCATCAAGGCAACGAACTGCAGGGCGGACATGGTCACCACCGGGGCCGAGGCGTTCTTGAAGGCGTGTTTCATGTATACCCAGAATTCGGAGACGCCCTTGATCCGGGCCATTTTGATGTATTCGCTGTCCAGGACATCGAGCATGGCCGAGCGGCTCAGGCGGGTCAGGGCGGCCATGGTGTACCATCCCAGGGTGAAGGCCGGCATCAAGTAGTGTTTCCAGGACCCCATCCCCGATGTGGGCAGCCAGCGCAATTGGGTGGAAAAGACGATGATCAAGATGATCCCCACCCAAAAGCCGGGCAAGGCCTGGCCCATCAAGGCGAAGGTCTTGCCGAAGGTGTCGAATTTGCCTCCGACCCGGACGGCGGAATAGATGCCGATGGGGACCCCGAAAAGGAGGGCGAAGGCCATGCTGGCCACGGCCAGCTTCAGGGTGTTGGGAAAACGGTCCCAGAACATGCGGATGGCCGGCATGTTCCCCCGGATGGATTTCCCGAAGTCGCCCCGGATCACCCCGGAGATGTATTTTCCGTATTGCACATATATGGGTTGGTCGAAGCCGTATTCTTTACGGATCTGGTCCAGGTCCTCTTGGGTGGCGCTTTGGGGGGCCATCAAGGCCACCGGGTCGCCGGTCAGGTGGGTCAGGAAGAAGACGATGACGGAAATGCCCCAGATGGTGATGAAGGCCTGACCCACCCGTTTCAGGATGTATCGTTTCATGGTCCTCCGGTGAGAAAAGAGGTCAGTTTTTCACCTTCATGTATTCGAAACGGGTGGCCGGAAAGGACCCCAGCTGTTGATCCCACTGCAGGATCCGATGGTTGACGGCGTAGTTGGCGTGGGCGGAAAAGAGGTGGATGTTGATCCGGCTTTCACGGATTACTTTGGACAGCTTCCGGCCCCATTCCGTCGCCTCTTTATCGTCCCTTACGGCGATGCAGCGTTTCAGGGTGTCTGAAATTTCTTTGGTGGTCACATAGGCCCAGGGCATGCCTTCCATGTAGCCGTCCTGGAGGTCGGCCCCGGCGTTCTGCTCGGCGTCGTACCAGGAATTGCGGGTGATCAGGCCCCGAAGTTTCTTGCCGCGGTGGGCGTCGAACCAGGAACCGCCTTCCCAGATCTTGATCTCGGCCTTGATGCCCACATCGGCCAGGTTGGCGGCGACGGCTTCGATCCAGTATTTGTTTTGCGGCGTGGTGTTGATGGTGGTGGTGAAGCCGTTGGGGTATCCCGCTTGGGCCAACAGTTTTTTGGCCTTCGCCGGGTCGTAGGGATCCGGTTTCACCGTCGGATCGAATCCCATGGTGTAGGGGCTCAAGGCCTCTCCCCACGGCTCGGATCCGCCGAAAAGGACCTTGTCGCAGATCCCCTTGCGGTCAATGGCCAGGCTGGCCGCCTCCCGGACCCGGATGTCCAGGAAGGGGCTTTTTTCTTCAGGGAACATAAGGTCGCAATAGGCCAGGGTGGTGCCGAGCATGTGCTTGACCTGGATGAGTTTCAGATTGGGATCGGCCTTGACCTGGGGGATGTGGGGTCCGACCAGCTGGATGATGTCGGCCTCGCCCGCCTTGAGCATGGCCAACCGGGTGGCATGTTCGGGGACATAGATGATCTTGAGGGTCTTGAATTCCGGGGTCTTGCGGTGGTGGTTGGGCACCGCCTCCATGGTGAAGTACTGGTCCTGCTTGTAATCCACCCATTTGAAGGGCCCGGAGCCGATGGGCTTGTCGGCGAAACCGTCGTCCCCCACCTTTTCCCGGTATTTCTTAGGCATGATCGCCCCGTTCCACCAGAGGCGTTTCCAGAGGTTGGGGGAGGGCATGTTCAGGTGAAAACGGACCTTGTGGGGGTTGATGACTTCGATGCTCTTGATGCTCGTTTTATAACCGACCCCCAAAACCTGCCGGAGCTCCGGGCGCATATGGGTCTCGAAACTGAACTTGACATCCTCGGCCGTCACCGGATCGCCGTTGTGGAACTTGACCCCCTCTTTGAGGTCAAAATCCACATAACTCCAGTCCGGGGCGATCTTCCAAGACTTGGCGATGGACGGGATGACATTGAGGTTTACGGCCAGGTCGATGAGCCCCTCAAAGACCGTGGTCGAGATCAGCGGGCCTTGACCGCCGGCATGGGTGGCCGGGTCACCGCCTTTTTGATAAAAGATGTTATAACTGCTGGCATAGACCACCTGACCGGTGGGAGCGGCCGGGGCCGCAGCGGGGGTTAGAAAAAGACAGACAAGGATTCCGAGGGTGAAGGACCAAACCGTTGGTTTTGCACCGAACCTTCTCATGGCCAACCTCCTTTGTTTGGGTCAATGGCCGGTTGTGTATGGGGGTCCCTGGGGGTGTTCTTTCTTGAAAGGAAAAGCCCTCCATTCGGTTGCGAAAAGGTCATTACAAATTTTGGGGAGGAAGACGATGCCAAAGAACGCATACCATCACGGGATTGAAGTATAGGGGGAGCTTCAAGCGGTGTCAAGGTTTTTTGAGAAAAATCCAGTGTCGGGGAAAAATCCTTTTCTTGTCGGCCGAACTGGGTTAGGATGGTAAGGCCTGATTACCCCAGAGGGAGGATGTTATGAAAAAACCGAAGAGCCTGCCTTTGCTGGACGACCGGGATTTTCCCATCAACCGCATCCGTCAGACCATGGTCCGGGGCACCGGAACCGATATCGAAGAATTGAGGGAAAAACCGCTCATCGCCGTGGTCAACTCCCATACCGAACTGAACCCGGGGCACATGCATCTTGGCGCTTTGGCCGAAAAGGTCAAGAACGGGATTCACGCCGCCGGCGGCATCCCCTTTGAATTCAATGTCCCGGCCCCTTGTGACGGCATGTCCGAAGGACACGAGGGAATGCGTTTTATCCTGCCCCAGCGGGAACTGATCGCCGACATGGTCGAGATCCATGTGCGCAGCATGCTCTATGACGGCATGGTCATGATCGCCGGTTGCGACAAGATCATCCCGGGAATGATCATGGCCGCGGCCCGTTTGGACATCCCCGTCATTTTTCTGACCGGCGGTCCCAGTGTTTGGCAGCGGCGGCTGGCCGGAGACCGCCATCCCGGCGGCGGGAACATCGCCTCCTGCGGGGCCTGCGACATCATGGGCACGGCCAATACCATGCAATGCCTGGCCGAGGCCCTCGGTTTGACCCTGCCCGGTTCGGCCAATGTCCCCGGTTTTCATACGGACAAGCTCCTTTTCGCCCGGGAGGCCGGGAAGCGCATCGTGGCCATGGTCGAGGAAGGGCTCACCGCCCGAAAGATCCTGACACCGGAGGCGGTGGAAAATGCGGTGATTATGGACCTGGCCATCGGAGGCTCGACCAATTCCACCCTGCATCTGCCGGCCATCGCCCATGAATTGGGGATCACCCTTCCTTTGTCGCGTTTCAATGAGCTGAACCGAAAAATCCCCACTCTGATCGGGATTCGGCCCAGCGGACCCCATGAAATCCTCGATCTCTACGGGGCGGGCGGGATTCCGGCGGTGATGAAAAGGATGGCCGACGACCTGCATTTGGACGCCCTGACCGTCACCGGAAAGACGGTAGGGGAGGTCATCGGCGAGGCCCAGATCTATGACGAGCAGGTCATACCGCCGCGGGACAGGCCTTTTGCTCCGGAAGGGGGGACGGTGATCCTTTTCGGGAACCTGGCCCCGGAAGGGGCGGTGGTCAAACAATCGGCCGTGGACCCGGAGATGCGGGTCTTCAGCGGGCGGGCTAGGGTGATGGATTCGGAACAGGAGGCCTTGGCCGCCTTTCGGGAAAAGACCGTCCGGGAAGGGGAGGTGTTGGTGATCCGCAACGAAGGACCCAAAGGCGGACCGGGCATGCCGGAAACCCTGGCCGTGACCTTGGCTTTGATCACTTCCGGTTTGAAACGGGTGGCCTTGGTCACGGACGGACGGTTTTCCGGCGCCACTTCCGGCCCTTGTGTGGGCCATGTCTCTCCCGAGGCCTATGTAGGCGGACCCATTGCCGCCCTGAAAGACGGGGACCTGATCAGCATCGACATTCCTAGTCGAAAATTGGAGGTCCACCTTTCCGACCGAGAGATCCGACAGCGCCTGCAAGGCTTCCAACCGTTAAAAAAAGATGTGCCCCCGGGTTTCATGGAGCGCTACATCAAGGCTGTGGGTTCCGCGGCCAAAGGGGCCGTCTTGGAGTGAGCCTTTCCACTGGACAGGCGACCGGATCAAAATGAAGACCATGAAAGAGGGATTTGCATATATACCCTGCAAGAGGAAAAGCTTGTCATGAAAAGATGTGAAAAGATGTGAAAAGATGGGGTCAGGTCTTGCAATAACACAACTACCCGTCCCTCGGGCCACCCATATTGCCTTTTCACCCTTCGCCCTTTTCCCATTGTGCGTCTTCTCCTGAGCATTATTTTTCTGTGTGGTTACCGAATGGCCATGACGGGTTCGGCGGATCTTCAATAACCCCCTTCCAATCGAACAGAGAACTCCATCCATTCAATGACCGGGCAACCGTCCGCGGCCGGCTGGAGTTTGAATTTTTCTATGGACAACGACCCTCGGCCGAAACGCTGAACCTTTTCCAATTCATGAGCCTTCGGCGGATAATCAATTTTTTCCCCTACCTCGGGGGAAAAGATAAACGCTCTGTGTACCCCCGGGGCATTCCATTCAAGATATTCACGTTCCGGGCACTCGGAAGGACCTTCAAATAGATGCCAGCCTACAATAAACCTCGGGTTGGGGACAAAGTGAAAAGGCGGGGTGAGGCGTGCCAGGTTTTCCTCCCGTCCGTGTTCTTTGACGACCACTTCCCATCCGCCCGGCATGGGCTCGAGGAAGAATACAAATTGTTCGCCGAAGGGCTGCTGAAAGCGTTTTCCCTGGGAGACGCTCCCTTTGAATATTGCCTGAAATCGCGGATAGTGGATTTTACGCTTTAATACATCCAAGGCCATTCGTTTTTGTTCGGAGGGCCTTCCGTCGATGCTGCCGATCACTTCCCCTTTTTTCACCCGCAGCCGATACTCCCCGCAATGAGAAAGGGTAAAAACACCGGATTTTGAACTTGGGCCATTAAGGGCCAGAATCCATTCACTGCCGACCGGAAACCTTGCTTGTCCGGTGCGGAATGCTCTCCCTTTTTCCATCTGGACCACCATCTCGGAACCAAGCACTTCACCCTTTAACGTTTCCAAAACGAAAACGCTCATCCTCTGCGAGGATCCGGGATGATGGCGAAGAATTCGGCCATGAATGATGAGGGGTGCGTCCTTGGACACGGTGAGAAAAGGGCCGTTCCATGAACAGGAAAAGGCGTCTGCCGAAAAGGGATGCCCAAGGCCGATGGCGAACATAAGTCCCCACAGCACTATTTTTTTCATCCTATGGCCTTTCTGGAACTTCCAAACAAAGAAAGATTCAGGTCTTGCAACAACATATTACCTTAACTCTTCGGTTTTTTTGACCATCCTACTCACCGTCGAATAGTGCACCCCAAGATAATCGGCTATCTCTTTGAGGGTGTAACCGTAGCGGCTATAGGCCTCATAGATTTTCCTTTCCTCCGACTTCTTGCCTCTATCTTTCTCCTTCAAGATCTCTTCCAGCGAAGGCCTTCCCATATAACGTTGAAACCTTGGAATCTCCTTTAATTCTTCTTTGCCTCTGATCCACTCCTTCATCTTCCCTATAAAATCCTCATTGCCCAGCAACAATTGCCCCTTGACCTCCTTCCATGGAGCCCCTTCCTTTATACCTTCTCTCACAAACTCCCTATATCGGATTATTGCTTTCGCCCTTTCATTGGCCAATTGTTCCAGTACCCAATCGGTACGTAAACACGAAAGGGGCTTGCCATAACCCGCCGTTCCCCGATAACTGCTCCAAGGCCACTCTTTAGGATTTTTGACCAGATTCGCCCGGACCGGATTCAAGACCACATAACGACAAAGAGCGAGGAGATAGCTCTCCCGATCCACAAGAATGGCCTTGTATCGACCCTGAAAAAGATGCCCCACTCGATTATGCCTTCGATTAAAGTGTTGGGTATAGACCCCGTTTAACTGCCTCATTCCCCGGGATAAATTCCCCTCAGGGGTTTCCAGCAAAAGATGGTAATGATTGCTCATCAGGCAGTAGGCATGAAGGTTCCAGTGGAACCGCTGCACCACAAGACATAGGACCTGGAGGAAATCCGTATAATCCTTTTCGTCGAGGAAGAGCTTCCGCCGGGCATTTCCTCTGGAGGTGATATGATAAAGGGCACCCGGAAACTCTATTCTAAGCGGTCGGGACATGTATTCCGTATAACCTCCTTTATGTTATATTGCAAGACCTGACCCCATGACCCGTCAGTATAATTCATATGGTCTTACATTGCAAGACCTGACCCCAATTATGACCCCAATTACGCAAGACCCGATCCCTTTATTAGTTCTTGGAAAAGGGGAAGTACATCCGAAATGAAAAAAGGGAGTTCGGCAAAGAAGGTCGGCCTTGCCGTCCAACCTTTTATGGGGTAAGGTGGTTTAAGGGAAAAACCCTCAGGAATGGAAGGCGACGGGGGATGGCCCATCGTCATTTACCAGGAATTTCCCGGTTTATTGGGCCAAAAAATGGAAAGAGGTACTAATCAGCTCATTATGGTATGGACCCGATGGGGTTGCTCTTTCTTTCGTCGGTGACTCCATAAAAATACAACCCCACCCACTTCGGGTGATGTCTCTATAATTTTGGACCTATTAATAAAAATCTGTTTTCTGAGGGACTGCGAGAAGACAAGGGGCCTTTTTCATCGTTGCTTTTGGATTCCGAAACGGAGAAAATAGATGGACCGGTTCGAGGAAGGAAACTTTTCATACTCTTTTTAAAAGGGGAAAGCCATGCTGCCGTTATTGACGGGAAAAGTGATCATTGAAAACGATGTGGTCTTCGGGACCACCGGGAAACGAGAGCTGAAAGGCGATCTGTTCCACCCGCCCGGCGGGGGGGCGCAGCGGCCGGGGGTGGTGATCATTCACGGCGGAGGATGGTTTTCGGGGGATCGGAGTCAGTTGCGCTATTACGGGATTCAACTGGCCCGCTACGGCTTCGTGGGCCTGACCTGCGAATACCGTTTGTCCGGAGAGGCCCCTTGGCCGGCGCAGCTCCAGGATGTCAAGGCGGCCGCGCGCTGGATGCGGGCCAAGGCCGCCGAGCTGGGTGTGGATGAAAAGAAGATCTGCGTCACCGGCAATTCGGCCGGGGCCCATTTGGCCTTGATGCTGGGGGCCCGAACCGAAGGCCTGGAAGGGGAAGGCGGCAATCCGGGGGTGGGCTCCCAAGTCGCCGCCGTTTCGGCCATTTATCCCCCGACGAAGATCCGTTTCCGGAAAAACGAGGTGGAAGACAAACTCCTCGGGCCGGAAGGGAGTGAGGCCCTGGCCGCCCAAGCCAGTCCGATCCGCTATGCCGAGAAGGGTTTCCCCCCCACTTTGCTCATTCACGGCAACGCCGATATGATCGTTCCCCCCAGTGAAAGTTTTCGGATGTATCAGGCCCTGAAAGAGGCCGGGGCGGAAGTGGAACTCCATGTTTTTGACGGCGCACCTCACGCCTTCGACAGACTGCCCGAATTCGCCAAGATGTGTTTAATGTTGATCGTCTTTTTCTTTGATCGAAAAGTGGTCCATCCGAGGCCGGTCATCGTCCCCGGCATCAACGGATGAGGATAAACCCTATTCCGGAAAAAAGAGCATGAAGAAGGCCTTTTTTCTCTGCCTGGTCCTGTCACTCTGGGCCCAAGGATGCGGGGGGGCGGTCTCCGAAGAGGAATTCGCCCTCAAGCGTCGTCAAATGATCCGGGAGCAGATCGAGGCCCGGGGCATAAAAGACAGACGGGTCTTGGAAGTCATGGGTCGGGTAAAGCGGCATCTTTTTGTGCCGCCGGCGGAGCAAAAGGCGGCTTACGACGATCGCCCCCTCCCCATTGGACTCGGCCAGACCATTTCCCAACCCTATATCGTGGCCTTCATGACCGAAGCCGCCCGCCTCAGACCTTCTGACCGCGTCTTGGAAATAGGCACCGGCTCGGGCTATCAAGCGGCCATCCTGGCCGAGTTGGTCCAGGAGGTTTATACCATCGAAATCTTGAAACCTTTGGCCGAGGGGGCCCGCTCCCTCTTGGACCGTCTGGGTTATAAGAATATCAAGGTCAAATGGGGGGACGGATACCAGGGTTGGAAAGAATACGCCCCTTTTGATGCGATCATCGTCACCGCCGCACCGGAGACCATCCCGGAAGAATTGGTCAAACAACTGAAACCGGGTGGTCGGATGATCGTTCCCATCGGCGGTTTTTTTCAGGAACTCTATCGGATCACCAAGACGGACAAAGGGATCGAGAAAGAAACCCTCCTCCCCGTCCGCTTTGTGCCCATGGTCCGGCCTCCCCTGGGAGAAAAGTAGTCGACCTCTCGGTCGGTGGAAGCCCTGGTCTTGGCCGGAATGGAAATGAAAAGCAGGGGGGCCTTCGTAGCAGCCTTTCCCGGAAAGGTTTGCAGGGTCGGGGAAAAGTTTCCCCTTTTTGTCGGGTTAAGGCCCCAAAAATCCTTATTGATCTATTTTATCACCTATGGTACATTTTTTGCTTGAAGTCTTTTCAAAAACCGGATGGAGGAATAATATGCTCCGAAAATTGACGCTGGTTGCGGCGGTGATTGGAGGAATGACGCTTTTTTTGTTCGGTTGCGGCGGAGAGGTGAAATCCTTGCAAATGCGGGACGCCCAACAAACCGTAAGCCAAGACAAGCCGGTCATGAAGACCGTGGAGTTTCCTAAAGGGACCTGGACCGGCGCCGCCTCTGCCCCCCAGGCCGTGACCCTGGCCCAGATGTTCGTGGAGTCCCACAACATGGCCGCCGCCGAGTTTGTCAAGGTGAAGGAAACCCAGGAAGCCATAAAGAAAGGACAGCAGGCCTTGACGGAATCGGCCAAACGCTTGGAAGAAACCAACCAGAAGATTTTGGAAACGGCCCAAAGGCATCAGGAAAACGCTCAAAAGACCTTGATCAAGATCGAAGAGCTGTCCAAAAAACAGGGGACCGGAGAAATCACGCTATTTTACGGCACCGGCAAGACCAGGCTTCCGGAAAAGTCTTTGGAATATGAACGCCTGATCCGATTCGCCGACTTTCTGGCCCGGGAAAGCAAGGGAAGAAAGATCGTCTTTATCAGCATCGGCAGCGCCTCGGCCTTCGGCCCGGCCAAAGTCAATCTGAAATTGGCCCAGAAAAGGGCGGACTTTCCCAAGACGGTACTCGACAAATATCTCATCCATACCCCCCATACCTATTTCAAGGTCTACGGGATCGGAGACCTCTACAGCCCGAAAAAGGTGACTTTCAAAGAACACGAACGCTATCAACATACTCGCCTCATCGCCCTTTTTGAAAACGATCCCTTACCGGAATTGCCGGCGGAAGCGCCCAAAAAATAAGGCCGGGACAAACCCCGCCGAATCCGAAACCGACGAAGGGGCGGTTTTTTCGGGGCCGCCCCTTCTTTAATAATATCCCTCTTCTTTAAGGCCCCAAGGGGGACCATCTTAACTGTTTGTCATAACAGAAAAAATCCTTATGCCCGCCTTGACAGGTCAAGGGGCGATGGTTACTTTTGCAACAAAATGAAGCCGTCATCAACTTCAAGACCCCTGAAACCTTTTCCGGCTTGGAATGCCCATCGAAAAAGGGCATAAAGGGGAAAAATGAATAAGAACCTTATTTTCTTAAAAGGAGTACTCTTATGCGTTTCGATAAATTTACTATTAAAGTCCAGGAGGCCATTCAGGCCTCCCAATCCATCGCCGAGGGGATGGGCCACCAGCAGATCGAACCCGAACACCTGTTGACCGCCCTGGTCAATCAGCCGGACAATGTCCTGATTCCCCTCCTGGAGAAGGTGGGCATCCACGGAAATCAATTCAAAAATGTCTTAAAAGAACAATTGGACCGGATGCCTCGGGTCTCGGGAACGGGATTGGGCCAGACCTATATCTCCCCGCGCCTGAAGAATGTCCTGGACCGCTCCTTTCAGGAGGCCTCCCAGCTGAGGGACGAATATGTCAGCATGGAGCATATCCTTTTGGCCCTGATGGACCAAAAAGGGGATCCCTTGACCCAGGCCCTGATCGCCTTGGGCTTGAATCGGGAAGTGATCTTGAGATCCTTGAAAGAGATCCGGGGCAGTCAGCGGGTGACCGATCCCAATCCGGAGGACAAATATCGGCCCCTGGAAAAGTTCGCCCGGGATTTGACCGATTTGGCCCGGCAGGGGAAGCTGGATCCGGTCATCGGCCGGGACGACGAGATCCGGCGGGTCATCCAGGTCCTTTCCCGGCGGACGAAGAACAACCCGGTTTTGATCGGCGAACCCGGCGTGGGCAAGACGGCCATCGTCGAGGGGTTGGCCCAAAGGATCGTCCAAGGGGATGTCCCCGAGGGTTTGAAGAACAAGCGGGTGGTCGCTTTGGACATGGGGGCCTTGATCGCCGGGGCCAAATACCGAGGGGAATTTGAAGACCGGCTGAAGGCCGTGTTGAAAGAGGTGACCGACGCCCAAGGGCAGATCATCCTCTTCATCGATGAGCTTCATACCCTGGTGGGGGCCGGTAAGGCCGAGGGGGCGGTGGACGCCGGCAATATGCTCAAGCCGCCTTTGGCCCGCGGGGAATTGCGCTGCGTCGGGGCGACGACGATCAACGAATACCGCAAATATGTAGAAAAAGACGCGGCCCTGGAGCGGCGCTTCCAGCCGATCCTGGTCAGCGAACCCACGGTGGAAGACACCATCGCCATCCTGAGGGGGCTGAAAGAAAAATATGAGGTCCACCACGGGGTGCGGATCAAGGACTCGGCCATCGTGGCCGCGGCCACTTTGTCGCATCGCTACATCACCGACCGTTTTCTTCCGGACAAGGCCATCGACTTGATCGACGAGGCCGCCTCCATGCTGCGCATCGAGATCGACAGCATGCCCCAAGAGATCGATGAGTTGGAACGGAAGATCCTGCAGATGGAGATCGAAAAGGAGGCCTTGAAGAAGGAGTCTGATCCGGCATCCTTGGAACGGCTGGAAAAGATCGAGCGGGATTTGGAAGAGCTCAAGGCCCAGAGCGCCGAGATGAAGGTTCACTGGCAGGAGGAGAAGGAGGCCATCCGCAAGATCCGCAGCATCAAGGAAGAAATCGAACAAAAGAAGATCGAGGCGGCCAACGCCGAGAGGCAGGGGGACCTGACCCGGGCGGCCGAGATCCGTTACGGCGAACTCTTGACCATGAACCGCCAGTTGGAGGAAGAGAACCGGAAACTGGAGGCCCTCCAAAAGGACCGGAAGATGCTCAAAGAGGAAGTGGATGATGAGGACATCGCCGAAGTGGTGGCCAAGTGGACCGGCATCCCCGTTTCCCGGATGATGGAAGGGGAAAAACAGAAACTCATCGCCATGGAAGAACGGATCCGGCAACGGGTCATCGGTCAGGACGAGGCCATCCGGGCCGTGGCCAACGCCGTGCGCCGGGCCCGTTCGGGCCTGCAGGATCCCAACCGACCCATCGGTTCCTTCATCTTCATGGGACCGACCGGGGTGGGGAAGACCGAATTGGCCAAGGCCTTGGCCGAATTCCTCTTTGACGACGAGCAGGCCATGGTCCGGGTGGATATGTCCGAATATATGGAAAAGCACTCCGTATCGCGCCTGATCGGGGCCCCTCCGGGCTATGTGGGCTATGAGGAAGGCGGCTACCTGACCGAGGCGGTGAGGCGTCGGCCCTATTCGGTGGTCCTCTTCGACGAGATCGAGAAGGCCCATCCCGATGTCTTCAACGCCCTGCTCCAGATCCTGGACGACGGACGGATGACCGACGGTCAAGGGCGGACCGTTGATTTCAAGAACACCCTGGTGATCATGACCTCGAACATCGGCAGTCAATACATCCAGGATCTGACCGAGCGGGAGCGGGACGAGATGGTCCGGCGGGTCATGGAGGCCTTGCGGGCCCATTTCAAGCCCGAATTCCTGAACCGGATTGACGAGATCGTCATCTTCCACGCCTTGAACCGGGAGCAGATCAAGGCCATCGTGGACATCCAGATCCGCCTGCTCCAGAAACGCCTGGCCGAGCGGAACCTGGAGATCCGTCTGACGGAAAAGGCCCGGGAGCGGATCGCCCAGGAAGGGTTCGATCCGGTCTACGGGGCCAGACCCTTGAAACGGGTGATCCAGCACCGCATCCAGGACCCCCTGGCCTTGAAGATCCTGGAAGGGGAATTCAAGGAGGGGGATCGGATTTTGGTGGATGTGGATGAACGCGGAGAAATCCTCTTCCGCAAGGAGTGATTTCCGGATTTTCTTGACAGGGGAAAAAAGTTCGGTACCATAACCATAAATGGAAAAAGGAACGGTGCGCAGCGGTTCCGGGAAGGCGTAAGACGACGACCCGGAACCCCTATCCCTTTGTACCAGGAGGAGTGAAGCGTTTATGTTTTCCAATACCATGAAAACGGCCTTTCTGTTGGGATTGATGACGATCCTGATCATCTTCATCGGCAAGGCCGTGGGCGGACAAAACGGCATGGTCTTCGCCTTTTTTCTGGCCGCGGTGATGAACATCGGGAGTTATTGGTTCTCGGACAAGATCGTCCTGGCCATGTACCGGGCCCAAGAAATCGCCCCCCAGGATCATCCCGAAATCCATCAGATGGTGGCCGAGCTGGCCCAAAACGCCGGTATCCCTAAACCCAGGATTTATCTGATCGAAGACGATTCTCCCAACGCCTTCGCCACGGGACGGAATCCCAACCACGCCGTGGTCGCCGTGACCACAGGGATTTTACGGATCCTTTCTCGGCAGGAACTGCGAGGGGTCTTGGCCCATGAATTGGCCCACATCAAAAACCGGGATATCTTAGTGGGCTCCATTGCCGCCACCATGGCCGGGGCGGTCATGATCCTGGCCAATATGGCCCGTTTTGCCGCCTTCTTCGGCGGCGGACGGGATTCGGAGGAAGGAGAAGGAGGCGGCGGACTGATCGGCCTATTGGTGATGACCATTGTTGCGCCCATCGCCGCCATGCTCATTCAGATGGCCATTTCCCGTTCCCGGGAATACCTGGCCGACGCCTCAGGGGCCCGTTTTTCCGGAAACCCCTTGGCGTTGGCCGGGGCCTTGGAAAAGCTGCAACTGGCCTCTCAACGGATCCCCATGGAAGATCCCCAACCGGCCACGGCTCATATGTTCATCGTCAACCCCTTGTCCGGACGGAGCCTTCTGAACCTCTTCTCCACCCATCCGCCCATTGAGGAGCGGATCGCCCGGCTTCGTTCCATGCGCTATTAATGGTCGGAGACAACCGACCGCCTCGAATCCTCGGGTGTTCGGAAAATTCAAAAGACCCCCTGGCCCAGAGGGCAAGGGGGTTGACTTTTTCCTCCCCCTGGCATAAAACCCTTACTTACTTTCAGGAAATCAAAAGGAGTCGCTCATGTCTTGCGTCGTGGTTGTCGGCACCCAATGGGGGGATGAAGGTAAAGGTAAGGTGGTGGATCTGCTTACTCGTCAGGCCGATATGGTCGTCCGTTTTCAGGGGGGGAACAATGCCGGCCATACCTTGGTGGTGGGCGGCGAAAAATTCATTCTCCACTTGATTCCCTCCGGCATCCTCCATGCCGACAAACATTGCCTTATCGGAAACGGAGTCGTCCTCGACCTGGAGGTGTTGCGGGAGGAAGTGGAGGCCCTCCGCAAACGAGGGGTGAAGATCGACGCGGAGAATTTCGGGGTAAGCGAAAGGGCCCATCTGATCCTCCCCTATCACCGAAGGCTGGATCAGGCCCGAGAGGCTCGGAAAGGAAAAACCTCCATCGGTACCACAGGCAGGGGCATCGGACCCTGTTATGAGGACAAGGTGGCCAGGAGGGGGATTCGGGTGGCGGACCTCCTGGACCCTGAGGTCTTTCGGACCAAGGTGGAGGAAAATCTCAAGGAAAAGAACGTCCTTTTCCGGGAACTCCTTCAAGTGGATCCCATGGCCCCGGAGGAGCTCCTTGAGGCCCGTCCATCCCTGGCCGATTTCATTCGGCCTTTTGTCTGCAATGTCTCCCGAAAAATCGAAGAGGCCCTGGGGCAGGGGAAAAACATCTTGTTTGAAGGGGCCCAAGGGACCCATCTGGATGTGGACCACGGCACCTATCCTTTTGTGACCTCCTCCAATCCGGTGGCCGGGAGCGTCTGCATTGGAGCGGGAATCGGTCCGACCAAGATCAACTCCGTGGTGGGTATCGTCAAGGCCTACACCACCCGGGTGGGCTCCGGCCCGTTTCCTACCGAACTGGACGACGACATCGGCCGAACCCTAAGGGAAAAGGGCGGAGAATTCGGGGCCACCACCGGCCGGCCGAGACGATGCGGGTGGTTGGATGCCGTGGTCCTTCGGGATTCGGCCCGCTTGAACGGACTGACCCACCTGGCCCTGACCAAACTGGACGTCCTAACGGGGCAGAAGAAAATCAAGATTTGCCGCGCCTACCGTTACCAGGGCGAGGTCGTGGAAGAGATGCCGGCCTGTTTAAAAGTGCTGGAGTCCTGTCAGCCGGTCTACGAGGAGTGGGACGGTTGGGAAGAACCCCTCCGAGACGTCAAAAAACGGGACGACCTGCCCCGCCAGGCCCAAGACTATTTGAAAAGGATTGAAGAACTGGTGGGGGTCCCCATCGGGATCGTCTCCGTCGGTCCGGACCGAGACGAGACCCTGATTATGGAAGGCCCTTCGTTCTTTTAGAAAAATCCGTCTTCCTTGGCCTACCCCCGATCGGGGGTCTTTTCCCCGCCCCATGGAGCGGGGAAAAGACCCCGACCTTTCTTGACTTTAAGGCAAGAAATTAGTATATTATCGAAGAAAGAAACGCTTCTCTTCCCGCCTGCAACAAGGCGAGAGTGGCGGAAATGGTAGACGCACTGGACTTAGGATCCAGCCCTGGAGACAGGGTGGGGGTTCAAATCCCCCCTCTCGCACCACTTTAAACGCCATCAGCAAGCAGAAAAGAGACCAGGAATGAAAGTACATGTCGAAGATGTCTCTCCCATCAAAAAGACCTTATCCATCGAAGTGGAGGCGGAACAGGTCAAAAAGGATTGGGAGACCGTAGTCAAGGCTTTAAATAAGAAAGTGAAATTGAAAGGTTTTCGACCGGGGAAAGTCCCCCTTTCCATCCTTTTGAAGTATTACGGGCCCCAAATCGAGGAGGAGACCATATCCCGGGCGGTCAACCGTTCCTATCCCGAGGCCTTGAGGGAGACCGGGGTGGTCCCTTTGTCCTGGCCGGAACTGGATTATCCGCCCCTGGATAAAGACGCCCCCTTCATCTATAAGGCCACGGTGGAATTGAAACCGGAGATCCACTTCTCCGATTACAAAGGGATCCCTATTTCCCCGACGAAGATTCAGGTGTCCGAAGAAGAGGTGGACCGAAGGATCGAGGCCGTCCGTCTGAGTCACGGGGAATTGGTTCCTCTCGATCAGGAGCGGCCCCTCCGGAAAGGAGACTTTGCCGTCATTGATTATCGCTCCTTCGTAGAAGGCCAGGAACTTCCTGGAGGAACGGCCCAAAACTTCGATTTGGAAGTAGGGAGCCAACGCTTTCATCCCGACTTCGAAAAGGAACTGGAAGGGATGCGGAAAGGGGAGGAAAAGGAATTCGAGATCGAATACCCCCCCGATTTCGGAAACCAAGCCCTCGCCGGGAAGAAGGTCCGTTTTCAGGTGACCCTTCAAGATATTAAGGAGCGGCGCCTGCCCGAGTTGGACGACGCCTTCGCCCAAAGTTTAGGGAAGGAATTTTCCGGCCTGGAGGATCTGCGTCGAAGGATTCGTCAAGATTTGGAAGAAGAAGAAAAGCGAAAGGCGGAGGCCAAGGTCAGGGAGGAGCTGATTGAGGGACTCTTAGCCCGGACCGAGTTTGAGACCCCCGAGGTCCTGATTCGGGAGGAAATGGAGGCGATGATGGCCCGGCTGGAACAGGACCTGAGGCGGCAAGGCCTGACCTGGGAGAAGGCCGGTCTGGATCCGGACGAACTTAAAGAGCGATTCCGGCCGACCGCCTTAAAGACGGCGCAGAGGAAATTGGTCTTGGAAAGGGTGGCCGAATTGGAAGGGCTGGAGGTTACGGACGAGGAGGTCGACGGTGAACTGCAACGGATCGCTTCCGGGGTCAACCAGTCGGTGACCCTCATCCGGGAGATTTACCAGAAAAACCGCCTGTTGCCGGAATTGAAGCGTCAGCTCCTGGAGGAAAAGACCTTGAATTTCCTCAAGGAACATGCTACCCTGAAATTAGAGGAAAACGAAAAAAAATAAAAAATAAGGAACCCATTTATGACCTTGATACCCATTGTCATCGAACAGGATTCCCGGGGGGAACGGGCCTTCGACATTTATTCCCGACTGTTGAAGGACCGGATCATCTTCCTGGGCGGCCCCATTGATGACCATATAGCCAACCTGGTCATCGCCCAGCTTCTCTTTTTGGAAGGGGACGATCCGGACAAGGATATCCATATGTACATCAACTCCCCGGGAGGAGTGGTCTCTTCCGGCTTGGCCATTTACGATACCATGCAGTACATCAAACCCAAAATATCCACCCTGTGTCTGGGCCAGGCCTCGAGCATGGCCGCCTTGCTTTTGGCGGCCGGGACCAAAGGGATGCGGTACGCCCTGCCCCATTCCCGGATTCTCATCCACCAGCCCTTGGGCGGCGTTCAAGGGCAGGCCACGGATGTGGGCATCCAGGCCCGGGAGATCCTTCGGATCAAGGAAGAACTGAACCGGATCCTCATGGACCATACCGGGCAGCCCTATGAAAAGATCGAAAAGGACACGGACCGGGATTTCTACATGACCGGGGCGCAGGCCAAGGAATACGGCATCGTGGATTATGTCATCTCCCGGAGGGAGGAAATCGTCGGTCTGATCAAGGAAAAAGAGGGATAACGGGGAGGACCCCCGCCCTTGTTGGTAAACCCTTAAAAGAGGTAAGGTCTCAATGAATAAAAGAGGAGACGGAAAAGGAAAAGGAAACGATCTGCTTTGTTCCTTTTGCGGCAAAAGCCAAGACGAAGTCAAGAAACTGATCGCCGGCCCGGCGGTCTATATCTGCGATGAATGCATCGGTTTGTGCAACGAGATCATCGCCGAGGAATATGAAAAGGAAGAGGGGCGGCTGGAGGACAGGATCCCCAAGCCGGCCGACATCAAGGCCATCTTGGACCAGTATGTCATCGAACAGGAGAAGGCCAAGAAGATCCTCTCCGTGGCCGTCCACAACCATTATAAACGCATAGAAAACAAAATCGATCTGGAAGGGGTGGAGCTGCAGAAAAGCAACATCCTCCTCATCGGCCCCACCGGGTCGGGAAAGACTCTGCTGGCCCAGACCTTGGCCAAGATCCTCAAGGTCCCCTTTACCATCGCCGACGCCACGACCCTCACCGAGGCCGGTTATGTGGGAGAGGATGTGGAAAACATCATCCTCAACCTCCTCCAGGCCGCCGATTATGATGTGGAGCGGGCCAGCAAGGGGATCGTCTATATCGACGAGATCGACAAAATCGCCCGCAAATCGGAAAACCCTTCCATCACCCGGGACGTCTCCGGTGAAGGGGTGCAGCAGGCCTTGCTCAAGATCATCGAAGGGACCATGGCCAGCGTACCCCCCAAAGGGGGACGCAAACACCCCCAACAGGAGTTCGTCAAGGTGGATACCACCAACATCCTTTTTATCTGCGGCGGGGCCTTCAACGGTCTGGAAAAGATCATCCAGACCCGGATGGGGGCCAAGGTCTTGGGTTTCGGGGCCGATATCCGACGTCGGTCGGAACAAAAGCGGCTGGGGGAGATCCTCGACGATGTGCAACCCCAGGACCTCTTGAAATTCGGCCTCATCCCGGAATTCATCGGCCGGCTGCCGGTGATCGCCACTTTGGATGAACTGAGCGAAGAGGCCATGGTGCGCATCTTGACCGAGCCCAAGAACGCCATCATCCGGCAGTATCAAAAACTGTTCGAGATGCAGAAAGTGGAGCTCAAGTTCACCGACGGGGCGATTCGGGCCGTGGCCCGGGAGGCCTTGAAAAGGAAATCCGGCGCCCGGGGGCTTAGGTCCATCCTGGAGAAGGCCATGTTGGACATCATGTTCGACATCCCTTCCATGAAAAACGTCCAGGAATGTGTAGTCAGTGAAGAAGTCATTTTGAACAACGAGCCCCCCATACTCTTGTTCGCCAATCAGGCCGAGTCGGCTTGATCCGGAACGACGGGTCTTTTCTTCCATGGGAGTTAAAGGTTCGGCCTGAAATGCCGAAGAAGAAAAAGAACCCAGCCGAAGGGTGAACCTTCGGAGGATAACGGAGTAAGCATGATGTCCCTTTTTTCCAAAGGTGATGAACCCAAAGAAAGCAACGGGGTGAATCCGGTGATCCCCGTCCTCCCCCTGAGGGATTTGGTGGTCTTTCCGGGGATGGTGGCGCCTTTGTTCGTCGGGCGGGAAAAGTCCATCCAGGCCTTGGAATACAGCATGTCCTTGGAAAAGGACATCCTCCTCCTCACCCAGCGCAACGCCAAGGTGGACGATCCCGCCGAAAAGGACCTCTTCCCGGTGGGGACGGCCGGGACCATCCTCCAGATGCTGCGTCTGCCCGATGGGACGGTCAAGGTCCTGATCGAGGGGAAATTCCGGGCCAAGGTCCAGCGGTTTCTGCCCAACCGGGCCTTTTTCCTGGTGGAGATACAGAAACTGGCGGAGGTCCAACCTTCCCCGGCCGAGCAGGAGGCCTTGATGCGCACCATCAAGCAGACCCTTGAGGCCTACCAAAAGTTGAACAAAAAGATCACCCCCGAACTGATCCAGACGATTCAGGGCCTGGAGGATCCCGTTCGGTTGGTGGACGCCATCGCCCCCCATTTGGGGATCAAGATCGAACAAAAGCAGGAACTCTTGGAGATCAGCCATCTGGGCAAGCGGATGGAGAAGCTCTATGAGTTCATGCGCGGCGAGATGGAGATCCTGGAGATCGAGCAGCGCATCAAGGGCCGGGTCAAGAAACAAATGGAGAAGACCCAGAAGGATTATTACCTGAACGAGCAGATCCGGGCCATCCAGAAGGAGATGGGCGAACAGGACGATTTCCGGAGCGAAATCCAGGAGCTGGAAAAGAGGATCAAACAAAAACGGATGTCCAAAGAGGCCACGGCCAAGGTCAAGGCGGAATTGAAGAAATTGAAGCTCATGTCCCCCATGTCGGCCGAGGCCACCGTGGTCCGCAATTATATTGACTGGATCATCAGCCTTCCCTGGTACACCAAAACCAAGGACAAGTTGGACATCGAAGAGGCGGAAAAGATCCTCAACGAGGACCACTACGGCCTGGAAAAGCCCAAGGAACGCATCCTCGAGTACCTGGCGGTACAAAGCCTGGTCAAAAAGATCAAAGGCCCCATCCTCTGCTTCGTCGGACCTCCGGGGGTGGGCAAGACTTCCTTGGCCAAGTCCATCGCCCGGGCCATGGGGCGGAACTTCATCCGCGTCTCCTTGGGCGGGGTCCGGGACGAGGCCGAGATCCGGGGGCATCGCCGCACCTACATCGGGGCCTTGCCGGGGAAGATCATCCAGTCCCTGAAAAAGGCCAAATCCAACAACCCCGTCTTTTGTCTGGACGAAGTGGACAAGATGAGCACCGACTTCCGCGGCGACCCTTCGGCCGCCTTGCTGGAAGTCCTGGATCCCGAGCAAAACTTCGCCTTCAACGACCATTATCTGGATCTGGACTATGATTTGTCCGAGGTCTTTTTCATCACCACGGCCAATACCCTTTATTCCATCCCCCTGCCGCTCCAGGACCGGATGGAGATCATCCGTCTGCCCGGCTACACGGAGCCGGAAAAACTGCAGATCGCCCGTCAGTTCTTGATCAAGAAGCAGCGGGAAGCCAACGGGCTGGCCCCGGAGAACATCCAGATCACCGACAACGCCATCCTGGCCATCATCCGCCGTTATACCCGCGAGGCCGGCGTGAGGAACTTGGAGCGTGAAATCGCCACCATCTGCCGCAAGGTGGCCAAGGAAGTGGTCCGGAAGGGCAAGGAGACCCGTGTCGTCGTTACGGCCCAGTCCATACCCAAATATTTGGGAGTGCCCAAGTACCGTTACGGCGAAACGGAAGAAAAAGATGAGGTGGGCATCACCACCGGGTTGGCCTGGACCGAGGTGGGCGGGGAACTCCTCTTGACTGAAGCGGTGCTCATGCCGGGCAAAGGAAAGTTGATCATTACCGGTAAACTGGGGGAGGTCATGCAGGAATCGGCCCAGGCGGCCTTAAGCTATGTCCGCTCCCGGGCCGAACGGTTGGGCCTGCCCAGGAATTTCTACAGCAAGATGGACATCCACGTTCACATCCCGGAAGGGGCCATCCCCAAGGACGGCCCTTCGGCCGGCATCACCATCGCCACTTCCATCGTTTCGGCCTTGCTCCGTATCCCGGTGAAGCGCAAAGTGGCCATGACCGGTGAAATCACCCTGCGCGGGCGGGTCCTGCCCATAGGCGGCCTCAAGGAAAAGATCATCGCCGCCCACCGGGGTAAGGTCGAGACGGTGATCATCCCCAAGGAAAACGAAAAGGACCTGAAGGACATCCCGGCCCGGATCTTGAAGGCCTTGGAGATCGTCACCGTGGACCATATGGACGAGGTCTTGAAGAGGGCCTTGGTCTTGGAAGATCCGGAATCCCTCTTTAAGGAAAAGGAATCCGAGGCGACCGTCCCCTTCTTCCTGGAGGAAGTTCCGGTCTCCCCGGAAATCACCGCTCATTGAATCCGATTCGCTTTTTTTTGAAAACGGTGCAAGCCTTTCAGGTCATACCCGAGGAAAGGGGTATGGCCTGAAATGAAAAAGACCATCGGGATCAGCGCCCTCCTCCTGGTCCTTTTCGGGGCCGCTTTTTACCTGATCCTCCATTACAGCGACCTCTACCCGGCTTTTTTGGACCGGAAAAGGCTGGCCGATTTCGTCCGATCTTTCGGAAGCCTTTCCCCTCTTATTTTTATCGTCCTTCAGATCCTCCAGGTCCTCTTCGCCCCCATACCCGGGGAGGTGACCGGTTTCATCGGCGGTTATCTTTACGGAAATTTCTTCGGCGTCCTCTATTCCACCATCGGTTTGGGGGTCGGGTCTTGGTTGGCCTTTGTCTTCGCCCGCTGGGCCGGTCAACCCCTGGTGGAGCGGATCGTCAGCCCCGCCCTACTCCAAAAGTACGATTATCTCATGACCCATCAAGGGACATGGATCGCCTTTCTCCTCTTTCTCATTCCCGGTTTCCCCAAGGATTACCTTTGCTATATCCTCGGGTTGAGCCATATGGGCTGGAAAACCTTCCTGATCATCTCCACCATCGGGCGGTTTTTGGGTACGGCCTTGTTGACCTTTCAAGGTCACCTGGTGCGGGAGAAGAATTATACCCTCTTATGGATCCTTCTCGGCCTTTCCGCCTTGGCGTTGCTTGCGGCCTACTTTTTTCGAGGGAAATTGGAAGGACACATCCGCAGGCGGCATAAGAAGGTCCCCAAAACCGCCGAAACCCGCCGCGAGGAAAAGAAGGAGGGGTAACTCAGTCTTTGGTCAGGATATAAAGCATCCTTTCCTGCTCCAATACAGGCAGGGTGATTTTAACCGATTGGGGCGGTGAAAACCCGATTTTCTCCATTCGGGCCTTCGCCGTTTCCGTCTCCTTAAAGCCCTTCGACCCTTTCAGGAAGATCATTTTCCCGCCCCTTTTCAGGTGGGGGTAAACGGCGGTCAACAGCTCCAAGGGACGGCCGACGGCCCGGGTGATGGCCACATCAAAAAGGGGGAGGGGACGGGGGGGATCGGTCTGCCCTATGGACCAACAAAGGACCACCGTTTGTCTCAGGCCGAGGCGGCGGCAGACCTCTTTGAGAAAGGTCGTTTTTTTGGCCGAGGCCTCGACCAGGGTCACCGCCTGGTCGGGCCTGACGATTTGGATGGGCAGGCCCGGGAAACCCGCCCCGCTGCCTATATCCATCAGGGAGGCCTTTTCCGGGATCAAGGGCAAGGGGGTCAGGGAGTCCAGGAAATGTTTGAGGATGATTTCCCGGTCGTCCCGGAGACCGGTCAGGTTCAGGCGACGGTTCCATTTCTTCAAGACCTCCAGGAAGTCCATGAAGCGATCCGCCTGAAGGGGGGATAAGGAGATCCCCATTTGGTCACATCCTTTTCGGAGCAGACCCTCCTTTTCTTCCCGGGAAAGCCCATCCGATCCTTGTGCGCCACCCTTCGGTCTTTCCCTTTCGGGAGGCCCTTTAAACGGTCTGGATCGTGCCTCCGCTCTTTTCATTTCCCGATACAAAAACGGCTGAAGACCCGCTCCAACACATCTTCGGTCGTGATTCGCCCCAGAAGCATTCCCAGAGTGGTCAGGGCCTGCTGGAGGTAAAAAGCGACCAATTCTGGGGGTTGGTTTTCTCGGGTCAAAGTCAAGGCCCGTTTCAGGGCCTGGGACATTTCTTCAAAGGCCGTCTTCTGCCGGACCGTAGGGATCAAATCGGGCAGGGTCTCCGAAAAGTATAGGCCGGTGACCAGGGCATGGAGTTTGTCTTTGAGGGTCTCGAGCCCCTGTCCGAATAGAGCCGAAATGGAAAGGATTTCCGGTCCGGGGAAACGTTTTCGGATCTCCTCTTCAGAGACGGCCCGGGGCAGATCGGCCTTGTTGCCCAATAGGAGCATGGGCTTTTCCTGGATTTCCCGGTAGATGTCCAGGTCTTCTTGGTCCAGGGGGCGGGAGATGTCCAATACGAACAAAAGGACCAGGGCTTCCCGGATCTTGTCCCGGGTGCGGGCGATCCCGGCCATTTCCACGAGGTCGGCGGACCGGCGGAGTCCGGCCGTATCCACCAGACGAAAGGGGAGGCCTTTCAGCAAAAGGGTCTCTTCAACGGTGTCCCTCGTCGTCCCGGGAACGGGGGTGACCAAGGCCCTTTCTTCCTGTAAAAGCCGATTGAGTAGACTGGATTTCCCGACATTGGGTTTTCCGACGATGACCAGGGAAAGGCCTTCCCGGAAAAGACGACCTCGATCGTAGTCCTGAATGAGACGGTCAAGGGTCCCAAGAACCTTTTCCTCCAGTTCGGAGGCCCAGCGGTGACGATCCACGGGTTCCAGGTCTTCCTCGGGAAATTCGATGGACCCTTCCAATTGGGCCAGGAGGTCGAGCAATTTGGCCTCCAATCCGTTGAGGGTCTTTTGCAGTTCACCCTGAAGGAGTTTGTTGGCCGCAAAGAGGGCCTGCTCGCTTCGGGCCTGGATGAGTTCAATGACCCCTTCGGCCTGGGTCAAGTCTATCCGGCCGTTTAAAAAGGCCCGAAGGGTGAATTCTCCGGGCTCGGCCGTTCGGGCGCCGGACTGAAGGGCCAACTCCAGGATCTTCTTGAGGACCAGGGGACCGCTGTGGCATTGGATCTCCACCACATCTTCCCGTGTATAGGTCTTGGGGGCCTTCATGTAGGCGAGAAAGACTTGATCGATCTTGTGACCGGAATGGGGATCGACGATGTGGCCCAGGAGCAAACGGTGGGAAGGCCATTCAGCCATGGCGGTGAGGGGGACGAAGATCCGGCGGCCCACGGCCAGGGCCTGGGGGCCGCTGATGCGGATGATCCCGATTCCCCCCACCCCCGCCGGCGTGGATACGGCGGCGATGGTCTCCGGAGAGATCATGTAAAAAGCCGACCCCCTTCGACGGGTTTTTATCCTTCGCCGGTGGGAAGGGATTCGGGGGCCGTATCTTTCTTGTTTTCGAAAATGACGATCTTTTTCATCGGCCCTTCCCCGCGGCTGACCGTCTTCAAGGTCTTGTCCTTTTCCAGGGCCAAATGGACGATGCGCCGGTCGTGGGCGTTCAGGGGATTGATGACCACCGGTTTCCCCGTTTGTTTGGCCTTGGCCCCCATCCTCAAGGCCAGTTTTTCCAGGTATTCCTTGCGCCGGTTACGATAACCGCCGCTGTCCAAGAGGAGGCGGACCTTCCCCGACCCTTTGCGGTTGACCATCAGGGTCAGCAGGTATTGCAGGGCCTCCAAGGTCTGTCCCCTCCTGCCGATCAGTAATCCGCTCTTTTCCCCTTCCACCCGGACGTGGACGGTGTTCTTTTCCTGCTTGACCGTGACCGAGGTTTCCAATCCCATGCGGTCCAGGATCCCTTGGGTCAAGGCGCGGATCTCGTCGAGATCAGGGGCTTCCCCTTTTTCCGTGGTCGGGGCCTCTCCGCCTTCCATTGCCGTTATTTCCTCTTTTCCCATCGGGACGGCCGCTGGGCTTTCTTCCCGGAGGGTGGCCCGTATCTTGGCCTTTCTGGCCCCCATGATGCCGAAGATGCCGGCGGAGCCGACCTGTAGGATTTCGATTTCCAGTTTTTCGCGGGGGACATTCAATTGATCGCAGGCCGCTTTGATGGCCTCGTCTACGGTTTTTCCTTCTATTTCAAGGGATGTCATCGGTCATCACCTCCGCTGAGATTCACGGGACATATTTGTTGATGTAGTATTGCTGGCCGATGGAGAGGAGGTTGTTGACCAGCCAATACAAGACCAAACCGGACGCGAAATTGATGAACATGAAGGTAAAAATAACGGGCAAGAAGAGCATAAGCTTGGCCTGGGTCGGGTCGCCGGTAGTGGGGGTCATTTTTTGCTGGATAAACATAGAGGCCCCCATGAGCAAGGTCAGGACCGGGATCCCGTTTCCGACATAGGGGATCTGGACCCCGATGGGCAGACGGTCCGGCGCGGAGAGGTCGTTGATCCAAAGGAGAAAAGGGGCGTGTCGGAGTTCGATGGCGTATCCCAGGAGGCTGTAAAGGGCGAAAAAGACCGGGATCTGGATGAGCATGGGCAGACAGCCGCCCATGGGATTGACCTTATAGGTCTTGTACAGGGCCATGATCTCCTGATTGAGTTTCTGCCGGTCGTCTTTGTATTTCTCCCTCAATTTGGCCACCTTGGGGGCCAATTTCTGCATGTCCTTCATAGATTTGTAGCTCTTGTGGGTCAAAGGCCAGAAGAGGATCTTGACCAGGACGGTCAAGAGGATGATGGACCAACCGTAATTGTGGAGAAAACCGTTGAAGAAACGCAGGACCCAGAGCAGGGGTTTGGCGATGATGTCGAAGAACCCGAAGTTGACGGCCTTTTCCAGATCGAGTCCCAGGGGTTTGAGGATGCGCGTATCCCTGGGACCGAGATACAGGGCGTAGCGGAGCCGTTTTTCTCCTTGGGGGCCCACCTGCAGGGGTGCGGAGATCAAGGACATCTTCAGCTGATCCGAAGCCGGTTTGACGATCTTGAGGCTGGCCAAGGGGTTTTCCTCCAAAGGTACGGCCGCTTCCATGAAATAGGTGTCAGCCAGGGCACCCCAACGGATCTTTCCGGTGAAGACCTCTTCTTTTTCCACCTTACCGACTGCTGTTTCTTTATATCGGCCGTCAATGAGGCGCAGGAATCCCCGGAAGGCCGTGGAGTTGTCGGAGGATTTGGGGAACCCGTTCTCCAGATTCAGGACCAAATTATCGTCCAAGGGGCGGTCCGAACGGTTTTGGAGGGTCACTTCCAGGTCGATCCGGTAGGAATCGTAATGAAAACGATAGGTCTTGACCAAGGTCAGCCCCTGACCGGAAGACCACTGAAAGGACAGGGCGTCCTGGGGGTGATCAGGGGTGAGCGTCACCGTGTCCTTGTCGGCGGTGAAGCGGAGGGCCGACGAGGGCGGAAGGCTGTTTTTGACCCATTCCGTATGGAGGGGGTATTGTTGAGGGGAGGAGACGTGGATGATCTCTTTAGGCTCTTTCCCGCCCAAGGTTTCCCGATAAGAGGTCAGTTTTTGGCTCTTCAGCACCCCTCCTTGTTCGGTGAAAACGGCGGTGAACCGTTTGGTTTGCACCTTGACCTCTTTGACCGGTCCTTGAAGGGCATCCTGTTTTTCCACGGCGGTGGTCTGGGCGGCGCTCACGGCCGGGGGCTGGGCCTGGACCGCCTCTTTCGGGGCCGGTGATCCCTCCTTGGGGGAGGCCGCCGGTTTCTCCTGAACGGTTTTGGGGGGTTGAGGAGGACTGAAAATCAAAAAATAGGCGGCAAAGACCGCCATAGAGAGGACAAAGGCTAAAATCGCATTTTTTTCCATACCTGCTCCGCTGTTCGAAAATACTTCTCTGTTAAGGAAGGGGATCCCAGCCGCCCCGGGAAAAAGGATGGCACCTGCCGATCCTCTTGAGGGATAAATAGATCCCTTTGATTACCCCATATCGTTGAACGGCCTGATAGGAATATTCCGAACAGGTGGGATAAAACCGGCAAGAGGGCGGGAAAAGGGGCGACAACACCCTTCGGTATAAAATGATTCCCATCAAGATGCACCCCTTGAGGGCCCGAGACAAGAGGGCGTCTCGGCCGACAAGGGGGCCAGTTCCTCGGCTACTTGACGATACGTTAATCGGTCCGATCCTTTTAAGGCGATGATGATGATGTCCCGTGATGGAGGCAGTCTTTTCTTCGACAGCCTGAAAAATTCCCGCAACAACCGTTTGATCCGGTTCCGCCTGACGGCGTTCCCGACCTGTTTCCCCACCGTGAGTCCCAAACGGACCCCTTGACCCTCGTTGGGTTTGACGATAACCAGAAAATGGGGTGTGGTCAGTTTTTTGTCTTTTGGAGACCGGCGGTTGAAATCCTTTCGTTTCCGTATCCTTGCTTCTTTGGGAAAGGAAAAAGAACCCACGCCTGGACCGGGAAGCCGCGCCTTGGAGATTAAACGGCGAGCCTCTTTCTTCCCTTGGCCCGCCTGCGGCTGATCACCTTCCTACCGCCGGCGGTCCTCATGCGGACCAAAAACCCGTGGGTTCGGGCTCTCCTGATCTTGCTGGGTTGAAATGTCCTTTTCATGATAAGCCATCCCCTTGATTTAAAATAAACTTTATTTAAACCACAAAAGAAAAATAAAGTCAAGGTTAATTTGGAACCTCTTTGGGCTTAAAATTTGAAAAAGGAAGAAGAAATATCAGGGGAAAGGAAAAGGGTAAAGAGGCTGGGGATGGGCGTTTCGGTCTTTCCCGAAGAGGATTTTCCATAGACCGGGGCAGGTTTTCCCCAGGACGGAGACCTGCCCCGGTCGGGTCCGGCGATCAGTTGTATTTTTCCCTTAAGACCCGTTTTAAGATCTTTCCGGTGGGGGTCCTGGGAATGGCATCGGTGAAGACCACGGCTTTGGGGATCTTGTAGCGGCCGATCCTTCCCTGGCACCAGTCGATCAATTCCTGTTCGGTCATCTCCTCCCCGGGTTTGAGGACGACGATGGCCTTGACCGCCTCCCCCCATTTTTCATGGGGGAAACCGATGACGGCCACATCGGCGATCTTGGGGTTGTGGAGCAGGGCGTCTTCCACCTCGGCCGGATAGATGTTTTCCCCGCCGGAGATGATCATGTCCTTTTTCCGGTCCATGATATAGAGAAAGCCGTCCTTGTCCATCTTGCCGATGTCGCCGGTATGGAGCCACCCGTTTTTGATGGTTTCCGCCGTGTCTTTGGGTCGTTTCCAATACCCTTTCATGATATTGGGGGCCTTGAGGAGGATTTCGCCGTTGACCTCCGGCCCCACATCCCGGCCTTCGTCGTCCACCACGCGGATCTCGGCGTGAAAGAAGGGCTTGCCGCAGGAGCCGACCTTGGCCAAAGCGTTTTCCGGGTCCAAGACGGTGGCCGTGTTGCCTTCGGTCAGGCCGTAGAGCTGGCGCACTTGAATACCGGCCGCGGCGTATTCTTGGATCAGGGTCACCGGCACCGGGGCGGCATAGACCAGGATGGTCCTGACCGAACTCCAATCGTATTTGTCGAAGTCCGGGACCCACTTGAGGATGTCCAGTAGGGCCGGGACGGAACCGAAGCCGGTGACCTTTTCCTCCTGGAGGAGTTCCAGAAACCGCTTCGGGTCCAGGCTGCGGAGGAGGACCACCTTGCCGCCGGAGTGGACGATCCAGGGGGGGCCGGCCAAGGCCCCGATATGGAACAGGGGGAGGGCGATCAAGGTGACGCCGCCGATATCGAGACCCAAGGTGCTCATGAGATTGACGGAGTTCCAAAAGTAGTAGGTGTGGGTCAGTTCGGCCCCTTTGGGTCGGCCCGTGGTCCCGGAAGTGTAAAGGATGGTCAGGGTGTCGTCATCGCCGCCGGTGATCTCCGGTTCCCGGGGTGGGGCGGAGGCGATGACCGCTTCGTAGGGCTTGGCCCAGTCGAGTTTGTCCTCGCCGATGACCCAAAGCTCCCGGGTGGGGATGTCTTTACGGATGGAATCCACCACTTCCCGGTATTCCTTTCCGAAGATGAAGACCTTGGGCTCGCAGTCGGACAGGATATACTGGATCTCCGGCCCGGCCAGGCGGTAGTTTACCGGCACGAGGATGGCGCCGATCTTGCCCAATCCGAAATAGAGGTCATAATACTCCGGTTCATTGAGGGCCAAAAGGGCCACCCGGTCCCCGTAACCCACCCCCAGGGCCTGCATGGCCTGGGCCAAGCGGTTGGCCCGTTCGTTCAGTTCCCGGTAGGTCCTGCGGATCCCTTCACAGACCAGGCCTTCCCGCTCCGGCGTCAAATAAGCGCGTTTGGTCAGGAATTCTCCGATGTTGATCTTCATGGGGCCTCCTTTCAATTGAGTTCGTTTAGGGTTGACACCGAATATGACCACAAGGGGGACCCTTGTAGTTTCCCTGGAGGCCTTCTTTCCACTCTCGGAGGCGGTGAGGTCTGAAAAAGTATCGGAAAAGGAGAATCCCCTTGGCCGTAGGCCCTCGTTCCTTTCACGCAGGGAAAGGAAAAAAACAGACCACGGTTACAAGATCATTTTGGAAATGATCTCCTTCATGATTTCCTGTGTACCGCCGCCGATGGAAAGGATGCGGTTGTCCCGATAGAGCCTTTCCACCAGGTATTCCCGCATATAACCGTAGCCGCCGTGAATCTGGACGGCTTCAAAGGTGACCTGGTTGCTGACTTGACAGGCGAAATTTTTGGCCATGGAAATCTCCTTGACCGCATTCAGGCCGGCGTCTATCTTGGCGGCGATCCGGTAGGTGAATTCCCGGCTGGCCTCGATCAAGGTGGCCATGTCGGCCAGTTTGTGGCGGATGACCTGAAACCCTTCCAAAGGCCTGCCGAAGGCCTGCCGCTGTTTGACGTACTTGACCGATTCCTCGAAGGCCATTTGGGCGGTCATGTTGGCCATGACGGCCAGTTGCAACCGTTCGGTCTGAAAGTTGCTCATGATCCCGTAAAAGCCTTGGTTTTCCTCACCGAGGAGGTTTTCAGCCGGGACAAGGCAATCTTCGAAAAGGAGCTCGGCCGTGTCCGAGGCCCACCAGCCCATTTTTTTCAGGACATGGGTGACGCTGAAGCCCGGGGTATCGGCCTCGATGACCAACAGGCTGACCCCGTGCGGACCGGGACCTCCGGTGCGGACGGCGCAGGTCAGGACATCGGCTCGGGCCCCGCTGGTGATGAAGATCTTACGGCCGGAGACGCGGTAGTAATCCCCTTCCCGGCGGGCCCGGGTTTGGATGCCCCCCACATCCGATCCGGCGTTGGGTTCGGTGATGGCCAGGGCGCAGATCTTTTTCCCTTTCAGGATCGAGGGCACCAGACGCTCCTTCAAGTCTTCCCGGCCCAGACGGATGATCGGAGGGAGACCGATGTCCAGGGAACCCAAACCGGCCGCCACCCCTCCGGAGCCGGAGCGCATCAGCTCTTCGGCGGCGGCGATTTTCAGGAAGATATCTCCTTCCGTCCCTCCGTATTTTTCGGGATAGCCGATCCCCAGGATCCCGGCTTCTCCGGCCTTGAGATACAGTTCCCGGGGGAAGGCGCCTTCCTCCTCCCATTGATCCACAAAGGGTTTGATCTCTTTTTCGACGAATTTTCGGACCGTCTGCCGGACCAGATTATGGGTTTCCCCGAAGTATTCTGAATAGGCCATAAATCCTCGTTGTTGGTTAGGGATCTTTCATTACTTGTTTGGATTGGGGTTTTGTATTTTTTATCCGAACCTTTTGGCCCGGCTCGTTTTCAGCCGGCCCTTATTAACGGTGTTTCAGGCCTAATCGTTTTCGGCATTCCTCGACCGTGGCCACCTCCCGGCCCTGGTCCCGGATCATACGGGCCGCCTTTTCCACCAGTTCCCCGTTGGATTTGGCCATGACGCCGGGGGAGAGATAAAAGTTGTCCTCCAAACCGACGCGGACATTCCCGCCCAAGGCAATGGCCGCCGCCACCATGCGCCATTGATCCAGGCTGATGCCGATCACCTCCCAATCGCTTTTGGGGGGAAGGAGGCGGACCTGATGGGCCAGATTGTCCGCCGTGGGAGGGATCCCGCCCAGGACGCCCATGATCAGGCTGAATTGATAAGGAGGTTCCAAAAGACCCAAGTCGATCAAGGGAAAGACATTGCCGATGTGGCCGGAATCGAAACACTCCATTTCCGGCTTGACCCCGGCCTCCTTCATAGCCGAGACCAAGGGAACGATTTCGGAAAAGGGGTTGGCGAAGACGAAGTCAAAGACAAAGGACTTCTTTTGAGGATGATATTTGGCGTAGTTCATGGAGCCCATGTTCAGGGCGGCCACGGCCGGTTTGATCTCCCGAACCGGGGCGATCTTTTTTTCCACGGGGATGCCCACCGCGCCGGTGGAAAAATTGATGATCACCGGGCAGGCGGCGGTGACGGCTTCATAGATGTTGCGGTAATCTTCAACTTCCTGAGAAGGGGTGCCGTCCGGTTTCCGGGCGTGGATATGGACCGCCGCCGCCCCGGCCTCATAGGCCCGTTTGGCCTCGGCCGCATATTCCTCCGGCGTGTAGGGGATGGCCGGGCATTGCTGTCGGTTGGCCACCACCCCCGAAAGGGCGCAGGTGATCATGCAGCTCCGCTCATAGTCGTGATTTTCGGTGATCCAGAAAGAAGGCATGAAAGACCTCCGGATTCAGTTTTGGCGTTGAAGTTTTTGATTCAGAGTTCGGAGTCCACCATCCAGCATCCAGTATCAAAAGTTCGGAGTTCAGAGTTCGGAGTTCAGAGAAAACCCAAGCAACCCAAGCAACCCAAGCAACCCAATGAACCCAATTAACCCAATTAACCCAATGAACCCAATTAACCCAATGAACCCAAGTAACCCTGTACGAGATACGCTTCACGAGGAACGCTTCACGTTTTTTAGTTCAGTATCCAGTATCCAGCATCCAGCATCGTTCCTTTTCCCTTGTTTCCTGCCTCCTTTTATTTGCCGGTAAAGCGGGGTTCTCTTTTTTCCAGAAAGGCGGTCATCCCTTCCCGGGCGTCTTCGGTGGAGGCCACCCGTCCCAGGGCCTGGGAGAGGTAATCGACGGCTTGGTCAAAGGGCATTTCGGATGCGCTTCGGAAGGCCTCTTTGCCGATACGGAGACCGATGGGGCTCTTGGCCGCCAGGTTTTTAATCAAGGCCTCCACTTCGGCGTCCAGGCGATCGGGTTCCACGGCACGGGAGATCAGCCCCATCGCCTCGGCCTCCTGGGCGTTGTAACGGCGGCCGGTCAGGACCATCTCCATGGTCTTTTTCGGCCCCACATGGCGCATGAGCAAGGCGCCGACCATCATGGGAAAGATGCCCACGTTGACTTCAGGGGTCCAGAAAAAGGCATCCCGCCTGGCGATAACGATATCGCAGGCCAGCATCAATCCCAAGCCCCCGGCCAGGCAGTTGCCGTTGACCCGGGCCACCAAGGGTTTGCCGAAATGGACCATTTCCTTGAGGAGGGAGGCATACCTTTCGGCACCACTCATCCGGGTCCCTCCTTCCGTTGACAGGGCCGCGCCCAAGTCGGCGCCAGAGCAGAAGGCCTTGTCTCCGGCTCCGGTGATACAGACGACGCGGATTTTTTCGTCTTCGTCGGCCTGGCGGAGACAGGTATGAAAGGCCTCCATCATCTCTTGGCTGATGGCGTTGCGCCGAGCTTCCCGGTTGATGGTCAGATAAGCCGCCTCTTCCCTGACTTCATACAAAAGATCATCCGCCATCTTGGGTCCCCTCCTCGATTTCGATCAAGATGTCTCCAGGCATGACCTTGGCCTGAAGGGAGGTGTTGATCTTGACCACCCGGCCGGCCTTGGGGGCCTTCAAAGTGGTCTCCATCTTCATGGCCGAAACCACGATCAGTCCTTGTCCCACCGTGACCCAGTCGCCTTCCTGGACCAGGATCCGGACCACCACCGAGGGCATAGGTGGGGTGACCTGGTTCTGCGTAAAGTCCCCGACGCCTTTGGATGAAGACCTGCGTCTTTGGGAACCGCCATCGGAAACGGTGAAGGAATATCCGGAGATAAAGATCTCTTTGGATTTTTTGTCTCCCGTAAGGTAGGCCTCGACCTCTTGGTCGTCGACTAAAAAACGGATCCGATGGTCGTCTATGATCCGGCCGGTGACTTCCAGTTCTTTTTTACCTAAGAGGGCCCGAAACCGTCCTTCCCCTTCCAGGGGATTCAATTCGACGGTGTAAGGGTTTTCATGGATTTTGATTTGAAATTTCATGACCGTCCGTCGTTCCTTTTCGCTATGAATGTCATGATCCTTGATGGCCTTCGCCGGAAGAAGACCCTACGACCCGTCACAGGCTCCAGTTGCCCAAGGTCTCCCAAGGCGAAGGATATCCTTTTTGCACCTTCAGGGCCGCCGCCGGTTTAGGACGGGCCATGGCTTCCTCCAAGGCATAGGCCAGAACCGCCAGGTGATCCAAGGTCTGGGGACGCTTCCATTGGGCGAAGTGCCGCTCGATGAAATCCGTCGAGGTCTTTCCTTGGACAAAGGCCGGTGATTGGAGGACCTCCAAGAGAAAGGGTATGATGGTCCGGATACCGAGGATGACATAGTTTTTCAAGGCCCGGACCATGCGCTGGAGGGCCGCTTCCCGATGTTCTCCATAAACGACGAGTTTGCTCAAAATGGGGTCGTAATCCATGGGGACTTCAAAACCTTGATAAATCCCGCTATCCACGCGGATGCCGGGTCCGACCGGCTCCCGGAGGAAGCGGATGGGGCCGGGCGAAGGGAAGAAGGCCGCCTCCGGGTCTTCGGCGTAGATGCGGCACTCTATGGCATGGCCCCGTTGCCGGAGGTCTTCCTGTTTGAAGGCCAAGGGTTCGCCGGCGGCGATGAGGATTTGTTGGCGCACCAGATCCAGACCGGTCGTCCATTCGGTTACCGGGTGTTCCACCTGCAGACGGGTGTTGACTTCCAGGAAGTAAAAGTTTCCCTGCCGGTCCAAGAGGAATTCCACGGTCCCGGCATTGCGGTAGCCCGAGGCCTTGGCCGCGGCTACCGCCGCCCGACCCATTTTTTCCCTGAGTTCCGGGGTCATGACCGGCGAGGGGGTCTCTTCGATGATCTTTTGGTGACGTCTTTGAATGGAACATTCCCGCTCAAAGAGATGAACTGTGTTTCCGTAATGGTCGGCCAACACCTGAAATTCGATGTGCCGGGGGCTCTCCAGATGCTTTTCCAGATACAAGGCCCCGTTGCCGAAGGCCTTTTCCGCTTCGCTCCTCCCGCTGAGACAGGCCTCTTCCAGTTCCGCGGGATCGTTGACCACCCGCATCCCTTTTCCGCCTCCTCCGGCTTCGGCCTTGACGATCACCGGGTATCCTATCTGTTGCGCCTCCCGGGCCAGGACCGCCGGATCGGTGGAGGTGGTGAGCATCCCTGGGATGACCGGGACGCCGGCTTCGGTCATGATCTTTCGGGCCACCGTCTTGTTGCCCAGGTCGCGGATGGTGCGGCTCAAGGGGCCGACAAAGACCAACCCGGCCCGTTCACAGGCCTCGGCAAAGTCGGCGTTTTCGGCCAAGAATCCGTACCCGGGATGAACGGCTTCGGCCCCGGCTTCCAAGGCCGCCCGAATGATCTTTTCCTGGTTTAAATAGCTTTCGGCCGGTTCGGCCGGGCCGAGGGGGATCGCTTCGTCCGCTTCCAAGACATGGAGGGCCTTTTCGTCCGGCTCGGAATAGACGGCCACGGTCCTAAGACCCATTTCTCGGCAGGTCCGTTGAATGCGGACAGCAATTTCACCGCGATTGGCAATGAGGATTTTCTTGAACATGGTCCTTTCGTTCCCTCGGTTAAACATTGAAGGCCCCTGTCTTGCTCCAGGGCCTGATCATTATTGAAAAGCCGATCACATGCGGAAGGTCCCGTAACCGTAGACATCGCTGCGGATCGGGGCGTTCAAGGCCGCTGAAATGGCCAACCCCAAGACATCCCTGGTCTTGGCCGGATCCAGGATGCCGTCGTCCCAGAGTTGGGCCGTGGAATAAAAGGCGTTGCCCTCGGCCACGGCGGCGGCGATGATCGGTTCGCGGATCTGCCGGACCTCCTCTTCGGTCAAGGGAGATTTTCCTTCCCGGGCCAGTTGATCGTTTTTGACCGAGACCAGGACATCGGCGGCCTGTTCCCCGCCCATGACCCCGATCTGGGCGTTGGGCCACATCCACAAAAAGCGCGGTCCGTAGGCCCGTCCGCACATGCCGTAATTGCCCGCCCCGAAGGAGGCCCCGATGATGACGGTGAATTTGGGCACCGTGGCCGTGGAGACGGCGTTGACCATCTTGTGGCCGTCTTTGGTGATGCCCCCTCGTTCGTATTCCCGGCCGATGATGAAGCCGTTGATGTTCTGGAGGAAAAGGAGGGGGATGCCCCGTTTGTCGCAGAGTTGGATGAATTGGGTTCCCTTGAGGGAGCTGTCCGAGAAGAGGACCCCGTTGTTACCCAGAATGCCCACCGGATAGCCGTGGATATAGGCCCATCCGCAAACCAGGGTGGTGCCGTATTCGGCTTTGAATTCCAAAAATTCACTTCCGTCCACCAAGCGGGCGATCACCTCCCGGACATCGTATGGGGTCCGCAGGTTTTTGGGGACGATGCCGTAGATCTCCTTGGGATCATACAAGGGAGGCCTGGGTTCCCGTTGGCCGATGTCGGCCTTGACCGGCGGAGGAAGATTGCGGACGATCTGACGGATCAATTCGATACAATGGGCGTCGTCTTCGGCCAGGTAATCGGAGACGCCCGATTCCCGGCAATGGACCAAGGCCCCGCCCAGTTCGTCGGCCGTGACCTCTTCGCCGGTGGCCGCCCGGACCAAGGGAGGTCCTCCGAGAAAGATGGCTCCGGTCCCTTTGACATGGACGACCTCGTCGCTCATGGCCGGGATATAGGCCGCCCCGGCCGTGCATAGGCCCATGACCCCGCAGATCTGGGGGATGCCCATTTTGGACATAATCGCCTGATTGTAAAATATCCGACCTCCGTCATCGGCGTCGGGAAAGATTTCCGATTGCAAAGGCAGAAAGGCCCCGCCGGAATCGACCAGATTGATCATGGGCAGACGATTTTCCATGGCAATGGTCTGCATCCGCAGCCCCTTTTTCACCCCCAGGGGATAAATCGTTCCCCCTTTGATCAAGGGATCGTTGGCGTGGATGACCACTTCGCGGCCTTCCACACGGCCGATGCCGGCCACGATCCCGGCCCCATGGACCTGTTTGTCGTAGAGGTTGTAAGCGGCCAAAGGGGCGATTTCCAGGAAAGGGGTGCCGGGGTCGAGGAGCAGTTCCAGTCTTTTTCGGACCGGCAGTTTGCCTTGTTCGAGCAAGCGGGCCAAGGCCCTTTCCGACCTATCTTCCCGGGCCCGGCGCAGCTCTTCTTGGAGCTTGGCCACGAGACCCTCCATGTGTTCGTAGTTTTCCCGATATTCCGGTGAACGGACATCGATGTGGGTTTCAATGATCTCCATAAGCCTACCTCGTTTGATATTTAGCCAGACAGGCCTCGGCGATGCGCATGCGCAACACTTCCGAGGTCTCGCCGGAAACGGGTCCGAAGCGGGCGTCGCGGAAACAGGCCTCCAGCTCGTTTCCGGAAAGAAACCCTTCCCCGGCGGCGATCTGCATGGCCGAGCGGGCCACTTCTTCGGCCGCTTCGGTAATGAAGACCTTGGCGGCCTGAACGGTGATTTCCGCTTCGGGGATGGTGTTTTCCAACATCCAGGCCGCTCGATAGAGCAACCATTGGGCGGTCTGGTAGAGGGTGAACATCTCGGCCAGCTTGAAACCGATTTCCTGTTGGGCCCGTAAGGGTTTTCCGTTTTCCCGTTTTTCTCCGGCCCGCTTTTGGGCGCCGAACAGGGCCTTTTCCAGAATACCCAGGGAGACACAGGCCAGGATCAGTTGTTGGCGCAAGGACAGTTCGTGAAAGGGCTGATCGTCGGCAAAGGGTCCGATCACATCGGTTGCCGCCACTTGGCAATCGTCCAAGGACAGATGGGCCAGGAAAAGGTGTTGAAATCCCAGGGTGTCCAAAGGACCTTCGTAGGCCAGACCGGGCGATCGGCGGGGGAGGAGAAAAAAGGCCCGGCCCTCGTCGGTGACCCCGCTTACGGCCAAGCAGTCGGCCAGGGGCGCATTGACCACCAAAGTCTTTTTCCCGCGAAGGAGAAAGACCCCGTCTTTTTTGCGTCCTTCCGTTCGGACCCCGGTGTCGGGAAAATTGGCCGACGATTCGGCCAGGGCCACGGTCCCTAAAAGGGTTCCCTGTTGTAGAGGAAGGAGATAGCGCCGCCTTTGATCTTCATCGCCGTAGCGGGCCAGAAGCCAGCCGAAGAGGCGGCAACTCGTTTCCAAAGAAAGGGCCAGGGAAGGGGTGAAGCGGGCCAGTTCTTCTCCTAAAAGGACGGAGAGGAGCATTTCCGAATAGGGGGTCTCCCGACAGAGGGCCGGGTCGTTTCCGGTGGTCAGCAAGAAATCCAGGGAGGCCGCTTTGTGCAGAAAATCCTTGGTCCATTCTTCCAGACGGTTGCGGTCCAGCGGCGGGAAGGGTTCGGGGAATTCCTTTCCCAGCCAACCCGAGAGGGCCGATTTTTTTTCCCGTTCTTTTTCGCTGAAATCGAAGTTCATGGGTTCTTCCTTATGACATGAGTCGGGAAATGATCATCTTTTGAATCTCGGACGTGCCGCCGCCGATGGGGGCCAGGCGGCTGTCGCGGAAGGTCCTTTCCACATCGTATTCATGGCAATAGCCGTAACCGCCGTGGATCATGACCGCATGATTGGCCGGGATGAGGCTCCAATCGCCGATGAACAGTTTGGCCACGGCGGCCTCGAGGTGATTGACCGGGCGGCCCTGGTCTTTGCACCAGGCGATGCGGTAGACCAGGGAGCGGGCCGCTTCGTAGAAGATACGAATGTCGGCGATCTTGTGCTTGATGGCCTGAAATTCGGCGATTAAGCGGCCGAATTGGCGGCGTTCCAGGCTGTAACGGCAGGCCTTTTCCAGGACGAAGGCCATGCCGCCGAGGAAAGGGGCGATGAGGGTGCTGCGGTCCCATTCCACGGTCTCCATGGACATCCAAAACCCTTCTCCTTCCTTGCCCAGGAGGCGGTCGGCCGGGATGCGGCAGTCCTCGAAAAACAGGGCCGAGGTGTAGGAGGTCCGAACGCCCATCTTGTTCAATTTATTTCCGGGGGTGAAACCGGGATCGCCTTTTTCCACAATAAAGGCCGAAATCCCTTCGTGTCGCTCCTTGCCCTGGGAAGTGCGGGCGTAGACCACGGCCACATCGGCGATGGGACCGTTGGTGATGAACATCTTGGAGCCGTTCAGGATATAGGAGTCACCGTCTTTGACGGCCTTGGTGGCTAAAGAGGTGACATCCGAACCGGCCCCCGGTTCGGTCAGGCCCATACAACCGATCCATTCCCCGCTGATCAGTTTGGGCAGATAGCGTTTTTTGTGGGCTTCCGTGCCGTGGCGGAAAAGGGTGTCGGCGCAGAGATAGGTATGGGCCCCGTAGGAAAGGGTCAGACCGCCGTCCACCCCGGCCTCGCCCAAGGCCTCGCCGGCTAAGGTGGCGGTGACCACATCGGCCCCGCTTCCGCCGTATTCTTCCGGAAAATGGAGTCCCAAGAGGCCGAATTCGCCGAGTTTGCGGAAGGATTGAAAATCGAACTCCCCCTTCAGGTCGTGTTCTTGACAACGAGGGACGATTTCCTTGCGGGCGAATTTGAGGACCTGTTCCTTAAAAAGCAGTTGTTCCTCGGTGAAAGAAAAATCCATGCCTTTTTTCCTTTTCTAAGAGGCTTTGGCTCCGTTTAGGAATACCTCGAGAATGAAGTCGGCGATCCGTTCCTTTTGACGGTCGCTTTTGATCTTTTCGTTGCCCAAGACCATGACCGAGAGAAAGGCCTCCACAGCCCCCAGAAAGCTGTAGGTCAAGTAGCGGGCCTCGAAATCCGAACGAAGGAGGTTTTCTTTCTGCCCCTGGCGGATGACGGTTTCGACCAGGACGAAGAGGTTGCGGAAATGGTCCAAGCGTGTTTCGGTCAGGTTGGGGGCGGAACGGGAGATTTGGGTGATGAAAAAATGGATCAAATCCGGTTTCTCTTGATAGGTGTCCAGAAAGTATCGAATGACCCTTTTCAACTTCAAGGGCAGGGGATCCGGACTTTTGATGACCTCGTCCAGAAAGTCGTCAAGGTTCGTTGACCAATGACGGAAAATTTCGTCAAAGAGGGATTGTTTGTTTTGGTAATAATGATAGACCAGCCCGTAAGAGACCCCGGCCGTTTCGGCGATGTCGGACATCCGGGCCTGATGAAACCCCTTTTCCCGGATGACCTTCAGGGCGGCGTCGAAGATCACCGCCTGTTTTTCTAATTTGTTTTCTTCCGGGGCCTTTTTCATGGTCCCTTTATAGCCCATCTTGATTGACTTGTCAATCAAAAAATGAGCCGTTCCCTTCTCCTTTGAGGAGGCGTTGGGTCCGGTCTATTTAACTCCTGGTTTTATAAGGATAATAACGTCGGACGATGTCGAACTGTCCCAGTTGGTGGCCCCCCAACCAGAGCTGGATCTCCTTGACGTCCCGCCAGTATTTCTCCACATGGTAATCCCGGATATAGCCGTAGGAGCCCATGAGTTCCATCAGCCTCCCGATGGTTTCGTTGGCCATGGCACAGGCGTAGTTCTTGGCCGCGCTGGCGTGGCTGATCATGGTCGGGGAGTGGACCTCTCCGAAGGTTTCGGAGTGACTCAGCATGTAGGCCACTTGCAGGTAATAGGCCCGGGCCGTTTCCAGACCGGTAATAGCGTCGGCCAGGATGCCGGCGGCGATGGAATGTTCGCGGATGGGTTTGCCCCCCACCTGGCGTTCCCCGGTGTAACGGAGACATTCCTCGAAGGCCCCGCGGGCACAACCCACCGCTGCGGCGGCGCTGACCACCCGACCGACGGCCACGTTTCTCTTCAAGATAATGGCGTCCTGGCCCGGACCGGCGGCCCGATAGGAAAGGGGGACCCGGACATCGTCGAAGAAGATGTCGCAATTGCGGTCCGACTGCAGACCGGCTTTGACCTCGAATTTGCCGAAACTCAAGCCCGGCGTGTTTTCCGGGACATAGATCAGAGCGATCCCCTCTTCCCCCAGGGCGGGGTCGGTTTGACAGACGACACAGTATAAGGAAGAAATGCCGGAATTGCTGGGAAAACGCTTGGCCCCGTTGATGACCCAGTGATCGCCGTCTTGAACGGCCCGGGTCTTGATGGTCCGGCCGCGCATCTCGGCCAGGTTTTCCACATCACAGCCGCTGGCCGGTTCGGTCATGGCGAAACAGGCGAAGGTGGGCTGCTTGGTCTTTTGCATTTGGTGGTAGAGGTCGATCACCTCCCGGTTTCGTCCGTAAACGGCCCCGGCCATGGCCCAACTGTTGATCCCGGCCACCAGGCCGATGCCGGCGTCCCCCCGGGCGAATTCTTCGATGACGGCGCAGGCCGTGGGGAGAAAGAGGCCTTCCCCTGAGCCCTCTTCACGCAGCTCCACATTAAACACGCCCAGTTGGGACATCTTGACCAGGATGGAGTTGATCAGCCGGTGTTCGGTGTCATCGTCGATCTTGTCCCGGATGGGCATGATTTCGGTGTCGACGAACTTGCGGATCATTTCTACGACCATTTGGCCGGCCTCGTCCACCAAAAGGGGAAAGTATCTCATGACGCACAACCTCCTTGGAAAAGGTTTGACAGGATGTTTTCCACGGCCCGGACGCTTTCGGCCTCGTCGGGCAGATTCCAAACCGATCTTCCCTCCAGGTCCCATCGGGCGATCAGGTCATCTTCCGGTACGCACCCCAATAGGGGTATGGCCGCATCCCGGATCAGGTCCTCCAATCCGGGGCTGTCGGGCTTGACCCGATTGACCACCAGGCCGATGTCCTTGGCCCGGGTGAAGCGGGCCGCGGCCTTTTTCAGTTCTTGAGCGGTCCGGAAGCCCCGACGGGTAGGATCGGTGACGATGATCAGCCGGTCGATCCCCCCGATGACCTTCCGGGAGACCTGCTCCAGACCGGCTTCACAATCGATCAAGACGGCTTCAAAGGCCCGGGAAAGGGACTCCACGGCCTTTTTCAACAAGGTATTGGCCGGGCAAAAACAACCCGATTCTCTGGGCTGACCCATGGCCAAGAGGGCGAACCCTTCCGCCTCCGTCAGGGCCTCAAAGAGATGGTAGTCGAGGGTGTACACCAATTCCTCCCGTTCCCGCGGTCGGCCCCGGCCGCCGACGGTGATGATCCGGTGCCGAAGGTCCTCCAGGGTCCGGCTGGGATGGATCCCCAGGACCTGACAAAGGCCCATGGTCGGATCGGCGTCGATAAGGAGGAGTTTCTTTTTGCCCCTCTTTACCCAGTGACGGGTGATCAGGGCGGTTAAGGCGCTTTTCCCCGTCCCTCCCTTACCGACCAGGGCCAGACGGCAAGAAGGATCATTCGCGGATCGGGTCATGGCCTTTTCCCATCCCCCCCAGGGGGCTCGACCAAGAGGTCTTTCGACAACGGATCCTTTGTCAGGCGGTTTTTTGTCCTTTCCGAAAAAAGGATTTTTTGGACCAGCCTTTTTCTCTCCTCCTCATCCAGGTCCTTTACCTGTTCGAACCGTTCGGCCATCTCCCGAATCCGGTCGCAGACCGGCTTATTGGGACAGTCTTCGCAGTCGATGGCTAAGGTGCAGCCTTCCAGTTTTTCCCGCTTCGGCCCCTGCGGCGGTCGGTCCGGTTCTGGGGCCGACAACCGGCGCAGGTGGGTCACATCGGCGTCGCTGGAGGTGACGAAGAGGATTTCCATGCCCTGGACGGCCGAAAAGGTCCGCCGGTAATGGACCATCAGATAACGGCCGACGGTCTCGAAAGAGAATCCCCTCTCCAGGGCCTGAAGGCCCACCCTGGCCCAGATCCGTCCCCCGGCCCATCGGACCATGTATCCGGGCAGACGGTTGGAGATGAGTTGCTTCCTTTCCAGTTCCCGGAGATGATCCTTTTTCAACCCTTCCCCGGCCACCCAGAGGACCTGACCAAAGGGAAGGTCTCGGCCCCGGGCCTCCGGGAGATCAGGACCGACCAGGGTGATCAGACCGTCCTCCAGGATGAAAGGGCTTTGAACCAAGGAGACGGTCTGAAAGGAAGATCGTCCCGGCGGACCGAGTTCAACGGCCGTGTCCTCTTTCAGGATGATATCGGGTTTCCCCTGTTCCTCCATCGGAAAGTCCGGGCTTCCTTGGGGGCCGGACAAAGGAGCCGGGCCACGGATTTCCCGGACTTGGGTCGGCCCTTTTTTCAACCCTTCAACCCAAGCCTTAATGAGAGGGTAGGACAATCAGGCCTTTCCGGTTTTCATGAGATTTTCCGCGGTCAAGGCCGCGCCCAAGGCCCCCACCAGTTGAGGGTCCATGGGTAGGGGCTTGGCCTTCAGGCCAACCCGCTTCTCCAGGAAGTGAACGACGCCCACGTTCTTGGCCACACCGCCGGTGACGGTGATGTCCTCTTCGATACCGACCCTTTTGATCAGGGTCATGATCCTCGAGGCCACTGCATCATGGATGCCGGCCACCAGGTCTTCTACTTCCGCCCCTTCGGCCAGACGGCTGACCACCTCGGTCTCGGCGAAGACGCTGCACTGGGCCGTGATGGCCGTGGGGGCCTTGGATTGTAAGGAAAGGGGACCCATTTCCTCCAGTTTCAGTTCCAGGGCCCGGGCCATGGTCTCCAAAAACCTTCCGGTCCCGGCCGCACATTTGTCGTTCATGGCGAAGTCCACCAGTTTCCCCTTGGCGTTGACCCGGATCACCTTACAGTCCTGCCCGCCGATGTCGATGATCAAACGGATGCTGGGGACCAAGAAATGGGCACCCCGGCCGTGACAGGATATTTCGGAGACATTGTCGTGGGCAAAAGGGATCTTGACCCGCCCGTATCCCGTGCCCACCAGACATTCGATGTCCTCGAGGGCGAGGCCGCATTGTTCCAAGGCCTTGTCCAGGGCGTTGCGGGCCGTTCTTTCGGGTTTGGTCGTGGTCGGGACGATCCCGGACCCGAGGATCTCCCCGTCCCGCAGGATGACCACTTTTCCGGTCAAGGAACCCACATCACAACCGGCGACGATCATTCGGTTACCTCCTATAAGACGATTTCGGTGATGAATTCTTCGATCTTTCCGCGGATTTCTTCGGAAGGGACCTCCCTCGAGTCGTAGGGATCGCAGCCGAAGATCAACACCGGGATGTCCGCCTCCCGGCGTACCGCTTCGGCGGCGATCTTGGTGACGGCGTAGGCGTGTTTGCAGGCGAACTGCATGGGGATGATGACGCAGTCGATGCGGTAATCCTCGATGAAACGCAAAAGATACTCGATGTAAAATTCGGCCGGACCCCGGCAGGTGTGGATCATGGAAAAGTCCAAGGTCCCCAGGGCCAGGCTGTCGAAGCATTTTTCCAGGGTGGAAACGTCGTGGGGCGGGATGTTGTAAAAGCCGAGGATGTCCATGATGACCACGGCCTGGAATTGTTGCTCCAGCCAGGGGAAGAGATCCCGGTCGAAGAAGGTGTGGGTATAGGGCCAGGCGATGCGCAGCTTCTCCCCGGGGACGCCGGCGATCCCTTTTCGGGCGTGGTCGGCGGCGTAGTCCCGAAACCAACGCGTGACCTCGACGGCTTCCTGGGTGCCGCCGCTCAAGACCATGGTCAGGTAATTGCTGAAACTCTCCATGCTGTTCACCGGACAGGGCACCGTCTTGAGGAGGTCGTTGAATTCCATGATGTTTTCCCGGGCTTCATTGACCCGCCGCATCGTCATTTGAAATTTTTCCGGATCGAAAGCCCGATGGGTCTGGTGTTCCAGCCAGGCGATGCAATCCCGGTATTGGGCTTTCATGTATTCCAGGGTCTTTTCGTCGTAAAAAGGGGAGGAGGGGTCGTGACTCCAATAAGGGATATCCATGGTGAAGGTGGGGACGCCGGTGATGTGCTGATAGACTTGATAGGTCGTGGCCAAGGAATTGCAAGGCGCCGAAAGGTAAAAGAGGAGGTCCACCTTGGGCGCATCGCCGCTCAGATGGGTGGCGATGAGGGGCCGTTGGGCGTTGCAAAGGGTGGGATTGTCCCCATAGCCCATCTGGTTGGCCAGGTCGATGTAGGGCTCGTTCAGATGAAAAGGGGCCAGGCCGACGCTGAAGACCTCCTGCATCAAGGGTTCCAGGTCCATGGCGTAAAACAGCTCCGGCCCGTAGTTGAAAGGATGCATGATGATCGGCTTCCCTTCCAGTCGGGCTTTGGCAATACGGGCGAACATCTTGACCAAAAGTTCACCCATGGGGGTTTCCGGAATACCGGCGGCCAGATTCAGGCGGCTGTTGGCGATGAAGCCCAACAGCAGGTTCTTCCAAAGGCCCAGGTCGGAGGGCCATTCTTCGGCGGCCATGGCTTCGTATGGAGAAAATTTATCTTCCGTCATCAGAGGTTACCTCCCTTCCAGGGTTTCCAAGAAGGCCTGGACCCGGGTCTTTATCGCCCCGGCGCCGCTCACGAGATATTCCCTTTCCAGTTCCAGACAGGGGATGCCCGCCTTTTTCAATTCGTCGCGGAGGACGAAGGCGTCGCCCCACCACATGGGACAAAACTTCATGCGCTGGATGATCACCCCGTCCACATGGAAGTCCCGGATCTGATCCATGACGAAACGGATCCTTTCAGCCTGGGCACCGGACATGCGGGGGCAGGGGATCTTGTAGAGATACCGTTCGGCCAAGGCGGATATGGGTTCGGCGGTTTCGTCCACGGGGTCTCGAAAGAAGCGATTCCCGAAACATAAGGAATCGGTGACCACCAGTCCGCCCTGCCCTTCGATGAGTTCGATAAACCGGGGGTCGTCGAGGTGGCTGCCGAGGAGCATGATCCGGGCCCGGTATTTCGAAAGGCCTTCCCCGGCTTCCAACTCTTCAATCTCTTTTTGAAACCAGGCATTGAAGGTTTGGACCGGCAGGGTGACCGACCCCAGAAAGAACCTCAGGACCTCGGAACCGCTTAAAACCGGGGCCTCCCTTTTCCGGAGATCATACAACCGTTCGAAGAGGGCGCGGCTGTGGTTGTGGGCCTTGATCGCTTCTTGAAGTTTTTCTCGACCGATTTCGACTTGAAAATGTTCTTCCAGGTCCTCCTTGAATTTGACCAGTTCGTGGGCGAACCATTCCAAGGTGGTCGGGCTTTGGGTGTGGGGAAGGCTGAGGAAATAATGATAGGGAAAGGGGGTTTTGAAACGGATGTTGTCGTAAAGACGGCGGACCTGATCACAGGTATTGGAAGCCACGACGCCGTCCAGAAATTCGTATCCCCCCTCCGAGGCCGTTTCCAGGACGCAACGGGTGAAACCGCAGGTGGTAGGAGACATATAGGCGTCCCCCATCGGCGTGTCCGTGCACCCCGGCGCCCTCATCCGAACGGGGAGAAGACCGGCGGCGGTCATGATCTCTTCGGGGATGTAGGAACAGAAGTAACCCAACGCCTTTTTCCCTTCCTCCTTGGCCTCGCGGATCCAGGGGTTGGGCAGGGAAAGGGCTTGCCTAAAGGTTTCGGAAATGCTCATGGGATCCTCCTGAATGATGGGCCTTTGGTAACCTCTTCCAATGGTTTTCCCCCGTCGGGCTCGAAGGAAAGGGAAAAAGAGGTGAAAGGGAAAGGGCGGGTTAAATTATTCTTTCGTAGAGATTGATGGTCTGGCGCGGACAGAGGAAAGGGGAGGCGCTTTGTTCGGCGTCGGACGGGTTCAGCTGGAAAGGAGGTCAACGGCAAAGAGGCCTTTTCAACCGCAGACTTTTGGTCTTTGGGTTTGAGGTGAGGGATCCACCCCACGCTCCTTCAGGGTTCGGTTGATCAGGTTTCCCTAATGGCCGACAAATCCGACAGGTGTTGACCGTCAAATTAGAATGTTAAAAAAGGCAAGTCAAGGGAAAAAAACGAGGACAGCCCTTCTCCGATCAGTTTCAAAGCAAAGAGGCAGAGGATGAAGGAAAGGAGGCGCAGGGACCAAAGGTACCGGGATCCTTTGAGAAAGGTCTTGGAGCGGCCCACGGCCAAGGCCAACAGGACCTTTGATCCCACCAAAAAGAGATAGAATCCCCCCAGAAAGGAAAGGGCCGCACCAATGCCTTGGTCCAAGGCCTTGGTGATGGTGGGTGCGCCGACGCTCATCCAAAAGAGGTAGGGATGGGGATTGCTCAGGTTGACCGCCATGCCTTTCATCAGGGATTTGGGGACTTCTTGTGAGGGCTCGAAGTCGCCGGTCTTGACCCGGAAGCCTTGGTAGGCCATATAAAAGAGGACAAGGCCGCCGACGAGGGAAAGGAAGCCCAGTAAAGACTTGTGGCCGGACAGGCGGCTCAAAACGAGAACCGACAAAAGGATGATGGGCAGGTCGGTGAGGAGGGGGCTTAAGGCCACCTGAATCCCGGCCTTGATATCGTGGCGCAGGGTTTCGGAAACGACCAGGGCCAAAAGGGGGCCTGGGGCCAAACCGGCCGACAGGCCGAGAAAGGAGCCGAAGATTCCGTAAGTCAGCATCAGAGTCTTTGGTCGGGGAGGGGGGCCATGGATCGTTGATCCCACCCTGCGTCTATGGGCCTGGAAGGTCCCATTGAAAGGATCAGGCCGGCAGGGAGAAGCTGCGGCAGCGTCCCAGGTAACGGCCGAGATAAGGGGAAAAGACCTCGTAGATCAAGGTCAGCGGCTTCTGTTGAAAATAAAAATAATAAAACCGCCCCCAAAAAGGACCCTTTTCCGAAAAGCCTTCTTCCAAGTAAGGGGACTCGCCGAATTGGATCCTGCGGATGTCCCGGTAAAGTTCGGTACGCAGCCGGACCAGATTGTCCCAGATGGGAAGATGCTTCTCCCGGAGGTAATGGTCGAATCGTTCCTGGTCCCACCAGGAAGAGGCGTAGGCCAGACGCTGTCCGGCGGCGGTACAGAGCCACACCTGGCGCCGGATCCTGGGCGCCGGAATGCCGGCGATCAGATCGGGGATGCCGTCCGGATCCGAACCGATGGGCGACATGTCAATAACCTCCACCCGGATCGGTTCGCCGGTCAAGAGTTTCAAATGCCGGGTGGGGGACAGGTCCCCCAGGATCATGATCTGCCAGGAAGGGGCCAACTCGTCATGGGGAAGGCCCTGCTCGACCACCTCCTCCCCTCCTTCCCAAAGCGGTGTCAGGGCGAACCAGTCAGGTCGCGGCTTTAAGACCTTGGAATAGATGTGTTCGGCGGTAGTGCGGGTGGATTCCATCATCCCCTCCTCCGGAAAGAATCCTGTTTGGAATCAGATGCAAAAAAGTTTGATGGCTCCTTTGGGTTTTCCCGCCGGTCTTTTTATACCCGATTTTTGGAAAAAAGGAAAGGGACCCTCCATGATTTCCCGGCCTTTTGGGTTAACCGATCGGTATTTCCCGAGAGACGGAGTGGGGGGCCGTCCTTACTTTGTCTTCCTCGATCGGTTGATCCAGTTCTTCGACAGCGATGGGCATCGAGGCCCTTGAACAAAACTTTCTCGGCCCCTTGAAGGCTTGGCCCCTTTCCAACAACGAATGGGGAAAAGAAAGGGGTTTCCCCGGCAGGCGGGCCAAGAGGTGTTTTACCGGAAAAACATTTTTCCGGTGAAAAGAATTTTCATGAGGGAGGATTCCTTTTTTAAGGGTCGATGACCAGGAGATTTTTCTTGTTCCTCCTGACCGCTGAATATAAAATAGGGAGAAAAAGGAGGACAGGGGAGAAAAAATGGACGATGTCATTCATCAAGCGGCCCGTATGATCGAGGCTTCGAAAAGGACGGTGGTCTTTACCGGCGCCGGGGTGAGCACCGAATCGGGCATTCCCGATTTCCGCAGCCCCGGGGGACTGTGGACCCGTTTCGATCCGGATGACTTCACCATCGACAAGTATCTGCGATCCGAAAGCGCCCGCCGCCGCATGTGGAAGATCCTCCTGGAAGAAGGGCTGTTGACCGAGGCCGAACCCAACGCCGCCCATCGGGCCATAGCGGAATTGGAACGGATGGGCCGACTGCGCTGCGTCATCACCCAGAATATAGACAACCTTCATCAAAAGGGTGGCAATTCCCCGGAGATCGTCTATGAATTGCACGGAAACATGAAATGGGTGGTCTGTCTGGGGTGCCGCCGTCGCCGTCTCCTGGAGGAGGTCAAACCCCTGGTGGCCGCCGCGGATTTTCGGCCGGTGTGCGATCAGTGCGGGGGTATCTTGAAGCCTGATGTCATCTTTTTCGGGGAGATGTTGCCTCAGACGACCCTGATGGAAGCCAGCCGCCATTCCCAGGAATGCGATCTGTTCCTGGTCGTCGGCTCCTCCCTGGTCGTCTATCCGGCGGCCGCCTTGCCCCTCCAGGCCAAACGTGCCGGGGCCAGGCTCCTGATCGTCAACCTGGGGCCCACCGAACAGGATCACATCGCCGATCTGATCATCCACCGCAAGGCCGGGGAGACCATGGCGGGCATTCTGGAGGTTCTAAAAGGTCGGGTGTCTTGAAAAGGGCCGGCCCGCCTCCCTTGGGCCTTCTTTAAGTGATGCCCTGATGATAGCTCTGGAGGGAGCGGACCTGGCCGTGCCCGCGGCGGAAGGCGGCGATACCCCTGACGGCGGCGTTGGCCGCGGCCAAGGTGGTGATGTAGGGTACCTTGTATTGGATGGCCGCCTTGCGGATATACGAGTCGTCGTATTGGCTCAATTTCCCGCTGGGGGTGTTGATGATCAGTTGAATCTCCCCGTTCTTGATCCCGTCCACGATGTTGGGACGACCTTCATGCATCTTCAAGATCAGTTCGGCTTCGATCCCTTGAGCGGCCAAGAACCGGCGGGTGCCGTTGGTGGCCTTGATCTTGAACCCCAATTCCGCAAATCCCCGAGCCACTTCCACCACCCCGTCCCGGTCCCGTTCAGAGACGGTGATGAGGACCGTCCCTTCTGAAGGCAGAACCTGGTTGACCGCTTCTTCGGCCTTGTAAAAGGCCAGGCCGAAGGAATCGGCCAAGCCCAGGACCTCGCCGGTGGAACGCATCTCCGGGCCCAAGACCGGATCCACTTCCGGGAACATGTTGAAGGGGAAGACCGATTCCTTGACCCCGAAGTGATTGATCGTCCGGGGTTTGAGATCAAGGTCCTTCAGTTTCTTGCCCAACATGATCTGAGTGGCCAGGCGGGCCATGGGGATGTTGCAGACCTTGGAGACCAACGGCACGGTGCGGGAGGCCCGGGGATTGGCCTCCAGGACATAGACCCGGTCCCCGGCTATGGCGTATTGGATGTTCATCAGGCCCACGACCTTGAGTTCAATGGCGATCTTGCGCGTGTATTCCTTGATGGTCTCCAGGTGTTTGGGCGGAATGCTGATGGGTGGGATGACGCAGGCCGAATCCCCGGAATGGACCCCGGCCAGTTCGATGTGTTCCATCACGGCGGGGATGAAGGCGTCCGTGCCGTCCGAGATGGCGTCGGCCTCGGCCTCGATGGCCTTTTCCAGAAACTTGTCGATCAGGATGGGGCGTTCGGGCGTCACGCCTACGGCGGCGGCTACATAGTGTTCCAACATGGCCTGGTCGTAGACCACCTCCATGCCCCGTCCGCCCAAGACATAAGAAGGACGGACGATCAGGGGATAACCGATACGTTCGGCCACCTGAAGGGCCTCTTCCAGATTGGAGGCCATGCCCGCTTCGGGCATGGGGATCCCCAGCCGTTCCATGGCCTGGCGGAACCGGTCCCGGTCTTCGGCCAGGTCAATGGCCTCCGGGGATGTCCCCAAGATCTTCACCCCGGCCTCGGCCAACTCGTTGGCGATATTCAGAGGGGTCTGACCGCCGAACTGGACGATGACCCCTTCGGGTTTTTCCTTTTCATAAATGCTCAGGACGTCTTCGACGGTCAGGGGTTCGAAATAAAGCTTATCCGAGGTGTCGTAATCGGTGGAGACGGTTTCGGGATTGCAATTGACCATGATCGATTCATAACCCTCGTCCCTCAGAGTAAAGGCGGCATGGACGCAACAATAATCGAATTCGATCCCTTGACCGATGCGGTTGGGCCCTCCGCCCAAGACCATCACTTTCCTGCGGTTGCTGGTCGGCACCGAATCCGGGGCGTTGTAGGTGGAAAAGTAATAGGCGGCGTTTTCCACCCCGCTGACCGGCACGGCCTCCCAGGCCTCAACCACCCCCAGGGCCGTTCGGCGGCGTCGGATTTCCTTTTCCGGGACATCGAGCAGTTTGGCCAGGTAACGGTCGGCGAAGCCGTCCTTTTTGGCCCTGACCAAAAGATCGTCGGGAAGGGTTTTCCCGCGATAGAGGAGGATTTCCTCCTCCAACTCCACCAATTCCTGCATTTGCTTGATGAACCAGGGTTTGATGTGGGTCTTCCGATAAAGGGTCTCGATATCGGCTCCTTTGCGCAGGGCCTCGTACATGATGAACTGTCTCTCGCTGGAGGGTTCGTTGAGCATCTCCAGTAGTTCATTCAAGGATCTTTGGTGGAAGTCTTTGGCGAAGCCCAGACCGTATCGGCCGATTTCCAGGGAACGAATGGACTTTTGGAAGGCCTCTTTGTAGGTCTTGCCGATGCTCATCACCTCACCCACGGCCCGCATCTGGGTCCCCAACTTGTCCTGGGCGTCCTTGAATTTCTCGAAGGCCCAACGGGCGAACTTGACCACGACATAGTCTCCGGAAGGGGTATATTTCTCCAAGGTTCCTTCCCGCCAATAGGGGATCTCGTCCAAGGTCAGACCGGCGGCCAGTTTGGCCGAAACGAGGGCGATGGGGAAGCCCGTGGCCTTGGAGGCCAAGGCCGAAGAACGGGAGGTGCGGGGATTGATTTCGATGACCACCACCCGACCGGTTTTGGGGTCATGGGCGAATTGGATGTTCGTTCCGCCGATGACCTGGATGGCCTCGACGATATCGTAAGAATGTTTTTGGAGCCTTTTCTGGAGCTCCGGGGAGATGGTCAACATAGGGGCCGTACAATACGAATCTCCCGTATGGACCCCCATGGCGTCCACATTTTCGATGAAACAGACGGTGATCATCTGGTTTTTGGCGTCCCGGACCACTTCCAGCTCCAGCTCCTCCCAGCCCAGGACGGACTCCTCCACCAGGATTTGGCCCACCATGCTGGCGGCCAGACCGCGGGCGGCCACGGTGCGGAGTTCCTCAACATTATAAACCAATCCTCCGCCGGTCCCTCCCAGGGTATAGGCCGGGCGGATGACCACAGGGTATCCCAATTCGGCGGCGATGGCCTCCGCCTCTTCCACACTGAAGGCCGGATTGCTCCGGGGCATCTCGATCCCCAGGCGGTTCATGGTTTCTTTGAAGGCGATGCGGTCCTCGCCGCGCTCAATGGCGTTCACATCCACGCCGATGACCTTGACCCCGAAGGCGTCCAGGACCCCTTTCCGGTACAGCTCCGAAGTGAGATTGAGGCCGGTTTGACCGCCTAAATTGGGCAGGATGGCGTCCGGTCGTTCTATCTCAATTATTTCCTTGAGGGTTTGAAAATTCAGGGGCTCGATATAGGTGACATCGGCCATGCCCGGATCGGTCATGATGGTGGCCGGGTTGGAGTTGACCAGAACGATTTGGTACCCCAGCCCCCGAAGGGCCTTACAGGCCTGGGTTCCTGAATAGTCGAACTCACAGGCCTGGCCGATGACGATCGGCCCGGAACCGATGATGAGTACTTTCTTGATGTCTTCTCTTTTTGGCATAAATCGGCCCCCTTCAATGGCTTGTAACTTCCTAACCTGTCAAATTTACATGAAAATATGTAGGTCAACTTAGACGATTCGGCAGAGTATAAAAAGAGGGGCCCTTTGTGTCAAGCTAAAAGTCTGGAGTAGGAATTTAGTTTAACTTTAAATGGATTTTCGTCGAAAACCGAAAAGGCCGGGTTCTTTTATCGTGAAGCGTTCTGGGTTGCTTGGGTTACTTGGGTTACTTGGGTTTTCTCTGAACTCCGAACTCTGAACTCTGAACTTTGGATACTGGATGCTGGATGCTGGATACTGGATGCTGGATCCTCGCTCCTCGCTCCTCGATCCTTTATCCTCGCTCCTCGCTCCTCGTTCCTCGTTCCTCGTTCCTCGTTCCTCGCTCCTCGTTTCTAAGGCCTCATCCCTCTCTTTTTCGGGCCTAATTCACTGGGCAACAGCTTGTAGGCCGTTTCTATCCACTCACAGAGCAATGGCCGGGTCTCCCGGGGGTCGATGATCTCTTCAACGCCGAAGATTTCCGCGGTTCGAAAAGGGGAGGTGAGTTTTTCCAGTTGTTCTTCTAATTCCTTGCGCTTGGCCTCCGGATCTTCCGCCGCCTCTATGATCCTACGGTAAGCGGCCTGGACCCCGCCGGCAATGGGCAGGGAGCCCCATTCCCCTGAAGGCCAGGCATAGCGGAGATTCAAACGGGCATGATTGCCGTGGGCCGCCCCGGCCACGCCGAAGACCTTGCGCAGGATAATGGAGCACCAGGGGATGGTGGCCTGATACACGGCAAAGATAAAGCGGGCCCCGAAGCGGATGGTGGCCATCTTTTCGGCCTCGATGCCCACCATGAAGCCGGGGATATCGACAAAGTGGATCAAGGGTAGATGAAAGGTATCGCACATATCAATAAAACGAACCATCTTGTCGGCCGAGTGGGCCGTAACCGCCCCGGCAAAAAACCGAGGATCACTGGCCATGACGCCTACCGGCTTTCCCCGGAGACGGGCCAAACCGGTGACCACGGAGCGCCCGTGTTTTTTACCGATTTCAAAAAAAGAGCCCCTGTCCAGGACCAGCTCGAGAATACGCCGGACATCATAGGGCAGCCGCTTGTTTTTGGGAATGATGCGAAGGAGCTCCTCTTCCTTTCGGTCCGCCGGGTCGTCGGACTCAATGATAGGAGGAATTTCATAAACAGAATCAGGTAAATAAGACAAAAACCTCCTAATTTGCTCGAAGGCGTCTTCTTCGGATTCGGCCTCATTGTCCACCGCTCCGAATCCGCTGGTATGGATGTGGGATCCTCCCAGTTCTTCCTTGGTCACTTTTCGTCCGATGGCCGGTTCCACTACCGGCGGTCCGGCTACAAAAAGCTGGGCGGTCTTTTTAGGCATCACCGAAAAATGGGAAAAGACCACCCGGGCCGCCCCCAGGCCGGCCACTGACCCCAAGGCGGCGCTGACCACTGGAACGGTGGAGAGAAGTTGTTCCATGATTTCCATGGCCGGGTTGGCCGGGATATAGGTGCGGGTCATGGTCTCCAGGGTCTTGACGCTGCCACCGCCGCCGGTGCCGTCCACCAAGCGGATCATGGGCAGGCGCAGTTCCAGGGCCATTTTTTCGGCATAAGGGGCCTTACGGGCGATGGCGGCGTCGGCCGCCCCGCCGCGGATGGTGAAGTCGTCTCCGCCCACCACCACCCGGCGGCCGTTGATCCTGCCGGTTCCCATAACGAAATTGGAAGGGAACAACTTGACCAAGCGGTCTCCATCATAAGTGGGGATGCCTACCAATTCCCCGACCTCATGAAAGGAACCTTTATCCAAAAGGGCGTCGATTCTTTCTCGGACATTCAGGCGGCCGGCGGCCCGATGACGGGCCAGATTTTCCGGGCCTCCCATTTGTTTGACCAAGGTTTTTCTGAGCCGTAATTCTTCGATCTCCAAAGACCAGTCCTCTTCCGATTTCCCTTTTTTTTCCGTCATTTGGTGACACCTCCGATTTTTTTCCTGCCGGGTTTTGGCGCCTTTATATGGTCTACTATATTAGGCCAAAAGTTGCAAAAAAAATCTCATCCCTTACTTCTGGCAACGGCCCAAGGGGGAGGATTTCCGCGGCAAGCCCGGTTGAAAATGTTTGGAAAAACCGGTTGAAAAAAAATGAGGATCGGATAGTATGGCCCCGTTTTTGATGGATTAATACAAGAAGGCCAACAAAGACTAAGGGAAAGGTCCCTTTTTGCTGGTTGAGGGAAAAAAGACCTCCTACGAGCCGCCCTCGGGAGAGCATTATCTCCGCCGGACCTTGAAAAGAGGAGAGGAAAGGTTCCCGGTCGTCCGAGATTTTCGGAACCACCTCAGGTTCGTCATCTCTTTTCTGGTCTATCCTGTTGTCATCTTCATGGTCCTCAATTCCGCCTCCATCATCGGCCCTTGGGCCTTCGGGGGGTTGGCCTTCCGGGCTGCTCAAGTTTTGGAAAGATTCGGCCTGGACCCGGTCGCGGCGGCCCAAGGGGGATACCGGGTCGGCTTAGGTTTGATCGTCGTCTTTTTGCTGATCGGTCTTCTGGTCCTTTTTTCCGTCAATGCAGCGCAGGCCCGCCGGGCCGCCCTTCAGCCGGTCTCCGCCGATGGAAAAGCGTAATCTTTGCCCGCACCTCTTTATCCCCTATCCCCGACGCAGACCCATTCGCTACTCCTTGCATTATCTCTCCAAAATCGTTTTTGCCCTCCTGTCCGATATGACCATCCAAGGCCGCGAACATCTACCATCAAACGGCCCTCTCATCGTGGCGGCCAACCATTTCAGTTTTGTTGATCCACCGGCCCTGGTGCGTGTGGCCCCATGGCCTATGGAGTTTCTGGGAGGCGCCCAGCCTGCCCATGCACCGAAGGTCTCTTTGATCGTCCCTTGGCTTTGGGATTATCTGAAGGTCTATCGCGGGACAGGGGCCACCGAGGCCCTCAAGAAGGCCTTATCCGTCTTGAATCAAGGCGGTGTGGTGGCGACTTTTCCAGAGGGAGGGAACTGGGCCGAGGTCTTACGACCGCCCCGGCCGGGCACGGCCTTCTTGGCCGTCTTGTCCAGGGCCCCGATCCTCCCCGTCGGCCTGTCCGGATTCACTCAGATTTTTCCGGCTTTGCGAAATGGGAAGCGGGCCCGGGTGGGGATCCATATCGGGAAGGTGATCGGGCCTTTTTCCGTATCCGGCAAAGGCCGGGAAAGGAGAAAGGGTCTGGAGGAGATAGGTCACACCGTCATGAAGGCCATCGCCGCACTGTTGCCGCCGGAATTGCGAGGGTACTATTCGGAGGATCCGGCCGTTCGTCAAGCGGCCCAGGGGACGGAGATCTATCCTTGGGCCAAGAAGGTGGAAGGAGAGGTGAAAGGAAAGATTCGTTGATGAGGCAGAAGAAGGGATTTTTACATTACACTTTCCGCGTCTTCCACCAGCCGCCTTTGAAATAGATCGAATAAATGACCGCTCTAAGAACGATACCCGTAACCATGGCCCAGCGCACACCATAGACCCCCCAATCGGTCCACTGAGGCAGGAAATGGGCCAGGGGGATTTGGATGAGCCAGATGGTCCCGAAGGTGGTCAGCATGGGGACCATAGTATCTCCGACCCCGTTTAGACAATACATCAAGACCACCACCACCCCAAAAACCAAATAATCTACGATTTGTATCCGTAAAAAAGTGTTGGCCATCCGGACCAGTTCGGGTTCATTGTTGAAAAGGCGGATCAGGTTTTCCCCGAAAAACCAGACCATGACTGACATAAGGACCATCAAGGCGCTGTAGGAAGCGGCGGCCGTCCAGCCGGTCTTTGCGGCCCGATCGGCCCGGCCCGCCCCCAGGTTTTGTCCGGCCAGGACCCCGGCGGCCTGCCCTACACCCAGGGCCGGCATATGGAAGACGATGTCGATGCGTTGGATCAGGGAATGGGCCGCTAAGGCCACGGTCCCGAATGGGGCGATGAACCAGACGATGAAGAGGTGGGCGAAGCCCCTTTCCATACCGGTCAGGGAGGAGGGAAGACCCACGCGGATCATGCGCCAGAGGAGCCCTATGTCCGGCCGGAATTGGTGAAGGGTCGGTTTGAGACGGCTACGGCCGCTGAAGAGGATCCACCAGCCGACTCCGGCCCCCAATATCCCTTCGGCGATGAGGTTGGTCAAGGCGGCGCCGTTGACTTCCAGTCGGGGGAAGATCCACCAACCGAAGATCAGAAAAGGCGAAAGGACCACATGCAGGGTCCGTGTGGCCAAGGAGATCTTCATGGGCATGACGGCGTCCCCTGAGGCCTGCATGATCCCCCGGGCCATCATGGCGAAGGACATGAAAAAGGAGCCGATCAATTGAATGCGCATATAGGAGGCGCCCTGTTTCACCACGGCCGGACTTACCCCCAATAAGCGTAAGATGGCTTCGGAAAAAAAGATGCCCACGGCGGCCATAAAAAGGCCGAAGAAGGCGCTGATGATCAAGGCCTGTTGCGTTACCCGGTTGGCTTCAAGGAGATCCTTTGCCCCCACGGCGCGGGCCAGGATGGCTCGGATGCCGATGTTCAAACCCTGCCGGGCGGCGACCAGAACCATGACCGCCAGACCGGCCACGCCCACGCCGGCCATGGCCGTGGAACCCAGGCGACCCATCCAAATCATGTCAATGGTCGGCCCCAACTGTTCCACCAGGGCGCTGACGGTCATGGGCCAGGAAAGGCTCCAGAGGTTGCCGATGATGCTTCCTTCGGTCCAGTCCCGGTGGTGACGGCCTTTCGCTGGAGAAGGAGTAGGTAACTCGGATGGGAAGGGGGAGGAGGATGGGACCATTGTTCTACGGATCATGGTGGAGAATAGGGGCGGTTCAGGTCCATAATAAAGAGGGAGTAGAAATGGGTCAAGGGAAAAGCGGGGTTGTCTTTCCTAAAGGGGTGTATTATTTTAAACAAAATCGGTTCGGTGAAGGATGAAGAATTCCCGGTAATGGGATGGGAGCCGGTCCCATCGGAAAGATCGGTCAGAGGAGGAAACATGACAAAAATGGACATGAACCGTCGTGATTTTTTGAAGGTCCAATTGGCTGGCGCCGTCTCGGCCTTCTTGGCCCCGGGCCTGCTTTTGACCGGGAGGGCGGCCGCCCAATCGGCGCCGCCCGATCTGGCTGTAGTAACCGGAAGCCCGGGTCCGGCTACGCGAGCCGCCGTGGATCTCTTGGGAGGGATCAAACAATTCGTTAGGCCGGGACAACGGGTGGTCATCAAGCCCAACATGAGTTTTTCCACGCCCCCGGAGAGGGCTTCCAACACCCATCCGGAGGTGGTGCGCGAGTTGGTTATCCTTTGCCAAGAGGCCGGGGCCTCCAGCATCTTGGTGGTGGATCATACCCTCCACCGACCCGAAAACTGCCTGGAAAATTCGGGGATCCGCGCCGCCTGCAACGCCGTGGTCAAAAACTGCGTTCAGGCCGTAAACGACCCTTCCCTTTTCAGCGAGGTCAAGATCCCCCAGGGGAGACGAATGAACTCCACGGAAGTGATGAAGGCGGTCCTGCAAAGCGATGTCCTCATCGCCGCACCGGTGGCCAAATCCCATTCCTCCACGGGCGTCAGTTTGTCCATGAAAGGCATGATGGGCCTGGTCTATGACCGAAGGACCATGCACTTCAAGGACATCCATACCTGTGTGGTCGACCTTTGCACGGTGTTGAAGGCCCAGCTCACCGTTATTGACGCCACCCGTGTCCTTTCCACCGGCGGACCGGGAGGACCGGGGACGGTTTTACCCGGCCGGATGGTGATCGCCTCCCGGGACATGGTGGCCGCCGACGCCTATACCGTGGCCCAATTCGAATGGTACGAGCAAAAATTTAGGCCTGCCCAGGTGGCCCACATCCGGCAGGCCCACGAAAGGGGTTTGGGCAGGATGGACATCGAAAACCTCAAGATCAAAAAGATCACGGTCTAATGTCCTTCCGGTGGATCATCCAAGGGATAAACCTGGCCCTTTTCCTGTTTTTATTGGGAGCGGCGATCAAAGGTTCCGCGGGCTGGCCGGTGGATCTCTATCTACGCATGGATCCGGTCCTGGTTTTTTCGACCTTCATCAGCGGACGGGTCTTGCTTTGGGCCTTTTTGCCGGCCTTGATCGTCTTTGCAGCCACCCCGATCCTGGGGCGGGTGTTTTGCAGCCATTTCTGTCCCATGGGCACCACCCTGGAATTTTTGAGAAAGCTCAGACCCTGGAGGAGATCGAATAATCCGTCCTTTAAGAGGCTTTCGGCCGCCAAATACCTGGTCTTGGCCTTCATCCTGGGAGGGTCCTTTCTCGGCATATCCTGGGTCTTTATCGCCTCTCCTTTATCGTTGATCACCCGCTTTTACGGCTTGTTCATCTATCCCCTTCTGGCCCTCCTGGGTCAAGGCGGCCTTCTGCTCTTGCGCCCCCTGGTCGAACGATGGGATTGGAACGCCTTGCTCTTCACTTCGGTGACGGTCCCCCGTTTTTTCACCCAGATCTTCGTCCTCGCCTTTTTCCTGGCCCTTTTTATCTTGGAAGGCCTTTTCCCTCGCTTCTGGTGCAGGACCCTTTGTCCGGCCGGGGCCCTTCTCGCCCTTTTTTCCAGGCGTCCCTTGTTCCGGAGGAAGGTTTCGGAAGGGTGCACAGAATGCGGGAAATGCGTCCGTGCCTGCCCCACGGCGGCCATTGCCGAGGATGATCCCAGGTCTTCCCATTCCGAGGAGTGTATCGTCTGTCTGACCTGCGAAAGGATCTGTCCGGAAAAGGCCGTCCTGTTCTCGATCGGTCCTTCCAAAAGAGAGAAGCGGCCCGAACCCTTCGTTTTGGAACGAAGGCAATTTCTCCTCGGCGGGGCCGTGGGCTTTTTGACCGCCGCTGCCGGGTTGACCGATCCGAAGGGTCCCAGGGGAAAGGGCAAGGCGGGGGAGGTGTTGACGGCCGGACTGCTCCGTCCGCCCGGATCCCTGCCGGAAAAGGAGTTTCTTGCCCGCTGCGTTCGTTGCGGAGAATGCGTAACCGCCTGCCCCACCCATGTCCTGCAACCTATTTGGTTCGAGGCCGGTTTTATCGGCCTTTTCAGTCCCAAAACTTTGCCCCAAGTCGGGTATTGCGATCCCCTTTGCCGCCGCTGCGCCCAGGTCTGTCCGACCGGGGCCATCACCCTCCTTTCCCCCGAAGACAGGCTCTGGGTAAAGATGGGGACCGCGGTCATCCATAAGGAAAAGTGCCTGGCCTGGGAAAGAAAAAAGGGCTGTATGGTCTGCGACGAGGTCTGCCCCTACAAGGCCGTGGAGTTCCGTTTCCAGGAAGGGAATCCCGTGGCCGTACCCGAGGTGCATGAAGAGCGCTGCAGCGGCTGCGGTTACTGTGAATTTTATTGTCCGGTGAAACCGGATGCGGCGATTACTGTTTCTCCCAACGGCGCCGTCCGATTGGCCAAAGGTTCATACGCAGAAACGGCCCAAAAAATGGGCCTCCACCTTTCCTTGAAACAGGCGCCATCCCTGCCTTTACCGGAGATGAAGCCAGGGGCGCCGGGCCGGGCCCCGGGGTTTGATTGACCCGGGAAGAGGGGACCATAAGCCGAAGGGCCTCGGATTCCTAAACGTCATGATATCTTGAAGGGTTTGAGTAAGAAAGAAGCCTTCCTTGACGGCCAGATAAGAAGTTGATAGCATTCCTGTAAACCCCCCTTGTCCCGGGACGGAATAGCCGCTCCCATTAAAGAATACCTCTTCAGCTCAAGAGAGGAGCCCCTCCATGACAGCATTCATTACGCCTCTCGCTTTAGACGACAGGCGTGCGATCATTGACATCTTCAACCACTATGTGGAAAACTCTTTCGCCGCCTATCCGGAGGAGAAGGTTCCCTTTGCCTTTTATGATACCTTTCTCAGGATGAGCACGGGATTTCCGAGAGGGACGATGAGGGACGAAAAGGGCGAAGTCATCGGTTTCGGCCTGCTGCGCCCTTACAGTCCCATCCCGACCTTTTCAGCCACCGCCGAAATCAGCTATTTCATCAAGCCGGGGTATACCGGTCAAGGAAAGGGCGCGGCCCTTCTCCAATATCTGATCGAAGGGGCCGTAGAGAAGGGCATCCAAACCATCCTGGCCGGCGTCTCCTCATTGAACGAAGGCAGCCTGAGGTTCCACCAAAAAAACGGATTCGTCGAATGCGGCCGATTCCGGAACATAGGCAGGAAGTGGGGAAGGCCGTTTGATGTGGTCTATTTCCAGCGGATCTTGTAAATCCCGATCCTCGGTGGATCTTGGGACAAAGTCGCCGGAGGCCGGGGAAAGGCGGCTGTTGGTGCCGTTAAAGGGTAATATAAAGAGAAGGAAACTTTGACCGGTCATGGGGAGAACCCAAGAAAGGGAGGAAGCCATGAAAGTGGTTTACCATGAAGCCTACCATCAGGTCTATTCCTCCGATCCCGCCTCGGCGCCGGGCAGGATTGAGGCCGTGGTCAGGGAACTTAAGGGAAAGGTCAACTTCATCACGCCGGAAGCGGCTCCTCGGGAGGATATCCTGCGCGTCCATACCGAGGACCATGTGCGTTCCGTGGAATGGGAAGGGGTTTATGAGATCGCCGCCCTTGCCGCCGGCGGGGCTATTTTGGCCGCCGAGATCGGCCTGACCGAGCCCGCCTTCGCCCTCATCCGCCCTCCGGGACACCACGCCTCGGCCGGAAGCGCCTGGGGGTTCTGCTATTTCAACAACATGGCCATCGCCTTGGAAAGATTGAAGGCCCAAGGGAAGATACGAAAGGTCTTTCTCTTGGATTTCGATCTTCATTTCGGGGACGGCAATGTCAACATCCTGGGGGAAAAAGGGTATGTGGACATTTTGAATCCTGCGGCCGGTGACCGAAAAAGGTACCTGGGGGAAGTGGAAGAGGCCTTGAGCCGGACCGAGGCCGACATGATCGCCGTCTCCGCCGGTTTTGATCATCATGAAGAAGATTGGGGTGGGTTGCTAAAGACCGAGGATTATCGCCTCATGGGCCGTTGGGTCGCCGAGAGGGCCAGAAAAAACCAAGGCGGTTGTTTCGGTATCTTGGAAGGCGGGTACAATCACCGGGTCTTGGGAAAAAATGTGTTGGCCTTTATCGAGGGTCTGTCCCTCCAAGGATGAAAAAAGGAAACGGTGAAGATAGAAAGCCGGTTTGGGAGGATTAAACGCCGAGAGGTTTTGTTTCAACCGGTCGCCCTTTAAGCTGTTATTTTTTCGGAAGGTCCCGAAAGGCCTTCATGGCTCCCAGGCCGGTCGCTTCCAAAATCCCCCGGATAATGGCCCGGCTCAAGCAGTCGGCGGCGGCCCGGCCGATCTCGTTTAAGGCCGGGGCCTGAGGGGAAGCGAAAAAACCGGATTCCCGCGGGAGTTCGATTCGGTTAGTGGCCAGGCAAAAGAGGGTGTCTCCGTCGAACATGGTGTGGGCCGGTCTGATGGCCCGGGCCAGTCCGTCATGGGCCATCTGGGCGATTTTCCGGGCCTGGGCCTTGGTCAAGACGGCGTCGGTGGCGATGACCCCGAGGGTGGTATTTTGGGCCGGAGCGGAAACCGGGGTCTCGGGCATGGCCACCGCCCTTTTGGCCGGTTCTCCGAATTCCCCTTCCTTCTCCAGCCGTATTTCCCAAGGTAACCCGCTGACCGGATCGATGACGGTCCCCAAGGAATTGACCGCCGCCAGGGCGGCCACGGTGATGCCGGAGGCCAAAATTTCACTGGCCGTGCCCAATCCGCCTTTTATCCCTCCGGCCATGGCCCCGGTGCCGGCCCCGACGGTCCCGGTGGGAACCGGACCGTTATGGGCCGCTTCACAGGCCGCCAGACCCCAAGCCGGACCGATGGGAGGGATAAAGTCTTTTCCCCTCCCCAAATCGAATAAGGCCGCGGCCGGAACGATGGGGGCCACCCGCCCCTCCCCTATGGGGAAGCCCAAGCCCTTTTCCGAGAGCCATTGCACCACCCCGTCGCAGGCGCTCAGACCATAGACCGAACCGCCGGTCAAGACCACGGCCTGGACCTTTTCCACCAGGTTTTGGGGTTCCAAAAGGTCGGTCTCTCTGGTCCCCGGTGCCGATCCGCGCACATCCACACCACCCGTGGCCCCTTCCGGGCAGAGGATCACCGTCGTTCCGCAGGCCGCCTCCAGGTCCGTATAGTGACCAACCCAAAGGCCCGGCACATCGGTCAGGGCGTTTTTTCTCTTCAAGGGGGGTCTCCTTTAACGATCCATGCCTTCATCCAGTATAGGGGAAAAATAAAACGAAATCAATAAATGGGGAGGGGCTTCCCGGGCGCCTTTTTCTGTATTCTGTTAGGGATCATTTTTCTTTTGACGAAGGAGGGGTGAGTCGTTACTATAATTATTTCAAGCTGGTGCGATCGAGGGAAAAAACATGGATACGATTCAGGCCGAAGGGCCTAAAGAAGAAGTTGTGGTGGTCAATACGGGCTGCTGTCACGATTGCGGCGGACGGTGTGTGCTCAAGGCCCATGTGCGAAACGGAAAGGTCATACGCTTGGAGTCCGACACAGGTCCAGAACCCCAAATCCGGGCCTGTCTGCGCGGACGGGCCTATCGCCAGCGCCTCTATTCGCCGGACCGCTTGAAATATCCCCTGCGCCGGGTCGGAGAAAGGGGGGAAGGGAAATTTGAACGGATCTCCTGGGACGAGGCCTTAGACACGGTGGCCTATGAGCTCAAAAGGGTCAAGGCCGCTTACGGTAATGCGGCCATCCTCTTTCTTCCCGGCGCGGGCAATCAAGGGCTGCTCCACGGCCCGATCATGCCGGGTATGCTCTTGCAAGAGTTCGGTGGTTTCACCCGCTTCTGGGGCATTCCTTCCTATGAAGGGGCCTTGTTCGCCTCCATGGCCACCTACGGGACCATCCGCACCGGAAACTCCCGCGAAGACCTTCTCAACAGCCGCCTGATCATCCTTTGGGGCTGGAACCCGGCCCATACCATTTGGGACCCGGAGACCAATCTGACCTTGGCCAAAGCCAAGGAAAAGGGGATTCGCATGGTGGCCGTGGATCCGCGTTATACGGACACGGCGGCCACCTTCGCCGATCAGTGGATACCCATTCGGCCGGGAACGGATGCGGCCATGTTGGCGGCCATGGCCTTCGTCATCGTCTCCGAGGGGCTGGAGGATCGGGATTTCCTCAATAAATATGCCCAGGGATTCGAGACCTATCGGGACTACCTTTTGGGAAAGGAGGACGGCCGGCCCAAGACGCCGGAATGGGCCGAACCGATCACCCGGGTCCCGGCCAAGACCATAGCCGACTTGGCCCGGGCCTATGCCACCCAAAAACCCGCGGCCCTGATCGCCGGCTGGGGGCCGGCCCGCACGGCCATAGGCGAGCAATACGCCCGCAGCGCGGCCGTACTCTGTGCCCTCACCGGAAACATCGGCATCCCCGGCGGCTATGCCGCGGGGTTCATGCGCGCCTATTCCAGTCGGGAGGCCTCCCACCTGCAGAAAAAGGACCCCACCTTGAAGATAGACAAATCCAAAGGGATCCCTTCTTCCAACCCGGTGGAAAACGGGGCCCCACCCCGCCCCTACAGCCTCTATAAGCTGAGCGGCGGGACCAACGCCACCAGCGCCCGCATCCATCAAAGCCTGATCTGGGACGCTATCTTGAAGGGCAAGGCCGGCGGGTACCCGGCGGACCTGAAGATGGCCTATATCGTGGCCAGCAACTGTCTCAATCAATACCCCAACGCCAACCTGGGGGCCCAGGCCTTAAAAAGACTGGAATTCATCGTCATCCATGAGCAGTTCCTAACCCCCACGGCCCGCTTCGCCGACATCGTTTTGCCGGTGAATACCTTCCTGGAAAGGGAAGACATCGCTCCTCCTTGGTTGGGATCCCCCTACTATATTTACTTGAACAAGGCCGTGGATCCCCTGGAGGAGACCAAGTCCGATTTGGAGATCTGCCGCCTTTTGGCCCCCCGTTTGGGTATTCAAAATGACTTCTTCAACCTCTCCGAGGAGGAAATCCTGCGCCTTTTCGCCTCTCGGAGAAAAGACATCACCGATTTCGAGGCCATGAAGCGGGACGGGGTCTTGAAGATCAAACTGCCCGAACCCATCGTGGCCTTTCGGGATCAGATTCGGGATCCGGAGCATCACCCTTTCCCGACCCTGTCCGGGAAGATCGAAATCGACTGCGACCACATTAAGGAAATGAACCATCCCCGCATCCCGTCCGTCCCTAAATATTTAAGCCATCCGGAGCACTACGATACGCCTTTGGCCGAAAAGTACCCCTTACAGCTTCTGACCACCCATGCCAAGACCCGCACCCATTCCACCCTGGAAATGGTTCCCTGGTTGAAGGAGTTGGAGGTCCGCGGGGTCTGGATCAACCCTGTGGACGCCGCCCCGAGAAACATCCGGCCGGGCGATTGGGTGGATGTCTTCAACGACCGCGGGCGGATACGGGTACCGGCCTATGTCACCGAACGGATCATGCCCGGCGTGGTCAATGTCTGCCAGGGGGGATGGTATAATCCGGACGAAAACGGGGTGGACCGAGGGGGTTGCGCCAATACCTTGACCCGCAGCGAGCCTTCTCCTGGCGGGGCCTTTCCCATGAACAGCGCCCTGGTCCAGGTGGAACGCGCTCCCCAGGAACAGGACGGGTAATTATGTCCCGGATCGGTTTCTATTTCGATCAGACCCGCTGCACCGGCTGTTACACCTGTGTGGTGGCCTGCAAGGACTTTTATGATGTGGAAGCGGGGAGGACCGGCTATTTGCGGGTCCTCTCCATCGAAAAAGGCGTTTTCCCCGACCTCTTTGTGGCCTACCTTTTTTCCCCCTGCTGGCACTGTGAAGATCCTCCCTGCTTGAAGGCCTGTCCGGCCGGTGCGATTACCCAAAGGGAAAAGGACGGGATCGTAGTCGTGGATCCGGGGCGATGCCTGGGCCGAGACCAGTGTCCCGAAAAATGCAAGAAGGCCTGCCCTTGGGATGCACCCCAATTCGGACCCCAAGGCGACGCCAAGATGGAAAAATGTCAATTATGCCTTGAACGGTGGGAGGAGGGGAGAAAGCCCGTTTGTGTCGAGGCCTGTCCCCTCTTGGCCCTGGATGCCGGACCCTTGGAGGAACTCCGTAAAAAATACGGCGAAGGACAAGGGGCGGTAGGGTTTAAACCCTTATGGAGGTTTCGGCCTTCCGTGGTCTTCAAGGGGAAAAAGCCCCCTGCCCCTTATTAACCGCCTGATGTAGTATGGACCCGGTGGGGTGGCTTTTTTCCCCGTCCATAAGATACACACCCACCAGGTTCGGGTGATGTTGGCTCGTTTTGCGACCCTTGCTAATCGGGAACGAAGGAAAAGGCATGGCGGGTGAGGTAAAAATTCGAGGATTGTTGATCGTCTTGGTCATCATCCTCCTGACCCTTTTGGCCGTGGCCTATTCTCTGTGGGAGCCCCCCTGCCGCAGGCCTATCTCCTACCGCATCGGGGAGGTGGACGAGCGCTTCGGCCTTTCCCGGGAGGAATTCGCCGAATATGTCAAGGCCGCCGCCGACCTTTGGGGCCGTGCCTTGTCCCGGCCCCTCTTTCGGGAGGACCCCCAAGGGGTGTTGGAAATCCGTCTGGTCTACGATTACCGCCAAGAGGCCACGGACCGCCTGAAGAAGCTGAACATCCATTTGGATCGCTCCCAAGGATCTTACCAGGCCCTGCGGGAGCGCTATGAACAAATGCGCATGGAATGGGAAGGGAAGAAGGCGGCCCTGCAGGTGGACCTGGAGACCCATAACCGCCGGGTCCAAGACTTCAACGCCCGGGCCGAAGCCTGGAAAAGGGAAGGCCGTGGGGATCGCAGCGCCCTTGAACGCCTTCTGGCGGAAAAAAGAGAATTGGACGCCCAACAGGAGACTTTAAAGAATCGGCAGGAGGAAGTGCGGACCTTGGCCGAGACCCTGAGCAGTCTGGCCGTGGTGGTCAACGAGATCGCCTCCGCCCATAACCTGGCCTTGGTGGACTATAAAGAAACCGGCCGCACCCTGGGGAAGGAATTCTGTGAAGGGTTGTATGAAAAGGACAAGGGACGGCGCACCATCACCATCTATCAATTCGACGACACCGACCGCCTGATCCGGGTCCTGGCCCATGAACTCGGTCATGCCCTGGGTCTGGATCACAGCGATCAGGAGGGGGCGGTCATGTATCGGGTGATCGGTTCCGGCGGACCGGTCTTGGCCCCGGATGATATCCGTCTCTTGAAAAAATTATGCGGAGACTGAAGCGCTTTTCAGGAACCAAAGGCCGGTTCCGATTTACCCTTTGACCCCTGGACCTTTTCAATATTCATCCTTAAAGCGGGGGGTCCGTTTTTCTCGGACGGCCTCGATGCCCTCGACGATGTCCGTAGTATGATAGCACAAGGCCTGGTAGGTCGCCTCCCGCTGCAGGGTTTCGGCCAGGGTGTTGTGCAGGGCGGCGTCTATGGCCTCCTTCAACAGGCGGATGGGCAAAACCGGCATGGCCGCGATCTTTTCGGCCAGTTGGCCGGCTTCGTCCATCAGTCGGTCGGCCGGGACCACCCGATTGACCAGCCCGATGCGCCAGGCCTCTTGGGCGTCGAGGATGTCTCCGGTCATGAGCAGTTCATAGGTCTTGGCCCTTCCCACCAAGCGGATCAGGAAATATTCGGCGCCCATGCCGGGATAGAGGCCGATCTTGGCGAAGGTGAATCCGATGCGGCTGTTTTCCGCGGCGATACGCATGTCGCAGGCCAGGGCGACGCAGGCGCCGGCGCCGATGGCGTGGCCGTTGATGGCGGCGATGGTGGGGATCTCCAATTCCCTGATGCGCAGAAAGGAGTAGTAAAAGGCAAAGGACTCTTTCTTGCGTTGGATCGGGTCGGAGCCGACGCGGGACTTCATCCGCTCCAGATCCCCTCCGGCGCTGAAGGAACGACCTGCGCCGGTCAGGACCACTACCCGGGGCAGGGGATCGGTCCGCAGGTGTTCCACGGCCCGGCGGAAATCCCCGGCCATGGTGTCGTCCATGGCGTTCAATTTTTCGGGTTGGTTAAAGGTCAGCCAAGCCACGCGGTTTTTTATTTCCAATCGGACGGTTTCTTCAGGCATGGGGATCTCCTTTGCTTAGTTCCATTCACCCATATAGGCCTTGCGGACCTGCTCGTTTTTTCGAAGATTTTCGGCCCGGTCTTCGAAAAGGATTTTCCCGCTTTCCAGGACATAGCCCCGATCGGAGACCTCCAAGGCCAAACGGGCGTTTTGCTCCACCAAGAGGATGGTCGTTCCCCGCCTATGGAGGCGGCTGATGGTCTCGAAGATGTCGTCGACCAAGACCGGCGCCAGGCCCATGGAAGGTTCGTCGAGGAGGAGGACCTTCGGGTCGGTCATCAAGGCCCGGCCCATGGCCAGCATTTGCTGCTCCCCTCCGCTCAAGGTCCCGGCCAATTGATTGCGGCGCTCCTTCAAGCGGGGAAAGAGCTCAAAGACACGGGCCGAGTTTTCTTTGATCTTTTGAGGGCCTTTAATGGAAAAAGCGCCCAATTCCAGGTTTTCCATCACCGTAAGGCGCCCGAAGATCCGCCGGCCTTCGGGCACATGGACCACCCCTTGCATGACGATTTGATGGGGTTTTAAGCCGCTGATTTCCCGGCCGTTGAGGCGGACGATCCCTTCCCGGGGTTTCAAAAGGCCGCTGATCGTCTTCAAGGTGGTGCTTTTCCCCGCCCCGTTGGACCCGACGAGGCAGACGATTTCTCCCGGGACCACATGGAGGGAGACCCTGTCCAAGGCCCGAATGGGTCCGTAATAGACCGTGATGTCCTCGACGCTCAGCACCGGTCCCTCATTCCTTAGGAGCCCGGGGGCGTTCACCGGCCCTTCCCCGCCCTAAGTAGGCCTCGATCACCTGTTCGTTCTCCCGGATTTCCGCCGGCGTCCCTTCAGCGATCTTTTTCCCGTAATCAAGGACGGTCACCCTTTCGGATATGCCCATGACCACACGCATGCGGTGTTCGATCAATAACACGGTCAACCCCAGCCGGTCCCGGAGCCCGCAGATAAATTCCGTCATTTCCCGGGTTTCGCTGGGATTCATACCGGCCGTGGGTTCGTCCAGGAGCAACAATTTGGGCTGGGTCGCCAGGGCGCGGGCGATCTCCAGTCGTCGTTGTTCGCCGTAAGGAAGATTTTTGGCCAATATTTTCCTCTTGTCCCCTAAACGGACCAGTTCTAAAAGACGGTGGCCTTCTTCTTCGGCCAGTTTTTCTTCCTTGCGGACCGCCGGCAGACCGGAGACGATACCGAAAAAACCGGCTCGGAGATGGATATGGAAACCGACCAGGACGTTTTCCAGGACGGTCAGATGGTGGAAAAGACGGATGTTTTGATAGGTCCGTGAAATCCCCCGGCGGACGATCTGGTCCGGGAGCAGCCCTGTCAGGGGGCGGCCGTCAAAATACATTTCTCCTTCTTCGGGATGATAAAATCCGGTTAGGCAATTGAATAATGTGGTCTTTCCCGCACCGTTGGGACCGATGAGGCTGTGGATGCTTAAGGCCTGGACCTCTAGGTTCACCGCCTCCAGGGCGACCAATCCGCCGAAACGCTTGGTCATGTTTTTAACGACGAGCAGGGACATCCGGGTCTTCGATAACGGTGAATTAGGTCTACAAAGGGATTCCGTTTCGACCCCTTGGTCCTCCGGAATAGACTTCATTCTTCCTCTTTCCCGCCGGCATGGAGTTCCCGGCGATGGACTGCTTCGGGCCAGAGGCCTTCGGGTTTCAAGAGCATCATGGCCAGAAGGGCTGCGCCATAGACCAACAGTCGGTATTCGGCGAATTCCCGCAACAGTTCCGGCAGACCCACCAGGGCCGCGGCCCCGACGATGACCCCGGGAATGCTGCCCATACCGCCGACGATGATCAGGCAAAGGATGTTGATGGAAATCATGACATTGAAGCTATGGGGATAGACCGACCCGAGTTTGGCGGCGAAGATCGCCCCGCTTAAGGCGGATAGGCCCGCACCGGTGGCGAAGGCCAACAGTTTGGTGGTCACCAGGTTGATCCCCAAGGCCTGAGCCACATCCTCATCCTCGCGGATGGCCATCCAGGCGCGGCCCAAACGGGAATTCCTTAAACGGAAAGAGAGAAAGACGGCCAACAAGCACCCGGCCAGGATGAGGTAGTAGATCTCCTGGGGTGTGGCCAACTCCCAGCCGCCCAGAGCCGGTTTGGGGATCCGGCCGATCCCCTGGGCCCCGCCCAGCCAGGGTCTCAGGAAATCGGAAAGGACCAATATCCGAATGATTTCACCGAACCCGAGGGTGGCGATGGCTAAATAATCGCCCCGCATATTCAAGACGGGGATTCCCAAGAGGACCCCGGCGATGATTCCCAGACCCACGGCGAAGGGGAGGGCGCTCCAGAAGGAAAAATGAAAAAAGCCGAGTTCCGGTGAAGTCAATAAGGCCGTTACATAAGCCCCGATGGCGAAAAAGGCCACATAACCCAAATCCAGAAGGCCGGCGAATCCGACGACGATGTTCAGTCCCAAGCCCAAAAGGACATAGAGGCCGACGATGGTCAGGACCTCGCTGAAAAACAATCCCAATATCCAAGGGAGGAAGAGGATGAGAACAAAGGCGGCGGACACCCCGCCGTAATGCACGAGTCGCCGCCTTTCCGGGGAAAGGCGCTGGAATCTGTTTTGGATCGCCTTTCCTTTCCAGGACCCAAACAGGGAAGAGCAGGCGGTCAGGACAAACAGGACAACGGCCCCGCTTGGGCGCAGTCCGTTGGCGGCGAAGAGTCTTTCGCTCCATCCTTCCAAGCCGGGCCAGGCTGAAAGGGTGGGGCGGATCAAATCCTGGAGGACTCCGGCGGAGACCACCACTCCTAAGGCGGTAAATACCATTCGCCGCAAGCCGGGGGATGAAAAGGATAATAAGCCGCAAAAAAGGCCGAACAAGCCACCGGCGGCCGCCAGGATCAGCCCGCCTTTCCCTGTTCCCCGGTGGAAGGTCAAGATTTCGAAAAGTTGGGGAGAGGCATTGATGAACATGGCCCGGAGGTTGATCTGTTCTCCCAGGAGGACCAAGGTCCATAGGGAGCAGGCCATGATCAGGCCACAGAGGATCCCCCGGACGAGGGCCGACTTTATTGTGGGGGAGTGACGTGCGGCCAGGTAGCATAAAAGGATGAAGGTCATTCCGAGAAGGGCCTGGCCCATGGAGAGCAGTTCTTCGACGATGTAGCGCTGGTGAAAGGTCTCGACCATCCCGATCAGACCGAGGAGTACGGCCAGGACCCCACCGATCAAGCCGGTTTGGACGCCGACAGCCGGATAAAGAGGTGAATCTTTTTGCATTTCCCGCTTCATCCCTTCAAGCCTTCTTCACCGCCAGGCGTTCACCGAGGATACCCGTGGGCCGAAAGATGAGGACCAGGACCAAGAGGGTGAAGGCAATGGCGTCTTTCAATTGATACGGGGCCGGGATGCCCAACCCGTCCAAAAAGAGACTGGGGCCCACGGATTCGATGAGGCCGAGAAAGATGCCCCCGAGCATGGCCCCCGGGATATTGCCGATCCCTCCCAGGACTGCGGCGGTAAAGGCCTTGATGCCGGGCATGAAGCCCATGAAGAAATGGACCTGTTTGAACATAAGGGCGTAGAGAACGCCGGCGGCTCCGGCGGCCGCACCCCCGACAACGAAAGTCAGAGAGATCATGCGATCCACATCCACGGCCATGAGGGAAGCGGCCTCCCGGTCTTCGGAAACGGCCCGAATGGCCTTGCCCAAACGTGACTTTTGAATGAAGGAATACAGGACGGCCAGGAGGAAGGCGGCGGAGAAGATGACCATGACCTGGAATTTAAGTATGGGCAGGTGGAATAGGGACCAGTGTCCTTCCAGGGCCTTGATCACCGGATAGGCCTGAAAACCCGAACCGTAAAGGCCGCGGAAGACATACTGCAGAAAAAAAGAGGCCCCGATGGCGGTGATCAAGGGGATCAGCCGGGGGGCCTCCCTGAGGGGACGATAGGCGATTCGTTCCAAGAGGAAGGCGATCCCGGCGGAGACCCCCACGGACAGAAGAAAGATCAGGATCAGACTCCAAGCGGGGTGGGCCTCCAGAAAACCCGACCGGTAAAAGGAGGCGGCCAAAAAATAAGCGGTATAGGGCCCGCTCATGAAGACCTCGCCGTGGGCGAAGTTGATCATGCGCAGGACCCCGTAAACCATGGTGTAGCCCATGGCGATCAGGGCGTAAATGCTTCCTTGGGCCAGGCCGAAGATCAAAAAATCCAGCCAGTGACGGCCGCTGTAGATCCCGGCCTTCAAGGTGACCACGGAGCCGAAGAGGATCAAGGCCAGAACGCCGGCCCCGATACCCCACATGATCCAGTCGATGATCCCGACCTGTTTCCTCCACGCCTTTCCCATGAGCCTTTTCCGGAAGAGGGGATCAAGAGAAATCAGGGGACCCGGTTCGTCGAAAACGGGTCCCCTGAACGGACCGCCTAGTAAGGTTTCCAGAAGGGTTGGGTGGGCATTACCCCGTTTTTGACATTTTCCGGGGTCGTCTTAAAGACGGCGATGCGGGGATCGGCGCAGTCTCCGTAAGCGTCGCAATTCAAGGTTCCGGTGAGGCCCTTGAAGTTTTTGGTTTGATAGAGGGCGTCCCTGAGTTTCTGCCGGCCGATATACAAGGTCCCGTCCGGCCCTTTTTTGCCTACCTTTTCAATGGCGGCGAAGATCATCATGGCCGCGTCATAGCCGTGAGCATGATAGGGGGCGATGGGTTTTTCGCCGTATTTTTTCTGATGTTTGGCCACGAAATCCTTATAACCGGAGCCGAAAGCAGAAAAGTCCGGACTGGAATGGAACATGCCCACCGCGGCCTCTCCCGCCGCTTTATAGAAATCGGGAGAAAAACAACCGTCGGCGGCCATGAGATAGACCTTTTCCAGACCGGCCACCTCCTTGGCTTGGCGGGTGATGTGTCCGCCGGCGCCGATAAAGATCGGAAAATAGAGGAACTCCGGCTTTCCGGTGGCGATTTTGGTCAGGACCGGCCGCATATCCGTATCCGTAGGGGAAACGGCTTCCTGGGCGGTGATGGTCCCTCCCAGTTTCTTGAAGGTCTCGGCAAAGACCTGGGCCAGTTGTTCGGCATATACGCTGCCGTCATGGATGGTGGCGGCCCGCTTCACCTTCAGGTATTTCACGGCGAATTGAGCGGCCACCGCTCCTTGGACCTTGTCATTGTGGGCGGTCCTCAGGTATCCGCTGAAATCCGGCCCTCTTTTCGGGTCGGTCAGATAGGGGGCCGTGTTCGAAGGGGAGACGGTGGAGATGCCTGCCTTCCAGAGGATGGGGACGCCGGGTTTGGCCTCGCTGGAGCAGGTGGAGCCCACGGCGGCGACGATGGTCGGATCCGAAGCCAGTTTGGTGGCCGCCGCCTGTCCCCCTTCGGCGTTGCAACCGCTGTCCTGAACGGTGAGCTTAACCGGATGGCCCAGGACCTTTCCGCCTTTATCGTCCAAGGCGATTTCCACACCCCTCTTGATATCGGTTCCCAGGGAAGCGTTCTCTCCGGCCACCACCAGCCACATGGCGAGGTGGATGGGTTGTCCCGGCTTGATCTTGACCACCCCGATCTTGTCCTCATAAGGGAAGGCGTCCTTTTTCGCCGGTTGGGCCGCCCAGGTCAGGGTAACCAGCCCGAAGAGCATCAGGAAAACCGTAAAGCAGAACAACCGTCGTTTCATAGAGACCTCCTTTTTCTCTGAAGAAGTTTTATTAACTTTTCGGAGCATGGGTGGATTTCCAAGAAAACGAAAAAGAGCGCCTTTATTTTGGCCCGGCAATCCCGCCTGGCTCTGACCGGCCCGGGGACCAATGTTATTTTCAGGTCCCCCGATTTTTCGCAAAAAGGCTACGATTTTCCATTGTTATGGGATACGATAAGTAGTATAAGATGACAGGGTAAAAGGGGTCAAGGGGAAAATGGGTAACAAGGCGAAAAAGTGGCGGATTCAGGAAGGGATAGGTGAAAAAGGCTGCGGTTCTTTCATCCCTCCAAGCGGGTGATTCCGGACCAACAGACATGTTGGACCCCCTCGGCCCGGGCCAGGTCGGTGAGTTTTTCCATTTCTTCCTTTCTGAGTAAGGCCTCGTTTCCCAGGTCCCAGTCACGGTCCAACCTTTGATACTTCTTCACCGAAACATTGGTAAAGGCCAATAACTCATACCGTTCCACCCAGGGCAATTCCGAGCGGATAAAGCGGGCGACGGCACGGACATTATCCTCCTCGGCGGTATATCCGGGGATGATGGGGGTCCGGATCCACAGAGGTTTCTTGGTGCGGCCTATTTGCCGGGCGTTGTTCAGGACCTGCCGGAGAGGGAGGCCGGTAAAGCGGAGGTGTTTTTCTTCGTCCATATGCTTCAGATCCAAAAGGACGAGGTCGGTCAGGTCGATGAGGGGCCGAAGGGCGCTCCAACTCATACCGCCGCAGGTGTCCAGGGCCAAGGGGATCCCTTCTTTCCGAAGGGCTTGCATCAAGGCCGAGGCAAAACCGGCCTGCATCGAAGGTTCTCCGCCGGAAAGGGTCACCCCTCCGCCGGACTTTTCGTAAAAAACCCGGTCGCGCAGGACGGTTTCGACCACTTCGGATACGGTCATTTTCCGGCCGAGGACCTCCAAGGCCTTGGCCGGACAGGCCGGGACACACATGCCGCAGGCGTTGCACCGATCTCGGTGGATGGCCAGGCGATCCCCTTTGATCTCCAGGGCCTGACGAGGACAGGCCTGGAGGCAGCCCTTGAAACCGATACAGCGGACATCATACCAGACCAGTTCCGGAACCGGCCGCATCCCCTCGGGGTTATGACACCAGGGGCAGCGCATGGGGCAACCCTTGAAGAAGACCGTGGTCCTAAGGCCCGGCCCGTCCTCGGTGGAATGACGCTGGATGTTGAAGATCAGGCCGGTGCCTTCTTCTCCGGTCGGAGGCATGGGAAACGGGTCCTTCGGTTCAAGCCACACCGAACTCGGTGCGGGCGATGATGTCGTCCTGGATATGCCTGGGCAGGTCAATGTAACGGAAGGATATGCCCGAGACCTTGACCACCAACTCCGGATAATTTTCAGGGTGTTTTTGGGCGTCCAGGAGCATTTCGCGACTGACGGGATTGAATTGGACTTGTCTGCCGCCCAAGGCGAAATACCCCTCGATCAAAGCGGCGAATTTGTCCACCCCTTCCGCCCGTTGGATGGTCAGGGGATTGATGGTGGCGTTGAGGATGGTGCCGTCGCTGATGGGGACGGCACAGACCTTGGCCACGGATTGTAAGACGGCGGTCAGACCGTTTCGTTCGGCGCCGTTGGTGGGGGAGACGCCGTTGGAAAGGGGTTTCCCGGCCGGCCTTCCGTCCGGTGTGGCGCCGATGGTCGCCCCCCAGCTGATGTGCGAGCCGTTGGAAAGCATGTAGGGTCGGTGCACCCCGCCCATCCAAAAGGGGTGCTTGCGACACTCCCGGTTATAAAGATCGGCGACCCAGACGGCCAAGGCATCCACCTCGGGATCGTCGTTTCCGTATTTCGGGGCCTGGCGCAGGCGCTGGCGCAAGTCCTCCCGGCCTTGAAAATTGTGGCGCAGACACTCGGCCAATTCCTCCAGGCTGATGAGCTTATGATCGTAGACCGCCCATTTAATGGCGGCCAAGGAATCCACTACCGTGGCCAAGGAACAGTTGCCGATGGCCACGTGGTTGTAGCGGGCACCTCCCCGGGTCAGGTCTTCACCGGACTCCAAGCACCCTTCGATGGTCGAGGAAAGGAGGGGCAAGGGGAAGTGTTCGGCGATGACCTGGTCTTTTAAGTAACCGGCTTGGACGCACTTTCCCATGGCCTCGGCCGTTTTTTCGGCAAAGGCCCGTTTCAGATCGTCGAAGGAACAAAGGGAAGAAAGGGGAACGGCCGAAGGACCCACCGGCTTCCAGTTTACGGGATACCTCCTGCCTTCGTGCAGGAGCGATTCGAGCACGGCGGCCAAGAGGACGCCGTTGGTGGCCGTGTAGCCGTTGTTGTTCCCCGTACCGGTCGGTTCGGCGCAACCGACGATGGAATAGTCCCGGGCGTCTTCCAAGGTGTATCCGTCTTCCAATAGTCCGCGGATGACCACCTCGTCGTTGTAAAAGGCCAGCCCGGCGCAGTCCCGATGGACCCGGCAGGCCCGGAGCAAAAAGGCCCGGGGGGTCCGGGGGGCGATACGCACCGCCAGACCCAGGCGACCGCATCCCTTGAGGGCGTGATGGGCTTCCAGAAAGAGGTAACTGACTTCATTGACCGCATCCTCCCCTTGTGCGGTGACCCCGCCGATGGTCAGGTTGTTGGGGCCGAAATAAACGGTCGAAGCCAATTTGACCAGGTATTCCATGACCGCCTCCAGGGCCTCGGGCCGGGTCAGCCGCCCGGCCTCCACATCCCTGCGATAATAAGGATAAAGGAACTGATCGATCCGTCCGGGACAGGTGATGGAGTTGCCGCCGTAGCTGATCAAAACCGCTGCCTGGGTCAACCAGATCGCCTGCAAGGCCTCCCAGAAAGTCCGGGGCGGCTCGGCCGGGACCCTTCGTAACCGTTCGGCGATTTCCAACAATTCTCTTTTTCTTATTCCCCGGGCCTTTCGGGCCTTTTCCTCGGCCAGCTCGGCGTATCGCCCGGCGAAGGTGCAAACGGCTTCGGCGCTGATCCGGGCCGCCTCCAGGAAATCCTTTTTACGCAGAAAGGCCTTTTCATCCATTTCCCCTTTTTCGAAGGCTGCCTGAAAGGCCTGCAGGCGCTCCAGGGCCTGGCGGGCGATCCCTTTGAAACCGAGGTCGAGGACCTTCCTGATGCCGATGGTCACATGCCCTTGGGGAGGAAGCTCACCGGAAAACCACCCTTCCAGGGCCCGGGGGTCCAGGGAGGTGATCCCTTTTTCTTTCCACAGGGCCAGTTTGCGGGCTTGCACCGTCTTGTCCTTCCAATAGGGCACGATCTCTTCCTTCAGGAGGCGGTATTCTTCCTCCGATAGGCGGGTAATGTCCCGGGAAAAATTGGCCCCCCGTGTTCCCAGGGCCACCTCCCGGTGGTCCGGATCCTCGGCCGTCCAGTCGGCCACGGTCTTGCCGGTCCCGTAGAGGGAGAGGGCCAGCCGGATGTGTGCGTAATTCACGGTGGCTTCGATATACAGGGGATCGGCAAAATCCTTGCTCGATTTCGAGCCGACGATCCGTTCCTCTTCTTCAATCCGGATGGGCATGCGGCGCAAGGTCTCTTCCAGACCCTTGGCCGCCCGGAGACAGGGGGGTTGCCCTTCCGTTTGTCGATAGATGCGGGTGTAGTGTATGGCCCGATCCAGGTCCAATTGGTAAGAGGCGGCAAGTAAACGATCCCTCATCTTGGCGATGCGCTCGGGGACCTCTACCGGGGCATAAGGTAGGACCGGTCCTTCTCCTGTCCGATGGATACCGGCTGCGGTTTGCATAACGACCCACCTCCCGTTGCAGAAAAAGTGCCGTAAGGTTACCGACGAAAAAGGCCTTCCGCCTTTTTAAAGCCAGGGCGGCATCGCCGCCTCCCCGGCTCTTTGAAGGGGAAATTATAAAGTAATTTACTTTTTAAATTTGATTTGTCAAGAAAACTTTTTCGGTAGGCTCCTTTAATGGGAGGGTCGGCGGTACCGGCTTAGGGAGGGGAAAACGGAAGGCGGCGGTTACTGAGGGGCAAGATAGGGTGCCGAGCCCTTGGCAAGGAAAAAACGCCTTAGTTCTTTTTGGCGGATTTTCCCAGCAACCCTTTAGGGGCCCAGACGATGACGACGGCGAGGAGGATGCCGAAAAAGAGATTGTGGCCTGTTTCAAAAAAGGGTTTGAAGACGAATTCGTCCAATCCGCTGATCAATAAGGCCCCCACGGCCGGTCCGATCAAGGTATTCATGCCGCCGAAGAGAGAAGCGACGATGGGCATGACCGACCAGGAGCCGTCGAAGGCCGTATCCGGATTCAGAAAGTGGACGTAATGGACATAAAAGGCCCCCATCAGGGAGGTACAAAAGGCCGAAACGATCAAGGCGATAAGTTTGGTGCGGAAAACAGGGATCCCGATCCCGGAAGCGGTTTCCTCATCGCCGTGGACGGCGGCCATGGCCAAGCCGGTGTGGGAACGGCGGAGGAGATAGATCCAGACATAGATCCCCAAGACCAGAAGGGCGGCTAAATAGTAATTGGTGGTCCGCGAGACGAAGAAATCCAGGGTAAGTCTCCCGATGCGGAGGGTCGGAAGGGCGGGGACGTTGAAGAGCCCTTGGGAACCTTCGGTCAGCCGGGTCAGGTTCAGGGTGAGGAGTTTACAGATCTCGGCAAAGCCGAGTATGGACAGGGCGAAGTAGGGGCCCCGGAGACGGAAGGCCGGTATACCGATCAAGACGGCCCCCAAGACCCCGAACAATCCCCCGGCGACCAAGGCCGGGAAAGGATTCCAGCCTGCTTTCATGACCAACAAGGCGGAACAGTAGGCCCCCAGTCCAAAAAAGGCGGTGTGACCGAAGGAAACCTGGCCGCAGACACCGGCCAAAAGATTCCAGGCCAAAGACACCCCTCCCAAGATGAGGGCCGAGACGAAGATGCTCAGATAATAGGGATTAAAGGAAAGAAAAAAAGGCAGAAGGAAAATGAGCAGGAAAAAGAGGATCGCTATTTGCCTTTCGCCGACCGAAAAACCCCCCCTCTTCATACGATTACCCCTTCTTTCCGAAAAGCCCCGTGGGCCGGGTGAGGAGGATGAAAAGGAAAAGAGAGAAACCGAAAAGTTCTCGGAAGGAGGAGCTGATGAAGGTGACGGTCAGGGCTTCCCCGACACCGAGCAAGATGCCGGCCAGAATCAGGCCGGGTATGGAACCCACCCCGGCCAGGACGGTCAGGATGAAGGCCTTGACGGTGATGTGCATTCCCGTATTGGGACTGATGAAGGACAACATCCCCATTAGCGGTCCTCCCAGGCCGGCCAGGAGACCGCCGATGAAAAAGGCCAATTGATCGATTCTTTCGACGTTGATCCCGGCCAAGGCCGCCGCATCCCGGTCCAAGGCCGTAACGCGGACGGCCTTACCCGTTCGGCTGCGGGTCAAAAAGAAATGGAGCCCGTAGATTCCCAGGAAGGAGATGACGAAGGTGACCCCTTCACCCAGACTGAAATATATACCGCCCAGGTGGATGGGGTTTTCCATCCAGGGGACCCCGATGTTTCGGAGATCGGCCGTCCAAAGCTGGAGATAGAGGTTGGAGAAGAAGATGCCGATCCCGAAGGTCAGGATCAGGGTGTTGAGTTCCGGCGTGGTCCGAATCCGTTCGATGAAGATCCGGTAACTCAGATAGGCGGCCCCGCCAGCCGCCAATGCGGAGGCCGGCAGGGCCAGGAGGGGATTGACCCCCCAGAGGATCAACAGCCAGTAGGAAAGGTAACCCCCCAACACCAGAAACTCGCCGTGGGACATGTTGATGATCTGCATGATCCCGAAGACGAAGGCCAAACCCACGCTGTAGAGGGCGTAATTCCCCCCTTCCAGGACCCCGGAAAGAACGGACTGGATGACGGTGCTGGCGGAGATCACGTTCGGCCTTTCGCCTTATTTACCTCCCCAGGGCACGGCCGGATAGATATGAGAACCCTTGGACCGGTCCGGAGGATAGATGACCACTTGTTCCCCTTTCTGCGTCTGGAAGAGGACGGCCGTAAAATAGCGGGGATCCCCTTTTTCATCAAAGGCCACACGCCCCAAGGGGCCGACGGTATCCAAGGCCCTCAAGGCGTTGCGGGTCTTTTCCGGGAGGTAGGGGCCGGTCTTCCCGCCGCTTTGGAGCAAGGCCTCCAGCATATATTTGCCGGAGAGGTAACCGAGCATGGCGATGTAGGAGGGCTCTTCATTATATTTGGAGCGGTAGCTGGAAACGATTTCGGCCTCTTCTTTCTTGGCCTTTTGAGGGGCGGTCCCTTTTTCCCAGATGGAGGTGCCGTAGATGTATTCGCTCAAAGGGCCCATTTCCCGAACGAACTCCGGGGTGCCGATACCCCAGGCCCCCATATAGGCCTTGATCGGCAGATTGAGGATCTTGGCGTCTTTGATCGTCCCCACGTAATCCTCGAAATATCCTTCCACCAATAAGACCTCGCAACCGGCGTCGCGGATCTTGAGCAGCAACGGCTTGTAGTTGGTGGTTCCCTTTTCGAATTTTTCGAAGACCGGAACCTCAATGCCCCCCTTTTGCAGGAGGTCCTTCACCGCCCCGGCGATTTCCGTGGTGGCCGCCAGACTGTTGTATAGGATCCCTACTTTTTTGGCCTTGAACAAATCCCGGATCGCCCCGGCTTGGGCCGAAGCATAACCGGGCATGTTGTTGAGGCGGAAAAAATTTTTGAATTTTTTGGCCGTCAGTTTGGTATCTACGGCGCCGGTGGTCATATAAGGGGTGTCGTACCGCTCGGCGGCTTCGGAAGCGGGGCCGACCAGGTTGGAGCCGTAGCCGCCGACGATGGCGTTCACTTTGTCCACCCCGGCCAGTTTTTCCACGGCCGAAACGGCCTTCTGGGGGTTGCTTTCATCATCATACACGATCAAGTTCACTTTGACCCCGGTCTTCTTCTCGAAATCTTCCACGGCCAGTCGGATCCCCTTGATCTGTTCGATACCGTGTTTGGCCAAACTCCCCGACTGCGGCGCATGGGCCCCGAGTTTGATCGCCCCATGGGCCCCCACGGTGAAGAAGAGAAAAAAGACGACCCCGAATACCCCTAAAACCTTCTGGATCCGTACGTTCATTTTGCCCCTCCTTTGTTACAGGCCCAAATAGGCCTGCTTGATGTGAGCGTTTCCCCTAAGTTCGCCGCTCTCCCCTTCTATACAGATCCGCCCTCTTTCCAGGACATATCCGTACTGGGCTACGGACAAGGCCCCTTGGGTGTTTTGTTCGACCAAGAGAACGGTGGTGCCGCTTTGGACGATTTTTCGAACCGCTTGAAAGACCTCACGGACGATCAGGGGGGCCAGGCCCAAGGAAGGTTCGTCCATGATCAACAGCTTGGGAGCGGTCATCAGGCCCCGGCCGATGGCCACCATTTGTTGCTCCCCTCCCGACAAGGTCCCGCATGATTGATGCCTTCGCTCGGACAGATGAGGGAAAAGGGTATAAACGAATTCCAAACGGCGTCGGATCTCCTGGGGATTTTCGGTGCGATAAGCCCCCAATTCCAGGTTTTCTTGGACCGTCAGGGGACCCCAAAGGCGTCTTCCTTCGGGGATCATGGTCATCCCCATGGCTACGATCTGGTGGGTCTTTTTCCCTCGGATTTCTTGGCCGAGGAAGGAGATCCGGCCGGCGCGGGAAGGGATGATGCCGGTGACCGCCCTAAGCAGGGTGGTTTTGCCGGCGCCGTTGGGCCCCAAGATACAGGTCAAGCTCCCCGGTCGCACCCGGAAGGAGACCCCTTCCAAAACGCGTGCGTCTCCGTAATTGACCGAAAGGCCTTCTACCTCAAGCATCCTCCCCCTCTCCAAGATAGGCCCGGATCACCTCGGGATCGGCCACGGCCTCGTTGGGGGGACCGTCGAAGATCAACTCCCCGAAGTTGATGACCAACAAGCGGTGGCAGATGCCCATAATGGCCTTCAGATTATGTTCGATCATCAGGATGCTGATCTTTCTCCGAGTGTTCAGGGACCGGATAAGAGGAATGGCCTCTTCCACCTCGCGGGGATTCAAACCGGCCAGGACTTCGTCCAAAAGGAGCAGTTTAGGTCGGGTGGCCAAGGTACGGGCCACTTCCAATCGTTTCCGTTCCGGCAGACTCAGCGAACCGGCCAAACGATCGGCTTGGTGGGCAAGGCCGGTTTCCTCCAAAATCGCCCGAATCTCTTCCTCCAGCTCGGCGGAGGTCTTTTTCCCGGTTTTCCCGAAGACCGCGGCGGCCTTGATGTTGTCGTAGACGGTCAGCTCAGGAAAGGGGCGGACGACTTGAAAGGTGCGGGCCATGCCCAAACGACAGATTCGGTGGGGGGGCATTCCCACTAAAGAGGTCTTCTGAAAAACGATGTTTCCCTGGGTCGGGGGGAGAAAGCCGCTGAGCAAGGCGAAAAGGGTGGTCTTTCCCGCGCCGTTGGGGCCGATCAAACCGACGATTTCCTCCGGATAGATCTTAAAAGTGACGTTGGAAACGGCTCGAAGTCCCCCAAAGTTCCGGGAAAGTTCCGAAACCTCAAGCAACGGAAGGGAGCGGCCTTCGTTGCGGTTCAGGTTTTGATTGGTCAAAATCAAACCCCCTGGGAAACCGATTCCTCTTAAACGGAAAAGGCAAAATCAAAAAAGCACAGTTTGTTCGGGCTGTCAAGGGTTTAAATGTTTCAATGGAGACTTTTCTTTCTTCGATGGGGCCGAGAAGGGAACCGGGAAGATCAGATCCTATTCCCTGGGATGAACGATCTCGTGGATAGGCCTGTTTTTCTCCTTGACTCTCCCTTTCTTTCTCCACTATTATAACCGGGATAATGTTTTTCCATCGGCGCTGGGAAGAAAAAACGAAGAGGAGGAACGGGTTATGGCCAAGATCGATTTCGGCGGAGTGAAGGAGACGGTGGTCACCCGCAAGGAATTTCCCTTATCCAAGGCCCGCCGGGTCTTGAAAAACGAAGTCATCGCCGTCATCGGTTACGGCGTCCAAGGACCGGCCCAGGCCCTGAATATGAAAGACAACGGCTTGAAGGTCATCGTCGGTCAGGCCCCGGAATTCAAGAAGGATTGGCAAAGGGCCGTGGACGACGGCTGGGTCCCGGGAAAGAACCTCTTTCCCGTGGAAGAAGCGGCCAAAAGGGGGACCATCATCCAGATGCTGGTTTCCGACGCCGCCCAGATGGCCATTTGGCCGGTGATCAAGCCCCACTTGACCGCGGGGAAGGCCCTTTATTTTTCCCATGGGTTTTCCATTACCTATAAAAAGAAAACCGGGGTCCATCCGCCGAAGAACGTGGATGTCATCCTGGTCGCCCCAAAGGGTTCGGGGCTCAATGTCCGGCGCAATTTCCTCTCCGGAGCGGGGATCAATTCCAGTTACGCCGTCTGGCAGGACGCCACCGGACGGGCCGAGGAGCGTTGTCTGGCCATCGGCATCGCCATCGGATCGGGTTATCTCTTCCCCACCACCTTCGCCAATGAAACCAACAGCGATTTGGTCGGTGAACGAGGGGTCTTGATGGGTTGCCTGGCCGGGGTCATGGAAGCCCAGTACGAGGTCTTGCGAAAACACGGCCATTCCCCCAGCGAGGCCTTCAACGAGACCGTGGAGGAATTGACCCAGAGCCTGATCCGGTTGGTGGATGAAAACGGCATGGATTGGATGTATTCCAACTGTTCGGCCACGGCTCAGCGCGGGGCGTTGGATTGGAAACCGAAGTTCAAGAAGGCGGTGATGCCGGTCTTCAGGGAATTGTATCGCCGCGTGGCCTCGGGCAAAGAGGCCGAAAGGGTTATTCAGAGTTTGAGCCGTAAGGACTATCAGAAACAGTTGGCCAAGGAATTGGCCGAGATGCGCCAATCGGAGATGTGGCGGGCCGGCGCTGCGGTCCGCGCCTTACGCCCCAAAGAAAAGGCCAAGGCCCTGGACAAAAAGACCAAAGGGATCGGAGGCCGGGGGGCTTGATTTCCCCTTGCCTTCCTTTAGGTGACGGCCCCGGCCAAAAACCGGGGCCGTTTTTTGCCGAAGGGGGCCCGGTAGAGGCCGACGAGCGCTTGTTTCTTCCCCCGGGGGACCGAAAGGCCCGGAGAGGGGAAGAAGGAACTTTGTCGGTAACATTCGATAAAGAGGGCGCCGGTGCCCGGGCGTCCCTCCTTTACCTCAATCCTCCCGGTTATAGATTCCCTTCCGTAATTCCTCAAACATGCTGAGTCGGTTAAAGTTCGTTCATTTCATTCCATCAATGGAGTTCGTTCCATGGATCCTTTCAAGCGGATAAAAGAGATCGTCGCCGATCCTTACGCTTATGCCCGGACTTGGAAGAAAGAAAAGGGGGGGCTGGTGATCGGTCATTTTTGTTCTTATACCCCCGTGGAATTGATCGCCTCCGTCGGGGCCTTGCCGTTCCGTATCTTTCCGGGGAAGGACGCCCTTTCCCTGGCCGACGCCCATCTCCAGGCCTATTGTTGCAACCCCGTTCGAGGCGCCTTGGAAGAGGCCTTAAGGGGCCGTTTGGATTTTCTGGAAGGGGCGGCCTTCCCCCATACCTGTGATTCCATGATGCGCCTGTCCGATATTTGGCGGTTAAACGCCGGTTTTCCTTTCCATGCCGACGTCATCCTGCCGGTGAAGACGACCGGCGAGAGCGCCGCCGAATACTCCCTGGCCGTGCTTCAAAGGTTTAAGAAAGACCTGGAGCGGCATTTTAAACGGACCCTGACCACAGAAAAATTGGGGGAGGTCCTGCGGGTCTACAACCGTATCCGCCGGGGTCTGGAACGCCTCTATCGCCTCCGTTCGGAAGATCCTTTTCTTTTCGGCGGGGGCGGTCTTTTGGCCTTGACCCAAGCCGCCGGCTTCATGGACCCTTATGATCTGGCCGAAGAGGTGGAAGGCTTGGTGGAGCGTTTCGAAAAAGAGGGGCCCCAGGGGAGGTCTCGGGTCAAGCGGCTGATCCTGAGCGGGGGGATGTGCCTGATGCCGGATCTCTTCCAGGCACTCGAAGGGCTGGGGGCACGCGTGGTCTGGGACGATTTCTGCACCGGCGCCCGCTATGTGGAAGGTGGAGTCGAGGAAGAGGGGGATCCGCTTCAGGCCCTGTCCCGACGTTATCTTCAACGAGTCGTCTGTCCGGCCAAACACGCCGGCCTCCGGTCCCGTGGGGAATACCTGATGGAAAAGGTCAAGGAACACCGGGCCGACGGGGTCCTCTTGTTCCAGTTGAAGTTCTGCGATCCCCATGCCTTCGATTATCCCTATATAAAAGGCCTCTTGGATGAGGCCGGTGTCCCCCATGTCCATCTGGAGATCGAGGACCCTCATACCTTCGGCGGGCCTTTACGGACCCGCTGCGAGGCCTTTTTAGAGATGTTGTAAAGGCGGAAGGAGCATTTCATGACCCAGCCTATCCTCTTGAGCGATGCAGAAAAAGAAAGACGCAAAATCAAGGCCGACGACCGCATGCGGGAGATTATGGCCGCCTACTATATGGAGGCTAAGCTGCCCCCTAAAGAGCGAAAGAAAAAGATCGCCTGGATCACCAGCGGCGGCCCCGTGGAACCGCTCCATGTCATGGATGTGATCCCCATCTACCCGGAAAACTACGGGGCCATGATCGGGGCGAGCAAGATGGGCGTCCCTTTGTGTGAAAAGGCGGAAGAAATGGGCTACGCCAGGGACCTTTGTTCCTACGCCCGGGCCGATATCGCCGCGGCCGAGGTCCAAGGGGGGCCTATCGGCGGCCTGCCCGAACCGGACATGCTCATCTGCTGCAACAACATCTGCGGCACCGTCCTCAAGTGGTATGAAGTCCAGGCCCGCCGTTTTCAGGTCCCCCTGTTCATCCTGGACACGCCCATCACCCACACCCGCTTCAACGACGACATGCGCCGTTATGTCCAGCGCCAGGTCAAGGAATACATCGGCTTTCTGGAAGAGGTCTGCGGCCGTCCTTTCGACTATGACCGCATGGCCGAAGTGGGCCGGCTCTCCATACGCGGCCAGGAGTTGTGGCAGGAGATCCTGGAGACGACGGTCCACAAACCGGCGCCCATGACCTGTTTTGACGCCTTCTTTCACCTGGCCATGATCGTCACCCTGCGCGGGACGCAGACGGCGGTGGATTATTACCAGATGCTCCTGGCCGAATTGAAGGAGCGGGTCGCCCGGGGGATCGGCATGGTCCCTAATGAAAAATACCGCTTGGTCTGGGACAATCTGCCTATTTGGTATCGCCTGCGCTGGCTGTCCAACAAGTTCATGGAGCGGTCGGCCTGCCTGGTGGCCGACACCTATACCGCGGGTTGGACCAGCTGGCTGCCCTTGACCGACCGCAACAATTTCCTCGGTTTCTTGGGGGAAAGTTACGCCCGCATCTTTCTCAACAGCGGCACCGATCTCATGGCCGAAAACATCATCCGCATCGTCAAGAAATACGACGCCCAAGGGGTGGTCTTTCACTCCAACCGCAGTTGCAAACCCTACTCCTTTGGTCAATACGACATCCAGCGCATCATCCAACAGCGACTGGGGATCCCGACCTTGATGATCGAGGCCGATATGGTGGATGAACGGAGTTTTTCCGAAGGGCAGATCGAAACCCGTATCGACGCCTTTCTGGAAACCCTCAAATAAGGGGCGGGCACGATGATCACCGCAGGAATCGACGTAGGCTCCATCAGCACCAAGGCGGTCATCATAGAAGGAGGGAGGATCCTTTCGGCCGTGGTCATCGGGAGCGGTTACAACGCCCGCCGGGCCGGGCAAGAGGCTTTGGATCTGGCCCTTAAGGAGGCGGGGTTGCAGGCCGACCGGATCGTTGGGATAGTGGCCACGGGCTATGGACGCAACAGCGTCGATTTCGCCCACCGGACCGTCACCGAAATCACCTGTCACGGATTAGGGGCCCATTTCCTGGATCCGGCGGTCCGTTCGGTCATCGACATCGGCGGGCAGGACAGCAAGGCCATGGCCTTAAACGAGCAAGGCCGGGTGCGGGAATTCGTCATGAACGACAAGTGCGCGGCCGGCACCGGCCGTTTTTTGGAGGTGATGGCCCGGGCCCTGGAAGTGGACCTGGAGGCCTTCGGCCGCCTCTCCCTTAAGGCGGATCGGCCCGCCCCGATCAGCAGCGTCTGCACCGTCTTCGCCGAATCGGAGGTGATCTCCCTCATCGCCGCCGGTGAAAAACGGGAGAACATCATCGCCGGTATCCACGCCGCCGTGGCCGCCCGGGTGACGGCCATGGCCCGGCGCATCGCCCTGGCCCCGCCGACGATGATGACCGGAGGGGTGGCCAAAAACATAGGCGTGGTCAAGGCCCTGGAAGAGAGACTGGGGCACCCCCTGCATGTCTCGGAGATGGCTCAACTCACCGGGGCCATCGGCGCGGCCTTGATCATGGCCTCTTCATCTTCTTGAAGGGAAAGGGATAGCGGGCGGGGTGCAGAAAGGGTCGTGGGGGGACTGCCCTTCTCCAAAAGGTCCCCCCTACACCCGGCGGTTCTTGCGGCCTAAATGAAAGCCCGGATGAGAAAGGACCTTCGGGTCGGAGGCCGTTATTACTCGGAAGAGGAGGCGGCGCCTGAGATGCTAATGATTAAAGTACGCTTGATCGAAGTGCCGATCACTTGGGCCGTCACTTCGTCTTCACCGGCCACCGAAGGGGCCTTATAATCAACGGTCATTATCCCTCCCGAGGTGGTTCCGTTTAAGACGGCATTTCCGTTGAAAGTCCCACCCAAAGAAGAATTGAGCAGGATGGAGGCGTCGGTCCTCCGTTCCTGGGCATCGGTGACGACGACCGTGATGGTGGTGGTAGCCCCGGTATAAAGATTGGTGCTTGCCGCTGAGAGGGCGATATTGGTCGCCGGCCCCCCTCCCGTGCTTCCGTAACCGGACCAGGTGCCGCTGGAAACGCTGTCCGGATCCTTGTTGTTGACGATGTCACAGGCGGAAAGAAGGAAAAGAAAAAACATCGTCAGACCGAGGAAGACCGCGAGGGAGAGGCGTTTGAGGGGCATGTGCTTTACTCCCAATTGGTGATGTCCTTGTCTTCCCCTTCCCCTCCGGGCTTGTTGTCCCGGCCGTAGGACAAGAGATCGTATTCGCCGTGGGTCCCGGGCATCTGATATACGTAAGGGTGCCCCCACGGGTCCTTGGGCAGGCCTTTTTTCAAATAGGGGCCGTCCCATTTTTCGTTTCCGGGATTGGTCACCAGGGCGTTCAAACCTTCTTGGGTGGTCGGATAGGAGCCGGTGTCCAGACGGTATTGGTCCAAGGCCTGGCTCAAAAGTTCGATCTGGGCTTTGGCTGCGGCCTGTTTGCCTTTTCCCAATTTGGGAAATATGCGGGGCGCGACTAAAGCGGCCAAAAGGCCGATAATGACCATGACCACCAAGAGTTCGATCAAGGTGAAGCCGCGCTGTCTTAAAGAAGGCATGGATCTGCTCCGTTATGTATTCATCCGTGGCTATACTATCTTATACCATCAATCCTTTTTCATTTCAAACCAATTCCTTTGCCTTTTGTCCTTTGGATCTATAATCCAAAGGGATCAGCTCCTTTGCTCATATTCTATTGAATTCATTGTAAAATAATCTTTGGGCCTCTCGTTTCCCTCTGTAGAAGAAATCCAACCGTTCCCCTATCGTTCAAAGGCCGATGCCAACAGGGGTGTCTTCGCTTCTGATCCATTTCCAGGACAAAAGGGCCGTTTAATTTTTATTGTGTAAAAGCAAAGGTTGATGTAATATAAAAAACTAAGAAAAATGACCTGCCGAGGGAGAAGGAGGCTCTCCTTTGAGGAAACGGTCGGTTTGGGTTTTTTCCCTATTTTTAATCGGATTGTTGTTTTTTCCGGACAGCTCGGGTTTAACCCAAAGTCCAGTTCCGGGAGAAACGGTCGAAAGGCAGGGACCGCCCCCTGCCGTTTCGACGCCTCAGGCGGGGACGACTCCTTCGGCTAAGGTTCCTCCCTTAAGGGCCAGCGAAACTTCGAATGTCCCGGCAACCGCTCCTGTACCGGAAAATCAAATTCCTGCATCATCCCCCCTTCTTCCAGCGCCGGAAAAGGCACAGCCCTCGACTTCTTCGGGCACCGGGGTGACGAACGGACCGGTCCTTTCAACCGTTCCTAATGCCCGACCGGTGGTCAAGCGGGGCGAGATCAGCTTCAATTTCGACGATGCGGATGTGTACTCCGTCATCCAGACCATTTTCGGCGGGGTGTTGCGTTACAACTACATCATCGACCCCAAAGTCAAGGGGCGGGTGAATTTTCGCTCCGTATCCCCCGTGGCCAAAGAGGATGTCCTCCCCCTCATGGAAGTGATTCTGCGCCTGAACGGCATCGGCGTGGTGGAAGAGGGGGGGGTGTACCGGATCATCCCCATCGCCGACATGCCCAGGGAGCCGGCTCCGGTCGGCATAGGGAGGGCGGCGGACCAGGTGAAACTCACCGGCTTGGGTCTTCTTCAGGTGGTTCCCCTTAAGTATTTTTCCTCGACGGAAATGGTCCGGGTCTTGACCCCTTTTTTATCTACCAACGCTGTCATTGTTGATGTGCCCAAGATCAATTACTTGATCATCGTAGATACAGACGCCAATGTGAAGAGGCTCCTCCAACTGGTGGAGATCTTCGACAGCGAGCAGCTCAAACAGATCAAGCCTCAGGTCTTCGTCTACCCGGTGAAGAACGGAAAGGCGAAAGATCTCTCTAACCTGCTGCAGCAGATCTTTCTGGGTTCGAAGGCCCCGGCCAAGCCCGCCCCTGCCCCTACCCCGTCTGCAGCCGCGACGACCACAACCCCAACGTCGGTCCGACCGGGGACTGCACCGGCTCAAGGCCCTTCCCCTCCCACGCAGATTTCCGTCGGTCCTTCCGGGTCCGGGGAGGCCATGGTTTCCGAAATAACCAAGATCTTTCCCGACGAGGTCACCAATTCCCTGATCATCCTGGCCACGCCGGACGACTACCAATTGATCTTGGAGACGATCAAGAAGATCGACATCGTCCCCCGACAGGTGATGATCGAGGTGCTCATCGCCGAAATCACCTTGGGCGACGATCTGCAGTTCGGTCTGGAATGGTCGGTAAAAAACAAGATCGACACCAGTTTTGTCAATTACGGATTTTCCCCCTCCGAGGCTGCGGCCAATACGGGTTTCACCTTTTTGGGGATCGACAAGACCGGGCTCATCCGCGGCTTTTTACGGACCCTGGCCACGGAGTCCAAACTGGCGGTCCTGGCCTCACCCCATATCCTGGCCATGGACAACCGCAAGGCCAAGATCCAGATCGGGGACCAGATCCCCATCGTCACCTCCGAGACCAATGTCACCGGCACCACTCAAATTCAACGGACCATCCAATACAAGGACACGGGGACCATGCTGGAGATCACCCCCTTGATCAACGAGGGGGGGTTGGTCAACCTGGAAGTAGCTCAAGAGGTCTCCGATTACCGGATAAAAAAATTGTACGACCAGGATTATCCGATCATTTTCAAGCGGGAAACCAAAACCAACCTGGTGGTCCAGGACGGCCAGACCATCGTCATCGGCGGACTGATCCGCGACAAATCCGATCGGACGCGTGAAGGCATCCCTTTCCTGAGCAAGATCCCCATTCTGGGTTATCTTTTCGGTTCGACCACCCGGGAGAAATCCCGCACGGAGATCGTCGTCCTCCTGACCCCCAAGGTCATCCGCAATCAACAAGAGGCCGATGACCTAACTTCCGTCTATATCCATCGCCTGGAAGGGGCGACCAAGGATATGAAGAAGATGGATCTATTGATGAAACCGCCCAAGAAGGAGTGAAAGAAGAGGCCCCCGCAATACCTATACGCCTACGGTCCTTATAACGGCGCCCAGGCCCTCCCCAAGGAGAGGGCCTTTTTTTTCGGTGTTGTTGGGAGTCTCCGCCTATTCCTGAGGCGGGAGCGGCGGCGGGGGAGGAATTTCCGCGGGTCGGATGGGGGTGATCCTCTGGCCGGGAGGAAGGGGCGGTACCCTTCCGGGTTGGGTGAAGGTGGGGGCCGGGCCGGTTTGTCCGGCGGCGGCCGGGGTCCCACGGCCCGCCGGCGGCGACCCGTTTCCTCGAGGTTTGGATTTGCCGGGCTCCTGAAGCAGGACGGTCATGGTTTCCTCGCCCCGCACCATGACCACCCGATCCGGGGCGATTTCCTTCAATTGATAGCCGCTCAAGGTTTCTCCGAGTTTCAAAGTCATCTGTCTGGGGCCCCTTCCCGGAGTGGTCACCGGGGAATTCTTGTCTTCCATATAGGCCATCTTCAAATCCGGGGTGATCAATGTACCGTAAAGGACGAATTCCGGTTTGGGAAGGGCGGCTTCCGGTTTTTTTTCGGGAGGGATGATCCGCTCGGGGTGAAAGAGATTCTCGTCGGCAATGGATCGAAAGTCCTGCGGGGCCGGGGCGGGAAGGGGTTGGGGCAAGGGGAAAGGGTCTTTTTCGGCGATTTGGGAGGTGACGGTGGGTTTGAAGACCACCTCGAGGCGCAGACGGGGTTGGAGGAAGGCGAAGTAGAACACGGCGGCCAAGGCGAAGAGCAGGCCGTTCAGGACATTAAAGTGGGACAAGAACCGCTTCCACATGATCAGCGGCCTCCGTAAAGGGCGGCGACATCCAGCCGGACCATCAAATCCCGGGGGTCCCGAAAATTTCTGACCCGCACATCCAGTTCCCGGATCACCAGATAAGGGGTCTTGGTCTCGATGAAATAGACGATATCCCTTAAGACCCCGATATCCGGGGCGGTGAAATCAAAACTGACCTGAACGATCTTAAACCGTTTTTTGGCCTCCTTGGGCGGGGCCTTGGTTTCCGGGAGGGCCTTCTTCGGTCCTCCCGGACCTTCCCCTTGGATCGTGGGGGAAGACGGCTGGTAGTCTTCTTCCTTCCCCATCCGCTCGCTGGAGATCACCCCGTTCCGGCTGACGATGATCCCCTTGACCGTTTCCTGGAGGGCGGCGGCGGCCAATGAATAGGTCTCGCCGCTCATGAGGTTGGCCGATTCGGCCTTGCGTTGTTCCTCAAAAACCATCCGTTTCTGTTCCAGGAAAGGTTGTTCGGCGATGACGGCCAGGTATTTCTCCAGGGTCTTGGCCTTACTCTCCTGTTCCTCCCGGATCAGGTTCAATTCCTCCCGGATCCTCAGGTAACCGTATTGATAAAAGGTCAAGGCGGCCAACAGGACGGCCAAGGGAATACCGATATATAAAAGCCTACTCTTTTTCATGTCCCCATCCTTCCAATTCCATCTTGATTTGGAAGCGGTCCATGTTCTGCCTGGGGTCGCGAAAGGTGGGGGCTGAAAATTCCACCTTCTTAAAATACCTCGAGGAGTCGAGGCGGGGGATCAAAAAGGTCGCCGAAGGGGAATAGCCTTCCAGTTGGACTTGGTTTTCGCTGATCCGCACCCGGGTCAGCCAGGTATTTTTGGGGAGCAGCGCGGTGAGTTCCTTAAGGACGACCAGGCTCATGGGATGGGAGGTCTTGAAATTGCGGATCAGCGAGATCTCCCGATGGATTTCTTCCACCTCTTTTTTCAAGGCCTCCACCTTTTTCAGTTCCTTTTTCTGGACGGCGATCTGTCTCTCGATCTCTTGAAGTTTCTTCCTTTCCAGTTCAAGGGGGGTGAACAGGTAGAAACCGGCCAGAAGGGCGAGCAAGATCAGCAAGAGTACGGTCAGGACCAAAGGGGGCTTGGGTTTTTCGTGCCGGCCTTGGCGGAGGAGATTCAGGCCCTCCGCCTTGGTCCACAAACTTTCCACCAGACCTCCGACGGCCTGGTAAGGAAAGGGTTTCGCGGAAACGAGCCCTTCCCTGATCCCCAGGTCTTTCGGCTCCAGGGAAAGGATCGGCCAAGGGAGGCCCAAACGCAACCGATCGATCAGGGTCGGGTCAACCTCCTTGGCCTGGACCAGGACCGTTTTCGGGACAAGGGCGCTTTCCGTCTCATCAGTCACCAAAGACAGTTCCCGGATCAACGTTTCCGAGACCGCCTGAGGATCGGTACCGTTAAAAAGCGCAGAAAAGGCCTTGAGGGTCCTTTGCGACTGATACAAGACCCCTTCATAACCTTCCTGGTCCAGGCTCAAAAGCAAGACCGGTTCGGACTTTCGGAGAAACAAGGCCAAGGCCAAAAGCCCCAGGACATGGACGGTAACCCCTTCCACGGTGAACCCTTTTTCCCGAAGGGCCTTCAGATAGGGGTCCACCGTTTCCATGCGGGCCGCGGCCACCACCCATTCCACTTGGGACCCTTCTTCCCGCAGGGTCTTGAAATCGTAATAGGCCGTTTCCGGCGAAAATGGGGTGATCCGGTCCAGGTCGTAGCGGATGGCCTGGGAAGGGTTTTCCATAACCGTGGAAGGATAGGCCACGGTCCGGATGACCGTCCATTCCTTGGGCAGACTCAAGATCAAGGGACAACCTATCCCACCGAGTTCGGCGACGGCCAAAGAAAGGCAGGTGGCGGCGAATTCCGGAGGAGGGTATTCCTTTTCGGGAAAAGGGTAGAACTTTGTGCCTTGAATCCGGACTTGGGAAAAAAGGCGGCGGCCCACAGCGGCCCCGATCCCTCCTTTTTCAATGGAAAGGCATAAAGTTTTCTTGTAGGACAGCCGCTCATCGGCCAGGCCGGCCAAGAAAAAACCCTTTAAGGCCTTTCCCCATTTTTTACGGGACGGCGATGGGGCGGTTTTATGGGAGGGCTGTTTCGGATGGGCCTTCTTCATCTTTTATCGTCACCGGGGTCTTGTAGTAATAGGTCTTGTAGCGGTTGTCCGCCGTAAGGGCCACCGTGGTCTTGACCTTATATCCGGCCCGGGGGGTGTCCTTGAAACCCAAGGATTCCACGGTGAAGACCCCGACCGGGGCGAAACTGAAATAAGGGAAGATCCGGGCCTGATTTTGGGCCACCGTCCCCCCGATTTCCTGGAGGTTCTTGATCTCCTGGTTTTTTCGGTAGGCCAGGATTTCTTCGACCATATCGGCCGACACCCCGGGGATGGCCAGAAGCACTTCCTTAGGGGCGGTATTGATGTTCACCCGGTTGGTCCGACTGTAGACGGTCAGAAAGTCGGCCAATCCCTTTTTGTTTTTTTCCCCGTAAAGGAGTTGAGGGGTCATCCCCTTGACCAAAAGCAATTCCTCAAGGGAGTCGAAGTCGCCGTTTTTGGCCTTGTAGGGCTTGGGCAAGGACTCGTAATAATCCGATTCCGCGCCCTTGAGCCGATGGAGGTCGTCCTTGTCCCGCCAATCCAAAATACAATCCACCAGGGCGTCGGCGTCGGTCACCTCCCCGACCAGGGAAGTGATTAAGGTCCGCAAGACCTGCTCCGGCGCGGTATTGAGGTCCACTTTGCCGCTTTCATCCATGATCCGGACCAGATAATTCCCCTGACCGATTTGTCCTTTATAGGGGGTCCCATCAATCTTCCAGGGGGCCTCTTCTTCGGACAAGGGAGGATTGGATCGGGTCTTCCGATAAAAAAGTTCCCATATCCCCCTTTCCAAACCGGCCTCGGCCCAAAAACGCTTCTCCGTCCCTTCTTTGAAGGCCAGGGTGGACAAGGTCTCGGTCCGGGCCATGAAGGAAAAGGAGAGGACAATGACCATCAAAACGGTCAGGACCCAAATGACGGTCAAAAGGGCGACCCCCCTTTTTCCCTGAGGATACCCCCGGTCTTCCCACCCGGCTTTCGTTCCCCTTCGCTTTCCGGCCTCCATGGCCGAATCCTCCGCCTTTGGGAGCGACGCCGCCCCTTTCATGGCCTCATCCTCGCCGCTTCAGGAGACGACGGAAGAGCAGCCGTGGTCCGGAGCTGGGAGGTCTTGACGGGAAGGAGCAAAGAAAGGTCCTTACCGTTCATGACCATTTGCAGCCGAACCTTTTTGGGTAGGAAGGCCGTTTCGCTCCACTCTTCGACCCATTGTCCGGTTTCCTCGGCCGGGGACTCCCGGTAATAGGCGAAAGACCCATCGGACAAACCTTCCAAAAGCTTTATGGTCCGTTCTTCTTTTTGTCCAATCCGTTTTTCATCGGCCCAAAGGACCTTCTTACCCGGCCCTTCATCGGTCCATCGGTAGGAGACGACCACCACGCCTTTTTCGCCTTCCCAAATGGAATAGAGGGTGGCAAAGGTCAAGCGGTCGGCTTTCCCTTCGAAATAAGGCCGTCTTTCGCCGTTTTCTTCGTAGGTCATGGGGATTTCGGAAAGGAACTGGGCCTCGATCCTGTGGAGGGAGGCCCGAAGTCGTTCCAGGGTTTCCATCTTTCGTTCCCCGGCCTCGACGGATCGGTAACCCAAGCGCAACACAGCGGCCAGGATAAAGACCATGATGCCGATGATGGTAACGGAAATGAGCAGTTCCAGGAGGGTGAACCCCCCTGGAAAGCCCCTTCCTGGAGTCGGAACGGCCTGGCTCTCCCCCCTCATACCTTTTTTTCTTTCATCTTCAAGGTCGTCAGGGAAACGGACTTTTCCCCCGCTCCTTCTTTCCAGAAGACCTTGATTTCCACGGCCAGGAGTCGGACAGGGAGGTTTTCGCCCCGTTCCTTTTCCGTTTCGGTCACCACCGCTTCATAGCGGTAACCGTTTCGGGTCAGGCCGTTTTGGACGCCTTCGGCCAGCTCCGGATCCTCCAAGAGCTCCCGCATCTTGGCCTGGGCCTCGAGGGTACAGTTCACATAACCCTCGGAGGCGCTCAAGGACTTGAGATCGGCCGAGAAGAGTTGCAGGACCACGGTGACGGCCAGCCCCAGAAGGGATAAGGCGACTAAAACCTCCAAGAGGGTGAAACCGGTCGGGGTCTTTCCGGTCCGGGATATTTTGATCCTGGTTTTTTTGAAGAGAGGCCTCATCCCCGCTTTACCCTTTGGTGACGGCCGCACCGGTTAAAGGATCCAACTGAATGGTAATGGATTTTTTCCCGTCCGACAACAGAAATTGCGCCGCCTCCCATCCCCAAGGCGGTTCGAAAACCAGTTGAACGATGCCGTTATGCCTTGCTTCGCCTTCGGGGGTGACGACGGAAAGGCTTAGACGGGGAGGGATGATCCGGATCTTTCCTCCTTCCGGACCATATTCACCGGTATCCAAATTGACGGTCCAGACCTGTTTTTCCCCCCGGAGGACGGCCAAGGTCCGGGTCTGTTTCAAGCTGGTCGCCAGGTCACGGGAGGCGGCTTGGAGTTTGGCCGAGGAAAAAAGTCGGGGAAAGGAAACGGTCACCAGTCCTAAAATCAAAAGGCTTAAGAGGAGGACGATGATCAGCTCCAGGAGGGTGAAACCGGAATCCAGAAACGGACCTTCCCCCTCGTTCTTCCTTCTTTCTTCGGTCCCCTTTCCGATGATGGACCCTCGGCAGGTTTTCATGTTTGGCGGCCTTCCATCTCAAAAGGGAAGCTCGGTGATGCTGAAGACGGCCAAGAGCATGGAAAGGACGATAAAACCGATGACCAATCCCATGCCGAGGATCAGGGCCGGCTCCAGAAAGCCGATGAAGCGTTTGACCGATAGACGCAGACTCTTTTCGTAGGTGGCGGCCACTTTCAAGAGCATGGCATCCAGTTGGCCGGTCTCTTCCCCGACCTTGATCATGGACAGGGCCAAAGGGGGAAAGACGCCGGCCGAGGCCAAGGGAAGGGTGATGCCTCGGCCTTCCTTGACCCCCTGGGAGATCCCTTCCAGGGCCCGGGCCACGGCTTGATTGCTGACGACGTCCTGGGCGTTGCGGATGGCCTGGAGCAAGGGCACCCCGCTCTGAATCAAGGTCCCCAAGGTCCGGCAAAAGCGGGCCGTTTCCAGTTTTTGGACGATCTCTTTCAATAAGGCCAACTTCAGCCCGTCCCATTTCAGGCGCCCCTGGTCCGAGCGGATATAGGCCCGGAACAAAAAGACGGCGGCAATAACCAGAACGAGGAGGGGCAGGAAGTAAGCCTGAAGGGCGCCGCTGAAGGAAAGGAGGATCCGGGTGGAGAGGGGCAGGGATCCCCCCAATTCGGAAAAGATGACGGAAAAACGAGGCAGGACATAAGTAAGAAGGATCACGATGGAAAGACCCCCGGTCAAAAGGAGGATCACCGGGTAGATCATGGAAGAGACGACCTGATCCTTCAGCTCTTGGGCGGATTCCAAATATTCGTTCAACTTTTCCAGGACCGGCGGGAGCACCCCCCCGGCTTCTCCGGCCCGGACCATATTGACATATAGACGGTTAAAGACCTTGGGATGTCTCTGGAGGGCCTCGGAAAAGGAGCTGCCTTCACGGATGGACCGCAGGATGTCCTGAAGGAGGACCTGTTTTTCCTTTTTTTCGGCGATTCCGGAAAGGATGTTCAGGCTTCGATCCAAGGGAAGGCCGGCTTCCAGGAGGGCCGACAACTCGGAAGTGAAACTCAAAAGATCGGCGGTTTTCGAAGGGCGGCCCAAATGAAGGCCCCGCCCTTTTTGGATGGGGGTGATGCGTAAGGGGATGATCTCGGCGTTTTTCAGCCGCTCGGCCGCCGCTTGTTCGTCCGCGGCCTCTATGGCCCCTTCAAAGACGGCGCCTTCCCGGTTGGTTCCCCGATAAGCGAATATGGCCATCAGACCTCTTGGGTGACTCGAAAGACCTCGGACAGGGTGGTCAGGGAGGCCTTGACCTTTTCCAAACCGTCCTCCAACAAGGTCTTCATGCCTTTTTTCCTGGCCGTTTCCCGGAGGCGGATATCATCCGCCCCGGCCAGGATCATCCGCCGGATTTCGTCGTCGACGATGAACAGTTCGAAGATCCCGATCCTCCCGTAAAAACCGGTACCGGCGCATTGTTCGCAACCGCTGCCTTTATACAAGGGGCCTGCGGTTCCCCCTGTTAAATGCATCCACTCCTCGGGGACGGTCGGCGAAGGATCGACGGTCTTGCAGGCCGGACAGATGACCCGCACCAGGCGTTGGGCCAAGACCCCGCGCACCGTAGAGGAGAGGAGAAAGGCCTCCACGCCCATGTCCAAAAGTCGGGTGACGGCGCTGGGGGCGTCATTGGTGTGGAGGGTGGAAAAGACCAGATGGCCGGTCAGCGCCGATTGGATGGCGATTTCCGCCGTCTCCAGGTCGCGGATTTCCCCGATCATGATGATGTCGGGATCATGGCGGACGATATGGCGGAGGGTCCCGGCGAAATTCAAGCCGATCTGGGGCTTGACCTGGATCTGATTGATCCCCTTGAGTTGGTATTCAATCGGGTCTTCGACGGTGATGATCTTCTTGTCCGGCGAGTTGATTTTATCCAAGGCCGCGTATAAGGTGGTGGTCTTTCCGCTGCCGGTAGGGCCGGTGACCAGGATGATGCCGTTGTTTTTTTGAATGAGTTGATTGAATTGGGCCAAAGTCTCCGCGGAGAAGCCCAAGCGGTCGAGGTTGATGGTCACCCCTTCCTTCTGGAGGATCCGCATGACCACCCCTTCCCCGTATAAGACCGGAACAGTGGAAACCCGGAGATCGATCTCCTTTTCCAAGACCTTCAACTTGATCCGGCCGTCCTGGGGTAGTCGCTTTTCGGCGATGTTCAACTTGGCCATGATCTTTACCCGGGAGAGGATGGCGGCTTGGAGGTTTTTGGGCAAGGACTCGATGTCGTGGAGGACGCCGTCGATGCGGTAGCGCACCTTCAGTTCATCGGCATAAGGTTCGATATGGATATCGCTGGCCCGGTTTTCCACGGCCCGGGTGATGATCATGTTGACCAATTTGATGATCGGGGCCTCCGAGGCCAGGTCCTTGAGGTGACCGATATCCTCTTCCTCTTCTTCCAAAAAATCCAAGGATTCGGTGCCGAGGTCTTCGATGATCCGATTGATGTTTTGCGATTCCTGCCCGTAATTCTTGGCGATATAATCGGCGATCAAGGCCGGATCTCCGCCGTAGACCACCACTTGGGCCGAGGTGGCCACCCTTAAGGCGTCCACCGTCTCCCGATCCTCCGGCCGTCCCATGGCCACTTTCAAGACGTTGTTCTTATATTCGAGGGGGATGACCAGGTTCTCGCGGATAAAGCGGGAAGAGATCCCTTCCAAGGTTAAAGGGATCCGGGGGAGTTGCTCGGGCGTGACGACGGGAATGTCTGAGACCATCGTGGATCTTTCACCCCCTGGTGAACATAGAAATTACTTTAGCACCCGCTGCCGTCTTTGTCAACAATAACCTTTTAAAATTTCTACATTTTATTTCGAGTCCTTCCGATTTATCGGGTGGACACCAGGCCGAGGAAAGGGATTACAATACGGCCCAAGGTTTGGGCAGGAAGAGTCTTTCGTAAAGGTTCAAGGCGTAGCGGTCGGTCATGCCGGCGATGAAATCCGCCGCCCGCTGCCCGGGAGAAGAGGCCGCCCCTTTACTTTGGCCCGCATACAGGTCCAAGAGATCCGGTTGGGAGACGAAGATTTCGTATAATTCGCTGATCACCTTCCGGGCCTTGACGAAGTCGTCGTGGACCCGACCCAAGTCATAGACCCTTTCGTAAAGAAATTCCCTTAAACGAATCATGGCTTGGAGGACCTCTTCGTCCATGGAAAGCCCTTTTTCCGGGTCCTTGAGGGTGGATTCGACCAGGTTGCGGACCATGGTGTCGATCCGTTGGGAGTTCCGATTCCCGAGGATGCGGATACAATCTTTGGGTATATCTCTTTGGGAGATGACCCCGGCCCGGATGGCGTCGTCCAGGTCGTGACAGATATAGGCGATGATGTCGGCCACCCGGACCACCTGTCCTTCCCAAGTGTCGGCCCGTTCCGCCGGGTCTCGGGGCAGGATCTCGCCTTTTCCTTTGGAATGCTTGACGATCCCGTCTCGAACCTCCCAGGTCAGGTTCAATCCTTCCCCTCCCTTTTCCAGGCAGTCCACCACGCGCAGGCTCTGTTGGTTGTGGGCGAATCCTCCGGGGACGATGCTGTCCAGGACCTCTTCGCCGGCATGGCCGAAAGGGGTATGACCCAGGTCGTGTCCCAGGGCCACGGCTTCGGTCAAGTCCTCATTCAACCCCAAGGCGCGGGTGATGGTCCGGGCGATTTGGGAGACTTCCAGGGTGTGGGTCAAACGGGTCCGGTAATGGTCGCCGGTGGGGGCCAGAAAGACCTGGGTCTTGTGTTTGAGACGACGGAAGGCCTTGGAGTGGATGATCCGGTCCCGATCCCGTTGAAAGGCCGTCCGCAAGGGGCATTCTTCTTCGGGGACGAGTCGGCCGCGGGTCTCGGCGCTCAAGGCGGCCAGGGGAGAAAGGACGCGTCGTTCCCTTTCCTCGATCTGGGCTCTGATGGTCATGGCTTCCTCTATTGAACCGCTCACCTTCTCTTCCTTCCACTCTACCCAAGGGCGAAAGAAAAATCAAATCCCTTCTTATGAATCGGATTTTCTGTTTACAAAAGGGCCGCTCTTGGCTACTATTTTTTTATGCGGATCATCAGCCACTATGTGACCCGGGAATTCCTGAAGATGACCCTCCTTTGTTTGGGCGTCTTCGTCTTCATCTTTCTGTTGGCCGATGTCATGGCCAAGCTCAAGGATTTCGGAGAGGCGGGGGTCCCGGCCGGAACCATGGTCCGCTATTTCCTCTTTACCCTGCCTTTCGTTGTTAAACAGTTGATCCCCGTGGCCGTGCTCATGGGCACACAGCTGACCTTTGGCTTTTTTTCCAAGAACAACCAGCTCATCGCCTTTAAATCGAGCGGCATCCATATGGCCCGCCTCTCCTTGCCCATTCTCCTTTTATCCCTCTTGGCTTCCTTGGCCCTCCTGATCTTGGGTGAGGTGCTGGTCCCCTTCACTCAAAGCCGGGCTTTGGAGATCTGGAGGACCCAAGTCAAAAAAGAGGAACCCCGGGCGGTCCTTTTTCAGGAAAAGATCTGGTACAAAGGCCACCAGGCCATTTACACCTTCGATCATTTCGATTTCCGCAATTATTCGGCCGAAGGGGCCACCCTCTACTTTTTCGACGAGGACTTCCGTCTCCGTTCCCGCTTGGACGCCCGGGCGGTCTCCTGGCGGGATGGGGTATGGCTTTTTGAAAACGGCTTGTTCCAAACCTTCGGGACCGACGGTTCTTATGGGAGCCAGCCCTTTAGGGAAAAAAGGATCACCCTCCCGGAAGTCCCGGAAGATTTCCGCTATCAGGAAAAGAGCGGCGAGGAGATGACCTACCAGGAACTGCGCAAGACCATCCGTAAGGTCCGGCAGGAAGGATACGACCCGGCGCAATACGTCGTGGAAAAGCACACCCGCCTGTCCTTTCCCTTCGTCTGCCTGATCATGGCCGTCCTGGGCATCGCCTTGGCCTTGCGCAAGGAAAAGGGGATCGGCATCGCCCAAGGCATCGTCGGTAGTCTGTTTTTGGCTTTTTTGTATTGGGTCTTTTTCGGCTTTTCCCGTTCCTTGGGGGTTTCCGGAACCTTTCCCCCCTTGTGGGCCGCCTGGTCCACTAATATCCTTTTCCTTATGGTCGGGGGGTATCTCTTTCTGAACATCCGCCAATGAAAAAGGATCCACGTCTACCGTCCCTCTTGTCCAAAGCCCTGCCGTTGGTTTACGGATCGGCCCTGATCTTGACCTTGTTGATCATTTATGCCGGCTATTCCGCCTCCCGCCAGATTTCCGAGGCCATCACCCACCAATTCAATCAGCAACAGCTTATCCTGGCCAGAAAAATCTCCGGCTATGTCCAGAATCAGACGGCCCACTTGCAGGCCCACCTCTTGAGCTTAAGGAACCTTTGGGAGATGGAAGGGGCGGTCCAGCCCGATCGGGCCAACCGGATCATGACATCCTTCAAGGATATTTTGGGCAGGGATGTCTTGACCGTGCTGGCCCTGGACTCCCAGGGCCGCCTCCTGACTTGGGTGGGAGAACGGATCCGAGACCCTAACGTCTTACAGTTGCCCGAGACGGAATCCTTCGTGGGTTATCTGAGGGATGGAGGGCCGGGGAGGCGGGTCTGGGTGGGGCGGACCCGGGAATGGGAAGGGAAGTGGGTCCTGCCTTTGGCCGTTCCTTTCCGCGAGCCGGGGGGAAAAGGCGGGAAGATCGGCGGCCTTTTGGTTTTCTTGGTTGACGCCCTTCGGATGGCCCAAAAGGCCGATGAAGGGGTGGTCTCCGGGAGCTCGGGTTATCCCTGGATCATCAACAGCCAGGGGATTTTTATGGATCATTTCGATCCCGGTTTCGTCGGGCGGAACATCTTCGTCGTTCGAGGCTTAAAAAATCCGAACATTTCCTACCAAAAGATCGACGACCTGACCCGAAACGAGCTGTTACGGAAGAAAGAAGGGACCTCGACTTATGTAACCGGCTGGCATCGGGAAAAGATCGCCGTCACCCAGAAGCTGGTGGCCTATACCCCTATCCCCTTTTTTGAGACCCCGGACCGGTCCATCCCCGCCGCCGAATTCTGGTCGGTGGCCGTGGTCGCCCCCGTCGAAGAAGTGTCCGGATTGGTGCGCCGTTTGACCCTTTATCAGATCTTTTTGTTCGGTGTTTTCCAATTGATCGTCATTTTCAGCACCGGCCTTTTCGCCTATGTTTCCAGCCGCTGGTCTCGATACTTGAAGGTCGAAGTGGAGCAAAAGACGGAAGAACTTCGGAAGTGGCAGGAAAAGTTGATCCACGCCGAACGGCTGGCCGCCATCGGTTCCATGGCCTCCCGCGTCTCCCATGAAATCAAAAACCCCTTGATCGCCATCGGCGGCTTGGCCGCCCAATTGAAACGGTCCCCCCATTTAGGGGAGAAAGAAAAGGGGAAGTTGGAGATCATCACTTCCGAGATCCAACGCCTGGAGAAACTCCTCCTGGATGTCCGGGATTTTACCCGGCCGACGACGCCGAAGAAGGTTCCGGCCTCGATCCGGACGGTGGTCGAAGAGGTCCTTATGTTGTTTGCCCCCATGTTCGGTGAAAGGCACATCGAGGTCAAGACCGCCTGGGACCCCGGTCTATCGGAATTTTGCTTTGACCCGGACCAAATCAAACAGGTCCTGATGAACCTGATCAAAAACGCCGTAGAGGCCATGCCCGAAGGCGGGGTCCTCACCCTGAGCACCCAAGGGGATCCGGAGTGGGTTCGGATCCGCATCGCCGACACCGGCAAAGGGATCGATCCGGAGATTCGGGATCAACTCTTTCGTCCCTTCATTTCCAAAAAGGAAACCGGAACCGGTCTGGGCCTGGCCGTTTCCTTTAAACTGGTCCAGGACCACAACGGGGACATCCGGGTGGATTCCTCGGAAAAAGGGACGACCATGGAAGTGATCCTGCCGAGAACCGAAAAACCCGGGGGAAACCCCCAAGAAATATCGAAGTAAAGGAGATCCATGAAAAAAACCCTTTTTGAACAGATCGTCCGACAACACCGCCTCCAAGGAAGAAAGGGCGCGGGCGAGACCATCCCCTTGAAGGTGGACCAGGTCCTGACCCAGGATGCCACGGGGACCATGGTCTATTTGCAGTTCGAGGCCATCGGCCAAGGACGGATCCGCGTGCCTTTGGCTGTTTCCTATGTGGACCACAACACCCTCCAGGCCGATTCCCGCAACGCCGATGACCATCGTTTTCTCCAGACGGCGGCGGCCCGTTACGGGGCCTATTTTTCCCCGCCGGGTAACGGTATCTGTCATCAAATCCATTTGGAACGTTTCGCCGCACCCGGCCAGATCCTCTTGGGATCGGACAGCCATACCCCTACCGCAGGGGGGGTGGGCATGTTGGCCGTGGGCTGTGGGGGACTGGATATCGCCGCGGCCATGGCCGGGTATCCCTATCATCTGCTCCGCCCCAAGATCCGGGAAATCCGTCTGACCGGTCGGTTGCGACGCCCTTGGGTGACGGCCATGGACGTAGCCTTGGAACTGCTTCGGCGGCTCACCGTTCGCGGCGGGGTGGGTTGGATACACGAATTTTCCGGACCCGCCCTGGCCCACCTTTCCGTCCCCGAACGGGCGACCATCTGCAACCTGGGGGCGGAACTGGGGGCCACTTCCTCCCTTTTCCCCAGTGACGAGGTCACTCAGGCCTTTCTCCGTTCCCAAGGCCGTCCGGGTGTTTGGCGCAGGCTGGTCGCCCACCCCGAGGCCCGTTACGATGACCGCATAGAAGTGGACCTGGACGCCTTGGAGCCCCTTACGGCCCAACCCTTCAGTCCCGACCAGGTCGTGCCGGTGAAGGCCTTGGTCGGTCTCCCTGTGGACCAGGTCTGTATCGGTAGTTGTTCCAACGCCTCTTACGCCGTCTTAAAGGGGGTGGCCGCCGTCCTTTCCAGAGGGCAGGTTCATCCCCGGACCAGCCTCCTGATCAACCCCGGTTCCCGGCAGGTCATGAGGACCTTGTCCCAAGAAGGGGATTTGACCGCCCTTATCCGCTCCGGGGCCCGGATCCTGGAAGCGGCCTGCGGACCGTGCATCGGTATGGGAGGGGCCCCGCCGGAGGAAGGGGTTTCCTTTAGGACATACAACCGAAATTTCAAGGGGCGCAGCGGGACCCTTTCCGCCCGGGTCTATCTCGTGAACCCCATGGTGGCCGCTCTATTGGCCTTGAAAGGGGAAGTGGTGGATCCCGGGCGGGAAAAAATGCGTCTGCCGCGGGTGACCTTGCCCCCCCGGACCCCCGGCAAGGATCCTTGGATCCAACCGCCGGCCAAGGACCCGGAAAAAATCACCGTCCTGCGCGGCCCGAACATCAAACCCCTGCCGGTCAAGGGGCCGATGGCCGATTCCTTCACGGCCCAGGTCCTGATCAAGACGGGCGATCATGTCTCCACCGACGATATCCTGCCTGGAGGATCGGAGGTCCTGCCTTACCGTTCCAATATCCCGGCTATATCCCGTTTCACCTTTTCCCGCTTGGATCCGACATTTGTTCAAAGGGCCGAGAAGGCCCAAAAGGGGGTTATTGTCGGCGGAGAGAATTACGGGCAGGGTTCTTCCCGGGAACATGCCGTCTTGGCCCCCATGTACTTAGGGATTCAGGCTGTTTTGGCCAAGTCCTTTGCCCGCATCCATTTGACCAATCTGATCAATTACGGCATCCTGCCCCTGGTCTTCACCGATGCCGAGGATTATCGGATGATGGAAAGGGATGATCGCTTGCGTTTCACAGGGATTTGGCGATCTTTGGGCCGCGGAAAGCCCCTGACCGTAATCAACGAGACGAAAAAAAAGGAGATGGTCTTTACTGTACCGGTGCCCGAGGAAAGGTTGGACATCCTCTTGGCCGGCGGCTTGTTGGCCTACTTGAAAAAGGGGAAAAAGGGGAGGTGACCGAGACCCAGATTAAAGACGAGGGGGGATATCCGTCCATACCTCCTGGACAGAAGGATCAGCGAAGGACGGTACATTTCTGACATCGCCTGAGCCCTTGGGACACAAAAAATTGGAAGAGGTCTTCTACTTGAGCAGGTTCGGCCTTCCGCTTCTGGGCGGCCTTTTGCCGTTGTAAACAGGCCTTCTTGGAAATCTTCAAGTTCCCTGGTTGATAGGGACAGGCAATCATCAAATCCCGGTTGACCGAGAGAAACTCCTCCACAGACAGGGCGCCGCGGTCCATCTTGTCCTCCTTGTTTTAACTATTCTTCAATGCGATCAAAACTTGCCGTTCTTATCGTTTCCGAGGGCAAAAATTTTTAAAAGCAATATTTATGCCATTTTAATCGAAACAATCGATGCCAATATTTTCAATAGGTTATGTTATAAGAGGGTCATTTTTCTTGAACAAAAGGTGCGCAAGGAGTGATCATCCGTGTGAAAAAATGAGGAAAAATGTCCAAGGGCGTGGGGATAAGGAAGGACGCCCCCTCAAAGGGAGATACGGCCGCAAGGGGATTTCTTGGCTATCCTATTGACAAATCAGGGGTTTTTTGGCATAATGGAGCTGTTTTTTTTCGGATTTTTGACGGTCGGCGTTGAAGATCCGCCGGACCAAACCCTCTCAAGAAAAGGCGAGAGGGGAAAAGGAGGTGATCCCTTGGCCAGACATAAAAAGATCGAAAGGGTTAGAGAAATGGAAAGAAGGCGGCGGCGTCGGGAAAAGCGGAAAAAACTGGCGGCCAAAGCGGCCAGGGCGGCTGCGACCGCTCAAGACGCCCCCGCTCAGGCCTGAGGATCCGAACCGTTACCTGATCCCGCCTGATGGCGGGATTATGGCGGTAAGGATGAAGAAAGGTCCGGAGGCGGTTCAGCGCAGGGACTCGGCGTAAGAGGCCTCCAAGGTCTGGACCAATTGGGTCAGGACCGTATTGACCGGTACCGGCAGCTTGAGACGACGGCCTTCACGCATGATCACACCGTTGATGAAGGCGATTTCCGTCCGTTTTTTCTTCAAAACATCCTGCAGCATGGAAGAGACATTGGCGGCGGTGAGGCGGCAGACCTTCTCTACCTGGGCCGCCGGATCGGCATAGACGAAAGCGATCTTTTTCTTCAGGCCCACCTTGTGCCCTTCCTCTACGGCGGCCAGAAGGAGTCGGCGGGTCCCGGGAAAATCCAACAGTTTTCCGTTGCGCAGGCCGGTCAAGGCCGTGAGGGCGTTGATGCCCACATTGATCAGGAGCTTGCTCCAGATCAGGTTCCGGATGGCCGTTACCGTTTGGGTGGGAAAACCGGCCCGCCCCAGGGTTTCCCTCAGGCGCCGGAGGAAAGGATCCTGGTCCGGATCCTTTCCCCGACGAGGGAAACCGTAGCCGATGAAGGTATCGCCCTTGCCGGCGTGGCGTACCCTTCCGACGCCCAAGGACGTCGCCCCGTGGGAGGTGATCCCGCCGAGGATGCGGGACCGGGGGAGAAAGCGTCCCAATGCTTCCACATTTCCGACACCATTCTGAAGGGTAAGAAAAAAGGGGCCCTTGGGCAACCCCCGCAAGGTTTCGGCGACGGTTCGGGTGTCATAGGCCTTGACGCAGATGAGGATACACTCGGCCGAGGAAAGGTCTTGGGGATCCAAGGCGGCCGGCACCCGAACCTTTTCGATGACCGACCCTGTTTCGATCGAAACCCCCCGCCGGTTTAAGATTTCGATCCGTTCCTGTAAATGGTCCAAAAGGATGACTTCGTTTCCGGCCAGGGCGAGTTTTCCGGCCAGAAGACAACCCATAGCCCCGGGTCCGACGATGCCGATCTTCATGTGCCGCTCCTTCTCCCCTGTCCGGCCTTTTTCGACGCCTTCAGTCGTTTCAAGACGGAATCGTCCATCTTGAAGGTATGTTCAGGTCCGGGAAAGGCGCCGCTTAAGACCTCCTCTTTATACCGGGTCAGGGATTCGAGGATCAAGGGAAACAAGGTATTGTATTGCTTGACAAATTTAGGGGTGAAGCGATCGAAAAGCCCCAAGAGATCGTTGGTGACCAGGACCTGGCCGTCGCAGTCCGGACCGGCGCCGATCCCGATGGTCGGGATGCCCACCTTCCGGGTGATCAAGGCGGCCAAGAGATCGGGGATGCATTCCAGGACGACGGCGAAGGCCCCGGCCGATTCCAATGCCAGGGCCGAATCCAGAAGGCGCTGGGCCGATTCGAGGTCCTTCCCCTGGACCTTGAAGCCGCCCAATTGACCGGCCGTCTGGGGGGTCAGGCCGATATGGGCCATAACCGGGATCCCGGCCCGGACGATGGCTTGGACGGTGTCGGCCATTTCCAGGCCCCCTTCGAGCTTGACCGCATCGCAGCCGGCCTCCTTGATGAACCGTCCGGCGTTTCGTATGGCCTCTTCCAGTCCGACCTGGTAGGACATGAAGGGCATGTCCCCCACCAGAAGGGCGTAGCGGAGACCACGCCGAACGGCCCGGCAATGGTGCAGCATTTCTTCCATGGTCACCGGTACGGTGGATTCGTAACCCAAGACCACCATACCCAAGGAATCGCCCACCAGGACCAGATCAATGCCCGAGCGGTCGATGAAGGTGGCCATGGGGTAGTCGTAAGCGGTGAGCATGGTGATTTTTCGTCCGGTTTGTTTCCAGGCCTTCAAATCTTGGAAGGTGACTTTTTTTCTTTCCATGGCTCCATCCTTTCGTTGGGATTGATGCCCTTTCAGCGGCCGGGCGATTCCAGCCTCGGTGTAAAAACAAAAGACCCCCGGACACGAGTCCAGGGGTCCTTGTTTTTCTTTCCCCGTCTCGGTCCGCCAAAGGGATCCAAGCGGTTAGGCATCGTTCAATGGGTAACAGGACGACCTATGCGCAACAAAAAAAGATCGGTTGATCGGGCCGCGCCCGATCGGTCTTTTCCTTTAATCCTTGAGGCCGGCGGCCAGTTTGGCGGCCTTCACCGTATTTTTCATCAACATGGTGATGGTCATGGGTCCGACCCCGCCGGGAACAGGGGTGATCAGGCTGGCCTTTTCTTTGACCGCCTCAAAATCCACATCCCCGGCCAGGATGGCCTTTCCGGATTCGCTCATGCCGATGCGGTTGACCCCCACATCGATGACCACGGCCCCTTCTTTGACCCAGTCCGCTTTCACATATTTGGGTACGCCGGCGGCGACGATGAGGATATCGGCCCGGCGGCAGTGTTCGATCATCCGGTCTTGAGGGGTCCCCGTATGGACCACGGTCACCGTGGCATTGGCCCCTTCTTTTTTCTGCAACATGATGTTGGCGATGGGCTTGCCGACGATGTTGGAGCGACCGACGACCACCACTTCAGCCCCCTTGGTCTTTACGCCGGAGCGGATGAGCAGTTCCTGAATGCCCGCCGGGGTGCAGGGGAGATAATCGGCCTCGCCGATCATCAGTTTCCCTACATTGACGGGATGAAAGGCGTCCACATCCTTTTTGGGATCGATGGCGTAAAGGACATTGGTTTCGTTGATGTGCTTGGGCAAGGGAAGCTGGACCAAGATGCCGTGAATTTTCGGATCCTTGTTATACTTGTCGATCAAAGCCAGCAAGGCCTCCTCGCTGATGTCGGCCGGCTGATTGTCTTGGACGGAGTAAAAGCCCAACTCTTTGGCTGTTTTTTGTTTGCCTGTGACATAACTGACCGAAGCCGGATTGTCCCCGACCAAAATGGTGACCAGCCCGGGGACTACGCCCTTTTCGGCCTTCATCCGTTCCACTTCTTTTTTCAGCTCTTCGCGAATCTGTTTGGCCACTTCGGCCCCGCTGATGATTTTTGCCGCCATAAGCATCTCCTTTCTGCTGGACGAGATGGTGTTTCCGACCCTTCGGCTGCGGGTGAAAATACCTCTTTTTGACCCGGGATCGCATTCCCCTCGGGAGGAGCCGGCCGGATCCCTTCCGTTACCCTCGAACCCGGTCCCGTCCTCCCCTTCCGGAAAGGGACGATCGCCTTTTTCATCCTTACATAACAAGTAAACCCTTTCCCGTCAATAAATAAAAATTTACTCCCCGGGGTAAAAATGGTATAATTTTTTATGGCCGGATTCTGGATAAGGTGGGGGATCAATGCCTTCGGAATTTGGGCGGCTTCTTCTCTGATCCCCGGTATACGGGTGCAGGGATGGATCCCCCTGCTTCTGGCCGCGGCTTTGTGGGGAATCGTCAACGCATTGCTTCGCCCCTTATTGATTCTCTTGACCTTGCCCCTCAACATCCTGACCTTGGGACTCTTTACCTTGGTGATCAACGGGATATTGTTCGGGCTGGTTTCCCTGTTGATCCCGGATTTTGAGGTCCAAGGATTGGGTCCGGCCGTTTTAGGGGCCTTGGTCGTCAGCCTCATCAGCTGGGTGTTGAACCGGTGGATCCGCTGAAGGTTCGGCTTCCTTTTTCGGAGCTCGACCGAGAGGTCCTCAGGGATCCATTGGATAGGGGATGGTCGGGGCGAATTGTTTTTAAAGGGGGAAGGTCAAAAGGGATATGGCCCAGATAGACGCTTTCTTTAAGTTGATGCACGAACACGGGGCTTCGGACCTTCATCTCTGTGCCGGTTCCCAACCGGTGCTCCGGATCCGTGGGGAATTGGAGCGGATAAAATTTGATGTTTTAGACAACGACCGGCTGAAGGCCTTACTCTACGAGATCACCCCCGAGGAAAAGATCAAGCTCTTCGAAGAAACGGGGGATTTGGACTTTGCCTACGAGATCCCGGGATTGGCCCGTTATAGGGTCAATTTTTTTCAACAGCTCCACGGGGTAGGGGCGGTGTTCCGGGAAATCCCCAGCAAGATCGCCACGGTCGAGGAATTAGGGCTGCCTCAAGTGGTCAAGCGGCTGGCCTTGTTGCCCAAAGGCTTGGTGTTGGTCACCGGTCCGACCGGGAGCGGCAAGTCGACCACCCTGGCCGCCATCATCGACGAAGCCAACCGACAACGCAAGGACCACATCCTGACTATTGAAGATCCTATCGAATTCGTCCACCGAAACATCAACTGCACCATCAACCACCGGGAGGTCGGGAAACACACCCGATCCTTCGCCACGGCCCTCAGGGGGGCCTTGCGCGAGGATCCGGACATCATCCTGGTCGGCGAAATGCGCGACCTGGAGACGGTGGCCCTGGCCATCGAAGCGGCGGAAACGGGGCACTTGGTTTTCGCCACCCTCCATACCATCAACGCCTCCAAGACGGTGGACCGGATCATCGAGGTTTTTCCCGCCGACCAACAGGCCCAGATCCGTTCCACCCTGGCCGACGCCTTGCGGGCCGTAATTTCCCAGACCTTGTTCAAGCGGATCGACCGAAAAGGCCGCATCGCCGCCTTGGAGATCCTCATCGCCACCCACGCCGTGCGGAATCTCATCCGCGAGGGCAAGACCTATCAAATCCCGTCGGTCATCCAGACCGGTAAAAAATACGGCATGCAGTCCATGGACGACGCCATTATGGATTACCTGAAAAAAGGTTGGATTTCCCCGGAAGAGGCCTATTTGAAATGCGGCGATAAGGAAAAGTTCCGCCCCTTTGTGGGGGAATTGGTGACCGACTTCACCGAGATATAAAGGGCGAAGGGATCGTTACCCCCCTCGGCCTCCAGCGGAAGAAGGCCGGGGCGGACGGATCCCGCCCCATCGCCCTTTTGTCCTGCCCTGAAGGAGAAAGGAACCGATGCGACAGGTGGATGTGGATTTTCTGCTTTCGAAGGTCGTCGAACATTTTCCCCAGATCTCCGATATCAACTTGACCGTGGGGCGTCCCTTCCAGGTGGAGGTCCACGGCCGCCTTGTCCCGGTCCAGATGCATTTCCCGACCCCCTTCCTCACCCCTTTTCAGACCGAGGTCATCGCCCTCAACCTGATCCGCAACGACCGCAGGAAACTGGCCGATCTGTTTAGGCAAGGATCCTGTGACCTGTCTTACGCCGTGGGGGAAAAGATCCGTTTTCGGGTCAGTGTTTTTTCCCAAAGGGGGCGTTACAGCATCGTCATGCGCAAGCTGCCGACGGAAGTCCCCACCGTGGACGGGATGCTCCTCCCCCAAATCTTCAAACAGATTTCTTTGGAAAAAAACGGGATCGTCTTGTTCACCGGGGCCACCGGATCGGGCAAGACCACTTCCCTGGCGGCCATCTTGAATGAAATCAACGAAAGGGACCCGGTCCATATCATCACCTTGGAGGACCCGGTGGAGATCGTCCATCCCCATAAAAAGGCCACCTTTAACCAGCGGGAATTGGGGGTGGATTTCGAAAGCTTCGCCCACGGCCTTCGGGCGGCCCTCCGCCAGGCCCCCAAGGTGATTCTGGTCGGGGAGATTCGGGACCGGGAGACCATGGAGATCGCCTTGAACGCCTCGGAAACGGGTCACTTGGTCTTGAGCACCCTCCACACCATAGACGCCACCCAGACCTTAAACCGGATCTTGAGTTTTTTCGATCAGGAGGAGGAGCGCCAGGTCCGGATCCGGTTGGCCGGGGCCTTGCGCTGGGTGGTCAGTCAAAGACTGTTGCCTCGGATAGACGGGGCGCGGGTGGCCGTCTTTGAAATCATGATGAACAACTTGCGCGTTCAGGATCTCATTCTCCATGGGGAAACACCGGAAAAGACTTTTTATGAGGTCATCGAAAGCAGTCGTCCTTTGGGTTTCCAGACCTTTGACCAAAACATCATCGCCCTGTTCCAAGAAGGGCTGATCAGCGAAGAGACGGCCCTTTTGTACGCCTCGAAACGGGCCGTCGTCAAAAGGGGTGTGGACCAGATCAAAAGCCTCCGCGGGGAAAAGACCACGGACATCGAAGGATTGACCTTGGATCACGATTATCTCAGGCGAGGGTAGACTAAGGAGGGCCGGGAAATGAGCCGCTTGTGGAGCGGTGGAGACGATCGATGGCTGAAGGAGAAAACCGTGCTGATCGCCGTCCGGGAATCGTGGGCGGAACTTTTGGTCAGGCAATGTCGGGATGAGGAGGCCGTGGCCCTTAAGACGCACTCGCCGGAAGAGCTTTTCCCCATGTTGGAATTCGGGGATCCCGATTTCCTGGTCCTGGAGGAGGGATTCGGCCGGAAGGAGGAGGGGAAGGACCCCGTTTTGGAATGGATACAGCACCTTTCTTCGGATCGTCGCCGCGACCTTTTCGTCGTCTACATCGCCCCTCAAATCAAGAGCGGCGACCCCCTGACGGCCTTTTCCTTAAGCGTCAATCTGGTGCTGAATCCGGAAGACCTCAACGGCTGGGTCAAAGTCTTGGGGCGTTCTTACCGGCATTGGAAAAATCTGTATCAGGGGTTTTTCCAAGTCCGGCAGGAGGTCAACGGCTATTGAAACGCTTCGGTGGGGCCGGAGCGTAGGAGCGGATAGGCGGGGATGAAAGCGGAACGATTACAACTGCGTCTGCAAAATTGCCTTCAGACCATTTTGGAGATCCACGAATTCATGAACGGCCAGGCCGTCCATCTGGACATCGCCCAACAACTCGAAACCCTCAAGGATCTCATCACCCATTTCCAACCCGAAGCCATGACCGAAGCGGATCTGGAACGGATCGAGGCCTCGACCAACCATCTCCTTCGGGAACTGGCCAAAATCTTTTACTTAAAAAAACTGGGACGGATGCATCCCGGATCCTACCATTAGTCCCGAGGGTTTACTGGGCTTCGCTCCATTTGCCGTACCGTTCCCTGAGTTGTCGATGGAGGATCTTGCCCGTGCCGGTGCGGGGCATCTCCGCGTCGCTGATGAAGTCCACGGATTTGGGGATCTTGTATCCGGCGATCTTCCCCCGGCAATAGGCGATGATCTCCGCCTCCAGTTCCGGTCCGGCCGTATACCCTTCATGGAGAATGACCACGGCTTTGACCGCCTCGCCCCATTTGGCGTCGGGAACCCCGATGACGGCCACATCCTTGACCGCCGGGTGACCGCCGACCACGTTCTCCACCTCCGAAGGATACACGTTCTCCCCGCCGGTGATGATCATATTGGCCTTGCGGTCCACCAGATAATAGTAGCCGTCCTCATCCCGACGGGCCATATCTCCGGCCGTGGACCACTCCCCCTCGAAGGCCTCCCGGGTCTTGTCCGGGTCTTTCCAATATTCGGTGAACAGCATGGGGGTGCGGTAAAAGAGTTCCCCCACTTGGCCGTCCGGCACGGGTTGACGGTTTTCGTCGAGGATGCGGATGCGGTCGGTCCCGTAAATCTCCCGACCGATGGATCCCAATTTTTTCAATTGATCTTCGGGGCGCAGCAGGGTGACCAATCCGCCTTCGGTGGAACCGTAGGCCTCCCAGAGTTCGGCGTTCTTGAAATAATCCATGATGGCCAATTTCAGGTCCTTACGGGCCGGGGCGGAAGAGATGAGGAGCTGGCGGATGGAGGAGACGTCGATGTTTTTTTTCACCTCGTCGGGAAGGGCCAGGATCATGATGTAATGGGTCGGGACCAGGGAGGTGAAGGTGATCCGGTAGCGGGCGATGGTGTGTAAAAGATCCAGGGGGTCAAAGGAAATCATATTGTACACGAAGACCGGCGCCGCCACCAGGGTATAGGCGAAGGAATAAAAAATGGAATTTACATGACACATGGGCATGACCAGCATCACCTTGTCGGTACTGCGGACCCCCATGTTGAGGTTGTTTAGAAAATACTCGGCCATATAACTTTCATGGGACCGGACCACCCCTTTGGGACGGCCGGTGGTCCCGGAGGTGTACATGAAGGTCCAGGGGTCGGCGGCGTCCACGAGATGGTCGGGTTCTTCGGCCGGTGAGGAGGCCAACCAGTCCTCATATCCCAAGTATCCCTCCGGCGGGGGACCGTCTCCGAGGAAGATATAGGCCGTGGCAGGGACGGTCAGACGGTCTTTGATTTCCCGGATCAGGTCGACGAAGGGGGCCTCGACGATGAAGGCCTTACATTCCGCATGATTGACGATGTATTCGATGTCCGGTGCGGCCAGACGGAACATGATGGGTACGACGATTTGGCCGCCCTTGGCCGCCCCGGCGTAGCAATCCATCCATTCCCCGCGATTATAGGCCAAGACGGCGAAGCGGTCTTTCGGGCCCACCCCTAATCGTTTCAGACCCTGGGCCAGCCGACAGGCCCGTTCGTTCCACTCCCGAAAGGTATATTCCCGAACCTTGTCCTGCCATCCCAGGCGGTCCGGATAGTGCAGGGCGTGCATCTTCAATACCGTTCCCATATGCATCCAACGGCTTCGGGTCATGGTGGACGCTCCTTTTTTAGGGTGAATCCATGGGGGTCAGGTGTGTTTCGGGGCCCTCTCCAAAGGAGAGAGGGCGGCCTTGGAAGGCCTCGACGGCTACATGCGAAAAACCCGTTTACTTACCTAAATAGGCGCGACGGACCTTGTCATCGGCCAAAAGGACTTGGGCCGGTCCTTCCAAGGCGATCGTACCGGTTTCCAGGACATAGGCGTAATCGGCGACCTGTAAGGCGGCCCGGGCGTTTTGTTCCACCAAAAGGATGGTCGTTCCCTGTTCGTTCAGGCGTTTGATTACCCTGAAGATCTCCTGCACGAAAAGAGGGGCCAGGCCCATGGAAGGTTCGTCCAAGAGCAATAGTTTGGGCCGGGACATCAGGGCCCGGCCGATGGCCACCATTTGCTGCTCTCCTCCGCTCATGGTTCCGGCCAATTGTTTGGACCTTTTGCGCAAGACCGGAAAAAGGTGAAAGACCCAATCCAGCTTCTCTTCAATTTCTCGCTTGAATTTGCGGTTGTAATAGAGATAGGCCCCGAGAGACAGGTTGTCTATGACCGTGAGATGGGCAAAGAGTTGCCGCCCCTCCGGGACTTGGGAGATCCCCAAGGAGACGATCTTGGCCGGGGGAAGGCGGGTAATGTCGGTCCCTTCGTACCAGACGGCGCCGCTTTTGGCCGGGGTTACGCCGGAGATGGTTTTGAGCAAGGTGGATTTCCCGGCCCCGTTGGCCCCGATGATGGAGACGATCGAACCCCCTCGGACCTTCAAGGAAACATTTTTCAGGGCGTGAATCGAGCCGTAGAAGGTATTGATCCCTTTGAGATCAAGCATACTCCAAGTCCCCTCCCAGATAGGCCTCGATCACTTGGGGGTCTTGCTGGACCGCCTCCGGAGGACCTTCGGCGATCTTTTGACCGTAATTGATCACGACGATGTCGTCGGAAATGTTCATGACCAGGCGCATGTCGTGTTCCACCAAAAGAATGGTGGTGCCCCGGTCCCGGATATCATGGATGAGTTCCGACATCCGGTCGGTTTCGACTTCGTTGAGACCGGCCGCAGGCTCGTCCAGGAGGAGGAGTTTCGGTTCCGAGGCCAGGGCCCGTAAAACTTCCAGGATCTTTTGTTCGCCCAAAGGCAGGCTCTTTGATGGATGGTCGGCCTTGGCGGACAATCCTCCCATCTCCAACAATTGGTTGGCCCTTTCCCAGATCTCCTTTTCTTCCCTGCGCATGCGGGGCAGGCGCAAGCCCGAGGCGATGAGCCCGGAACGGAAACGGGTATGACAGCCGACCATCACATTTTCCAGAACCGTCATGTTGCCGAAGAGCTCGACGGTTTGAAAGGTGCGGGAGATCCCCAGAGCGGCGATTTGATGGGGTTTCAAATGGGTGATTTCCCGGTCGCGGAAGAAGATCTTGCCTCCGGACACGGGGTGGACGCCGGTGATCAAATTGAAAAGGGTGGTCTTCCCCGCCCCGTTTGGGCCGATAACCGATTTGATCTGACCTTCATGCACCTGGACCGAAAGGTCCACCAAGGCCATCAGCCCGCCGAAGGCCTTTTTCAGGTTTTCAATGGTCAACAAAGGGTTCACTGCGAGCGACCTTCCTGTTTCACCCATTTGCGATAGAGGGCCGGTATCCCCTCCAGGAAGCCTTCGGGCATGAAGAGGAGGATGAGGAGGAGGATGGCCCCGTAAACCAAGATGTCATATTCTTCGAAGACCCGCAGATATTCGGGAAGGAAGGTCAAAAGGGAAGCGCCGAAGAGGGCCCCCCAAATGTTGTGAATCCCGCCGATGACCCCCATCATTAAAAACATGATGGAGACCATCAGGCCGAAATTATTGGGGGCGATGAAAGAAACGAAGTGGGCGTAAAGGGTGCCGGCTACAGAGGCGAAGACGGCGCTCAGGATGAAGACCTGGATTTTGAACAAAGAGAGGTTGACCCCCATGGCCGCTGCGGCGGTTTCGCTGCCGTGCATGGACCGTAGGGCCCGTCCCACGCGGGAATGGATCAGGTTTAAAGAAAAAATAAGGGCCAAAAGATTGACGGCCCAGACCAGGTAATAAAAACGGAGGCTGGTGCCGAAGGTAAAGCCGGCGATTTGAAGGGCGGGGATATTGGACAACCCCGAAGGCCCTCCGGTCATTTCGATCCACTCATTGAAGACGATGAAGACGATCTCCCCGATCCCCAAAGTGGCCACGGCCAAATAATGCCCTTTCAGGCGCAGGGCGGGGATGCCGATGACGATGGCAACAAGCACGGAGAGGACGAGGCCGGAGAAAAAGGCGGTATACAATGAAAATCCGTAGTGGGTGGTCAACACCCCGGTGCAATAGGCCCCGATCCCGTAAAAAGCGGCGTGACCCAAAGAAATCTGACCGGCGTACCCCATGAGCAGACTGAGGCCCATGACCGCCAGTCCGTTGATGCCCATAAAGACCAAAATGCTTAAATAATAATCCTTGCGGATGAACAGAGGAACAACGGCGACGATCAGGGCCAACAACAAGAGTCGTAAAAGATTTTTTCTGCCCAAGGTCGTTTCCTAAAACTTTTTCACTTTGCCCACCTCTTCACTTCCCAAAAGCCCGCTGGGTTTGATGAAGAGGACCAAAATGAGAATGATCAGGGCGATGGCGTCTTTAAAACCGGAGGAGAGGAATCCGGCGGCAAAGGATTCCACGACGCCGATGATGAAACCGGCGACAACCGCACCGGTTCCCAGACCCAATCCGCCGAGGACGGCGGCACAGAATCCCTTTAAGGCCAGCAAGGGGCCCCGATCGTATTCCATGAGGGCGATGGGGGTGATGGTAATACCGGCCAAGGCCCCCAAAGTGGCGCTCATGGCGAAGGAGAGAAGGATCATCCGCGAAACCTGAATGCCCACGAGGCTGGCGGCCAGGGGATTGCCGGCACAGGCGCTCATGGCTTTGCCGATGATGGTTTTATTGAAAAAAAGGTTCATCAAGATAACGGCCAACAGGGAAAGTCCCAAGACCCAAAATACTTGAGGAATGATCGCCGCCCCGCCGATCAACAGCGGTTTGCCGGAAGTAAAGGGTGGAAGACTGTAAGGGTTCTTGCCCCAGATGAACATGGCCAGACCCCGAAAAAAGATAGAAACGGCCACGGTGACGATGAGCAAAGTCATCAGGGAGGAGTTTTTGAGGGGGTTGATAAAAAGCCTTTCATATACCATGCCGATAAGGGTGACCAGGGCCAGGGTGATGAAAAAGGCGGGGACCATGGGGATTCTTAAAGTGGCGGTCAAAAAGACCATGATCAGTCCGCCGAACATGACGAATTCGCCCTGGGCCAGGTTGATGATCCCCGTGGCGTTGTAGATGATGGTGAATCCCAGACCGACCATGGCATAGATACTGCCTACGGTCAGGCCGGTCACCAGGTACTGAATCACTTGGCTTTGCAGGTCCATGAGGCCTTCGGAATAAGCGATCACTTTTCGGGAGAGGGACTCCGGTCCGCTAAGAAAGGCGGATCCGGATCCCTCCCTTACCGGTCGAATCTTATCGCCAACAAATGGGATCTTATTTGGCGAATTCCCAATCCCCTTTGACCACGGTGATCATTTCAAAGGCCGTGTGATCGAGACCGGTATGATCTTTGGGAGACATATTGAAGATCCCGGCGGTCCCCGGCCAATTCTTGATGCCGTTTTCCAGAAAATCGCGGATCTTGGCCTTGTCCGGACCCACTTTTTTTAAGGCCTCGACGGCCAGGTAGATGGCGTCGTAGGCATGGCCGCCGAAGGTGGAAACCTCGGCCTTGAACTGTTTTTCATATTCCTGGGCGTACTTGGAGAGGACGGGATATTGAGGATGGTTTTTGGGGATCTTGTCCCAGACGACCAACCGCCCCAAGGGGCAGATCACCCCTTCGGCGGCTCCGCCGGCCAGCCGGATGTTTTCTTTACTGCCGAAGCCATGGCTTTGGTAAAGGGGGATGCCCATGGCCAAGGCCTTCCAGTTTTTGGTGATGATCACCTGTGTCGGGCCCACGGACCAATTGACCACGGCCTGGGCGCCGGCGGCCTTGATCCGGGTCAGCTGGGCGGTCATGTCCGAATCCTTGGGACCATAGACTTCATCGGCGACGATGGTGATGCCGTATTTGGGCGCCAAGCGTTTGAGCTCGGCCCGACCGGTGGCCCCGAATCCGGCGCTGACGGTAACGATCCCGATCTTGGTGATCCCCTTCTTCTTCATATAGGTATAAATGGCTTCCACGGCCGAAAAGTCGGTTTGGGGGGTCTTGAAGATCCAGGGGCGCTGGACTTTAGGGACTTCGTTGGCGGCGTTGGGGCTGCTCATCATCCGCTTGTATTCATCGGCCGGGGTGACGATCTGTAAAGCGGCGGCCATGGAAATCATGGGGACTTCCGCCTTTTCACAGATAGGGGCCATGGCCAAGGATTCTCCGGTCGAAGAGGAACCGATCACTAAAAGCACATTATCTTTTTCGATCAGTTTTTTCGTGGCCAAGACCGCTTGGCTTTCCTCGCTCTTGGAGTCCTCGATGATGATCTGCAGGGGTCGGCCTTTGATTCCGCCTTCCTTGTTGATCCATTCTTGGAGCATGATGGCCGTATTCTTTTCCGGCTCACCCAAAAAAGAAAAAGGACCGGTGACGGCGGCGATGAATCCGATCTTGATCGGTTCGGCGGCCGGAGAAGGACCGGTCCCCAAGGCGAGAAACATCAAAACCAGGGAACAACATAACCACCTTTTCTTCATGATCTTTTCTCCTTTCCCTTGAGGTATTGGTCAAAAACGCATGGAATCTCCAGACTCAGAAACCCTCTTTTTGCCGATCACCTCCTTTTAACCATTGTAAGAGCCGTTTCCGAAAAGGTTTTTTGTTGCCCCTTCTTTACAACTTATTATTTTTTGTTCTCTATTGAATTTTTTCCTCTCTGTCAAGAAAAAATGCGATAGGACTGCGTTTCCGCGAACCCGGCGGTATGCAAGAATCAATCCCACTAGGAGAGGAAATAGGAGGATGGATTCCCCGCCTTTTATGGGACTTCCTCCCTTATTTAGCCCCTTCGTTGAAGGCCGAACAAAAGACTTGACAGATCTGAAAGGGTTATACTATATGAATATGCGAAACCCTTCACAAAGGTCTCACCCAAAAAAGCAAGACGGCCGTATTTATAAAAGTCAATAAAAACAGTACGTTGCCGAAAAGACGGTGACGGACGGAAAAGGAGGAAATCGTGAATATATTGGTTTGCATCAAACAGGTTCCGGATACGGAGACCCAGATCAAGATCGATTCCGGAGGCAAAGGGATTCAAACCGCCGACATCAAATGGGTGATGAATCCCTATGACGAATTCGGCGTAGAGGAAGCCTTGCGCATCAAGGAAAAGTTGGGCGGTAAGGTGACCGTCATCGGTGTCGGTCCCCAGCGGGTGGTCGAGTCTTTACGGACCGCCTTGGCCATGGGGGCGGACGAGGCCATCCATGTGGACGATCCGGCGGCCGACGGCGGCGACGCCCTGGCCACAGCCCGCGTCTTGGCCGCAGCCATCCGACCAGTGCCTTTTGATTTGATCTTTTGCGGCCAGCGGGCCGTGGACGACGACAACGCCCAGGTCGGGGCCGCCCTGTCGGAACTGCTCAACATTCCCCTCCTGTCGGTCATCACCAAGGTAGAGATTTCCGAAGACAAGACCAAGGTCAAGGTGACCCGTCCGGTGGAAGGGGCCACCTGGGTCCTGGAGTCTTCCTTGCCGGCCTTGATCACCACGCAAAAAGGACTGAACGAGCCCCGTTACGCCTCTTTGCCGGGGATCATGAAGGCCAAGAAAAAACCCTTGGCGGTCAAAAAGCTGGCCGATTTGGGCCTAGCCCCCGAACAGGTCGGGGCGGCCGGATCCAAACTGACCCTAAGGTCTTTGACCCCGCCGCCGGAGCGAAAACCCGGAAAGATCATCGAAGGGGAAACCGTCCAGGAAAAGGCGGCCCTTCTGGTCAAACTGCTGCGCGAAGAAGCCAAAATCATTTAGTGAAGGAGATAGGGCAATGGCGAAAGGAATATTGGTGATTGCGGAACAAAGAGGGGGTACCCTCCGAAAGATATCGTTGGAAATGGTCAGCGAGGGGAGACGGTTGGCCGATCAATCGGGGCAACCCCTGGCCGCCGTCGTCTTGGGACACGGCATCGCTGAGGAGGCCAAGAAACTGGCCGCTTACGGAGCGGAGACGATCTATGTGGCCGACGCCCCGGAATTGAAATACTATACCCCGGAGGCCTACACGACGGTCATCGCCAATCTGGTCAAGGCCCAGGAACCGGATATCGTTCTGGGCGGGGCCAGTCAACAGGGAAAAGAGCTGGCGGCCAAATTGGCGGCCCGCTTGGAGACCGGTCTGGCCATGGATTGTGTAGGCCTGCGCCTGGAGGACGGCCTGTTGATCGCCCGACGTCCCATGTATGCCGGAAAGGTCTACGCCGAAGTGGTCTGTGAGACGGCCCGGCCCCAGATGGCCACCGGTCGTCCCAATGTCTTCTCCATCTTGGAGCCCGACTCCTCCCGTTCGGCCGAAGTGGTCAACCTGGAAGTGGCCTTGAAACCGGAAGACCTGCGCACCTCTTTGGTGGAAGAGTTGGCCGACCAGACCGGTAAAGTGGACTTGACCGAGGCCGTCTATATCGTTTCCGGCGGCCGAGGGATGAAAGACGGCTCGAACTTCATCATCCTCGAAAAATTGGCGGATGTCATCGGAGCCACCGTCGGCGCTTCCCGTTCGGCTGTGGACGCCGGTTGGCGGCCTCAATGCGACCAGGTGGGGCAGACGGGCAAGGTGGTCAACCCCAATATGTACATCGCTTGCGGCATCTCCGGCGCCATTCAGCACTTGGCCGGTATGGGTTCATCCAAAGTGATCGTCGCCGTGAACAAGGACCCCGACGCCCCCATCTTCCAGAAGGCGGATTACGGGATCGTCGGTGACTTGTTCGAGGTGGTCCCCCTCTTGGAAGAGGAATTCAAGAAGATCATGTAGGCTTTTACCTGCCAAAGAGGGAACGGCTTTAGGCCGTTCCCTCTTTTTTTGTCCTTCATGCCTTCCCACCAGATTGTACCTGCCCACCTTACCGATACCAAGTGATTTTTCGAAAAATATTGTCTGTTGAAGGGTCCCGGCGATCGGATTTATCAGGTTTAAAGTAAAGCGAGGTATGGGGGCCTTTTGAGGAAATTTTGGGCTTGCCTTTTCGGGAAGGCCTTGTGGGAACCGCCCTCTTCTTCGGTCCGGTCCAAAACCTTTCCTTCGACGGAAAGGATCAGATGTCTTCGCGGACGGCTTTTTTCAGCTTCAGTCGGTCGCCGGGTTTGATGGTTTCCCGCGCGGAGAGCTGATTTAAGGAGCGGATTTGATCGGGGGTGGTGTGGAAGCGCTGAGCGATTTCGGCCAGACTGTCTCCCCTTTTGACCGTGTAATGGACCAGGCGGAAGCTTTTGGTTTCGGCCCTCAGGTTTTTCTTCTTGGCGGTCTTTCCGTTTTTCTTGGGAGACGGACTTCCTTTTTCATCGGCCGACGGTTCGTTCAGGTAAAGGGTGAGGGTCCGGCCGGCAAGCAGTTTGTCCTGGCCTTTCACCTTGTTCCAGGCCCGGATCCGGGAAGGATCCAAATCGAATTTCTCCGCAATGGAAAACAGGGTTTCCCCCTTTTTTACCTTGTAGCGGACACGCAGGGGCCGTTCCGACGGAGACGAGACCCGAGCACGATCGGCGGAGGGTTTTCTCTTCCCATCGGTCTGACTCAGGTGGACCTTTTTCTTGCCGGTCCGGTTGGGACCTTCCGTCTCTCCGGCATCGGCCAGGGCGGCCCCTTTCCCGTTCTTGACGGGGATCAAGAGGATCTGTCCCGCATAGAGACGCTGACGGGGGGAGATTTTGTTGACCCGGGCGATGATCGAGCTTTTGACCCGATACCGGCGGGCCACGGCGGCCAACCGTTCTCCTTTCTTGACCCGATGTTCGGTATAGACCACGCGGGCCTTCGGTCGCAGAAGCAAGGCGTAATTTTCCAGGAGCTTTTCTTTGGTCCCTTCGGGAATGCGCAAGGTATATTCGCTTTCCCCCGGCGGGGTGATCCAGCGGCGGAGTTCAGGATTCAGATCGGTCAAGGTCTCCACGTCGACGCCGAGGATCGAGGCCACATCCCGGAGCTCTACATTACCGGGAACGGTGACCTCTTCAAAAGTCAAAGGAGGTTGTGGGCGGATATTGGCAAATCCGTATTTTTCCGGTTCCTTGGCGATCAAGGCCGCGGCGATCATCTTCGGTACATATTGTTTGGTCTCTTCCTTGATATAACGGCAATGATCGGCGGTGATATCCCAAAAGTTGGTGGCGTTGTACATGGCCAGGGCCTTGGAGATCTTGCCTTCGCCGGCGTTGTATCCGGCCGCGGCCAGATACCAGGACCCGAAGCGGTTGTAAAGGTCGGCCAGATGTTTGGCCGCCGCCTTGGTGGACTTGATGGGGTCTTTTCTTTCGTCCACCCAGGCGTTGACCTTGAGTCCGTAGCGTTCACCCGTTTCCCGGATGAATTGCCAAGGCCCTACGGCGTGGGCCCGGGAATAGGCCTTCGGACTGAAACCGCTTTCGATCATGGCCAGATAGATCAAATCCTCGGGGAGGTCGTGTTCCTTTAGGATTTTTTTGAAAATCGGCTCGTAACGACTCAGACGGCTCAGCCATAAGGAAAAACGTTTGGGCATCTTGGTCTGAAAATAATCGATGAAATATTCCACTTGATCGTTGATCACCAGGGGAAATTCGAGCGCCTTCCCCTCCCCCTTTTTTTCCAGCTCCTTCAGCTCGAGAATAACTTTTTCCCGGATTTCATTCGCAGGGGGTTTGATGACCGTCGCGGGTTGTTCGTCTTCTTTGAGGTTTTCCCCTCGGGCGGGTGCGGACGGCCGCGCCTTCGAAGAAGGGGCGGTTTCGGTGTCGGCCTCGTCCATCCATTCCGCAGGGGGAGGGTTTTTCGGAAGGGTGGAAGGAGAAGGCGGGGTCAAGGCCAAAGCGGGAAAATGTACGCACAGCAGGAACCCAAAGGCTAGTCCCAAGATCTCCGCTGCCGTCGCTTTTTTCATTCCTCGTCCTCTCTCGATCGCTGGAACTGTGCGGCGGAATGCTCATCGCCCCGGACGACGCCGCTGAGCCGACGGCTCTTCGATTTCTTAACACAAGAGGAAGGATATTGCAACCCTTAAAATTTGACGCCCGTGATCAGTTCAGCCTTTTTCAGGGCGTCGAAATTTTTCAGGTCCTGAATGGCCCGTCCGATGTTTTGGATGTGGAGGAGGAATTCACGGCCGGCCTCTTCCATCCCTTTGAGGGAGGCGATCTTTTCGGCCAAGGCTTCACCGCGCTGCAACAGGGCCTTGATCCGGTCGGCCGGAATTTCCGTCCCCTGATGCAGTTGTTGATAGGTCTGACGCAGTTGGTTTAGGACCTCCAAAATTTCGTCTTTAACCTGTAAAAGCACGTGGGGGGCTTCCCCCTCGGGTGTCGGGAATGGCATCGGAGGTCTCCTGGAACGCCGAGAAAATAAATCCGTCTTTCTTTGGGGCGAATCTATTTGTTTGCCTTCACCTTGTCAAGTCTTTTCGGGCTGGGATAACACAGTCCTCACGCCCCTTTGGCGGAACCTTTCTTTTCGGCGATCAATTTTTCCGCCATTTCATTGACCAGGAGGGCCAAGGTTTGTTCCTTTTCGAAGGGGGCCTTTCCTTCCAAATCCGCTTCAATAACCCTGGGATCATAGGGGAGAAAGCCCAAGAAGGTGAACTCGGGCAACTGCGATTCCAGGAAGAGACGGTCTTGGTCCCCCCGGACCTTGTTGCCCACGAGGACGATGTTTTTCAGCCCCAAGTCCTTGGCCAAGGCCTGAATATGGTGCGCCGTTTCGACGCTCCTTTTCCCCGGTTCGACGACGACGATTAATCGGTCCACGGCCGAGGCGGTCCCCCTTCCCAGGTGTTCGATGCCGGCCTCCATATCGAGGACGACCACATCATCCCGGGCCAGGATCAAATGGGTGACCAAGGCCTTGAGCAGGGTGCTCTCCGGACAAATGCAGCCGCCTCCCCCCCGTTTGACGCCGCCCAGGACCATCAAACGGATGTTGCCTTTGGTCTGAGCCAGCTTTTCCGGCAGGTCGCTGACCTGGGGATTCAGCTTGAAAAAGGTCCCGTAGGAACCGGGTTTCGATTCGGTCCGTTCCCCGATGAGGTCTTTCATTTCCGAGATGGGGGTGATGGATTCCGGATGTTCAAATCCTAAGGCGCCGGCCAGATTGGCGTCGGGATCGGCGTCAATGGCCAGTACCTTATAGCCGCGATCGGCGAAGGCCTTGATCAGAAAGGCGGCTAAGGTGGTTTTGCCCACCCCGCCTTTCCCGCTGACGGCGATTTTCATGGATCCTCCTTATGCACTAAAAATGGATTTGAAGGTCTATGCCTTTTTTCCTTCCCCAGTCGGCCGAGGACCGTGGGGGTGTGGTTTAATCTAAGGCCGTTGGGGGAAAAAATCAACGGCCTTTCCGAAAAATCGTCTTCAATCCCTTGGGTCCTTTTTTTCAAAAAGGCGCATGCCCAAAAGACCGACTTCGAAAAGGAGGTAGAGAGGGACGGCCATCAACATCATGTTGAAGGCATCCGGAGTGGGGGTGAGCACGGCCGAAAGGACGGCGACGGCGAGGACGGCGTGACTACGGTAGCGGCTCAAACGACGGGCCTGAAGGAGTCCCAGCCGGCCCAAGAGGATCATGACCAGGGGTAGTTCAAAGACCAAACCGAAAGAAAAGACGAAGCCGAGGACAAAAGCGGTGAATTTCCGGACCGAGATAAGGGCCTCGATGTGGGCCCCCTGATACCCGAGGAGAAACCGGATTCCGTAAGGGAGGGTGACGGTGAGGCAAAAACCGGCGCCCAAATAGAAAAAAAGGACCGAGGCCAGCCAAAACCCGAAGAGCCTTTTCTTGGAGAAGGAGGGGAAAACACCCCGAAGGGCGGCGAGGAGTTGATAGAGGAGAAACGGCATGGCCGCAAAAAGGGCGGAGAAAAGGGCGATGTTCAGCAAGACCAGAAGGGATTCGCTCAAGGCGTAATAGGCCAGGGTGACGCCGGTCTTACGCTGGAGGAAGGTCAGGATGGATCGGGAAAAAAAGAACCCGGCCACGGAGAGGAGAAGGACCAGGAGCCCTGTCCGGATGAGGCCTTTACGCAGGCCTTCCAAATACGTCAGCCATTTTTGAAGATCTTCTCCGAGGTCTTGTTCTTCACTCATCGTCGAACGATGGGGACCTATTTCCGCCCCGGTCCTACGAACCCGGAAGGCCAGACGGCTTCAATTTCCTCCCCGTATTTCCGAAAAGCCCCGCGGATCAGTTCCTTCAAGGGTTTGAGGATTGTCTTTAAGGGCGGGAGATACGGAAGGGAAGATTCGTCCAGGTTAAGGGGTGTAAGGCGCAGCTTTTCTTCCAAATGGGGGACGGCCTCGGGCTCGCAATTTTCCCCCAACACACATTTGGCGTCGTCCACCTCCTTCAAAGCGGAAGTCAAGGAGAGGATTTCCGAGAGACTGAAAGAGGTGTTGAAATGGGTCAAGTCCTCGTTGAAGAGTTTCCCTTTGGTGACCAGGGCCTGGAACCGTTCTTCCAAGGCCCGGGCCTCGGCCTCGGCCGCTCGGTAAAGGGCCAAGAGATATTTTTGATACTTACTCTTCCGGGTCCAGGCGAAGGGGGGGAGGGGAAGGGAGGGCTCCGCCTTCGGAAGGGCCTCCCCCTCGTCCTGTTCTCTTTGGCCGGCCAGGGCTTTTTCGCCGATGAGGGCCAGAAAAGCCCGGCCTTCTTCTTCACCCTTAAGGAGCAGGCGGATCTTTCGGAGAAAGGGGAGGACCTTTTCCTCCCACTCCTTTAAGAGTTCTTCTTTTTCCCTTTGGAGCTCCTCTTTTTCTTCTTCCAGCGCTCTCCGGGTTCCGAAGAAATTTTGGGCGATTTCTTTTTTGACCTGATAGGCCAGGGCGGCGGCGATGTCGCCTACTTCTCGGGTCATAACCGTTTATTCCCTTTCCGCTTCCGCTCTCTTCAAGACCTGGAGGGATAATCCCTCTATCCAAAGCAGCATCAATCCCAAGGCGGTTACCGGGACGAACCCACAGAGCCAAAGGATCAAGGCAAAGCCTTTGGCCAGGTTGGCTTCGATCCCCAAAAAGATCAAGGCGGCGGCGCAAATCCAGTGAAAGGTGCCGATGAATCCCGGGGCCGAAGGGAGGGTGACTCCGAAGACCAGGACCACTTCAATAAAGACGGCGGTCCAAAAAGAAAGGGGGAGACGAAATCCGTAAAACAGGAGATAGGGGGTCGCGGCCAGGACGGACCAAAGGAAAAAGGAATACAAGATGACCATCAGGATTTTGGACCCGTCTTTCAGGACCTCCAGCCCGGCGATGAAGGATTCCACATGACGGTGGAGGACCCGGGACCAGTTCTCGGGGAGGCGGCCCAAGAAAAAACGAAGGAGGGCAAGGCTCCGCCGGTTTTGAAAACGGAGGAGCAACAGGATGACGAAGACGAAGGAATAAAGAACGAAGCTGAAGACGCCGAAGCTTTTCATGGCCTCCAGGGTGAAACCGCCGGTCCGCTCCGGCGGAAAGGGCATGATCAAGAGAACCAGGGCAAAGAGGAATAATACGGTGAAGCCGTCGAAGAGACGCTCGACGACGACGGTGGCCAAAGAAGCGGTCTTGCTGATCCGGGCCCGATCGGCCAACAGTACGGCCCGGACCACCTCTCCGATGCGGGCGGGCAAGATATTATTGGCCATAAAACCGATGGCCGTGACCCTGAACAGGGTCCACGAGGGGATCGGCTGGATGGGTCGGAGCAAAAGGCCCCAGCGCCTGGCCCGCACCCACAGGGCGAAGAGGTTCAGACCCATGAGCGGCAAGGTGTACAGGTAATTAACCTTTTTGAAGATCTCCCCCATTTCCCTCACGTCGATCTTGCGCAGGAAGAGGGCCAAGAAAAACAGGCTTAAGACCAAACCGATGAAGTATGTTCGTTTCCGCATGGCCGGTCCGGTCATTTCCCTTCTTTCCGTCCGTGGATCGGGGAAAGCAGGCGCAGTTGCTCCGCCACATAGCGGATTTGCGCCCGGGTCAGGGTCAGGCCCGAGGGGAGATACAGACCCTTTTGGGAGGCCTCATCGGCCACGGGGTACGGACCGAATCGGCGGCAGGGGAGTCCCCCCTGGGCGTAGACCGGCTGTTGGTGCATGGGCACAAAAAAGGAGCGGGTCTCCACACCCCGTTCCTTCAGGGCGGCCATCAAACGGTCCCGGGAGAGGCCGAAGGGCTCTTCCACCGTCAAGGCATACATCCAATAGACGCTGAAGGCCCAGGGTTTTTCCGTGGGCAGGCGGAGGCCGGGGATGCCTTTCAGCTCCTGGGCGTAGGCCCGGGCCAGACGGCGTTTGATTCGGATATGGCGGTCGATCTTCCGCAGTTGGGCCAGACCGAGGGCGGCCTGAAGGTTGGTCATGCGGTAGTTGTAACCCAGATCGGTGTGGAGGAAGCGCTGGTGTTCCGAGTGGGCCAGGTCCTTCAACCGTCGGGCCTTATCGGCCAGCCGCGGATTGTCGGTGACCACCATTCCTCCTTCACCGGTGGTGATGATCTTGTTGGCATAGAAACTGAAACAGCCCAGGTCCCCCAGGCCGCCGCAGCGGCGGCCTTTGTATTCCGCGCCATGGGCCTCGGCCGCATCCTCGACGAGGAAAAGGGAATAGCGGTCGGCGATTTCCCGCAAGCGGTCCATATCCGCCGGATGGCCGTAGAGATGGACGACCAAGAGGGCCTTCACCTTTTTCTTCCCGGATTTGGCCTGACGGCGGAGATACCCTTCCGCCGCTTCGGGATCGATGTTCCAGGTCTCGGCCTCGGAATCGAGGAAGACCGGTGTGGCCCCGCAATAGGATACGGCGAAGGCGGAGGCGGCCATGGTCAGGGTGGGAAGCAGGACCTCGTCGCCGGGGCCGATGCCCAAGGTCAGGAGGGCCAAGTGCAAGGCCGCGGTCCCGCTGGTGACGCTTATGCCGTGGGCGACTCCGCAGTAGGCGGCGAAGCCTTCCTCGAATTCCTTCAGGTACCGGCCTTGAGAAGAAATCCAATTGCTGCGGATACAGTCTCCGACCAACCGGAGCTCGTCCCTGCCCAATAAAGGTTCATTGACGGGGATACGCATCAAAAAAACTCCTTGTCGTCCCGGCCGGCATAGGGGCCTTGTTTGACCTCCAAGACCTTGCAGGGTTCCAAGACGCGGATCCCGTGGCCGCCGTAGGCCAAAAGAATGGTGTCTCCCGGATGCAGGATGCGGGAGGTAAGGAATTCCCGGCGGTCGTTGTACAGGGTGATCTCCAGCTTGCCGGCGATGACATGAAGGACCTCCTGGGTGACCCGGACATCCCGGGCGATCAGGTTGTGGACATGGGGCTTGATCTCGTGTCCGGCGGGATGGAGGAGGATCCCCAGTTGCTGAGAAAATTCATAAGGGCTGAAAAAACTCACACCGGGTTTTTCGTATTCCCGACGAACGATGAGGGCGATCGGTTTTCCCTGGTCCTCGATATATTCTACCGGTTCCATGGTCTTTTCTCATGGCCTCAAAAAAATAAGGTAAACATCAGCCAACCCCATCGGGTCCCTACTCTTTGAGCCGATTCATTTGTCCCTCATCCCTGAAGACGAAGGCGGATAAGGGTGGTTAGATATTTCCGGCCCCGTTTAAGATAACCGAAAAGATGCGTGGCCGTCTTGGACTCCCCGGAATGGCGGGGGAGACACGTATAGGGGATTTCCAAGATCCGGTATCTTTTACGCAGCGCCCGGTACAAAAAGGCGATGCAATATTCGCCGTAATCCCCCTCCAAGGGGACGGCTTCCAAGACTTCCTTGCGGGTCCCGACATAACCGCTGGTATAGTCTTTGATCGAAGGGTCCAAAAACCACGAAGACAGCCGGCAGATCCAGCGGCTTAAAAAGGAACCCAGAAGGGAATGGCCTTTTTCCGCTCCCCCCGGCACATAGCGGGAGGCGACGACGATGTCGTGATCCTTCAGGCCTTCGAGGAGACGGGGCATCAAGGCGGGCGGCATGGACAAGTCGCAATCCATCCAGAAGACCAAAGGACCTTGGGCCGCCTCGATCCCTTCCCGGATGGCCGAGGTCAATCCCCGTCGCCCCAGGCGGCGGATCAAACGCAGGCGGGGGTATCGCTCCTTCAGCCCCTCCACCACCTCCCAGGTCCGGTCCGGGGAGTCGTCATCGACGACGATGATCTCCGCCGTAGGGGGAAGGACCCGCCCGAGCTCTTCAATGAGGCGGCCGATATTGCCCGCCTCATTGAAGGTGGGCAGGACTACGGAGACGCCGCCCATTTCCCCCCTTACATGCGCATGGCCCGGGTCAACAGATTCATTTCGTTGGGATAGTTGAGGGCGTCCCAAGGGAAGATCTCCCCCTTCTGCCATCGTTGCCAGCGGTTGAGATCCTCTTCGACCATCAATCGGACCAGTTCTTTGAAGCGGACCCGCGGTTCCCATCCCAATTGTCTTTTGGCTTTGCTGTAATCACCGTGCAGTCTTTGGACATCCAAGGGCCTGAGGAAGCGCTTGTCCACCCGAACGTATTTTTTCCAGGGGAGGCCGACGACATGGAAGGCCTCGCGGACGAACTCGGCCACGGAATGGGATTCGTTGGTGGCCACCACATAATCGTCCGGTTTAGGGTGTTGGAGCATCAGCCACATGGATTGAACATAATCCCGGGCGTAGCCCCAGTCCCTTTTGGCCGACAGATTGCCCAGGGGCAGCTCCTTTTCCAGTCCCAAGGCGATCTTGGCCACGGTATTGGTAATCTTGCGGGTGACGAACTCCAACCCCCTTAAGGGGGATTCGTGATTGAAGAGGATGCCGTTGACGGCGAAGATCCCGTAGCCTTCCCGGTAGATGCGGGTGATCCAATAGGCGTAGATCTTGGCCGCCGCATAGGGACTGGCCGGACAAAAAGGGGAATGCTCGTTGAGGATCTTTCGGCCGTGATTGCCGAAAAGCTCGCTGGTCGAGGCTTGATAAAATTTGATCTTGGGGTTTACCTGGCGGATCACCTCCAAGATGCGGGGAACGGCCAAGCCCGAGACATCGGCCGTGCCCACCGGTTCTTCAAAGGAGGCGCCGACGAAACTCTGGGCCGCCAGGTTGTAGATCTCGTCCGGTTGGGAACAGATGACCGCTTCGGTGATGGAAGCGGTATCGATCAATTCCACGGGGATGAGACGGATGCGGTCGAAGATGTTCAGGTACTGGATCCGCCAAAAATTGGGGGTGGAAAGGCGGCGGAAGGTCCCGAAGACCTCGTATCCCTTTTCCAACAGAAACTGTGCCAGATAGGCCCCGTCCTGACCGGTCACGCCGGTGATCAAGGCCCGTTTTTTACGTTTATCCGCCATACCTTTGACCTCGGTGGTCTTTGAACTTTTTCTCTCTTTTATCTGTTCCCTATCTTGGGAGCGCCGCCTCCCCTTTCTTTTAAAGGTTTATCTTGGGCGGCCGAGGGCCGCTTCCGGAGGCGCAGGGCCAATGTGGCCTTGGAATAATTGATCAGTTGGCGACGGAAATCCGTCTTGCTTTCTCCGCCCAGGCGGAACTCATAGACCACGGGCACTTCCTTGATGACCAATCCGGCCCGGCGGGCGTGATGGAGCAATCGGATACAATAATCCCCATAGCCGTAAAAGATGTCTCGCCCGGGCAGCCGGTCCAGGATTTCCCTTTTGAAGGCCAGAAAACCGCTCAAGTTGTCCTTGATCGGGGTCCACAAGGTCAAACGAATGAAGAGATTGAACAGCCAACTACCGAAATAGCGGAAGCGGGAGGTCTTCATCCCCCCGCCGGGGACATAACGGGACCCGACGACGATGTCGGCCTCGGGCAGGAGGGCGAGCAGCCGGGGCAGGTCTTGGGGGTGGTGGTTGAAATCCGTATCCATGACCACGATGTGCCTCCCGCGGGCCAAGGCCAGGCCGTGGGCGATAGCCGTAGCCAAACCCTTCTCCGTTTTTCGGACCTGAAGCCGGACCTCGGGACGGTCGGAAAATTCCCGGCGGACCACTTCGGCCGTACCGTCGGGACTGTGGTCGTCGACGACGATGACCTCCACTTCAGGGATCCGAGGGGTGATGACCGTAAGGAGGCTTCGGATCAGCTCGCCGATGCTTTCCTTTTCGTTATAGGTCGGCAGGACGATGGAGAGTTCGACGGCCTTTCCCTTCACGGCCCCTCGGTCCCTCGGTGAAAGTCCAGGATCAGGTCGATGATCCTCTGTTGTTCCTCCGGTTTAAGGCGATATCCGGAGGGTAGGGAGATGCCTTCCCGGGAAATGGCGACGGCTTTAGGGAAATTTCCGGCCCCTCCATAGGGGGGCATTTCCGGGATGGGGTAGAAGACCGGCCGGGTTTCCACCCCGAAACGGGAAAGATAGGCGATCAATTCGTCCCGGGTTTTTCCCCGGGCGGAGCCGAAGACAAGGCTGAAAAGCCAAAAAACCGATTTGGCCCAGGGGGCCTCACCTTGGATCCGCAATCCTTCCCGCCCATCCAGTCCTTTCCGATAACGGTCGGCCAGGTCCCTTTTGATTTCGATCAGCCGTTGGAGTTTCTGCATCTGTCCCAGACCGATGGCCGCCTGGAGGTTGGTCATCCGGAAATTGTAGCCGATCACCGGATGCCAGTATTTCTTTTCCCGGGACATGCCGTGGTCGCGGAGGATCCTCGCCTTTTCGGCCCACTCGGGGTTGTCGGTGACCAGCATCCCCCCCTCGCCGGTGGAAATGATCTTGTTGCCGTAGAAACTGAAACAGCCCATGTCGCCCAAGGCGCCCACTTTTTTCCCCCGGTATTCGGCCCCGTGGGCCTCGGCTGCATCCTCGATCACCCACAAGCCGTGGCGGCGGGCGACCGCCAGGATGGGTTCCATATGGGCCGGATGGCCATACAGATGGACGGGGATGACGGCCTTGGTCCTTTCATTGATCAAGGCCGGCAATTGATCGGGATCCAGGGTCCAGGTCTCTTCGTCCACATCGGCGAAGACCGGCCGGGCCCCGGTATAGACGACGACATTGGCCGTGGCGATGAAACTTAAGGCCGGGACGATCACTTCGTCACCGGGGCCGATCCCCAGGGTGAGCAGGGCCAGATGAAGGGCCGTGGTCCCGTTGGAAGTGGCCACTCCATAACGGGATCCGCAAAAGGCGGCAAAGGCCTCTTCGAATTCCGGGATATATTTCCCCTGGGAGGAAATCCAGCCGCTTTTTAAACAATCCACAACCCGGGCCGTTTCTTCCTCATCCAGCCAAGGCTCCATAATGGGGATCATGGTTCTATCCGACGAAGTCCGTCTCTTTTCCGGGCCGCCCTATCCGAAAGGGAAGGGATGAGGATGAGCCTCGACCGGAAGAGGCGGTTTTTCTCCTTTTCGGGATGACCCCCCAAATTAACCCAATCGGCCCTTCTTGTCAAAGGGATTCCTGCCGGGGAAAGGGCTTTATTCCTTTTTGCCGGCCCCTCAGGATTCCGTCGGGCCGTCCAGGTCCTTGAGGAATGCGGCTATGGCCCGGTTGATTTCCTCCGGTTTTTCGGCCATGACCATGTGCGTCCCTCCGGGGATGATGACGGCCTTGGCCCGCGGCAGGTGTTCGGCCAGGTACAAGGAATATTTGGGTGGGGTCATGACATCCTGATCCCCCACGATGGCCAAGGTGGGGACGGAGATCTGGGACAAGCGGTCCATGATGTCGAAGCGGTCGCAGGCCCTCAAATCGTTCAAGGCCGCGGCCGGACCGTTTTCCGCCATCCTTTGTTGCAGGACCTGGGCCAAAGCGGGGTCGACCGAGGCATAGGCGCCGGCCAAGGGATTTTCGGCCTGAGGATCGTGGAGCATTTTTTCCAGTCCTTCCAGGAACTGGGGATGGACGCGCAGGCGGGCCCCGCTGCCGACGGTGACGATCCCGGCCAGATCCTCGGGGTATTTCAGGGCATAGAGGAGGACGATGGCCCCGCCGAGGGAGTGGCCGACCAGGACCACCCGGCGGAATCCCTTTTCCTTGACCACGCCTTTGAGCCACTCCACATAATCATCCACCGTAGGGAGGAGACGCCCTTCCGGGTGTCCAGGGAGATCCAGGGCGAGGCTGTCGGCAAAATAGCGGGTCTGATAGGTCCAGGACTCTTTGCATCCCCCTGAACCGTGAATGAAGATGAGCTGCATAACGGTTTCCTCCTTATATAATGGTCAAGCCTTTGCGCCGCAGGGTCGGGAAGGTCGCGGTTTACAATCCGATCTCATCGGCCGCCTCCCGCATGCCCTGGATCACATCCTGGATCAAGTCCTTCAGATCGATGCCGAGCATCCGGGCCCCTTTTTCGATGATTTCCCGATTGACCCCCGCGGCGAACTGTTTCTGTTTCCACTTCTTCAACACCGATGAGGCCTCCAGATCCCGGACGCTTTTGGAAGGCCTGACCAGGGCGGCGGCCGTGATCAGACCGGTCAATTCGTCTACGGCATAGAGGGCCTTTTCCATGTCGCTTAAGGGCTCCACATCGTTCACCACTCCGAAGCCGTGGGAGACAACGGCCCGGATGTAGGCCTCCGGCCACCCGGCCTCCTCGAGGATGGTCCGCGTCTTTTGGCAGTGTTCCTCGGGAAAACGTTCGTAATCGAGATCGTGGACCAATCCGATGATCCCCCAGACCTCCTCATCCTCCCCCTTCTTCCTGGCCAGGTAACGCATGGCCGCCTCCACGGCCCGGGCGTGGTTCAAAAGGGCCGGGTTTTGCGTGTATTGCCGGAGGAGAGAGAAGGCCTCCTCCCGTGTGGGTCGGTGTTCAGCGGACATGGCCGATGGTCATCCTTTCCTTTTTCTCTTTCAATCGAAGAGGCCCGTTTGCTCAAAGGCGTCGATTTCTTCCGGATCGTAACCGAGCTCCATAAGGACCTCGCGGTTATGGGTGCCGGCCGGGACCCCGACCGGGCCGTATTTCGGCGGGGTGGCGGAGAACTTGATGGGTTGAGCCGGTTGCCTCACCCGTCCGCCCCCGGGGAGTTCCAGTTGGATGACCATTTCCCTATCCCGGACCAGGGGGTCGTTCATGGCCTCCTCCAAGGACAAGACCGGTTCGACACAGGCGTCCCAATCTTTGAAGATCTCCATCCATTGGTCCCGGGTCTTGGACCGGATGATGGCCCGGACCTCTTCTTTCACTTTATTTACATTAGGGGGCATGACCCCGCCTTCAATCAGGTCCGGGCGGCCGATGGCCCGACAGAAGGCCTCGAAAAATTGGGGCTCCAGGCCGCCGAAACTCAGATACTGTCCGTCTTGGGTCTCGTAAAAATCATACAGGGACCCGCCGTTCAAGACATGACCCTCCCGGCCCGGTTCCCGGCCGTCGGCCAAGAAAGCAGCCCCGACCAGGGCGGTGAAGGCCACCATGCCGTCGGTCATGGAAATGTCCAGGTGTTGGCCTTGGCCGGTGCGCCGGCGATGGACGACGGCGGCCAGAATGGCGATGATGGCGTTGTAGGAGCCGGCGGCGATATCGGCGATCTGCATGCCCGTCAGGACCGGGCCCGTCTCCCGGCGCCCGGAATAGGACATAAGGCCGGAACGGGAGAGGTAATTGATGTCATGGCCGGCCCTGGAGGCCAAGGGGCCGGTCTGGCCGTATCCGGTGAGGGAGCAGTAGATCAAGGAAGGGAAGCGGTCCTTCAGGCTTGCGTAATCGAGGCCGAAGCGAGCCATGACGCCGGGACGGAATTGTTCGATGAGGATGTCATAGCGTTCCAAGAGGCGATGGACGATGTGCACCCCCCGGGGGTCTTTCAAGTTCAGGCTCAAAGACCGTTTGCCCCGGCCCAGATAGGCCGCTCCGGCCGAAAGGTTGGTGCCGGGAAGAAAAGGCGGCATGAGGGCGGTCAAATCCGGTCGGGTGCGGGAAACGACGCGGAGCACTTCGGCCCCCAGATCGGCCAAGATCATCGTGGCGTAGGGGCCGGGGAGTAAGGTGGTAAAATCCAGTATTTTCAACCCTTGCAAAGGTCCGGCCATGGTTTCTTTCCTTACCTTCCGAAAAAAGAGTTATCCCTCCCGCAGGAGGGGTTTTCCCCCGCTTTTTTAGGTCTCATAGCCCAATTTTTTTTCCAAACGGTTCAAATTTTCCCGATTGCCCAAGAGGACCAAAGTGTCGCCCACTTGAATCTTGGCCTGGGGAGAGGGGTTGAAGATCATCTCCCCCGATTTCTTCTTGATGGCCACGACGATCAAGTCAAAGGTCCTTCGGATGGCCGATTCCATCAGGGTCTGCTCTTTGATCTCGGACCGTTCCTGGACGGTCAGTTCTTCCATTTGCAGGTCCAGGTTTTGGTCGTGCATGGCCAGTTCGATAAAGTCGATGACCGTGGGTCTGAGGATGGAATAAGCCATCCGCCGGGCCCCGATCTCGTAAGGGGAAACGACCTTGTCCGCCCCGGCGCGGAGCAATTGGTTCACCGAATAATCTTCCGCGGCCCGGGCCAAAATGAAGAGATCCGGGTTCATCCCCCGTGCGGCCAAGGTAATGTAGACATTGTCGGCATCGGAGGAGGCCGCCGCCACCAGCCCTTTGGCCCTCTCGATGCCGGCTCGTTTCAGGTTTTCTTCGGAAGTGGCTTCTCCCAGGATGAAGGGGATCTTTTTTTCCTGAAAGAAGGGGACGGCCTCAGGATCTTTTTCGATCACCACCACCGGTAAGGGTTTTTCTTTCAACAGCTGGGTCACGGTTCGACCGATGCGGCCGAAACCGCAGATGATATAGTGGCCCTTCATTTGGCTGATCTGCTTTTCCAACTTTCTCCTCCCCCAAACATCCCGAACGGTTCCTTCGACCATGATTTTGGCGATGCTGCCTAAAAAGTAAAGAATGAAGCCGACGCCGAAGACCAACAAAAAGATGGTGAAGACCCTGCCCGACGGACTCAAGGGATGCACCTCCATAAATCCCACCGTGGTCAGGGAAATGATGGTCATATACAAGGCCTCCAAGGGGTCCCAGCCTTCGATGAGGATATAACCTAAGCACCCCCCGATCAGGATCACCACAAAAATAAGGACATCCAGAATGAATCGGGTATGGGAAGTCATCAACCGGACAGGGGCGCAGACGGCGGCTTGGGATGGGCCGGTCGAGAGCTTAAGACTTCGATGGAGACGTGGGTCGTCTCCCGGGGCGGCCGCGGGAAGAGAAGCAGAAAAGGGAGCTTTTTCCCGGGTAAGACCTGGACATCCCTGATCGGATTTTCCGGCAGGGGGGTTTGTATCTTCTGCAGGTCTTCCGGAGAAAGGGCGGCAATCTCTTCTCGGGTAAGGGTCCAACCGGCATAGACCTCACGGGTGTCGGCCACGCGGTTATCCGCGGTCTTTAAAGATCCGCGGATCTTGATCGCCCGGCGGGCCGTGGGATACCCGTTTAGGATTTCCCCTTCGACGACGAAGATCCGACCGATTTTTTCGTTTTCGACAAAATCTTTTTTATGATTGATGAGACGGATCTCCCTTCTTCCCTGAGGGTCGGAGGGGAAGAAAAAGACCTCGGACAAAACTTCGTTCATCTTCCAGCCAGGGTGACGGTAGTAGAGATAAACGAATCGGAAGGAAAAGGCGAGGAAGAGCAAGAGTAAACCCGCACCGACGAGGCGAAGGGTCTTGCCGGTCCGTCGGATTTTTGGGGAAGATCCTTTTTCCCCTGCCGAGGATGGGGTAAAAGAATCGATCGAGGCGTCCCCGGCGCCCAGGGAGAATTCCTCCGGCTGCTTCGGGGCATCGACCCAGAAGATGTGGCCGCAGCGGGTACAGCGGACCTTGGACCCTTTCCCTTCCAGGAGATTCGGGTCCAGATGATATACGGTACCGCACGCTTCACAACGGAGAATCAAAGGGACCTCCTCATCGGATGGGGATCCTTGAGAGGGGATATTCGACCCGGTGTGGGATCATGACGGACAAAGCGGTTCCCCCACCTTTTGCTTTGGACGGCCAAAGACCCCCTTTCCCGTTTTTTTAGATGCCTCCGTCCCTTGGGGAGATACAGGTTCAAAAGTTAAAATTGAAGGTGGTACAGGGCCGGGAGTTGACGGAATTGTTCGTCGAAGTCCAACCCGTAGCCGACGATGAACCCTTTGGGGACGGAAAATCCCACATAATCTATTTCAATGGGGACTTGGCGGCGTTCGCTTTTGTCGATCAAGGCGCAGATCTTGACGGATCTAGGCTGCTCTTTCATCAGGAAATCCTTTAAGAATTTCATGGTCAAGCCGGAATCGACGATGTCTTCCACCACCAAGAGATGCCTGTCGCGCACGGGCAATTCCAGGGCCTTGGTGAACCGGATTTTTCCCTTGCTTTGGGTCCCGCTCCCGTAACTGGAGAGACGGACGAAATCCACCTTCACCGGTATGGTCAGGTGGCGCACCAAATCGGAGAGGAAGACGAAGGCCCCCTTCAACACCCCGATCAAGATCAATTCTTCATTTTTATAATCTTGGGAAATGGTTCGAGCCAGTTCCTTGACCTTTTTTCTGATCTCTTGTTGGGAAAATATCTTTTCTTTTTTGATAGGAAGGGTCATGGTGATTTAACCTTTTTGTTTGAAGGACCATAAACCAAAAGGGGATCGTTGTCAATGCGCTGGAAAAGGAATCCCTTATTCGGTGGTCCAGAAAAGCAAAAGCAGTAATATCAGCAACTTGCCGTTAAAGGCGGCCGAGGAATGCGCTCTTTTTTTATAAAAACTTTGGGGTGCTGGTTTCCGCTTGCTCCTTTTTACTTGAATTGTATCGGGTTTCTCCGTATATATAAAGCAAAATTTTGTGGAGCGAAAGGTTATGCCAGGAAAGACGGCTTTTTTATTTCCGGGTCAAGGCTCCCAATATGTCGGGATGGGCCGGGAGATGCACGATCATTTCCCCGCGGCGGCGGCTGTCTTTCAGCTAGCGGAAAGGGTGACCGGCCTCCCCTTGCGGGAATTATGTTTCGATGGGCCTATGGAGCGGTTGACCCAAACGGTCAACCTTCAGCCGGCGGTGACTGCAGTCAATTTGGCGGTCTTGGCGGTCTTGAAGGAAAAGGGCCGCACGCCCGATTGCGTGGCCGGTCATAGTTTGGGGGAATATTCGGCCCTATACGCCGCCGGGGTCATCGGACTGGAGGATACCTTGAAGCTGGTCAAGGCCCGGGGGGCCTTGATGGATGAAGCGGCCCGGAAACATCCCGGTGCGATGGCGGCCGTTATGGGTCTTTCCTGGCCAAAGCTTCAAGCCATCTTGGACCAATTGGCCCCGGAGGGACCCATTGGGGCGGCCAATTACAACACACCGGAACAGACCGTCATTTCCGGGGCCCAAGCGTTGGTGGCCAAGGCCTCGGCCATGATCTCCGAGGCCGGGGGTAAAGCCGTGCCTTTGGCGGTGAGCGGCGCTTGGCATAGTCCCTTGATGCAGGAGGCCATGGAGGCCTTTGAAAAAGTGCTCGATGGGGTGGTTTTTCATCCCCCCCAATGCGGGCTTTATCTAAATGTCACCGGGGAGATGGAAAGAGACCCGGAAAAAATCAAAGCCATTATGGGCCGACAGATAGGGGAGTCCGTCCGCTGGACGGATGTGATTCGGAACATGACCGCCCAAGGGGTTTCTTGTTTCGTCGAAGTAGGCCCCAAGAAGGTCCTTTTGGGACTGACCAGAAAATGCCTGCCCAAGGAATACGCCTACCAGGCCTATAATGTGGAAGATTTAAAGTCCTTGGAAGCCCTGTTAGCCGCCTGACAGAAAACGGAAAAACGTGGCCGGAGGAAGGGAAGGGACGAAGAGAGGGTCCGTTTTCCCTATGGTGGATGAAAGGGGAAAGGTTTTTCTTATGCCGAAGCTGGTTTTTCGGGAAGAGCGCTGCAAAGGCTGCGGGCTGTGTGTCTTGGCCTGCCCCAAAAAATGCTTGGAAATCACCAAGAAATTGAACAATCAAGGATACCCTGTTGCCGGATTGGTCGATCCGGATCGCTGCAACGGCTGCGCCCTTTGCGCGGAAATGTGTCCCGATCTGGTCATCGAAGTCTGGAAATGAGGGCTGAAACCTAAAAGGCCGGCCGGACTTCCTTGAAGGCGGCCTTTGGGGGATCAGGCTGGAAAAAGGTAGGAGTGACCATGAGCAGTCCAAAAATGGAACTGGTGAACGGCAACGAAGCCATCGCCCGCGGGGCCATCGCCGCAGGCTGTAAATTTTACTTCGGCTATCCCATCACCCCCCAGAATGAGATCCCGGAGTACCTATCCAAACACCTGCCGGAAGTGGGCGGGACTTTCATCCAGGCCGAAAGCGAGATTGCCTCCGTCAACATGCTCCTCGGGGCCGGGGCTACGGGGGCCAGGGCCATGACCTCTTCCTCCAGTCCAGGGATCTCCCTGAAGCAGGAGGGGATTTCTTACCTGGCCGGTTCCGAGATCCCCGGGGTCATCGTCAACATGAGCCGCAGCGGACCGGGACTGGGGGGGATTTCCCCTTCCCAAGGGGATTATTTCCAGGCCACCCGGGGTGGGGGACACGGGGATTACCGAACCCTGGTCCTGGCCCCTTTTTCCGTGCAAGAGAACTACGATCTGACCGCTTTGGCCTTTGACCTGGCCGATAAATACCGCAACCCGGTGGTGATCCTGGCCGACGCCCTCTTGGGTCAAATGAAGGAACCCATCATCCTCCGTCCGGTCACCCCCCAATCCTTCGACAAGTCCTGGGCCTTGACCGGGGCCAAAGGCAGACCGCCGCAATTTTTGAAGAGTCTTTACTTGAACGAAGGCGATTTGACCCGCCACAATTGGAAATTATTCCAGAAATATCAACAAATGAAGGCCGAGATCCGATTTGAGACCGATCTCACCGATGACGCCCGCATGGTGGTGGTTGCCTTCGGCTCCGTGGCCCGGATCATCAAGACCTCCATCCGCATGGCCCGGGAAGAGGGGATGCAGGTGGGTTTGTTTCGGCCCATCACCCTCTTCCCTTATCCTGAGGAGGCCCTGTTTCGGTTATCCCAGAAGGTGGATCATTTTTTTGTGGTCGAACTCAACACCGGCCAGATGGTGGAAGACGTCAAGTTGTCGGTGGACAAAGGCGCCCGGGTGGACTTTTACGGAAGACCGCCGGGCTCCATTCCCACGCCGGATGACTTGTTGGAAGAAATTCGCAAGGTTTATTGAGGAGCCCCATGAAACAGGTTTTCAAGCGTCCCGCCACGTTGAAGGATGTGCCTTTTCATTTTTGCCCCGGCTGCCATCACGGGTTGATTCATCGTCTGGTGGCCGAGGCCATAGACGCCTATGACTTGAGGGAAAAGACCATTTGCGCCGCTTCGGTGGGTTGCTCGGTCTTTATGTATGATTACTTCGCCGTGGATGTCTGCGAATCCCCCCACGGACGGGCGGCGGCCGTGGCCACGGGGATCAAAAGGGCCTTGCCCGACCGGTTCGTTTTCACTTATCAAGGAGACGGAGACTTGGCCGCATTGGGGATAGCCGAAGGGATTCATGCGGCCCATCGGGGGGAAAAGTTCACCATCATTTTTGTCAACAATGCCGTTTACGGCATGACCGGCGGACAGATGGCCCCCACCACCCTTTTGGGTCAAACCACGACCACTTCCCCTTTCGGCCGGGAACCGCAGAGGGAAGGTTATCCTTTCCGCATGGCCGAGTTGATGGCCCTGGCTGCTGGGACGGCCTTTTCGGCCCGCGTGGCCGTCAACAACCCCAAGAACCTCATGCAGGCCAAGAAGGTCTTGAAAAGGGCCTTCGAGGCCCAGTTGAACGGGGAGGGCTTTTCCTTCGTGGAATTTCTCTCCAGTTGCCCGACCAACTGGAAGATGAGTCCGGAGCAGGCCAATCGTCGGGTGGGAGAGGAGATGGCACGCCAATTCCCTCTGGGGATCTATAAAGACATAAGTTCGGAAGGCGGAAGGCCGGAGAGGTAAGGCCGACCGCCGCCGGCAGCGGGGGTATTCATGTATTTCGACGTCATCATCGCCGGTTTCGGCGGACAAGGGGTTTTGCTGTTGGGCAATATCTTGACCTATGCGGCCATGGAGGAAGGCCGTCGGGTCACCTATATGCCGGTGTACGGAGTAGAGATGCGGGGGGGGACGGCCAATTGTACGGTGGTCATCTCCGACGACGAGATCGGTTCACCGGTCATTCATCACCCCGTCAACGCCATCGTCATGAATAAACCTTCTCTGCTCCGCTTCGGTCCCACGGTGAGAGAGGGGGGGCGGCTTTTTATCAATGCCTCCTTGATCGAAAAGGAGTGGGAGGATCGCCCGGGGGTGAAAACCCTTTGGATCCCCACCATTGATTTGGCGGCCAAAGCCGGGGACCATCGGTTGGCCAATATGGCCATGCTCGGGGCCTTGATCGAGGAGACCCAGGTCCTGCCTATGGAGGCGGTGGTCAAGGCCCTTAAGAGGGCCCTGGACAAGCGCTACCATAACATGATCCCTCTCAACGCCGCCGCCCTGGAGGAAGGGGCCCGCTTCATTCGGGAAGGGCGTGCATCATTGTGATCGCACCTTCAGGCTGCGCAGGCGATTGATCGCCCCGGCCAGTTCAAAGATCCGAGGACGGGTCAGATTTCCGACCTTATAGGGCATAAGGACATCCAGCCCCTTTTCCTCGATTTCGGCCAAGGCCTTTTCCAGTCCTTCCCGGAGACCTTTGGAGTCCTCCAAGAACTTCTCCGCATAAAGGTGGATCAGGCGGCCGATGGCCCGGGTCTGACCGGTCTCCACCAGTTGTTCCAAATAGGACAGGTCGACGAAGTGGTCTCCATAGGCCAGGGTCTCCCGCCCCTTGGCCTCGATGCGCACCTCCCGCGAACCCCGGCTGGGGTTGAGGCTCTCCTTTTTGGGTAGGCGGTCAAGGACTTCCCCGAAATGATCCCCTCCTTCGGGCAGGCGGTGGACCGGAAACTGTTCGGCGATCTTCCGGGCCTGGTCGGTGACACAGAAGGGGCGGTAGTTGTTCATCCAGATCACCGTGTCGGCCTCCTCGAAGTAGTCCCCCGATCCGCCCATGACCAAAACGGTGGATACCCCCAAATCCCGATGGAGCTGACGGACCTTGTCCACGAAGGGAGTGATCGGCTCGTGGGCCTTCTGCACCAATTCCTGCATGCGCCGGTCGCGGATCATGAAGTTGGTGGCCGAAGTGTCTTCGTCGATGAGCAAGACCTTGGCCCCCATTTCCAAGGCCTCCATGATGTTGGCCGCCTGGGAGGTGCTGCCGCTGGCGTTTTCCGTGCTGAAGCGGACCGTGTCCTTGAGCAAGGGCAGGGTGCGGATGAAAGGGCTGATGTTCACCTTTTCCACGGAGCGGCCGTCTTCGGCCCGGATCTTGACCGCCGTGGCCTCGGTGACCACATATTCCCGGCCGTCTCCGGGGATGTGACTGTAGACCCCCAATTCCAGGGCCCGCAGGAGGGTGGATTTTCCATGAAATCCCCCACCGACGATCAAGGTCACCCCTTGGGGGAGGCCCAGACCGTTGATCAAGCCTTTATGAGGCAGATGGAAAGAGACGGCGAGTTCTTGTGGGGGATAAAAGGGGACGGTCCCTACCTGTAAGGGTTTGGAGCTGATCCCGCTTTCCCGCGGCAGGACCGCCCCTTCGGCGATAAAGGCCACCAAGTCCCTTTCGGGCAGGCGGCTGCGCAGCCATTCCTGGTCCTCGTAGGCGTCGACGAAGTGTTTGACGGCAAGCCCCATCTGGGGGATCTGCAGGACCCCTCGTTGGACGACCTTGGGCAGGTCGTCAAAGAAAATGGAGACGGCCTCCATTCCCTGGATGGTCCGGCCGGCGGCCGGTAAGCCTACGGTCAGCCGCAGTTCCAGGACGTCCCGGTCAATGACCACGGCCGTCCGTTCCAAGATTTCCGGTCCGAAGGGTTCTAAAGACAGGCCTCCGCTCCTCCCTTGACCGCGATGTTTGGAAGGGAGGTCGAGGAGGGCCTGGTGGATTTGACGGCCGATAAAATCGCAAAAGGCGATGCGGCGGGTCTTGTTCTCCCAGAGGTCGGAAAGGACCTTCCATTTTTTTAGGGAAAAGGCCACCCGCATCCTCGAAGGCGGGGCGAAGGGGTCGGGCTGGACCCGATCAATGAAGAGTTCGTATTGGGGGAAGAGGTAGTGCCCTTCGATATCCTGGTAGGCCTTGTAGCCTTTGTCGTGAATGCGGAAGAGGGTCTTTTTCAAATCGTCGGCCGGTTTCATCGGTCTTTCCTTTCTGGTTTCTCCAAAGCTCCCTTAATGTTGAGACGCAAGGGTCATTAAAAAATATTTGTGCTGGATGGGTGTGGTGAGTTGCCCTACCAACGACAACGGGGTACAGGTTCCTTTATCGTCTTAACCCTGTCGGATAACGGGTTCTTTTACAATACTTTTTTATTCCGCCTATTTCAAATTTTTTGTTCCCCGGATGGCCTTTGCCGCTTATTTTTTCCTTGAAAAGAGAAGTTCGGGGTCGTATATTGTTCAGGAAAAGGCTGCAAGGGGTGCCGTTAACGCGGCTGAGAAAAGACCCTCAGAACCTGATCCGGATAATACCGGCGGAGGGATGCGGCTTCAGGAAAAGGATGGACTAGGCCGTCTTCTCCTCCAGGGAAGACGGCTTTTTTTGTCCGTCCCCAGAGGGAGCCATCCACACTTAGAAGGAGGAGAAACATCATGAAATTGGAAGAAACGACCATTTCCCGTTTGATCGTGCAGTCGTATTCGGAAAAACTTTTGGGACTGTTGGAGGTGGATGTGGCTATGGTCGGGGCCGGGCCGGCCAATCTGACGGCCGGTTATTATTTGGGCCGGGCCGGACTCCGGGCCGTGCTTTTTGAATCCAAGCTCGCCCCCGGCGGGGGCATGTGGGGCGGGGGGATGCTCTTTAACGAGGCCGTCCTCCAAGAAGAGGCCGCCGCCGTGGCCGAAGAAATGGGCGTTTCCCTAACGTCCCGGGGAGGCGGGTATTATACCTTCGATACGGTGGAAGGGGCCGCCTGCTTGACCTGCCGCTGTATCCAGGCCGGAAGCCGGATCCTGAACGGGATCAAGGTGGAGGATGTCTGTTTCCAGGAAGAGGACGGGCCGACAAGGGTGAGCGGATTGGTGATCAACTGGTCACCGGTGAAGGCCATCGATCTCCATGTGGATCCCATAGCCGTCCGGGCCGCCTATGTCATTGACGGCACCGGTCATCCGGCGGAAATCGCCACCCTCCTCACCCGGAAGTTGGGGGTGCGTCTGAACACTCCCACCGGCCAGGTAGTGGGGGAGCGGCCTCTTCAGGCCGACGAGGGGGAGGTCTTTACCGTGGCCCATACGAGCGAGGTCTATCCCGGGTTGTGGGTGGTCGGTATGGCGGCCAACAACGCCTACGGCGGCCCGCGCATGGGACCCATCTTCGGGGGAATGCTCCTTTCCGGGAAAAAGGCGGCGGAAGGGATCATCGCCGCCCTGGGGAAAAAGGGATAAAGGAATCGCTTCGGGACCGTCGAAGGCGGGCGGTGGCCGAGGATTAGAGGGCTGAAATTATTTGTTCGGTCAATAAATTTTATTATAATTATTCATTGGACAAATGGTCGCCTCTTTACTAATACTGCCCCATGGAACGCATCGCCGCCATTGATATCGGTTCCAACACCCTCCGGTTGCTCATCGCCGAGAAAAATAGGGATTCGTTCCGTTCCCTCCTTCGGGATCGGGCGATAGTCCGCCTGGGGCGTGGCTTTTATCCCCATCTTCTCCTGACCCCTCCAGCTGTTGAACAGGCCTTGAAGGTCCTTCTCCGCTTCCGGGAATTGTCGGATCAGGAAGGGGCGGGGGAAATCCGCGCCGTGGCCACCGGTGTTTTAAGAGAGGCCAAAAACGGCGGGCCTTTTTTGAAGAAGGTCAAGGAGACCACGGGGATCGCCGTTCGGGTGATCAGCGGAAGGGAGGAGGCCCAATGGACCGCCGCCGGGATCCTTTCCGTCTTTCCCGAAGCCGATCAAGGGGCCGTCCTTTTCGATATCGGGGGTGGGAGCACCGAGTTCGTCCGTTATCACCGGAAGGTGTTGGAGGAGATCGTCAGCCTCCCCTTGGGGGTGGTGGCCCTCACGGAGAGGTTCCTTGCCCATGATCCCCCCACAGACGAGGAGGTCGAGCGCCTTAGGGAACATTGCCGCATTATTTTGAGGAAAAATTTGGTCCATCATGATACACTTATTCGATTGATCGGAACGGCCGGAACGGCCACCACCCTGGCTGCCGTCTACAAGGGCCTTAAGGAATACCGGCCGGAGGTCATCAACGGAACGGCCCTCAGCCGGGACTGGCTGGACGCCTTAATCGGCCGACTTATTTCCCAAAAGATCCAAGAAAGAGCCACGTGGAAAGGTCTGGAGCCGGGGCGGGCCGACATCATCGTGGCCGGCAGCCTTCTGGTCAGGGAAGTTATGGATTTCTTTAAGCAAGAGACCTTGGAAATCAGCGACGCCGGCTTGTTGGAAGGGGTGATCTTGAAAAGGGAGTGGGGGTAGCCGAGGCCCAAGGGTGTTTTAGGGGTCCGGCCGTAAGCCGAGGTAACGGCCTTTTCGTTGTTTCTCAGGAAATCCAAAACCTAAAGAAAGGAGTTACGATATGCCGTCGGTCTCCCAGGTTATTCGGGATGGATTGACTTTCGATGACCTGCTCTTGGAGCCGGCCTATTCCAAGGTCCTGCCCAAGGAAGTGGATGTGCGCACCCGCTTGACCCGAACCATTCCCCTGAACATCCCCATCCTCAGCGCGGCCATGGATACGGTCACCGAGTCTCAGACGGCCATCAGCATGGCCCGACAGGGTGGGATCGGGATCATCCACAAGAATATGGATATCCAAAGCCAGGCCACAGAGGTGGAAAAGGTCAAAAAGTCGGAAAGCGGCATGATTGTGGACCCCATCACCATGTCTCCGGATCAGCGGGTCCATGAGGTCCTGGCCATTATGGAAAAATACCATATTTCCGGGGTACCCATCGTCGAGGGCAGGAAATTGGTCGGGATTGTCACCAACCGGGACCTGCGTTTCGAAACGGATTTGAACAAAAAGGTCTCTGAGGTCATGACCAAGGAACGGCTGGTGACCGCTCCGCCGGGGATCACCCTGGAGGAGTCCAAGGCCCTCCTGCACAAAAACCGGATCGAAAAGCTCCTGGTCGTGGACCGGCAAGGGAACCTGGTGGGCTTGATCACCATTAAAGATATCGAAAAGATCAAGAAATATCCTTTGGCCGCCAAGGACCATTTGGGCCGCTTGCGGGTCGGTGCCGCCGTCGGGGTGGGGCCGAATCGGATGGAGCACATCGAGGCCTTGCTGAAGGCGGAAGTGGATGTCATCGTGTTCGATGTGGCCCACGGCCACAGTAAGAACGTGATCGAGGCCGTGCGGGAGACCAAACGGAAATATCCGGACCTGCAGATCATTGCCGGAAATGTGGCCACCGCCGAAGGGACGGAAGCCCTGATCAAGGCCGGGGCCGACGGGGTCAAGATCGGCATCGGTCCCGGGTCCATCTGCACTACCCGGGTGGTGGCCGGCGTCGGCGTCCCTCAGATGACGGCCATCATGGATTGCGCCCGGGTGGCCAAGAAATATGACATCCCCCTCATCGCCGACGGGGGGATCAAATATTCCGGGGACATCACCAAGGCCCTGGCCGCCGGGGCCGAGACGGTCATGATCGGCAGCCTCTTCGCCGGGACCGAGGAAAGTCCCGGAGAGACCGTCCTGTACCAAGGGCGGACCTACAAGGTCTACCGGGGTATGGGGTCCATTGAGGCCATGAAGCAAGGCAGCAGCGACCGTTACGGACAGGACGATTATGAGACGGATTCCAAATTCGTCCCGGAGGGTATCGTCGGCCGGGTGCCTTACCGCGGCCCCCTGGCCGATACGATCTACCAACTGGTGGGGGGATTGAAGGCCGGTATGGGCTATGCCGGATGCCGGAATCTGCAGGAGCTCCGCAGCCGGGCCCGTTTTATCCGTATTACCCAGGCGGGATTGAGGGAATCCCATGTCCACGACGTGATCATCACCAAAGAGGCGCCGAATTACCGGTTGGAATGAGAAAAAGATTCGGAGTTCGAAATACAGGATAAAGGATCGAGGATCGAGCATCCAGCATCCAGTATCCAGCATCCAGTATCATGCGTTCGGAGTTCAGAGAAAACCCAATGAACCCAAGCAACCTAAGTAACCCAAACTAACGATGGATATACACAGCCAGAAAGTGCTCATCCTCGATTTTGGATCCCAGACCACCCAGCTGATCGCCCGCCGGGTGCGGGAGGCCCGCATATATTGCGAGATCCATCCCTTTAACTGGCCCTTGGAAAAGATCCGGGCCTTTGCCCCCGGTGGGATCATCCTTTCCGGAAGCCCGGCCAGCGTTTACGACCCCGGGGCACCGCAAGCGGACCCGGCGCTCCTGGAGTTGGGGGTTCCGGTTTTGGGCATCTGCTACGGTATGCAGTGGATCACCCAGGTCGGTAAAGGACGGGTGGCTCGTTCCGGAAAGAGGGAATTCGGTCGCATGGAACTTGAGGTCCTCGACGACAGGGACCTGTTGACCGGCCTGGGACGTTCACCCCGGTCTCGGATCGTCTGGATGAGTCACGGCGACCGCATCGAGCGCCTGCCCAAAGGGTTTCGGGCCATCGCCAAAAGTCCCCATGCGCCGGTGGCGGCCATGGCCCACGATGAAAAAAAGATCTTCGGCGTCCAGTTTCATCCCGAGGTGGTTCATACCGTTATGGGGAAAAGGATACTGAAGAATTTCCTTTTCAAGATCTGTCGGTTGAAACCGTCATGGACGCCCGGTTCCTTCATCCAGGAGACCCTTTCCCGTTTGCAGGAAGAGATCGGCCGGGAAAAGGTGATCTGCGCCCTTTCCGGCGGAGTGGACTCTGCGGTGACGGCCGTGCTCCTGCATCGGGCCATAGGCCGGCAACTGACCTGTATCTTTGTCAACAACGGGGTGTTGCGCAGGGGCGAGGCCGAAGGGGTGATCTCCCTCTTCCGGGGGCGTTTCCGCATCCCTCTGGTTTATGTGGATGCGACCCGCGCCTTCCTTCAAGCCCTTAAAGGGGTTACCGATCCGGAAAAAAAAAGGACGGTCATCGGCCACGAATTCATTCGCATCTTTGAGGCCGAGGCGGCCAAGATCGGGCCGATCCGGTATCTGGCCCAAGGGACCCTTTACCCGGATGTAATCGAATCGGTTTCCTTCAAAGGGCCGTCGGCGGTGATCAAAACCCATCACAATGTGGGCGGTCTGCCCTCGAAGATGAGGTTGAAGCTGATCGAGCCTTTACGGGAATTGTTTAAGGACGAGGTCCGCGAGGTGGGCCGGTTGTTGGGCTTGCCCGAGGAGATCATCGGCCGGCAGCCCTTCCCCGGACCAGGATTGGCCGTGCGGATCATCGGTGAGGTCACCGAAAAGCGGCTGAAGATCCTCAGAGAGGCCGATGACATCGTCCAGGAAGAGATGCGTCGAAGCGGCCTTTATGGTAAGGTCTGGCAATCCTTCGCCGTGCTCTTGCCGATCAAGACCGTCGGGGTCATGGGCGACGAAAGGACCTACGAACATGTGATCGCCCTGCGCATCGTGGACAGTCAGGACGCCATGACCGCCGATTGGAGTCGGATCCCTTACCCCCTTTTGGGCCGCATGTCCAATCGAATCATCAATGAGGTGCGGGGGGTGAATCGGGTCGTCTATGACATCTCCTCCAAACCCCCCAGCACCATCGAATGGGAATGAACGACGAACGAAAAACCGTGAAGCGTATCTCGTCCTGGGTTACTTGGGTTATTGGGTTGCTTGGGTTTTCTCTGAACTCTGAACTCTGAACTCCGAACTCATGATACTGGATACTGGATACTGGATACTGGATGCTCGATCCTCGATCCTTTATCCTGTATTTCGAACTCTGAACTCTGAACTTTACAGGTCGAACCCCTCTTTTTCCTGAAACCTTTAACCGGTAGCCGAGTTTTGCTTATGTCCCACACCCCTTTCACCCATCTCCATCTGCACACCCAATACAGTCTCTTGGACGGGGAGATCCGCCTCAAGGATCTCTTCGACAAGGCCAAGGCCTTTCAACTGCCGGCCCTGGCCATGACCGATCATGGCAACCTTTTCGGCACGGTGGAATTTTATAAACAGGCCCGACAAAACGGGATCAAACCCATCATCGGTTGTGAGGTCTATGTCGCCCCGGAAAGTCGTTTTCAAAAAGAATCCCAACCCCATCAGGAAAACGCCTTCCACCTGGTCCTCTTGTGTGAGGACGAAAAGGGCTATCGCAATCTGGTTCGGCTGGTGACCTTGGCCTACTTCGAGGGATTTTATTACAAACCGAGAATCGACCGAGAGCTGCTCAAAAAGCACCACCAAGGGCTCATCGCCATGAGCGCCTGCCTGCACGGTGAGATCCCTTATTTCCTGTTGAAAGGGGAGGTCGAACGGGCCATGGCCGTGGCCCGGGAGCTGGCCGAGATCTTTGAAGACCGCTTCTATCTGGAACTCCAAAAAAACGGCATCCCGGAGCAGGAGATGGTCAATAAAGGGCTCATCGAAATACACCGGGAACTCCGGATCCCTTTGGTGGCCACCAACGATTGTCATTACCTCAATCGGGAAGACGCCCGGGCCCACGATGTGCTCCTTTGCATCCAAACCGGAAAGACGGTCAAGGACCCCAACCGACTCAAGTTTTCCACCGATGAACTGTATGTGAAATCGCCGGAGGAGATGGCCGAACTTTTCGCCGACCAGCCTGAGGCCGTGGCCAACACCTTGAAGATCGCCGAGCGATGCAACTTGGAGCTTTCTTTCGGTCAAACCTATCTGCCCCGCTATTCCCCCCCGGACGGCGAGACCATGGACGGCTACCTGCGGAAAGAGGCCCGGGCCGGCCTGGAGAAGCGTCTGGCCGCGATGGAGGAAATGGACCCCGCCTTTCCGCCGTCCCGGCGCGACCGCTATTGGGAACGCCTGGAAAAGGAACTGGAGGTGATCACCTCCACGGGCTTTTCAGGATATTTTTTAGTCGTGGCCGATTATGTCCGCTTCGCCAAGGGCAAGGGAATCGCCGTGGGACCGGGACGGGGTTCCGGGGCCGGGAGTCTGGTGGCCTACGCCTTGGAGATCACCGATGTCGATCCGCTGGCCTACGGGCTGATTTTTGAACGCTTCCTCAATGTGGAACGGAAGGAGCTGCCCGACATCGATGTGGACTTCTGCGTGGAACGCCGGGACGAGGTGTTGAAATACATCGTCGAAAAATACGGCCAGGACCATGTGGCCCAAATCATCACCTTTGGGAAGATGCAGGCCCGGGCGGTCATCCGGGATGTGGGTCGGGCTTTGGAAATCCCCTATGGTGAAGTGGACAAGATCGCCAAACTGGTCCCCTCGGTGTTGAACATCACCTTGAGCGAAGCCTTGGAGATGGAGCCGCGCCTGAAGGAATTGAAGGAAACCAACCCCACCGTCCAAGAACTGTGGACCATCGCCGAGGCCTTGGAAGGATTGCCCCGTCACGCCTCCACCCATGCCGCCGGGGTGATTATCGCCCCCCATCCGATCCACGAAACGGTTCCCCTCTACAAAGGACCCAAAGGAGAAATTCTCACCCAATTTGAGATGAAATCGGTCCAGGATATGGGCCTGATCAAGTTCGATCTCCTGGGCCTGAACAACTTGACCATCATTCAATACGCGCTGCAGAAGATCGAGGAGACCCGCGGCATCCGTCTCGATTTGTCCCGTCTCAGCCTCGACGACCCGGCCACCTACGAATTGCTGGCCCGGGGGGACACCACCGGTGTATTCCAGTTGGAAAGCGCGGGCATGAAAAAACTGCTCATTGACAGCCGCCCCCGGAACTTCGAAGACCTGATCGCCCTCAACGCCCTCTATCGCCCCGGCCCGTTGAACAGCGGAATGGTGAACGACTATATCCGGCGGAAGCACGGCGAAGTGCCGGTGGAATATCCCCATCCCCTTTTGGAAGAGATCCTCAAGGAGACCATGGGGATCATCGTCTATCAGGAGCAGGTCATGCAGATCGCCGCCCTTTTGGCCGATTACACCATGGGCGAGGCCGACACCTTGCGCAAAGCCATGGGGAAAAAGATCCCTGAAGTCATGGCCAAGCAGCGGAGTCGCTTTTTGGAAGGGGCCAAGAAAAAAAACATCGATCCCCAAAAGGCCGAAGACATCTTCGACAAGATGGAAAAATTCGGGGGTTACGGGTTCAATAAATCCCACAGCACCGCCTACGCCTTGATCAGTTATCGGACCGCCTACTTGAAAGCCCACTATCCCTTGGAATTCATGGTTGCCTTGATGACCAGCAAGATGGGCGATTCGGCGGAAATCACCAAGTGTATCACCGAGTGCCGGGAAAAAGGGATTGTCGTCCTGCCTCCGGATGTGAATTTGAGCGACTTGGACTTTACCATCGTCGAGGACAAGATTCGCTTCGGATTGGCGGCGGTGAAGAATGTGGGGACGGCCGCCATCGAGTCGATCATCGAGGCCCGCAACCAGGGGGGGCCCTTCAGGTCCTTGATCGATTTCTGCCTTCGGGTGGATCTGCGACGGGTAAACCGCCGGGTGATCGAAAGCCTGATCAAGTGCGGCGCCTTCGATTCTCTGGGTATGGCCCGGGCCCGATTGATGGCCTTTTTGTCGGAGGCCTTGGAAATAGGACAGCGGAGTCAGAAAGAACGGGAGGAAAACCAGTTCAGCCTTTTTGATCTGGCCGGCGCAGGGGAACTGAGTCCGCCGGAGGTGACGCCCCCGCCGGTGGAGGAATGGAAAGAAGGTCAAAAATTGGCCTATGAAAAGGAAATCCTCGGTTTTTACATCACCGGCCATCCCCTGACCCGCTACGAGGAAACCCTACAAGACCTGAAGGTGGTGGAAATCCAGGACCTGTCCGAAATGGAGGAGAAGACCGAAGTCCGTTTGGCCGGTCTTGCGACGGGGCTGAAGGAGACCCTCAGCAAAAAAGGGGAACGGATGGCCTTCGTCAACCTGGAGGACCTCAGCGGGATCTGCGAAGTCGTCGTCTTTCCCACCGTTTTCAAGCAATGCGAGGGACACCTCAAAAGTGAACAGCCGTTGTGGATCTTCGGAAAGGTCGGCAAGGATGAAAAAGGGATAAAAGTGCTCGCCGAAGAAATCCTTCCCCTGGCCGAAGTGGAGGAAAAGAGGGCGCGTCAGGCCCTGCTGAAGATCAAGGTCGGCGACCTTTCCCGACCGCAAATGATGGAATTAAAGGAGGTCCTGACCTCACACCCCGGCCCTTGTCCGGTGCGCATCGTAGCCTCCCTCCCCGATGAAAGCCAGGTCTTACTGGACTTGCCCGAGTCCCTGACCGTTAATCCCTCCTACCGTTTGCGCCGGGAGATCAAGGGCTTCCCTGGTCGTCCGGAACTCGAGGTGATTTTTGCCGATCCGCCCAGGAGGGAGGGCAACGGGGAGCAGCGGCGACGGCTGAAAAACAACGGAAGAGGGGGGAGGTAGACCTTGGGGAGGGCCTTTGGGTTTTTTCTCTCGCCTTTATGAGGATCGGGAAAGGGGGGGGAGGCCATAGAGCGTTTTTATCGCAGCCGCGTCCGGTCCGGTCGTTGGGTTTCTTTCACCGTTCAGGTCAAAGAAACCGATCTCTGGGTCAGGGCCAAAAAAGACCTTTCCCGAAAGATATATGATCGGGTCTATCAGCATCGTTATGCCCTGGAGACCTATCTCCTTCATCATCCGCCCTTCGGGAAGGCCTTGACCCCTTTGAAACCCGACCCGACGGCGCCCCCTGTGGTCCAGGCCATGCTCAAGGCCGCCGCTGCGGCCGGCGTGGGCCCCATGGCCGCCGTAGCCGGGGCTATCGCCGAAGCGGTCGGCCTGGATCTCCTGGAAGAAGCGAAGGAGATTATCATAGAAAACGGAGGCGATCTTTTCCTGGCCGTCCAAGAATCGGTTACGATAGGGATATATGCCGGCCCTTCGCCGTTAAGCGACAAGGTGGGAATACGGCTTCCCCCGGCCCAGTCCCCCCGAGGGGTATGCACCTCTTCGGGAACGGTGGGTCATTCTTTGAGTTTCGGCCGGGCCGACGCCGTAACCGTCCTCTCCCCATCGGCCGCCCTTTCCGATGCCCTGGCCACCGCGGCCGGGAACCGGGTCAAAAACCCAAAAGACATTCCTTTTGCCCTTGAATGGCTGCAAAAGATACCGGAGGTGCAGGGGGCCGTAATCATCGTCGGCGATCAAATGGGGGTCTGGGGGGAGATGGAAGTGGTGGCCCTTTGAATTAAGGGTCCGGTTCAGTGTTCGGCCTCTACAATTCAAGAGAAGAAAATTTTGAACTTCCAACAGAGGATGAAGGAAATGAAAATCAAGAAGACGGCTTTCTCGTTTTTGGCCTGTATCTTTTTCGTCGCCCTTTGGGGCTGCGGTACCCTTCCGCCGCCGACCAAGGAAAAAAAGGAGGGGCCGAAAGTGGCCTTGGTCTTGGGAGGCGGGGCGGCCCGGGGTTTCGCCCATGTGGGGGTGATCCGGGTCCTGGAACAAGAAAAGATACCTATTCATATGATCGTCGGGACCAGCGTCGGGAGCCTGATCGGGGCCTTGTATGCCGCTGATCCCAACAGCCTGAATCTGGAATGGCTGGCCTTCTCCATCGAAAAGGAAGACATCTTCGATTACACCGTCCTTTCAGCCAAGATGGGTCCGGTAAGCGGGGAGCGTCTGGAAAAATTCGTCCAGACCAAGGTCAAGGCCAAGACCTTCGAGCAAATGAAGATCCCTTTTTACGCCGTAACCACCGATTTAAATACGGGCAACACCTGGGTCTTTGAGAAAGGCTCGCTGGCCAAGGCCGTTCGGGCCAGCTGTTCCATACCCGGTATCTTTCACCCGGTGGAACTGGGGGGCAGGCTTTATGTAGACGGCGGGGTGACCAATAATCTGCCGGTGGATGTGGCCCGGGCCAAGGGGGCCGACATCGTCATCGCCGTGAGCATCTCCAAAAACATCCAAAATCCTCAGATCTCCACCCTGGTGGATGTCATCCTCCAGTCGATCGCCATCATGGGCCGGGAACTGGTTCTTTATAAGTCCCGGGGTTACGATGTCCTGATCGAGCCCAATGTGGGGGATGTGGGCCTGACCGATTTCACCCAAAAGAAACGGCTGATGGAGGCCGGCATGCAGGCGACCAAGCAGGCTCTGCCGAAAATCAAGAAACTGCTGGAAGAGAAATCGTAGCCCGCCGGAGCCGAGAGCGATGAAGGACTTCTGGATTCGACATTCACTGCACCTCTGGATCGGCTTGGGGTTGCTGGCCTTTTTTCAGACCGCCTTGTTTCAAGGGATCGGGCCGATCCCCACCTATTTTTATTCCTTTATCTGGTGGTCCTACATCCTAACCGTGGACGGGCTGGTCCTGCGGCTGCGCGGTGAGTCCCTGCTGATCAATCGCCCTCGTTTGTTTTCCGCCCTGATTCCCTGGTCGGTGACCCTCTGGCTGGTCTTCGAGGCCTTCAACCTGGTCTTGAAGAACTGGCATTATGTGGGACTCCCCAAAGAGATGGTTTTCCGTTGGCCCGGTTATTTCGTGGCTTACGGCACGGTCATGCCGGCGATCTGGGAGACGAAGGATTTACTTTCCGCCCTGGGTCTTTTTGAAAAAGAAGGGGGGAAGAAATGGCCGGTGAGCCGGAGCTTATATCGGCCCCTGATCATCGCCGGGGTCTTGTGTCTATTGCTTCCCTTGATGGTGCCGGAAATTTTTTTTCCCTTGGTCTGGCTGGGTTTTGTTTTTCTTCTGGAACCGTTCAATCACAGAACCGGCCGCCCCTCCCTCCTGAGGGATCTCGAACAGGGCAAACCCGGCAATCTCTACCGGCTTCTGCTCTCGGGAATGATCTTGGGCCTCTTGTGGGAGTTCTGGAATTTTTGGGCGAAGGCCAAGTGGATGTATACGGTTCCTTGGGTAGGAGAGGTCAAGCTTTTTGAGATGCCCGTCCTCGGTTTCTTCGGTTTCCCACCTTTCGCCGTAGAATGTTTCGTCATGATCCAATTCCTGGGGATTGGACGGCCCAGGCCTTCAGGGAAGGGACTGGGGTGGCGGGCCATTCCCCTGGCCTTTTTATTTTTCGGGGTCATGTTCAGCGCCATAGACAGGTATACCGTCCGCTCCTTTGCCCCATGAATGGGAATTCGACGATGGGAACGAATACCCCTAAACCAACACGGGGGAAATGGGCCACGGTCCTTTTCATCAGCCTGGGGTGCGCCAAGAATCAGGTGGACAGTGAAATCATGCTCCATCGGTTGAGGGAAGAGGGTTTTCACCTGACCGACCGACCGGAAGAAGCCGAAACGGTGGTCGTTAATACTTGCAGCTTCATCGAATCCGCGGTGCAGGAAAGCATCGAGACCATCCTGGAAGCGGCCCGCCTGAAGGAAGAAGGGCGCTGTCGGGCCTTGGTGGTTACCGGCTGCTTTCCCCAACGGTACGGACGCGCCTTGATCCGCCGCCTGCCGGAAGTGGACCTTTTTTTAGGGACGGAAGCCTTCGGGGGGTTGGTCGAATACCTCAAGGCCCTTTTGAGCGGTGGAAAGACCCCGAAAATGGTCCTGAAGCCTGAGGTCGGCCTTTGGGATCAGGTTCAAAGGCGTTTTTTATTCAGCACGCCGGGCACGGCCTACCTCAAGATCGCCGAAGGCTGTTCCAATCATTGCAGTTACTGCACCATACCTGCCATTCGAGGAAGGCTGCGCAGTCGGCCCCTGGAGGTTTTGCTGGCCGAATCCCGGATGCTGGCCGAAGAGGGCGTGAAAGAGTTGATCTTGCTCGCCCAAGATACCACGGCTTATGGAATGGATTTGGGGGGTAAGCCTTCTTTAATGGACCTGTTACCGAGGGTCTCCGCCGTGGCAGGGTTGGAATGGATCCGTCTCCTTTACCTGAGGCCGGAGAGGATATCCGAGGATTTATTGAAAATGATGGCCGAGGACGAACGGATCTGCCCTTATTTCGACCTTCCTCTGCAACATGTCAACAGGCGCATCCTTCAGGCCATGCATCGCTTTTACGATCGTGCCTGGGTGTCGAAGTTGATTGATACCATCAGGATGACCGTGCCCCAAGCCGTCCTCAGAACGACGATGATCATCGGTTTCCCCGGAGAGGGGGAAGGGGAATTTAAAGAGCTTTTGGATTTCATCTCCGAAAAGGAATTCGATCATCTGGGGGCCTTCTTGTATTCCCCGGAAGAAGGGACCCCGGCCGCCGCCTTGCCCAACCGGGTCCCCGAGGAAATCGGCCGAGAACGTTTAGAGACGCTCATGGAGCGGCAAAGGGAGATCTCGGCCCGGAAAAATCGGGAGCGGATCGGGACGGTGGAACCGGTCCTGGTTTCCGGTACCAGCCCAGAGTCGGAATGGTTGATCCAGGGCCGGACCCGTTTTCAGGCCCCCGATGTGGACGGCGTGGTCTATATCACCGACGGTGAGCCGCGCATCGGGGAGATCGTCTCGGTTGAGATCACCCAGGCCCATGATTACGATCTGGTGGGAAAGGTGGTGGCATGACCTCGTCCCGATCCGGAGCGGCTTAGAGAAGGACCTCGCTCTCTCCCTTTTGACCTCCTTCAAGACAAAAAATACGGGGCCGCCTTTCTATCCCCCCTTGATTTTGAAGTTTTCCGGTTATGATCGACCTTTCTTCCTTTTACTTTCTCCACCCCAACGCAGGACCAGATTGGATATCGGGCAGGCTCGGCCTCGGCCCATCCCACTGGTCCAGGCCAGCCCTAACAAGCCTAACGTCATTAAAAAAGGAATCGCCGGTTCGGGAACGGATTCGGTCGCGAAAAGGTCTAAGGCCCTTTGGGCCATGATCTGATGGCCGATTGAGGAAGGGTGGAAACCGTCATTCCAGAAGAGCTCCTCCCAGGCTGGGCTTCCGGGCGTAAACTCTTGAAAGAGACCATAGACATCGAAGGGGTACAAACGAAGGGAAGGATAAAGCCCCAAGGCGTTGGCCAGGATGGTCTGCAATGCGGCGTTAAATTCCGCTGTCCAGGCCGAAGCCTCGTCCCGACTATCTTGGTCAAGATAATAAAAATACTCGGGGGTTGAGGCGATATCCGGTAGATTGGCTACGAGAATATGTTTAGCTCCGGCGCCGGCCAGCATCCCCAGGGCCGTCCCGATATTTTGGGCGGCGTCGGCCGCCGTCTTCCCCGGTATGGGGTAAAGAAAATCAACCGCCCCGGCCCAGACCGTAAACAGGGTGGTATTCATATCCAAACTAAGCAAAAAAGGGTCGTATTGCGGGTTGGTGGAATCAGTAAGCAGAGAAACTTGGGATAATAGACCGGTATAGGGGAGTTGGGAGGCTATGACCGCCAACTCCGGATGGTTGGGATAGGCATCCACTATGGCCTGAATGAGGGGTCCATAAGTCGTGGCTATGGGGTTGCCCGCTCCACTGGAGGCCCCGGCAAAGGCGGCGTCATATAACCCACTTCCCATGGCCCCAGCCAGGTATTCCACCCAGACCAGCCCATCGGTAACATGCATGATCCCGTAAGGATCGGTGGCCGTGGGGTGGTTGTCCAGACCCAAGTCATACAAAAATCCGGATAATATGGTTGAACCGTTGTCGGAAAGGCTATCGCCGAAAGAGACAATGTGTGAAAATCCAGCCCCAAAGGCCGATAACGAAATGAAAAAAGTGAAAATGACCCAGACGACCATCCCTACCCTGAAAGATTGCTTTTTCATCTTCCACCTCCCTCTCCACCTATCCTAATTGTAAGGGGATAGGATAGTCTGCCATGTCCGACCAATTACCAGAAAACCCGACTTGAATTTTTTCCCTCCATAGTAAAATTTTATGCATTAAGAATGCCAAAAAAATATTTTATTGTTGTTTCAATTATTTGTAATTTTATGGCCCGTATCAAGGCACAAAGAAAATGTAAACAAAACCGACAAAAATTCGACCGAGGCAGGGATTTTTCCTATTTATTTGTGTATTATCAATGGGTTTTCCAAAAAAAGGCCGATTGTAAAGAAAACCTACATCTTATCCAAAGAAGGTCGTCTTTTGATCAAAATCTTTATCGGTTTTCGCTAAAATCGGTATAAAACGGCAAGGAATTCGGCCGGTATCCTCTTTTTAAGGCGGCCGAGGCCGAACCGCCTTCTTCTTTTTTTGGCCACCCCCCTATTTCGCTCCTTGTGGCCCGATCAATTTCTCTTTGACTTCTCATCAAAAAATATTATAATGATTTGATTAAAAAAAAAGGCCTTTTCCCCCAAAATTTTACTGAAAACGGCGGCGAAACCGCCCTATTTTTTTAGGGGGAAAAGTTGACAACCCCTCGAAAATCCGGATGTTCTCCGTATTTCTCAAGGGCGTAGCGATCGAAGATAAAGGAGGAATACAAGTAATGGCCAGTCAGTGGGTGGATCTAAGAGATCTGAAATTTGTTTTGCATGAGGTGTTTCAATTAGAACAGCATATGCTGGGCAAAGGACCTTTCGCCGATTACGATCTGGAAACCGTCAATATGGTTTTGGATTCGGCCGCCAAACTGGCGGAAAACGAAATCGCCCCTACCTATCCCGATGAGTCCCACGGCAAACCGGTGGAGGCCGTTTTCGAGGGGGGCAAAGTACGGGTCCCTCAAGAGTATCACCGTTTATGGAAGTTGTATTGTGAAGGGGGATGGATGACCGTCTCCGACAGTCCAGAATGGGGCGGTCAAGGGTTCCCGGAAATTATCGCCGCCGCCGCCAACTCCATGATGTTGGGATGTAATCAGGCCTTTATGATGTATACCGGCTTGACCCACGGGGCGGCCAAACTGGTGGAAAAATTCTGTTCGGAAGAGTTGAAGGCCGTTTTTCTGCCCAAGATGTTCTCGGGACAGTGGGCCGGGACCATGTGTCTCACCGAACCTTGTTGCGGTTCCGATCTCGGGCCTTTGAAGACCACGGCCCGAAGGAATCCGGACGGCACCTTTTCCATCAAGGGAACGAAGTGTTTCATCTCCGCCGGCGATCACGATCTGACGGAAAACATCATCCATCCGGTTTTGGCCCGGATCGAAGGGGATCCCATCGGGACCAAAGGCCTTTCCATCTTTTTGGTCCCCAAATACCGGGTCAATCCCGACGGCAGTATCGGTGCCTTCAACGATGTGGTCACCGGCGGCATTGAACGAAAAATGGGGATCCACGGGAACGCCACCTGTACCCTCAACTTCGGCGACAATGACCAGTGCATCGGTTATCTCATGGGGAACGAGCGGCAGGGGATAGAGATCATGTTTCATATGATGAACGAAGAACGGCAGGGCGTGGGCATGATGGGGGTGTCCCTGGCCGGGGCCGCTTACCTGCACGCCCTTTCCTATGCCAAAGAACGGCTCCAGGGCAACAATCCCTTCAGCGGCGAACGGTATGTACCCATCATTCAACATCCTGATGTGCGCCGTATGCTTTTGAAGCAGAAGTCCATCACCGAAGGTATTCGGGCCCTTTGCCTCTTCTGTTATTGGGCTATGGACAAGCAGAAGGTGGCCGAAAATGAAGAGGAACGAAGCAAATGGGCGGGGATGGTCGAGGTTTTGACCCCCATCGTCAAGTCCTATTGTACGGAAATGGGCTTGGTGGTCAATGATCTGGCGGTCCAAACCTACGGCGGCTATGGTTACTGCCGCGAATACCCCGTGGAGCAGATGATGCGGGATCAAAAGATCAACACCATTTACGAAGGAACCAACGGAATTCAAGCCTTGGATCTGTTGGGACGGAAAATGGGCATGAAAGGCGGACAATATTTCATGACCCTTCTCACCGAAGGGCAGGCCCAGATCGCCGAGGCCAAAGGGACGGAACTCTTGAAAGGGGAGGCGGCGGTGGTCGAGGCCGCGGTCAACGCCGTCTTGACCACGGCCATGGAATACGCCGGATTGATGAAGAAAAATCCCTTCATCCCCATGATCGCCGCCTGCGACTTTCTGAACTGTGTGGGCGATACCTTAAGCGGCTGGTTCCATCTCTGGATGGCCCTGGAAGCGGGGAAACGTTTGGCCCAGGCCGAGAAGGAAAGCGATAAAATGTTTTATCAGGGCAAGATCGAAGGGGCCAAGTTCTTCATCCAGCGGCAGACGGCCCTGGTTCCGGCCAAATGTGAGATCTTGAAAAAAGACGAGCTGAGCTGTATCCGCATCCCGGAAGAGGCCTTTGCCGTCTGAAAGGGTGTGGGAAAAGGGACGAAAAAGGGCGGCTTCCTCGGGCGGAGGCCGCCCTTTTTTAATGAATAAGGTCTAAGACATCCCTGAAAGGGCAGTCCAGGTCCTGGGCCAGGTTGGGACAGGTGACTTCCCCGCGAAAAAGATTGACCCCTTTGGCCAGGGCCGGGTCTTCCAGCACCGCCTTGACCAAGCCTTTATCGGCCAAGGTCAGGGCATAGGGGAGGGTGACATTGGTCAGGGCGAAGGTGGAGGTCCGGGCCACGGCGGCTGGCATATTGGTCACCCCGTAATGGATCACCCCATCCACCCAATAGACCGGATCGTCATGGGTCGTGGGGCGGGTGGTCTCACAACAGCCGCCTTGATCCACCGAGACATCCACCACCACCGTCCCCGGCTTCATCCTTCGGATCATCTCCCGGGTGACCAGCTTGGGGGTGCGTGAACCGGGGATGAGTACGGCCCCGATCACCAAGTGGGCCTCGCTCACCGCTTGGGCGATATTGTCGTAATTGGACATGAGGGTGTTGATTCGGGTGCCGAAGATGTCATCCAGATAGGCCAAGCGCTGCACATTGTTGTCCAAAACAGTCACATAGGCCCCCAGGCCGATGGCGATCTTGGCGGCATGGGTCCCTACCGTGCCGGCCCCGATAATGGCCACCTTGCCTCGGGCCACCCCCGGAACGCCCCCCAAAAGGACCCCCCGCCCCCCGTTTCCTTTTTCCAAATAGTGGGATCCCACTTGAACGGCCATCCGGCCGGCGACCACGCTCATGGGGGTCAAAAGCGGCAATGAGCCGTCGGGCAATTGAATGGTTTCATAGGCCACTCCGATGATCCGCCGTTCCATTAATTGCTGGGCCAAATGAGGGGCCGGAGCCAGGTGCAAATAGGCAAAAAGGATTTGTCCTTCTTTCAGCCAAGGGACTTCGGAAGGCATGGGTTCTTTGACTTTGATGATCATTTCCGAGGCTTGATAAACCTCGGCGGCGGTATCCACGAGTTCGGCCCCGGCCTCCACATAATCTCCATCCAGGATACCACTGCCTTCTCCGGCCCCGGCTTGAATCAGCACCCGATGGCCGTGGGCGGTGAGGGCCCGGACCCCGGCCGGTACGAGGCCCACCCGGTATTCGTTTTCTTTGATTTCTTTGGGTACGCCGATGACCATAAATTCCTCCCGACTTTATTTTCCGAAGGGGCAGACGGGATAATGACACTCGGGGCAATTGCGGCAAAGACCGCCGTGGCCCATGGCCGCGATTTCCCGGCGGCTGGGTTCCTCGCCGGCCAGGATCCGAGGTAGGATCAGGTCGAAGAGGGTCACCCGATGGTAGAAAACACAGGCCGGCAGACCCAGGATAGGGATGGATCCCAAGCGGGCATAGAGAAACATGGCCCCGGGCAGGACCGGGGTCCCGTAAAAGATAATACGCGCCCCGGCCTTGCGGATCCCTTGGCGGGTGACATCGTCCGGATCCACCGACAAGCCCCCGGTGGTCAGGATCAGATCACACCCCGAATCCTTCATGCCTTCCACCGCCTGGGCGATCATCGAGATGCGGTCCGGGACGATTTCCTTACGCCGGATTTCGCAATCGAAGGCCAGCAGTTTCTTTCCTACCCATTCTTCAAAACCATCTTGGACCCTGCCGCGGTAAAACTCGGAGCCGGTGACCACCACACCCACCTTTTTCTTCTCCAAGGGCTTGATGGTCACCACCGCCCCCGACCGGGCGCAGATCTTTTCCACCTTTTGGACCTTTTTTTCGGCAATGACCAAAGGGATGATCCGGGTGGAGGCCACCACATCCCCGGCTGAACAGACCGTGTTGTCGTGCAAGGTGGAAACGATGATATCCGGCACGGCGTTGATGCGCCGGAGAGGGCCGACCTGAACCTTTAAAAGTCCCCGCACCTGGGCGACCAGACTGATCTTTCCTTCCGACGGCCCTTGTGGGGAAAGGTGCTCCCCTTTTAAGGCCTGGGCCAACCTTGCAGCGGCCTCGTTTTCGTGCAGACGGCCGGCCGGTATATCCAAGACGAAGAGGGTTTCTTTGCCCATATCGAGCAAGAGGGGGAGGTCTTCTTCACGGATGATGTGACCTTTTTTAAAGGCAGGCCCTTTGTACTCGCCGGGGACGATGCGGGTCAGGTCATGGCCGAGGACCATACCCACGGCCTTTTCGATCTTCACTTTTTTCATTATAGCATCCTCAAGTGATCGTAGCTGTTCCCCTCCCATGGCCGGAGGGGCCTTGGGTGAGGGCATGGCTTTATTTGGCTATTTTGGGCTCCGTTTGTCAATGAATTTTTCGGGAGGCGAAGGACAGGGAAAAGGAAAGGCCCGATATGTTACAAAATTGTTGTTTTGCCCTTCCGGCTGTGTTAAAGTGTCCCTGGAAAAGTAAAGGAAAAAAGGGAGAGGCGCGGTGAAGGCTTTATGGAAAGAAAAGGGATGGGACCAATCCCCGTATTTCAAGGAACTCTACTGTCTTTACGAGATCGCCAAGACCCTGAACGCCACCTTGGACCTCAAGAAGTCCCTCCAGGACATCCTGGGCATCCTCTCCAAAAACCTGGGGATGCGTCGGGCCACCTTGACCATCCTCAACCCCGAGACCTCCGAGATTTCCATTGAAGTAGCCCATGACCTTTCGCCGGAGGCCAAACGGCGCGGTAAATACCGGTTGGGAGAGGGCATCACCGGCCGGGTGGTGCAGAGCGGGGAGCCGGCGGTGATCCCCCGGATCAGCGAAGAACCCCTGTTCCTGAACCGCACCGGGGCCCGGAACAATTTGGAGAAACAAGACATTTCCTTCATCTGCGTCCCCATCAAGATCGGAAGGAACACCATCGGGGCCTTGAGTGTGGACCGTCTTTTTTCCGATGAAGTCGCTCTTGAAGAGGACTTGCGCTTTTTAACCATCATCGCCACCCTGATCTCCGAGACGGTGAGGAAGCTCCAGCATTTGAACCAAGAAAAAGAAAAGCTGCTGGACGAAAACCTCCGCCTTAAAAAAGAGCTTTCCGAAAAATACCGCGTGGAGAACATCATCGGCAACAGTCGCCCCATGCGGGAGGTTTTCGAGATGATCCACAAGGTGGCCAAGAGCAACGCCACGGTCCTGATCCGCGGAGAGAGCGGCACGGGCAAGGAATTGGTGGCCAACGCCATCCATTATCAAAGTCTTCGGGCCCGCAAACCCTTTATCAAGGTCAACTGCGCCGCCCTGCCGGAAACCCTTTTGGAAAGTGAACTCTTCGGTTATGAAAAAGGGGCCTTTACCGGGGCCCAGACCTTCAAACCCGGCCGTTTCGAGCGGGCCCAGGGCGGAACCCTCTTCTTGGACGAGATCGGCGATTTGAATCCGAGCATCCAGACCAAGCTGCTTCGGGTGATCCAGGAAAAGGAGTTCGATCGTCTGGGAGGGCGCCAACCCATCCAGGCCGATGTGCGCATCATCGCCGCCACCCACCAGGACCTGGAGCAGGCCGTGCGGGAAAAACGCTTTCGGGAAGACCTCTACTACCGCCTGAATGTCTTTCCCATCTTTTTACCTCCTTTACGGGAGCGGCGGACCGACATCCTCCTTTTGGCCGAGCATTTTTTGGAAAAATTCAACAAGGAGCACCAGAAAAACATTCGGCGCATCTCCACCCCGGCCATCGATCTGCTCATGCAGTATCACTGGCCCGGCAATGTCCGGGAACTGCAGAACTGTATAGAGCGGGCCGTCTTGATCTGTGAGGGGGAGGCCATCAAGGCCCATCACCTGCCGCCGACCCTCCAGACCGCGGAAAGCTCGGGCACCCAAAGCCGTTTGCCCCTGACCCAGGCCGTGGAGGCCATGGAAACGGAGATGATCATCGAGGCCCTGAAGAGGACCAACGGCAACCGGACCCGGGCGGCCGAAGAACTGGGGATCACCCAGAGGATGATCAATTACAAAATCGAACGCTACGGTATCGATCCGAAACGGTTCAAGGTGAGGTGATCCGTTCAGAGTTCGAAATACAGGATCGAGGACCGAGGATCGAGGATCAAGCATCCAGTATCCAGTATCCAGTATCCAGTATTCAGCATCCAGTACCATACAACGAAAAATAAGACGAGAAAGGTCGATAAGAACATGGGAAGGACATTTTCTTTTCAGGGGGCCGGAGAGATCCATTTCGGCTCCGGGAGTTTAGAAAAGTTGCCGGAATTGGCCGAACGTTTCGGCAAAGGGCCGGTGTTGGTGGTCATGGATCCTTTTTGGGCCCGAGGGGATTTGAAAGACCGGGTCTTTAAAGGGCTGAGGCGGAAGAGGATCAAACCTTTACTTTTTCAGCGCATCGACCCCGAACCGGCCCCCCAGTCGGCGGAAAAGGCGGCGGAAAAAGCTATTAAGAAGGGCTGCACCTTGGTTGTCGGCATCGGCGGCGGAAGCAGCTTGGATACGGCCAAGGCCGCGGCCGTCTTGGCCCGAAACAAGGGGAAGGTCCAGGATTATGTCGGACTGGATTTGGTTCCCAAACCGGGGCTGCCTACCATCATGATCCCCACCACGGCCGGTACAGGCAGTGAGGTGACCTTTACCGCCGTCTTCACCAACCGGGCCGATAAGACCAAAGGGGGGATCAACAGCCGCTTTCTTTATCCCACCGTGGCCCTCCTGGATCCGGAACTGACTTTAAGCCTGCCGCCCAAAATCACGGCCCAGACCGGCATGGACGCCCTGACCCATGCCATGGAGGCCTATACCTCCAAGCAAGCCAATCCCCTTAGCGATTTGGTGGCCGAGAAGGCCATCCGCTTGATCGGCGAGAACCTCCCTAAGGCGGTAAAAAACGGGCAAGACTTGAAGGCCAGGGAAGGGATGCTCCTGGGGAGCCTCTTGGCCGGAATGGCCCTGGCCAATGCCGGCGTAGGGGCGGTCCACGCCATGGCCTATCCTTTGGGGGCCTTGTTCAATATCCCCCACGGTCTGGCCAATGCCGTGCTCCTGCCCTATGTCTTGGAGTTCAACCGAAAGGCCTGCCCGGAACGCTTCGCCCGTATGGGGGCCTGGCTGAGCGGTTCGGACAAAGGGGAATCACCCGAAAAAGGTTCCAGGAAGTGCGTGCAGAAGGTCATCCACCTCTCCCGGACCATCGGTATCCCTCAAGGGCTGAGGGAACTGAAGATCCCCAAACGGGCCATCCCTCTTATGGCTGAAGGGGCGATCAAGGTGGCCCGCCCCATCGCCAACAACCCCCGGCCGATTAAGGTTGATGATATTGTGAGCCTGTATGAGAAGATGTATGAATGAGGCCTGATAGTAGTTCGGAGTTCGGAGTTCAGAGACCAGAGATCGGAATTTAGAATCAAGGGTTCGGTAATAAAAACCGTGAAGCGTTCCTCGTGAACGCGTATCTCGTTTTGGGTTCATAGGGTTACTTGGGTTACTTGGGTTCATTGGGTTTTCTCTGAACGCTGAACTGTGAACTTTTGATGCTGGATAGTGGATCCTCGATCCTTTATCCTGTATTTCAAACTCTGAATGCTGACGAAGGAAAGGAATCAAAAGATATGCCTGGATACGAAGTGTTGGGAGAAGAAGAAAAGAAACAGATCTTAGAGGTCCTGGAAACAGGGGTCCTTTTTCGTTACGGATTTGCGGCCCAAAGAAAAGGCCGCTACAAAGTGGAGGAATTCGAAAAAAAATTCGCCGAATTCACCGGTAGAAAATATGCCTTGGCCGTTTCCTCAGGCTCGGCGGCCTTGAAAGTGGCCTTGGCCGCCCTGGGGGTGGGTTTCGGGGACGAGGTCATCACCAGCGCCTTTACTTTCGTGGCCACTTGGGAGGCGATCCTCGAGTGCGGGGCCGTTCCGGTTTTCTGCGGCATAGACGACACCTTGAATTTGAACCCCGACGAACTGGAAAGCAAAATCACCCCCAAGACCAAGGCGATCATCCCGGTGCACATGCTCGGCGCCCAGGCCCGAATGCCGGAGATCATGGCCGTGGCCGACCGTTACGGTTTGCCGGTCATCGAGGATACGGCCCAAGCCTGCGGCGGATTTATTGAAGGCAAGGCCTTGGGTTCTTTCGGCGCCATCGGAACCTTTTCTTTCGATTCGGTCAAGACCTTGACCACCGGAGAAGGTGGCATGTTGATCATGGACGATCCGGAGCTTTACCGCCGGGCCTCGGAATATCATGATCACGGCCACGATCATATCGGCCCGGACCGAGGACTGGAAGGCCGTAGCTTCATCGGCTTTAATTTCCGCATGATGGAATTGCAAGGGGCCTTGGGATTGGCCCAGCTTTCCAAATTGAAGATGATGATCGAAAGGCAGAAGGCCCACAAAGACCGTTTGAAGCGGATCCTTTCCGGTATCCCGGGCATTGTCTTCCGCCGCCTGGTGGATCCCGATGGCGATACGGCCACCTTTTTGGCCTTTTTTATGCCCGATCGGGAAAAGACCCTGATCCTCAGGGACCTGGCCAAGGAGATCGGTCTGGGAGTTGTTTATTTTTATGAAAACGGTTGGCATTTCTACCGCAATTGGGAGCACCTTCTCGGACAGAAGACGGCGGCCCACAACGGCTGGCCCTTTAGGGTGGAAAGGGGGATCCGGGATCTCCGCTATCCCCAAGACCTTTTACCGGAAACGGACGAACGGATGTCCCGCACCCTGGTCCTGCCCATCAATATTCGGATGGAGGAGGAGGTTTTTCAGAAGGCGGAAAGATTGGCAGCTGAAGCCGCCCATAGAGGATAAGTTCGGAAAACCGAGTTAAGAGTTCAGAGTTCGTAGTGAATGGTCCAGAATCCAGTATCCAGTATCTAAAGTTCGGAGTTCGGGGTTCAGGGATGGGAGTGGGGAGAAAAGGTCGGAGCGGAAATAATAGCAAAAAAATTAGTTGAAATGAGGTCCGAATGCTTGAGGAAAATTTTTCTTTTGAGGACCTGATTGGTTATCAAAAAGGATTGGGGTAAGTGGATTTCATTTACGAAATCAGTAAAAAGTTTCCCAAAAGAGAAATTTTTTCCCTAACAGACCGATTTCGAAGAGCGGCCGCCTCTATCTGTTTAAACATCGCCGAAGGAAGTGGAGGTAGCAAGGCAGAATTCAAGCATTTTTTAAAAATCGCAAAAAGGTCAACAAGAGAACGTGTTGCCATAACAGAAATTACTTTTCGGCAAAAATACATCACCCAGGACCAAAGGAAAAAATCCAGGCGATTTTGTTCGGAGCTTTCAAAGATGTTAAATGGGCTAATAAGATCCATAAAATAATTTCTTGGTAGTTGGACTCTGAACTCTGAACCCTGAACTCCGAACTTTGGATGGTTCAATAAAATAGATTGAATCAGGTGGTCGTAGGATGAGCAGAAAGCCCCAAGGTCGCAAAACCGTCATCATCATCCCGGCCCGCTATGAGTCCTCGCGCTTTCCGGGCAAACCTTTGGCCTTGATCCGCGGGATCCCCATGATCGGCCAAGTTATCTTGAGGGCGAAAAAGGTTCCCGGCGTCTCCGTGGTGGCGGTGGCCACCGATGACTTACGCATCGCCGAGGCGGCCACGGCCTTCAAGGCCGAGGTGGTGATGACCCGGCCCGACCACCGCTCCGGCACCGATCGCATCGCCGAGGCGGCGGCCCTGATGGGTCTGTCTTCGGACACCTTGGTGATCAACTGTCAGGGGGATCAGCCCCTTTTACCGGTGGAGGCCGTTACCGAGTTGATCAACGCTCATCTGGCCCATCCGGAGTGGCCCATGTCCACTCTGATCTATCGGATCAGCGACCCGGCCGAGATCCCCGATCCCAAACATGTCAAGGTTGTGTTGGACCGTTCCGGCCGGGCCCTTTATTTTTCCCGTTCACCAATCCCCTGTTATCGGGACGGCGGGGAGGACCTCACCTATTACAAGCACCTGGGGATTTATGGCTACTTCCCCCCTTTTTTACGACTCTTTTCCGATTTGCCCACCGGCCCCTTGGAGGCGGCGGAGAAACTGGAACAGCTCCGGGCCTTGGAATACGGCTTTAAGGTTCAGGTGATCCAAAGCAAAAAAGATTCTTTCGAGGTGGATGTCCCGGAAGACCTGCGCTATTTGGAATCGTTAAAAGGCAACTAAGAGGGTGCGATGAAGCTGTTGTCCGTGATGGGTTTACTTGCCGGTATGGTCTATCTCTATGTGGGAGGCTATGCCTTTCGCCTGAATCCCCGTTCCCGCCTTCATCGTATTTTCGCCCTCCTCTGTCTTGTCTTGACCTGGTGGGCCTTTTTCTATGCCTTTGTCTATGCCTCCCCGGACAAGGCTTCGGCCTGGTTCTGGTTCAAACTCTCGGCGCCGGGTTGGACTTTCATCGGCGGGGTCGGCCTGCATCTGGTCTTATTGTTGACCGGAGAGGACCGCCGTTGGCCGAAAGGGTGGCTTTATGTACTGCTCTATCTCCCCGCTTCCTTGGTTTTGATCCGGGTCTGGACAGGGACGGTCACGGCCCGGGATTTTGTTTCCACCCCCTTGGGCTGGGCCGAGGTGTTGGCCTCCGATTCCCCTTGGCTCTGGTTTCACAGCTTTTACTATTCCGGTTGCACCCTTTGGGGTTCCCTTGTCCTCATCCGTTGGGGACGGCGCTACGGATCCCGGCTGCAGAAAAGACAAACCGGTATCTTTCTCATGAGCGTCGCCTTGTTCTACGGCCTGGGGACCTTTTTCAATATCGTCCTGCCCTTGGTCCGCCCCGGCTCTTTCCCCTCCATAGCCCCCATATTCGGGCTTTTTTGGGCTTACGGGATATGGAAATCCATTGTCGAATACCGCTTTCTGCTCTTTACTCCGGTCTTGGCCGCCGATACGATTTTTAAGGCCATGGGAGACCTCCTCATCCTGACCAACGAGGAGGGGGTGATCAGCCAGGTTAATCCCCAGGTGGAAAAAGTCTTGGGTTACCCTGAGGAGGAACTGTTGGGGAAACCCCTGTTTGGGATCCTGGCCGACGAAGCGCCCCTGAAAGAAGGACTCCGTCTTCTCACCAGAGACGACCTTCCTCTCCTTCGGTTGGAGTTGATGCTTAAGAGTCGGGTAGGGGAAAGGATCCCGGGCAAGGTGACCCTTTCCTTCGTCCAAAACGATAAGAAGGAAGTTATCGGCTGGACAATCATCGTCGAAGACCTAAGGACCCGCCTTCGCTTGGAGGAGGAAATCCAAGTCCGGAAAAAGACGGAAGAGGCCCTGCTCAAGGCCCAGGCCGATTTGGAACAAAGGATCCAGGAAAGGACCGAGGAATTATACCAGGCCAACCAGGCCCTCCAGGCGGAGATGGTCGAGCGGGAGGAAATGGAAAGACTCTTTCGGACCTTGTTTGTCCAATCGCCCATCGGCACCTATATCGCCCAAAAGGGATATTTTCAAATGGTCAATCCGGCCTTTGAAAGGGCGACCGGTTACAGCGAGAAAGAGCTGCTGGCCATCCCCGCTTTATCGTTGGTCCATCCCGAAGATCGCCAGGAGGTCAGAAACAACGCCGTCAAGATGCTGCGCGGAGAAAGACATCAACCTTATGAATTTCGCTTCATCACCAAGGACGGCCGGGTGCTCTGGATATTGGAGACGGTGACCTCCATCCAGTACCAGGGATTACGGGCTACATTGGGCAGCTTTATGGACATCACCCAGCGGAAGGAATCGGAAGAGACCATCCGTAGATTGGCCTTTCAGGATTCACTGACCGGTCTGGCCAACCGGCCTTTGTTGCTGGACCGCCTCTCCTTGTCCCTGGTTCAGGCCCAAAGACAAGGCCGGGGCTTGGCCCTGATGATGGTGGATCTGGACGGCTTCAAAGAGATCAACGACCGTTTCGGCCACCAACAAGGGGATCTCGTTTTGAAAGAAGTGGGGCGAAGATTGGTCCAATTTTTACGGAAGAGCGATACGGTGGCCCGCATGGACGGCGATGAATTCGTGATCCTTTTGCCTGATGTCGGATCGGATGAAGACGCGGAAAGGATCGCCGGGAAATTATTGGAGATTATTCAGAGACCCATCGAAGTGGAAACAGGCCCGGTTCGGGTAACGGCCAGTATCGGTCTGGCCCTTTTCCCAAGGGACGGCCAAGACGGGGAAACCCTGCTCAAGATCGCCGACCGGGCCATGTACCAGGCCAAAGAGGACGGGAAAAACCGATTGACCGTGTATGGAAGAGGACGAATGTTTTCCTCTGTATTGGAAATGTCCTTAAGGACGAGGGACGAGAAAAATAGGGTGAAAGATTGACCGGTTCTCTTTCCGGATTTCGGGTTTAGGAGGTGGATGTGGAAAAAAACGGTGACCGGCGCGGAAGGAGGATATTCTTCATTTTCCTTTGGATTTATCTCCTGGTTGCCTTGGGGATCTTATCGGCCGGCGGGTATTACTATCAGGGGCAGGTCCAGAAACAACGGCTCCTGATGGAGCAGCAACTGTCTGGCGTGGCCGATATCAAGGTCAAAGACATCCTGCGCTGGAAAAGAGAGCGGTTCGGAGAGGCCAACGTCCTCTTCAATCACCTCACCTTTTCCAAGCTGGTCCGCCGATATTTCGAAAACCCAAGGGATACGGGCTTGCAAAAGGAGCTTTGGAGCTGGCTGCATCAGATCCGCATCGGTCAGGATTTTGAGGCCCTTTTTCTAATGGATGCCGATGGCCGGGTGCGTATAAGCGTGCCGGAGCAATCCAAGACCGCCTGTCCGACACTTCAGGAAAAGGTCTCCGAGGCTATAAAAACCCACCGGGAGATTTGGGTGGATTTCCATCGGGATGGTCCGGACCAGCCGCCTGTCCTGGGGGTGGTGCTGCCCATTCGGGATATGGAGGGGAGCGGCCGGGTCCTCGGGGTGCTGGTGATGCGCATAGATCCCCAGGCCGGTTTCTATCCTTTGCTCCAACGCTGGCCCATACGCAGCCGGACCTACGAGACTCAATTGGTGCGCCGGGAAGGAAACGAAGTGGTCTTTTTGAACGACCTTCGTTTTCAGAAAAATGCGGCCTTGAACCTGCGCCTTCCCTTGGATCGGAAGGAGATCCCGGCCGTCCAGGCCGTTTTGGGGCGGGAGGGTATCTTTGAAGGGAAGGCCATCCGCGGAGTGCCGGTCCTGACCGCCCTCCGAACCGTACCCGATACCCCCTGGCACATTGTGGTCAAACTGGATTTGGAAGAGCTCTATGAACCTTTGCGGGAAAGGCTGCGGCTCACCCTCGTTTTCATCGGACTGCTCCTCTTCGCCCTGGGGGCCGGGCTGGGTTTGACCTGGCGTCACCTGCGTTCGGTGTATTACCGAGAGCGATGGCAAACCGCCGAGGCCTTGCGCCGACAAGAGCAACAGCTGTCCCTGATGGCAGAACATTTCCCCGGTTTGATCGCTCATATCGATCGGGATCTGCGCTACCTCAGTGTCAATTCTCATTATGAAAAGGTCTTCGGCAAGATTGAAGGGGGCTGGATAGGACGCACCGTTCCGCAAGCCTTGGGGGAAGAAGGTTATGCCCGGGTGGCCCCTTTGATCCAGCGGGCCCTGGCCGGAGAACAAATCACCTTTGAAAACACGGTTCGGACCGCGGATGGGGGTGTGTTTCACGGGCTGTTTACTTTTATCCCGGACCGAAATCCGGAAGGGGAAGTCGTTGGTTATTATCTCTTCGGCACGGACATCACCGATCGGAAGAGGGCGGAAGACGAGCTCAAACGCATGAACCGTCTCTTTGGGGCCTTGAGTCAGGTCAACCAGGTGGTGGTGCGGGCCCGTTCCCACCGCGATCTTTTCCCGCAGGTCTGCCGTGTACTTGTTGAGTTCGGGGACTTTAAATTGGCCTGGATAGGCTGGATTGTGCCCCAAGAGAATCGGTTGGAGATCTCCTCCTGGGCCGGCCAGGGGGGAGGGTTTCTCGAAGGATTGGAAATACCCTGCCAGGACCCCCAAGGCCGCTTCGGACCCTTGATCCCCGCCATCAACAGCGGCCGGACCTTTATCAGCGCCGATTTCCGGAATACGGTCTTTGAGGAGGCGGCCCGGGAAGTCGGTTTCCGGGCCATGGCAGCCATGCCCTTGAAGAGAGGGGGAGAGGTCGTGGGGCTGCTGGTTATCCATGAAGAAAACCATGATTTCTTCCGCCTGAAGGAGACCGACCTGTTAGAAGAGGTGGCCGGGGATATCTCCTTTGCCCTGGACCATCTGGCCGAAGAAGAGGCCCGCCGACGCATGGGAGAGGAACTGCGGCGGTCCGAGGAGAGATACCGAACCATTTTGGAGGAGATCGACGAGGGGTATTACGAGACGGACCTGCGAGGAAATTATACTTTCGTGAACCAGAGCGAGGCTAGGGGGAAAAAATACTCCAAAGAGGAATTAATAGGCATGAACTACCGCGTTTACACCCCGAAAGAGAAATGGGAAGATGTCCGTAGGGCTTTTAATCAGGTCTATACAACGGGTCAACCGATAAAATGGTTGCCCGTCACCAATATTTGTAAAGACGGCGAGATCCGCTGGTTTGAGGAATTTGTGTCCTGTCTCAGAGATAAGACAGGCCGGGTTGTGGGTTTTCGAGGCATCTCCCGCGATGTTACCGAAAGGAAGCGGGCTGAAGAAAAAGTAAAAGAGACTCTCGAGCAATTACAAAATGCCTTGGATGCTACCATCCAGGTCATGTCGGCCGCGGTGGAGGCCAGGGATCCCTATACGGCCGGCCATCAAAGAAGGACCACAACTCTGGCCCTGGCCCTGGGCCGGGAAATGGGGCTGCCCGAAGAAAAATTGGAAGGCCTGCGCCTGGCCGCGGCTATCCACGACATTGGGAAACTCTCGGTCCCGGCCGAGATCTTGAGCAAACCCACTACCCTGACCAACATCGAGTTCGCCCTGATCAAGACCCATCCCCAAAACGGTTATGACATATTGAAAAACGTGTCCTCTCCCTGGCCTTTGGCCGAGATCGTGCTCCAGCACCACGAACGCCTGAACGGCTCCGGCTATCCCCAGGGGCTGCAAGGGGAAGCTATCCTGCCGGAGGCCCGCATCTTGGCCGTGGCCGATGTGGTCGAGGCCATCGCTTCCCACCGCCCCTACCGCCCGGCCCTCGGCATCGAACAGGCCCTGGAGGAGATCGAGAAACAAAAAGGGATCTTGTTCGATGCCCAGGTGGTGGAAGCCTGTTTGAAATTGTTCCGGGAGCAGGGATTTCGCTTCGAATGACTTTAAAGTCCGTTTTTTTGAGCACAGAGCCTTCATAGAAGAGAAATCCCTTACCGGCTACATGGAGGCTGGTTCGACATTTCAGCACGGGAGCTCATTGAAAGTGTTAAAGGCTTAGTCTCAAAGCCCTTTTCCGACGAGGCAATTCGATCGGCGGTGGAGGCCGTCCCGAAAGGAGGAGAAAGGCAATGATCTTGACCGACAAACAAAAAGATGCCGTCACCGAACTGGTCCATATCGCCTTTTCCCGGGCCGCGGCCTCCCTCTCGGACTTGACCAGTCATCGGGTGGTCCTGGAGGTGCCGCGGGTCTCCATTCATGCTATCGGGGATTTGGAGCAGGCCCTCAACGGATTTGTCCAGGGGGAGATCGCCACGGTCCACCAGATCTTCAGCGGACCGGTGAGCGGCGATGCCATGCTCCTTTTGAATTATGAAGGGGCGGTTACCCTTTCCAACCTGCTCACCGGCGAAAGCACCAAAGGGGATAGGCTCTATGCGTCCGACCGGGAGGTGCTGACCGAGGTAGGGAATATCCTGCTTAATGCCTGCCTGGGCACCTTCGGGAACACGCTCAAGGTCCATATTTCCTTTTCCGTACCCCGATGTCACCTGGACACCCTCGGCGGACTGCTCAAGACCCTGGTCATCGGAAGGGACGAACTGCAATACGCCCTGGTCATCCTCACCCGGTTTTTTCTTAAGGAAACGGAGATCAAGGGGGTTTTAGTCATCCTTTTGGGCGTCTCCTCTTTGGAGTTGTTTTTAAAGGCCGTGGATAATCTGGGGTAGGGGGAAGGCCGTTGCAAGTTTACAGTACCAGGTTTTAAAGGAAACGGTTCCTTGCTCAAAAGACTGGATGCTGGATAAGGAACTCTGAACTAAAAAATTGTGAAGCGTATCTCGTGAAGCGTATCTCGTTCAGGGTTACTTGGGTTGCTAGGGTTACTTGGGTTGCTTGAGTTACTTGGGTTAATGGGTTTATTGGGTTACTTGGGTTATTGGGTTTTCTCTGAACTCTGAACTCCGAACTCTTGATGCTGGATGCTGGATACTGGATACTGGATGCTGGATCCTTGATCCTCGATCCTGTGTTTCGAACTCTGAACTTTTAATCCTGGATACTGGATATTGGATGCTTGAAAACTGAAACTATCTTTTAGGATTTTGAGACTTGGAAGCAGAAAACGGTAGTATAAATTGGGCTGAATTAGCCAATGATTATTTGGAAAAAAACCTGCCTCTGGGGGTTCTGGTGGTGGATGCCTCGGGGATCATCCGACTCTGGAACTCCTGGCTGGAGATACAAAGCGGCCTGTCTGCGGAAACAACGGTGGGCCGGCCTTTGCTGGAGATTATCCCCGGGGAGCAAGGGCGGAAAGTGGCCGAGACCTTGAGGCGGGTACAGGAGTCCGGTCAGGTCCTGGTCTTGGCCCAGCGGTTTCACGAGTATCTGATTCCCATCCCCTTGCATGATGCCACCATACCTTTCCCTTATATGCGGCAGAGCGCCCAGATCGCGCCCTTGTACTGCCGTGATACGATCGTCGGGGTCATCGCCCTGATCCAGGATGTGACCGAAGAGGTGGTTCGCGAACAGGAGCTGCGACGGCAGGTCGAGGAAGGGGAAGCCATGAATCAAAGCCTGCAGCAAAGGGAAAAGGAGATTCGGAGGGTCAAGGAAGAATGGGAAAGAACTTTTGACGCCGTTCCCGACCTGGTCGCCATCTTGGATAGCGACCACCGGGTGGTTCGGGTTAACAAGGCCATGTCCGAACGCCTGGGAGTGACCCCGGAAGAGGCCGTTGGGGTCCATTGTTATGAAGCCGTGCACGGCCTTTCCGCTCCTCCTCCATTTTGTCCTCACGCCCGAATGCTGAAGACCGGTGAATATGTAAGTGTGGATCTTTATGAAGAAAGGCTGAAAGGCTATTTTCAAGTCAATGTAGTGCCTCTTTACGATGAAAAGGGCGGCCTAATCGGATCGGTCCATATTGCCCACGATATCACCGAAAGGAAACAACTGACCGACCTTTTGGAGCGGCTTTCTTATCAGGACGGCTTGACCGGCATCGCCAACCGCCGCAAATTCGATGAGGCGATGCAACTGGAATGGCGCCGGGCCAAGAGGGGGCAGGTGTCTCTTTCCTTGATTATGGTGGACATAGATTTTTTTAAAAAATTCAATGACCGTTACGGTCATCAGGCCGGAGACGATTGTCTAAAGGAGATAGCCCGAACCTTGCAGGAAACCATACACAGGCCCGGGGATGTGGCCGCCCGTTTCGGCGGTGAAGAATTCGCTGTCCTATTACCGCAGACCTCCAAAGAGGGGGCCGCCTCCGTGGCGGAAGTTATTCGGACTCGGATTGAGGGGCTGAAGATCACCCATCTTGATTCTTCTGTCAGCCCCTATATTACGGTCAGTTTGGGGGTAGCGACCCTGGTCCCGAACGAGCAAACCCAGGCGACTGATTTGATCTCGGCAGCCGACCGGGCCTTATACCGGGCCAAGAGGGAAGGGCGGAATCGGGTGGCGGTTTATTAGTTCAAAGTTCAGAGTTCAGAGTTCGGAGTAAATCAGCAAGGAATTAATTTTTTTCTGAACTCCGGACTCTCGATGCTGGATGCTGGATACTGGATCCTCGATCCTCGATCCTCGAACCTTTATCCTATATTTCGAACTCTGAACTCTGAACTAAAAAACGTAAAGCGTTCCTTGTGAAGCGTATTTCGTCTAGGGTTACTTGGGTTACTTGGGTTGCTTGGGTTATTGGGTTATTGTGTTTTTATCCGAACTCTGGACTCTGAACTCCGAACTCCGACCCATTAAAGGAGGGGGTCTAATGGCCAGGATACTCATCGTGGACGACTCGGCCTTTGCCCGTTCCAGACTCGCCCAAGTTTTGAGAAAGGCCGGACATCAGGTAGCCGAGGCGGACGGCGGGGCCGCGGCCCTGGCCCTGATGGAAGAATTCCGGCCCGATCTGGTGACGGTGGATCTCTTGATGCCGGAGATGGACGGAATGGAATTGATCGGCCGCCTGAAAGAGCGTTGGCCCCAGATTCCGGTGGTGGCCGTTTCGGCCGATGTCCAGAGGTCCAGTCAGGAAGAGGCTTTGGCCGCCGGGGCCCTGGCCTTTTTCTCCAAAACCGGCCGGCCCGAGGAACTACTGGACCTGATTAAAACGATCAAAGAAGAAAGCCCATCCCGGCTCCTATCCCTGATGCAGCAGGATGCTTTTACCGAGATAATCAATCTGGCCATGGGCCAGGCGGCTGCGGCCTTGAGCTCTTTGATGGACAAGCCTGTCCGTTTAAAGGTCCCCCAAATGGAGGTGATGGAAGTGGAGGCCTTGGAAGGATACTTGGACGGAATGATACCGGCCGTGGGGGCCGTGATCCTGCAGCGCTTTTCCGGGGCCTTGAACGGAAGCGGTTCCCTGGTCCTGCCCCAGGACCATGCCTTGACCTTGGTGAGGTTGCTCCTGGGCACCCAAAAGGACCTGGGCCGGCTGTCCTCGGCCGAGCAGACGGTGCTGGCCGAAGTGGGCAATATCGTCCTCAACTCGGCCCTGGCCGTCTTGGGGGATCGTATGGAGGGCCGCTTGAACATCTCCCTGCCTCTGGTTTTTTTGACCCTGAACAGCCGATCCCTGACTGAGATGATTCTCCGCCAGACCAAAGACAGCGAACAGGCCATCGTTCTTCTCAGTCGCCTGACCATCGGGCATATCGATTTGCTTTGCTACCTAATTTTGGTTTTACCTCGAAAACAATTGCAAGTCCTTCTGTATAAGATGGGATTGGAATGAAAGAGCAACTGGCCGACATTTTATTGGATCAGATCGACCTGGGTGTGATGGTCCTGGACCTCGCTACTCGGGTCCGGCTCTGGAACGAATGGCTCTTTCAGCGGACTGGAATCCCCTGCGGCCGGGTTCAGGACCGTCTAGTGTCCGAGGTTTTTTTCCGACCTGCCGCCCTGGACCGTGAAAAGCGTTGAAGGGGTGCTGCAAAGCGGACTGCCGCGGATTCTTTCTCCGGTCATTCATCCCTGGTATTTCCCCTTGCGGGATCCTATGAGACAGTTGGTCCGTCTTATCCCCTTGACGGAAGAGAGAGGTGCGCCGGCCGGGTTGGTGGTCTTGATTGAGGATGTAACCGCCCAATTGGAGTATGAAGAGACCCTTGAAGAGCGTTTTCGCTTGATGCAGGAGGGGGTCAAGGATTACGCCATGGTAATTTTGGATGATCAGGGGCGGATAACTCACTGGGATAGAGGGGCGGAGCGTCTCTTGATGTATCAAGCCCCTCAGATCATTTCCCGAAAAATTTCTTTTTTTTATGCATCAGCGGATCAAAAGCAAGACCAGGCCGATCTCCACCTGGCAGTGGCTTTCAAAACAGGGCGCTGGGAGGGGGAGATTCCATTGCAACGCAAGGACGGCAGTACCTTTTGGGCCGAATTGGTCCTTTCCGTCTTGAAGGACCAGCGGGAAAGAGTCAGGGGGTTTTCCCTGATGATCCGCGACTTGACCGAACAGCAGGAGGCCAAGAGGGCCTTGTGGGACTCCCTGACCCAGAGAAAGGCTTTAGAAAAGGAGCGGGAGAAGACCCTGGAACAAATGCGACAGACCCTCATCGGGACCGTCCAGGTCATTTCCCGGACCGTGGAAATGCGCGATCCCTATACGGCCGGGCACCAACAGCGGGTGGCTGTTTTGGCCGAGGCCATCGCCCGGGAGATGAGGGTGGAGGATGATCAGCGGGAAGCGGTGCGCATGGCCGGGTCCATCCACGACCTGGGCAAAATTTCCATCCCGGCCGAGATCCTGGTCAAACCAAGCCGGTTGACCCCTTTGGAGTACCAACTGATTCAGTCCCACCCCCGCATCGGCTATGACATCCTCAAGGACATCGAGTTCCCCTGGCCTTTGGCCGAGATCGTGCTCCAGCATCACGAACGGATGGACGGCTCGGGTTATCCCCAGGGACTCAAGGGGGAAGCGGTTCGCCTGGAGGCCCGCATCTTGGCCGTGGCCGATGTGGTCGAGGCCATGGCCTCCCACCGCCCTTATCGCCCGGCCTTAGGGATCGAAGCCGCCCTGGAAGAGATCGAAAAAAATCAGGGCCTGTTGTATGACCCTGGAGTGGCTGAAGCTTGTTTGAGATTGTTCCGGCAGAAGGGATTCCGGTTGGGATAACCTTACTAAGGATTGAAGGGAAAGGTAAAGGGGGAAAGGTAAAAGGGGAAAGGTAAAAGGGGAAAGGTAAAAGAGGAAAGGATCTTGGGTCTTCGCTATTCTATCTTTGCTCCCTCCGAAAACCCCTCTTTTTTAACTTGACCGAAAATAAAAAAGAATATATTATTAACAAAATCGCTAATAAAGTATACTTGATATGAATCGCGAGGCCTGGCGTTCCTTAAGGGATAGACTTTTTTTTACGACAGAAGATGTTGCCGGGCTATTCAACCTTAACCTATCTTCAGCCCGGGTGTTTTGCTCCCGCAGGGTAAAACAAGGTGATTTTATTCGTATTAAGAAGGATTTCTATATCTTGGAAGAACGCCTTCCTTATCTGGACCGGAAAGATTTTTACAACATCTCCAACCATCTCCAGGTGCCTTCCTATGTTTCCTTCACCACGGCCCTGGTGTATCACGAGGTCACAACCCAAACGTTGCAGGGATGGTACGAAAACGCCGCACAAAAACGCACCGTTCAATATACCTGTGCCGGATTTCATTTTTCCTATTTTAAATTAAAAAAAGAATTATACTTCGGGTTTGTTAAAATCGGGTCTTTTTTTATGGCACTGAAAGAAAAGGCTTTTATAGATGTTTGTCACCTTTCCGTCTACGGAGGCTATGCCTTCGATTGGGCAGCTTTTGATCCGGGAAAGTTGAACATGGGTTTGATAAAAACTTTATTGGCTCCCTTCCCGGAACGAACCCGCAACCGGGTAAAAAAATTTTTGAAAGGTAATATTTGAGGGGCCGGTTATGATTTTATGAGTGCCCGAAAATGAAAAAGACATGCAGGATTTGATCAAACAGGAACAGTTTGAAATGGAGGTTTTGGAAAGATTGCAGAGCGGCCGTTTTCTGGGAAGATTGGTTTTTACCGGCGGCACCATGCTGAGACTCTGCTTCGGTTTAGACCGTTATTCTATCGATCTCGATTTTTGGCTTCTTAAAAATACCCGGGACCTGGGTTTTAAACTGACGAAATGGTTCTCCGATTTGCAGCAATTTTTAGGGGACACCTACAAGATTCGAGATGCGGCCCATAAATTCAACAGCCTCCTTATCGAATTGAAATCACGGAATTATCCCCGAAGCTTGAAATTGGAAATAAGAAAAGGGATGAAGATAACCGGGACGGAACGGGCTATCGCCTACAGCCGCCATTCGACGATCCAGGTATATGTCAGGACGGTTACCCTTGAACAGATGATGCGATCCAAGATCGAGGCCTTTCTGCAAAGAAAGGAAATCCGAGATGTCTATGATATGGAATTTCTTATTAAAAAAGGGGTAAGGATCGATATTCCCCCAAAGAAAGCCACCCGGATTCTGAGCGGCATCGCCGGATTAACCCGGCAGGATTATAACGTTAAACTCTGTTCTTTGATCGAGGCGGAACAAAGACCCTATTACCGAAAAAATAATTTCAAAATTTTGAAAGCTTATTTAAATGAAAAATTGATCGCTGGTTCCTAATTTCAACTATATGTGATGCAGCCCATGGCCGGAATGTCTTATTGCGTCACGACGGAAGGAAGAATCGGACTATTCGCTGGGACTTAAAGGGAAGAGATCTGCCTGGAGGCCCGCATTCTGGCCGTGGCCGATGGGGTCGAAGCCATGGCCTCCCACCGTCCCTACCGCCCGGCCTTGGGGCTCGAAGTCGTTTTGGAAGAGATCGAAAAAAATCAGGGCCTGTTGTATGACCCTGGAGTGGCTGAAGCTTGTTTGAGATTGTTCCGGCAGAAGGGATTCCGGTTGGGATAACCTTACTAAGGATTGAAGGGAAA
>Ga0078972_1000300_pt1 | contig 206021 bp, 235 predicted proteins | sample YelNatPaOPGAMG01_FD_67568 | JGI IMG/M metagenome (GOLD analysis project Ga0078972, IMG submission 67568) | Hot spring thermophilic microbial communities from Obsidian Pool, Yellowstone National Park, USA - OP-RAMG-01 (SPADES assembly) (version 2) | ecosystem: Environmental > Aquatic > Thermal...
TTCCTCTTTTTAATTCTATTTTTCTCATAGGATAAACATGGTTATCCTAATATTTAAATGTTTCTATTTTATTTTTAGCTTATAGAATCATTTATTTATCACTCGTTGACTTAACAGAATCATGAATAGTAAAATTATTAAATCCCTTCTTCTTTAAATTTTAATGGCAGCAATAGATTTTTCAGGTTTATCTGCATTAATCCCGGTTTTCGGATTTTTGCTTGTTTTTGTAGTCGTCTATGCTCTGCTTGCTAAAACAAAAATTCTTGGCGAGAACAAATTTGTCCACATATTCACGAGTTTTTGTATAGCTATTTTATTTCTTGTTTCAGCCAATGCGGTTGAATATGTTCAGGTTATAACGCCGTGGTTCGTTGCATTCACTATTTCGATGTTTTTTATACTAATTCTCGTTGGTTTGATGCGGGGCAAGATTGAAGATTTTATTAAACCCGGTGTAGCTTGGATTATAATTATAGTTTTAATAGCAATTTTTGTTGGTTCTGCTATTTATGTCTTTGGTGATTTAATTCAGAAATATTTAGCAGGACCCAAGGGATTCGTTTTACAACCACAAATATTTGGCACAATAATACTGATACTATTAACATTATTTGCATCTTGGTTAATAACTAGAAAAAATGCTTAATTAAAAGAGTAATTAAAAAGTTATTTTCTTGCTTTTAGTTTAGATTCAAGCTTATCTTCTTTTGAACTAAGTCTAGATGCTTCTTTGACAATTTCATTTCTTTCTATTTTTCTTATATTTGTAACAAGTGGTTCCAGTATTTTAGAAAATGCAGTCTCGAGGGCTTGCAACTCTGCTTTCAATGTTTTTAATTCCGAATCGTAATGCCTCATTTTCTCATCTACCATTATTTGTATTTTATCTCCCGCGTTTTCCAGTTTTTTAGTTCTTAAAGCTAAGCTATTTATCTTGTCCTCAAAGTATTTCCTTAGCATTCCGAAGTCACCTACTTTTGCCTTGAAATCTTGCCATTTTTCATTTATGATTTCTTCTGCAATTTCTTCAATTATCTCTGTAGATGGTCTTGATTCAACGGCAGGAAATTGTACTTCAAAAGGATATTCTTCTAAAGCGGGCTGCCCTTCAACAGATTCAGCAGGCGTTTCTGCTCCATAATAGCCACTGCTCGGAGTTGGAGCGGTTTCTTCCTCTTGAGCACTTCCAGAGGCCATTATGCTCGGTTCCATTTGTTCTTCTTCCATCTCTCCGGCTGCAGCCTTTATTTTGGCTTGATTGAAACCGTCATTAATCTGTTTAGAAGTAAAACCTGCCTCCCGCAATTGTTTTACAATTGTTGCATCATTATATCCCTGTCTCGCTAAAGCAATTATCTCTTTTACAGGAATATAATTTTGTGGCGACATTTTTATATTTTTATCAATTTTATTATTTTTATTCTTTTTTTCTTCTCAATGCTTTATTTATCATTTCTTCAACATCTTCAATTCTTGCATATTTGAGCGGCTCCCATAGCTTCATGTATTTTTCTAATACTTTTAATTCCTCATGCCTCGCAAATTCAGAGCTTTCATCTATAATATGTTGTATTGCATCTTTCATTTTCTCTATATTTTCACTTAAAAGTTTTATATCCTCTTTAATAAGAGATATCTCTTTATTTAATCGTTCTTCTTGTTTTAGCAAAGTTCTAGATAACATAGAAACTCTTTCTTTAATCAGCCTCTCTTGTTCTTCAATATCATTAAGTCTTGTACTAAACTCAGCAAGTAAAGCACTTATTGCATTAACATCATAGGGATCTGCCATTAATATCACCTCTATAGAATATAAAAAAGATTTTGATTTAAATATTTATCTTAATATCTTTTTAATATAGCAAAAATTAAAAACGAGACTTGTGTAATAACTCTGTTAAAAGAGGATTAAATAGTAAAGGGTAGAAAAAAATGCTTTTCAAATCAGATACAAAACTATATGCTTATGAAATAATTAGAGAAGCAGGTCAAGATGTGATGTACATTAATTATCTTGGCGCGCCTTCTGTACCAAGTATTGCAGATTCTCCGCTAACAATGTCTAGAGTGATAGATTATCTTATTGAAGCGCCGCATGTTTCAAGAGTTGTTTTTGTACAGCAAAGGAATTATTCTTATAACATTAGACAAGTTTCAATGCTTCTAGAAATAGCTCAGCTTTATAATCAACTAATTAAACAAGAGAGAGTCCTAAGCATGGATACCCTAGCTATTGGAAAATGCAGGACATTTCTGCCACAGAGATATGAGGCGATGCGCTATTTGATATTAACACTGCTGAAACAAGATCCTATAGGCTGTTATGTAGAATCAATTCGTCTTCTTCGCGAGGAGAAGATAAATGCTAAAAAACTTCCAGCAGAATATGAAGCTTGCGAAGCTCGTTACATAAGAATATTAACAAAGATAGTCTCTCTTCTTGAAAAAACCACGATAATTCAAGAAAATTTAGATAAAATTCAGGGCTATAAACTTAATGACAGGACAATATATCAGCAACTTTTTCGCCCGGATATTATCCCCAATTTTACATTCACCCGGTTGATGGCATCTATTCCTGCAGGTTCTGAAATAATAGACGAATATGAAATCGGTCCCGAATTTGATAAAAGCACTGTAACAATACTAAAAATTCCCTTCAAGACAAATTATGTTTATCATTTAACCCCCCCGGAGTTTGTTTTAAGCGAAGAGCATCAGGATTTAATTAATCTAGCTAGAAATGTTTTATTGGAACATAAGCCGAGAGCCGAAGAATTCACCGATCCAGCAAGAATCAGACAGGTTTTTTTCAATATAGCGCGAGATTTGCTTCAAGAGCTTTCTTCAAACAAAAGAATATCTTTAAGTTATAGACAACTGAATAAATTAGCAAGGATTCTCGTAAGGCACACTATAGGTTTTGGAATAATCGAAGTTCTTCTTCAGGATGAAAATCTTCAAGATATTGTAATTAATGCTCCAATCGGTTCCGTACCTATTTTTGTCAGGCATGGAGAATATGATGAATGCGATACTAATATTATTCCAAACCAAGAAGATGGGGAATCATGGGCAGCAAAGTTTAGAATGATGTCTGGACGTCCTCTTGATGAAGCGAATCCTATCTTAGATACAGAACTTGCTGTTGGAAATGCCCGGGCGAGAGTTGCTGTAATTCAACAGCCATTAAGCCCGAATGGGCTTGCTTATGCACTAAGACGCCATAGAGAAAAACCCTGGACATTGCCTTTATTCATCAAAAATAAGACGATGAATAGTCTATGCGCAGGTTTGCTTTCTTTTTTGATTGATGGGGGAAGAACTCTGCTTATCGCTGGAACAAGAAGTTCTGGAAAAACCTCTATTCTTGGGGCATGCATGTTAGAAATAATGCAAAAGTATAGGGTGATCCTCGTAGAAGATACTCTTGAATTGCCCGCAGATTCATTAAGAGAACTAGGTTATGATATTTTAAGAATGAAAGTTAGAAGCGCGATGCTGAAAGAATCTACAGAAGTTTCTGCTGATGAAGGGATAAGAACATCATTGAGACTTGGAGATTCTTGTTTGATAGTTGGAGAAGTAAGAAGTCAAGAGGCTTTTGCATTATATGAGGCTATGCGGGTCGGTGCTTTAGCTAATGTAGTAGCTGGAACAATTCATGGCGCTTCGCCTTACGGTGTTTTTGATAGAGTTGTAAATGATTTGAAGGTTCCGGCAACAAGTTTCAAAGCGACAGATATAATATTAATTGCAAACCCAATAAAAAGCCCGGATGGGTTGCATAGATGGCGACGCGTATTAAGCATGACGGAGGTTAGAAAAGAGTGGTCCATAGATCCATTAACTGAAAAGGGATTTGTGGATTTAATGAAATATGATGTTATGGAAGACGATTTAAAACCAACGGACGATTTCACTAATGGGGAGTCAGAAATATTAAAAGATATAGCTGGCCAAGTCAAAGGGTGGGCTGGCAATTGGGATGCTGTTTGGGATAATATTTTATTGAGGGCAAAAATAAAGGAAGCATTAGTAGATGCAAGCATTAAAATAAAAAATGATACTATCTTAGAAGCCCCATTTGTTATCAAAGCGAATAGTGCTTTTCATGAAATAAGCGATGAGGTGAGAAAAGACATTGGAGTTCCAAAAGGCAGGAGAGTATTCTCTTTATGGCAAGACTGGCTGAAGAAAGAAATAAAAACTAAAAAGATTTAATTATATTGTTGTTAGGGTAGGCTTTATCGTAAAAAATAGAGGGAATGATGCCTGAAAAAAATTGTGAAAAAAATTATGAACTAATTTATTTTTTAATAGCTGTACTTATTGGGGCATTTGTTTTAGGTTTTAAAGAGTTTACTATCATTTCTTTTTTGTATGGATTCATTATGGCATTTATTCTTCTAGGAATTTTTGTCCTAACTCAAAAAGTTATAGCTAATTTAATGGACTGCAAGATAAAAATTAAACTGTGGACTGGAAGAAGGTATTGGGTTACCCCCGAGGGTAGTTTAAATTGGGATTTTCCACTGTTTTTTGTTGTTCCAGTATTGTGTTCTCTTCTAAGCAGAGGTTCGTTAAAGCTCATGGCACTACTGTCTTTTGATGCTTTTCCAGCAAAAGGGAGAATCACTCGACGTTTTTATGAACTTAGAGAATTCGATTTTGCAATTATTGCTTCATCGGGTATAATAGTCTCTTTAGTTCTGGCTCTTTTTGCAAGAATAACAGGATTCGGTGAATTTGCTTCAATCGCTTCTCTTTTCGCACTTATTAATTTAATTCCATTAGGCAATTTAAATGGAACAAAAATATTTTTCGGTTCTAGAATACTCTGGGTTTTTCTTGTTTGCCTCTCGCTATTGATAGTTATTTTAATCAATCTAGCTCATGTTATAGCCACTATATTTATAACATTAATCCTGGCGGCAGCTGCGGCAGTAGTCTTTTATTATTTTTATGAAAAATAAAAATTTTAGAATATAGAACTTTAGAATTCTTCTTCTTTCTCTTGTTCAACAGCTTCGGGTTCTTCCTTGCTTCTTCGGATAACCTTGATATTATCGAGTTTAACTGTGACAGGAATTGGAACTGCTGCCTCTAGAAGTTCGACTATTGCTTCTTCTTTTAATTTGTCGACTCTAACAACCTTCGCTTTTTCTCTCTTGAAAGGTTCTGTTAGCATCTCTACGATATCTCCTTTTTCAATATTAATTTTTGCTGCAACTGGTTGCATTATACCTTCAATCTCGCTATAATTTATAGCTTTAGTGATAATTCCTTTAACATAAGGCAGATTAAATGTCGCTTGTTCAGCAGTCTCAGTATTTATTGCTTCAATAATTACATAACCTCTCAACCCGTGAGGTCTTGCAACAGAAAATACAGCTAGTCCTTTTTTTTCTGCTCTATCAGCTATCAAATCCAATGCCTGTTCTTCTTTATTTGCTGTAACTCTAACTACAAATATCATTTTAAAACGCAGATTATCCTAAAACTTTAACCTCTATTGCTTCGATATAAAAACCAAAATTTTGCTTTACTATGCCTCTTACTATTACCTTTGAATTTTCTGGGGGCAGCATACTTCCTGGTTGCATATATACAAGCATGGAGTTTTTATTTTCAGCATCTTGCAATTTGAACATTACAAAGTTCATTATCTTTGTTGTTGAATTAACGATTCCAGAAGTGGTCACCTCTTTCCCAACATATTTTTCTGGATTCTGTCTTATTTTAGCCAATGGAGTTTCACATCCACTTGCTACTAAAGCTATAGATATTAATACCAAAATCAAAATAATTGAACTCGTTTTTTTCATTTTAATATATCTTGAATATAATCAATTTGAATCAATTTAAAATTTAAATACTAATAAAAAGATAATAGAAATTATAAATCCGACTAATCCTATCGCTAAAATTCCTATAGCAGATACTTTCGAAATAGTGCTTATTTCTTTGCTTGTTGGTTTTCTTGCTACTCGAAGTACCCTAATGCACTTGTTAATAAACTCTCTAGTCTTAATAAAAAAATTCATATTAAAATAAAAAAACCTTGTCTTTTAAAGCTTTTGCTCTATAAATAACAGTTAGCAAGATTTATTCTTTCTCATTAACGAACTCTATCCCAAGTTCTTTTTCCATTTCTTTTTTTGCTCTGTCTACTGTTCTTTCCCCAGGACCTAGAATTTGAGAACTCTTCACTCCAGTTACAATTAATAAGACTCTTAATGTTTTGTCCATATCCTCGCTAAGTTGTGCCCCCCATATCATTTTAGCATTAGGGCTTATCTTTTTCGCTACGGTTTCAATGACTTTTCTCGCTTCATCGAGAGTTAAATCTAAACCGCCGATAATATTGATTAATGCACCCGTAGCATCAGTTATATCTACATCTAGTAAAGGATTTTCAACAGCCTTCTCAACAGCTTCTGTTGCTCTATTCTGAGAATCACTTTCACCAACACCAATCATTGCAACGCCACCATTATTCATAACTGCTCTTACATCTGCAAAATCTAAATTAACTAAACCGGCTTTAGTGATAAGTTCTGTAATTCCCTTAACAGCATTCGTCAATATTTCGTCTGCAACTTTGAAAGCAGTATGTAAAGGCAAATCTGGGGCTAATTCAAGAAGTTTATCGTTAGGAATAACAATTAGAGTATCTACACTGTTTTCCATTCTTTCAAGACCCTCAATTGCATTTTCATATCTTTTTTGACCTTCGATAGAGAAAGGTAGAGTCACGACTCCGACAGTTAATGCCCCGAGCTTCTTCGCAATTTCAGAAACAACTGGTGCAGCGCCGGTTCCGGTTCCACCTCCAAGCCCACAAGTAATAAAAACTAAATCTGCTCCTTGCAATTTATGTTTAATCTCTTGTTCTGATTCGTGAGCTGCTTCTTCCCCTATTTGGGGATTGCTACCAGCACCTAATCCATGTGTAAGCTCCCGTCCAATTAAAATCTTAGAATCTGCATATGTATAAAGCAGATCTTGGGCGTCTGTATTTATTGCAATCAGCTCTGCTCCTTTTATTCCAATTTCTTTCATTCTGCTTAGAGTATTTCCTCCGCCACCTCCGACTCCAAACACTCTTACAGATGCTCTCTGCTTAGCCAGGATAGCTTCTAACTCTTTGTCTATATCTTTTATTTCTTCCTCTTTTATATTAAAAATCTCTGCCATCTTTTTATAATTAAAATAAAATTAACGCACTATATAAATTTTAGTATTCTAAAATTCAATAATTCAAGGCACCTGATATCTTATTTCTAAATCTGGAAATAGTTCCTTTATCTTTTTTTCTATGTTCGCTATTTTCTTTCCTTTAACAATTAATTCAAATTTCTTTTCTTTTTCTTCTATTTCATATTCTTCAAAATAGAATTTTGCAATACATTCTATTTTTTCTTTTTCTTCAGAGATTATTCTATTTATTTTTATTTTATAAATGACATATTTATCTGCAAGAGGATTATTAAAATCAACAACGACACGTCCTCCAGAAACACTAACTATTTTAGCTAATAATCCATTTAGATTAATAAAAACGCCCCTCTCGGGCATCATGCCTTTTTGAGTAAAACTGCTAAGCGAGAAAATTTTAATTAAACCAGGATTTCTTTTTCCAAACGCATCTTGAGGAGGAATCTCAATTTCATATTCTTTCCCAGGTTCTTTATTAATTAAAGTATTATCTACCCCTTTTAAAGTCATGCCCAATCCTACACAGATGCGCAGAGGCTCAAATTTTTTATTGTGCTTTTCATCAATAAGATTGTATTTCTTTGCTTCGTCTTCAATGCTGGTATCAAAAACTTCTCCATCTTTAACTTTCGCTGTGAAATCAAATTCTACAAAATCTCCTTTCTTTATTTTTTCCATATCTATTTTTGAAAATCATGCCTTAAATACCTTATTGTGCCTTTTAAAATTGCGAAAAAACATATAAGTTTGAATGTAATGTTTTTTAAGCAGATAAGGTTAAATATCGTGATAGCCTATTAAAACTATGTGGAGAAAAAAAGTAAATAAAGATATCAAACCCTATCTCGAGAAATTTATTGCAGAAACTTACAGATATAAGCATAATTTTACTGTGGCGGATGATCCTGCTAAAGCACAACTATGGATAGCTATTTCCTTGCTCGCGAAACAAATACACGAACTCGAGATAAAATTAAATTATTTAGAAGGTGCTTTGCGCAGTATTGGAGAGAATAAAAAATATGCCAGAGATATAAATGAAAATACAAAACAGGTTATTGCCCTCGAAGCTCTAAAAGAAGAAAAAATGCCAGTGATAAATCTTGGCTCCAATAACTTAGAACAAGAAATGAGGGCAATAGATGAGGGAAATAGATTGCTTAAAGAAGTTTTAACTGCAAAGCCAATAAAGCCAAAACAGAATAGAATAAAAAAAATAAAAACTGTTAGTAAAAAAGATGGAAGAAAAATTAAGAGATGAAATAATTTATGCTTTAGATAAATATGTAGGAAATATTGCAAGAATAAGAAACGAAACAAAAAGGAGAATATCTTGGGATGATTATTTTATTTCAATAGCAACTATTGTTGCAACAAGGGCAACTTGTTTAAGAAGAGGTTATGGGGCTATTATTGTTGACCCAGACTCACATTTAATAATAAGTACGGGATACTGTGGAAATGCCCCTAAAACTCCAAATTGTTTTGGAGAGTTAAATATTTGTTTTAGGGAAAAAGCAAAAATACCTTCCGGGATTTTATATAATTTATGCAAAAGCGTTCATGCAGAAGAAAATGCGATAATGTATGCTGGAAAAGAAAAATGCCGAGGAAAAGCCATTTATGTTTCTGGATTCGATTGGGAAACTAGAAAGTTGGTTAGTGGAAAACCTTGCTTTGGATGCGAAACAAAAATAATAACCGCGGGCCTCGAAGAAATTATCTATCTTGATGATGAAAAGAAGATAATAAGAAAAAAAGTAAAGGATATTATTGGAGAAAGACGCAAAAACCCTTTTATAGAACAAGAGAGAGAGCTAGAAACTTTAAAGGAGAAAGGTTTTAAATTAGAATAACTAATTATCTATATGAAAATTATCGTAGATATACACGAAAAGAATTCGCTAGTTGTTTCTGAGCTTATTTCACAAAAAATAGAAATTGAATTGAGAAAGATCCCTGTAGCAGACTATATTGTTGGCAATGTTGCCATAGAAAGAAAAACAGTAAGCGATTTTATATCTTCAATGATTAAAAAGCGGCTGCAAAGACAGTTGGAGGAAATAAAGCAATATCCAAAACAGTTGCTTATAATCGAGGGTGTGGAAGAAAAAGAGCTTTATAATGATAATGTTGAAAAAGGAGTTCATCCTAATGCTATCCGGGGCATGTTACTCAGCATTCTCCTAGAATTAAATATTCCGATAATACTAACGAAAGATTATCAAGATACTGCAAAATTTCTCATTCTAATTAAAAAAAAGAGTGAGAAAAGTCCGCAGCAAGCTTCTCTAAAGGCAAAGAAAAAAGCTTACAATCTTGCTCAACAACAGCAGTTTATACTTGAAGCATTTCCTAGCATAGGACCAGCAACAGCTAAAGCCCTTTTAAAAAATTTTAAAACTATTAAAGCGATTATTAATGCAACCCAGGAACAACTTGAAAAAGTAATTAAAAAGAAGGCAGAAATAATCAAGAAGATTGCTGAAGCAAAATATTTAGACTGAATTTCGAGATAATCGCTTCAAAGTATTCTTTGTTTTCTGAAATTATTTTTTTTATAATCTCTTTTTTATTTTCCCTCGATAAGTTTAATGCTTTTTCTGTCGCGTACCATTTAACATATTTTAAAGTACATTCGCAATCAATTATCTTTGTCTTAATATTGCAGGCAATATAATCAAAAATAGGAGAATACATTCGAATTGTAGGCTCTCTTTCAAATCCATAAACTTCAAATATTCTTTTTTCAACTTTCTCCAAATTTCCTCCATGATGGGAAATCTCTATAGACTCGTCGATACAAAATGAAATAAAATCCTCTAAAGAAACTTTTTTATTGCTCGTCTTATTGTAATTTAAATTCTTCGAGAGTTTCATAAACAGGCCCTTTTTCTGTCAGAGTTGATTTTTCTAAAGAGAATTTTTCGATTTGAAATTCTGTGGGATTAATTTTTATCTCTCTTAACTTTCTCATAAATTCTTGTTTGTTTTTGATAGATTTTATTCTCGCTAGGGTAATATGGGACTCAAATTTCTCATCCTTATTATTGAGAATTTTATTTATTTCTCTATTTAATTTTTCGATTTCTTCTTTTGGTTCAAGAGAAACCCAGACTATTCTAATAAATTTCTCGTTGGGAAAAACACCGATTTTCCCGAGATTACTTTTAAATTTATGAAATTTCAATTCAAGAAGCTTCTCTTTTATTTTGCTTGCCTCTTTATCGCTTATATCTCCGAAAAACTTTAAGGTTAAATGGAGATTTTCTGGTTCTACCAATTTAAAAGTACATTCTGGAATTAATTTTTGAATTCTTAATAGTTCCTCTTTCATTTCTTTAGATAAGGTGACGGCAAGAAAAGCCCTCATTTTTAATGATTGTGCAGTAATTTAAGTTTTGCACTTACAGTTTTTCCATTGGTTTTGCTTCTCTTTAATTTATCTAGATATTGCGCTCTGCTAAGTCCGAGCAAAATGAAACATCCAATCATTGCTAGACTCCCAACAATTATGAAAACTGGTACAAAGCCGAACTTCGATGCAAGTTGCGAGCCAACAAATGCTGCTGTGGCTGTACCAATTCCTACTGAGCTTGAATAAATAGACCACTCCCAGCCTCCTGCTTTCTTATTCAAATTTGCGGCAAACAGAGAAAACCATGCAGGATTAGCCAAACCAGCGCCAAAACCATGAATGGCTGCGGCAATATAGATATGAGTTATATTTTTCGAGAAAAGATAGATAAAAGGTACACAAGCAATAAAAAATGTACCGAACACTGCCATTTTATACCTATGTTGCGGCTTTGCAATATAAGCAAATAAAACCTGTAAGAAACATCTGATAAAAGTAGTTATTGCGGCAGCAATTCCTACTGCTGCGATGCTCCCCCCTATCAAATTTTCCTTGATAAAGATAGCCATAATCGGAGAAATTAAGCCGAATCCTGTTAATACAAATATGTCTGAAAATATAAGTAGTTTTAGCGTTCTATTCATTTTCCCTCTTTTTAATTCAATTCACCTATAATCTTTGCTGCCAATTTAAGGGTTAAACCATTTAAATCCTTTTCGGGATTAATTTCTACTAAATCTGCGGCTTTAATATTATCTAACAGCATTAATTTCTGCAGAATATATAAAAACTGTCTTGATGTCAGCCCGCCAGGCTCAATATAACTAGTTGCAGGAGCAAATGCGGGGTCGATAGAATCAATGTCAATACTCACATAATTCTTCTTACATTTTCTTGCGATTTCTACAATTTTGTTGCAGCTATTTTCAAAATCTTTCTGCAATTCTTTCATTGAAAAGATATTTACTTTAGTTTTTTCAAGAAAAGCTTTTTCTTCTGGTTCGATATTTCTTAATGCTATAAGAGAAATATTTTTTGAATCAAAACCTTCTTCTATTATTGCTCTTAACCATTCTTCATGAGTCGGCTCTTGCATTGGCTCCATACAATCTGCATGAGCATCAAAGATAATTAGTCCGCAGACTTTGTTTGTTTTCATGAAAGATTTTACAATAGAATAACTCAAAGAGTGGTCTCCTCCTATAAAAACAATTCTTTCTTTCTGCTTTTTGAATAAATTTTCTGATTCTTTCTGAATCTTTGAATAACTTTCTTCTAAATTAGAATTATTAATTTTAATCTCATTAATTAAAAACTCCGGCTTAATTTCTTTTTCATTGGAGAATATCTCTTCGAGCTCTTTGATGATTTTATCTGGGGCTTTTTCGCATCCTTTTGTTCTGCCGCATGCATTGATTAATGGCGCTTTTACGAGAAACATTTTAATCAGGTAATAGAACAGCTACAACATAATTCTTGATTTTGGCTATGTTTTTTACTTCTTCTATTTTCACTTTAGAAATGAGTTCAGGATATTTATAAAATTCCTCAGCTTTGCAGGCTATCTCTTGAATCACTAGTTCTGTCGCTGTTTTTTCACTATCTTCGAGACCAAGCTGCCACTGCCCGATGCATTGTTCCTTAGCTTCTTCTATCTCCCGTGCATTGATATCTTTAAATTTATTGAGCTGTTTTAAAATAAGATTTTTCACTTTCTTTGTGTTTTCTTTTCGAATTCCTGCATAAACAACACAATGCCCGTAATTCTTCTCATTTTCGATAAAACTCGCGATAGAATATGCCCATCCCCTTTTTTCTCGAATTTCTTGATGCAACCATGAAGACATGCCTTGCCCAAAAATAACATTAAAGACATCTGTTGCATATTTCTCTCTATTGCTCAAGGTTGGAACTTTGAATGCTAGTGCCAGATGTGCCTGATCCAGATTTTTTCTTTTTTCAACCAGTTCGCAATTTTTATTTTTTAAAATTGGATTGACTTTCGGTAAATAAGTTTTTTTCTGCATAAAAGTTTTTTCAGCCATTCTTTTTATTTCTTCTATTTCTCCTTTTCCGACAATTGAAATAATTAAATTCTCCGCACCATAGTTTCTATGCCAATCAAAAAAATTTTGCTTCTTGAAATTCTCAATGTTATATTTCAAACCAAGGATTGGCAATGCAAAGGGTTTTTCATAAAGCAATTCTTTTACCTTATCAAAAAGCCAATATTGTGGCAGATCATGTGCTCTTGAAATTTCTGATAAAATTACTCCCTTTTCTTTTTCTATTTCTTTGGCATCAAATTTTGGATTTGCAACCATATCAAAGATAACATCCGCCCCCACGAGAAATTTGTTTGAAGGTATTTTGCAATAAAAAGCAGTTATCTGTTCTGAAGTAAATCCGTTCATCTGTCCGCCTTTTTTTTCGATTGTTTCAGCAATTTCTTTCTGGTTTCTTTTTTTAGAACCTTTAAACAGCATATGTTCTGTAAAGTGGGCTATTCCTTTATGAGTGGTTTTTTCATACGCTGCTCCCGCTTTTGTTGCGGCGACTATGCTTATAATCGGCAAATTTCTTCTTTCAAATAATAAAGTTGCCCCATTTTTGAGATTAAATCTTGAAAAATCATTTTTCATTTTTAAACTTCTTGGTTTTTGTTTTAAAACTCCTTAATCTTTGATTGAATAATCTTCTTTTATTATATAAAACTTATCATACAAATGTTTTTAAAACTAATTTGAATATAAATATTGAAGGTTAAAGGGGGGAGTTGAATAAGCAATTTCCTTTAACCTTCTTCTTTTCTAAGAAAACTTTTAAACAGGATAATATTAAAAAAATTATGCCAATCAATGCATCTCCAGAGTATCTCGCAATACAAAAGAAATATTTGCAGGCAAAAACTAAAGAAGAAAAAGTAAAATACTTAGAAGAATTAATAACTTTCGCTCCGAAGCATAAAGGTTCTGAAAATCTTCTTGCTAATCTTAAAGCACGGCTTGCTAAATTAAAAAAAGAAATTGAAATAGAAAAAGCAAGAAAGAAAAAAATCGGAAAAAAAGAGGGAATAAAAAGAACCGGAGATGCGCAAGCAGTTATCCTTGGATTAACCCTGACTGGAAAATCAACTCTTCTTTCGGCTTTGACAAATGCAAAACCGAAGATTTCTCCTTATGGATATACCACTCAGGAACCGGAAATAGGCGTGCTCAACTATGAAGGATGCGAGATTCAAATAATAGAAATGCCCCCATTGACAGGAATTGCTGAAAATGATGGTATGCAATTAAGCATCGCAAAGGAATCTGATTTGATTATTCTTATAGCCACCTCTAAAGAAGAGCTTGAAAAAGCATATAATGAAATAAAAGAAGCAAGGATAAATAAAAAAATACTATTTGTTATAAACCGAAAAGATGCTTATATGCCTTTAGGAATAACACAGCCTTTTATTCTGATTTCCGCGATGAATAAAGAAAATATAGAAGAGCTAAAGTTAAAAATTTTCCAGAATCTCGATTTATTAAGAATATATACAAAAGAGCCTTCAAGAAAAACAGAGACCCGGCCAATGATAATGAAAAAAGGAGATACAGTAAAAGATTTATGTGAAAAAATTAGGAAAGATTTTACTTCAAGATTTTTATTTGCGAGAGTTTATGGAAAAAGTGCTAAATTCGGTTGGCAGCGGACAGGACTAAACCATAAATTAGAAGACAAAGATATCGTGGAGATTCATTTAAAAGATTAGTTAAGTATCTTTCTTAAGTAATTTTTTAATTTTGGGCATAGCTAATAAAACTGCTTCTTCTCCAGCCATTATAGCTCTTTCTCCATTATTGTAATCGAATCCACTCATTTTCAAATTCACATTAATTAGCAAGTCTGCTTTTTTTAATTGTTTTTCTGACCATTTTAATTCGCTCAAGTGTATTAATCTAAAAACTATTTTCATTATGTTAGGGATTTTCTTAGTATTCATCTTTTGCTCTGGCGAGATATTTATCGCAATAACTTTGTAATTATTCATTCTTTTTGCTATTTCAACAGGCAAGGGATCAAACAATCCTCCATCAACTAATATTTTAGACTCATATTTTACAGGAGGAAAAATTGTTGGTAGAGCTATTGAAGATAGAATTGCTCTGAGAAGATTTCCTTTATTGATAACTACTTCTTCTCCAGAAACTAAGTCTAAGGCAATGCAGGCATATTTTTTCTTTAATTTTTCTATTTTTATATTTTTAAGATAGCGATATAGAAAATTTTCTATTTTATCAGGTAGAATCAATCCTCTTGATGTCGGTCGACTTATAAAAAGATTATATATTTTTTTCTTGTCTGCTGAAAGTACTTCTTTTCTGAACTTGTCTAACTTTCCCGCGCAATATATTCCACCTACAAGAGCACCCATACTTGCTCCTACAACCATATCTATTGGAATTTTGAATCTTTCGAGCATAGAAAGAGCACCTATATGGGCTAAACCAGCAGCGCCACCACTACTTAAAACTACTGCGATTTTCATTCTCATATCCTCTTTTTTATCATTTAAAGTTATAACAATTATGCTTGTTTAGAAAAATTTTTTCTTATTGGTGCAATAATTTTCTCCAAGTATTCTGCAATAGCATTTTTTAAGTCAAGAGGATGCAGGTTACCTTCTTTGTAAGCTTTCTCTAATTCAGAATAATCTGAAAATTCCAGAGCGCCGCCGAATTTTGCAGGCCTGCTTATCTCTATTTTATTAAACTTTGGAAAAATAATTAATTTCGTAATTTGCAAAACAGGATTTTCCTCGACTATTTTTTCAGGGCAGTAAGCATTTCGGATAGTTCTGCATATTTCTTCATAATTATCTGTTATAGCAATGCCCGAACCAGGAATACTCTTGGACATTTTCTCGCCTGGCCCTTTTAGAGAAGTAATTAATGGCGTATGCAAAGCAACAAAAGTATAATTTAAAGTTTTTGCTAATTCTCTTCCGAGCATATGTACTTTCCTTTGTTCCATCCCCCCTAAAGCTACATCTGCTCCAAGGTATTTAATGTCACAAACTTGCATTAGGGGATACCATAACTGAGATATTGTAGCATGCTCGATGTCTCTGGCTATTTCTTGCATACTTCTAAGGCCCCTATTAATTGTAGCTTCTCTAGCAAGATTAATCACATCAAGCTGATAATCCTTATCAAATTGAAATTCGCTTCCAAGAACAATTTCTGCTTTTAATCCGATTGCTTTAATCGTTTTCTTCCATGCATTTACTTCTTTCTTTATTAATTCTTCATCGCCCTTTCGATTAAGCAATGCATGAATGTCTGCTAAGAGAACTTTAACTTTAAACCCTGCTGAAGCCAAGTCTATTAGTTTAGATATAGTAACAAAATGCCCCAAGTGCAAAGGTCCGGATGGCTCATAACCACAATAAACTACCGGGCTTTTCTTTTCCCTTAGAAGTTTCTTAAGTTCTTCTTCAGTCACAATCTCTTCTGTATTTCTTCTTATTAATTCTATCTTGTCCATAAACTGTTTAAAACACTACCTTTATTAAAGTTTTCTAAAAAAGATTCTAAAACAAAAAGAATAAAAATATAAAAAAATTAACATGTATGAAAAAAGAGGCGAAAAATGGATTATTTATTAGTAATCATTAAACTTGTTATTGCTATTGCTCTGTCTGGTTTGATTGGTTATGAAAGGGAAAAAAGAAAGGATGTTAGAGGGGTAGCAGGATTAAGAACTCATATGTTAGTTGCTCTCGGTGCTTGTTTATTAACAATTTTAAGTTTTAGTTTTGTAGAAAATTACGGAGATTTTGCAGATCCTGGAAGAATTGTAAGTTACATTATCTTAGGAGTTGGTTTCATCGGTGCAGGAACGGTTATGAGCATAAAAAATAGAGTTGTTGGGCTCACAACTGCCGCTTCAATATGGTTAGTTTCAGCAATAGGAATTTCAGTTGCCTTAGGTGTATATATTCCAGCAATTGTTACAACTATTCTCGCCTTAATAATTTTAGAGCTCTGGAGATTTGAAGATGGAGCATAAAACAGAATAAAATATATTTCTTATCGCAATAGTGTTTATAAGATTTCTAAAACAAATAAAAAAGATTAAAATGAGAACATTACTCCTCGCTTCATTTATCTGCTCTCTAATCGGATTATTTTTCATTATTTTTCTCGCAAATCATCTGGAGCCAAATTTGATTTCGATAAAATCGATAGGGGAAAACAAACTAGATAGCTATGTAAAAATCCGCGGGGTAATTACAGAGATTAAAGAAACCGAAGGATTATCTATATTTACAATAAGAGAAGATACTGCTTCTATAAAAGTAGTTTCTTATGAGAAACCACTGCTTATGAGAAATCAAAAGATAGAAGTTATAGGAAAAGTCGTAGAATATAGAGGAGCTCTTGAGATAGAAGCAACAACAATAAAAATAATTTAAATAAGATGATAAAATGATGGTTGAATTGCAGATAATTCTTGCTTCTTTTGCAGGATTAATTGCTGGAACCATCACTGGTTTATTCCCGGGTATTCACATTAATCTTGTTGCTGTCTTATTATTTACAATTTCAGGATTATTGCTCCAGTATTTCTCTCCCATAACCCTAGCAGCATTCATAGTAGCCATGTCAATAACTCATGTTTTTCTTGATTTTATTCCTTCTATTTTCTTGGGGGCGCCTAATGAAGATACTGCTCTAAGTATTCTGCCAGGGCATAGGCTTTTATTGCAAGGATATGGTTACGCTGCAGTAAAATTAACCACTATAGGCTGTTTTTATGGACTAATTCTTTCTATTCTTGTTTCTCCTTTATTAGTTTTAGTTGTTCCAAGCATTTTTCCATTTATTCAAAGATATATGATTTTCATTCTTCTACTGTCCTCTTTATTTCTTATTTTAAAAGATGATAAGAAATTTGCAGCATTAATAATCTTTTTAATGGCAGGAATTCTTGGAATGGCTACTCTAAATTTTAGAGTCATTAATCAGCCATTGCTTCCATTATTCTCGGGACTTTTTGGAACTTCTCTATTAACGGTAAGTTTTCTTGAAAATGTCGGGCTTCCTAAGCAAAGAATAAAAGAGATTAAAATAAGTCATAAGAGCAAACTAAACGCATTGCTCACTTCGCTACTTTCTTCTCTGCTTGTTTCATTTTTGCCAGGAGTGGGCTCAGCGCAAGGAGCAGTTATAGGTTCGAGCTTCAGAAAAATAAAAGAAGAAACTTTTTTATTTCTTGTCGGGGCAATAAATGTAATTGTTATGGTTTGGAGTTTCGTTGCTTTATACGCAATTGAAAAGCCAAGAAGCGGCTCTGCAGTATTTGTTGGCAAATTTCTAGAATATTTTTCTCAGAATCAATTGTTCCTGTTGTTTGCAGTAGCCCTATTTACGGGCTCTCTCGCATTAATTCTTTGTTTAATCTTTTCACGATTATTTGCTAAGAATATTGAAAAGATAAAATATAAATGGCTCTGTTTTGGAATTGCAATTTTTATAATTATAATCACAACAGTTATTTCAGGCCCTCTTTCTCTGCTTATCTTGGCAACAGGAACGATGATTGGAATACTATGCAATGAATTGGGTGTCAAGAAAATGCAGATGATGGGCTCTTTGCTTGTTCCAGTAATTTTCTATTATCTTCTATGACAGAAAGGTTTTATGGCGCAAATGTTTTTAAACATGAAGAATTAAAGCAAAAAAAGCAAGAATATTCTGAGAAAATAAAACAAGGAGACAGTTGTTATGTTGATTCTTTGAGAATATTAGAGCCTCCAGAAGTGATAGACTCTTCAATTTTTTATTAGAACCACTTCTTCAAGTCTTGTTGTTTTTCTGTTTCTTTTCCAAAAAAACTTTCAATAGCCATTTTAATTAATTCGAGGCTTTGTTTTACATAAGGAGGAACATCATACTTATTTGCGAGCATTAAAGCTGGCTCTAGATATTTTATAATTGAACCTTCGGCGATTGTAAAAATTATTCTACCGTTGCAATTAGTGCACTTTCCGCTTAGAGGCGGCCTTCTAAATTTTTCATTGCAATCAACGCATCTGAACTGCTGTTGTGTAAACTTGCTGAAATTTCCTTTGATGTCTCGTATAAAATGTCGTTCAATGACGAGTCTCGCGACATCTTTTTCATCAACGGCTCTTATTTGCTCTGCGATTTCCATTTGTTTAGCAACTTTCTCAGGCATCGTTGCAAGAGTTTTATAACTCGAACAGCTCGGTCCAAAGTTTATATCACTAACATCATGCGTAAACCATATTTCTTTTAGCGGAGCAAATTTATCTTCTTGTTTTAATCTGTGTCTTATTTGTTCTACTTCAACTGTGTTAGGAAGCATATGTTGTTCCGCGGCAAGATATAAAGCTAAAGGATATTCTTTTGTTGCATCAACATTGAAAATCATATCATCAACCTCTCCAGGATTTATTCTTGCATTTATAACTAAAGGAGCATCTTGTGTTCCTCCACGATGGGCAGGCAAAAATTCTCTAGAAAAATTTATCAGACAATCGAGCAGCAACATCATTGCCGCTTCATCCCCGTCACAATCTCTTCTCATAGCAGCATGAATATAAGGGGAAGCATAGAAACCCTGTGTATCACTAAATCCTATTATTCTCGCTACAACCGCTGCGCAATTATGCGGGGCTATGCACGCCATCATATGCCCTACTAAATCTTCTCTGTTTTTAACATTGTAAAAGGGTTTAAGCTTGTAAAAATTAACGAGAAGATCATCTATAAAATTAGCCACTCTTACAAAAACTTCGTCGGCTCCTTCGTCCAATGATTTTTTTGCAGCTGGCAAGATTATATCGTGAGGTCTTAAATCCAAGATTTGATTTTCATTTTTAAGTTCTTTACCGTAGATATCATGAGTATAACCTAATTCCTTCAATTTTTCTATAGAAGTGTGAACCTCTTTTGGTTTAAAATGAGTTATAGGCAGCTCTGTTGCATCATATCTTATAGTGCCATCCTTATTAACACTCAAACCATAAAATGCCCGCAATATTCCCTTCGCACAATGTTCTGGAATATGCTTTTCAGAGCTTGTCCCTTTTACTCCTTTTATAATTTTAGGAAGTTCTTTTTTAAAATTCAGATATTTTATAGCAGAATCAAAATAGTGCTTGATATCTATTTTTTGCGGGGCATATTCCTTTGCTTTTCCATGAATAGGACAAACTTCGTGAGAAATATTTTTGCCACAACCACTGCAATGATAAAGTTTTTCTGTTTTTCCATTACAAGATTCGCATATAAAATAAATAGTTTCTTTTTTACAATTAGGGCAATAGTAAATTGGGAAATCTGCATTTACATAACCAACTTCAATAGCAGATTGGAAACTTCTAAATTTTCCTCCTTCTTCTCCAATAGGAAATAAGCAATGTGGAGTCCCAGTTAATTCTCGCATCTTAGCCTTCTCAGGGCGCCCCATTCTTGCACCGATGAAACTCCCTGCTTTATCTTTAATTTTAAAAGGAGAAAGCGAATTAATGATATCTAAAACTTTTTCGCTTTCGCTATTCTCTACTTTTTTTATTATACTTGAGATATTCTCCAATTTTTCGTCGATGCCGGTATTTAAAAGTAAGATGGAAGTATTTTTCTCGTCGAGAACAATATTAGCAGTAGCTACTTCATGTTCAATTCCTAGAATTTCTAGCGCTCTTTTTGCTTTTTTTATGTCTTCTTTTTCTCTATCGCTTGAAGAATAAGGAAGAATGAGCTTATTTTCAATAATCTTTCCTTCAGATATCCACCGAAGTATTTTAAGAAGTTCTTGCTTTGAAATTTGACTAAAATAAGCAATATATTCTGGATGGAGAGGGACCTTAAAAATAGAACTTATTTTTTTTGCTTCTTCAAGAGAAGGAATATCTATGCCGAGATTATCTAAAATTTTCTGTATACTTTCTAATTCCTGACTAGACTTGCCATCCAATATTTCAGAACTGCTGTATTTTATTGCAGTCTCTTTTAATTCAGTAAGCCACCATTCAGGATTATATCCTGCAGGCATTAATGCTTGGTTTCTATCATAAAAATCGCCATAACTTATCAGGATATCTCCAAGATAAATTATTTCTTTTAATTCCTTTTTCAATTTCTCTATATTTAGTGTTGTAGCTTTTACTACAGAATCATTTTTTAATTTTACAATCGGTGGTTCAATACTATCGCATGTCGTTAGAGAAGTTGATTTTCCAGGTTTTTCCATTCTTAATTGTGTTCCTATAGCAAGATAGTCTCCGAGAATCATCATTGTTAGTGGATGAATCGCTAAAGCGCTATATCCCGTATTTCGGCATCTTCCATATCTTAGTCTAAATCCTCCTGCTCTCCCTGGATGAGTAAGAACTGGGCGCCCTGCAACAAGATCTTTAATATATGTTGAAGTTGAATCTGGTTTCTTTTCTTTTAATTCTCTTTGGAGTTTAACATATTCTTCTAACCACTCCCAATCTTCAAACTCAAATCCTTTTTGCTTAAGAGAATTGATGATTTTTAATAGTTTTGCTGCTTTTTGAGCAATTCCCTCTCCGAAAATTAAGCAGAATCCGCTTCTGAGCATATTTGTTTCTATTCTTGGCAAATCTTTATAATTGCTTACTTCTCTCTCTTCGCTAGGTTCTCCGTCGATTTGAATAGGTATGTGCATATACAAGAACATAACTTCTTTTTCACTTGGAAGATACTGTAAATTAGTTATCCTGTCATGATAATCATATAACTCGGTTAAAGCCCTCTTAGCTTCTATCTCTTCAGGATCGTATTTTGCGTAACCAAACTTCTTACGAAGATAGTCTATGAGCAATAGTGAAAAAGCAGCAGCAGTAGTACCTGCGCTTCTTATCGGCCCTGAAAAATATGCTGCAAAATAATCCTCATTTTTCTTTGTTTTTTTTAGTTTAAATCCTGTAAACCCTTCGAGGGGTGTAGACACTACGCCTAAAGTAATGTATGTTATTCCTGCTCTGATTCCTGCATCTATTGCCTCTAATTTATCTCTAAATTTGCAAAATTTTTCATTCGCTATCTCTTCTGCAATTTTAATAGCCACCGCTGGATCTAACAAACCATATTTTTTCTCTAATTCTCCTATTTCTTTTTCTATTCTTTCATCTTTAATCTGTGGATATTTAGCTGAAACTAATCCTGTTACTCTTTTCGCAAGATTTGTTGCAAGAGGAATTTCTACTATACTCATAGGATCTAATCCCTTGCTTCTTGCCTCTTGGGCAATACTATAAGCAACATTTGTCTTATTTTCAATTTCTTTAAAGTATCTGTTCATATTTTCTTCTCCCAAATTGATTAATTAGGATTTTTTAATTTATGATTTTTCATTTTAATTTAGGTTTTCTTTTTTCTTCATCATTCAATTAAAATCTATTATGTTTATTTTGCCTGTTTTAAGATTGAATAAGGGAACTTTACAAAGGTCGGGCTCATGCCCAAACTTCTCTTGATAAGCAGTTCTGCTCTGCCAGCACGAACAAGAGATTGCAACAATATTATTATAATAAGAAATGCTGCTTTTATGCAAATGCGCAGTAACAAAAATATCTGGGACTTTCCTTAATATTAAAGAATCTCTATCGCAAGGGAAGTATCTCGTAGAAGCATGAGTTGGGGCAACATGTCTTTTGCGCATTAAAAAATGTAAAATGAGTTCCGGCCTTTTGAAAGCTTGGTTTAATCTCAAAACTTCTACATCATTTCCATATTCATCAAAAGAAGCTCCGTGATACATAAAAACATTAAAGCCCTGGAATTGTTTTGAAACACCTATATTAACACTGCTAGGATTTGTTAAAACAATAACATTGGGCAAATCATATAATTTTTTCGCTATCTCATGTGAGAAAGGAGGTTGGGGTTCTACTATTCTCACAGCATCATGATTTCCAGGACAAATTATAATAGCAACATCTTTTCTAATTTTGCTTAGAAGTTCAGCGACTTTATCATACTGCAAATAAACATCTTTAATAATTAACTCGGATTCTTGCCCGGGATATATCCCTACTCCATCAACTAAATCTCCTACAATGAAGAGATACCTAACTTTTTTTGCAATGTTTTTTTGCCCTTCACTTCCTGTTTTTCCATTAATCCAATCAATAAATTTTAAAAAGTTTTGTTCTAAAAATTTGTTTGAACCCACATGTAAATCGGCGATAAAAGCAGCATAACTTTCTTCTTTAGATTTTTTTCTTTCAGGGAGGATTATTTCTGGGAAGATTATATCATTTGCAAACAAAATCTCGTTTGAACTTGTGCCGGATACTGCGATTACTTCATCTAAAACTATTTGTTCAGCTTTTTTCAATAATTCTTCTTTATCGTGCCGAATTAATACTTTTATTCTTCCGGTTAAATCTTCAACTTCAAGAATAATATTCTTATTTTTAGTTGTATGTTTATCAAAAACCATACCAATTACAGATAGATTTTGCCTTTGCCCAGGGATTTTATTTATAGAGGTTAAATTTTTTAGTTCTTGCTCTTGTAAAAAAAGTTTTAAGGTATTATACCTGTTTCTAAAATATTTTACGAAATCATCAACGCTTACTTTCTTATTTTCTATTCTAAAAGATTCTACTATATTTATATCTTCAAAAAGAGTTTCTTGTTTCTTTAATTCTTTTTTTTCTTCTTTCTTTTCTTCTTTAGAATCTGAAAAGAGTAGAGGCTTATTCTCTATATTTCTAAAAGTTTTAAGATGCTCTAATGCTAGAACAAATTTTTCTTTTTCTTTGCTCATTGTACTTTTTAATTCTAATTCATTCAATATAATTGATAGATTATTAATGAAAAATTCTTGAGAGAGTATCTTTGAAGGATTTAAAGAGAGAATGGTTTTCATAAAATCGGGGAGAATTTCCTCTATTGATGGATGACTAATTATATTGATTACTTTCGGATCAACGAGATATCCTTTTTTAATGAATTCTTTTATTATTTCTGCAATTTTATCCCCCTTGCCTTATCTATTTTAACTTTCAAAGGTCTTAAAAGAGATCTTCTCTTAACATGAATTGAATTTTTTCAATTGTCTGCTTAGGATGGTCTATTCTTATTTCACGGGTTCTCCCCCATCTCCCTTTGCTTATTACCCTGGCATTAATTAATCCCGCCATATCCCAGTTAGAAATAATATCGCTTAATCTTCTTTGAGTCAATCTTTCTGTTTTCGTTTTAAAACAGAATTTAGAGTATAAATCATAAACTTCTCCTGTGAAAATTTTTTCTTTATTTCCTTTTTCTAGAAATAAATCTATAATGGCTAAGAGAGTTAATTTCCATTGTTTAGGAGAAGTTAAAACTTCTTCAAATATTTTATCAGTATCTATCTTTTTATTTGCTTTGTCTATATCCTCTAAAACTATTTTCTCTCGGTTTTCTCTTTCTACAATTTCTCCTGCAACTCTTAATAAATCAAGGGCCCTCCTAGCATCTCCATGCTCTTGCGCAGCTAAAGCGGCACATTTGGCGATTACTTCTTCATCTAAAACTTTTTCTTTAAAAGCTTCTTTAACTCTTTGATTTAAAATATCTTGAATTTGAAGGGCATCATAAGGCGGAAAAACAATTTCTTCTTCTCCAAGACTGCTTCTAACTCGTGGATCGATATTGTCTAAAAAAGAAAGGTCATTTGAAATTCCAATTATTGTTATTTGGGCATTTGTAAGTTCGGAGTTTATCCTCGTAAGAGTGTATAGAAAACCATCCCCTATTTTTTCTACGGCTTGATCTATTTCATCTAAAATAAGTATAAGAATCTGTTTCTTAGAATCTATTACTTCTAGGAATTTTTGATAGACTTGTCCTGTAGGAAGCCCTGTTTCGGGGACTTCAGAGCCCAATTTTTTAAGAATCTCTGCCAAAATTCTATATTCGGTATCTGCTACTTTTTTAAGTTTACAATTAACATATATTATCTCTAGGGCAATATTCTGTTCTTTTGCTCTTTTTAATATTTTGTCTCGAACATATTGAATAGTTAAAGTCTTCCCTGTTCCAGTTATACCATAAATAAACAAATTAGAAGGTCTTTCTAACCTTAAAGAAGGAGCCAATATAGAGGCAATTTGATTTATTTGTTTTTCTCTATGGGGAATATTCTCTGGAGTATAACTTGATTGTAAAATATTCTTATTTTTAAAAATAGATTCTTTCATAAAAGAATCAAAAATTTTGTCAATATCTTTCTCCATCTTCCTCTTTATTTTCTGTTTTTCCTCTTTATTTTAATAAAATTATTTTTAGATAGTTTTATAGAATTTAAGCATTTAAATATTTTTCCAAAAGAAAACACTATACCACCTTCATTTCCTATAGAAAAAATGTAATTGTAATTTAAACAAAAAATAATTAAAAAATTTGAGGGTTAAATATATAATATAATATATATTATAAATAATATAAATATTTATAAATCAAAATAAAAATCATACCTAAATTTTTTCTTTATAAATCTTACCATAAATCTCCATAGGAAACGATAGGGTGATGGTTTAGATGAGCAATTAAAAAAGTTATATCTTATACTTTAATCTGATTTATATCCTAAAAAATAGAAAACTTTATAAATTTGTTTTGGAATAAAGAGATATGGCAATTGAAAAGAGACCAGCTGCACAACTTGTTGGAAAGATGGTGGTAACAAAAGAAGGAAGAAGAATAGGGAATGTTAGAGACATTTCTTTTGAAACTAAGACTGGAGAGCTTATACATCTTATAGTAGGATCTCCTACAGTCTATGCTAATTCTCTTAATATAGAGAAATCGAAATCAGGAGAATTGTTAGTTCCATACTCTTCAATCTTAGCTATCGGCGATTTCGTGGTAGTAAGTGAAGAAGATATGAAATAAAAATTTAAATTTTCTTTTTAATCTTCCTTTATTAGAGAAAAACAATATTTTAAAATGGAATTTATTGGTTTCAATTTAATAAAAGTACATGGTGAACGAAAGAAAGAGATTTCTGGAAAGGTAGAAGTAAAAACAAATATAAAAATAATAGATATAAAAAAAGAGTCTATAGAGATGATAAAAGGAAGAGAGGTTCTTTCTTTTGAATTCGAATTCGCTATAAATTATAATCCTGAGATAGCGAAGATTCTATTCGAGGGAGAAGTTATTCTTGCAATGGATTCAAAGGAGGCTAAAGAGATTTTAAATAAATGGAAGAAAAAAGAAATGGATTCTAATGTTAGAGTTAATCTATTTAATCTAATCCTTTCTAAATGTACAATAAAATCTTTATCTCTCGAGGAAGAAATGAGTTTGGTTCCTCATCTTCCCTTAAGATTTGTTCCTAGCGAAAATATAAAAAAAGAATAATTCTTAATATAATTTCTAATATTTTCTAAAAATTTTTTAGTAATTTTTAATTATAGTCCTAAAACAATATCTAAAACGCCAGGAGGAGGATTCGAACCTCCAAGCCCCGAAGGGCACACGCTCTCGAGGCGTGCGCATTACCATTCTGCCATCCTGGCATTTAAAATAAACGTTACCCTCATTTAAAAACCTGTATCTCTTTAGAACCTCTTCAGAAATTCTAAGCTCTCTAATATATTCTCCTTAATTCACCAAAATTATAAGCCTTATCTCCTAAAACGAATACCTTGAAATTTTTAATATCTTTTTCATTAAGGAAAGGGCTTAATAACTTTTCTTTTCTGACATCGCTTCCTTCGTAAATTGAGAAAAAAGAAGGCATCACAACGAGGTTCTTGCCATGCCATTTCCCCTTCAAAAAACATTTATACAATTCTTGTTTCACCCCTTCACGAATCGAAACAGCACAATGCTCATGCCCTATTACAATTGTTTTAATTTTCTTTGAATAAATTTCCTTGTCAAGCAAAATTTTATGTCCATGTAAAACACAAATATCGTTAACGCAATAATAATCCACCACCTTTAACCTTTTTTTTCTTGCAATAGGCTCAAGAATCGTGTCGTGATTTCCCCTAATCAACACAACTTTTCTTGCTTCTTTTAACAAAATATCAAGAATTTCTAATGTTTCTTGCCATTCTTGTTTAGATATCTCGCCAAACTCGTGCTTCAGGTCACCATTAATAACCACGATTCGCGGCTTCAACTTCAACAATTCAACAATTTCTTGTTTCATCTCTTCTAATCTAAACCTTGGTACTAAAATCCCCTCCTCAATCAACGCTTCTTCATAACCAATGTGCAAGTCAGCAATAATCAAAACTTTCTGCTTAGCAAGCCACAATGCCTTTCCTCTAATTTCAATTCCTGGCAAGATTTCCATGAATCACGAAGAGCAACTAAATTTAAATAATCTTTTATCGAATAATCTTAATGAAGATTCTAATAGTTTGTGATTTAAATTTTGCAAGAAGCATTACTACAGCTTATGTTTTAAAAAAGAAAGTAAGAGAGAAGGGTTTAGATATGACTATTGAAACTGCCGGGCTATTCGATAGCAAGAAAAAGAGAAATCATCTTGAAAATATCTGCTATTATCTCAAAAAATATGTTCCATTGTTCAAAACACATAAATTAACAAAAGAAAAAGTAAACGATGCAGATATAATTTATGTGATGAATAATGAAATGAAAGAAGAAATTGTCCATAAATACAAATATCCTGAAGCTAAAGTCTATAATCTTAATATCTCAAGTCGATATTGGTTTCCATACACCCCGAGATTAATAGAACGAATAGAAGAAGCTCTTCTAGGGCATATTTAATCAAGCCTAATTCCTTCCAATCCTGTCGAGTACGGCCTGGTGCATTCTTTTCAGAAATTCTATCTTATTTTCCATTTTTAGCAAGTCAGCATAGCCTTGCGTTATCAAGTTGAACGAAAAAGGGCTTGGCACTTCTGTAACGATTGTTTCGACTTTAATTTTCTTGTCTTTTATCCATTGCAAAACTTTTATTGCATTGCTAATGTCCATCAAGTCCTCAAGAATCTCGCGCCGAGTCTCTTTGAGAATCGGAAAATCATTCGAGATTTTTTTAACTGCGCCAAGCAAGAAATCAGATTTCATTTGTTGTTTGCCCACAGTCTTATTCTTGCCTTTGTAAGAACGGAGAATCATCAAAGCCCTAGTAGCACAGTGCCTGAAACGTCTTTTGAAAATCTCTGTCTTATCAATGGCTTCTTCTAAAATTCTTTGTAAATCCTCTGGTTTTTCTGCTAATAGAGATAGCGCTCTTTCTACTTGCATAGGAAATTTAGAAGCTAGAAAGAATCCATTATCATTTATTGCTATTTCTATATCTCTCTTGCCGAATCTTGCAACCAGATAAGCAATTGCTCTTGACAAAGCATCGTTAATGCGCCTTCCATAAAGCGAATGAAAAAAGACATATCTTTTATTGTTATCGATATATTTCTCAATAACTATCTTATTCTCATGAGCTATTTTTCCTTTAGTATAATGATATTGTTCATAAAAGTAATTATAGAGTGCCTCAACAGAATTCTCATCTATATAGCAGTAATTTTTAATAGTTTCTTTAATTTCTTTTTCTCCTTTTTTTCTGTCAAACATTTCTGCAATCAACTTTCGAAACCTCTGAGTTGCACATGCTAAGTCAAATGACAAAGGCAACATTTCGCTCTGCCATGACGGAATCGTTGGCGGCCTCGCAACACTCGCATTAACGTAAACATGCATTCCTCTTGAGTAAAGAAACTCGTATTTGTTGCCACCAAGCACAAAGACATCTCCTTTTTTCAATCGTTCAAGAAAAGCCTCATCAATCTTTCCAATTTTCTCGTCTTTTCTATCATAAGGCGCCGCAATTATAACATCTGCAAATGCCTCATCAGGAATCGTGCCAATGTTTGTCATATAAATCATCCTTGCGAGCTTGCCTTTTTTTCCAACTTCCTTCGTATTAAGATCGTACCATATCTTAGCATATATGCTTTGGTTTTCTAATCCAGCATACTCTCCTGTAAGATAACTTATTACTGAAAGAAAATCTTCCCTAGATAACGAATTATAGCAATAACTTTTTTTAATTATCTTAAACATCTCGCCAATATTCCATTTCTGCTGTATTGCCATGCCAAAAATTTGTTGCGCGAGGACATCCAGACAATTTTTAGGAATACTTATTCTATCTATTTTTTTCTCGAGAGCTTCTTTCAACATTATCGAACATTCAACTAAATCGTCTCTATCAAGCACGATGACTCTTCCCTTGCTTATCTCGTGCAAATGATGCCCTGCTCTCCCAATTCTCTGCAACGCTCTAGCAACGGACTTTGGCGAACCGAGCAAGATGACTAAATCAACATAACCAATATCAATCCCAAGCTCGAGAGAAGTGCTTGTGACAACACACTTTAACTTACCCTCTCGAAGTCTTTTTTCAATGTTAAATCTCATCTCTTTACTTAAACTCGAGTGATGCGCGCCAATTGTTTCTTCAACTTGTTCGTACTTGCCAGGAAACATTTCTTTCAGATGATTAATGACACGTTCAGTCGCACTTCTCGTATTTGTAAAAATAAGAGTAGTTTTGTGATTCTGAATTAACTCATCAATCAATTTGTATAAACTCTCTTGCATTGTTTTGGCATCGTTTTCTATGAAATCTTTAACAGGAGATAACACCTTCAAATCCATCCTCTTCGCGAAATTTACATCTGCTACTAAACAATCTCGGCTTTCTTGCTCATCTTTGAAACCTACAAGAAACTTGGCAACTTCTTCAAGAGGCGCAATCGTGGCGCTCAAGCCAATCCTTGTAGGGATAACTGAATCTATCGCCTCGAGTCTTTCTAAGCTCAAAGATAAATGAACGCCTCTTTTGTTTGCCAGGGCATGAATTTCATCAATGATAATAAACTCAACCGCCTTTATCTTTTCTATAAAAAGAGAGGTAGTAAGGATAATTGCAAGGCTTTCTGGAGTAGTTATAAGAATATGTGGCGCTTTTTTTGTCATCTTTTGCCTTTCTTCTGTAGGAGTATCCCCAGTTCTTACAGCAATTTTTATTTCTTGCATATCTATTCTTTTTTTCTTCGCAATTTCCCTAATCTCTTCGAGGGGTTTTATTAAGTTAAAATATATATCATTATTCAAGGCCTTCAATGGAGAGATATAAACAGCATAAACTTTATTCTCAAGTTCATTTTTCCGTGCAAGGGCAACTAGATAATTTAAAATGGACAGAAAAGCAGTCAGGGTTTTTGTCCCTCCTGTCGGTGCGCTAATTAGGACATTCTTTCTCTCTGCTATTGGCATGACTCCATACATTTGGGGCAGAGAAAAATCTTTAAAATTTGAAAAAAACCACTCTTTTACTAGAGGGTCAAGCATTCCAAGAATTTCTTCTCTTGTTCTTAAATCCGCGCGAGTTATCATTTTAAGCGATTATAATTACTCTTATTATTTTAATTATCTTCAGAAAATTTTAGTGCTCTTTTTAAATATAGTGAATCTTATAGTAAATTTTAAGTTAATCTTTTTAAAACTCCGTCCTAAAAATTAATCTCTTTTTTCTTTAAAAAATTACTTTATAAAAAAAGATTCGTGCTCGATATCGCTTCTTTTTTTAATCAGCCCTTTTGCTTCTGAAATGCTATAAAAAATAATTATTCCTTTGATTACTTCTTCCCCAGACGTTATCTCTATATCGTATCCTTTTTTCTCTGGCAAACCAAACAAGTCTGCTGCAGGATAAATAGGTATTTCTCTTATGTAGACTGCTTTTTTAGTTTTGAGATTACCTTCTTGTATTGCCTGCCCGCGCTCATAATTTTCTCTCATAAACTCCCCGAAGTCTAATAATCGTGTCAATTTCCTTAAATTCGCTTCGCTTGATATTTTTCCCACTACCTTGTAAACGATATCCTGAGTTTCTTTGTAAACTTCTTCTTCATATGAATTTATAAGATTTAATCTCGAAGTAGTATAATTACAATTGTGCTTTATAGGATCAAATACTACTTCTCTTTCTTCGATTCTAAACCTTGAATCTTTGTTATAAATTAAATAAACAGTACAATTATCGAGCATTACGCGCTCATGAAGGTCTTTTTCTCCTATTCCAAAAAGAATCCGTAAGCTATTTCTAGGCTTTTCTATTCTCATGCATAATTCTCTTACTTCATCAAATATTCTAACATTTACTCTTCTCTGACCAATAATTTGTCCTCGCTCTTCCCAGAAAGAATTCATTATGCTTTCGAGATTCTTCTCATCTTCTCGTATTCTCTGCTCTCTCGCAACATCCTCTACATTGCTCTCTTTTTTATACTCTTTTCCTGTATTACCTTGAGTCTCAAGAAAAGATGGAGTTAAAAAAAGTATGCCTGCTAATAATATTTCTTTTTTCATTATATTTAAATGAAGTGAGGGTTTAAAAAGATAATGAATTTTATAAAAATACTTTATTTATAAAAATACTTTAGAAGGATAAATATCTCATGAAAATATCGTTTTACCGAATAATAATATTTATAAATTGTTCTTATTAGAGATAATCATGCCAAGAATATCTAAGACAAAAGAGGATAGAATAAAAGAGACAATACTTGCATTTTTATTTCAACAAGCTCCCCAAGCGATATTTACTTATCATATAGCACAAGAAACTGCCAGGGATGAGGAATACATAAAGAAACTTATGCTGGATTTAGAAGCTAAAGGGATAGTTTCAAGCGTAAAAAAGAATCCTCGTGGCATTGATTATACAAAAAGAATAAGGTGGCGACTAACTGATAGTGCATATAATGCTTATAAGAATCTTAATAATCCTAATTCTGATATCCATAATACTGAAACTCCTTTAATTCCAGATCAAGCTATAGTAGAAAAAACCGAACAAATAGAAAAGGAACAAAAAGAGCAGATTAATCAAAAAGAACAATGAATAAAAGATTAAAGATAATAATAGAAAATAACAAGAGATAATAAAAGTAAAAAAAGCTAAGAAGATGGATTCAGAAGAAAAATATATAAAAAAATATTTAGAAGAGATAGAGCAAAAAATTAAGAATTCTTTTGTTAAAATTAGGGAAGATATTAACAATATAAAACAGGAAATAGCTAAAATTAAACAAGAAATATGGCAAATTTCGGCTTCAAATACTCCTTTAATGGATTCGGCACATGTTCCAGCACATACTCAGCAGTTCGGCACACAAACCCAAATAAAACAAGGAATTAAGCCTCAAAAAGTCATTTCCATAGGAAATAAGGGGGTTCCAGCAGACAGTCAGCAGACATTCGGCACATCACAAGAAACCCCACAATTAAGAGATTTATTTAGATTAAGGCAAAAACAAGAAAAAACCATCTTAAAAACCTCATTCCCATTAACATCAAAAGAGATTAAAAGAATCGTTGACTCCATGGCACAAGAATTAAAAAATAAATTTGAAAAACTTTCCAAGCAAGAATTTTATATATTTTCAGTGATATATAATCTCGATCTCAATAGAATACCTGTCGATTATAAAACAATCTCTTTAAAAACAGGGCTAACTGAAAGTTCAGTTCGAGACTATATTTCGAGGCTGATACACAAGGGGATTCCTATTAAAAAGAATAAGATAAATAACAAAAACATCATAATTTCAGTACCAGAAGAGCTAAAAAATATAGCAATTCTAGGCAATTTTAACAATTTAAATACCAAATTTAAGCAAAATTCATACGAATACAAATATTTTGGCAATTAAGCCTTATCTCTTAAATAAAATAGGTAATTAGACTATAAAACAAATATAAATAGAAATAAAATGCAACTAAAATATCGCTATACCGAATAAATATTCTATTTCTTCCCAGAATCATTTCAAGACATCTTTTCTTAATTAAAAAGTAGAATTAAGCCTTAATTACCTCTTTTAATGAACAAAAAATATTTTTCTTTTTTGTCTTTAACTCACAATTGCTAAAAATCATCAATTTTTTCGGTTTTTCGTGTCAAATTAACTCTCACTTTTCTCTTTTTTTAATATAATTTATTCGGTTTTCCTCTCGTTTTTTCCTCTTTTTTCCTCATTTATTCGGTTATTTTCTATCGTTTTTCTCAATATTGCCCCTATCTCACAATTATCTTGCCCGGTTTCTAGCTCCTTTATCTCTCACTTTTCTAATTTTTTTTAGTAATAAACTCTTCAATTTTTCATCAATGTAGTATCTCTTTTTCCCATTTTTTTCTACATACTCACTTATCAATCCCTCACTTTTCTGTTTGATGTTATTAATTTGAACTCTGATTGTTGAAGGGTCTTTATTTAACATCACAGCGAGATCATCACAACTAACTTTCATTCCTTCACCATCTATATTTAGTAAAGCTATTACAATTAGTCTTTCATTGGCTGTTAGACCTTGTAAAAAGGCTGTTTGAACACCTGTTTGAACACCTGTTTGAACACCATAAACAGGTGTTTGTTTATAAACAGGTGTTTGCTTCTGTTTAAACACCCTCGAAGCAATGCGATTATCAAAGAAAGAAATGAACTGTTTTATATCGTCGACATCCTGCCTTAAAATAGCAATTTCTTCTTCTAGCATTTGATCTTTGCTATGCAAATGTTTAATCCATGCTGAAATTTTGTGCATATCCTGTTTAACTTTCTCAAAAGAACTCTTAATTTCCCCCCTAATTTTTAAATCTTCAGCCTCTTTTTTTCTGCCGAACCACAAAAAACCCATAAGAAAATTAAAACTTCTGCACTTTTAAATCTTTCTAAAAATTAACAAGAAATTAACAAAAAAATCAGAAAAAACAGTAGAAAATCCAGAGAAATATAAAAATATTTCAGAATATTTCAGAAGACACAAGAGTTCAGAAGATACAATAGGATACAAAATAATAAAAACCCAAAATTCTTTAAAAAAGCATGGCAAAAGAGGCAAAAGAAGGAAAAAAACACGATAGTAAAAAACACCTGAAAGTTTTAAGCGTTGCTAAGAGCAAAGCTCATGAGTTTAGGGCAGAATTCAGGAAGCAGATGACAACAGCAATAACCGCCGGCTTAGCCCTTGTAATTGCCTTATCTTGGAATGATGCTATTAAAGAGATAGTTTTGGCAATAGTAGCCAGCTTAAACATCCAAGCATCTAATCTTTATCTATATAAAATTTATACCGCAATAATCGTAACCTTGATTTGTGTAACAGCAATGATCCTATTCTCGAGATGGGGCTCTAGACAAGAATCGCAATAAAACTCATAAAGCAAATCCTAAAAAGCTAAAACTTTTAAGCGCAAAAAATGAACAATCTTAAGATAATAAGCGATTCATATGTTTGCTTTCATAAGATGATTTCAAGCGAAGGAGAAATAACCTATGCTCTCGAATACAGAGTATATGAAATTCTTGATAAACCTCCATCTGAAGCAGGAAAAAAGCTCTATTTATGGCAGCTAAAACCTAATTGTTGTAAAATAATTGATTCTACTGAAAATACTGAAAAAACTGAAAAAGAAAAGAGCAAAAATTCAAAAGATTAAGAAGCTAAAACTTTTAAGCGCGACAAACCCTCTCTGCATAAATGAAAATCCCCCAATATCGCCAGGAAAGCCAAGAAAAATACAAAAAACCATTAAAAAGGGCCAAAACAACGAAAAATTTATATACTTAGGGCACGTCTGATGAACGTGAACTTCAAAATAAATACCCTTAGTTCACGAATATCTTTAATAAAATACTAACAAAACAGGCTAAAAACCAATAAAAGAGGCAAAAAGAAAAATCATGCGCTATACTCATGCAAGACTTATACTAAATTTATGCACTAAGGTAGTCTAAATTAAGTGCACAAACCAAACACACAAACCAAGATAAAAACCAGAAACACAAATCAAAATAAAACTAAAAACAAAAAACACAAATCAAATAAAACTCGACAAACAAAAATAAAAAATGAATGCAAAACCCTTAGCTGCGATTTATGTTAGAGTTTCAACAGAAGATCAAGCAAAGCACGGCATATCATTGCAAGCTCAAGAGCAAGCCCTGCTTAATTATGCCAAAGCTCTGGGCTATGACATTTACAAAATTTACAAAGATGAGGGCAAAAGTGCAAAAGACATCAAGCACAGGCGCGAAATGGTTCAGATGCTTAGCGATGCAGAAGCGAGAAAGTTTCAGGCAATTTTTATTTACAAGCTCGATAGATTCTCAAGAAGCCTAATGGATTTAATCACAACCATAGAGAAGCTCAAAGAATGGAACATCGATTTTGTCTCCTTGCAAGACAAGATTGAAACCACTAGCGCCACAGGCAAATTGATGTTTCATATAGTCTCAGCATTTGCCGAGTTCGAAAGAAACGTTACAAGCGAAAGAACAAGGTTTACAATGGGGGTTAAAGCCAAGGATGGCAATCTTGTCACAAGGGTGCCTTTGGGCTATAAAATAGTAAACAAAAAACTCGAGCCAGCTGAAAATTCATATATTATTCAAGAAATATACCAAACTTTTCTAAATAATGACATAAGCTTAACCCAATTAGCCAAAAAATACGGGCTTTCAGTCAATGGGCTCAAAAAAGTGCTAACGAATCAGACTTATTTAGGCAAGATAAAATTTGCCGGCCAACTATCTCAGGGTTCTCATAATCCCCTTGTCTCGCAAGAACTTTTCAACAAAGTCCAAGAAAAACTGAATAAAGTCAAGAATTCCTTAGATGAACCATAACAATAATTTTTAATCCCTCAAGCACAGCAAGCACGGCATAACGTCAGCCCATACCTGTGCCTAAAAACCATTAACACTTCTAAAACAAGAGATGTTTAAACCGATTTTGTGCCAATGACGTCGTCAGGGGCACCGCTTAAAATATAATTCCAATAATAGGAATAGCCAATTTACCTCTTATTTTACCTGGAAATAAAGCTCTTGGATGTCTAATCAAGAAAATTAACCAATCTAAATAAAAAATATTCTTTATATCTTTAATATCAACCCATGTTTGTCTAAAAAATCCACTTGTTTTAGAATGTTTTAACTCATGTTTTAATACTTTGTTATAAAGTTTAGGATATTTTTTGAGATTTTTATTAAGAAAGATTACACTCCATTTTCCACTATAAAATCCAATTCCAATATCAATTTCTTCGATTTTAGTCTTTTTCATGTTTATTTTTAGAAAAGATGCTTTATAAATTTGCGTAACATTTTGTAACACAATTTCAAGAATTATTTAAGAGCGACCCCCGTTAGGGGCGAGCGAGTGTTTTTTTTATCAACTCGCAACTTTATTAGGTTTTCGTTGGGTTTGGTTTAACACAATTCAGCTTCAAGATTGCTGGTATATTTAGTATACTTCCTTTTTTTATTGTTGTCAATATGCCCTATCTTTTTAATAATTTTTTATAATTTCTTTTTGTGAAATCAATAACTTTTTCAGCATATTCTGAATCAAGTATTGTTCCATAATAAAGCATTCCATTTCTAAAATACCTTAATTGATTTAAAAATTGAATATCTTTTTCATCATAATTTAGAATTTTAAGATAAGCAATTTCTGCCTCATGAGCCCTAATACCAGAAGCATTATACCCTTCTAATAACATTTTTGCCCTTATTAATTCCATCAAAATATCATAACATGACTTTATTAAGTCATTTGCAGCATCATCATTAATCCCTAGTTTTTCTATTTTTATTAGCAATATCTTATAAGCATTTTCAGACTCTTTTATCAAGAATTCTGCTCTCGATTTATCAGGCGTTTGTTTCTTAACAACCCCCTCCCTAATGAATTCGTCAAATTTTTTGTTCATAATTCAAAGCTCCCTGTTAAAACAATCCCATTAGCAAGATTCTCTTTGAGGTTTTTATGAATGTCTTTGAAAGAAGAATAGAAGTTAAGGTTTATTTTTCTTTCAAGCAAATCCTCAAATTTTTTTAAATCGATGTTTTTTTCCTTTCTTCCTATTATTGCAATATCAATATCAGAGTTGAAAATGTCCTCTCCTCTTGAATAACTGCCAAACAAGATTATTGTTGCTCCTGCAAATTCTTTTTCTAAGAAATCAGCAAGCCCTGTTTCATAGATTTGTTTTAAGTTATTAACTCTTTTTAACTGCACAACTTTATGATTATTTGTGTTTAAACTTATAGACCATCTTTTTGTTTCTTTATCTTTCTGTATTTTAATAAATTCAAGCTTTTCCAGCAAAGGTATTGCTTTAGTCACAGCAGGCTGAGATACTTTTAAGAGCTTTGCTATTTGATTCTGATTTAAGCTAGTTCCTGCCCTCTTAAATAAAAGCTCTAAAATTCCTTGCTGCAGATTTGTTAACTCAGGTTTATCTCTCTTTACCATAGTTAATATATATTAACTAAAGTTAATATTTAAACTTTTTGGTTTCACAATACTCTTATTATTTTACTATGGTTTTTTCCATAATATTATGGTATAATTGACATATGTTTATCCTTTCAATTCAGCTTCAAGACTGCTAGTATATTTAGCATAATTTCCTGATTTTATTGCTTCAATCGCTCAACAAGTAAAACTGCTTTTTTATTTTTTTAGTAATTTTTTGATTTCTTTAATTAATTTCTTTGATTTTTCTATTGCCTGTTTTGCTGTTTCAAAATCCATTTTATTACCATAATAAATAAGCGAATTTCTCTTATATCTGAGATCATTAAAAATCATGTAAAGATCTTCCCTTTTTAACATCTCTTTCAGATAGAATCCTAAACAGATACGATTTGAAATATTAAAACCATTAATAAAAGCTAATGCCTGTAACAATTCTAAAATAGAAGTATAATAATCCTCAAAAACAAAATTGCAGTTCTTTTCATTTATTTCCTTAATCAAATTTATTCTTTCATCTGCTGTCTCTATCAAGGATTTTGCCCTTTTTATATCTGGTTTTACAATTCTTGCTGATTGATTGTCTAAGCAGTCCTGCCAATTTGATTCTTTCATCTGAAAACCTCAACATAATTATTCAGTATTACACCATTAAGGATATTATTTGCAAGATTAACATTTCTTATTTCGTTCAAACTAGCATGCCTGAAAATTTGTATTTTTCTTTTCAGAATTTTCTCAAACTTTTCAAGATTTAATTCCTTTTTTGAAAGAGTTTCTATATACAAATCAATATCACTAGTTTCCATATCCTCGCCTCTCGAATAAGAACCAAAAACAATAATGGCAGGATTATTCAGATTTATTTTTAAAAATTCTACTAGTCCGGAATTATACAACGATTTTATATTGTAAAGTTTCTTTTCGATCAAGAAGTTTTCATTTGTTCTGTCTGCTGTGTAAAAGAAAACATTTCCTATTTTTATTGTTGTTAATATGCCTTCTTTTTTCAATTCTTTACAATACCTAATAACAGAAGGCAAAGGAATTTTAAGAACTCTTTCAATCTCCCTTACTCTAAGTCTCGAGCCAGGATTAACAAAAAAATATTCCTTAATTTTTTGTTTGATATCTTTTCTTCTCATTTGATAACTAATAGTATCAATTGATATTTAAATCTTTCGCTTTTATCATGTTCAAAAAATATTCAAAGTTTTTGTTAAAATATTTTAAATAGCATCTTCTTCTTTAGTGTATTTTGCTGTTTCTTCTATGAAATATTTTATTTTAAAACTATCTAATATCTTTTTAATAATGAAGGTAGAATTCTCATTACCTGAAAAGAAAATCATTCCTTCAGAAACTATAACATAAAAAGAGTTTAAATCAGAAAAAGAATTGCTAATATAAATATCAGGTTCCTTTTCATCCTTTTCCCTTTTTCTTTAATTTAATTATAAAAAGAATTATGCTGGCGAGGGCAATTGCCAGGATTATTGATATAATAATGATTAGAAAAGTTTGTTCGCCAGCCTCCCCAAGATTGTATCCAATAATAAGAAAACCTAAAGCAATAGCTACTATTAATAGAATTTGGTTTATAGTTGATAGTATTTTGTTCATTTGATTTTATTTATCATTTCTTTTATTTTTTTACTTCTATTTTTTACTTTTTTTCTAACTTTTTTCTTTAATCTCACTTCTCTTACTATTCCTTATTAAGCCCCCAATCCTTTTAACTTTTTCCTCAACACTTGCAACAGATAAGAATCCCAGGCACCCAAGCAATTCCTCTAAGTATTTTTCTTTCCCTATTCCTCGCTTAGTAGAACACCCCGAGGGCATATTTTTTCTTCTTCCCCAACTCTTTATCCCTTCTGCTTCCTTAACTCCCTGAGCCTTTGTTTTATTGACCGAAGCATTTTCTTAGAGCTTTCGAGCTTATGCGGCTCGTTGTTTTTCTTAATCATATCATCCATGTGCTGGTGAAGTATGCATAACAACATTTCTCTTTCTTGCTTAGTGAATTGTGACATTTTTGTTTCTAATTATCTGTACCTTTTATTCCTTCCTAATCATCTTGTATTTATTTTATAAAATTTTTTAAGTCGATTCTCGTCCTATTTTATATCTTTTAAAATTCTAATCTTTGTATTTTCCTCTATAAATTTTTCTTGATAATTTTTATAGTTGGTTTTATTCACTGTTTTCATAGTATGATTTTTTTATTAAAGAGTATATTCTTTTAAACATTGTCGTAATCTCCCCCAACAACGCCTAAACATTATAAAAACTTAACTCTTGATGTTGATGAATCATAAAAGAAAAATAATCCAAAATTAATGTTTTATTGCTTGCTCATTTTTTGAGCTTTTTACTCGAATTTCCAGTTATCATCAGCCCAGGCACAATATTCACATTCGCTGTGCTTTTGCGGGCGTTTTCCTCTCAAAACCCTGATTGCATTCTTAAATACCTTTAAAGCATCTCCAGGATGAACCGAAACTTTCTTGACAATTATATCGAACTTGACTACCCCGTGCTCTCTGACTTCCTGCGGCAAGAAAAAAATAAGATAAGCGAATCCAGGATGCTTAAAGCCGTTCTTCTCGAGAAGCAAGGCATAAACGTTTAACTGATTCTGATAATACTCGATTTTCTCATCAGCTATTTCCGAGCCGCCGTATGTCTTAAAATCAATGATGATGAAATTTTCTCCATCGACTAAACAATCATCTATCGCTCCCATTAAAATATCGCCATTCTCATCTATCCATCGCAATCCTCTCTTATTGTCTCTCCATTCATTCAGCACTTGAAAATTATTGAATAACTTGCCCCTGACTTTTCCCCCTAATTCAGGAGGCAACAATCCTTTAGCTCTGTACTTGTCAAAATAATCTTTAATTTTTCTGTCCATTCCGCCAGGCAAACTCGGAAATGCTCCTGATGGCCTATGTATTCCTTGATTCTCAAGCCAAAAACATAGCGGGCATTCTAAAAACAAATTCAGTTTTGAAGGGCTCAGCTTGATTGGTTTTATTATCTTTGATTGTGGCATGTTTTATCTAAGTTTTTAAGTTTTCATTGTTTAATAAGGTTTTGCCATTTCGATGTGCCCGACATGAGGCGCACTAAGAAGATTAAACATTATTGATGAAAACTTTTTTAAATTGCCTTAGGTTAATTACATCATGGAAAAAGAGAGGATATTTTTAGTGTTTGCTTTGATGATTGTAGCATCTTTGTTCTTGTTGAATGGATGCGGAACATCAAACCAAGGAAATCAAGGTTCAAATCAGGGGCAGAATAATAATCTAAATCAAAATGCTTTTTCTTCTTGCCAGGCATCAAAGATGACAATTCCTTTTGGCAATGACGGAACTTACACTATTGAAATTGTTGGAATAGAAAGCGAAAAATGCCATTGGAGATATTCTATAGATATGCCCCAAGTTAAACAGTCTTTTGAATGTTATTATCCGCTTGAAAAGATGTCGAATAATGCCTACAATCATTTATTCGGGGTAGACAAGACAGGCACAGAATGCATAAGCGAGATTTGCAAGGAGCAAGAAGGATTATTAACTAGTTATTGCCAACCTGCTTGATGCCGCTAACAATCATGAGAATTTATCTTGCACTTTTTTCTATGAGAAAGAATAGCATCATAACTGTTTGAATTGGAGCTGTTTGACAAGACTTTTTATTTTTTCTTTGAGCTTAGAGGAATCTCAAGAACATACATTGCTCTTTCCGCGCCAAACGATACGAATGGTTTCATTTTCTTTATTTTCACTATCCTTTTGTTCTTATCAAGCCAGATAACTGTCAGGGGCATAAAAACAAAAAGCATATGAATTGAAACTTTCTGTTCTTTTGAAAATACAAACAGCAATGGTTTCTTGCTAAAGGAGAACATTTTTCCCAGAAACTTAGAAAAAAAGCTTTTGCATATTTTTACTTTAATTGTTTTATTAACTTTTATTTCCTCAATTATTGTTTCTTGCCAGGCATTTTTCATATACTTAGAAAGCAAGAGGCATTTAAAATTATTCGCAAAATATTCGCAAAATTCTGCAAAGTTATTCTGCATAACAATAATAATTAAATAATAATTAAGATAATAATTCTCTATGTATATTTTATCATTGAAAAATTTAAAAAATCTATCTTTGATACCAAAGTAAAAATTAAAAACTGAATAAAAATACCAAATGAAATTTTGTAATTTATTTAAGGACATAACAGTTTACAGCATTCTAATAGGTTCATCTATTTTTTTTGGCTGTAAAAGCGCAACTAAATTTGAAAATTATATTTCCGAGAGACGAATGATTTCTCTATTTGATTCTCTCATAAAAGAAGGAGATAAATCTAAAGATTATTTTAATTCTGCAGATTCTTACAATCAATCAAGGGAAACTTTAGAATCGCTGAAAAGAGTTTCAGAAGCAATTGCAAAAGAGAGCTTAGAAAGCACTTTAGTTAATTTGTTTTTTGCAGGGTGCTGTTTCGGTTCAGGGATAGGCTTCCTGAGAAAACAACATAAAAAAAGATATTTCGAGTCTCTTGAAAAAGTTCATAGAAAGAGAATGGCCCTTCTTTATTAAGCAAAAACCTTAAAAACTACGGATACATCATAATTGTAGAAAAGAGGTAAAATGCACAAACCATTGTTTTGGATAGGTTTTGTTCTATTCGTGGCGGCAGTTATTCTATTTATCTGGCTACAGTATAATGCTTTTATAATAGCCTGCTTCATCGGGCTCGCTTTGATGATAATTGGCGCGGCACTAGAAAAACAAAAAGCCATGATGGCAAAAGTTGCAAGAGCCGCCAAGAAAAAGAAAGCAAAACCGAGAAAAAGAAAATTGTAACATGAAAAAAGAAGGTAAAAAATCTCTGAATAGAGGTTTAACCCTAATTATTTCTATAATAGTTGTGGCGATAGTGGCTTTTATAGGTTCGTTGTTTACAAGAGCCGGAACATCTTCCCAATGGTATCAAGATATTAAGCCCGCAATAACGCCGCCAGATTATGTCTTCCCGATTGCTTGGGGCATCTTATTTTTCCTTATCGCGCTTTCACTATTCTTCGCCTTGATAAAGAACAAGCATAAGTTTCAGATAATCTTTGCATTTTTCATTAATTTTATATTTAATATCTTATGGAGTTTCTTTTTCTTCTACCTAAGAATGCCTGTGCTTGGATTTGCAGACATAATTCTTGTCTGGCTTTCAATTTTTAATATGATGGTGGTTGTAAAAAAAGTCAGCAAAATTTCATTTTTATTGCTCATACCTTATTTACTATGGGTTACTTTTGCTATGATACTTAACTTATTAGCTATAATTTAGATAATCGTGGTGTTAGATAACTTTATAAACATGTTTTTTCTTGAAAATAGAAGCAATAAGAGTCAGAATATATGATTTCTTAGAGCAAATAAAACACAGATAAATTGATATAAAATTTAGGAGGATAAAGATGCCTTATGGCAATTTTAGACGGGGCGGTTTCAGACGAAATTTCGGTCCTAGAGAAATGCATAAGATAACATGTGCCGAATGCGGAAAGGAAGATACTGTACCTTTCAAACCGCGAGAAGGTACCGCTGTTTTATGTAGGGAGTGTTATTTCAAGAAAAAAGGGATAACACCTAGAAAACCATTCGAAAAAACCGAGAAAAAGGAAGAAACAGAGCCTGTCGAAGAAACAGTTGAAGAGAGTGCTGGAGAACAAACTGAAACAATAGAAGAATCAGAGGAATCAGCTGAAGACGAAGCAGAATCTGAAGAATAAAACTTTAAGAATAAACTTCTTTTATAAAAACTCGACAATTTTTTTATATTTTTATTTTTTTATTCTAAAATTTTTTATTCTAAAATTTTCGTATTCTTTAACGAGATTATTTACAATACCATTATCTGCAATATACATAGAGATTGCTTAGTAGTTTTCACAGAGCAACTCATAGTAGCTTTGTGGATGTTTACAAGCAGGGCATATTCTTGGAGCTTCTTTCCCAACATGAATATAGCCGCAATTGCGGCAACGCCATCTAACAATTTTATTTTTTCTGAAAACTCTTTTTGCCTTTATATTATTCAATAGTTTTCTATAGCGCTTTTCATGTTGTTCTTCGACTTCCGCGATCTGTTTAAACGATTCGGCTATATCTTTGAATCCTTCTTTTCTAGCAACCTGTTCGAAGGCAGGATACAATACGCCCCATTCTTCATGTTCTCCTTCAACTGCCGCAGCCAGATTTTCTTCTGTTGAACCAATTTTGCCTGCGGGATAAACAGCATTTATTTCTACTTTCCCACCTTGAAGATATTTAAAAAACACTTTTGCATGTTCCTTTTCATTATCTGCAGTTTCGAGGAAAATTGCGGAAATTTGCTCATAACCTTCTTTTCTCGCAACACTAGCAAAAAAAGTATATCTGTTTCTTGCCTGACTTTCGCCTGCAAACGCTTTCAATAAATTTTTTTCAGTTGCACTCCCTTTTAATTTCATGGGAAAATAAAGAAAAGACAGTTTAAATCTTTTTTGCCAACTTAAAATTTTTTTATCAGCTTAAAACTTAAAATTTGAACAAGGGCTTAAACAGAGGCTTGAACAAAGGCTTCTTGAATTCAGTTATTTTTCCTATTTTCACTTCCATTTTATCAGCTTTTTTAAGCCTATGTCCCTTGGGGATTATCTTATGATGCGGAACTCTGTTAAGATAATCACAGATAAACCATAAATCATCTTCTCTCGTTGCCCATTCTTCATCATCAAATTTTGCCAAATTGATTGGATTAGAAAAAGCTCTCAACGTTTTCTCCCCTTTATCATTAATATATTCGTGAAAATAACTCATAACTAACTCCCTTATTGTTTTATACAGCGGCTCTCTATATCTTAAGACACCGTGATTGCTTTTGCTTATTGCCCCCCAATATCTTTTCTGCTTGAAAACTGCGATTACATGATCATCATCTTTATCATTCGCAGACATATCAACAATTAGCGGAGGAAAACCATTGATTCTTAATGCTAGGGCTGCCAGCAAAGCCGCTTCAATACAATGCGCTTTTCTAGTCCTAAGAACAATTCTGGGGCTTTTGCAGCTATCCCCTTCTAATTCGAAATTAATTTTAAGTTTATTTATAAAATCCTGAATTTTTGCAGGATTATCTAATTTTTTTAAAATAACCAACTCTTTTTTATTTAATCCAAAATTTTTAGTAGATTCTTTCATAATAATTTTAATTTCTCAAGATTTAAAAATCTTTGAGTTATATAACGGCATGATAAAACTATTTGGCATTTTAGATTTGTTATGCGCACTGCTTCTGCTTTTGGAAGCATTCCAGATACAAGTATGCTGGTTTTTCTTGCTTCTCGGAGCTATCTACTTGATGTTCAAACTATTAATTTTTATGTTCGCTTTCACTTTTGCAACATTGCTAGACTTTCTCGCTATAATCTGTCTGCTCTTAGCAATCTCTTTATCCTTGCCCGCCTGGCTCTTGATAATTGCTGCGATAGCAATCGGACAGAAAGGAATTTTTAGCTTATTTTAATCATTTAGCTTATTTTAATCATCCCGGTTACTTAAATAATTTTTTTAGAGTATCGAGAGTATATAGAATAGTTGCCTGACACTGCGCTCTGCTTGGAATAAAATGGCTTTGCTTTTTATGCACAGAAGCTGTTCTTAATTGATTAATTATATGAATCTGGTTAGCCAAACCTGGCTCTATATCCAATCCTTTTTCTTTAAGCTTTACTAATAAATTTCCTAGTCCGATATCTGGAGCTTTCTCTAGCAAATCCTGTCCTGTTATTTCCAGATATTTTCTATGCAAAGCTATCTCAAGGATTTTACCGCAGAGAATTGTAGCTGCCCTATAGCATCGGTTCTCAAAACAAACAACGACTTCATCGAAATTGCTTCTAATCTCGCTATAAATATCTTTTGGAACCAATGGCAAGAAAAAACTTTTTGTTTCAAATAAGGGTTTCTCAATTTTAATATCCGGGGCTATTTCGCACGATTCTTCAATTAATTGTAATGCTTCCGAAATATTATTCAACTTTATCTTCTGCTCTGCAATTTCTATATTGCTCTTTATTTTCTCAAGAACATCTCTATGTTCTAGCTTGCCATATATCATCGATTCTATAAGCAGTGCCTTGGCCTTTCTAAGTGAAGATTCCCAAAATCTGCTATAATAATCTTGTTCTCGCTTCTTGAAGTCATAGGGATTGCTGAACTTAGCATTAAAATCAATATTCCTTCTTTGAATTTCATCCAAAATGCTCCTCAATTCGTTTATCGCATGCTTCAACATTTTACCTCTTTTCCAAGTCTTTATTTTTCCTCGACTTTATTTTTCCGCGATTTTTATTTTTCCTTGAAATTGCTGAATGATTTGCTTATGCTCTCATTCCAAAATTCAGGCAGTTCATACTTTAATAAGCCCTGAAAATCATCGCTCCAAACGAAAAAATACTTTTCTTTTTCTTCCAATGGCTTAAAAACAGGGATTATTTTTGCATACATTTTCTGAAGCGCTTTTCTTTCAAATTCTGACTGTAACAAAGATGGCTCTTTCAATAGCAGAATATCTGCAAGCCTTAAAACATTGACATCAATCATTGCAGTGCTTTGTGTTATTAGTATCAGATTGAGATTTTTATGTCTTGCAATAGCCATCAAATTCGATAGTGCTTTATTGGTATCTTGCATCGAATCCCTTGAAGAAAAAAGAATGGCGCCTTCATCAACAAGAACGCAACTGTCGTTTGGAACGTCTTCTATCGAGTCGGCTTTTTTTAACCATTTAGGAAGTTTCGCTTTGCCAAAACCAATGCAGTAACATTTTTTATTCATTGAATTGTAAACAGAGAGTAGAGTCATGCCCAGACTTGTTTTTCCAGAGCCTCTTTTTCCAGCTATTAGCATTATCAAAGAATATTTTTTTATTTTTTCAAAGAAAAAGTCGAAATTTCCATCAAGGGTTTTATGAATACTAAAGGGCTGTATAGGCTCGCTTATTCTCTTTTTTTTGAAGAGATTAAATATCATTATGCTTTTATAATGCCTAACTTTATAAGTTTTTATGTATTTTTGTATAGAAAGCGAGTAGTGAAAATAAAGAATCGAATTGTTTTTGTTTACTCGGAAATTTTCTGCATGCTGAAAGTCTTCCATATGCCATAGTGTTTGTAAGCTCTTAACTTTAGAAACGGGAAAACATCTCTTTCTAGAGAACCTTTATCCGGAAGATACCTTCCAATCTTTTTATTTAGCAAATATACTCCACAACTAACCCACACATCCTTGAGAAGAGGTTTTTCTCGGAAACTAATTATATTCTGATTCTCAACTTCTATATGTCCAAAGGGCAGTCTCGGGTTTGCTACGCATATAGTATTGCTACCAAAATTTAGTAGGGCAAATAAATCTATATCAGTAATGTCATCAACATTGCATACAATTATATCGCTTCTTTTTGCATATTTCAAAGCCCTTTTTAATGCCCCCGCAGTTCCTACATGCTCAAACTCAATAGAGAATACGAAATTTCCTCTCAAGCTTAAGCATCTTTTTATTTTTTCAGCTTCTTGCTCTCCACATGCGATTATTATCCTGTCTACTATAGGAGCAAGCCACTCTATCTGCCTTTCGAGAACAGTTTTATTAGGGCTCGCTTCTATCAATGCTTTCGGAAAATTATTTTTTCCAATGACTCCTCCTGCAAGAATTATAGCATCAACCTTTGCCATTTTATTCTCAGCCATTCCTTAGCCCAAAATAAAGAATAAGAAGCCATATTTAAGCTTTTATTTATTAAAAGACAATAATAAAATATCGGGACAAACTATCAAGAAACCTATCAAAAAACTTAATAAGAAAGCTTTTTAAAACATCTTTTGCTTTAATTTTTATGCCCAAGGAAATCAATGCTGTCTTAGGCAACAATATCGAATTGATAGGTTTTGGCAATCTCGAGCCGAGCGAAATAGATATCGTTAATAAACTGCTCGGCAATTTTATCAAGAAAATCCAAAATAAAGTCGGATTTGAATCGCTGAGAATAAAGCTAAAGCAGCATCAGAAAATCAATAATTTCAAGCACGAGCTTAAGGCAGACCTGATAATAAAGCCTGGGGAACAGATAAATGCTTCAGGAGAATACAAGAATCTTTATAATGGTTTAAATATAGTAATGTCGAGATTATTGGCAGAAATCGAACATCATGTAAAGAAAAAACAACCCCAACATCCAATAAAAAAAATAACAAGAAAGTTATAAAGCGAGAAAAAATTATAATATGCTTGGAAGAAAAAAAATAAAAGAAAAAAGAAGACTCCCAATCCGGAATTATTTCCAGGATTTAAAACAAGGAGATCATGTCACCTTAGTCAGGAATCCATCATTTAAAGCAGGATTTCCCAAACAATTTCATGGTAGAACAGGAACAATAATTGGGAAACAAGGCAGAGCATATATAGTAAGATTATTAAATGGTAATAAATACAAAACATTTAATATAAATCCCATTCATTTAAAAAAAATAAATATCGCCAGGAGAAATAAGAAAAATGAACATAATAAATAAAGAACCGGTAAGTTTAGCGGAAGTAAAAGAAATAATCTCTAAAAAAGCTAAAGAACAAGAAGAAAAAAATGATAAAACAGAAAAACTTATGGATTTATTGAAAAAAGTTGTAAAAATTAAGCCAGAAGAAGCTAGAAAAATGAAAGAAGAATTAACAAAATTAAACATAACTAAAATAAGGGAAAAAGACATAATAAAAATAATAGATTTAATGCCTGAAGATGCCGAAGATTTAAGAAAAATATTCTTTGGACTCGGGGTAAATTTAGATGAAAATGAAATTAACTCAATACTCGGGGTTGTTAAGAAATACAAATAAGGAAAATGGAAGCGAGAGAAGAAAAAGCGATAATTTTAGATTTTTTGCCGAACGGATATCCGTTAGAGAGAAGAAGAATGCCAATAGCGCAAGCGATAGGAACATCTCATTTAACATTGCTTGAATTAGTCCCGAGAAAAGGCGTTTCTCTACAACTCAAAGAAGAAGTTTACATTGGCCCTGAAAAGAGAGATAAAATCTATTTTATTCAGGGAAGACTCGATAAAAAAAAATTGACAGAAACCGCCAAGATGCAAATACAGGATTTTGTCGATAAATACACACTACAAGAAGAAAAAAAATTTGTAGACTTTTTTAACAATGCAGGAGCAATCAATACGAGATTACATCAAATTGAATTATTGCCGGGATTTGGTAAGAAATATATGGAAATGATAATAAATGAACGGGAGAAAAAACCATTCGAGTCTTTTGAAGACATGAAGAAAAGATTAAAAAACCTTCCAGACCCAAGAAAAGCAATTGAGAAAAGAATAATAGAAGAGCTAACTCAGGAGACGAGATATAAGATATTTGTAGCATAAAATGGCAGAAGAAAAAAAACTAAAATCCGAACAAGATAAACAAGAAAAAAGCGAAAAGAAACAAGAAAAAGAAAAGCAACCCGGGTCAAAGCCAAGCACGAGAGAAAAAAAATTTAGTGAGAATGTTGTAAGAATCCTTTCTACAGATATACCTGCTAATATGGCTCTCTATGCTGGTTTAACAAAAATAAAAGGAATCTCTTGGGCATTTTCAAATGCCATATGCAATTCATTAAATCTAGACAAAAATAAGAAATTATCAGAACTTTCAGAAGCGGATATTCAAAGAATTACAGATTTTGTAAAAAATCCAAATGTTCCTTCATGGTTGCTCAATAGAAGGAGAGATATCGATACTGGAAAAGATAAGCATTTAGTCACCGTTGATTTAGATTTACAGAAAGATATGGATATTAGAATAATGAAAAAAATAAAGTCATATAAGGGAGTAAGGCACTTGTTAGGACAGCCAGTGAGAGGGCAAAGAACTAGGGCGCATTTCAGAAAAGGAAAATCTGTAGGAGTTCACAGAACAAAAGTATCTACAAAAAAATAAATGCAAAACAAAAAATAAAAACAATAAAAAAGTAGAAATAAGCTAGTGAAATAAAATGGGAGATCCGAGAAAGAGACATAAAAAATATTCAAAGCCGAGAAAATTATTTGACAAAGCAAGAATAGAAGAAGAAAATGCTCTTATTAAAAAATATGGCTTAAAAAATAAAAGGGAAATCTGGAAGATTGAATCAATGCTAGAAAAATTAAGGAACCAGGCAAAATCACTGATTGTAGCCTCACCAGAGCAGCAGAAAAAGTTTTTCGATAGATTGATTAAAATGGGCCTAATAAAGAAAAACCCAACAATTGATGAAGTGCTAGCATTGACTAAAGAAAAATTATTAGATAGACGATTGCAAACGGTAGTATTTTCCAAAAATCTCGCTAAGACAATTAAAGAAGCTCGACAGCTTATAGTTCATAGAAAAGTGATTGTTAACGATAGGATAATCGATTCGCCTTCTTATCTTGTAAAAGCAGACGAAGAAGATAAAATATCTATAAAAACAAAAAAAATAAAAACCTCTCAGTCAGAGTCTGTATTGCCACAAGATATTATGTCGCAAGCAGCATCTCAACAACTGATAGAAAAACAATCAATAGAAGAGCAATAAAATGGAAAAAAAACTTACTGGAGCAGGAATAGCACACATTTATGCTACTTATAATAACACGATAGTTCATATAACTGACTTAGCTGGAAATACAATAGCGAGAGTTTCTGGCGGGCAAACAACAAAGCAAGATAGACTAAAAGCAAATCCTACTGTAGCAATGTTCGTTGCAAAAAAAGCCGCAGAGCAAGCCAAAAATCTAGGAATAAAGTCTGTTTTTGTTTATGTTTCTGGGAAAGGTGGAAAATTAAACCCAAACCCGGGCCCTGGAGCGAATGCAGCAATAAAAAGCCTGGCAAGAACAGGACTAAAAATACTTAATGTTACAGATGTTACTCCCATACCTCGAGGAGGCCCCAAGCCAAAAGGCGGGAAGAGAGGACGAAGAGTTTAAAAATTAAAATCAACTTTTGTTATTGCTAAAAAATGATATCGATACAAAAAATATCCAAATCTGCTGACAAAATAACTTTTCTAGTCAAAGGTATTAATTATAGTATAGCGAATGCAATAAGAAGATCTGCACAAGAAATTCCAATATTAGCTATAGATGAAGTTGAATTTTATAAAAATGATTCTGCTTTGTATGATGAAATTTTAGCCCACAGACTAGGGTTAATTCCACTATCTTTTGATAAAGGAATGAATCTAAAAGAAGAGTGCTCTTGTAAGGGAAAGGGCTGCATTAAATGTACTGTAACAATTAAGCTAAAAGCAAAAGGTCCTGGAATGGTTTACAGCAAGGACCTAAAAATGAAAGGCGCAGAACTTGTTTTTAAAGACATCCCTATAGTATATCTTGCAGAAAATCAAGAGCTCGAATTTTCCGCAGAAGCAGTTCTAGGTTTAGGAATTAATCATGCAAAATACTCTCCTGGACTTGTTTTTTATAATGCTTATCCACTGATAGATACAAAGAACTGCCCCGCAAGTAAAGAGTATATCGATATTTGCCCGAGAAAAGCCATAAAGGAAGAAAAAGGAAAAATAGTAATAGACCCTTTAAAATGCGATTTGTGTAATGCCTGCGTAGAACACTCTGGAGGAAAAATAAAAATAACCCCGAGTGAAGAAGATTTCATCTTTACAATCGAGACATGGGGGCAACTTCCTGCCAATGAAATTTTCTTGGAAGCAATCAAAGCATTAAGTAAAAACTTAAAAGAGCTTTCTAATATAATCAAAAAATTATAATAGTGCGGGGGTGTCGGAGTGGTCAAACGAGTATGGCTAAGGACCATATGGCTTAGTGCCTACGCAGGTTCGAATCCTGCCTCCCGCATTATATCTCAAAATGCAAAATCTTGAAAGCATAATCTGTAATGATATAGTCAATAATAATTCGGACAAGCAATCTGTTAAATCTTCTCTGATAGTTAAACTACTAACTATCTGCTCTTCATGGTTTCCACCAGAAAGCAAATTAAAAGAAGAATATAAAAATAAGAAGATAACACACTATGCGCGCGCGACAATAGATTATACTATAGGGGTACTTGTCAAGGCACAAATCGGAGCATTTCCCGGAAAAATTTTAGATAATACTACTTTAGAACTAAAAAAGAAATATAACATTTCAGAATCCCCTCAGAAATATACTGCCTATTCTATCGGCATTGGGTTGTTAAATAATGCCCTTTTCTTCTTGGCATCTTATGGCCTGATAAAAATGCCTAACATTTCTCTAGTCCCTTTTGCAGATGAAATGGCTCATACTCTGGGCTATGCAAAACTCGGATTAGTTATTTACAGCACTTTTATTGAGATTCCAGTGAGAACCTATTTTTTAATTGTGAAGAAAAAAGCAATAGGCATACTGCCATTTGAAGGGCTTTACAGGTTGTTCAGCAAAAAACAGAACCGATAACTTTACAGAACCCATAACTGATAACATTTAAATACCTTCATCAAAGAAGATAAATATAAAAAAATAGTTAAAATTATAGTCTCAATATGGAACACAAAAAAATAAGCAAGAATAAAATAGAGAAAAATCTGCAGAGAAAAGAAAATCCCCTGTTAAAGAGCTTAATCTTAAAACTGAAGAAAAAACAGGGAGATTGGAATTATTTGGCATATCTTTTGTCAAAACCTTCCAGAAAAGTTAAGGCAGTAAACTTAGATAAAATAAATAAATTTAGTCAGGATAATGAAACGATAATTGTCCCTGGAAAAGTTTTGAGCAAAGGCTCGATGAATCATAAAATAACTATTGCAGCCTTTTCATTTTCAGAACAGGCAATAAAAAAACTTAATTATGCAAAATGCGAAATTAAGACAATTGAAGAGCTTGCGAATAAAAATGCTAAATTCAAAATAATTATTTGAAAATGGTTGAAACAAAAGAGATAATAATCGATGCGGAACACTGCGTTTTAGGGCGCATAGCTTCATATGCTGCAAAAAAAGCTCTGCAGGGTAATAAAATAATTATAGTTAATTCTGAAAAGGCGATTATCGTGGGTAAAAAAAAGGATATCCTTAACAGATATCATGATAAATTTTCCTTAGGTGGAACATCTCAGAAAGGCCCTTTTTTCTCAAGAATATCTGAAAATATAATGAGAAGAACAATAAGGGGAATGCTTCCATGGAAAAGAACTCGGGGAAGAGAAGCGTATAAAAGAATTTTTTGCTATAAGGGGGTTCCTACAGAATATAAAGATAAACCAAAAGAAATAATTTCAAAATCAGATGCAATAAACTATTTAACATTGAAACAATTATGTAAAGCAATAGGCAAAGAAAGATAAAATGGCTAAAATAAAAACAACTGAGAAAAAAATTGTTGTAGCGGGCAAGAGGAAAACTGCTATAGCAAAGGCAACCATAACTGAAGGTACGGGCAAGATAACTATTAATAATAAACCTTTAGAAAATTTTTCAAATTTTCACAGGCTCATTCTATCAGAGCCCTTAGAGATAGCCAAAAATGTTTTGGGAAATCTAAATGTAGATATAACCGTTTTCGTTAAGGGTTCTGGTGTAGAAAGTCAAATAGAAGCTTCGAGATTATCAATTACAAGAGCATTGATTTCTTTTTTCAAAAGCTCAGAACTAAAGAATGCTTTTATTCGATATGATCGTTCACTGCTCATTGCAGATACGAGAAGAAAAGAACAGAGAAAACCTAATGATAGCAAGGCAAGGGCAGCAAGACAAAAGAGTTATCGTTAATTTGTGTGCCTGATTTCTACATCATCTATTTTATCCTTCCTAAAGTCACTCGTACCTCAGCGCATCAACTGGTTTCATTCTCGATGCTTGTATAGCGGGCAAAGTTCCCGAGATTGAGCCGACGACAAAACCAAATACCAAAGCCCCTAGGATAAGCCATAATGGAAAAATAACTCTTAAATAAATTGTTCCTAGAGCTTGTGATGCTATAAGCTCAACCACCTTTGCAATTCCAACTCCAAAAAGGATGCCAATCACACCTCCAACTAAGCCAAGGAGGCCCGATTCAATGAAGAACAATAAAAATATATCTCTATTTTTTGCCCCAATTGCTTTCATTATCCCTATTTCTTTAGTTCTTTCTAGAACACTCGTGTACATTGTATTCATTATTCCTACACCGCCAACAACCAAGCTTATCGCTGCAATTCCAACAAAAACAGCTGTGACGATTCCAAAAATTGTATTAAAGCTATTGAGCAACTGCTGGGTTGTCTGAACTCTAAAATCTTCTTCACCTTCTTTCAAATCTCTGGCTTTTCTTAAATCTTGTTTTATATTTTCAGCTACTTTGTCTACTTGCTCAACATCTTTTACCTTGACTAATAGCGCACTATATTCATTGCTCATGTTCAGAATTTCTTTTGCTGTTTCAAGAGGAACGATTATAGAACTATCATCATACGGATTTCCAATTTTTTCTAGGCTCCCTATAACCCTTATATCTCTGCCTTGCACAGAAATTCTATCACCTATATTTATTGGTTTGTTAAATTCTTTTCCATGAACAAGAGAATAGCCAATAACAGCAACATCTTTATCACCTTGTTTCAGGTTTCGACCTTGCTCGATTTTATAACTTTGAGCTTCTGAGATCAAATCTAAAGATTCTTTATCGGTAGGCAATCCACTGACAAGAACATACTTTATTTGATCTCTATATTCTACTTTTGCTACTGAAACTATATATCCAATAACAAAATCAACTTCATTAATTCTTTTTATGATTTTAATATCATCATCTGTTAACTTACTAGTTCCTATACTTGTTCCAGGCGCTCCAAATGACTTTGCTCCTGGCTGTACTGTTATTTTGTCTGTGCCTAGAGCTTGAAATTGTTGCGATACTGCTGCCTGTAATCCTTGGCCAATTGAAATGAGTGCTACAACGGCAGCTATTCCTATAAAAATTCCGATAATTGTCAGCCAGCTCCTCAGCTTTCTATGCATAAGACTAGAAAATGCCAGCTTAAAAAAATCTGTTATCATTTTTAATCTATTTTATTAATTATTGTTGTTCATGTTTTTGTCTTTTTCTTTTTTTCAAGACTCGCCAGACAACAATAATTATAACAATAACCACAACTATAACAAGAAATATAGGCCAAGTTGGGGGCTTGATTAAACCGGCTTGCATCGCTTCTTGTGGCGTATACGCTTTAACATTCAAGCTTAGTTGCTTACTGTACTCTTTGTTATTTATATCTTTATAAATTAACCAGATTGGCAGGACGAAATTTTGTTTGTTTGCACTAATTTGTAGATCCACGGAGCTGTAATCATCCGAATCGATCTTTCCTATATAATTTTCATTTTGTTTTATTGTATAATCTCCATTAAGAACCCTAATGTCAACAAATTTGGCATCTCCTAGCCCTTTGTTTAAAACCTTGAGAGTTAATTTTGATTCCTTATTTATTATTAGCTCATTTTTTTCAATTAAAATTTCAAGTTCTGGCTCTGCAAAAACATTTACAGAAACTATATCTTGTTTTGTGTAATGCTGTCCAAAACTATCATAATAATCAAGCATAACTGGAATTTTGTAAATTTGTAATGATGCGCTTGACAAAACAGAAACATTAAAATTCAATGTTTCTCGCCCATTTTTTTCGATTTTGTCAAGATTTTTTTCAGTCGAGCTTATTGGTGCAAAAGGCAATTGATCTAGATTGAGTTTAATGTTAATATCTTTAACATCAATGCTTGAACTGAGAGAAATTTGAATCTCAACATTTTCACCTGGCTTTATCGTTTCCGGATTTGTTTTTGAAGCAAGCCCAAGATTAACCGTTTGTGGTGCAATGTCAATATTAAAACTCTCAGATTGCCAGCTTTCAGTTCCTCGCCTGTATTTTAATTTAATTTTCTCAGTTCCTGTTTCGGCTGTTCCTAAAACCTTAATTTTATATGTCAAAATAGCTGAGCTAAATGCAGGTAATAAAGTAATTTGTTGCTCGCTACTTGAAACTAAATCGAAAGGATCATCTACGTCGAGTTCAAAAGAAAGATTTGTTAAGTTGCTTGATTCTCGATTTATAACTGTAAATTCCAATGTCAATTCCTGACCTGCTTTTGCAGGATAATCATAATTCATATCTATATCCAAATCAAGAGCGAGAACTGATGAAATAGATATGATTAGAAAAATCATTGCGAATATTACCGTCATTAATTTTCTCATCTCGCAACCCTCCCGTCCCTTAGATGGATAATTCTTTGAGCATATTTGGCGAGATTAGCATCGTGTGTGACAACTATAACCGTTTTTCCTTGTTTATTTAATTTTTTTAGAAATTCCATAATTTCATTGCCTGTTTTACTGTCAAGGTTTCCAGTTGGCTCGTCTGCAAGTATTATTTCAGGGTCATTTGCTAAGGCTCTGGCAATGGCAACTCTCTGCTGTTCTCCTCCGCTCAACTCATTTGGTTTATGTTTCATTCTTTTACTTAAACCAACCATCTCAAGTAATTTTCTTGCTTTTTGTATTCTATCATCTAAAGGAATATTTTGAAAAACCATCGGCAGCATAACATTTTCTAAAATACTCAGGGTGTTTATTAGATTGAATTGCTGGAATATGAAACCTATTTCTTTTCCTCTTATAGACGCCAGTTTAGATTCATGCATATGCCCTATATTCTTGGCGTTGAGAAAGATATTGCCTTTATTTGGCAAGTCCAAACAACCAATCATATTCATGATAGTGCTTTTTCCAGAGCCGCTCGGACCCATGATAGCTACAAACTCTCCTTTCTTAATCTTAATATTTAATCCATCTAAAGCTCTAACAATAACATCTCCCATCTTATATTCTTTAGTTACTTCTTTAAGTTCTATGATTGACATTTTATTCTTATCTTGCCTCCTTGCCCTTAGCCGCATTATTCTCTATAAATCGCGCTTTAAAAAGATTATTATAGCAGGCTATAAAGACGAATGGAAATGTTTTTAAACCAAAATCTTCTTGAAAAAATATGATAATTCCTGTTAGATGTTTTTCATGCGGCAAGCCAATTGCGCATTTATGGGAAAAATTTAAAGCCCGAGTAGCTAAAGGCGAAAACCCAAAAACAGTTCTCGATGAGCTCGGTTTAGAAAGATACTGTTGCAGAGCCGTTTTCTTAGGACAAGACGATTTGCTCGAGTTAGTAAGCAAATTTAAAAAAGCATAACAATCTAATTGCCTTTATATCTTTCCTAGTGATATCTCTAGCTTTATCTGTGGCTTTAACTAAGTATTGCTAGTATTCCAGCAATTATCAAATAAAAACCTACAAAAAATCTTATTAGCTTAGGGAATAATAAGATAAGCAATCCTGCTATGATTGCGAATATTCCCAAAAGCAGATTTCCGGAACTTGCTATCCCTAACACCATTTTTCCTCCCTTTATTTTTATTCTCTTTTGTTTATTTTATAATGATTTCACTTATGGACTTTTCAGTGTTTTATTTTTTATTATTTTTATTTATTATCTTATATCTTGTATACTTGTTACAATTAAGACATTTTATAGATACAACTTTATTCTTTATTCTAATCTTGCGATTTTTTGAATTAAAATAAGTGTTACATTTATGGCAGAATTTTCTTCTCAATCTCTTAGGAATTCTTATGTTCTTTCTTTTAGCAATGGTTCTTGCAAGAGAAACATATTTCTTTGCATTAAAATTATTTTTTTCTTTAGAAGCTTTAGAAAAAAGGAACTTTATCTTTTCAAAAGCCTCTTTATCTATTTTAGCCCTCATAATAAAAAGTGAAGACAGCTTGTGAATTTCCCAGCCTAAGCCAGTACACAGCACAACGTAAACTGCTTAACTTCCGTGTTCGGAACGGGAACGGGTGTTTCCAGCTTACTATGGCCGTCTTCAAAATATAACAATTATAGCTATTTTTAAATCTTATTATTGCCATTTTTAGCTAATAGACGAAAATTTTATATAGTTGATAATCCTTTAATTTTAATCGGGGCAGGGAATATCTAGGATTTACAGTTTAACACTTCGGTGTTTACTGACATCTTCTTCGGAAGATAACTAGATCCTTTTTGCCCCTCCTTTCTTTTTCCTTTTTGCGTTATATTTATAAGTCAGATGATTTTGATTTTTCTATGCGGGAGTGCCGGAGCGGTCAAACGGGCTACGCTCAAGAGAGCATTTCTTTTAAAAAAAGAAATCTCGGCAAAGAAAAATTGCCGCATAAGAAACGTAGTGGCTTAGTGCCTACGAAGGTTCGAACCCTTCCTCCCGCATAAAATTCTTATCTTATCAATGACTATAAATTCTGAGAAAGTTTTATAAAGTTTTTTGAATAAATATTTTAATTATTTTTTGTTAAATGATACCGAAAAAAGTTTTTTTTACAAGAGGAGTTGGCAAAGATAAAGAACAACTCAAATCTTTCGAATTAGCTTTGAGAGATGCAGGAATCGAAAAGTTCAATCTCGTTAATGTTTCGAGTATTCTGCCTCCGAAATGCAAGATTATTCCTAAACAGCAAGGATTGCAGTTGCTTAAGCCCGGGGAAATAGTTTTCTGCGTCATGGCAAGAAATTCTACTAATGAGCCAAACAGATTAATAAGCTGTGCAATAGGATGCGCAGTTCCTGCAGATGAAAATGCTTATGGCTACTTATCAGAACATCATGATTTCGGAATGACTGATGACAAAGCAGAGGATTATGCCGAGGACCTGGCAGCAACAATGTTGGCTTCGACTCTCGGGGTAGAATTTAATCCAGATGCAAGTTATGATGAAAAAAAAGAAATATGGAAAATTTCCGATAAAATAGTTAAGACAACGGCAATAGCCCAGTCAGCAGTTGGTGACAAAAATGGATTATGGACAAGCACAGTTGTTGCAGCGGTTTTTGTCTGCGATGATGGAGATGCAACAAATAATAACAAAAACATTATAGACTTACAGACTAGATAAAAGATAAGTTTTTTAATTAATTCTTTCTTTGTTTTTTTATGCTCCTGTAGCTCAGCTAGATAGAGCAGCGCTCTCCTAGCCTTCTTTTGAAAAAAGAAGCCTCGAGAAGAAAATTCCTGGAAAAAATCGGGAAGAAAACGGAGATAGGCGAAGGTCGCAGGTGCAAATCCTGCCAGGAGCATTTTTATTCTCATTTCACAACTTTTATAAATAAACTCAGTTTTAAAAAAAAATGAATAATATATTGAAAAAAGACGGAAAAACTCTGCTTCTGGGAAACGAAGCAATTGTTCGCGGAGCTCTAGAATCTGGAGTTAATTTTGCTTCAACATATCCAGGAACTCCGGCAAGCGAAATAGGAGATACCTTCTCTAAAATAGCTAAAGAGACAGGAATTTATTTTGAATATTCTACGAATGAAAAAACAGCTTTTGAAGCAGCTCTCGGAGCTTCATTATCAGGATTAAAATCTTTTGTTTCGATGAAACATTTTGGATTGAATGTTGCATTAGATAGTTTTTTACCATCTGTTTATATCAATGCTCCTTTAGTGATTGCAGTTTCAGATGATCCTAATTGTTGGAGTTCTGTTCAAGAAGAAGAAGATTCAAGATATATTTCAATGCTGGCAAATGTTCCATTGCTCGAACCTTCTGACAGTCAAGAATGCAAGGAATTTACAATTGAATCTTTCAAAATTGCAGAACAATTCTCAACTCCAGTAATGATTCGATTGACAACAAGAACGAGCCATAATAGTGGCATAGTTCATTTAGAGCCATATAATATACAAAAAAGACAAGGAAATTTTATAAAAAACGAATCGCGATTCAACACTCTTTCTCCTAGGATAATTGAAATGCATACACAGGTTATTGAAAAATTAAATAAAATAAAAGAATATTCTGAAAAATCTCCCTTAAATAAAATTTTTAATGATTCTTCTTCGGATTTAGCCATAATAACTTCAGGGATATCTTTTAGTTATATCATGACTATCCTCGAAGAAAATAATTTAAAAATTCCGCTGCTTAAACTTGGAATTACTTATCCTTTGTGTGAAAAAAAGATTATATCCTTCTTAAAAATAAAGAAAAAAATTCTTGTTATCGAGGAACTCGAACCATTTTTAGAAAATGCTATAAAAGCCATCGCTCAAAAAAACAAAATTAATATTGAGATATATGGCAAAGATGTTCTGCCTCGAGCAGGCGAATTCAATGTCGGAATTCTAAAAAAAGCTCTGAAAAAAATGGGCATAAATTTAGATTATAGTGAGAATGAAAAAGTTAAAGAACTGATTAATTCTCTACCAAAAAGATTTCCTATTTTATGCGCAGGTTGCCCCCACAGGACTGTTTTCTATGCTGTAAAGAAAACATTACCCGATGCCATATATGCCGGAGATATCGGATGTTATTTGCTTGGAATACTTCCCCCATTGAAAGCACTAGACTTTATTCTTGATATGGGCGCAGGTATCGGAGTAGCCCACGGCATTAAAAAATCAACGACTCAAAAAGTTGTTGCATTCATAGGAGATAGCACCTTTTTCCATTCAGGATTTGCAGGACTTGTTAACATGGTTTTCAACAAAAGTAATGCCCTAGTAATGATTTTGGACAACAGAGTTACCGCAATGACAGGACATCAAAAAAATCCTTCAAGTGTTCTAGACATAGAAAAAATTGCGAAGGCTTTGGGTATAAAGAACGTAAAAACAGTTGATGCTTACAATTTCCAAGAGTTGAAAAAAACAATAAAAAAATTCTCTGATTCAAACGAACTTTCTGTTATTATTGCAAAAAGAGAATGTGTTTTTCTCAAACCAAGAGATTCCTTTAAAGTTAAATATGAGATAACAGAAGCATGCAAGAATTGTAGAATTTGCTTAGAAATAGGGTGCCCCGCTATTGAATTTGGAGAGAAAATTAAAATAAATAGATCTTTGTGTTCGGGATGCGCATTATGCGCGCAAATTTGTCCTAACAAGGCAATCAAAGCCGCAAAATAAAATGAAAAATAATAAAAATTTTAAGATTGTCATAACTGGCTTGGGTGGGCAGGGAATAATAAGTCTTGCAAAAATAATCGCAACTACTGCAATGCATCAGGGCTATGATGTTAAAATGTCCGAACTTCATGGATTATCTCAGAGAATGGGACATGCAGAATCCCACGTAATTTTCGGAGAAAAAGTTTATTCTTCTTTAGTAGGAGAACAAGAAGCCGACTTAATTATCGCTTTAGAACCCCTCGAGGCAATGCGGACATTAAATTTCGCCTCAAAAAAGACAGCAATCTTATTGAATAATTACACTATCAAACCAGTCTCAACAGATAAAAAAGAATATCCTGATATGAACTTTATAACCGACACCTTAAAGTCCTTATGTAAAGAGCTTGTTCTGATTGATGCATCAAAAAAACTTGAAAAAGAGATAAATTCAATAGAAGGAACCAATATTTTTATGCTAGGTTATGCTTCAGCTCATGCTTTGCTTCCACTAAAAAAAGAATTTCTTATAGAATCTATAAAGGAAGTGATTTTAAAAAATCAAGATATTAACCTGAAAATTTTTGAAAAATCGGCAAATGAAAAGTGAAAAATGCGTCAGGAGGGATTCGAACCCTCATCATTAGCTTGGAAGGCTTGCCTAATCTAAAATTTTAATATATTTTAGATTTTAAGGTCCTGCCATTAGACTACTGACGCATCAAATTAAAATAGATTTTATACTTTTTTAAATGTTTTCTATTATTAGGTTTAACTTCTTTAAAAAATTTAATTATTTCTTTTTTATTATAAATATAAAAATTCTTACTGCTTATCCCTCCACTAATACCTAAAGAGCCTAAAGCTTTTCTTACTTCTTCCAAGTAATTTTTATCGATACTAATGATCTCAAGAACAGGTTCTTTTTTTCTTCTAATGTAAATACTACCATCCGTATCAAATAATCCACGTATATATGCTTTTAAAAAATTTTTATTTTGCTTTAATTTTAAAGGCACCGTTAAATTTCCAGTTTTTTTACCAATTGGCAGATTATATTGTTTATTTAAGAATAATACTAACTCTTTCGAATAAGTTCTAATTCTTATTTTATTTTCTTGATAACTTATTTTAAAATTTAAATTAAATAATTTTTCTAATAACTTTTTAATATAAAGGAAATAATCTCTTTCTAATTTAGAACCAGTAATACAAATCTCATAGGGTCTTTTTCCCAAATATCCATCTCCATTTAATACTCCCAAAATTTCTGCTAATTCTTCATTTAATTGTGGGATACTAATCTCTTTTTTTAAATAAACTGTTTTTAAAATTTTTTTAGAAGGTATTTTTATTCCAGTCTTCTTTATCAACTCTGTAAAAAGAGAATCTGGAATAGGATAGCTACCTTTTCTATAATTAAAAAGCATGGCTCTACTTATCGAAAATTCTCTTGCAATATCCAACCACGTCTTCCCCCATCTATCTTTTAATTCTCCAAACAATTTTTCTCTATTCTTCCTATTAACTTTGATAAAGACGGCCATGTTGATATAAGAATAAAGGACTTTAAAAAATTAATTATATTTTCCTATCCGTTAGACTTATTTATCATCTCATCAAAAAGTATTTAAATAATCTTCGCTAAAAAGAACTATGTCATCAGAAGAGGTTGAAAAAAACCCTCAAAACTGTCAAGAGAAAAAGCTCGAAGAAAAAAGCTCGAAGAAAAAGATAAGTCTCGGAGAGTGGTATGATAAAAACTATAAGCTTCTTTTATTAATCTCAATTTTATTCTCAGTTGCGTGCATTGCTTATCTTGTTATCTTCGCTCTCAAGACGGGCGATATTATGAATAAAGATATTACCTTAACTGGAGGGACATTAATAACAGTTTACACGGATAAAGAGACTGATTTAAAAGTTCTCGAATCAAAAATTTTCTCAGAGATAAATGAACCCGTAGTTATAAGACGTCTTCAAGAAACATATTCTGGAAAGCAGCTTGCAATAATAATAGAGTCGAAAGCCGATTCTAATATATTAAAAGCATCGATAGAAAAAAATCTAGGGATTGTTCTCGATGAGAAAAACTCGAGCGTCGAGATAACTGGAACCTCCTTAAGCGAAACTTTTTATCAGGAGCTTATCAAAGCAGTAGTCCTATCTTTTTTATTCATGGGGATTGTTGTTTTCATAATCTTTAGAAAAATAATTCCTAGCATAGCAGTCATTCAAGCAGCAGTTACAGATATTGTTTTTGCATTAGCAATGTCGAACATGCTTGGAATAAGAATATCTACGGCAGGTATTGGCGCTTTACTTATGCTTATCGGATATAGTGTAGATACAGATATCCTGTTGACAACGAGAGTCTTAAAAAGGAAAGAAGAATCTGTCAATAACAGGATAAAAAAATCTTTTAAGACAGGAATAACCATGACTATTACAGCCATCTCTGTAATTATAATCGCTTATTTTATAATTGAATCTTCCCTATTAAAAGAAATGTTTTTAATTATTTCTTTTGGGTTGTTTGCCGATATAATTTCAACATGGCTAGGAAATGCTTCAATAGTTAAATGGTATGTTGAAAAATAGAATAAAAAAATGACAGGAGATGGAAAATGAAAATAACACTTAGAATATGGATATTAATAATTTTTCTGATTCTAGCGGTCTTAGCTATTTATCCGGCAGGCTATTTTATGAAAGGTGTTATTATAAAAGATATTGAAGCTAATTCCACGGCATTCAATGCTGGTTTAACCACAGGAGAAATAATCAAAGCAGTAGACGGGAAAAAGATTAATACTATAGAAGATTTTTATTCTTCCATAGCTGATATCTCGAGCTTGGGGAACAATACCCGAAAAATTGAAATTACAACAAATAAAGCAAATTATATTTTCCTAACAAATTCAAATCTTGGCCTTAGCGTTGAAAAAATACCTTTTTCAAAATTAAAAGCAGGACTTGATTTACAAGGAGGAGCGAGAGCTTTAGTCAAACCAGAAAGGAAATTAAGTAATTCTGAGATGCAGGATCTACTCGAAACGGTTCGTTATAGATTAAATGTCTATGGAGTTACAGATGTTGCAGTAAGAGGGGCTACAGATTTGAGTGGCAATAATTATATGATTGTAGAGATGGCGGGAGCGACTCCCAAAGAATTAAATGATTTGATAGGCAAGCAAGGAAAATTCGAAGCAAAAATAGGTAATGATACAGTTTTCATTGGCGGAGAAAGAGATGTTACTTTTGTCTGCAGAAATGACGCAAGTTGTGCTTCTGTAAGAACTTGCGAAGCAATACAAGGAGGATATTACTGTAAATTCGACTTCGCAATTCACATTTCAGGAGAAGCCGCTAAAAGATTTGCAGCGTCAACATCTCAATTGCAAGAAAATATCACATCCGGAGGAAAATTCCTGTCAAAGAACATTGATTTTTATCTCGACGATAATTTAGTGGATTCATTGCTTATATCCGCGGATTTAAAGGGCAAAGAAGCTACTGAAATATCAATAAGCGGTCCGGGCTATGGTGCAACAAAGGCAGAAGCTTATGAAAATGCAGAAGCTGCAATGAAAAAAATACAAACAATTCTCATAACTGGCTCGCTTCCATTTAAAATAGAAATAGTAAAATTAGATTCAGTCTCTCCTATTCTGGGAGGAACTTTCACAAGAAATATCCTGCTCGCATGTGCATTAGCAATTATCGCAGTTGCAATTATCATCTTTATCAGATACAAAAAAATAATTATCTTTATTCCAATAATGATTACTGTTTTTAGTGAAATCTTATTAACTCTTGGCATAGCTGCTTTAATAAAATGGAATCTCGACTTAGCGAGCATAGCAGGCATTATAGCCGCTATAGGAACAGGAGTAGATGACCAAATCGTTATGGTTGATGAATCAAGGAGTTCAAAAGAATATAGCTTGAAAGAAAAGATAAAGCGAGCTTTTACTATTATTCTTGGTGCTTATGCAACGGTTGCAGTTTCTATGCTTCCTTTATGGTGGGCAGGTGCCGGGCTACTTCGAGGATTTGCGTTTACAACAATAATAGGAATCACTGTCGGAGTTCTAATAACAAGACCTGCTTTTGCAGATATAATGAATCAGATAGTAAAAGATTAAAAAATTATAAAAGTAAATATAAAAAATAAGAAAAAGAGTGAAAAGTATAAAATAAAAAGATGTTACCAAAATGGCATTTTCTCATTTCAATCTTTGTTTTTTTATTTCTCTTTTTTGTAGTTAAATTAACTCTTTTCATTTCATTGTTTATAGCATTGGCTTCTTTTTTAATTGATGTTGACCACTACCTTTTTTATATTATAAAAGACAGAAACTTCAATCTTAAAGAGATTTATAATTATCTAACAGAAATTCAAAAAAAATTATTAAAAGGATATAAAATAAAAGATAAGCCAAGAATTTTTCTAATTTTTCATTCAATTGAGTTTTTAGCTCTTTTATTCCTGCTCGCTTCAATATTCAAATGGCTTTTGCTTTATTGGGCATTCATAAGCTTTTTATTACATCTTGCATGTGATTTAATATATGGGTTAATCACAAAAACTTTCGAACTGACTCCATATTCTTTAATATATTTTATCTTAAAAAATGAAAAAAAGAAAGGAAAAGAAAAAAGAAGATAAGCAAAAAGAGGATGACGAAGAAATAAAATCTTTGAAAACCATTGTAAAAGGTGCAGGTATAGCCTTTATCGGGCTGATTCTTGGTAAAATTATAGGTTACTTATACACTATCCTCGTAGCAAGATTAGGTACAGAACAATTCGGCCTTTTAAATCTCGGTCTCGCTGTTGTTTCTTTGCTCTCAATTATCTCAGTTATCGGCTTAGACCTGGGCATATTAAGATATATTCCTTTTTATTCTGCAAGAAATGATAGAGCAAGAGTTAAGGGAGCACTGATATCATCTTTATCAATAACCTTGCCCTTAAGCCTCTTTTTTGCAATCCTGGTATTTATTTTTTCTAATCAGATAAGCACGATATTTTTTCATAATATTCTTCTTGCGCCTCTGCTAAAAATTTTCTCATTTACAATTCCGTTATCTGCTCTGGGCTCAATTTTGCTAACTAGCTTTAGAGCATTCAAACGAGTCGAGTATGAAACAGGATTTAAAGAAATCGGGGAAAAATCCATAAGACTCATTCTAACTTTAATTTTTATTTTCATTGGACTTAGCTTAGCCTGGATTACCTTTGCTTATGTTGCTTCTGCCATGGCTGTTTTGATTGCTTCAATCTACATTCTAAACAAAAAAGTCTTTAACTTGTTTGATAAAAACAAACCAATCTTCTATACAAAAGAGCTCATTAATTACTCTCTGCCTTTATTATTCTCCAGCATTTTGATTTATATTATAACCTGGACAGATACTTTTATGTTAGGTTATTTCAAAACAGCTTCAGATGTTGGAATTTATAATGCTGCCCATCCAACTGCTTCTCTAATGTTCATTTTGCCTACAGCTCTCATTTCCCTATTTTTGCCAGTAATAACTGAACTATATAGCAAGAAAAAAAGAAAAGAAGTTAAATCTATCTACAGAAGAGTTTCAAAATGGATTTTTTTTGTTAATCTCCCAATTTTTTTAATTATGGCTGTGTTCTCTAACCAAATTATAAACATCATTTTCGGCAAAGAATACCTTCCTGGAGCAGTAGCCTTATCAATGCTCTCTTTTGGTTACCTTATTTATTCTTTTAGCTATACAAGCTCAAATATATTAAGCATGGCAAAAAAAACAAAGATAATTTTTATTATAACAATATTTTTTGCTTTATTTAATGTATTCTTAAACTATATATTAATTCCGGAGTATGGCGTAAATGGGGCCTCTGCTGCTACATCTATTTCATTTATACTTGCATCAGCATTATACATTTTTTTTAATTATAAACTAATTAAAAGTTTGCCATTCCAAAAACAATATTTAAAGTCGGTAATTTCTGCAATCACATCTATTTTTATAATTTATATTATTTCTAAGCTTGCTTTTGAGAGCATCTCTTTTTATAGTCTTGCATTAATGCTTTTATTTTTTATTGCTTTGTACTTGCTCTTTTTATTCTTGTTGAAAAGTTTTGAAAGAGAAGACAAAGAGATAATAAAAATAATAATTAAAAAATTTAATTATAAAAAATCATAGAAAATTTAATACAAAACTAAACTGCTTTATCTAAACTACTCTTATTTTTTAATAATGCTTATTGCTTTCTTCCGAGCTTCATTTAAAAAGGCGCGCAAACCCTTTGTTTTTAAATATTTTAAATACCACTCCTGTTTTTTTATAATCCATTTTACATATTGTATCTTGTGCTTTCTAAAGTAAGCTTTTCTTATTTTTTTAATAACATAATTTCTAAGTTCCAACAATTCTTCATCGCTCCACTTTGTTAAGTTAATTGTTAATTCAGTTGCATCTCCAAGTTTGCTTATATATTCTTCCTCATCTTTTATCAAGCCCATTTTTTTAACTTGTTCATATAATGCTGTGCCTGGATAAGGAGTTACAAAAAATATGCTTACAAGATGAATATCATTATCAATACAAAATTTAATTGTTTCTTCGAGGGTCTCTTTTGTTTCCTCAGGAAAACCCATCATAAAACTTGTAGAAACAGTTATTCCTGCTTTTCTTGTTAATTTAATTGCTTTCGAAGCTTGTTCAACTGTAACACCCTTTTTCATTATATTAAGCATTCTCTGGCTTCCAGATTCTATTCCAAACTGTATAACTTTACAACCAGCCCTTTTCATAATTTTTAGTATTTCTGGTGTTACCATATTTACTCTGCCAGTTGTTCCCCATATTATATCCATCTTGCTCTTAATTAATTTCTCGCAAAATTCCCTAACCCATTCATGATTTATCATAAACAGGTCATCACTAAAGTATACTGCTTTTATTTTGAATTTCTCCTTAAGATATTTTATTTCTTTTAGAACATTATCCGGGCTTCTAATTTTATTTTGATAGCCGAAAACATGGTAACAATAAGTGCAGTGATAAGGACAAGCTCTTCCACATATGATGTTTATACTGTTATCACTTAAATTTTCAAGTCCGGGCAGCAGAATGGGGTCTCTTATATAAACTTTCATAGGAAATAAATCCCAGGCAGGAAAAGGCAATTTGTTAAGATTATCTATTCTTTCCCGGGGTTTAGTTATTACTACTTTATTTTTCAATTTGTAGGCTATTCCTTTAACGCTCTTTAATTTTGATGCTTTTGTTTTCTTTGCTAATTTATTGAGCAACTCAACTATTGTTAGCTCACCTTCGCCTATAACAAGATAGTCTATTTTAGTATTCCTTAATACAATCTCCGGAGCAGAAGAAGCTAAGCTATTGCCTGCGATAATCCATATATTTGGATGATACTTTTTTATTTCTTCTGCCAACCATTTCACATATTTATAGACCGTGATTAAACCACCTATTAAGAATGCTTGAGCATCACTTTCTTTTAAGTATCTTACCACTTCATTTCTGTTTATCCTTAACCCATTTATATCAAGAACCTTTACATCATGCCCTGCTTCGCGTGTAACTTGTGCAATATATCCTAACCCTGACGGAAAATGTTGTGGGGCTTCGTGTTCACGAATTGGAGGATTTATTATAACTATTTTCATTTTATTTTTTCAGCTATAATTAGCAAATTATCGCCCAGTTTAAATTTATCCATTAAGAATTTTCTTATACCTCCTATTAAAGTATAAGTGTAAATCCATCTTAAAGGACTTATTTTTTGGTCTATAAACCTTAATAAATGATTAGGCAGATATAAATAACCCATATATTTTGGTTTATCTATAATCTTAAAACCATTTCTTTCAAATAAAACTTTCAAACTTTTTTCTGAAAAGAAACATATGTGGCCAAGTCTATTAAACATGGGCCATTTTTCTTTAGTTACTTTAGCATACTTACTTTCTACATCAGGCGTGCTTATAATTAAAATGCCTTCTTGTTTTAATATCCTCTGCACTTCTTCAATCTCCCTTTGGGGATTAGGCAAATGTTCTATTATTTGAGACATAACGATACAATCAAAAAAATTAGAATTAAATCTTTTTAAGCTACATGTATTATAAATATTTTTTAATTTAAGCTTCTTTTTTGCAAATTCAACAGCTTTTTTATTTGGTTCAATACCGTAAACCTCATAGCCCGCATTTCTCGCTTTGTTAAGTAAAATTCCATTTGAGCACCCTATATCAAGCAATCTTTTTCCTTTACAAAATTTTTTTAATAAAGGGATTATCTCTATTTCTTCAGCACTTCTATGTTTTAATAGAGATTCTATAGGGTTTTTCTCATTATAAAATTCAGATATAGTAAAGTAATCTTGTTGTTGATATATACTTTCCCCTATTTTGGGTATAGGATTCACAAAAGCAAAATTGCACGAGATGCACTTATACAAATTTCCGTGTTTTATTGAGAATAGGAACTTAATTTCTTTGGAGCCACATATAAGGCACTTTAACTCCTGCCTTTTTCTTCCCATCTTAGTTTATTATAAAATTTAATTCTTCGTCTTCTCTGAAAAGGCCTTTTTATATTGAGGTAATAAATTCTCTTGATTCTATTGATTAAAGTATATGGCTCTGGTTGGTCACAAATATTGCAATAGGGCAATTCATTATATTTTCTCCTTTTTAATTTATTACAAAAATCCTGATATTTTTCAGAGTTTATAACCTCTCGAATTGTATTATCTTTTACATTGCCTAAAACCATTACACTATCAAAATCAAAGCAACAAGCAACAATATCTCCATTCCATCTTATTACGACTGTTTTGGTAGGTCTCTCGCATGCAATCCTTTTATTTGTTTTATTAACCTTGTTGTAATTTCTGCCATAAAGAAAGTTATGGAGAGTCATATCGGGTTCTATTTCATCAACATATTTTAAAACTTCCTTTTTATATTTTGGTATCTTTTCATCATGTAATCCCTTTGTAAAACATATTATTATATATGGAAGCCTTGTATTATTTTTCTTTTTTTGTTCTTGTAAATTCTTTAAATTAACTAAGATGCTATTTAATTCAAATTTTTGATCTTCTTTATATTCCATTTGGTCAAGACTGTATATACTCGCTTTTATTTCATCTAACCCCGATTTTATTAACTGCTTGTTTATTTTCGGAGAGAGAAGAGAACAGTTTGTTGTTACTGTAAGAATTGGATTAAACTTAGATTTAACATACTTTATTCTTTCTATCAAATGCGGATCAAGAAAACTTTCACCATAGCCAGTTAGATTTATTTCCTGAATTTTTTCTTTAGCACATTCATCTATTATTTTTTTGAATAAGTCCATACTCATATACCCAATTGACCGGGTCATCTTTTCTCTAGGACAAAATCGGCATTTAGTATTACAAGCATTAGTAAGCTCTATACTAACTATCTCTATATCTTTCATAGGATCTTTCTTTATCATTTTTTATATTTTACTCTTTATATTTTTCATGTATTTAAATAGTTTTCTTGAAGTATCTTTTCCTATTATAATATCCATTAAACTAAAAAAACTTCTTGCAGAAAAATCATATATATTGAGGAAAAGTCTCTTTGTTTTATATTTTTTAATGAAGGACAATATTAATTTGTAATCATCTCCTATAGGGTTATCAACAAAATCAGAACTTCTAGCAAAGATCTTGAGAAAAGTCCCAGAATCATCTAACCATTCTACTTTAAAACCATTTTTTGCTAATACTGCCGTCAGCGTATTAGGAGAAAATGTGTAAAGGTGAGCATTTTGGAAAAAGAAAGATAGATTATTATATGGTTTTAGTATATTTGGTACTTCTATATACAAAAAACCACGGGATTTTAAATTTCTTTTTATTTTAGATAATGCTTTATTAGGATCCTCAAAATGTTCGAGTACGTGAGATAAAATAATTAAATCAAATTTTTCTTTTAATTTTGCTTTTTCAAGAAATTCTGTTTTAATATTTATATTATATATCTTTTTACCATATTCCGCAAAATCTTGCGAGGGTTCGATGCCCATACATTTCCATTCTTTATTTTTAAAAAGATAAAGCAGGTATCCCGTATTACATCCGACATCTAAAACAGATCCTTTTTTTATTTTTAATTTTATTAATCTATTAAGTATATATTGAAATCTTTCTTCAATTTCTTTTTTAATTTTCTCTTCATAATTTTTATCTGGCTTCTCTCTTTTATCATATAATTCTCTATATTTTTTTGAAGAATAAAATCTTTTATAGTAGGATTCGGGCATTCTTGGATTAACATAGATCAAACCACATTTTTTGCAAATCACATTACGGACAGGCATATTAAATCTGCCTTTCTTAGATACAACAATATAATCATCTGCACCACAAAGAGCGCAATTAACAAATTTAGTATTTTGCATTTTAATTTTTATATTTAAGCATGAAATCAACTAATTCGCGAACAGCACCTTCACCCCCCTTCCTTTTTGTAATGTAATCGACTTCTTTTTTTACGGCATATATTCCATCTGTTACGCAGGCAGAAAATCCAACTTTCTGCAAGAGGGGCAAATCATTGACATCATCACCAATATAAACTGATTCTTCTAACTTAATTCCTTCTTTATCAAGCACTTCTTTTACTGCTGCATATTTGTCTTTTATTCCAAGCAAAACATAATCAATTTTTAATTTTTCAGCCCTTCTTTTTATTAATTCTAATTTTTCACCAGTAATAAACATAGTTTTCCCGCCAGCATTTCTCCACAACTCAACCGCCATGCCATCTCTCGTATTAAATTTTTTTCCTTCAATCCCATTTTCAAAATAATACATGCCCCCGTCTGTCAAAACACCATCTACATCCATAATTAATAATTTTAAATTTTTTATTTTTTCTATTTTTTCTTTGTTGAGTTTTTTCATCTTTAAAAACAATGTTGGATTCTACATTTATCTTAAATTTTTAAGTTTAAAAAAGGTTTGTATTTTAAAATTAAAACCTATTCCTGCAATAACTACAGAAAGGGATTTTTTCTTTTATTTCTTCCTCGTTATTTCTCTTTAATATCTCGCGGATTTCATTTAGTCTTTTTGAATCCCATGCTTTTTTTATTGACATATTTTTTATGTTTCCCAAGATAAGAAAATTGTCATAATCATTTGCACAAGCTGTAAAGTCCCCATTCCAGTTTATAGCTAATTTTTTAATTACTTCATTACATAGCCACTCTCTCTTCCAAAATTTTGCCCTTTCTAAAAAAGGTTTAACTTTTCTTTCATTTCTAACTCTGTAAAGAGATGTTGCTCCAGTATGGGTTGCTAAATCTACTTTTTTATTCCAGAAATCTTTCCATGATTGAATTTGCTCATCTGTTTCATCTAAAGTTGTTGTTGTAACTTGAACAAAAGGGTTATTCGCATTTAACTTTTCTCTAAGATTGATTAAGTATTCTATATTTTTTACAAATTTCTTATACTGGTCTTTGCCATATTTATTGTTTCCCCTCATTTCTAAGTAACCTTTTTCGTCAACCCCTTGCATAGAAAAAATAATACTATCGAGACCAGATTCTATTGTTTTTTTGGCTTTTTCTTCATCAATCAGCAAGCCATTACTGGATATATGCACTATCAAACCTTTTTCTTTTGCATATTTTATTGCATCAAAAACTTCTGGATGTAAGTAAGGTTCGCCCCATCTTATAAATCTTAATCCTATCACGCCAATCTCCGCCGATTGGTCCGCCATTTTCTTGAAAACTTCAAAATCCATATAACCTTTTTCTCTTTTCATTATTTGCCTGTCACAAAATGTACATGACAAATTACATTTATTTGTTAATTCAACATCAATTATATAAGGTTTATCAATAAGGGGATATTTATGGGGATGATTATATTCATCCATATTATATATTCTCTTGAAAAAAGGACTTTCAACTTTTCTTACCATTTTATTATCCTTTTGGACCTATACCATTCTAATGTTTCATTTAAAGCTTTTTCTAAATCATATTTAGGAGTGTAACCTATCTCTTTTTTTGCTTTTTCTATACTGCATTTCCAATCAGAGGTCATACCTCTTACTACTCTCCTATTGAACTGGGGGAATTCTCTCTTTAATTCAGAAATTTTTTCATTTATATAAGCAAGAGCATTTGCAAGGAAAAGAGGGTAATGCTTCTCTCTGAATTTTTTGTTTACAATTTTAGATATGGTTTTTGCTATTTCTAGTAAGCTATAGGTTTTCTCATCACCCAAAAAATATATCTGGCCATCTGTATTTGGATTTTCTGCTGCTAGAATTGCACCTTCAACAAGGTTCCCTACATAGCAGATACTTCTTTTACATCCTTCTCCCTTACCAATTATAAAGAATTTATTATTTAGAACATATTTAATAAGTTTTATCATTGACAAATCGCGAGTTTCATTTATGTCGTGAGGGCCATAAACTATTTGAGCTCTTAAAATAACAATCGGAAATTTTTCTTTTTCATATAGGTCAAGTAATAATTTTTCAGCTTCTCTTTTAGTTTTGCCATAGTTTGTAAAGGGATTGCAGGGTGTTTCTTCATTAATTATTTGCTCAGAACTAGGACCCACAGCAGATGCGCTACTGAAATAAACAAATTTTTTTATTCCAACATTCTTACAAATTTCAGCTAAATTTTTTGTTCCTCTAACATTGACTTCATAATAAGTTTCGGGAGTTTGACTTCCTACAGCACTTGCTAAATGATAAACAATATCATTTTCTTTGACTAAACCATCTAAAGATTTTTTATCTGTTAAATCCCCAAAGAAAAAACTTATATTTTTAAAATTTAAATCATCTAAGTTAGAACTTTTTCTCACCAAACATTTTACTTTCGTGCCTTCTCGCGCAAGCCTTGCTACTAAATTCTTCCCTATGAATCCTGTTGCTCCTGTTACAATTATACTCATTTTTTTCTTTTTTATTTATCTTTATTTTCATCTTTTAATTGTATGTCGCCCTCTTTTATTACAGTATCTTCTTCTATATCTTTTAGCGCAATAGCTCCTTCTGCAAGATAATAATATTTTGGTGGCAAGCCGTAGCCTGGACCTTTAACACATAGCATATCTTGTGTTATTTTTGTTCCTTTGGGTATCCTCACTTTGGAAGCCAAACTTTTTGCTAACTTTTCTCTTATTGGCTTTTCTATATCTAGAATTCTCTTTTCCATACTTCCGAGTGCCCTTGGAATTATTCGTATATCTCTAACGAGCCTCTTAAAAACATCGGGTTCTAGCGAAGCTGCATGATCTCCCCCCTTCATTGTTCTATCTAATGTAAAATGTCTTTCGATAACGCATGCTCCTAACATATAAGCGACTAGAGGCACAGTTATACCTTTTTCATGTCCTGAGTAACCAAGCAATACTCCCTTTGGACCAAACTTTTCTTTATATGTTTTTAATACATTCAAATTCAAATCTTCGAATCTTGCAGGGTAAGTAGAAGTGCACTGTAACAAGACGAGATCATTATGGTAATGCAATATTGTATTAACAGCTTCCTCAACTTCATCAATATTAGCCATGCCTGTAGAGAGCAATATAGGCAGATTCTTTTTTGCTACATGTTTCAATAATGGCAAATTTATTAGATCTGCAGAAGGTATCTTTATTGCAGGTACTCCTATCTTTTCTAAAAAATCAGCACTTTCTTCATCCCATGCAGAAGCAAGAAATTGAAGTTGGCGTTCTTCAGAATACTTCTTTAGCTCATAAAATGCATCATTACTTAATTCTAATGCTTTTCTATGCTCGCCGTAGGTTTTACCAAAACTGTTTTCATTTATATAAGGCCTATCAAGTCCCTCCTTTGTTAATATTTTTTCAATTGTTCTTTTCTGAAATTTTATGGCATCAGCACCAGCATAGCGAGCCATCTCAACTAACTGCTTTGCTATTTCAAGATCACCATTATGGTTTACTCCGGCTTCTGCTATGATATAAACCGGTTCTTCTTCTCCGATATTTCTATTACCTATCTTAATTATCCTCCCCATTTTCTTTTTCAGCCTCCATTATTTTTTCAATCATCTTAAAATCAATTTCATTATCTATTTGAATCGCCTTAAAATCGGGCATAACATAAAGCGCAATTTTTCCTCCGAGCCTACAATGATTTTTATATAATAAATCTTTCTTGATAATGTATATTGCGCCATTTTCATTAAATTGCTTCATTTCTTGTCTTACGGGCCTTTTTGATGGATCATAATTGAGAGGGTAAGCTCCATTTTCTCCATTTTTCCATAAAAAATCATGGGAATTTACAACACTTAATAAGGAATCTGCATTTTCAGAATAGAATTTTTCTATAGCTGCATTAACATCATTATCATCTCTTAAAGGAGAGGTGGGTTGTAGCAATATTGCAATGTCTGTTTTTTCTCCTTTTTCTTCAAGTGATCGAATATTATATTCAAAAATTGTGTCTAAGAAACTATTCCATACAGGTTCTATTGGATCTCTAATGAAATCGACTCTAGATTCCATTGCAAGAGAAGCAATTTCATCACTGTTTGTTGCAACACAAATATTATCTATATATTTAGATTTCTTTGCAGCCTCTATAGTATACATAATTACCGGTTTTCCTAATAATAATCTAAGATTCTTTTTTGGAACACCAGTAGAATTGCCCTTTGCAGGTATTACGGCAGTAATATATTCTCCTTTAAACATAATTTCTACAAATTTGAAAAGTTTAAAAGTCTTATGAATTAATAATAGTGTAGTGATTACCTTTTCTTTTAGCCATTTTCATAACAAGATTAATCACTCTTTTTGAAGAATTGTTATCAATTTTATAGCAATAGTCTTTAATAAATCTTTTTTGATATTTTTTATTTTGTTCTAGATATTTTTTATTCATAGTTTTTTCAATTGCTTCAACTAATCCCTTTTCATTAGAGACGCCAATTGCAACCTTTGATTTTACTATAGGGAATATTTCTGGTCTTTTCATCAAATTTAAAGAAATTATTGGTTTTTCATATAAAATTGCATTAAAGATTATTGTTGAATATAAAGAAATTAACACATTTGAGATAGAAAGTAGAGCATTAATGTCGGTTTTTTGATCTATCGGTACTTTACCAAACAAATTATATTTTCTCAATATGGACTCATGTATATATGGATCAAGTCGCGGATGTAAGGTGATAATGATTTTAGAATTTGGTATTCTTTTTGACGCTTTTATTGTTGCTTCAAGTATCATTTCTAATTCTTTTTCACAAAATACATCATCATATTTTTGTGTGGCTAATAAAATAACAAAATCGTCTTTTTTAATTCCAAATTTTTCATATAAATCTTTATTGAGAATCTTTTTCTTAATAATCTTATCAAAAATGTAAGAACCAGTAATTACTAGTCTATCCGGATTTATCCCTCTCTTCACTAGTTGCTTTTTCATAATTTTTCCCCAGACAGCCATCTTATCTGCAGTTAGGGGATAAAAACCCCTACCAGCGTTATCTATAGACACTCCATGTGGTGCAACTAAAGAAGGCACATTATATTTTTTAGCAACTAAAACTAAAGAGCGATTTATAGGTATTAAATCATCCATAACAATAATTGCTTTTATTTTATTATTTTTGAATAGTTCTTCATATGCTTCTATGTAGTAAGCACACCATAAAAACCGCGTTTTGAAAAGATATCTAAAATAATCTTTTATTATCGGAAAAATATTCAAATTTTTATAATAGAAGATTTCTGGCTTTTTTTTAACATATTCAATAAATTCTTTCCATTTATTCTTTAGTTTTTTTCTAAATAATTTTAATTCTTTACTGTAAATAAAAAAATCTCCTACAGAAAAAAAATCTATATTATTATTTATGGCTTTTTTTTGAGTTCTGATATCATTGATAATACATTTAACTTTAATTTTTCTTGATTTTGCTTCATTTATTATAGAATAAAGTTTGCTGTAATAAACATCATCAGGAGTATTAAACAAAATAAACTCTTCATGAACTATTTTCCTATTTAAAGTTTTAATAAATTCCTTTCTCTTTATTATGGGAATCCTGCTAAATCTTGCTATTAGAGAATAATTTCTAAAAAAATTATCAAGATTTTTAATAGGTTTTGAAAATAAACTGGGTACTAAAAAGTTAAAGGATATCCCTCTTTGCCCACATATCTCTTTGCACGCATTTCCAAAAAGGGTGTTATCATTTAGAACTATAACCCTTCGCGGATTTTCTTTTTTTAGAATATAATCAATAGTATTAATGGTATTTAGATAATCAATAGCCGCATATGCAAATTCTTGCTCTATAACTTGTTTCATTAAATACTGCTTATATTTTAATTCATTTAATGATTTATTTGTAAACCATTTATAAAAGAGTTTCAATGAAATAGCATATGTATTCTCATATTTTTTAGGAATATATTCACTGATTCTCTTGTATGGAATTTTGTTATCATCTAGAATGTGAAAGAATTCTGCATCAGCGATTATTTTAATCCCCGGATTTTTTTTATATATCTTTTTTATAAGATTAATTACCAAATCAAAATAAAAATTATTTAAAGAACAAAATATCCAAAATTCTGGAACTATAAATTCTTTTTTAATTAAAAGAACTGTTTTTTCACCATTCATGATTTCAGAAGAAGCAAAATTACTTTTAAACATTATGAATACTATTTCCTACAAAGTCTATACTCGTTGTTTTCTCTAAAAACATCAAAATTCTTTGAGCTGAATATGTTCTCGCCAGAGCATTTCACATTCGGGTCAATTACATTTCTTGACATATTAAAAATAACTGGTTTGCCGAGATAATACTTCAAAGAACAAGCAGCAAATTCAGTATTTGAAATAATCGAGGCCTTTTCAAGATTTTCCTGTTTTAGCTTTTTGCTTATATCTCTTATCTGACTATCTAGACTATTCATATGAATCGAGATTCCAAAAGCAGAAATTACAGAAACAATACAGAATAAAACTATGACAATTTGGCAGGCTCGTTTTAACTGCCTCTTCTTTATACCCGAGATATATTTTGCAACAAAAATAAAAAAGAATATCCAAAATGGGAATGTATACCTGCCAGAATCACTTGCGCTCCACAAGATAATAAATGGCCAATAGATTAAAGCAAATAATAATATGGGAAAAAATAATCCTATAAATTCCTTTTTCTTCTTACAATAACTAATGAAAGAAATTATGAGTAATATTGAGAATAATATGCTTATAGTTAAAGCTCCAATGTAAAAAAGATTAAACAAATTTCCAAGAGTTCCAGCCAAGTTTACCTTCTCCCACAAAGGAAATTCCCAGAAATAATGATAAGTTTGAACAAAGAAAGTTGAATATTCAGAAAAACTATGCAGAACTATCTTATTTAATTTTGTAGCAACAAACGGATTTCCAAAAGTAAAATAATTCTTAATTGGCCAAAAAGAGGTTATTAAAACTCCCGCAAATATGCTGAATATTAAATAAAACTTTTTCTTTAGAAATTTTTCTTTTTTCTTGATTAATATGTATAATCCGAACCCTGCTAACAAAATATAAGAACTAAATTTTGTAAAGCACATCAACGCAGTAAACAGCACAACAATTGCTAATGATTTTTTGTCCTGCTTTTCAAAATATTCTTCAATTGCAAGGAATAATGCTATAACAAAAAAAGTCAAGATTATATCTTGCATTATTGTCGTACTTAAAAGCAGAGACCATGTTGAAAAGAAAAATAATGCCATAACAATTATCCTTTCTCCATTATTTAATTCAAATTTCTTAAATAATTTCGGAAGCAAGAAAAGAATTGCAATGAAAAATACAAAGGAAGTCGCTTTCCACATTATTTCAAGAAAGAATCCCGATAAAAGTATTCTCCAAAAAGCAAGCAACAAAGGCAGCAAGGGCAAATCATGAAAATTAAAATTTAATTGTAAAACCTGCTCTGATTGTGGAATATATCTTATTATTGCATCTGCAAACATTGAGATTGGATTGATTACTAATAAGATTAATCTCAATACAATGGCTGCCAATAACATTCCAATTATCGCTATTTTAAAATTTATTTTCATTTTTTATCAAGACAAGTTTTATCTTATTAACATTTCTGTAATTTATTATAATGTTTCAACCTTAACCTAATTAATCCTTTCAAGAAATAAATGAAATCCTTGTATGGAAGAATCTTAGATTCTTTTCTTCTGTCAGAATAACTTACTGGGACCTCATCAATTTTATTTTTTTGTCTTGCTGCATGATATAATAGTTCTGTATCGAAGAACCACCCCTCATCTTTAACAAATTTCCAAGTTTCCTTTACTTTTTCATTCCATGCTTTAACACCACATTGAGTATCGCTTACCGGCAAATTAAGCAGAATTCTTGCTATTACATTATATGTTTTAGATAAGATTTTTCTCATGGCGGGCCTATCTATTTTTTTATTGCCTTTATTTCTCGTGCCAATTATTATATCTGCTTTGTTTTTTATTATTAAATTAAGTATTTCTAAAATTTCATCAAATTTCATCGGGAAGTCTACATCAACAAATGCGAAATAATCCCCATCAAGAGATAAAGAAGCTTTTTTTAATTGTGCCCCCTTTCCTATTACTTCAGTCCTGATATAGTCTATTTTTTTATATTTTTTTGATAGAGATTTCGCAATTTCTTCTGTCTTGTCATTGCTTAGTCCGTCTACAATCGTTATCTTATATTTATAATCAAAATTATCATCAAGAAAACGCATAAAATTCAATACATTTTTTTCCAAAATTTTCTCTTCATTATAAACTGGAATCATTATATTTATCATTTTATTTTCCTTTCAAAAGAAAGATACTCCTTTTTATTAAACCATTTATTCCTTCTCTATGGGAATAAGCGTGCGCTTTTTGCAAAAGTTCAATCTTTCTTTTAAAAGATTTTATTATTCCTCTCGGAAGCCAATAAAAGAATTCTGTATAAAGATTATATTTTTTAGCTATTTTTAAAATTCTGAATATTTTTCTTATTTTAAGCCTATCGTCTATCGTTCCAAAAAGATAAATAAAATGAGCTTTTATTCTTTCTCCTTTCGTAAAATCTGAAGTCTCAACACAAGGTTCATCACACATAAAATCTGTATCGACTAAGGATGTATGGCCAATTTCATTGTATAATCTACCATGCTCTTTAAACCATTCTCTTACTTGAGTCTTTTCATAAGGGATAAGCATATTCCAGTAAACAGAATCCGGCCTAAATCTTCTGACAAATTTTATATTTTCTTTTATTCTCTCTAAATTATCCCCTGGAAGTCCGATTATAAAAGAGAAACTTCCGAGCATTTTATGCTTTTTAAGCAAATTTGCTGCATGCTCTATCTGCTCTAGTGACTCGCCTTTATTTATAAGTTTAAAAACCTCTGGATGTACATGTTCTACGCCGATTCCAATCGAACTGCAACCGGCTTTTTTTAGTAAAATTATTAATTTTTCATCTATGCTGTCTGCCCTCGTATTCAAGATATCCATTCTCATATTTATTTTATGATCAATATACAGCTTTAGAAACTGATAAAATCTATCTTTATCGACTAGTGGGTGATCATCCTGAACAAGAATATGCAAGTTTGGATTTAACTCTTTTTTCGCTTTTTCTATCTCTTCTATGCATTGTTCTGGAGTTCTGGGTCTCCATTTCCTTTGTGATAGGGAAGCCACTGGGCAAAAACTGCACCTGAAAGGGCATCCTCTCGAAGTCATTATTGGATATGCCCTAATGTGCTGCCATCCATAAAAAACTTTATAATCTGGAAAAGGCGCATCATTCGGATCTAAAACTTCTTTTGAAATAGCAATCTTATATTTTTTCTCTTTTTTTGCTTTTTCTATAATCTCTATAATTATCAATTCTGCTTCTCCTGCAACAACATAATCAATTTTATCTTGATTTTTCATCTTAAGATTTTCAGAATAGAGAGTTGCATGAGGTCCCCCAACAATAATCGGTATTTTTGGAAATTTTTTGTTTATTCTTTCAATCATAGAATCTGCTTCTAGCACATTTGCAGTATAAATACTCATTCCTATAATATCTGGATTAAACTCCTCTATAAAATGTTCTATTCCCGGAGCATTGTGAACGAGCTGATAATCTACAATTAGAACTTCATGTCCCCTTTTCTTGAGTATTGCTGCCAATAATGCTAAACCCATATGCGGCGTATTGACTCCTGCACTTGTTTTTCTTAAATTTATAAAAAGAACTCTTCTTTTACTTGTAGTTTTTTTTATATTTCTAAGTTCTTTAGATTTCATATTTACCCGATATTCAAATAATTTATAAATGTTATTAAATAAAAATAGAAGATGAAGATACTTGTTTATGATTGGTGTTTACATGTCATTGGAGGAGGTCAGAAAGTAAATTGTAGAATAGCAGAACATTTATCAAAAAAACATGATGTTGATATTCTGACTTTATTTCCAATTAAAAAACAAGAACTCGAAAAAATATACTCTGTAGATTTTTCTAAAATAGGCAAGATTATTTTTTTATATCCTGAAAGAAGAGCAAATGATTCTCTTTTATTTACTCTTTGTTTTAGAAAAGTCTCCAAAATAGCTAGAGTATATGATTTATTTATTAATGCAGATGCGCATGAAACAGTTAATCCTCAGGCAAAATATAACATAATGTATTGTCATTTTTTTAAACCTTTGAAATACCGCCCTTCCCAGGGGTTGCTAGACTTTTTAAAGATGAAAGCATTGTATATTTTTAGAAAAATTTTAAAAAATTATTCTAAACAATACGATTCTATTTATTGTAATTCAGAATTCACTAAAAATTGGCTAAAAAAATTATGGAAGGTTGATGCAAAAGTAATCTATCCTTTTGTAGAGATTCCAAAGAAAATAGCCAGAAGAAAAGAGAATATCATATTAAGTACTGGAAGATTAAATCCAGACAAAAATTATGAATTTGTAATAAACTGTTTTAAAAAAATATATGATTCCGGCATTAAAGATTATAGATGCATTATTGTAGGGGCAGTCAATAAAGAAAGTTTAGCATATTATGAAAAATTGGAAGAAATGATAAGAGGTTATCCAATAACAATTATAACAAACCTAGATAATGAAAAAATTGGGGCATTTTATTCAAAATCAAAGATTTTTTTAATGGCGAAAGGAATAGATGTGGATGAAAATAAATATCCGACTTTACTAGAAAATTTTGGTATGGCACCAGTAGAAGCAATGGCGCATGGCTGTGTTCCAGTAGTTTTGAACAAAGGAGGCTATAAAGAAACAGTAGAAAATGGAAAAAGCGGATTTTTATTTAATAACGAATCAGAAGCAATAGAGAAATTAAAACTTCTCATTCAAAATGAAAAATTGCGAGAAAGAATGTCAAAAAATGCTAGAAAAAGAGCTAAGAAATTTTCTCTCGAAAGAATGCAGAGAGAAATAGACAAAGCTATAAAAGAAACAATTTCAAAAAATTAAAAATTTCTTTATTTCTTTACATCCTATGTTTATCTTTTGAAATAGGCCTGCCTTTTATTCTGTCCCAAATCCATCTTGCCAAAGGAAAATTTCTTATGATCTTCCTTCCGAGAATGTAAAAAGGATTGCTACTATAAATGTAATAAGTAACTATCTTGCCACCCCATCTTTCCTTGAATCTGTTTATTTCATAAAGTTTGCTTCCAGGCATAGCCTTCAACTGATAGCCACCCAAATCAAATATTTTAAAACCATTCTTTTTACCCCATTCGATGAGATACCAATAAAGAAGATTGTTTGGCTGAAACTTTAGAAAATCGGATGAAGAGGCATTAAAATTCAGTTCAATTTTTTCATCATGTTCTTTTATTCCAGCTCCAGCGATAATCTGATTATCTTTTTTACATATGAATAATTTTGATTCCTTCAATCTCTCAATTGAAAATGGAGTTATGTTTCCACGCCAGCAAGTTTCTTTATAAATTTCATAGAACCCGTTCCATTCTTCTTCTCCAGCTTCTTTTATAATTAATCCTTCTTTTTTTGCCTTATTAACCCCCCACCTCGCATCTTTATCCAGGCTATTCCATAATTCATCAATATCTCTAGTCAAATCGATATGAATTGTTGCCTGGATATCTTTGAATTTCATTTTAATCTTTCAAGCCAATTCTGCTAAGTTTACTATCTCTATAATCCCTTTATACTGCATATCTTTTAAAACATCAATCAACCATTTAAAGTTTTTTAGATTTTTATGGACAAAATCATGAGTAGTTATGCAATAAACAGCATTTTTGTTTCTGTTCTCATAAATTTCTCTAAAAATTTTTTTCATGTGCTTTTTGCTAGAATTTCCCTGAAAATCATTGCTCTTATGAACACATTTTATTCCATATTTTTTTATTACTGGAAGAATATCGTCGTAATGCTGACATTTTATTCCATCATCTGTCCCACGATAAACTATTATTTTATAATCATTTCTTTTCAATATTTTGAATATTCTCTCAGGATTTTTTACATCTTCAACCATCCATAATGGCGGAGAGAAACTTATAGCATTGTAAATATTTTTAACTTCTTCTTCTACCCGTTCATCGCTCAGTAAAGTTAAGGGCCAGTGGTTCAGAGTATGGTAGCCGAAATCTATAAAGTCTTCTTTACCTTGCGGCTTAAACAAAGAACCTACAAACATAAATGAAATTGGAAATCTCTCTTTTAGTATTAAAGGAAATATTCTATTAAATCCATTCTCACAATATCTTAATCTTTTTATCTTGTTGTTTATCCATCCCTTAAATCGTTGCCACGAATTCCATCGGGGATTTCCTCTCTTAAATGAAATAAATCCTTCAACATCAACAACAACACAAACTTTTAATTTTGACATTTTATTTTCCAATATTATTAAATAATCTGTTTTTTCCTTATAAAACCTGTCCAAAAACCATAAGCATATATAAAATTTAATAATAAACTTAAAAAAATCCATAGTGGAAACAAAAATAAGAGTTTAGCCGGTTTTTTTGGAATCATCAAAATAAAAATCAAAGTTCCTAGAAAAGGAATTGTTTTTAACAATGCTAAATACCATCTCGTCATCTCGGTATTGTAAATTCTGAATAGAGTTCCATATCCTTCTGCATATTGCAGTTCTTTTCTCAATCTTTTTTTAAACGTTGTTCTGTGCATATGGATTACCTTACATGAAGGGTAAGCAATCTTACCCTGTTTTCTTAATTTAAAATACATATCAAAATCTTCACCACATGTTCTAAATGTCTTGAAATCGAATAATCCTGCTCTGATTAAAGCATTTTTTTTGAAAGCACAACCTTTTTCATCCATTAAAGGCCTTGCTTCTAATTCTTTCGAGGTCATTAATTTAGCTAACAAATCGAATTTATTCCACACTTCTCTGGGTAATTCAACTTTTGATACACTAGCAACGACTTCTTCTTTTTCCAAAGGCTCTACAATCTTCGAAAGCCAAAATTTAGAAAAAGGGATACAATCCTGATGCAGAGAAACTACGATATCGTATTTCGCATTTTTTATGCCATAGTTTAGAGACTCTGCAAGTCCAACTCCTCTATCAACTTTAATTATCTCAATATCGCCATTAAATTTCTGCCTTTTAATTCTCTGTACAATTAAATCAAGAATTTCATCTGCATTATGTATTGGAATAATTATAGAGACATTCATTTCAGTATGTTTTTAAATGCCCCGTCTTTAAAAAACTAATGAAAATAGCATACATCTGTAATTTTAGTTATCCTTTTTGGGAAGGAGTCTGGAATAATGTTTATCATCTTGCAAAACATATGATAAGCAAAGGTCACGAAGTTTGTGTTTTTACCTCTAATTTGAATCCTTCAGGCAATCTATCTTCCCAATATGATTTTTTTGAAGGAATGCATATATACAGATTCCCAGTCATAAAAAAAATAGGCTCTTATGGATTATTTTTTAATTTTGAAAAAAAACTCATCGAGTTTAACCCCGATATAATTCATGCTCACGTTTATAGAAATCCCGGGGCTCATAAAGCGCTGATTGTAGCAAAAAAACTTAAGAAACCCTGCTTCTTGACAACTCACGCTCCTTTTGATAGAAAAAGAAAAATAACTGCTAGAATAATGGTGAATATCTACGATTTTTTATACGGGAAAAAAATATTGAATTCTTATAGCAAGGTTATTGCGATTACCAAATGGGAATTGCCTTATTTATTCAATCTTGGCATGAATGAGAATAAATTAGCATATATTCCTAATGGCGTTGACAAAGATTTTTTTATTAATATCAAGAGAAAGGAAAAAATAAGGAAGATTATTTATTTAGGGCGCATTTCAGAAGTAAAAAATCTCGGACTTCTTGTTGAACTTGCGAGAAGGATGCCGGACATTCAATTCGAAATAGTAGGGCCTATAGAAAGCGATTACTCTCTTTCTCCTAAAAGCTCCAATGTTAAAATAATTAACAAAAAGTTTAATCAGGAAGAAGAAATTTCCTTGCTCAGAAAAGCGAATATATTTGTATTGCCCAGCAGAAAGGAAGGTTTTTCGCAGACTCTTCTCGAAGCAATGGCAGCAGGCAAACTCGTATTTTCCTTTAAAAATCCTGGCTCTCTCGAGATTATCAAAGATGGCAAGAATGGATTTCTTTTTAATAACATACATGATTTATTCAGAAAAATAAAATATTGCGAAGCCCTCTATTTCAAGGCAACATATGACATAAAAAAAGAAGCGCAAAAAACGGCTAAGAATTTTTTATGGGAAGATATTTGCGAAAGAGTAGAAAAATTATATAAAGAATTTATCGTGCCATAATTTGAAATTAATCATTGCCCATAATTGCAACGAGCAATTCTTTGTTTTTTGTTTTTCGATAAGTTTTTTTACATAATTTCTATCAAAATAATTCATAGCAGGAAAGCCGCCCAACAAGTTGTCTGAGATAAAAGAATTTAGTTCTTTTCTAAACCAAGCATCTATGGGGACAGGAAATCCTAACTTTTTCTGCCATATTACTTTCTCAGGCAAAAAATCTTGCATGGTTTTTTTCAGAATATACTTGCCACAATTTCCTCTCAATTTTAAATTAGAATCCATTCTCGCTGAAAGCTCTATAATTCTGTAATCCAAGAAAGGAACTCTTGATTCGATGCTAGCAGCCATTGACATCTTGTCTTGTTTCATTAAGAGTTCTATGAGATAAGTTTTAAAATCGAGATAAAGCAATTTATTCAAGAAGCAAGTTTGTTTTTCATTTAAAATATCCTGAATTTTGCTTTTCAATATAGAATTTTTATTAACAGCTAATGAATTTTCTCGCTCTTTCCCAATGAAAATATTTATCCCAGTTGCATAATCTAAAAAACTTTTTTTAAATTTTAGCAAGAGTTCAATGTTTTTTTGATATCGCGGGTCATGAAATTTAAACAAAGGACTTGAAAATGAGAAAATTCTCAATAATTTATCCAATTTTTTCGCTCTCATCATCCGCGCATATCTATGATAACCTGCAAAAAGCTCATCTGCTCCTTCCCCAGTTAGTACAACAGTTGCCTTGCCTTTAGTCATCTTTGAGATAAAATATAATGGAACAGAACTTGCAAAAGAAATAGGCATGTCATAATGCCATATCATCTCTGGCAGTGCTTTAATAAAATCATCTTCATTAATCAAAATCTCATTATGTTCTGTTTTAAATAATTCTGCTACTTCTCTCGCATTTCCAAGCTCGATTTCATCACCAGAACCTACACAGAATGTTTTTATTTTTTCAATACCTATTTTTCTCATTATTGCAACTATCGTACTAGAATCTAAGCCTCCTGAAAGGAAAACTCCAAGAGAGACATCGCTTATCATTCTTTTTTTGATACTATCTTCAAGAAGCTCGAGAACTTGCTTTTTTGCAGCATTCTCATTTACTAGTTCTGAACTATAGCATATGTCAAACCATTTTCTCTTTTCAATGCTATTATTTTTAAAACTAAGCACTAGATAATGCCCCGGCGATAAACTTTTTATCCCTTCAAATAAGGTTTCTTCGCCAACAAGAATAAAATAGTTAAAATAATCGTAGAGTATTTTCTCGTTAATGCTCTTCTTTACACCAAATTCCAAGATTGCTTTTATCTCAGAAGCAAAGATAAATTTATTTTTATCATAATAATAATATAAAGGTTTTACTCCTGCTCTGTCTCTTGCTAAGAACAATTGCTTTCTCTTAGAATCAAATATTGCAAAGGCAAACATGCCATTAAACTGCTGCAAACATGATGCGCCGTACTGTTCATAAGCATGTAGAACAACCTCCGAATCCGTATTGCTCCTGAATTTATGTCCTTTTTTTTCAAGTTCTTCACGCAATTCCTGAAAATTATAAATTTCGCCATTATAAACAATCCACATATCTCCTTGTTCATTCGTCATGGGTTGCTTGCCCTTCTCGCTTAAATCTATGACACTCAATCTTCTATGCCCTAATCCAATATAATTATCAAAGAAAAAACCATAATTATCCGGGCCTCTGTGCTCGAGCATTTTTGTAGCCTTTTCAATTTTTTTCTTGTCAATACCTTCTCTATTGTAGATTCCAATTATTCCGCACATGCCTTTTTTAATTTAGGGGCATATAAAAAGATAATGAAAATAAAGTTCGAACATAACATTAAAAAATGGAGATTGAAAATCCACAATACTTTTAAAGAAATTTATTTTCGTTTTGAAATAAAATGAAAATAGCGGTTTTTGGTTTGGGTTATGTTGGATGTGTTACTGCTGCTTGCTTTACGCAACTTGGGCACGATGTTATTGGAATAGATATTATAAAAGAAAAAATAGAAAAGTTAAGAAGAGGAGAAGCCCCGATAGATGAAAGAGGGCTAAATAAATTATTATCGATTGCTATTAAAAAGAATAAGATTCATTTTACTTCAGATATAGAAAAAGCAGTTATGAATTCTGAAATCGGATTTATATGCGTTGCAACACCTTCTGATGAGAATGGAAACATAGATTTATCTTTTATAAAAAAAATTTGCTTGGACATTGCTTATATATTAAAAAAAAATAATAAAAATGGATACATTATCGTTATAAGAAGTAGCATAATCCCCGGAACAATAGAAAAATTAGAGAAGATAATAAAGAAGAAATATGCTCTTGATTCCAACGGAGATTATTATCTCGTAGAAAACCCAGAATTCCTAAGAGAGGGTTCTGCGATCAGAGATTTTATGAATCCGCCAAGCATAGTTATTGGTTGTGAAAATAAGGAGATAGCAAAAAAAATAGCTGCTTTATATATTAAAATAAATGCACCTGTTTTTCTTACAGATATTAAAACTGCAGAAATGATTAAATATGTCAATAATTCCTTTCATGCGTTAAAAGTTGTTTTTGCAAATGAAATTTCTTCTATATGTAAAGAATTAAAAATAGATAGTAAAAAACTAATGAAGATATTTTGTTCCGATAATATTCTAAATATTTCTGATTATTATCTAAAACCCGGGTTTGCTTATGGGGGGAGTTGTTTACCAAAGGATTTATCTGCTCTAAACTGTAAAGCCAGAGAACTTAAGATTAAAACTCCTGTTTTATCTTCTATATCCAAAAGCAACAAAGAGCATATACTTAGAATTTTCCATTTAATAGAAAAAACAGCCAATAGAAAAAAAACAAAAAAAATCGGGATTTTTGGCTTATCTTTCAAATCTGGAACAGACGATATCAGAGGAAGTCCAGTTATTTATCTTATAAGTAACTTGTTAAAGAAAAATTTCAATATTAAAGTATATGATCCACTAATAAAAAAAGAGCAAATTTATAATATTCTTAGCAGTTATAGAAAAAAAATTTATGATCCCATATCAGAAACTAAAAATCTTAAACATCTGCTTCCAAAAATATGCGATTTAATGGCGCCTTCTAAAGAGATAATAGAACAAGATATAATCATTCTTGTAAATAAGATTCCAGAAATAGAGCGATTAATACAAGAAATAAATAAAGATAAAGTTATAATAGATTTAAAAGGGGTTATTCCTTCAGAAAATCTAAATTGCGAATATTTAAGAATCTATTAATCAAGAATGATAACCGTCGGAATTCCAACATACAATGAAGGAAAGGTGATTGCTAACTGTCTTTATTCTATCTTAAAGCAAATAGATGAAAAAGATGAAATAATAGTGGTAGCTTCAGGGTGTACAGATAATACTCCTGCAGAAGTAGCAAGAATAAGAGATATGGATAAAAGAGTAAAATTATTCATAGAATCTGAAAGAAGAGGGAAAAGCTCTGCCATTAATATAATAATTAAAAATGCAAAGTCAGATATAATTGTGCAAACAGATGGGGATGTTATAATCGGAGAAAATTCTATAAATTTAATAAAAGAACATTTTAAAAATCCAGAAGTTGGAGGAGTTTCAGGATGCCCGGTTCCAATTATACCAAAGAATAATATTTTTTATGATTGGACTATCATGAGTTATAAAAAAGCAGATGAATTAAGGAAAAAAGAATTTCAAGAAAGAAATTTCTGGCATCTTTCTGGCTATCTTTGCGCATTTAGAAAAAAAGCTCTACCAGAAGTGCCCTTTGCCAAGGGGGCAGTAGATGCTTTGATGGGTTATTTAATAAAAAAAAATGGATATAATATTATTTACGAGCCCGGAGCCAAAGTTTTTGTTAAGGCTCCAACAAATGTGCGGGACTTTATAAGACAAAAAGCGAGGGTTAGGGCCGGATTTTATTTTTTAAACAAAAATTTTAGACAACAACCTAGAACAGTTAAACCAGAAGTTTTCTATTTTCCAAGGGAAATTATAAAAATAAAAATATATAGATGGCCAGCATTTTTCTTTTCTGCTTTTATTTATGCTTATTCCTGGATTAAAGGATACTTCTTTTATAAAAAGAATAAATCTTTATATGAAATATGGAAACCTGCTCATTCTACAAAACATTAGAATATTTTAATATCCAAAAAGATTAGTTTTAAAAATCTTCTATTCTTCTAATAATCATGAGTTTGAAAGAGGCTAAGGAAGAGAAAAAAGAAATCAAACAAGAGGAAAAAGTTATTGAAAAGAGGAAAGAGAAGCTATTTCACTGGTTTAAGAATAGAGAGCATTTATTGCTTTTTATTATAATTTTATTCGCTTTAGCAATAAGAATTTATTTTTTTGTACAGACTGTTAATCAACCTGTGTGGTGGGATGAAGCAGATTATCTTATTAGGGCGAAATATTATGCTACAGGCTTAGAAAAATTTAATGATTTCTCCCCAAGAAAACCTCTATTAATGTCTGTATTTTGGGGCGGATTATATGCTTTAGGGGCAAATGAACTTATATTGCGGCTTACAGAATTAATTTTATCTATTTTAGGAATTTATCTCACCTTTGTTGTAGGAAAGAAACTTTTTAATGCAAAGGTAGGACTTATTGCCGCATTCATTCTAAGCATATGGTGGTCTTATATTTTCTATACCTATAGACTTTTGCTCGATGTTCCTACTCTCGTTGCAAGTTTACTTTCGATAATGCTATTTGCGGACTGGGTAGAAAAACAGAAGATAAAATATCTACTTCTCTGCGGCATAGTCACGGGAGCAGGAGTAATGCTTCATTATTTCATCGGCTTGCTTCCTTTATCCTATCTTATATTCCTAATTTTAACAAAAAGAGAGACATTTAAATCAAAGCAGCTCTATATCGCTTTATTAATTGGTATAATCGCGCTAAGTCCATTTTTAATCTGGATGGGGCTTCAGTTTGGAAATCCTCTGCATTCATTTATCTCTTATTTTAAAACATCTCCCTTAGTTAAAGGAAGTTGCGATCCAGGATATCCCTGCGGATGGAGCGGATATTTGTCAAACATCCCAACTTTATTTGGCTTGCAATTTTTCGGATTATTTATTTTGGGTTTGGCTGTCCTTCTAATAAATCTATTTTTAAGTTTTGATTTTATTATTAAAGAAAAAGATAAAAAATATCGTTGGGACCTTTTTATCCTTTTAACTATTCTCGTTACAGTCGGATTTGTGGCAACAGTTCAGCAGAATTTTGAAGATAGATACATGTTCATGGCAATGCCTCTAATATTTTTCATAACTGCCCAGGGTACAATATTTATCTATGACACTTTTAAAAAATATTCTAACGTTATAAAAGTTATAGTGATAATTGCTTTGCTCGCATTCTTCATTTGGGGAACATATGGGCAACTTGCTCAAGCAAACAGCATAATTGAATTAAAGAAAATTTCTTATCTGCAAGTTAAACAAGCCGGAGAATGGCTAAAACAAAATGTCGATGATAATTCTGTAATTTTGACAACTTCCAACAGACATCTTTTGTATTATTCTGGTAAAAATGTTTTCCTCGTTTCTTACTTAGACGAAAATTTTGCTAAAGGGGATAATAGTTGTTATGAAATGGCCAATATTAGCTATTATAAAAACAAGATTGTTGAAAAACAGGAACCGCAGTCTCTAACTTTTATAAAAAAAGAAGAAATAACTAATTGTTATCTTGTATTAACCGCATTTGAGCCTTCTACCCCGGAATGGGTTTATAAATGGCCTCAATCCCAACAAGAAAGGTTTGAACCAATACAGGCATGGTTCTTCGATGAAGAACAGCAACATCCGGCAGTAATTATATACAAATTCAAACGAGTTTAATCTTTTCTTATTTTTCTTTTGTCTTTTTCCTATTTAAGATTATCACTGTTAAAGCGATAATAACTTCAACAATTATGCAGGCTACTCTGGCAAATAACGGGAATATTAATGCTGTCGTGACTGGAATCCATTCTTTTAGTAATAAAGTTAGTGCAGCTTCTCGCACTCCCAATCCACTCGGCGTTAAAAAACTCAAGAATCCTATAACCCATGCTCCTTCATAAATCGCCGAGAATTTTAAAATATTAATCAATGTCAGCGGATAACTAAAGATTGCTTTTAACAAGAAAGCGTAAGCAATTCCTTCGGCAATCTGTGTAAACAAAACAAATAAAAATAAAGCCAAAATATGCTTGTATTTTATTTTTTCTTTTATCACAGGTTTTTTTATCAATTTAAGCACTTTATTTATTAATGGAATAAATATCTTCGGATGTAATCCGATTAATCCCAAAGGAATCAAAATGAATAAAAGATAAGCTGTACTCTGAGCAGAGGAAATTACATAAATTAGAAAAATTAACAAACAAGCCATAACAACCAGAATTAGTTCCAGTGCTGTGGCTATTAATGTCTTTTCTCTGGCAATATTCTCTTTTTTTCCAAATTCTGTCCTTCCTAAAACAAAGGCAACATTTCCAGGGATATATCTTACGAGTTGAGCAGAATGCCAAATTTTCAATATTTTTCCATAACTCAGTTTTTGCCCTATTAGTATTAGACTTAGTTGCCAGTTTATCGGAGCAATTAAATAAAAAAAAGTTATGATGATAATGAAGAGAAATATGAAAAGAGGATTAAAAGTTAAAGGATATTGTTTTAGCTCTCCCCAATTCTTATTCAAATTAAAAATTATGAAGAAAGCAACAAGTAAAATGACTATCAAAGCTAAAACTGATTTAATTCCCTTGTTAATCTTCATAAAGACTATTTATTCATAATTCTTTTTAAACCTAACCAATTAACTTTTTGATGTCTGAAAATTTAGAAAAAGTGCTCATTACAGGGGGTGCAGGATTCATAGGACACCACATGATAGAGCATTTCTTGAAAAAAACTAATTGGGATATAATTGTATTAGATTCTCTTAATTATGCGGGAAACTTAAATAGAATTACAAATATGGAAATTTATGATAAAGAAAAAGGGAGAATAAGATTTGTTTGGCATGATCTAAAATCCCCAATTTCAAATACAATCAACAGCCAAATAGGAAAATTTGATTATATTGTTCATCTTGCTGCTGAGACACATGTTGACAGAAGTTTAGAGGATTCAATTCCATTTGTATTATCCAATGTCCTCGGAACAGCCAATCTTTTAGAGTGGATTAAAAACAGACATCGGGATAAAAGAATAATAATTTTTTCAACTGACGAAGTTTTTGGCCCGGCTCCTGAAAATTATTCTTTTAAAGAGCAAGACCCTTTAAAGCCGAGCAATCCTTATGCAGCTACAAAATGCGGTCAAGAATCCTTAGCATATAGTTTTGCACATGCCTGGGATTTAGATTTAATAATAACAAGGTGTATGAATGTTTTTGGAGAGAGGCAACATCCAGAAAAATTCATTCCAAAAACAATAAAAAAAATATTGAATGATGAAAAAGTAACTCTTCATGGAACAAGCAGAGAAAATGTAAGCTCGAGATACTGGATTCATGCAAGAAGTGTCGCAGATGCTATCTTATTTCTATTGAAAAATGGCAATAAAAAAGAGTATTATCATATTGTAGGAGAGGAAAAGTCAGTTTATGAAATTGCCAATTTTCTAAATCTATTCCTAAAGAAAAGAGAGCTTTCAGATGCTCAAATAGAATATATCGATTTTCATAAGGCAAGACCTGGACATGATAAAAGATATGCTCTTAATGGTGAAAAATTATTCAAACTTGGGTGGAACTTGCCGATGACTGTAGAACAATCCTTAAAAACAACGGCTTCCTGGTATCTAAGATCTAAAGAGAACTTAAAATGGCTTGAGTGATTTTCTTACCGATTTTTTAAATGTAAAATTATTTAGAAATAATTTATAACCATTTCTTTCAATTTTTGATTTTAGTTTCCTGTTTTTCTTTATAAGTAGAATCGCTTTAGCAATATCTTCAGGATTATTTCTTATTAAAATTGCATCTTTTCTGTTATGAAATAATTCCTCGCTTGCAGGACTTCTCATTGTTATTACTGCTTTTTTGCATGCAAGGTATTCATAGATTTTTGTAGGTATTACAATTCTTGCTTTATCGCTGTCCCCGAAGATTCCAAGACATACATCTGAATTATTCATGTAAAAGCATAATTCGTTCATACTTGCCCAATCTATCCTTTCTATATTCTCTAAGCCAAATTTTTTAATCATTCCATCTATCTTCTCTTTTAATTGCCCACTTCCTATAATTCTAAACTTAATTTCTCTATATTTTTCAAGTATTTTTGCCGCCGCAATTATTTTTTCTATTCCATGCAAAGGTATAAATTTGCCATGAAAATGAACTATGAAATCTTTATGTTTTTCTTTTTTCGGATAGAATATTTTAGAATCAATACCGAGATAAACAACTTTTATCTTGTTTTTTAGAGAAGGATATTTTTCTATTAGATAATCTGCATGAGCTTTTGTATCTATAATAACTTTATCAGCCATCCTATAAGAAAGATCATCTATGCATCTTATTATTTTAATTAAACTTCCTTTAACATATTTCCTATCCTCTACTAAAGTATCATAAAGAGAAACTAATGGATTATAAATGATATTTTTTCTAAAGATTATTTTCGCGAGAAAAATATCCATTGATGGAGGATATCCAACAATCACATAATCAAAATTCTTTTTTATTGATGCTGCTTTAAAGAATAATTTAAAATATGCTATCAAAGCTTTAGGAAAAAGTTTAATCAAATTTTTAATATTTTTATGTTCAACCTTTTCCCATAATGGCTCACGACATTCAATAACTTCGACATTATTTAACCTTAGTCCCTCTATAAACGCGCTATTTCTATGATATTTTCTTTCATAAGTTCCGAAATAGCATATTTTCATTTTTTAGAGCCATTTAAAATTCTTTTATCTTAAAATTCTTTTAATTACTGGCTGTTCTGGTTTGCTTCTAGTTATCATTTCTGCAATCAAACCGAGGCTGATGAACTGAACCCCAATAACTATGAGTAGAACCCCCAACATTAACAAAGGCATATTATTTGCAATGCTATAACCGATGATTTTTCTTATAAGCAATATTAGACATATCATGAATCCTATAAAACTGCTTAAAAAACCCATGCTTCCGAAAAAATATAATGGCTTAGCTGAAAATTTTGTCAAGAACTTTATTGTTATTAAATCGAAAAATCCTTTCATTTTCCAAATGCTATACTTGCTTTTTCCATATTTCCTTGGAAGATTGCTCACAACAACCTCAGATATTCTTGCACCCTGCCATGCAACTAATGGAGGAATATATCTATGTAGATAGCCATACAAATTTAAATTCTTAGCAATATGTGCTCTATATGCCTTGAATGGGCAATTGAAATCATGTACTTTAACATTTGTTATTTTTCTTGTGAGCCAATTATAAAAGCCAGATAACATAGACAGCATAAAATTTCCTCTCCACTTTTTTATCTTCCTCCCATTAACGAAATCATAACCTTGTTTTATTTTCTCAACAAACTTGGGAATTTCTTCAGGGTCATCCTGCAAATCAGAATCCATTGTCACAATTATATCGCCAGAAGCCAGATTAAAACCCTGCTGTAATGCTGTAGCCTTCCCATAATTTCTCTGAAGAGTAATTAACTTTACTTTTCTATTTTTTTCTCGCAGCTCCTCAACAATTTTAGAAGTTGCATCTCTAGAGCCATCATCTACAAAAATTATCTCATAATTATAATTCTCTCTTTTCATTACCTCGATAATTTTATAATATAATTCTGGTATGCTTTCCGCCTCATTAAATGCGGGCAAAACTAAGGATATTTTTTGTTCTCTTAATTGTTTTTTATTCAGCATTTTTTAAATGAATCAACCTTTCCAATTCTTTAGTTCTTCTTATTTTATCATCTTTGATACCTGGATGGACTATCAATTCAGTATCTTGTTTAGCATTTTTAAGCTTATGGAACCAATATTCCAATCTTTTATAGTTTGATTCATACGAATCCACTGTTTTTACTCCAAACGCCTTGGTTTTTTTCTTATCTACAGAATAAAAAATCCTTAATCCGAATCTGTTTAACCAGGATATTTCTATATTCTTACTCAATCTAATTCTTAAATTATATTTTTTAGCGAGCTTAAGAACTATCGAAAAAATAGGCGGGAACATATGAATGTGCTTATGACTATCGACATGTTCTATTTCCATCTTGTTTTTAAGTTCAAGAATCTGTTTTTCAAAGGAATTTTCTAATTTTCTCCTGAAACCTGCACTTAAGAGAGATTTTAGAAATATTGGATAAACTTTCCCAGGATAATACAGATGTATTCCACACTTTATTTTATATTTTTTTGCGAAAATAATCGCTTCTTCCATTTCTTCTTTCATAATAATGCTCGCGCTATTTATAGCCCCGGCTCTGGCAGCCAAGGCGATGCCTTCATTTATTTCTTTGCTCATCCCAAAATCATCAGCATTTATTATTATCATTTTACTATCATTATTCAATCTAAAATAATTTTAAAATTTATATGGATAAAAATGCGATAATCACAAAAACAATTTCACATAACCACAAGCATAAAACAATTTCTTTTTCATACACTTTATGGCTTTTCTTAATTTTCTTTAATACCCTCAATGCGATATGCTCGACACCGTAAATCTTTGAATATGGTTCTTCTAGGCTGTTATCTTTGTTAGGAATAGCAAAAGAATGTTTTTTCATCCTTCCTCTGCTCTTGAGAACAAGTTCAAAAAAGAAAGGAATAAACATTATTAGTGCCGCTTTTTCTATATTTCCTACTATTGCGATGCATGCAATCATTGAACCGATTATATAACTCATGGTGTTTCCTTCAATTATTTTTGCAGGAACTCTATTAAAGATTAAAAAAGCAATTAGCGAAAAAACCATGCAAAAACATATTATTGCGAGCCAGCCATTGCCCTGAACCCAGTTAATAATTCCCAGCGCAGAGATGATTATTGCTCCGAGTCCAGTTTGTAATCCATTATAACCCCCAATCATATTGAATCCATTTGCTGAGCCACTTATAGCGACGGGAATCAACAACAAAGGATAAAATAATCCGAAATCCACCGGGCCTATGAAGGGCACATGCATTATACTCCTTCCACTATTTATAACAATTAAAGGTATCGCAGCTATAAGGCACAGCAAGGGCCTTTGCCACTTGCCCAATGCAGTCTCTCCGAGAACATCATCGAGAAATCCTATTAAACCAATAATTAATATGACCGACAAGATAGCAAGGATTTCATTTATATGTATTGTTCCCTTAAAGACAAATGTTTGCAGGGCAATATAAAATAGAACTCCAAATAGAAATCCCGCCATTACAGTTATACCCCCTGCTGTAGCTATAATGGGCTTTTTGTATTTGTTCATGTCTCTAACGGCAAGATTTGCCCGACTTGCAACATTTATCCAATAAGGAATAGCTAATAAAGTTATTAAAAAACTTATAACAAAACATAAAAAGAGTATAAATTCCATTTTATTCTGTTTTGAACAAACTAATATCCGGATAGGTTGTTCTTAAATATTCTGGATTTACTTTCATACCTTCTGGATAATTGACTTTCCAAATTTTAATTGGCCCCAAGATATTGCCTTGATATAATGCAATATCGCTTATAGTTAAATTATAATTAGTTCTTAATTCTTGCAAGATTACATCTGGTTCATTATGAACTAATTCGAAATATTTCCCCTCATTAAAGAAATATAGATGTACCCATAATGCTTTCATACCTTTCTCACTTATATATAGCGCAGCACCGATATTATTCATATTTGTCTGGCTTATACTTGGAATTACATACAAACATCCCTGAAGCGCATTTTCATCTTTGAAGTCATAGAGTTTGTTTCCCATGTAAAGATATCTTACAGGAACTCTTGCCTGTTTATTTCCATAAACTATTATTGCTTCGGGTTGTCTTATATCATTAATTTCTTTTTCAATCGCGAGTATGAATGCACCTATGCCAGCATTATTCTTTGGATAAATTTGGTTTTCCCATACAAAATCATCGTCGAGAGCGCCTCCTCCGCGATAGACATACATTGTTTGATTCTTAGTTTCTTGAGTCTGTCGTTCGTCTAAAACGAAAGTATTAATCCAACTAAACCTATCATAATTTTTGTCACTGCCTATGCTACTGTATGCAGAATATTTGCCTATTTCAGTAGAATCAATTAAAAGATAATCTACATTATGCGAATATAGAACTTCAAGAGCTTGCTGCTCGTTCTCTCCAGTTAAAACATATCTTCCCATTATATAATCCCACCATCCATAACTGTTTCCTCCGTCTAAGAACGTGGCTCTCTCTCCCATGCTCTGAACCCAGTATCCATAATCCCACCAATGACTAAAAACAGCATCTTTCGGGGTTTCTTCTCTAACCCAAGACATTGCTCTTTGCCATTGCACAGAATAATAGTTTGGGATTGTATATCTTGTCTCACTAGTAGTTTGCTTGTAAAAAGATACAAAAGACATAGCAAGTATAATAGCGACTAAGACTGCTGCAGACAAATACAAAATTTTAATTATCTCCTCCTTTTTCTTTATAGCTTCCTGCACAAGTTTTACAGAAAAGAAAGAAATTAATATTGTTACTGCCGGAGTTAAAACCATGAATAATCTCATAGCTCCTCTTGCTGCAATAATCGTAAATGAAAACCACACTAAAATGAAGATTTGGCTGTTTTCTATTTCCCTAAATTTGTTAAATTCTTCTCTTTTTTTGTAAAAATCAGAGAAATAAGTGTATACTAAGATGAGTAAAAATATAATTGCCCCTCCAAAATAGGCCACTCTACTTATACTATTCGTCCCATCAAATCTGAATAATCCCAAAAAGGGTTCTGTGGGAGAATACCTTGAAAATATAAATCCTAGTATTAATGCAGCATATCCTAAAGTGAAAATTATTCTTTTCTTTGCATCAAATACTCGCATCGCTTCATAAAATAAGAAAAAAGCCGCAAATATAAAAACCCAGATAAAATTTAATCCAAATTCGTTTATCCAAGAACTAAAAAAAGGCTGATTATTTTCAGCTACAGTCAGAGTTATTCTATCAGTGCCCATAGGATGCAATAATAAATTTGTGGCAGTTTTGAATGTAGAGCTGAAATAAGCAGGGCCTCGCCAAACGAAAAGTATAATGATGCTCACAGAAATGCCGAATAGCAAGGTGATTAAAATTCTAGGAGTTTTATTTTCTATTTTTAATATTTTAGTTATTCTTTCAGCAATAAATAAATCAGATGCCATTAAGAAAATAGTAAAAAGACAGAAGAGGCTGCTCATAGTACTGAATATTGACGAAAGTTCCTGGAATACGGGACTTCCATAACCACAAATTGCAGTAAATAAAAACCAAGAAACATACAAAGCAAATATTCTTCTATTTATTTTATTCAGAAAAACCATTACAAATCCAAATAGTCCTATGATGATGAAAGTGAAATTTACCCCTCCCCAAACCTGTGCCATCAATCCCGTAGATATTCCCGCTAGAGTTCCAAATATCAGCGTTTTCTTAGTTTTTACAGAGGTAAATCCATACACGAAAAAGAGAAAAGTTAAAAATAAAAACATAAATCCCATGCATTCTTTTTCCGGAATCCCCGCAGTCATTCTGTGAATCATGCATGGAATAAAAGATAAGAAAGTTGTTGCAATTAATGCGATTAGATTTTTCATATTATTTTTTTCAAATAATTTTCTTACGAGGAAGAAAAAGATAATTAACGAGATGCAGAAGCAAACAACCGGAAAGATTATCGCAGCATATTCTATAGTAATAGAAGGATTAAAAAAATGGAGAAATTTATAAAAATATGCGATGCTGTATGGAAGCAATCTTGTTTCTAGTTTAGTATTGAATCCAAGAGGGACGTAACGCATAGTATCTATAGCTGGCAGCGAGCCAGTTTCGACAATTGTCTTTGCATATCTTAAAAATAAAAAAGGATCCAAGTCTGGGCCAAGAGTGTAGTTTCCAGTTACAGAATCTTTAAGATAAGGAACATTGCTAGTTCTTACAGCAAAGGTTAATATAACTAAGACAGCGAGCAAAGCAAAAAAAATCCAATTGAGCCCCTGCTTTCTAAAAAAATAAGATAATTTCTCTTTTCTATGTTTAATTGCATTTTCTCTATCTATGCCATCCCTGCTTTCACTATTGCTAAGATTCTGATTATTGCCCGATATTTCGCTTGCCTTCTCTATTTCTTCACTCATTTTCCTTAGCCTTCATACCTTTATTTTTCATTAATTATCTTCTCGTTAGTTACCTATTCTATTCTCTTTATTTTTTTAGTTTTTATATCTTTTGAATCTTTTTTTATCTGTTTTATTTTAATAATTTCTTTAGTTCTTCCGAAGAAATGCTTAAAATCTACTGTGCTAACCAATAAAAAGATAAATAATAATATATTTGCGAGCATCAACATTCTCAAATAAGTCATTAAACTTTCATGGAATAAAGTTAGAAGAACTATCTCGAGAGCGCAGAAAATAGCCGGTAGATAGACTATTTTTCTGTTTATTGCAAGATTATACAAAGCTAAGACATTCGATAGAGCTAAAAAACTCATTGCAATCGCCTCATATTTAATAAAATCTGATATAGCTAAATATTTTGAACCAAAAAAAACCATAACTATAAATTTAGGGAAAATAATGAACGCTAAAATTAGAACAGATGAAGGAATAACAACCAAGAAAAGAGATTTATACAATACATCGAGGTGTTTATTTTCTTCTCCTTTATGGTTATGTTCTGTAACAAGAGGAAACATTACTTTTGTTACACTGACAGACAAGAAAAATAAACTGGTCCCGAGAGTTGAAATAGCTGCATAAAAACCAGCGTATGAGGCAGAGAAAAAATGCTTTGCTATGATAACATCAATGCTGGACATAACTGTCAAAAACAAAATTACGAAAAAGAAAGATATAAACTGATTATATATTGAACTACTATCTACTCTCTCTTCTCTTTTTTTCAAAATATCGCTTAGAGAGATTAAAATGAGCCCCATTGCAATCATTGTTGCTATTGGTATCGAAATTAATGCGCCATAAATCCCGAGCCCGAGTGCTACTAACGAAACAGCTAAAATTAGCTTTATTATGTATTCTAAAGAACCATTCACTCCCAAAATCAGGAATCTTTTCATTCCTTGCAATGCTCCCTGAAAAATCGGAGCTACTAACATAAAAGGAACTGCTAATAATGTAATAATTATCTGTAAATTTCCAGTATGAAGAAAATTGCTTAACCATATCGGTGTTATTAAAACAAAAACCGCGAATAAAATCATTGAATAGAAAAAAATTCTCTTGAAACTTCTAATTATTAAGTTTTTTATTTTTCCATATTGTTTTTTTATATAGTATATAGCAGTATACTTAGATATGACGAATCTTATTGTTTCTACAGGAACAGAAAAAATATACAGTATCGCAATTAGAGAATAAAATAATCCGTAATTTTCTTGTCCGAGCATTCTCGCCATTACAAAAAAGAATAAATATGAAGCGATTGCACCAAAAATAGATAGGCTCCACAACATTATGACTATCTTCCCTATTCCATGCGTCTTTTTCCCTACATCTTTTTCTTTCTGCATATTTTTTTAAAAGAATAAGGGCGTTATAAATACTTCGATAAGTCCTGCAATTATCAGAACTAAGAAAGATAAAATTACTAAGTCAATAGAATCTTCAATTATATTCCAGAATTCCTTATTTTTAAATTCATGTTTTATAACCGCCGTACTTATTATTCCTCCAGCTAATGCTGCTATAAAATAAGAAGCGATTTCTGGCAACCCATGAATCATGTATCTTAAAAAACCCAAGGGCAGGTTGGCTACACTATTTCTTGCGAAAATTCCTATTGCCGTTGCGATAACCGAAGCATTCCATGCAAGAATAAATATTGCACCAGCGCCAAAAAGTAGAGAGAAAAATATAGAGAAAATAAGTACATAAAAATTATTTGATAATATCGAAGATAACCTCGCCATTCCCTCATTTAATGAAGGCTCAACTGCATGAGTCGATATGTCCAAACTTCCCTTCATGCAACCAGTAACATCATTCGGCATATTGATAGAGCAGAAAGTTTCTATTTGTGCATTAAAATTATTCTCAACCTGTGCTCTCGGTAGAACAAGATAAGCAATTGAAAATGCAACTAAAAATCCCAGGAATAGAAAAATAAAAACGCTTATAGCTTTTCCATGCTCTTTTATTAATATTCTTTCTTTTTTTATCTCACAATCTTTTTTTTCTTCAAGTTTTATTGTATAATAAAAGAAGGGTATAGAAAACATTACTGTAAAGGTTATTACTAAAATGCTTGTGTACTTGCTGAAAACTAAATTATTTCCAAAAAGATAGTTAGCAATCAAAATAGCAATCCCAGCATAGAGTAGCCCTATGAAGAACATTTCCCAAGGTTCTCTTTCAGCTCTTTTTGGATTAATCAACGCTTCAAGCATAACGTAAAGAAGCAAATTTATTTTAAAAACCTTTTTATATATATCATCACTAATTTAATTATGGGTAATAAGAGTGATGAGATAAAATTCGATAAAGTTTGCAGGCAGATAAAAGAGGTAAAAATCCAAGGTGCAGAGAATGTTGCAAGAGCCGCCATTAAAGCTCTTGCTTTTAAACACGATTCTTCAGCAATAAAGAAATTGATAAGTCTTCGTCCTACAGAACCCTGTCTGAGAAATTCAATTAAATTTGTAATGACTCATATGGATATAAAAGAAGGAATTTTAGATGCCTTGAAGCATTTTGATTATTCTCAAGCCAGGATATCTGAATTTGGGGCTAGATTAATAAAGAATAGAATGAAAATTTTTACTTTTTGTCATAGTGCGACTGTCATGGGAATATTAAAATTAGCCAAAAAGCAAGGAAAAAATTTTGAAGTTTTACAGACAGAAACGAGACCTTTGTTTCAAGGAAGGATTACTGCCCGGGAATTAGCGAAAGCAAGAATTAAAGTCACTCATTTTGTTGATTCTGCGTCGCGCATCGCCCTGAAAAATTCCGATATAATGATTATCGGCTGTGATGCTATAACTTCTACAAGGATATATAATAAAGTAGGCTCAGAAATGATGGCGATAATTGCAAATAAATATGATGTCCCAGTTTTCATAGCAACTGATTCCTGGAAATTTGACCCTGATTCTATTTACGGGAGAGAAGAATTGATAGAAGAGAGAGATATATCTGAAATATGGAAAAATCCGCCTCGCGGAGTGAAAATAAAGAATCTTGCATTCGAGGCAATCAATCCAGATTTAATAGACGGGATAATCACAGAATTAGGGATATTCATGAATAAATCTTTAATCTCCGCAATACAAAAAAATTATCCTTGGATGTTTTTCTGATTAGAATTATCCAGAGTACTTTGAGGTTTTAACGGGATTAAATAATTCTCGAGTTAATTCTTGATATTCTCTGTTTATCCTGTACTTTTCACAACCTCTTATTACTTGTGCTTCCTTTTTATTACCTATCAATTCCTCTAAATCTGCTTTAATCATGCAATTGCAGTCACCACACACCTTTAGCAATTTCTCTGCTTTTGCTTTGTCTCGCTTTTCCAAGGCTATCATTCCCTCGTCTAAAATTTTGCAATTTTCTATTCCAGATTTCATGAGAAACCCACATATGGGGCATTTATAAATATTTCTTTTATTGCTCCTTTGAAATTTTTTCGCGGATATCTTTTTCTAGGATCTTTAGTTGTAATATAATCTTATTCATCTCATCAACTATAGAACCTTTTATATAAGCAACATTTTCTATTCTCTTATTAACAAGCTCTTTAGCATCCCCTATACTTTTCTTTGCAATTATCTTCGCCCCTATATCTATGAAAACCTCATCTGTATTTTTAATTGTGGATTCTGCAAATATTCCAGAACCAATCGCCGCAAGAATATTTGTATTTTTTTCTGTTTTACTAATTTCACTAAGATTATTATTTAGCAATTGCAATTCCATAATCTGTTGCTCAATTATTTGTTCCTGTTGTTGTAGTTCTCGTAACTTGGCATCAAGCAGATTTAGTTCAATTAGTTTCTGTTGAACTTCTTTCTCCATTTTTTTCTCCAGTCGCATTTATTTTATTTTTCTTATTTTCTAATTTCTTTTTGTAAATTTTATCGAAAAGATTATTGAATATCATGCTAAAACCAAAGCTTAATACGATATAACATAAGAACCATCCTGCTCCAGTACCGAATATAGGAATATTCTTCCCCCACGAGATTATATCTCCTATGTTTGCAGTAGCATACTCTGCCCGCAAAAATGTAAAAATCAATATTACTGGGATGAAGGTTATTAACATTGGCTTAAATGACATTTTCATCATCTCCATACTAATCTGCATCATTTCTTTGTTTATTTCCATTATTTTATCCTGGTCTTTTTCATTTTTTATCCTATTCTGTAATTCTTTTTGTTTTTCTTTTAATTCAAATGTTTTTTCTTGATTAGTTAATTTTTTATATGTCCATGTTAAGATTAAAGTTAAGACTAGGGAAATTATTAAGATACTCAAAAACGGATATTCTTTTATAATACTAACAAACCATTCCATTTTATTTTTGAATGAATTTTCTTACAATAGGATTTGCATCCATAGCATGCTGTTGGGCTATGTCTTCATATAATTTATAGATTATCATTACAGCAAGGAGTATTGAAGTTCCTCTAACGAGAGCGCCAGTTATATCGGCTAATGCTGCGAGGAGTCCAACCGCTGCACCCCCCATGATTGTTAGAGGCATTATATATCTTGACAGAATAGCTTCTACAACTCGAGGGTCACGTCTAAATCCAGGGACTTGCAATCCAGAAGCCATAATCTGATTTGAAACAGATTTAGCATCTTGCCCACTCGTATTTACCCAGAAAACTGCAAAAATTACAGAAACTACTACCATAAATAACATGTACACTAAAGATTGCCATATCATCACTGTCTGGAATGAACCCTGCCCTTTTATTATATGCTGCAATAATCCCGCAGGTGGTGCTGAAATCCAAAATGATAATCCACTTACAGGAATCCCGTTGCTGAAACTTCCTAACCATGTAGGGTGATGACTCCATTTCTCCATGAGTGTTGCAAATAATTGAATATTCGCATGTAATGCCGCAGCAAGTATGACTGGAATGTTGCTCGTGTAGAAGAAAGCTAGAGGCCATCTTATGCTAAATCCTCTGATCCTGCCAAAAGATAAAGGAATCTCAACTTTAATAGATTGGGTATACACTACAATCATAAATATCAATATTGTTGTTGCTATAGCCGCAAATGCTCCTGCCGCAGCAATTGTATCTGCATTTATTATCGCTGTGATAAGAACGGGCACTTTTCCCACTGGCTGAATCGTATTATTTAATCCAATAAATCCAAATGCTTGGGTAAATAATTGAACAGCAACTCCAGCAACTATAAATAAAGAAACCCCTGAACCGAATCCCCATTTACTTACAACTTCATCCATAAGCATAATCAAAATCCCGCCAAAGCATAATTGCAAAATTATTACTCCTTGCATTCCTGGAGCAGATTGCAATCCTCCCATGAGAACATAAATAGCCCCTTCAAATATTATGAATACTATCGTTAGAATTTTTTGTAATCCTTGAAAATATTTTTTTCCCTCAGGATTTGTCAAATCAATATTCAAAAGCTTGGAACCTACGAGAAGTTGCAAAACTATCGATGCTGTAACAATGGGCCCTATACCTAAGCTTATTATAGAACCGAAACTCGCTCCAAAAATAATTCCGAGATATTCGAATTGCTGTAATGCATTTTCAGTCATTCCGAATAGCGGAATATTGGTTAAAATAAAATAAGCTGCAAGAATTATCAATGTCCACTTGAATTTTACTCCAAAACTTAGTTTTTTCTCTTCAGGAGATTTTACTTCTGGCAAATTCATCAATAAATCTTTAAAATTCATCTTAAAATTGTTTATTCACTTTTCTTATTTTCCGCAATTGCCTGGCCCCCCTTTGCTTTTATTTTTTCTTCGGCACTTTTTGAAAATGAAGTTGCTTTTATTATGAGAGGTTCATTAATATTCCCATTTCCTAAAATTTTATAATCTTTCAAGTTTATTTCTATCCCCTCAGAGGTTTTTTTAGCAAAACCTTTTTTTATAAGAGAATCTAATCTTTCGTTTATATCTCCGAGATTAATCGCCTTTAGCTTGGCTCTATAGCTTTTTAATTCTTTTTTTCCGAGATAATTTGGCATATTTTTTAAAAGCCAAGTAATTTTCTGCCCAGCTCTTTTTCCAGTCCCAGCCATTCCACAACCGCCACGACTTCCTTTACCTCGATGTTTTTTTCTGGAACCAAACCCGCATGTTCTTCTCCCTCTGAGCCTAGATCTTTTTTTTCTTTTCTTCATTTTATAACATTTTTTTAATTAATTTATTTATATCTTTTCCATGATTCCCAAGTATTCCTTCAGGATAAAGCATTTTCATATTTTTCTTAAATCCTCCTCTTGGCGGGGCAAGCCTAAAAAAAGGCTTTATTCCTAAATCTTTAATTTTTATTTTACCATTATAAAAATCATTAATTTTATCTTCGCTTACTTTGGCACTTCCTCTTTTTTCAATCAATTGTTTTAAAGTTTCTTTATCTATCTGCCCGAAAGCGACAAAATTTTCTATTTTTTTTACCATGCCCATAATTTCTTTTTTATCATCTACTATAACACAAACATGTTTTTGTTTTAATCTTAGCATTCTCATAGTATCTTCTATCTTTTTGTTTACATTTACTAGCCCTCTTATTCTTATTACTGCGATTTTCATTTTGACTCCTCGTATGTAAATTTATCCAATTTTTTTAAAGCTTCCATACATGCTTTTATCATATTGAATTTACTTCTAGTTTGTCCATAACTTTTACTATAGATATCTTTTATTCCTGCTAATCTCAATAATTTCTTACATTCATCATCGACAACTAATCCAGTTCCTTTTGGTGCCGGTATCAGTTTTATAGATACTTTCCCTACTTTTCCAGAAGTTCTAATAGGGATGCTGTGAGGTTCATCACATATGCAGTCATAACTTCCACAACCCCTTTTTACTTTCACTAAATTTAATTTTGCCTGCCTTATCGCTTTTTCCTTAGCTGGAAGTGTTTCTTTGGCTTTTCCATAACCTACTCCGACGTACCCATCTCTGTTGCCAACTACTGCCATGCATGCGAAACTTGGGACATTTCCCTCGGCAGTTTTTTTCTGTGTCTGCCTCCATATCCTTCTTTTCCCACCTCCAAACTTTCCTTTCGATTGCCCAATTAAAATTAAATCCGATTCAAGATTTGGGATTAATTTATCAACTATCTGATATTCTAATATTTTCAATCCAGATTTAAAAACACTGTCGATATCTTTTATTTTTCCTTCTTTAACTTCTCTTCCGAGTCTTGTTCGCGGGTTCCATTTGGACAGTTCATCCTCGCTTTTTTCTTCTTCTGGCTTTTTTATCTCTTTCTCTACAATCTTATCAACATTCCTCTCTTCAATTTCATTAATGTTCTTTTTTTCTTTTTTTACCATTTTAACTTTCCTTTACTTTTTTTGATTTAATTATATTATTTTTTATTTCTTCAAATTTTCGAATAATGTCGCCAGAATTTTTTTGAATATGTCTGCCTTGTATTCTATCTATGCTAGGCAAGATTTCTTCAGAATGTTTGACATTTAATCCAGAATCAATCGCTCCTTTTAATACAGCATATATCCTTGAACCTTTAGTAGAGTCAATTATTCCAATATCTAAAATCGCTTCTTTTATTCCTTTTTCCAGAGCCTTTTTTCCAATAATCAAACCAGTCAAATAAGCTGCAGGTATATTCTTAAATGAAAATTCCCAACCAACTTTCTTCAATTCTTTGGAATTCACATGAACTTTAACAAAATCTTGTGCTTCTTTACTCTCGATTATCTGTGCTATTAAATATCTATTTGTTTTTCTTACAACAAGTCTCGGCTTATTGCTCTTTAGCATTGTGAATCTTGCTCTATAATTAGTTTTCCCTTCTCTTCTTCGCTTTGGCCTCATTATTATCAATCTTGTCATTTTAATCTCCCTAAATATTCTTCAATCATTCTAGTATTTTTTAAATCTCCAGATTTTACACGTTTTCTTATTGCCCTTGCTTGTTTCGAATTTATTTTCCCTTGCTTTTTTAAAAAAGTAATGAACTTTCTTAGTTTTCTTATATTATTTACATATTTTCTTTTTCTATGCCTTACTCTCTTCTTTATTTTCCCTTCGCCACGTCTTCTTTTCTTTCTATTTTTTAATTTATATCGGATTGATTTTGATTTTTTGCTTATTTTCGGCTTTCTTTTTATTGCTTTGTTTTTAATTAATTCTTTTATATCTTCAGCAGTTATTGCTTCTGCTATTTCACTCATTTTATCTGGATCGAACCATACTCTCTTTATTCCCACATTCAATATTTTTGCCGCAAGTCTTTTTTGCAATCGGTAAGTTTTCATTTTGGATTCAATACTTTCATATTTTTTTCTTTTATTATTTTCATAATCTCATCTCTCTTTCTTTTTCCAAGAGTTCTGGATAATATAATTATATTTCCCTCTTTAACTTTATTCAATTCTCTCATATTTGCTATTCTTATCGGCTTCAATCCATCTATAAAGCCTCTAATTTTCCTTGGAGAAGAATATCCTATTCCGGGCTCTTTTCCATATCCTTTCTCTTTTCGTCTTATCTTACTATGTCTTCCTCTTGCTCTTCTCCATTTCTGTTTTTTTCTTCTTCGTTTTCCTATAGAAGAAATCTTAAAAGTATCTTTTCTCAAAAATCTCGGTTTTTTCTTTTTATTAATCATTTCGCATCCTCCCTTTCTCTTTTTTTATTATCCATATTCCGTCTTGAAAAACTCTTCTATCATAACCTACAATTTTTGAGGCAGTTTCTATACTTGCAGCCATAGTTCCAGCCTTTTCCTTATCTATGGAACTCACCTTTACTATATCTCCCTCAATTTTAACATCTACTCCGGGCTTTATTGCCACACTTCTCTCTTTATTTTCACCCACAAAATTGCTAATGATAAATTTTCCATTTTCTATTTTTACAGTTATGGGAAAATGTATAGAGCATATCTGTAACTCATATTCATATTTTTTCTGTACCCCCCGAATCATATTATTTATTTTGCTTACAACAGTGTTTATCATTTTCTTCTCCTTTTTTGTCGCTTTTTCACAAGATATTTCAATCTTATCTTGTGCTTTTTCCATTTTTACATTCTTTCTTAATTTGAAAGAATTACTTAACTCTCCAAGAGGCCCTTTTATGAAAATTTCGCGCTCTTTAATTCTTGCTTCAATTCCTGGAGGAATTGGAATACTTTTTTTAATTGTTCTTTTCATTTTAGAAACAATAAGCTAATAAACTACCTCCTATTCCTTTTTCAATCGCTTCTTGGTGTGTCATTATGCCTTTGTTCGTTGAAACAATCAATATTCCATATTTTCTAGAAGGAAGATATCTTCTAATATATTTATCAAACTCATCTTTTTTTACAAAAAATCTGGGTTTAATTGCCATGCACTCGTTTAATTTTCCAATTTTTATTATTACTTTCTCAAATTTCTCTTTTTTTACTTCAAATTTTTCTATGTATCCATTATCTTTCATTATCTTTAATACTTCTACTATTAGCTTTGTTGATGGAATAAAAACTACTTCCTTGTTTCCAGCCTTTTTAGCGTTCATTATATTATTCATTGCCGCACTCAACCAATCTCTAACTACCATTTTATCTCCATTTCATATATATTTTTTAAAACCGATTTTTTCTGCAATTTCTCTGAAACACTGCCTGCATAAATGTAATCCATATTGTCCTACATGTGCTCCTAGCCTGCCGCAGTTAACGCATCTTTTCGTTGAAACACCGAATTTTCTATCTTTGGGCTTGCAAAATTTTAGGAATCTCGCTTTTATTGCGGGCTTGTTTTCTAGCTGCTTCAGCATTTTTCTCCAATCGCTTGTTGTCATTTTTTATTATCTTTTATCGTCTTTTATTTATTCTATATTTAAATTAAAATTCTTCTTTATGAATTCTCTTGTTTCTTCTTTAGTTATTCTTTGCTTATTTCCCATTTTGGATTTTTTCAATTTTCTGTTTTCGATTCTTTTTCCACTTCTTGTTAAATTAACCACCACGTCGAATCCCATTATTCCAATATCTCTCTGATAGGGTATGCTCGGAATTTCTATATATTCTTTTATTCCAAAACTAAAAAATCCAGGGCTAATCTGTTTTTCTTTTAAAGAGGTTATTCCAGTAAATAATCTTCTTAGTAATTCAACTGCTTTTTCCCCTCTCAAAGTTACTTTACACCCGATTGCTAATCCTGGGCGTATCTTAAAGGCAGGAATTCTTTTTTTAGATAGCGTCTTTATCGGCTGTCTCCCACTTATCAATTTCAGCAATTTCATCGATTTTTCTAGTTTATCTTGGTCTGCCGTGGAACAATGTAAAATTACCTTCTCAACTTTTAATTCTTTCATTTTATTCATTTTCATTTCTCCAATACTAATATATTTCTTCTTAAAACTTCAATTTCTTTATCCTGATTTGTTTTTATTTTTATTTTATCAGCGCCATCTTTTATTTCGATTATCCTTCCTTCTTCTCCCATATTTTTCCCACCGATTATTAAACAAGCGGCATTTTTTTCAAATGGAATTATTTTTTCAATCTTATTCTCTCGGACATTCAATAATGCGCTGTCTCCTACTTTTGCACTTATCTTTCCTTTTATCTGAAAATTCTTACCACCCACTAAATTTAACTGGATTATTCCTCCATTCAGAATTTTTTTTCCTATAATCTTTGATATTTTCTTTTCTGCATCTTTCTCGCTTATCTTATCCACTATTATTTTGCTTCTCTTCATCCTCAATTCGAAATATTCTCCTATCTTTGGAATGTATATCTTATCAAACAAGCCAACTATTTCTTTCTCATTTTTTACTATTTTGTTATTAACTTTTATCTCGCCATCTCGGATTATCTTCTTTGCTTCTATACCATTATTGGCTAATTTTAGAAAATCTCTTACAATTATAGCGAGAGGTAATCCCTCTCCTATTTTATAAGAACCTTTCGGTACAATCGCGAACCTGCTTTTTGATTTTCTTATTAAAGCCCAACTTTTGGGCATGCTTATTCTTTTAATATGTCCCATTTTATTTTTTCTCTCCTCCTTGCATTTCTTTATTAATGTTCTTTATATTTTTATCTTCTAATTTTATTCTTTTTTTATCTGTTAAATCTAATTCTTTTATCTGGAGATTTGAAATATGGATAGGAACATTTACTTTTGAGCCGTCTTTTTTGTTTGCATGTATATTCTCAATAAAAGCCACTCCTCTTTTCAAATCCACACTAATTACTTTTCCAGATTTCTTTTTGAATTTTCCTCTCATTATTACTACAACATCGTTTTTTCTTATAGAAATGCTTCTTTTGCCATATTTCTTCCTTAGTTCTTTGCTTAAATTGGCATTTGATAAATGATACTGTATATGTCTGGGAGCATTATATCTATACTTTCTTTGCTTCCGTTTTTGTTTCGAACTTATCCACTTATTTGAAAATCTTTTTTTCATTTTTTATTCTCTCATGCAATTTTATACAATAATGCTCGCAAGTTTAGCTACAAAAGGCCATCTGTCAGCAGCTTCTCTCGAAATCGCTCCTTTTATCTGTGTTCCTTTTGGATTGCCAACTTCATCTTTCAATAAAACAGCAGCATTATCGGCAAAACTGATTCTTTCTCCAGTCAATCTTCTGTATTCTTTCTTTTGTCTGACTATTACTGCAAAGAAAACCTGCCCTTTCATTTCAGATTCTCCTTCTCTGACACTTACTTTAACCAAACTTCCAACCCCGCAACTCATCTGTCTTCCTTTCCTGCTTTTTCGTTTTTTTATTGCAACTATCCTGACTATTCTTGCACCGCTATTATCTGCAACAACTAAATTGCTTCCAATGTTCAATCCCCTAGTTATTCTCGCATTTAACGCTTTCATTTTATCTTCTTTATTATTACGAAATTTATTATTTTACTTATAGGCCTACATTCCTGGATACTTACCAAATCTCCAACATTTATCTTTATACATTTTGGAATGTGACAGTGAAGTCTAGTAAACTTCTTTAGATATCTTTCATATTTTTTTATAAAAACAATCCTTTCAAACTCGATTACTGCCCTGTCTCCTATAATCCTCTTGACAACCCCCTCGAATTTTTTTCCACGAGTTTTTAATTTCCCATGATGAGGGCATAAAATGTCCGAGCATGTTATCTCTTGTTTCTCTTCTTTATCTTTCTGTTTTTCTTTATCTTTCATTTTATCTTTATCTGTGATTTAATTATTTTTTTTATTCCATTATTAGTCTTAATTTTTAACATATTCTTTGTTTCGTCAATTACTACTCCGCTGATTCCTTCAAGCGATTTATTGCTCGATTCTACTATTTTAACTTTCCTTCCTATTAAAACTTCCGTACTTTTCATTTTCTATATGTTTTCGCGTATTTATTCACTTATATTTTCTTCAGTGAAACCCAATTCAATCAATTTTTCCTTTACTTTCTTTGTTTGATCTCCCTGTAATTCTATGATATCTTCTTTGATTGTGCCTCCACAAGCCATTTCCGTCTTCAATTTCTTGGCAATTTCTTTTATACTATCTTTGTCTATTCCGGAAATAAGCGTCACTGTTTTTCCGAATCTTCTGTTTACTTTGCTTATTTTTATTTTCTCTTCACTCTTTGAAAGTTCTTTACATACGCATGCCTCAAGCGGCAATCCGCATCTTTCACATATATTCATCTTAGTTTTTTATCAGACCAGGTTTTTCCCAGTTTATTATGAATTCTTGCGATAGTTCTCTTTATTTCTTTTATTTTTTTTGGTCCCCCGTGACTTGCTCTTTGTGCTCTCATCTTTATTAATTCTATTTCGAGCTCAGCAAGTCTTTTTTTTATTTCCCCTATCTCCATATTTTTTATTTCTTTTTTTCTAATTATTGCCATTTTGATTCATTTCTTCTTGATTAACTTTATTTTCTCCTTTATTTTCTTGATTTTCTTTTTCTACTCCTTCGGTTTTTTCTTTCTTTTTTCTCCTTCCTCTCGCTTTTTCTTTCTTAGTTTCTTTTTCTATTTTTTCTTCATTACTTTCAACAGTCTTGCTAATTTCTCTTTCAAAAAATTCTTTTTTAATCTCCGTTAAATCTATTTTATCAGGAATCTTTACATTTTTTGGAACAATGCTAACTTTTATTCCAACTGTTCCAGGGATTGTATTTGCTGTTGCCTTTGCCCTTCTTACTACTCCCTCGCTCTCCCCTGTTTTTTTGAGATATCCAAAAGCAAATCTCCAAGTTTTTGCTCTTTCACTTGGGAGTTTTCCAGAGAGAACAATCTCAGCGCCTAGAGCGCCAGCTTCTTTTATCTTCTCAAGCATTCTGTATGCAATAATCTTAAAACTTAGAGGTCCAAATCTTTCAAGGGTTAGGGCAATTTCATCAGCAATATTTTGCGCATCAAATAAAGGTTCTAAAATTTCAGCAACCTCGATTTGAGGGTTCTCTAGATTAAACTTTTTCTTTAATAAATCATTTATCTCTTGTATCATCTCTCCTTTCTTCCCAATGACTATACCGGGAGATTTTGTAAATATTATTATTTTTTCTCCAACAGGAGTTCTCTCTATCTTTATTTCTGAAACAGTCCCTTTTCCAAACTTCGATTTTATGAATTTATTTATTTCATATTCTTGTTTTTTTGCTTCTATAAATTTTTTCTCAATCATTTTTTCTTTTCACTTTTTTCTTGTTTATCTTGTTTAATTTCTTTTGCAACAATTAATACGTGGGTTCTCTTAAACCTTTTTCTGCCGAAGGCGATTCTCGTAGGCCTAATGGGGCGCGATGCTTTATTGGCTACTGCAAGAGTTATTTTAAGATTATGCGGATCCATATTATTTATCTCAGCATTTTTATTCAAATTTTTTAATAATTTTATAAAAACTTTGGCAGCTGCCACAGGATACCTGCCAGAAATTTTACCATTAATTCTATGCCCCTTTTTTCTATGAGGAATTTCCCCTTTAAATGGAACTGCGGCTTTTAACTTTAAAACTTTCTCAAGGACTCCTATCATTTTTTCTGGATTTTTGAATCGGATTAGTTCGCATATTGCTATTGCATGTTTTGTCGATATTTCTAAATCTTTGCCTCTTACAAGAGCTTCATCTTTTTTTATTTCTGTCTTTCCCTTCTCTCCACTTTTTTGCAGATTCTCTTTTTCAGATTTCTTTTCTATTTTTTCATCCACCGTTTTCTGGCTTTTATTTTGCTCTTCTTTTCTGTTTTTTTCTTGCGATTCAATTTTTACTTCTTCCATTTTTATTTTACTGACAAGAATGCAGAGCTTCTTGTAGCGCCTATTCCTGGAGCGCTATGTTCTACTTTTTTTCTCGTAATTGCAAATTCCCCGAGTCTATGCCCAATCATCTCAGGCAATATTTTCACAGGTACGAATTCTTTACCATTATGGATTTTAATCGTCCAGTCAATCATCTTTGGGACAATAACCAATTCTCTATCGTGAGTTCTGATTTCCTTATTATTTCTAATCTTCTTTTCACATCTAATTATAAACTTTTCAATCTTATCTGATTGTCTCAATACAGACCTTCTCTCTCTTGATGTAAGTAATTTTGCAAATTCTCTTATCTCCATTTTTTTTAATTCTTCAATTCTTTTTCCTCTATAGAAAAATTCCTTTACCATTCTTACTTAACTCCTCCCTTGCTCCTACCCGTTCTCCTAGCCCTTATCAACCCAACTTTCGCTCCAGGCGGAGCATTTCTTTTAGGAACTTTCGATTTTATTCTTTTGCCTCTCCCACTACCGAAAGGATGATCAATAGCATTCATCTTAACAGCACTCGTCCTAGGATATAATCTATTGACTGCTTTCATTATGTGCCACATCTTTCCAGCCTTTAAAATTGGCTTTTCTGTTCTTCCGGCTCCTGCAATTACCCCTATTGTTGCAAGGCAGTTTTCATTAATTTTCTGTTCTTTTTTTGACGGGAATTTTATTATCGCTCCGCCTTCAACTTTTTTATAAATTTTTGCACTCAATCCGCTCGATCTTACAAGTTTTCCGCCACCGCCCTTGAATGTTTCTATATTAAATATAGCAGTTCCTGTTGGAATATCTTTTATCATTGCGATATCTCCATAATTAAGTTTTCCGGGTACATTGACATATATTTTTTGCCCTTCGACGAGGTTTTCGGCAGCGACATTAAAGAAAATCTCATTTCCAAGTTTTATTTTTGCTATTGGTGCAGTATGGGCTGGCGAATTTATTAATTTTACAACTTTTGCCTCCCCACTTCCTTTTGGATAGCTTAATTTTATCCTAAAAGCTTTCTTTCGGACTCTATAAGTTAAACTTCCATGCCCTCTCGCCTGTTGAATTATTCTTTTTCCCATTTTATTTAGATAATTCCTAATTTAGTTGCCAGGTCTATTGCTGGATTCTCTTTCTTTAATTTTATATATGCAATTTTTTTATTTTTAAAAATGTGAACATTAACTTTTTCCACTTTTACACCAAATTTTTCTTCTATTTCTTTTTTTATTTCTTCTTTTCTAGCTCTCCTATCTACGACGAAGGTTATTTTATTATCAGCCTCTATCATTCTAATGGCTTTTTCTGTATTCACTGGCTGAATTATTATCATTTTTTCTCTCCTCCTTCGATTTTACTGCCCAATCTTTCTTCCAATTCTCGAATCGCTCCAAGTGTAAATATAGTAAATCTTCCAGGAACTCCCCCCGGAGCGAGATGATTTACTCCTACTTTATTTGCTTTGACAGTTTCTATGCCAAAATTATCAAATTTATTCTTTTCTTTGCTCGAGATAACCAACAATAATCCAGCAGTTTTTTTGTATTTTCTTCCTCTTCTTTTCCCCTTTCCAGCTCTTATTTTCTTTTTTTTGCTCATTAATCTATCTGCCAAATTTCCTATGCGTTGCTTCAAATAATTTTTCAGTGTTTCAATCTCTTTTTTTTCTATTTTTTCTAAAACAAATGGAAATTCTACATTCTTTATCTCTTTTTCATATATTGGATATCTTTTCTTAATCCATTCTTCAGAAGCTGTTGCCGAGAGAGCGGAAATTAAAGCTTTTTTCTTTTCTTTTTTATTAATTTTTAAATCAAATATTTTATTTTTCGGTGGATGCGCCTGTCTTCCTCCCACAGTTCCTGGGGCAAATGCTCCAACCCAGTAAAATCTGTCCCCCCTTCTCGACATTACTTTTCGAGGCACTCTTGAAATTCCATATCCATACAATGTTTTATATTTTCTTCTTCTATGTCTCTGCTTTCCGCTCGAAGATTCTCTTCCTGCAAGAGGAAATATCCCATATGGTTGTTTATGTTGGAGTTTTAAAGATAAGAATAGTCTCGCAATTATATCCTCTCTGACATTTTCGCTAAAGAAATAAGGTTTATCTATCTCACTTATCTTACTGCCATTCACATTTAGCACAGATATCTTTTTCATTTTATATTGTTTTTAAATATCTGAAATTTTGTTTTTTTGTTTTTTTAGTCTCTCGGAGAGGATAAGTTAAAAGTAAGGGCCTTTTTACAGGACCTTGAACAGAACCCTTGAGAAGAAGATAATTTGTTCTTATTAAACCAAAATTTGTAAAGCCAGAAGGAGGATTTATATTTTTTTGGCCAATATCACCGAACTCGATAATTTTGTTGTTATATTGGACTCGTGTAAAATATCCATACTGCCCGGCTAGTGGAGCGAGATATGTGACACGGGCAGGATGCCAAGGCCCAAGAGAACCAGGCCTCCTTACTCCTTTTTCTGCTTTATGACTTCTCAATCCAATCCCATATCTTTTAACAGGTCCTGTAAATCCATGTCCTTTTGTAACACCGTGAATGTCTATTAATTGTCCTTGCTTGAAAACATCTGCTATGGTGATTTCTTTATTCAATAATTTTTTTACAGTCTCAAATTTCTCTTGAAGACTTCCAGAAAGCCCCAGTTCTATTATATCTGGAGTCTTTTTTATGCCTGTCTTTTTAACAACGCTATAAACAATGACTCTTATATCGTCGGCTTCGCCCAACTTTTTTTCAATTTCCTCAAAATTATTTTTAAAATTTTGTTTTTTTGATATTTTTATCTTGCCTTTCAATTCTTTATCGAGATTATCTTTTATTGCCTCAGTTAATACCTTTCCATTTTTATATAGTCTTACAGAAAGAATCTTCATCGGCGGGCATTCTATAATTGTCACAGGTAAAACAATTTTCTTGCCTTTTGTCATGGAATGCTCTGTTGAATCTTCTACGAGAATGCTTTGCATACCGGCTTTATAACCAATAAACCCTAGCAAATGTCCTCCCTCAGAAATTCTCTCAGAAATTGCTCTGAAGTTTGCACTAGGTAGAACTTTATCTGCTCTCTTCCTTGGCCAAAACTGTAATGAACCGGCCCTTGGTTTGTGTATCTTCGGCATTTCTTAAATTTTTTATATTATATACTAATTTACTTATTGCATTCATTCTACCCGTCCCTCATAAGAATAAAAATTGAAGTTAAAAGTGCTTTATAAAGCTTACTCTAGTTCTTTTCCTAACCTCTCAAGCCTAAAAAAATTTTTATAGAAATCAAAGAGAAACATTTTTAAATCATAGTTACTATAAAGTAGTTATGACAAGACATTGTAAACCCTGCAGAGTTGCTCTAGTAGGAGCAATTGGAACCGCACTTACTGTAGCATTGCTCTATCTAACATGCCCACCAGTTAGAAAATTCGGATATTCTCATGTTAAGAATTCGCCTGAAGATACTCTAACCGTCTTGAATGCTTCAGATACTCCTAATGTTCCTGTTGATTCCATAAAGCAAGATAGTTTAGTAAGAAAAGATAGTTTAGTAAGTAGAGATAGCACAGTAAAGAATAGTTTAGAAAATATCGCCTCTACAGATACTAATGCAAATGTTAATCCTCAAAAGCCATCATCTAAGTCATATGCTTATAATGAAAGCATCGTTAATGAAAGCAATACCAAGGAGAGATACAAAATACATATAAAAAATGAAATCATATATGGAAAGACGAGAATAATTATCCAGGGAGATTCTGGAAAAATTATTGATTCTATAATTAAAGGTTATGACTCTGTTTATACCAAAGATTCTGTCTTTGAGGATTCTCTTTAAAAAGTCTATTTTTAAATATTAAACAATCTTAAACAACTATCTCTTTTTCACGGGTTATTTCCTTCCCATCAATCTTTATCTTTCTTATTATTTTTCCTTTTCTTTTAGCTAATATTCTCATCTTTTCAAAATCTTTTTCTTCTTTTGGCAAAATTATCTCATTAATAACATAAGTATGCTCCACCCTGGCTTTTTTAAATTCTCTAGGAAAATCGAATAAGAATTCATTATAAAATTTTGGCCAAAATTTTTCATCAAATTCAAGAACACAAAATTTATCATTAACTTTTAATTCGCCGGATTTGCCCGGTTTTGGCAATTTTTTCTTCATTTTAACTTTGATGCCTTCGGATTCTATATCGAGTAAAGTAGCATAACTCTCATAAACAATTTTTTTTAGTTCTTCAGTTTTGATTTCTTTTTCAATTTGATACTCATAAAGCCCGGCTTTTTTTCTACCTTCCATGTTCATCGGCTGTTTGCTCAAGATTATTCCAGAAACTTTCAACGAATTTGCAATATCGCATACGAATTCAATAAAATCATTCGCGAGTTCATAACTTGAAGAAACCTTAAACTTGCCAGCTTGCTTAGATACATTGAGAACAGCCCTCATTCCATAGTTCCCTTTTCCAAATCTTATGAACTGCCTATGCACAGCATCATCTATCTTATTTTCAAAAATTTTCTTTATGAACATTTTAATGTAAATTTAAATTTAATATAAATAAGCTTGCCTATCTTTTTTTACTGCTCGACGCCAGGCATCGCCTTATTGCCATTAAAATGGGCCCGCCTGGAATCGAACCAGGGATCTTCTCCGTGTAAGGGAGACGTCGTAACCGCTGGACTACGAGCCCATTCTATTTTTTATATTTTGCTATTTGCTTAAATACTTTTCCTTTATTTTTCCTTTAAAAAGGTTTAAAAACTAACCTCTTTTCTGTTAGATATGGCAAAAGAAAAAACTAATGAAAAAAATAATTTGCCTCCGATTGACCCGGAGAAAGCAGCGCAACTTGTAAAGCAGATGTCGGAAGCGCGAAAAGCGTTAGAGAAGAAAGAGATTGATGAAAAAATTCCAGAAAAAATTAAAGAAGAGATTGAAAAATTGCGGGGCAAACTAAACGATTTTAAAAAGCAAATTTTAAAAAAATATAATTATATAGACTCAATTGGGATTTTACCTCCCCAGGCATCTCAGATTATCGAAGAAGAGGAAGAAGTAGAAAAAACAGAAAAAGACGAGAAACTTATCCATGTTTTAGTTATTATTCCTGATGAGAAGGAAAAAGAATTGCCCAAACTTAAAGCAGAAGCAATCAAAATTATTCAAAATATCAAACCCAGAATATGGTTGCATATAAAAACAGTAAAAGAGTTATGGGAAATATGTTTTGATGGAAAATATCCATATATAGATGCTATTTCAATGTCTTTTCCAGTTCATGACAAGGGAATTCTCGGTGCATTGAGAGTTGCAAATATACACAAAACTTTAATCTTGAAAAAATTTGAGAGATATGTTGTATCTTATGTTATTGCCGGCAGTCTAGTTCGCGGTACAGCAATAAAAACAAGTGATGTCGATGTTTTTGTTGTAATAGATGATACTGATGTTAAGAGAATGTCTAGATATGAATTAAGAGAGAGGCTCCGAGGGATGATATACCAATATACTTTAGAAGCATCTGAATTAGCAGGAGTTAAAAATAAATTAAGCCCGCAGGTTTACATTCTAACAGAATTCTGGGAGGCTGTCAAAGATGCCCACCCCGTAATTTTTACTTTTATTCGAGACGGAGTTCCTCTTTATGACAGGGGGGCTTTTATGCCCTGGAAATTATTGCTTAAAATGGGCAAGATAAAACCAAGTCCAGAAGCTATTGATATGTTTATGAGTCTAGGAGAGAAAGTCGCGGACAATGTCAAGAGAAAATTAAATGAAATTGTAACAGAAGATATCTATTGGGGAATAATTACTCCAAGTCAGGCAGCCCTTATGCTTTATGGGTTGTCTCCTCCAACTCCGAAAGAGACGGTTAGTCTTATGAAAGAAATTTTTGTTGATAAAGAAAATCTTTTAGAAAAGAAATATGTCGATATTCTTGAGAAAATTGTCAATATATACAAAAAGTATGAGCATGAAGAAATAAAAACAATTAGCGGAAAAGAGATAGACGAGCTTTTGGAGGAGTCAAAACAGTACATGGAAAGATTAAAAGAATTGATGGAACAAATAGAAAAGAGAGCTTCTGAAAAACTCATACTTCAAATCCATGAAACAATTTTTACTCTCCTTGCGACAATTCTCGGGAAAGGAACAGAAGAAACTCTGAAGCAAAAATTTAAGAAAGAATTGATAGACAAAGGGCAGATTTCCCCGAGGATGGAAGGCATACTTAATGAGATAATTGAAGCTAAAAGAAAATATAAACAAAAGAAACTCGCAAAACATGATTTGGATGCCGTTAGAAGAAATGCTTATGATTTAGCATCTGCATTATCCGAATATGCTCAGAGAAAAGAATTAATAGAATTAGAAAAGAGAAAGATAGTATTAGCATATAATTCCGATAAAGAAATAAAAAAAGCGGAGCTCTTCATATTCCGAGGTGAAGCGTTTTTAGTTCCAGATATCTCTAAAGATGAAATCAAAAAAATAGATAGCGAAGGCAAGATTGCAGAGAGCGATAAATCCGAACTGGCAAAAGCACTAAAGATATATGATCATAAGGCAGAAATGAAAATAACTCCAAAAATGTTCGAAGCATTAAAGAAACTCCTTGGAGAATTTGAGATAATTATTTAAATAAATTTGAGATAATTATTTAAATAAATTCAGAATAAAGAAAAGGATTATGCGCGCTGACGTTCATCTGCGACTAAATTAACACATTATAAATAAAAACGTAAAACAATCACAATAAAAAAATGAAAGGTACAGTTATTCAATTCAGAAGAGGAAAAACAAATCAAATAGTAAGACATTTTATTCTAGATGTTGGAGCAAAAAATAGAAAAGAAGCCTCGAGTTTCATTGGTAAAAGTGTAGAATGGCGAAGTTCTGGAGGAAAACTTATTAGAGGCAAGATTACTGGCGCCCATGGCAACAAGGGACTTGTCAGAGCCGTTTTTGAAAAAGGCTTGCCCGGCCAAGCTCTCAATGAAAGCATCGAAGTAAAATAAACGAAATAAGATAGGGATTAAGGAAGGTTATTCATTTTCCTTTTTCTACAAATGTTTTTTATAGATGATTTGTTATAAACTTGTTTTTTTCATTTATAATTTTCAACAAATCAAAAAAGAAGATAATTATTAATGAAACTGCTAAACTTATTAGCCAACAATAGATTTCTATAGGGGCTACTTCAAAGACTCTATTTAGAGGGGTATAGACTATCAGTATAGTTGCCATAACAGAGACAATTGAAGCATAAACTAAATATTTATTTGCAAATATTGGCAATTCATGAACCCCATACCTGAAACTTCTGAAATTAAAGGCATTTAATATTTCAAAAAATATGAGAGTAATAAGGGCATTTGTTCTAGCAACCATCAAACTCTGATTTAATACTTTAAGAGAATAATAAAAGACTCCCAAGGTTCCAATAGCCATTACTGTGCCTCCGAAAATCAATAAAAAGAAAAGTTGCTTATTCATAATTTCTGATTTTTTTCTTGGTTTTGTTTTCATGACATCATAAGATGGCGGATTAAATCCAAGAGTTATTGCCGGCAGATCATCTGTTACTAGATTCATGAATAAAATCTGCAGAGCCAGTAAAGGTAAAGGCAATCCTAACAAAATTCCTATGAAGATGATAAATAACTCAGCATAATTGCATGAAAGTTGGTAAGTAATAAATTTTCTTACGTTATTAAAGATAGTTCTGCCCTCGCTTATGGCTGTTACAATCGTTGCAAAATTGTCATCTTTTAATATCAAGTCTGCAGTCTCTCTTGAAACATCCGTGCCTTTTTTTCCCATCGCAATCCCAATGTGCGCTTCTTTCAGTGCAGGAGCATCATTAACGCCATCACCAGTCATTGTTACAATCTCTTTATTCTGTTTTAGTGCTCGAACTATTCTTAGCTTATGTTCTGGTCTAACCCTCACAAAAATATTTATTTTGTTTACAATCTTTGAAAGTTCGTCATCTGTTAATCTGTCCATGTCCTGACCCATCATCACGCTATTGTCAGAAAAGGATATTCCTATCTGTTTTGCGATAGCTAAAGCAGTCATTTTATCATCTCCAGTTATCATTTTAACTTTAATGCCGGCTGTTCTGCACATATCAATCGCTTTTTTAATCTCTTCTCGAGGAGGATCAGATAATGCTGTAATGCCAAGAAAGATTAAATTTTCTTCAAAATGATCCTTGTTAAAAGAAGCTACGGGTTTATAGGCGAGAGCCAATGTCCTAAAACTGTTTAAAGTCAATTTTTTATTTATCTTCAAAATTTTCTCCTTCTCTTTTTCATCAAGTTTTATAATTCCGCCTTTTTTTTGTATATATTTACATTTTTCTATCAAAATTTCTACTGCCCCTTTGCTATAAACATAATTCCTAGAATTCTCTTTGCAATAAACAGACATAATTTTTCTTTCAGAACTAAATGGAATTTCCTCAACTATAGAGAATTTCAAATCCTCTTTGAAAAAATCAGCCTTCGCGGACATTATTAATAAAGCTGCCTCTGTGGGAGTTCCAATAAAACCGTATTCTTTGTCTGTTCCTTTTCTCTGTATTGTGGAACTGTTACATATTATTGCAGCCTTTAAAAGAATGTTTAGGACAGGAAAATCGGCTACCTCAACTTTTTTATTGTTATAAATAAAATTTCCAGATGCTTCATAGCCTGCTCCTTCTACCTCAAAGAGATATTCATCACAAAACACCTTTTTGACAGTCATTTCTCCTGTTGTTATTGTGCCTGTTTTATCTGTGCATATCACTGTTGTTTCTCCCAGTGTTTCTATTATAGACATTCTATTTACAATTGCATTTTTCTTCGCCATTTGATGTGCCCCTGAAGCGAGAGTCACGATTAGAACCACTGGGAATCCTTCTGGAAAAGCGGACACAGACAAAGCAATCACAACGATAAGAACATCTACAAATAGATTATAAGAAAAAGGAAGATTTCTCACTATCATAACAAAACCTGTTAAAAAAGAAACTAATACTGCAACAATCGCCATATATTTCGCAATATTATTAACTTTTTTTTGCAAGGGCAATTCTTTTTCAGTAACAGATATCATCCTTGCTATTTTACCAAATTCAGTATCCATGCCGGTATGAACTACTTGAGCAATGCATCTGCCTTCTGTTATGAAGGTCCCCATGAAAATCATATTTTCATTTTTGTATCTTTTAATGTTCTTTGCAGCGCATTTTTCTATCTCTCTGGATTCACCAGTTAGTATAGATTCATCAGTTTTGAGGCTTTTACTTTCCAAAACAATGCAATCAGCCGGGATTTTTTCACCAGTTCTCAATATGATTATATCTCCCGGGACTATCTCTTTTGAAGATATTTCTCTTTCTTTTCCATCTCGAATTACAATAGAAATTGGCACCATCATTTGCCTCAATGCTTTAATTGCTTTTTCTGCCCGATATTCTTGTATAAATCCGATTAGAATAACCATAATTAACACACATAATATTACATAACAAGTAATAATTTTTCCGACAAAAAATGAAATTAACATCGCTGCAAGCAGAAGATAAATAACAAAATTTTTCTTTATCTGTCTTAGAAGAATCGTAAATGGAGAGATATGAACTATTTCTCGAATCTCATTATACCCATATTGTTTCAATCTGTTCGTCGCCTCTTTTTGGCTAAGCCCTTTTTCATAAAATGACATCTTTACAAATTAACATATCTCTTATTAAAGAATTTTTTAATGGTTAAAAATTTAACTATAATTAACTTGATTGCAAATATAAAGAATCACCAATCTTAAGCAGGGCATAGATTATTCAATAATGATTCAGTAGCTCTTAGCAATATACGCTATGACCCTTGCTTTTTTGCCGCATATGGCGCATTTTCCAGAAGTTTTTTCTTCTTTATCATGCCTGACTCCTCGAACACTTGCTAATAATTGTTTTTCAATAACTTCGGCGCATTTTTCTCCTTCTTTTCCGATACTGCAGAAATTGCATCTTACAATTTTTTTATCTGCAAGAGCTTTTTTTATTTCATCTATGTTATTGCAGTCTACAATGCTCTTCTTGAAAAAATCATCTGCTTTTTTCTTTAATCTCTCATCAAAAGCTATGCCCTCTTTTTTTATTGTTTCAGCTAAATCTGTCTGTTTAATTTTCTGTTTTTTGAACGCATCTCTTATAAAAAGAACAGCGCTTTTTTCTTTTAGTTCTTTCTCGCCAAGCTCTATTCTTAATGGAACTCCTTTCATTTCCCAAAAATAAAACTTCTCCCCAGGATTTATCTCTTTTTCGTCTATCTTTGCTCTTACCCCTTTTTCAATCAATTCTTTTTCTATTTTTCTCGCTAATTCCAATATCTTCGTTTTATTCTCATTCTTAACTATCGGAATTATTATCACTTGTATAGGTGCTAGAATATAAGGCAAGATAAGTCCTTTATCATCTCCATGCATTGCAATAATCGAGGCAAAAATTCTCGAAACAGCCGGGCCATAACATGTCTGCCATGCAAATTTTTCTTTGCCATCTCTATCTTTGAACTTTATATTGAAAGTAAGTGCAAATCCTTGTCCTAGAAAATGTGTCGATGGCTGCTGAATAACCTTGCCATCCGGCATTAATGAATCAGAGCCAATAGTATAAACTGCTCCCGGAAATTTGTCCCATTCCGGACGTTTCAGAGCCAAGAAAGGAATTCCAAGTTTTTGATGCATAATTTTTTCAGTTGTATCTATATCTTCGAGTACTTGCTTCTCTGCTTCCTCTCTGCTTGAAAAGCAATCATGCGCCTCAATCCAGTAGAATTCACGGCTTCTTATAAAAGGCCTCGTGGCTTTAGTTTCATAACGCCATACTTGCGCTCGCTGATACATCTTAAATGGAAGATCTTTATATCCTCTAATCCATAACGAGTACATTTGATACATTGCTGTTTCACTCGTTGGTCTTAGCGCCATCTTTTCTTCTAATTCTGTATCTGCTGCTTTTGTAATCCAAAAAACTTGCGGTGAGAAACCTTTAATGTGTTCTCCTTCTAATCTAAAATTTCTTTCCGGGATTACCGAAGGAAACCATGCCGGTTGATGTCCTTTTTTCTGTAATTCTTCTTCTAACAAGTCATACATTATTTCCATGCATCTGACTGCCCATGGCCTAAACACAACAAAACCCTTCACGTTATATCTTAAATCTGCAAGCTCGGCTTTATCGATTATTTCCGAGAACCATTCGGAAAAATTAGCGTTTTTTCTGATATTAAATGTGACTTTCTTTACTTCTTTTTTCTCTTGCTTATTTTTCATGCTATTCTAAGGCATAAAAGATTTTTAAAGGTTTTTAAGAGTATTGAGAAACCTTTAAATAAACTTCTCACCTACCTAATTTATGATAGAAAGAGAGGTTGATAATCTTATCTACATCTTAAAAAATGCAAAAAAAGCGATAAACGAGGAGGATATAATTCTTCTTAAAGAGCTTAGCAATAGAACAATTCATACAGCTTCAATGTATAAAGATGTTGATTCTGTAATGGTCGCGATTACTATCTATGCTTTAAGCAAGTTAGTCGAAAGAAAAAAATATGAACAGTACAAAGATTGGGATTCTTTTTTCAGATTATGCCTTAAAAATATAGAATCCGCTTCACAGGCTCTAAAGCAAAATAGAATACGTGATTTTAGAGAAAGTTTGATTGAAATAAGAACCGCCGCTAATAAATTGTCTCCACATCTTAAAAAATATATTCAGGACATTTTTAGAAAAGCTTCAATAAATAAAGCCTCTAGAATTTATGAACATGGAACCTCTTTAGGGGAAACTGCCAATTTGTTGGGAATCAGTTCATGGGAGCTTGCAGAATATTCTGGCATGACCGGAATAGGAGATGTTGACTTGAGCATCACAATGCCGATAAAAGAGAGAATAAAATTTACTAGAGATTTATTTGAGAAATAAAATGAAAGCGCTTATATTTGATTCTTCACCAATAATAACTCTAGCATTAAACGATCTGTTAAGAATTTTGGAACCCCTCAAGGATTCATTCAACGGGGAATTTTTTATAACTGAACCAGTAAAATATGAATTATTTGATAAAAGTATAGAGACAAAAAGATTCAAACTTGAAGCATTAATGATACAAGATTTGATTGATAAAGGAATATTCAAAGTAAAAAAAGATAAAATGTTATTTGATGAAATGCAGAAGATAATGAACATAGCAAATAATACTTTCAAAACAGAGAGCGCAGGAATAAAAATAATTCATGATGGCGAAGCTTCATGTCTAGCTCTTTATAAATTGCTTCCCTTTGAAGATAAAGCAATAGTAGTTGACGAGAGAACGACAAGAATGTTATGTGAAAACCCTGTAAATTTTCATAAATTGCTAGAGAAGAAGCATCATGTATCTATAAAAGCAAATGAAGTGAACTATGACTTTTTCAGAAAATTTAGAATAATTCGTTCGAGTGAATTAGTTTATATAGCTTTTAAAAAAAAGATAATCTCTTTCAATTTTCCAAATCGCGAAGTTCTTGATGCTTTGTTATTTGCTTTGAAATTTAAAGGATGTTCGATATCCTATAATGAAATAAATGCCATTAAAAAAATGCTATAAAATGGCTGGAATGCACGAAGCACTATACTATCGAAAACTTCGGACTAAACAATCAATTAAAGAAAAGCTAATTCAATGCAATCTTTGCCCGAGATTTTGTGTAATCAAACAAGGCGAGCGCGGAAACTGTGGAGTTCGCGGAAATATAAATGGCATTTTATATTCTCTAGTCTATGGAAAACCCTGTTCTATCGCCCTCGACCCCATAGAAAAAAAGCCCTTTTATCATTTTTTGCCCGGCTCAAAATCATTGAGCATAGCGACGGTTGGTTGTAATTTGCATTGTGCTTACTGCCAAAATTGGGAGATAAGCCAGGCTAAAGTAGAAGATATTCCATATATCAATGCAGAGCCAGAGCAAATAATAGAACAAGCCAAAGCAAAACAAGTTCAAAGCATCTCGTTTACATATACAGAACCCACTGTTTTTTATGAATATATGCTAGATATAGCAAAACTTGCAAAAAAAGAAAAGATAAAATGCAACATAGTTAGCAACGGCTTTATTAATCCTCTACCTCTAAAAAAATTATGTTCTTATATTAAAGCAGCAAATATTGATTTGAAAGGAAATGCCTTATTCTATGAAAAAGTTTGCCAAGGCCGTCTCGAGCCAGTTTTAGAAGCAATAAAAATTTTACATCAGAAAAGAGTATGGCTCGAGCTTACAAATTTAATTGTGCCCGGCTATAATGATAATATCGAAGAAATAAAAAAAATGGTTTCATGGATTCTCGAGAATCTTGACAAAGATGTTCCTTTACATTTTTCCGCATTTTATCCGTGCTATAAACTGACTAACATATCGCCGACACCACCGGAATTTTTAATTAAAGCGAGAATTATAGCTAAGAATGTTGGTTTAAACTATGTTTATACAGGTAATATTAACGATGAAGAAGGTTCAACAACTTTTTGCCCTAAATGCAGCAAGGCATTAATAAAAAGGAGAGGTTTCATTATTATCGAAAACAATCTTAAAAAAGGGAAATGCAAATTCTGTGGATATTCCATTCCTGGACAGTTTAAATAATCAGACAATATTGCTAAAAAGTGCAATAATGCTTATAAAAATAAGATTTCTCAAGAAAAGCAGGGAGAGAATAAAATTAAAATGACTGAAGAAAAAAGTGATAGTCAGAATAATAACCCCAAAATAGATATTAATTTGCAAAACTGGCTTCGAATGTTAAAAAAAGAAGAAGTAAGTCGCAGGCAAGAGCAAAAAAGTGGGCAAGGGCAAAAAAATGAAAAAGATATGCTTAAACTAAAATTATTCAAAGAACAGCATCCTCACATCTATTCTGCTCTTGAAAAATTGTACAATCAAAATCAATTGATGAAAATCGAGATGAAAGAATTAGAAGAAAAAATTAAAAGATATGAGAAAAAGTTGGAAGATTATGAAAAATTAAAAAAAGAGAAAGAAGAATTAGAAGCGAAATATTTCGACTTAGAGACTGCATACACCGAGAATGTTAATTATAAAGAAGAAATCGCAGCTTGGGAACAAGAATGCAGAGAACTCAAGGAAAAAAATGAAAAACTGCAGCAAAGATATGATAACTTACTTCAATGGCTAAAAGATAATGGATATATAATCGAACAAAAAATAGAGGAAAAAATAGAGTAAAAACCAGCAGAATATGAATAAAAATGAAAAAAGAGGTTTTTCTTGCCATTTTTCTTTTAGCAGCCTTATTCTTCTTAGTTTTTCCCATAGCCTCTGCACAAGTCATGATAAAGGTAAATGAAGTTATGCCTCATACAACCAATAGCTGGCATAATGAATGGGTGGAATTATATAATCCATCAGGAAACACTTTAAATTTAAATTTATGGAAAATAAGAGATAACAGCAGTTATGATAATTTCAGTTTAATTATCTATCCAAATTCTTTTGCACTAATTGTTGATAATAATAATTACAATGGGAGCTTGCTTGGTTGCAATGCTTTTGATATCTTTCCTGAAAGTTGTGCAGAACTCGCAAATATTGGTAGTGGATTAAATGATGATTGGGATAATCTTACTCTTTATGATAGCAATTTTTCTTTTATTGATAATTTCGTCTGGGATGAAAACATAAAAGATTCTGGGAAATCTTGGGCGCGCAACGCCAGCAGTTCATGGCAGATATGCATCCCAACACCAGGTGAAACTAATAATTGCCCCGAACCACCAAATCCAAGAATAGAACTTTTATTTCCATCATATATTGTCAAAAATAATGTTTTTGCTGTGCTAATGAATGTCTCTGATTACGATGATGGATTTTATGATATAAAAATTGATATTTTTAATGCTCCAAATTCTTCTCAGAGAATTTCTAAAATCTGGGATCCCCAAGAACAAGAATGGAAATCAACAAATTATTACCTATACGGCCTTTTAAATATTAATAATAGCAATGGAAATTATCTCTCTTTTTTAAATATTGAAGACTATCTTGGCCCGGCGTTGATTTATTCAAAAATAAGGAAATCTGGCTCGTCCACACCTATAGAAAACCCAATAATTTATCTAACAAACATCGTTGATTTTTCGCAGCAACAGCAAAATCAGACAAATCAGTCAAACCCAACCTCTCCAAGTAGCATTTCAATCGAAAAAGCTCCCGAAGAAGCAACTTTCGGCGATATAATTAATGTTAAGCTTAACATCTATCGAGGCGATACATCAAAATATGCCGTTTATGCCCGTATCGAGAAACAAAGCAATGGCTATGATGTCAGTGATGAAACAACACTGCATGTTTTAACAAAATATGTCAATTACTCTGTTGAAATTCCTATACAACTAAAGCCAAATTGTGATGAAAGATATGATAATGAAACTTATGATATTGTCATTGAGGGATTAAATATAACAATTAAACAGAAAATAAAGATTGATGGCAAAAGCGAATTATGCCCTGAAAGCACCGAACAATTAGAAGAGGAATCTGAAAAAGAAAAAAATGAAAATGTAGATAATACAACTGTAGATAATACAACAATGGAGAGCACTCTAAAAGAGAATATTTCCTCTTCTCAACAAAACAATTTTGTTACAGGAGATATAATAAACAGCAAGCAAGACATAACTTTAAAAATAACTCCTTATTTACTTTCTTTGTTATGTTTGCTTATATCTTTTTATGCGATAAAAGAAAAAATATGGTAAAAATATGGTGAAATAAAATGTCTAACATAAAAGAAAAAATAGAGAAAGGAGCAGTTCACGCCATTTTTATTATAGAAATAGCAGGGCGCCCCCCAGAGCATGTTGAAGAAACATTAAAAAAACTTGTAGAACATTTTAAACAGCAGAAGAATATAGAAGTTATAGACACAGCATTTCATAAACCCGAGCCAGTAGAAGCCCTCTTTTCGAGTTTTTGCGAGATAGAGTTTATCGCAGAAACCTTCTCAAGACTTTTAGAATTAATATTTGATTTTATGCCAAGTTCTGTAGAAATAATTGAGCCCGAAACCTTAAGGTTAAATGCAGCAGATGCAAATGCTATAGTCAATGACCTGTCAAATAGGCTTCATCAATATGATGCAATAGCAAAGAAATTGAAAATTGAAAAGGCAATAATACTCAAGAAAACAGAAGAAACGCTTAGAGAATTGCAAAAATCCCAGGAATCTCAGGGAGAAAAAAAGAATGAAAAGAAAAAAGATTCTAAAAAAGCAAAAGAGAAAATAAAAGAAGTCAAAGATTAACAAAGATTATTTCTATCTCGGAAATCCTCTCTGAAACTTGGATTCATATTTTTGCTTTGCCTCTTCGAGAATTTCGGACATCTGCTTCTGTTTTTTTCTTGAAAGCAAAAAAAGTATTGCTATCAGAACAACAAGCACAACTCCAAAAATTATTATCCCTATAATCGAAGTCTTGTTTTTCGGCCTAATACAGTTTGATTCGGGAATACAACACAAGTTAGTATCTTTCGCTTGTTGCACAGCAACCTTGCATATTTCTCCATTAGTGCATTCTCTCCCACCCAGCTCTTTACAGGTTTTATCAAATATCTGATTTGCCGACCCCGAGATTTTAATATCTATATAAAAATTAACCGCACTCGTGTATTCATCATTGTCAATTCTTGCAACGGCATTTATTGTTCCAGCATAATAGTCTGTTTTTGTCGGGTTTATTGTAACAACTATAGTCTTTTTTTCATGAGCATCAAGATTAATAAGAGAAGGATAGACATTTATTATACTCATTAGAGATAAAGATGGTCTAATTAGAATATTTTTTACTTCTTTATCTAATTTGTTCTCAAGAGTGATATTTACAGTTACAGGATTCAACCCAGTTATATTCTGCTTTATCTCCGATTCTATGAATTTAATTGGCGTTTTTATTAAATTCTGCCCCTGTTCTGTTGTTTCGTTGCTCTGAGTCACATTCTTTTTAATTTTTTCTTCCTCTTCAGGCAAAATTATTGATTCATTCATTCCTGCAGAGCCATTTATGTTCATTTCTCCTTGTGAAGTAAAAATAATTAATGGAACATTGAAATTCGAACTATAGCCATATTCATTATCATAATAAAATTTTATATTTGAGAATAGAGCTCGTTTGTCCGGGGTAGTCATCAAAGGAATATCTACTTGAATGTTCTTTATTGTATTTTCAGGCAGGGAAAAAGTTATATGATTATCCAAAACTTCGACGAGAACATTTGCAGTATTCTTCCCTTTATTTTTTATTATCATAGAGACTGTCCTCGGAGTCTCTGTTTTAACTACTCCCGGCCATACTGCTATTATTGATTCAATGTTCTCTTTTGGGAAGACAAAGAATAGAGTGAAGGCTTTTTCTTCCCGGTTCATCGTGTCGAATCTCTGAAGCAACCACTGTTCCCCCTTATTTATAGAATTAATTATGAGATTTTTTGACGAGCCATTCACATTATTTTCTATGCTCTTCAATGCATAAACAGCTAATGCAGTTGATTTAACATCTGCCATATTATTTTTGAACCAATAACCATTTGTAGATTGCCTTGAAATCAAGTTTAGATAATCTTGTCCTGTAAGATAAACCGCAATTGCTTTTTCTTCATCGCTGTTTGCATTAATTTCTAACCATGTTACTGCTTTTTCATTTTCAATATTTAATTTCTTCAGAGCCAACAATGCATAAGCAGTATCTTTAGCGTTGCATGTATTATTCCCCCAACATTCTATCTCTCCATTAATTATCTTCGAAGAATTTAACCATTCAACAAATTGCGGCCATTCTAAGGCTATCAATGCAATAGAATTCTCTACAGTGTTGCACTGAGTTGGGCAATTTCTCGAACCAAATAACAATCTTCCTTGTTCATAGAGAGAGGGATTGTATCTAGATGCCATCAAACATGAAGCATATTCTTCTGTACTGAAAGAGCTCCACCTGTCTTTAATCTGCCCTTCAAAATCCCGATAAAATTCTGCAAAAGCTTTTTTTATTGTAAATGTTTTGCTCGAGATTTTCATTTTATTATTGCAATAGCCAACAACCTTGATGGAATATTCTTCTGATAAATCAATGTTCAAGGAAGGCAAATCAAAAAAAGCAAAGAATTTCTGATTCGATATTTTCACAATCGTTATATCTGTAATGAGCCTTGCATTATCTTTTATTCTCGTTATTGATATATCCGAGCTGTCGATACTTTTTGTTAACTCGCTATTCCCGTCAATTTCTAGTTGCACGGTTTCGCCTGGAAGAAAACTCTGCTTGTTCAAACTTATCTCCGGACATGAGAGCGCTAAATTGCATGCTAGCAAAAAGCATATTGCAACAGATAAAATTATCAACCTCATTTTAATTCTCAATACACTTAATAAGAAAAAGCCGTTAATAAATTTTATCTTATCTAGCGCATTTCCCATTAATGCATTTACAGCTAATTGTCTTAGGTTCGGTAGGGCATACGACTATACTTGAACAACTAGGGGCTTTTTCTTTCAAAATACATTCTGTTGGGTTACAACAATTATTTATCGAGCAATCCGAATCAGTGACGCATTTTTTTTGTGAAAAAAAGATTAAAAAAATAGATAGTGCTATGATGAGAATAAACGCCATAGAAATAAAAATAATCTTTTTTTTCATTTTATCTCTATTTTCCCTTAGTCATCTTTCTTAATTTCTCGAGCGTCTTTTCTAAATCGGAACCTCTTTCTATCTTTCTTTTTACTGGTTCTTTTTTAACAGGCTGTCTCGTTGACATGAATTTTCTCATTATTTCGGGAGGTGCCTGCGAGGGCATTTTCTGTTCTGGCCTTGGAACGCTTGGCATCATAACCGGTTTCTGAGCAGGTTTTAGAATATTTGTTTTCTGCTGAGGCAATGGTGCCGCAGACACAGCAGGTTTCGGCATTATGAAAGGCCTGGTTATCTGCCCAGGTGTTTGGAAAGGAGATATTATCTGCTTTGGCGGTTTTTTCTTGCCAAAGTTAAATCCTTTCTTTTTGAAATACAAGAAGTAGGAAGCTGTAGCACCCCCTAATATTACTATTACTATAATTATCCACCATGGGAATCCTCCTTTGTTCTTGCATGTCCCTCTAAGGCAGCATCTCAATACATTTGGACCATTTTCTAAACTTGCTACCATTGTTCCACCCTTACATTCTTGATTCGCCGCGCATTCATCACCTCCGAGGCTGGAGCAAGATGCTAAACATGCACTTTTACAGCATTCGTCAACATCTTTTGTCTTGACATAAACATTTTGATAACATTCTTTCGGATAACTGCATTCTTCTCCTATATTTCTACAATAATCATCAATGCCGCAATCGCCGCCTACACAACAATCTCCATCAATAGTATGAAGCATTTCTATCACATTTCCTCTGCTATCTAAACATTGTTCATCTGAATCACATAATCTTCCAGAAATTGCGCTGCAATATAGCGAGCCAACATCCTTGCACTCCCCAGTCATACAACAATAATCAGTATCATTTGCAGTTAATTTCTTTGAAGCAGGGCAATATTTCGGCGATTCACATATCTCACCATTTTGCTGAGCACAGCTTTGTTCTCCAATGCATGAGCCGATGCAGCAGTATTCTCCGATTGAATCTGCTGTTTCAACTTCTCTCCCAGAGCACATCCGCCCAGTACCGCAGAAAGTTCCGCCCGCTTCTTCACATGTAGATACTCTATATTGCTTGCAACATTTTTCTGTTCCGCAAGAGTTTGTTGTTTCAAATTCATCATAATCGCACTCTGTTTTGCATATTCCTCCATTACTCTCACAATCTTCAGATGTCCCAATCATCTTGCAGCAAACTTCTCCAAAGTTGCAATTCAAGTATGGAACTATTATCTGCGTTAAAGGATCACAATCAGATTCACAGCTATATTGTGCTCCTGCTGCTTCACAATCACCTCCGCCACCGCCTCCTGAACCGCATGAGTCAGGCCAGAATACCCATAATATGAATGCAGTATCTCTTATTTTATCAAATCCAGTTCCTGTCGCATCCCAATAGCCCTGAGAATTCTGCGATGAAAGCAGGTATGCCTTGGCTTTTTGCGATGCTTCATCATCGAGTCCTAAAGCTAAGGCAGCATGGGCAGTATCATAATTTCTATTATAAATAATAGGATTTTCAATGAGCCAGTAACCCTGATTTTTCTGTGCATTCGGTCCTTTTATTTTTATTCTGTTTTCATATAATGTTGTGCCCATCAATTGATAGAGAAAAGTTTCTGGAAAATATTCAAGATTATCGTCCATCATTGTGATTAAATAAGGCAGATAAGCTTTTGCATCCTCTTTATTTCCTGATTTTGCTAAGGCATATGCTGCCCAAGCAGTTCCTTCATAATCGCATGCTGTTCCTTTTTTCAAACAATATGATGTCAGCGAGGTATCAATCGGGTCGGGCTCTTGACTGCCATATCCGGATTGTGCACTATAAGTGTCACCAGAAACATAATAACTATTCGAACCATCACTCTTTTTGTAGAACCATGAAACAGAATAGTATGCAGAGCCACTCCAGCATTTTATTGTATATTCATTATTATAACATTTTTCATCTCTCTTTACTTTGAACCAAAAATTATCATAAGAATTTCCAGACATTCTCTCAAAACATTTGCTTGGCTTATCCAGACTTACTGTTTTATTTTCCCATATTCTGAAAATTTTGTCTTCAACGACTCCATCACTGCCATAGTTATACAACAAAGTACAGTTAGCTCTCTGCCCTCTTTCAATATCAATCTGCAGATACCATAAAATGCCTTCTTTAAAAGTGATATTCTGTCTTATTATCCATTTATCAATATCTTCTGTATCTTGCCCAAGTTCGTAAGCAGCTATTTTTGCGAGTGCTGTTTCTGTCAAGGTACATTGATTTGGGCTCGTAACTTTTTCAGGCCCCCAGCATCTTCCTAATGAAGGAGAATAAAAAGATTTATCATATAGCGAGGCATTTCCTGTAATAAACTCAGAATTGTTACACCGCAGGGCAAGCAGAGCAAATATGTTCTGTTTTGTATTTAATGCTGTCCACGAGCCTATATTGTTGCTTAGCCATGTAAATGCTTTCGCAACTTGCGTTTCTTCATCTGTCGTTGCCCTCGCAATTGATAGAGAAAAAGTAGACAATAATATTATAGATAATAATACAAAAACAATCCTCCTCTTTTGTTTCATAAATATATCATGATAAAGACATTTAAAATCTTTTCTATTATATTCTACTATTTTTTAATCCTCCTCTTTTTATTTTCTTTATTTTAATCTTTTTCTCTTCTTCTCTTTCTTTATTCTTTTGATATTTTCTTAGAAATCCCTGATGTTTTATTAAATCTTAATCTTTTTATTGTATAATTTACAGGATTTTTTATTTTGCTACATAGAGAATCGGGCATGCATGCTCCTATTTCCTTATAATAATTTATCATGGCACAGTTTGGCGGCATCCTCGGGCCCTGCTTTTCATCCTGTCTTCTGAACCATAGCAATTGCGCCTTGATATAATTTTCCCGGAGCTGTTTGAAGTTATGTTTGTTCCATTCAAAAACTTTTTTTTCTATGTCATCAAAACTTATTCCCAAGCTTCTGAAATAGTTTATCAATATAAACAATGCCCGTTTTCTGCCGTCCTGTTTCATTCCTTGCAAAATAATTTTTATGCACGGAGGCATAGTTTCTTGTGTCAAGTTGCTTAGTTCAATTTTTTGCGCAGCAAATCTTTCTTTATCTGCTCTTGGCTTTAATTTTTCCAATTTCTCGATTTTCATCTTTTCTCTTTCTATTAATCTCGCATGCCTATCTATCGCCTGAACGATGAGTTCTTTTGCCTCGTTTTTCTCAGGTTCTGGCAGAAATTCTTTTACATAAACTCTGTCGGGCCTTGCCCAACCTGGGTGAAATAAAGAGATTTGTTCCGGCTTTATTACGATGCTTGAAAGTCCGGCTTTCTCATTCAAAGAATAGGGCATTCTGAACAGATGTCTCGGGGAAATTAAAACAGTGTCGATATTTACAATTTTGAATGGATCGAATAAACCATTCTGCATAAATTCATTCATCTTTTTATTTTGCCTCTCGCTTATCTCGCGCAAGGTATTCATCTCGAGAATTCGGTCCCGCAGAGGTTTTTCAATCATCTCTTTCAGATAAGCTGCGATTATCCTTGGCCCCTCAGGAAAAAAATCTTTTATCTCAATATTATTTATTTTTTTAGGAAAGGCATTCCATGAAATCCCAATATGGAAACCTGCTCTCCCTGAGAACTTGACACCAAAATTCCGGATATTATGAAAATAAAGAGCTTCTGCAATGAGTTTAGCTGCTATCTTGCTGTATTCTATAAAATCACAATCAACATCTAGTAATAAGTCCCATCCAGTCCTTAATTTATCCAGCTCGCTTTTAGAAGCATCTGTGCTTATTTCTAATGGATTGCTCCACAATTCTTCAGAACAATGGAAACTTGTTGCCCCTTTTAATGCACTGCTTGTTATATCATTTGGATACTCTATTACATCCGGCCTCTTGCCAAATGTTTCAAAATACTGCACAGCTATTTCTCTATTTTTAGCAAAATCAGCGAGATATTCCTGTATGTCTTTCCTGAGATAATAAAATCTGGCTAATCTTCTCAATCTCTCGTTTTTGTCCATTTAACAAATATGAACTTTTTATTTATATAACTTTATATGATTTATTATAGATTTTACAATAATAAACTTTAAATAAGCCCGAGTTTTAAAAAAAACATGCTCATAAAGATAGATGACCCTTCATTGCTCGCAGATGCAATTTCTGTCATATCAGACTTAGTTCTCGAAGTAAAAGCAAAAGTAAAGAAAGACGGATTTGAGATTATAGCCATTGACCCGGCAAATGTCGCTTTAGTTGTTCTTAAAATTCCATCCAAGGTTTTTTCGCAATATGAAATCGAAAAGGAAGAAGAGCTTGGTTTGAATCTCGAGGATTTCAAGCAGATTCTCAGAAGAATCGATAGTCCTCTGATAATTGAGAGAAAAGATAACACTCTGAAGTTGAAAACACAAGACAAGGCTAAAAGAGCTTTCTCATTGTCCTTAATTGATATCGATTCAGAAGATAGGAAAATCCCTGAACTCAGTTTTGATTCCAAAGTTGAAATTCCTTCTGTGACTTTTTCAGAAGTTATAACGGATGCTCTTATCGTAGCAGATTCATGCAGTTTCATTACCAACAAGAACGAAGATACTTTTGTTGTTGAAGCAAAAGGGACATTAAACCAGGCAAAAACAGAATTCAACAGTGACGAGGTTAAGATTGAAGCTAACGACAGCAAAGCCAAATATTCTCTCGAGTATCTTGCAAAATTCGTAAAAGCATCAAAGATTGCACCAAAGTTAACAATAAGCTATTCAACAGATTACCCAGCGAGATTTGATTTCACTAACCTTGAAACAAACATTTCATTATCTTTTATCCTGGCTCCTCGTGTGGAAGAAGAGTAAATTAAAATAAAAATAAAATAGGAATAATCAAGAAAAGTAAAACAAAAAATAAATAAGAGAAAATAACCGAGAGAGAATAATTAAAAAAATACTCCGATAAAAAACTCAAATGAAAAAAATAATACCTGTGTTGATGCTTTCTTTATTGCCTTATTTCTCTAATGCACAAGATATAACAAAAGCACAAGATACAACAAGAAAATATTCAAAAACACATATAGAGACATATATAGAGATATTATATGATAATAATTTATACAGGACTTCTGATTATTATGAGGATTCAATTTCAAAGAGAGTCGTTCTGGAAAGAATAACTTCCCAAGGTTCAGATACTCTCTTTGATTCTGATAAGCTAAATGCAGAATTATCAGGAAAGAAAACAAGGGAAGAAAAATTAAATGCAATAGATAACTTCGAAAAGAATTACCCTACATTATTGGACGTAAGAGTGAGAATCCAAGAGTGCATAGATATCTTTAGTCTTTATACCAATCAAGATTATTGGCCACTTATTGTAAAACACAATCAATTATCAGAGGTTTATGGAAATTGTATTTCCTATCTAACAGAACTTGCTTTTTCAGATTTGAAAGAGAAAATAAAAGAAGCGCAAGAAGCCAGAATAAAAAAGCCAGGAATTTTAGAGCAGATAGCTGACATGGGAAGACAATTAGAACTGACGAAGAAAACGATTAAAGATATTACTGGAGAACAACCTTTAACCCAGGATGAGAGAATCTATAATTTATATGAACAGCAAAGAATTCATGACAAATATAATTATTCTGTTGAAGATCCAAAATTTGAAAATGAACTTGATGTGAAGAGAGGAATAAGTTTTACGATTTTAGAAGCATTAAAGGAAACAGCTGAAGAAGGAGATTATAAGAAAAGAGCACTAAAATTTATGGAATTAGTAGCTGATTTTCCCTCTGTTGCTGTTCATCCCATTGCGATATTCTTAGCCGAAGAATTTTCAAGATACTGGATGACAGACAAATGCATACAATTTATAAGACAAAATTGTTCTCCGAATCTTTTATTCGAAAAATCCAATAAGCCAGACTTTAATTATAGTGACTGGATGGTTCTCAAAAATAACTGGGTACTGGCATATACTTTTTATGATGCAGACATAAATTTATTAACAAAAGTCCTCGGAAATGAACAATGGTGTGCTAATAAAAAAGATATAAAAGAATTTAAACAACTACGAATAAGTTATGATCCTATATCAGATAAACCCGCAATCCTAGACCAATCTTCCCTAAATTCCATTCGGATTAGAGTTCATAATAATTATGTAAGTACTCCAGAGATAACAGAATATAATCAGATGATAGATTATCAATCCAGAAAAGCCAATGAAATCATTGAGAATCTTCAAATAAAAAGAAATGAAGAAAAAGAAAAGAGGGAAGCTTCGATAAATAGTTTCATAGTAAATATTAGAAAAAATGTTGAAAAAATGTCAGAATAATAAAGAAATAATAAAGAATATTCAAGATAATCTCGCAACCAGATATAATAAACGATAAATTTTATAAATGCCTTAAACCTTAATTCTTTATGAATAAAAGAGGACAGGTTACGATATTCATTATCATTGCGATTGTCATTATTGCCGCAGTGCTTTTGGTAGTTCTCCTAAGGCCGAAAATATTCGATATGTTCATGTCAGAACAGCGGGCTTCTCAGGTGCTTTCAAGCCAAGTCGAACCTTTGCGCGAGTCAATTGCTAAATGCACAAAAGAAACAACTATGAGATTTTTTAACACAATAGGCGACAATGGGGGCTATTATAAAATAGAGACAGTACATTTGCTATATTTTGCTGGTCATGAATATGTCGTCGATATGTACAAAGATAAGAATAATGCGAGAATTAATCAACTGCCTTTTCTTTCGGGCATAGAGTCGCAATATGAAACCTTTTTGCAGAATGAAGGTTATGCTGAAATAGATAAATGCTTAAATAATTTCGCGGGCTTCAAAAGAGTAATAGATATTGAGCCAGGCAATAGAAAAATAACATTAGATATAAAAGATGAAACAGTTACTATAAAAATAGACTGGCCGATAACGATATCCAAGCCGACTTTCACAAAGAAAATAACCCAGACAATAACACAGCAAGATGCCGAGTTACTCGTACCTTTCGGCAGAGTATGGCATGTTGCTAATGACATAATCAATTGTGAAGCACAGGTTGACTGTAAGTTCGAAGGAATAACAATCGACAGATACATTTGGAACAATCCAGACACAATGAAATATTTGTCATTTTACCCAAGAAGCATAGATGAAAATAATATTGTCTGGCTTCTTGAGACGATTCCATACAGGGCAGGCGAAGAAGTTTACAGATTTTACTTCGGAATACAGCGAGAAACTTAGGATATCAATGTTAGTGAAAGTTATAATCAGGGCATCAAATGATGTCCATTATCAAAAATAAAGACAAAAGATTATAAAACAAATAAAACAAAAAAATTATAAAAAGAAAAAATAAAATGAAAAAAAGAGCGAAAAAAGAGCTGTTGAATAAGATAACAGCAATATTTATATCGGTTCTTATAATTAGCATGAGCTTTACAATTTCATTCTCGTTAAATGCTCAGACAACTAAAGCAGATGCACAAGCTGGTTGTTGCGAGATAACCAATACTGATCAGCCCTGCCAAGAAACTGTTTATGATTCCTGCAAATCAGGGTTTCATTCAGGGCAAGCATGCTCTCAAGTAGCCCAGTGCAAGCCACAGACATGCATTTATCCTGAAGGTCCTTGCATGGCACAAAAAACAGCAGCAGAATGCAGGGCAGAGGGAGGCACTCCTGATTCCAATTCAATCGAGAATATAGAAATTTGCAAGAAAGGATGCTGTGGAATAGCAGAAGGAATAATCGCAGAAGTAATGCAGAAAAAAGAGTGTATTGCCCTGGCAAACTCGCCTGCCTACAAAGGGCTTCCTTACGAGTTTGATCCCTCAATTGTAAGACAAGACGAATGCTTCATAAAATATGATACAACTGCGAAGGGCTGTTGTGTTCTCGGCGGTGGGCAGTGTCTTTATGGTATAAGAAGCGAATGTTCATCGCAAGGAGGAAATTTCGTTCCTTTGAATGACCCGACAAAATTCTGCAGTGATGTCACTGCCTGCGCTGTTACTCCCCATGCGACTTGTGATTGCGGCAAGCTGCCAGGCACAGAATTCGATATCTATTGGTATGATAGCCAAGGCAACCAAGAAGAAATGGTTGGAAGTTTAGACAAACAGGGATGCAAAATGATAAAAGGCGATGATAAAAATAAAGGCAATTGTAATTATCCTCAGGCAATATGTACAAAAGACAAAACCGAGCAGGTTTATTGTAAAAGCACAACTTGCACAGTAAAAGGGACTTCACAAGAACTTATCGGGGAAAAATCTGATAGTCCTGAATATAAAGAAGAAGGTTATTCAAAAATACGTTCTGGTTCAACACCTCTTGTCAGAGAAAAGTCAATTGATACCACTTTATTAACAGGGCAAAGCATATGCTATAATTTTTATTCTGATTTAGGCGCAGACTTTTTATTTAATTGGACTGATGATAAATCCAATTACAGAAGCACGGGCTTGCAGAATCAGATATTGCACTGCCGTCTCGGAGAAATTGTAATCGAAGGATTAGGCACTGACAGAGAAAAACTTTGTGTTGAAGGCGGTACAGGAAACCTTCCCGGAGAAGTCAATGCAAATGTTAAGGAAAACAGATGGGAAAATTGTACTTCCTGCGGAAGCGGAGCAGCTATTCCTATAATAGGGGATGTTTTAGGTGATATGCTAGGACCTTTTCCTCCTTCAGGCAGAGTGATGGCTGCGTTGGGGCATTACTGCGATCCAAAATCATGCTCGGATTATGGCGACTGTGTTTACCATGAAGATTTGGGCGGAGTATGGGGAATGTCAACGAGAATCGGCTCGTGCGATCCTAAATATCCTCCTGGAACAGTTACAGCATGCTCGCAATGCGGAAGAGGCGGCGACGGCTTGTGGAATGTCTGTGATGAGAGCGAGTGCGCCTCACTTGGGGATTGTCAGTTCACTCCAGATTCGCGATGGGAAAAGATAGCCATGGGATTTTTATTAAGCGTAGTTTCAACTTATATGCATAAAGTTAGTCTCATCCCAGCAGAATTTGCAATATGCGCTGGTTGTACTGTAGTTACTCTAGGCACTTGCGGATGCAATCCTTTTGAGCTTGTAAAAGACAGATGGGACAGATATATGAAAGGCCCATTCTCAGTGTTTGGGAGCATATTATCATTTTCAGATTGGGGCAATAAAAAACCAATTGAAAAAGCCTTTAGTTTATTAACATTAGCATCTGGAGCAGTCGGAGCAATATCAACAATAAAAACATTTTTCAAAAAATAAAAATAAATTAAATATAAAAATAAAAAAATAAAACTGGTATGAAAGTAAACACAAGGTTCGAAAATATCAGTCATATTCAATTATAAACCAAAATCAAAAATGAACAATAGAAGAAATAAAAAAGAAAAAAACAAAAAATAAAAATGAAAAATAATAAAAAATCATCAAACTGCGGGAAAGTAAATGCAGTTAAAATAAAGTTCATCCACATTTAATAAACACAAAAAAAGATGGCAAAGAAAAAAGGGACAATGAAAAAGGCATTTGCATTAGTTATAATTTTCATAACTATCAGTATGATTTTTAATGTAGGGGTTGTAAGTGCTGGAGATAAAAAGCCAGGAGAATCATGTAACCCTGGGTCGACTAATGATTGTATAGAAGGATATGAGTGCGCTGCACCTGATTATAAATGTACTGAAATAAAATCTTTAGGGGAGCAAACATCGGAGGATACAGAAAAAGTAGCAAAACAAACTTCAGGAGATACTAACGGATTATCTAATGTCCCTGCAGTTACACAAGCAGCGATACAAATCCTTAATAGCGGTGAGGACAAGGCAAAAGTAATAAAAATGATAGAGGAAAATATGAATAAAATTATAAAATCAGATATGCCAAATGCTGATGAAATTTTGAACGAATTAGACGTGACTAAACAACAGCTAGAGGCAGGCATGATAACACCGGAAGATGCATTAAAGAAAACTAAAGAAATAGAACAAAAAATTGATCAGAACATGGAGAAAGGAAAGAGCAAGAGTGCTTTACAGAAACTTATTCCTTGCTCTGGCACAAGTAATAGCGCAAATCCTGTTGCTAGGGGCGTTGATTGCACTGCAGATATTATAACTTCAATTCTCTCTGTTGTAGGGGGGATTCGTATGGGGGTAGTTTTAAGTGCACTAAAGGGTTCATGCAAAGCAGAAACATCCTTGAAAGGATTAACAGCTGCTCAGCAAGAAGCTGCATGCAAATCCTGCAATGCAGATCCGCTCAGGTTATGCACTCTTGAAAGATGCATGATTCTCGGCAATTGTATTCCAGTGCCTCCAGAAACAGGGGAAGAGCAGGCAAACTACAGATGCATTCCTGGAAAATGCGAGGAAACAGGAACAGTCTCAATAGATATAAAGGAAGTTTATACTTACAAAGGAGGAGAAGAAACTAGCATGACAGATTCAAATAGTGCTAAGGATAAATTTGAAGTAAACGGAGATGTTACATGGAACTCTGATTCGATAAAGATAGTTGTTGGCACAGATATCCTTGCCCAATGTCGATACAGTTTCGAACCACAACAAGATTTCGAATCAATGACTGATTTCGATGAAAATTACTTCCCTGGAACATATGACAAGCCAGAACCCCAAGAAGTTACAATACCTTTGCCTGGCTCAATGGCTCGCGGCGAAAAGCATACAATTTACATTAAATGCAAGAATGTCTGCGGCATAGCTCATGACAAAGCAGATGACAATCATTTTGTAAGATTCACATTCGAGAAGAAACCTGAACAGTTGCCTCCACAGATAGTTTATACGGATCCTATGAATGGGGGAGTTGTTTCAGGGGACTTGACAACAATGGTTATAAGCTTCCAGCTTGATGAAAAAGGCTATTGTAAATACAGCGACAACTGGACAAAAGGCGAGCAAGCACCATTAACAACAAAATGGGAAGACATGATTAATTTTGAAGGCCCGCATGAACCAAACTCTGCAGTTATATCAGGAAAATGCACTGATGTGCCATGCGAACATCTAAGAAACGAGATGTGCTCGTACTGCAATCTAACTCTCGACATGAGCAGAGGCTTCACTAATTTAAGTTGGGACAAGTTGCCTCCAGAATTGCAAAATGAACTTGAAATGACGCGCTCTTCAAAATGGTTCCATTTCAAGATAAGATGCCAAGATGTAGGGAAAAATATTATGCTCGAAGAAGACACTCTCGATTACAATTTCTTTACAATGCCCCCTTATAGCATAGACATTAAAAAGCCAGTTGAAGGTGAAGCATTATATGATGTTCATCCTGAAATCAATGTTGTAAGCGATGAAAGAAGCACAGAATGCCGTTATGAAGCAAAAAAACTCGCGAGCGGACAAGATTGTTCAATAAGATATGAACCATCATGGGATAAAATGACAGATATAGACGGGCAGATAGCTAAAGAGCACAGTGGCATTGTTCAAGAGACATTAGAACCCTCTGTTCAAGGAACGCCTTATTGTCTATATGTAAAATGCCGTGATACCTGGTTGCTTGAAAAGAGCGATAAAGTATTTTTCAAACTATACAAGGATGAAAAAGAGCCTGTAGTTGCTCGAGTCTATCATGATACCCTTGCCGGAGACTACTTGTTGCTTGAAACAAATGAGGAATCTACATGCAAATATAGCATTGATGATGAAATCGGCTGTTCATTCAATTTTGATGAAGGACAGGACATGACAGGAGTTAATGAAACAATGCACACAACTTACTGGACACTAGAGCATTTATTCTATGTGAAATGTGTCGACATATGGGGGAATTATGCAGGTGGCTCAAAGAACTCGAACAAATGCACAGCGATAATCAATCCATTCGAGATTCCAAGCATCCCGAGATAATTCCATAATGCTTATTTTCTTGTGTGAATGACGTCTTTGCACATAACTCTCGATTTCATTTATCAGAAAAGATTTTAAACTAATTTTATCTGAACTAATCAAGGGTCCATAGTTTCAATGGCTAAAACAGCTGCCTCCAGAAAGCTCTCTTTGGGAAAGAAGCCTTAGAGAGAAAGAAAACCTGGGGAGATAGCAGCGGTTGGGGGTTCGAATCCCTCTGGACCCATTTTAATCAATTATTCCATGCCCTTTTTATAGAAATTTTTATAGGAATTTTATCTTTTACAGAACAAATTTCTCAAAGCTCTTACCCTTTTTTTGTATATCTTCGAGAGATATTGCCATGGATTTTTCCTGCTCTTCAAGCAAATAGGGCTCTATGAACCACCATCCTTTTCTTAAGAATTTAATTGCCACCAAGGGCTTCAAGCCGAATTTTTCCGCAAAATTTATCAGTCCATCTATCTGCTCCTTTGATATATATTTTTTATTCTCAGAACATATTTTAACTTCAATCGCATAGCATCTCTCGCCATTGCCCGCAAACAAATCACAGCAAGTTTCTTCAATCATACCTGAGCCAGCAACGCGAGCTACGGCAAAACCATGCAAACTAAGCATATGCAACAACTCTCGTTCAGCATCCGAGCCTCTTTTTTTGTTCATAAAATCATTAGATTAGTAAATTATTTAAACTTTGTTTTCTCTTGGTTTTAAGCCTGGGAAGCCCGGGGAATAAGAGATAAGATAAGATGAAAAAAATAATAGCTTCCCTATTGCTCTATGCTGGAATTTCTCTGGCACAAGAGCCCAAAATAAATTCACTCGATTCCTTGAATGCGCCTTATCCTCTAAGCAGAGAAGATTCTATGAACATAGAGAGAATTATCGGAGATCATTGGCCAGGCATTAAAGATACTCTATTGCACTCAACAAAATATGTAGATAGTTTAGATGCAACGACAAAAGCCCGTCTTTTTGTCAGCGAAAAACAAAAAAAGAGTAAACCCTGCTCTTTAGGATTTCATATTTTCTGGGAAGAATGGGCGAGAACAAAATGGATAGAATTAGTAAACAATTATTCTAATGGATTAAGCACTATAGACTACATCATAGTCGGCTCTGATACTTCCGCAGTTGACACAATAAAAAATAATGATATAATAAAAGATACTTTGAATTATAAAAAATACAAGCTTTTTTTCCAGCAGGTATATAATACTACAGTCGCCTTAGTTAATTCATACAATTCAAATCTTCCATTAGATGCAAAGAGAAAACTGGTGAGGCAGTATTGGACAGAATTAAAACAAAAAATTATAGGGTTTAAGATAGTTGAAAAAAAGAATAAAGCAAGATGACAAAACAAACTCTCTTAGAAAAAGCAGACATCCTCTTCGGAACTATAAACGAGAGTTCAGAACCACTCAGCAGTTTAAGTCTTCTCGATATCTGTCTGAAATGGTATACTCAAATAAGAAAGGCAGCATTAGAAAATAAGAATACAGAAGAATTTTTTTATTGTGAAGAAAAAATTGAAAAAGTTGCCAAATTAAGAAATAAAATAATATATTCTCTATATAATTTATAGTGCACTTAAATTTCGCGCTATCCTGTTTCTATATTAAATATCTTGTGGCAAAATTGTAGTGCGATGATTCGCTTTTGCCCTTTCCTCTGCCTTCTTCAATATTTCCTCAATTTTCTTGTTTAAAGCTTCAGCAAGTTCAACTGAAACTCGCATGTCTTTCACAACTTCTTTTATCTTGCTCTTTACAATAAGCTCTGTCATTTTTTATTTTTGCTTTTTTTATGTTTATTTTTTATGATTTTTCAGCTTAATAGCAGATTACTTTTCTCTATATCCCATTTCTCTTAACTGCTTTTTAATTTTATCTGTAATCTGCCTTTTATTAATGCCATTATAAAGAATTTCTCTCACATAAGGAACAGTATAATCAATTTTTTTCTTTTTTTGGACTGCTTCAAATATATGCTTAAAATCGAGTTTTATTGTTGCTATTTCATATCCTTTGTAATCTTCAGCATAATTAGAAAATCCTATAATTTTACCGGTTTTGTCGATGATAGCATTTACGCCAGCACAATTCTCTCCAGCATTTCCCCCTATGCTTTCATTCAAGTATGCTTCTCGGAATTTTTTCTTTAGCTCTTTGCTTTTTTCATTCATTTTATTTTTCAGGTTTCATGAAAGGAAATAAAATAACATCTCTAATGCTTGGAGAATTAGTTAGCAAAATAACCATCCTGTCTATTCCTATTCCTAATCCTCCTGTTGGAGGCATGCCAACTTTTATAGCATTAACAAAATCTTCGTCATAAGGATTTGCCTCTTCATCTCCTTCGGATAACATTTTTTGTTGCTCTTCTAATAATTGCTCTTGGATTATCGGATTATTTAGTTCGCTATATGCATTCGCCAACTCTTTTCCCATGCAGAAAGGTTCAAATCTCTCTATGAGCCTCTCATCTTTTCTATGTGCCTTACATAATGGCGTCGTTTCTCTAGGATGATCTATTATAAAAGTTGGCTGTATCAATTTTTCTTCGCAGAATTTTTCAAAAATCGCCTGCACGAGCCATCCCCACCTTCCATTTTTGTATTCTACATTGTTTTTTTCAACAAAATCAAGTAATTCTTTCTCATTCATCTTGAGAACATCAATCTTGGCATATTTTTTTATCGCTTCAGCCATTGTCATCCTTTTCCATGGCTTCTTAAAATTAAGAATAGTCCCTTGATAATTAACCTTGGTTGTTCCAAGGACTTTTTTGCATACGGTTTCATATATATCTTCGACTAATCGCATCATGTCATTATAATCTGCATAAGCTTGATATACTTCCATCATAGTAAACTCTGGATTATGCCATTTGTCTATTCCTTCATTTCTAAAGTTCCTTGCGATAGTGAAAACTTTCTCAAAACCTCCAACTATCAATCTTTTCAAGTAAAGTTCTGGGGAAATTGCAAGAAACAAGTCGATATCAAGGGCATTTAAATGTGTCTTAAACGGCCTCGCTTCTGCTCCGCCATAAACTGTCTGCAGATATGGAGTTTCTGTCTCGACAAAGCCCCTACTCTTCATGAATTCTCGTATAGTGTCTATAATTTTCTCTCTCTTCAAGAAAATCTCCCTAACTTCGGGGTTCATTATTAAGTCGAGATATCTTTTTCTATATCTTTCTTCCTTATCTTGTAAGCCATGCCATTTTTCTGGCAGAGGCAATATCGCTTTGCTCAACAGTTCCGCTTTTTTAATGAGAATGCTTAATTCCCCTCGTTTTGTTCTGAAAACAGTTCCCTCAATCCCGACAAAGTCGCCTATATCTATAAACTTATTAAAAAGTTCTGATACTCCTTCCGGTGTTTTTTTATCTTGTATAACTATCTGGATTTTCCCAGTAGAATCTAATAATGTTGCGAATGAGATTCCTCCCATCTCTCGCTTGCTTATTATTCTGCCTGCGACTTTTACCTTGTCGGATGTTTCTTTCTCTGGCGCAAGCTTGGCATATTTCTCCTGAAGTTCTAAACAATTGTCAGTCTTATTAAAAGAGTAAGGATAGGGATTTATTTTTCTAGCTAAAAGTTCCCTAATTTTTCTCTCACGTTCTTTTACTATTTCATCTTCTCTTGTCATTTTCCCTCTTTGTCTTCCATGTTCTCTCTTTGTCTTTCATCTTACTTTTTTAATATTTTATAATTTTTTATAATATCTTGCCTTTTAATTTCTTTATCCTTTACCTCTTTTATCTTAAATATCTTATATTTCTTGTTGAGACTAATTCAGCATATTCTATGTCTACATCGGAGACAGGTTCATAAATTGCCTCGTATTTTCCCGCCATTTTTTCCATCTTCTTTTTGTTCATATGAACCTGTTCTCCCCTTCTGAAAAAAGGCATTCTCTTTTCAGGCCTTATTTTTATAATTATTTTATCGAGACTATCCACCATTTTTGCTCTAATCTTCTTTTTTTACTTTTTCTTCTAATCGGTGGCATTTTATAATTTCTATAGCATTTAATCCTTTTAAAAGTAATCCTCTTCTTTTGTCCATCTCCTTGAATAAATCTTTTTTTCTCTTACTATATTTGCACGCACTGTATTTGCCATTATTGTAATCTTTTTTTTGAATATAACCAGGAGTCACATTTCTCCTGAAAAAATCAAGACTCATTTTAAAAATCCTCCGATACTAATCTTTCTATTCTTTCTCTTTTAATTTTTATGCTATTTCTCAATGATTTTCTGAAATTAGTTTTGATTGATCTGTGCCGACAACCGTTCATAATGTATCCTTTATTATTTATATCATAATTGCCCGGTCTAACTCTCCTTGCAATAGGACTATAGCTTGGCTCGCAAGGTACATTATATGTCTGTGCAAAGAGATCGGCATAGCTTCTTCCTTTTTTAACAATTTTTTCTCTCCCGGCAACAATCCTTCATGGTCGCCTATAATAAAAACATTATCTTCATTAGGTTTTAAATTTAATTGTCTTATATCTTTGCCTTTTTTGTCGAGAATAAATATTTTTTTCCCCTCCTTTTTTAATTCTCGCACAAGAGTCAACAAGTCTTTTTTTTCTATGAAACAACCAGGGAATGCCTCTACCTTTTTTCCTTGCCTATATTTATATAACATTCTCTGAATCAAGCCAGAAACATCTTTCTTGCTTACTGCCCCAGCATTTGTTATTTCTAAATGTTTTGGAGGATCTGGAGCTCCGTAAAACACGAGATGCAATTTTACATCATCTCTCATGGCATTAGAAACAAAGAAGGAATGTATCACTGCATGACAAACAATATCCATTCTGCCAGCTTTCATTAAATCCTCCCAGTTGCCAGATGTTCTAGCAGATTTAGAAAAATAAATAAATTCTCTCATAAAAAAAGAAAAGAAAAAAACAATATATAAAATTAACTAAAAATTTTTATCTATCTACCCACGCGACTAAGCCCCATATGATTAAACTGCCGATGCTTGCAATTCCTCCTATGGCTGGAATAAAACTTAGTACATGAATCAGGCTTAACCATCCGGGATATTTTCTCTGTTCGAATATGCTCCAAATCCATATCACTGCAAAGATGAGATTCACTATTGGAACGAGGATTAAGAAGCCTAATGCCCAGTGCTTTTTTGCCATTATTGGAAGCAAGAAAAAGTTTGCTATTGGAATCCATGCAAGCCATGAAATATCCTTATGCTTTAACTTATTTGCTGTTGTCATCAAAACAAGAGCAACATAAATGTATATTGCTATAGCAAGGATTATCCAGAGCACGATTAAAGTACCGAGCATAGCAATAAAAGCAGTCCCGAACATAGAACCAAGCATACTCTCAATAAATCCATTCATTTTTAACCTCCTTTATTCATTTTTTATTTTTTTGAGCATGACTTTAGCGGGCTTTATAACTTTAAAACCGCAGTATTTCTGTAGCACAGTAGGAACTTTAATGCTTCCATCTCTCTGCTGATAATTTTCTACAATACATGTCAGCATTCTTTCTGTGGCTATCGCAGTATTGTTTAAAGTATAAACATAGTTTTTTGAACCTTTATCTTCATATTTTAAATTGCTTCTTCTCGCTTGATAGTCTAGACAATTGGAACATGAGCCCAATTCTCTATAAGCTCCCTGTCCCGGAAACCACCCTTCCAAATCAATAGTTTTTGTTGCAACTCTACCTAAATCTTCTGAAGCAAGCAATACGACTCTAAACGGGATTCCCAATCCTTTATATAATTCTATGGAGTTATTTAATATTAAATCAAACTCTTTCCAAGAATCTTCTGGCTTGCAGAAAATAAATTGTTCTACCTTCTCAAATTGATGAATTCTAAAAATTCCCTTGGTGTCTTTTCCATGGGCACCAGCCTCTTTTCTAAAGCAAGGGGAAATACCTGCAAATCTTATAGGTAACTCGCTAGCCTTCAATACTTCATTCATATAATATGCATTAAGGGCATGCTCAGCAGTTCCTATGAGATATAAATCTTCTCCCTCGATTTTATAAATCATTTCTTCAAAAGCGGCAAAATTAATAGCCCCCTTCAACGCATCTTTTCTCAACATATATGGCGGTTGCATGAGAATGAAACCTTTTTTAGCCAAGAAATCCAAAGCATAATTTATAAGTGCTTGATTTAATTTTACAAGTTCGCGCTTGAGATAATAAAAGCGCGCTCCTGCAACCTTGCTTGCACGTTCAATATCGAGACAATCTAAGGCGAGAAGCAATTCTTCATGTCCTTTTGCTTTAAAGCCAAATTTCTTTGGTTTTCCTATTACTTTAATAACTTTATTTTTATCTGCCGGTCCGACAGGAACACTTTTATCTACAAGATTTGGCAGCTTTTCCAAAATTGACTCGCGTTTTTCTTCTATTTCTTTAAGCTCGATTTCTTTTTTTTCTATTTTTTGTGGAATTTCGCGGGCATACTTGATTATGCTATTAACATTCTCTCCTCGCTTCTTAGCTTCATTTATTCTCTCGCTTATTTTATTGCGCTCTGCTCTCAATATTTCAGTCTCTTGCTTTAAATCACGCCATTTTTTGTCAAGTTCCAGAAGCATAGTTACATCTTTTGCATCTAAACCTCTCTTCTTTAGCGATTCCTTAACTTCTTTTTCGTGCTCTCTTATGAATTTTATATCTAGCATAAAGACAAAAATCAGAATGTCTATTTAAATTTAACTTTATAATGAGCTGTAAAGTTAGCGTCAGGTAATCAAACACTTTTTCTGCCAGCAAATTTAGCAAGGAGTCGGTAAGTTTATAAATCACCACATTTAAACTTATATAACCCTAAATGGTAGGTTAGCTATGACAAAAAAGACAGTTTCACTGAGCGTCGAAGAGGGAATTTACGAAGAGTATAGAAGATACTGCGAACAGAAAGGAATCATTCTGTCAAAACAGTTTGAAAACTTCATGGCTGAAGAATTAAAGAAAAATAAGATTGGGAAATAAAATGTCAAAGAAAGATTACTCAAGCTGGTCAAAGGAAGAATTAGTCAGAGAGTTAAAGAAAGTCGAGAAGAGAAAGAAGTATGGAATAGTCTGGGAAGACAAGCCTGAACAAGTAGCTTTACTCTGCAAGGAAAAACTGCCTGTTCTCGCAGAAGACAAAAGTAAGGAAATCGTAACAGACAAAGAAAAGCCTGTAAACATTCTTATTGAAGGAGACAATTATCATGCACTTTCTGTTTTGAATTACACGCATAAAGGAAAGATTGATGTTATCTATATTGATCCGCCGTATAATACTGGGAATGAAGGGTTCATATATAATGATAAATTAATTGATTCAAATGATGAATATAGACATAGTAAATGGTTATCTTTTATTGAAAAAAGGTTGCTTTTGGCTAAGAACCTATTAAAAAATAATGGGATTATGTTTATCTCAATAGACGACAACGAAGTTGCGCAATTAAAGTTATTATGTGACGAAATTTTCGGAGAGCACAATGTTGAAGTAATGGTGTGGGAGAAAGTATCTTCTAACGAAGGTAAATTTAAAATAGTTAAAAGATTCAGAACAGACCACGAATATATAGTCGTTGTTTATAAAAATAAAGAAAAAACAAATTTTCTAAAAGTTTCAGAGATTCCTGAGATTGAAGGAGAGCCATCCAATCCTGATAATGATCCTAGAGGCCCATGGGTATCTGGTAATTTTTCAACAAGAGAAGAAAAATCTAATAAAGACAGTTTGAATTATTATACCGTTATTTCTCCATCAGGTAAAAAATTTACTAGGGAATGGAAGTTTGAAAAAACTGAATTTAATCGTTTAAATGAAGATGGAAGAATATATTGGGGTCCAAATGGAGATAATGTCCCGAGATTAAAGATATTTGTGAATGAGCCCAAACCAGTATTTATATCTTCAATTATAAGAAGAAAAGGAACTGCAAAAAGTGCAGCTATGGAATTAGAAAATATTTTGGGTAAACGTTTGTTTGACCATCCAAAACCAACACAACTTATACAATATTTATTAAAATTCAATGGAAAAAATGATATTGTTGTTTTAGATTTTTTTGCAGGTTCTGGAACAACAGGTCAATCAGTAATGAGATTAAATGAAGAAGATAATGGTTCTAGAAAATTCATTCTTTGTACTAATGATGAAAACAAGATCTGCACGAAGATCTGTTTTCCAAGATTGGTCAAAATTATTAAAGGATTTGTCGGTTATTTAGATAAAAAAACATATGCCCCTATCAAAAACAATCTCAAATACTTCAAAACCGATTTTGTTGATGCAGGCCCGTCTGACAAGAACAAAAGGAAGATGGTGGCAAAATCAACAGAGATGCTTTGTCTGAAAGAAGATTGTTTTGATGAAATGATGCAAGGCCATAAGTTTAAGATATTCACTAATGGGCAAGGCAAATATTTAGGAATTATTTATGATGACGATGGCATAGAGCCGTTTAAGGAAGAAGCAAAAAAGATGAAAAGGAAGTTTGTCGTATATGTGTTCTCTCTTGATGAAAGCGCAAGAGAAGATGAGTTTGAAGACGTGGAAGATTTGGTTGAATTGAAGCCAATACCGGCAGTTATTTTAAACGTATACAAGAGGATTTTCAAATGATAACACTAAGAGATTACCAAAGAAGAGCAGTGGACAGCTTAAAGGCAAAAGTGGAAAATGTCCTGCGCAGCAATGAGAATGGTATTGTTGTTTTTCAGGCTCCAACAGGCTCTGGAAAAACAGTCATGGTTTCTGAATTGCTAAAAGAGATAGTGAAGAACAGGAAAGACAACAGAAAGTTTTCATTTGTCTGGGTTTCTGTAAGAATGTTGCATGAACAGAGCAAGGAAAAGCTCGAAAAATATTATGAAGATGACAGACTGCTCCAATGCTCTTATTTCGAGGATTTGGAAGACAGAATGATAGGAGAGAACGAAATTTTGTTCATTAACTGGCATAGCATAAACAAGAAAGACATCAATATTTACGTCAGAGAAAATGAGCAGGATAATAACCTCAATTCAATTATTGCAAATACTAAAGAAGATGGCAGGGAAATTATTCTTATCGTTGATGAAAGCCATCATACTGCAAGCTCTGAAAAATCAAGAGAATTAATTGAAGTCATCGGCCCGAAAGTAACAATAGAAGTTTCTGCAACACCTCATTTGAAGGAAAATGTTTCTGAAATTGAAAAAGTGTACTTATCAGATGTTAAAGCAGAAGAGATGATAAAATCAGAAATCTCAGTTAACCCAGAATTTCTCAACATAAAAACAGGCTCAAAAAGTTCAGATGAAATAGTCATTGAGCAGGCTTTGAAGAAAAGAGAAGAATTGGCAAAACTCTATGAAAAAGAAGGAGCAAACATTAACCCTCTTGTTCTTATCCAATTACCCGACCAGAAAAGCAACCTTATCAACAAGAAAGATGACGTTCTGAAGATATTGAAAGATAAATTCAAGATAACAGAAGAAAGCGGAAAACTTGCAGTCTGGCTTTCAGAAGAGAAGACAGACACTTTAGTCAATATTGAAAAGAATAACAATGAAGTAGAAGTTTTGGTTTTCAAGCAAGCTCCAGCTTTGGGTTGGGATTGTCCAAGAGCACAGATTCTGGTAATATTCAGAGAATCAAAGAGTTTCACTTTTACTATTCAGACTATCGGCAGAATCATGAGAATGCCTGAATTGAAGTACTACAGCAATGAAGAATTAAACAAGGGCTTCGTATTCACTAACCTGCCTAATATCGAGATTACAGAAGATTATGCTAAAGATTATGTTACTGTTTTTGAAGCAAAACGAGATAATACCCTTTACAAACCAATTGCCCTTAATTCAATTTATCTAAAAAGGCAGAGAGAAAGAACACGGCTATCAAGTAAATTTGTTCAGATATTCCAAAAAGTAGCAGAAGAAATGAATCTGAAAAAGAAGATAACTGCTACTCCATCAAAAGTTGTAAGCCCGATTATAGCTGACGGCAAGATCATTGATATTGACAAGCCGGGCGAAATAGAGCATAAAGGCCAGATAGAAGTACAATTAAACGAAGCAGAATTGCAACAGAGATTTGACAGATTTATTGCAGACAATTGTACCCCATATGCGCCTGCCGATTCTAGCGATAGAATGAAAACTGCGCTTTACAAATTTTTTGAAGAAAAATTCAAGATAGAGAAATATAGCCCACAAGCACAGAGAATTATCTTAGGCAAAGAAAATGTTCAGGCAATGGTTGACGCTATTAATTTGGCCAAAGAGCAGTACAAAGAAAAAGTAGTTGAACAGCTTAACGAGAAAAGAGAATTACAAGAGGTGCCAAAATGGGAAGTTCCTGTTATCATTAGTTATAATAGCAGATACAACAAAGAAGAAAAAGCAAAAGCTATTATGAAACCATTCTACACAAAGAAGCCAAGCGAGCCAGAAAGATTGTTTATCAAATTGTTGGAAAGCTCAAAGAAAGTCAAATGGTGGTTCAAGAATGGCGAGAGCGAGATAAAATATTTTGCAGTTTTGTACAAGGATGAAGCCGGAATTGAAAGAGCATTCTATGTTGATTTTATTGTGCAATTTGAAGATGGCACTATTGGCCTGTTTGATACGAAAAGCGGAATGACCGCAAAAGATGCCAAGACAAAAGCTGAAGGGTTGCAAAAATACATCAAAGAACAGAATAAGAAAGGAAAGAAGCTATGGGGTGGAATAGTTGTTAACATAGGCGGTAGCTGGAGATACAATGATAGCGAAGTTTACACTTATGACGAAACTAATCTGAAAGGATGGAAGTTTTTACAAATATAGTTATGGGGTTCTAAAATGGCTAAAAAGAAAAAGGAACCTTTATTCGAACCATTGGGCCCACCAGAAGAATGGGAAAAAGGCAGAAAGGTAAGTAAAGCCACGATGCTTAAAAGAAAGGAAGATGGTGCAAAAGGAATTTCTGTTCAAGTTGGGAGTAAAGCCAAAGATTCTAGTTATAAGCGCTATGGAAAAACAATTTGGATAGATGAAGACTTAGATCTGCCTGATTGGTTAGGTTGGTTTATCAAATCTGTAAAGAAATTATATTTCAAATTATTTGGCAAGAAAATTCTCGATATAGACGAATCAGTAGAATATTATCAAGCAAAAGTCAATAAATTAACCCAAGAACTAGCCGAAGCTCAAAAAAGATTAGAGGATATAGAAGCTAAGAGTGAAGAAAGAAAGCAATTGTTAGAACTTGCTAAAAAAGCCATAACTGATTTGGAAAATTATAAGATTACTTTTGAAAAATTTAAGAAGTTAGTTGATGAAAGTCATAGCACCAACAAAGGAAAGGAGGAAGATATAAAAGATAAAATCAAGGCAAACCATTGGCTTCTCGGTTTGGAGTGCCATGTGGAAGCTAAGAACAAAAACATAGATACACAAACCCAAATAGACTTGCACATTATAACTCGTTTTGGGCAACATAGAATTTTTGAGATAAAGAGTCCAAACATAGAACCATTCGTTAGAAAGGATGGCGATGCCAAGAAAAGATTAATCATTTCTCAAGAATTGGCAGATGGTCTAAGCGAATTAATAACTTATATGAGAAGAACAGACGTATACAGCACTTCGAAAATGGAAGGAACATATGGTATTCAGAAAGCTTCGGGTGTAATTGTAATAGGCTATAAACTCGGAGATGCTGAAAAAGAAATGTTAAATGAATTAAATTTCCATCTTAGCCCACATATTCAGATAATTTCATACGATAATCTAATAGAGAACATAAAACAGGAACTTGAAGTTATAGGGAGCATAAAGTAAATTAATTCTGTTTACTACTCAGCCTTATCAAATCCAGCCACCTATTTTCTCCCAACCCTAATTTAACTCCTGCAGTTTCACAAGGTATTTCATTAATTGTTGTATGGGTCTCTATGAAGTTATGTTGTATGACTATTGCGTTCAACAGGATTGGAGCAGACCATAAAGCTTTCAGGCCTCTAAAGTCAAGAACCCTGTCTTTGATTTTCATAAAGACTGTTTCAATTCTGTAATTGTGGATTCTTGTTTCCTGATAGTTTTGTATTCTGTGTTCTACCACTAAGCCACCAAACTTGTTTGAATAAAACATTTTTCTGAACGCTCTTGGATAGAACATTCCGGCGTCAGTTTGAATGTACTTTGGTTTTCCTTTAACTATTGCTTTCTTTAGAAATTCCTGCGCCTCAACAGGATTCGTAGCCAAGCTGTAATGCACTCCTGTAATCAATCGTGTATCCCAGTCAAGACAGCACCAAAACCGATCTTTCCTGCCTTCGCAATCAATCATCGTCTCATCAGCATAAAATCTTCCGCCCAAATTGTAGCCCTGCCTTTCTATGAATTTGTGAACCTTCAATGTGTATCTTCTAACCCAATCCAGAATAGAAACGTGGCTTATTTTGTAATCAAAGTGCCTTTTCAGTTGGTTTCTCATTTTTCTGCTTGATAAATTAGAAACATACATATCAATTGACATCGTGATAATTTCCGGCTTGTTTCTCATTCGATAAAAGCCATCATCATAAGTGAAAAACCTATTACAATCCTTGCAGAAGTATTTCTGTATCTTTCCTCGGTTATTTGTTTTTCTGGTTCCTTCTTTTCTGAAATTCTGACTTTTACAATGCTTACACTTTATTTCATTCTTCATACAATATATTAGGTACCTACTACTATTTATATCTTTCGGTACCTAATTAGTCACTTGAGAGTTGGTACCTAAAGGTTTAAATATAACTGGCTCCACTTTTAGATTATGAAACTTCAAAAACAGCTTTCTCGGAAGGTAAAGGATGTTGAATATGCCAAATGGGTTTTGGTAATTCCACCAAACATTATAGAAAAACTGAAGTGGAAAGAGGGACAGGAATTGGAGGCCGAGATTAAGGAAAACGTGCTGGTGGTCAAAAAGAGTTAATTTTTTTGCTCAAAATTCCAGACGTTTACTTTACAGCTCACTTTATAACTGCATTGTTAAGTAACGGGGCTTATTAAACAATTTTAAATATTCGCTTCGAAATCTATGAAATCGCCTTTATTTTCAATTGTTAAACTTATGGGCAGTTCAGAAGCAGCTATTCTCTTTTTTTCATCCTTTTCTTTATATTTCAAATCCGTCTCAGATATCGTAAGAGTTATTGTCCAAAGGTTACTCGAGCCTTCTTTTCTTGCTGTTCTCAATACTATTTTTCCTATATTGAGATTTTTATTTTCTTCACTGTATTTATATGCAGAATTAAAAATCCATATTATTTTATCGTTCTCGCAGTCCAGGTCAAGCTCGCCCTTCTTTATATTAAGCTGAACCTGTCGGACATTTCCTTGAACTTCAGAAACTTGGAGGATTGTCTCATCTAATTTCCCCATCATTTCGATGCTCTGCTCAATTATAGCTTTGTCTCTCATTTCATCAATTTTTGGCTTGAGCGCAGCAAAGGCTATGCCGATTACTGCAATGGTTATTAGAATGTACAATACAGTAGAAACCCAAATAACTGCTTTCTTTCTCATCTTAAGCCCAATCATAATATAGCTATTTTTTCTATTTTTTTATTGGCATCCGCCTATTTCACAGCAGTCAACATTCAATGTTGCTACAACATCACAGGTTTTTTCCGAATTTCCAGATTTCACTATAGGGGCAACTGCAACACTCACTATATTCTTATCCCAATTTGTTCCAAATCCCATGTCAGAAACATCAAATTTGTATACTTTCTCTTCTAAAACTCCAGGCAATTCAAGCCCCATTTTTTTAGATGTATTCACATTAGTTGTTCCTTCCGAATCCGTGAATTTGAATATCAATCCCGTTAATTCGTAGTCTTTATTGTCTCTCACAATTTTCACTTGAAGTTCCTTCTCATTTTTGCTCCAACAAGTCCATTCATCATCGATGGCTAAGCCAGTTGTTTGCATGCACACTTGACTTTGGCTCATCTGATTCTTGATAAATGGAATAACTGCTGTCCATACCAATGCAACTGCTGCAATAACAATCACTATGAGCAAAACTGTTGCTATGATTGGTTCAATACCTCTTTTATTTTTCATTTTATTAAGTTGATTAACATATTATAATTATTATTAATTAACATGAAGTTGCAAATGCTTTTTTCGAGCAAACATATTCTTTCTGCGCCCCTTTTTCTGTCTTCCCTAATAGTACTGGAATGACTTTAATCTGAGCTGAGGATGGGCAACCATTTCCATTTAAGCTTATCGTAGTTGTTTTTCCTGCAAGTAAATTGATAGCCGGAGTAGATATTTTTTTTGAACTACCCCCAGTTACTTCAAATACTTCAACTTTATAAACAGGCACATTTCCATCATTTTCTATCTGTAAATTGTTTTTACTTGTCCCTATGACGCTTATTCTCAAATCAACATTTTGGCATGCATTTTCAATTGGAGAATTAAATTTTGATATTTTTTCTCCTTGGAAACTTTTTACCCATAAAAAGATAAGCAGGAACAATGATAAAGCAATTACAACTAATAATATGGTTGAAATAATTGGAGATAAACCTCGTTTGTTATTCATATTATTAAACATTCTATTTAATTTAAATATATTTCTATCTTTTTTCACTGTTCTACATTTTCAAGATGCTATATATTCGCAGCTCAAATCATTTATTTCTCTAATTATCTTGTTTTCTGCACAGAACTTGGTATAAGCATGATTATTAGAATCAAAAGCATAAAGGAAAGGAATAACCTCTATCTTCTTAATACTCTCTGTATAAATTATCCCCTCTGTTCTTGATTTTCCTGGTTCAATTGGATTTATACTTCCTTGTCCTTGTTGTTCAGGAACATCTTTTTCAAGAAATACGCTGCCAGTTTCATCATATAGTCTTACTCTCGCGCCCTGTATTGAAAATCTGCCCGTGTTAGTCAAAGAAATAGTTATTTCATTATTCGCGCAAGAATATTCGACAGAGATGCTTATGCCATCGCAAGGTTCTTCTGGCAGCGGATTCGAAGCATAGAACTTGAGCCATATGAAAACTCCGCCAGCCATTGCTATAGCTAGAGTTATTAATAGAACATATGAAACTAATTCACTTATCCCTTTCTTATTGCGTTTTATTTTCATTTTCTTCTCTTTTTAGCTTTTCATAATTGCAATAAACTATCTCACAATAAATGCATTTTACTCTTCTCTGTGGATTATCAATTTGCAATCCACAATATTTTCCTTCTTTTAATGCTGCATTATTCTTAATGCACTGTTCCACCAGTATGCCATTAATTTCTTCAATTTTCTCATCTATAATCTTTTTTTTAATTTCTTCTGCTATCTCATCCAGATTTCTTTCCATTTTCACCCATAGTTATTTGTTTTTATTTATTATTTCTCGCAAAAGTAAACTTCCCCTCCTTTTTCTTTCCTCATTATAAAATGAAATGTGTTATACTCTCGTGCGATTGGAATTTCATGCTCCCAAGCATTCGAGGGAGCATCATTAAAGGTTTCTTCATCGAAGTCCTCCTGATTTCCATACCAATAAATGAGCTGAATGTCCTTCTTATTTTCTAAGAATGAATTCGTGAAATCTTGAAGTTCCGTCTTGAAATCACATTCATCATTTAAACAATCTCTGCTTAATTGCTGAATTTCATAATAATAATTTTCACAAACAAGGGTAAATTGTTTTGAAGATTCCGAGCTTTTCATAGTATTTGATATTGTCCCAAGACTTAAAATTAAAGTTCCTAATAGAACTGATGCTATCAGAAAAAATTGCGCCTTTTTATTCATTTTTCTTTTTCTCTTTTTTAAAGTGAGCAAGTCCAGGACTTGCTCGATAATAATCTAAAAAGTTTCCCTGGTTTTTTCTCGATTTTGCAACCCTACAAGCACCTTAACTTTAATTTAGGGCTGCTTCCTTCCGGAACTGACCCGGTTCCTTAAAGCAAGATCAAGCAGGACAAAATCTCATCGTCCAAATCAGGACTTTGAAGCTATTATCTCACGCATCCTGTCGGGTTTGCCATAAAGTCCGTTTGCATGCAGCGCAGGACTAGCGCGCCAACCCACTTGCTCATAAAAATCAAGTTGCCTCAGTTTTTAAAGTTTACCAGGTTGCGTGGTTTATCATAATATTAAATTCAACAAAGTTATCGCTTATGAACACTGGACAGGCATATCCACTGCTAAAATAGTTGCAATATTCCTCATTTTTATTTAGAGGATCTTCAACTAAAACACTATAGTTGCCTTTTGGCAATAGAATTTCATAAAAAGGATTTGATTCAACTGTAAATAATGGCTCTGGTTTATTGCTTCTACATTCAAGATTACATGTAGATTTAGCGCACAAGTCATATACTATCAATTTTTTTTCATTTCCACATACAGAATACCATCCTTCGCTTCTAGAACCTATAGCATCACAGATGGCAATGCATTTATCGCAGGGCATTTCTTTAATTAAATCCCCAGAACATTTCCTATACCATCCTTCCCTAACCTTATAATATGAATCAATAATTTCTTTTTCCGATATCGGAGGGTAAATTTTAATTTTTGTCGATACATTTGTTTTAATGCATTCATTGTTAAATCCGGGCATGCAATTCCCAGTATAAACGGTTACTAAACCGCGAATTCCTGTTGACGCTTCTTCACAATCTTTCGGGCAAGAAAAAAAATCCTCGTTTGCTTGACATATTCCATCACCACAATATGGCTTCATTTCAGTTTTAACAAAAAATAAATAAATTATTGAAACAATGAATAATAAAGCTATCATTAAAATAAGGATAGTTATGAGATATTTTTTCATGATTATTTTAATTCTCACTTATTTATTAATATTATGGAATGCGGGGGGCAGGATTCGAACCTGCGTAGCCACTAAGGCACAGGATTTCTAAGTTGAGAGTTTTCCTCTCCGACGAAGTTTTTCCTTCCCGAAGCTTCTTTTTCTAAAAGAAGGCTCTCTTAAGTCCTGCTCGTTTGACCACTCCGACACCCCCGCATAACAAAATTAGAAAAAAACAATATATAAAATTAACCTTCTTAACCTTTCATTACAGCAATGGGCTTTAATTTCGCTACAAGATTTCCTATGCCGACTTCATGGCTTACCTTAGCAACTTCATCAATATCTTTATAAGCTTGCGGTGCTTCTTCTGCAATGCTTTTCCATGAACCTGCTTTAATTTCAATTCCTTCTCTCTCGAGCTCTTTTTTAACTGTCTCTCCTCTTAAATTTCTTAATGCTGCATTTCTAGATGAAACTCTGCCTGCCCCGTGAGCTGTACTTGCGAAAGAAACTTCTTCCGCCTTCTCAGTTCCAACAAGCAAATAACTCGCGGTTCCCATGCTTCCAGGCAATAATACGGGCTGTCCTGTTTTTCTGTAAATTTCCGGAAGTTCCTTGCGTCCTGGCCCGAAGGCTCGAGTTGCGCCTTTTCTATGAATGCATAATTTCATCTTCTTGCCATCAACATTGAATTCCTCAATCTTAGCAATATTATGTGCAACATCATAAATTAAATCTAGTTTTATCCCTGAAAAAATTCCAGACATTGTCTCGCGAACCCACTGCATTATCATATGTCTATTAGCAAAACCAAAATTTGCAGCAGCAGCCATCGCAGAAAAATATTTCCTACCGAGTTCAGAATTAATCGGCGCATTTATTAACTCACGGTCAGGCAAATTACTCCATCCATATTTGTCTTCCATTAATTTTATGTAATCTGAAGCAACCTGGTGCCCGAGCCCCCGAGAACCGCAGTGAATCATAACCGTTATCTGTCCTTTCTCTTTAATCCCAAATACTCTTGCAATTTCTTTATCATAAATTTCTTCAACTTCCTGAATCTCAAGGAAATGATTTCCAGCTCCCAAGCTTCCAAGCTGCGGCAATCCTCTAACTATGGCCCTGTCACTCACATTGTTAGCATCAGCATCTGAAATGCATCCCCCATCTTCTATCCTTTCTAAATCCTCTTTAGTCCCATATCCTTCTTTGACAGCCCATTTTGCTCCTTGCTCTAAAACTTGCTTTACTTCGTCGTGAGATAATTTAGTCGCGCCTCCACGCCCGACCCCAGAAGGTACTGCTTTGAATAATTTCTCAATTACTTCTTTCTTTTTTTTCTCAATATCTTTAATTGTTAAGTTGCTCGCCAAAAGCCTGACACCACAATTGATATCATAACCAACTCCGCCGGGCGAAATGATGCCTTCATCCAAATCAAATGCCGCAACTCCGCCGATTGGAAAGCCATATCCTTGATGTGCATCGGGCAGGCATATAGCATGCTTGACAATTCCAGGAAGCATTGCAACATTTTTTATTTGCTCGAGCGTAATATCCTCTTTAATTTTCTTAAGCAATTTTTCAGAAGCATAGACTACAACAGGCACTTTCATCGCGCCTTGTTTTTCAATTTTCCATTCGTTCTTGCTTATTTTTTTTAATTCGATTTCTTGCACCATTTTAAGTGTCAAGAACTACTTGGCATATAAATTTATTCTTTTTTTCCTTTTTGACAAACATTTCATTGTAAGTTACTGCTTTCACTTCATTCGTGAATTTATAATTTTTCGCAGAATCCCCCCACACTTCAACTTTCAATTTATTTTCATTCAAAAATTTGCACTTTGCCTTATTTAAGATGAATCCTTCTGCATCAAGCAAAAACAATATTTCCTCTAGAAAATTATACAATATTCTTTCTTTATCCTTTCCTTCAACAATAAATGTTTTTTTTACCTTATCTTTAATTTTTATTTTCCCAGCTATTGCTTCTTTGAGAGCTAATGCTGAGTTCTCGAATGCTTTTTCAATTGTCGAGCCGAATGCCTGAAATTTTGTATCAGCAGTATGCTCCAAAAATTTAAATTTCATCATTTTTTTAATTTTGCTTGTTTTATTTTTTAATTATTTTCTGTTTTATTTTATTTTCTTTTGCTTATTTATTAATATTATTTTATTCAACTTTAAATTCATAATTATCTGAATATATTTAATATTGCTGATGTCGTGATTTTGAAAAAGGATTTTATTGTATCAATAATACCAGTAGGTTGTGTTTTCAGATAACTTTCTATTTTAGAGGATTCAGCAACTGGATTATTTTCACTTTTAACACAAGCTCCATCTTGGCAAATATGACCTTCTGGGCAAGAAATAATGCTCGCCACACAAACATCATTCACGCAAGAAAATTCCGCTAACTGTCCCTTTGTGCAAACATCTTCATAAATATCGCTAGAATCTTGGCATGTTCCTTTAACATAAATATTTTCATTATCATCTTTATTGCATTTAGAAACAGGGCTTATTGAAGGCATCTCAGTTATTGTAAAATATTTTGTCTCTGATTTTACTTGTGAAGTCGAGGTTTTAACAATTGCATAATAATTATAACTTTTTATCTTTGATAATTCAGAAGAAGGATAAAACTGATAAGAACAAGTTTGAGAAACAGAAGATATAGCTTTAACAGTTGTAAAAGGTGATGTTTTTGATATAGCAAAACTGCATGTTCTCTTTAGCTGTTCATTAATATAAATCCTAATTTCTTGGATATCTGCTAAAGAACTTGAAGCAGTAATAGTTATCAAATCTGTTGATGTCGGCTCGCTTGGAGAATGCGAGATATTTATAGATGGAGAAATACTTGTTTCAATTGATTTTCCTATAAAGTTGATAGAGATAAATTTTCCAATAATACTAGAGACAGAATCCCCCGGTTTTATTTTTTTATCCGTTTCATTTGTTTTATTTGTTGAGGTAGTCTCCGATTTTATATCTTTTTCTGAAATGATTGATATTTTTGTTTTGTTTGTTACATTTAGCAACATATTTATTTTAGGAATGCTCTCTATACACCAGCAATTTTCTTGACATCTATTAGGGCACTTTGAATCATTAATCCCATCACATTCTTCAAAATTCTCTACAATACCATTTCCACACAAATAGGGCTCAAAATTGTAGCTGCCAGAACTATAGATATCGTGATGGAACATTGGCCACTCTCCTCCTCTTGCCTTTTTATCTAATTTAAAAACAAAAATTTTAGCATCTGGATCAATAAATGGAATGAAGGTAGAAGAAGAAGCAATTAATTCATCAAAGCCATCTTTATCTAAGTCGCTAATGGCCACTTCTGACCACTTATCTAATCCTTTTAGAGTAGGCCATCCTTTGATTAAGAATAAATCTTCATCAAAAGCATAAAGTCCTTCTGCGCTACCAGAAGCAATGGCCTCATCACTAACAACTTTTCTGATTATACTAAACCATTCACTCTGCGTAGATGAATAATAATTTATTGTTCCGTCTGCATTAAGAACAAAAAGGCTATCTGCTATTGCCAATATTGCTTCAGGAAGATTATCTTTATTTAAATCTGTTAATATGAGAGAGTATATATCTATGAAAAGAGGGCCTGTTCTTGGGGGGTGGCCGCTGATTGTCGGCCAATTTTGTACTTCTTCTCCTAAATAATTCCAAGCTCTTACTTTAATTTTAGCTTCTCCTTCAAATCTCCCCCTTTCTCCCGCAGTAATTATTTCTAGCTTATTGTCTTGATTAATATCACCTAAAATTGGCGGATAAAAAGGAACATAAATATATTCATTCATTATCCAGCTGCTTAACAAACTCCCGTTATTTTTAAAGATAGTAATTCTTCCATTTTCTTCCATTTGTGATTGTATATACATAACTGTTTCTATATGCCCATCATTGTCAATATCTCCTACTGAAATTGAACTGGAAAAAGAAGGAAAATCATTTGATTGTGTTGCTAAAAAACTTGAATGACTCCCATTCATATTAAATATTTCTAAATAGCATTCTCTAGCACCATCCCAATAGGTATTTACCCTGCCAACAATTATATCAAGATTGCCATCCTCATTAAAATCTGCAATTGTTGGAGCAGAGAACAAACTATCCTCAATTTCTATTTCATTTATAATAGTTCCGTTCCAAGATAAAATAAAAATTTTGTTGTTTATTGTTATTACAATTTCTAGTTTGCCATCTTTATTTATGTCCGCTAGAGCAGGTTTTGTTTGCTCTCCCATTTCATTAAGATTTACTGGCCATCCATTAACCAAATTACCTTTATAATCAAAAACATAAATTTTATTTGATACAGTCCTAACTACTATTTCATCTTTACCATCATTATCAACATCTCCTATAACAAATGGGGCAACTATTCCTCCTTCTAATCCAAGATCTTTATTCCACAATAAATTAGAATTAACATTTATTATCTCAATATCTTCTGATTTTGAGTTTTCCCCATTTACAATTAATTTTAAGTAATATTTTCCATTTAAGGATGAGATATCCCATAAAGCTAATGTAGAATTAAATACTTGGGAAGTGGAAAATTTTATTTCTTGATAATTATTAAAATTTTGATCTTCTGAATAAATAATCTTATAATCAGAGAACCCCTCCCCATAAGCATCTCCTACTATTCTCAAAAAATTTCTAGGAATTGTGGAGATATTCATAGGTTGTGAAAATATTTCAGATATTTTCACTTCTTTTATTTCTGCTTTTAATGTATTAGCAGTTATAACTGCAGCTAAAGCATCGATTCTTCCATAACCTTGAGTTAAAATATCTTCATCAATATCAATTGCTGTATTTCTTAAAACCATTTTAACTTCATCAGGACTCCAATCAGGATGAGCCTGTTTTATAAGTGCTGCTGCGCCTGCAACATGCGGTGTTGCCATGCTTGTGCCTGAAAGTCTAGCATATGTGTTATCATAACAATAATCTGGGGGGCCCATTGAGTTTTGATTCCATTGAGAAGATTTTGCTGCGCAAATTTTAACTCCCGGAGCTGTAACGTCTGGCTTAATTTTATACAGAGAAGAAATCATTTTATTAGATATTTCTTCTTTTACATCTGAGGGTCCTTTTGAACTGAACCACGAAACTTGATTTTTATCTTCTATAACTTTAATTTTAGCATTTATTTCATATTCATTCATTAAATCTTTGATAATTTCCCCATTTTTACCTGATATAGATATTGCAGGAATCTCAGAATATTCAATTAAAGTACCACTAAAGTCATTTGGCCAGTAGTTATAAATTATAACTCCTGCCGCACCAGCATTTACAGCATTTTGTACTTTTTCCTTAAAAGTTAAAGGTAATTTTACAGGACCTCTCTTAATCAAAGCAATTTTTCCATCGAAGTTTTGGTTTGAGAAATTTTCAGGGTAACCATAACCTGCATCAAGAATTTGTGATGAAATTTCTCCAGTAGCAGAATAATCAAAAACTTTTGATAAAAATTGTCTTTTGAATGGAAGCATTATTTCTAATTCTGATTTTCTTCCGATATTGTTGTCGTTGTAGCTCGCCCCAACACTAATTACTTTTTCCGCATTTCCGGGACTTGCTATTCCAAATGGAATTCCTAAATTGCCTACAGCAACACTGACAACAACTCCTGCTCCAACAGCATTATTTGCTGCTTGTGACATAGGACTATCGGGGCTTGCATAACCCCCCAAACTCATACTAATTACGTCAACATTATCTTCAACAGCACGCTCAATTCCTTCAATTATCCAATCTTCATAGCCAGAACCCCCGGAATCTAGAACCTTGTAGGCATAAAGTGTTGCATCAGGAGCAACTCCTTTAAATTGCCCTTGACTTGCGGCTCCTGTTCCTGCTGCTATGCTAGCACAATGAGTTCCATGGCCATGATCATCCATTGGATCATTATCTTGGTTAACAATATCATAACCTCCTTCAACCTTGCAGCCTTGTCCAAAGCATCCACCAAGATCAGGATGTAAATAATCAACTCCTGTGTCGATTATTGCGATTTTTATTCCAACGCCAGTTAAGTTTCTAGGCCTTGGCCAAGGATTTGGATCAGGAAGAAGCCAAACATCATCTGCATTGATGAGTGGAATAGAATCATCAAGCAATGCCTTGACTTCATAATTTTTGTAAACTTTCTTGACATAAGGAAGTTTTTCAATTTCTTTTGCTTGCTCATCACTTATATCAGCTGATAAACCATTAAAAACAAGATAAAATTCATTTATGATTGCCTTGCCAGTCATTCTTGAAATATCTTGTTTTGCCTTAGTATGAGTTTTTTGCAATTGTTGTTTGTAAGATTCCTCGCTTATTGCTTGTCCAGTTATTGTTTTGAAAATTCTTGAGAAAAAAGTTTCATGTGTCTTCCCATCAATTAGTCTTTGATTATATTCTGTTATTGCAGACTCTTTGAATTGAATTATATACCCCCGATATTCTGATTGTTCTGTTTCTGAAGAAGTTATAGCCCCTTCTTTTGTTGGTTCTGTATAAGAAGAAATAAAAGAACAATTAGCAAGGATAATTAGAAATGAAAATACAATTATCCATAAAATTCTCTTTTTTATCATTTCACTCCCAAACATAAAGCGTGAAAGTTTTAAATTCATTAATTTTATTTATAATTATTGACGCAGAATAAATATCCTTGCCAGCCGGCAATGCCCCGTAGATTTCGTTATCAATCTTAAAGGCAAAATTCTCATTCCCTACAATCTGTTCAACATCTTCATGACTAATTCCCTCAAAAATTTTATTTCGCAGTTCATTATCTTTTTCGATTTGCAACACAAGCATGTTGGCCTTTTCCTGCATCGAGCTTTCCTGAACCCTTGCTTTATTCATGATAATCATAACGAAACTTATCATTATTATAACTGCAATGCTTGCTTCCACAACTTGAATCCATGCTTTTCTATTCATTTTTTACCATACTCTTAATATTGCCTTTGCATCTTGAATTTGATTGTTATTTAATATCTTAATTGCAATTTCTTTTGCTTTAACAGAAACGTCTCTTGGAACATTTTTACCATAACTTCTTATTATATTCCCATCCTGCATTATGGTTATATTAAATTTTAAATCTGAAGTGAAAAGGCGATTTATATCATAAACATTTTCAACTGCCTGAATAGTATACTGATTTTCTTCTAGTTCGCATGCATTTATAAATGTACCAATATCTTCGGCATTATTGCAATATACTTCAATAGGCGGATTTTCATTGACTTTTATGCAAGAATTGTCATCACAACTTTCTGAAATATAAAATTTGTACATCTTTATTCCAAAATCACTGAAGGATTTTTCTAAATTTGCAAGTTGGGATTCAGAAGATACGTTTTTTGTAATGCCTGGCTTCAACAGCATGAATACAATCATAATTCCTGCGAGAAAAATAGATATCGCGATAATAATCTCGGTATGCCCTACTCCTCTTTTTCCTTTCATAATAATGCTATAACTTTTAGACTTTTAATGTTTTCTCTTTTTTATTTCTTTTGTACTCTCACTTCTTTTTACTAAAAAGACTTTAAAAAGACTCTGCTAAAAAGTCTTTTTTCCCCATCGCAATTTTTTTCTTAAAATTCCCTTATAGAATAAAACAGCAAGCCACCACAGAGGATAGATAATCCAATAGGTTAATAAAAAATAAATATATGCAGAGAACATGTTGCCTTTTTCTTTAGTCTTGCTTTTAGCTACAAAGACATATACTGCGAGAATTATCGCTGATAAAATCGTAAATGCAATAAATGGATTTACAAGCATGCTGATAAAAAATTCCCTGATGTAAATCGGCTTTGAATGAATTATTGCATCAACAATTTTCGTATTTAATACAAGCATCTTTGAAATTGAATCAAAAATAAGCTGCATATTCTTATAGATGAAATATCCAAAAAGAACCAGAGTGAAAAGAACAGAGAGAAATGCCGCGGGCAGAACACATATCCCTAAGTCTCCATATTTTGTACTGAAGAGATGTTTATACTTTATAGCATTCTTTGTGAATCCATAATACCATCGCATTCTTTGTTTCATTAATGCCATGAAATTATTTGGGGCAATAGTTAAAACAGTCGCCTCCATGCTGTTTTTTATTTTATAATGATGGTGCTGAATCCTTAACCCCATTTCAGTATCTTCGGTAATATTATTCTCATCAAAACCGCCATATTTTTTGAAGAAAGATGCCCTATAAATTGAGAAAGGCCCCGGAACTACATGAATCGCATCAATAATCCCGAAAGTTTTTCTTAAGAAGATGCTCATTGCATATTCGGCATACTGCAACTTAAGCCAGTAACCTTTTGGTTTATAAATTTGTAATGCTGGAGTTACCGACATCACTTTATCGTCGTTGAAATAACCGAGCATTTTTTTTAAAGCATATTTTGAGACGAAAGAATCAGCATCAAGACTTGCTATAAACTCCCCGCGGGCTTTTTTAATTCCAAAATTCAATGCAGAACCTTTTCCACCATTTTTTTTCTTGAACACTCTCACCCTCGGATCTTTAATCTTCAATGCCTCTTCATATGTACAATCTTCAGAGCCGTCATCAACAACAATTATCTCGATTCTGTCCTTCGGATAATCGAGCTCGAGGCAGGGCTTTATCGTCCTTGCAATAGAATCCTTTCGATTATATGCCGGAATTATTATCGAGACAAAAGGAAGATTATCTTTAAATCTGCCCAGTTCAGGATCTTTGCTCTTAGCTTCAAGAAATCCCATTAAGAAGTAAGAAGCCATGAAAAGCCCGAAATAGATTGAAGCATATAAGATATAGTATTCAAATAGCATCCTCTTGAAAAGACTTATAAACTTTTAAAATTTGTTATTGTTATGTCTACATTTAATCCAACATTTAAGGATAAACTTCAAAAAATATGGAAATTTCTCTGGGAAAGCAATAGCATCTGGAGTTGGATAGCGGATTTCATACTCATATTCTTGATTGTTAAATTTGTGTTCTTTCCAGCATTCGGGCTAATGTTCAATACCTCTCTGCCTTTTGTAATAATAGAGACAGGAAGCATGGTTCATAAAGGGAATTTTGAGCAGTGGTATTCTAATTTTGGCTCATGGTATGAAGCGAATAACATAACAAAGGCAGAAATTGAAAACTGGCCGTATAAAAATGGCTTAAATCCCGGAGACATCATGATAGTATTCGGAAAGAAACCTTCAGAATATAAACAAGGAGACATCTTGATTTTTAAAACAGGAATCTCTAGCACGCCAATAATTCATAGAATAGTTTTCATAAAGCAAGAGCAGGGAAAATATTACTTCTCGACAAAAGGAGATAACAATCAGGGGCAATTGTCCTATCAAGGTATAATAGTAGAAAAAGATATTCCTGAAGAAAGAGTCATAGGCAAAGCAGTTTTTAGAATTCCTTATCTCGGTTGGATTAAGCTCATCTTTACTAATTTATTCAAAGCTATTTTTTAATTGTGCATGCACTTGTCAAACAAAAGATATTTAAACCCTAAAAAAATAAAACCAAGATAATTAAACGCTATAAAAGAAAAAAAGGTTATAAAAGAGAAAAATGCAATTTTGTCCAAAGTGCGGTTCAATTCTCATACAAAAAACGAAGAGGTTTTCATGCCCTAAATGCGGATACGTTTCTAAAGATAATATAAAAATAACTAGTTCTGAAAAAGTAGAATCAAGCAGAGAAATCGACGTCTTGCATGAAAAAGATTCTAATGTATGGCCGGTTGTGGCCGCAACATGTCCTAAGTGCGGAAATGACCAAGCTTTTTTTTGGAGCACTCAAACCCGCGCTTCTGATGAAGCAGAAACGAGATTCTTTAGATGTACTAAATGCAAATTCACATGGAGAGAATACTCCTAATTTTTTTTATAAAACTTTTTATAAAATTTTTTTTATAAAACTTTATAAATCGCGAAGATTAAATTCTATCTATGGGCCCGTAGCTCAGTTGGTTAGAGCACCTGACTCTTAATCAGGGTGTCGTGGGTTCGAATCCCATCGGGCTCATTTTAAATGTTGAATAAAAAAGAAAGAACAATTTTGGAATATAAAGAGAAAATTCTTCATGAAATCGATAATGCAAGAAAAAATCATTTCCTTGCAATAGTCGAAGGAAAAAAGGATGCCGAAAGCTTGAGAAAATTAGGTTTAACAGAGATTTTCATTCTCAAGGAAAACAATCGTTCTCTTAAAGAGACAATCGAAAAAATTCCTGTAAAGAAAAAAGCCATAATTCTAACAGATTTTGATTCGGAAGGGAAAAAATTATACAAAATTATAAGAAAAGAGTTTGGCGAAAGGGGCATAAAAATAGACGACAGCCTGAGATTTCTACTGCTAAAGGGAAAGATAAGCCATATAGAAGGATTAGATTCTTTTCTCTCGCGCCAAATTTAAATACACTTTAAATACAGCTAAATTTATTCGTGCTTCTATTCATGCTAAATCTAAATGCATAAATCTGCAGACTTATAATCCGAAACTTTTTTAAATAACCCCAAAATATTTATATCTTATATCTATATTTTGATTAAGATATATTTGGCTATTAATATATTAAGACATAATAAAATAATAAAAATAATAAATTAAATGATGAAATTGGGCTAAGGAAAATTACAAAATAAAAATGACAAACGACAAACAACCAATATACATACTACCGGAAAATGTGCAGAGAATGCTTGGCAGGGATGCTCAAAGAAATAATATTCTTGCAGCTAGAATAGTTGCTGAAACAGTAAAAACAACTCTTGGGCCAAAAGGAATGGACAAGATGCTTGTAGATTCTTTAGGTGATATTACAGTAACGAATGATGGAGTTACGATTCTTGAAGAGATGCAAATAGAACATCCTGCTGCGAAGATGATGGTTGAAATAGCTAAAACTCAGGAAGCAGAGATAGGCGACGGGACAACAACAGCAGTGATAATCGCAGGCAAACTTCTCGAAAATGCTGAGAAACTTCTTGATGAAAAAATACATCCGACGGTAATCGCTCGGGGCTACAGAATTGCCGCTGAAAGGGCGCAGGTAATAGCGAAAGAGATAGCAACAAAAATCTCGATTTCTGATGAACAATTATTAAAGCAAATTGTAATGACTGCAATGACTGGCAAAGGTGCAGAGTCAGCCAAGGAAAAATTAAGTGATGTTATTGTAAGAGCACTAAACCAGATTGCAGAAAAAACAGAAGAAGGATTGAAAATCGATAAGAACAATATTAAAATTGTAAAAAGAAAAGGGAATGGTATTGAAGATACAGAACTAATCTCTGGCATAGTGATTGACAAAGAAAAATTAAGTTCTGATATGCCCTCACAGGTTAGAAATGCTAAAATTGCTTTGCTCGATTCTGCTCTTGAAATTAAAGGGCCGGAGACGGATACAAAAATACAGATTTCTGCTCCTGAACAATTGCAATCTTTCATAGATCAAGAAGATAGAATCCTCAGAGGGATGGTTGAAAAAATAAATAAAGTCGGTGCAAATGTTGTTTTTTGCCAGAAAGGAATAGATGATGTTGCGCAATACTATCTTTCTAAATCGGGAATACTCGCAACGAGAAGAATAAGCAAAAGCGATATGGAATTATTGAGCAAAGCAACAGGTGCAAAAATAGTTAGCAATATTAATGAATTAAGCCCGCAGGATTTAGGAAAAGCAAAACTTGTAAAAGATGTTAGAGAAAATGAAGAAGGGATGATATATGTTACTGGTTGCGAAAATCCTAAAGCTATAACTATTCTAGTCAGGGGCGGGACTAGCCATGTTATTGACGAACTTGAGCGCGCCATTAAAGACGGCATTGGAGATGTCGCCGTTGCTCTTGAAAAAGGATTTATTGTTTCTGGTGGTGGAGCCTTCGAAATGGAACTAGCGAAAAGATTACGTGAGTTTTCACAGAGCATTAAAGGAAGAGAACAACTTGCTGTAAATTCTTTTGCAGAATCTTTAGAGGTAATTCCAAGGACTCTTGCAGAAAATGCCGGGCTCGATCCAATAGATATTTTAACAGAATTAAAGATGAGGCATGACAAGCGAGAAATTAATGCAGGACTTGATTTAACAGTAGACATTGGAAAAGGCGGTGAAATCTGCGATACTCTAAAAAAAGGGATAATTGAGCCATTAGAGATAAAAAATCAAGCCTTAAAAAGCGCGAGTGAGGTTGCAATTATGATTTTAAGAATAGATGATGTTATCGCTTCTGGAAAAACTCCAAGTCAAACTCCGCAGATGCCAACAGATTATTAAATGATTATTAGCAAAATCTAAAATTTTAAATATTCTCTTTCTTTTCTTGTTTTGAGCGTGGGTAGTATAGTGGTTAGTATCCGACGTTGCCAATCGCAGGAAACTGCGTTTCCTGACAAGCCCTTCCCTCGTGGCTTGAAGCAAAGACGTTGTGACCCGGGTTCAAATCCCGGCCCACGCATCCTTAGAAAAAATATTTAAATGAACTCTGTATTATATACTTGAAAAAGAGCGGAAAAATGTCAGAAACTGATATGATTTATGAAACAAAAATTAAGCATTCTGGCCTATTTGACTTTAAAGAATTATACAAATTTGTACATGAATGGTTCGCTTCTTATCAGTATGTAGTAGCTGAGAAAAAATATGAGGAGAAGATACAGCCAGAAGGCAAAGACATAGAAATAGAATGGGTATGCTTCAGAAAGATAAGCGACTATTTCAGATTCCAGATTAAGATAGCATATAGAATAATCGGGCTTGTAACAGTAGAGGTGCAAAAAGGAAATATAAAAACGAAAATGAATAAAGCCCAGCTTGAGATATCATTCAAAGCTTTTTTAGAAAAAGATTATGAAAATAAATGGGAAGTGAACCCCTTCACAAAATTTTTGAGAGGAGTTTATGATAAATACATAATAAAGAGCAGGATAGAAGAATACGAGGATAAAATAGCAACAGAAGTAGATGAAGCAGTTGCGCAGGTAAAAGCCTTTTTAGCTTTAGAAGCGAAATAAAAATAATCCTTTGCAATAATTTCTCATAAACAAATCTTAATTTTTAGTTATTAACTCTTATTTCGACTTTCTCAAAATAAGGCTCTAAAAGTTTTTTGAATTGCTCGAGCTCTTCTTTAGAATATGTTTTTTTATTATTAAATTCTGGATTTAAGCAATTTCGAGCTCTAAACTGCTGCAAACAAAATGTCTTTGCTCCTTTCAATGTTTTGGCTATATCTAATAAATCCTGTTGTGATATGAGCTCAGGCAATAGAGTTATTCTGAATTCATATTCCGAGAATTTTTTAATAATTTCTATACTCTCTTTAATTTTGTCGATGTTCGCTTCTGTCATGGCAACTTTCTTATAATCTTTCAGTGGGGCTTTTATATCCATTGCAATATAATCCACGAGATTATTATCGATGAGATATTTCAATATTTCAGGGTTAGTACCATTTGTGTCAATTTTAACTGCAAAGCCCAGCTTTTTGATTTTCTTTATAAATTCAGGAAGTTCTTTTTCTATTGTTGGCTCACCTCCAGTAATACAAACTGCTTCAATGAAATCAGCCCTTTCCTTAAGAAAATTTAGAATTTCCCTTTCGCCAAATTTTTGCAATTTTTCTTCTTTATTGAGAACTAATTCAGGATTATGACAATATGGGCATCTAAAATTGCAACCTGCAATAAATAAAACTGCTGCAATCTTCCCAGGATAATCGATAACGCTGCATTTCTCCAATCCTCTTATTAACATTCCCCTCTCCTCAAAACTTTTTTCTGTCTCTTATAATCCTCTTGCTAAAAATGAATATATATAAAATTTCTGGAATTGCTAATAAATTCACTATTAAAAAAACAATGAACCATACTGTATGATTGTTTTTTGCAGCTTTCCACATCGCAACCCCTTTCCAGGGGAGGCTCCAAGCTAGGATAATTAGACTTACCCACCATAAATCCAACATCGAGATGATATCCATTTTATTTCTCCTTTTTCATCACATATTATTTTGAAAATTTTGAGATACTGTATACTTTTCTCTGTTTAAATTCTTCTTGTTTTCCTTTATTCCAATCATTTACAGGCCTTAAATAACCTACTACCCTGCTATAAACTTCTGTCTGTTTGTTACATTTAGGGCATTTTTCTTGCTTGCCCTTCAGATATCCATGTTCTCTGCAAACTGAAAATGTAGGTGTAAGCGTGATATAAGGCAATCGATAATTGCTACAAATTTTTTTAATTAGTGCCATTGCCTGTTTTCCTTCTATAGCCTCGCCTAAAAATGTATGAAATACGGTGCCGCCAGTATATAGAGTTTGCAGAGGTTCCTGATGTTTTAATGCAAAAGCCAAATCATCAGTGTAACCTACTGGAAGAAACGTAGAATTAGTATAGAAAGGCTCCTTTTCTCCAGCAGTAATTATATCTGGATATTTTTCTTTGTCCTTTTTCGCGAGTCTGTAACTAGTGCCTTCTGCGGGCGTCGCTTCAAGATTAAAAATATGTCCTGTCTGTTGCTGGAATTCCGTGAGTTTTTCTCGCATAAACTTGAGAGTTTCAATTGCAAATTTTTGCCCCTCTTTTGTCGAAATATCCTTCCCTAAGAAATTTAAACATGCCTCATTCATCCCCACTAATCCGATTGTTGAGAAATGATGATCTAAAGTGCCTAGATATCTTTTTGAATATGGCAATAGCCATCTGTTCATATTGACGCTGACTGTTTTTCTTTTGATTTCAAGAGAACGCATTGCGAGATACATCAATTGTTCAAGTCTTTCCTGAAATTTATCTTCACTTTTATTCAAATATGCGATTCTCGGAAGATTTATTGTTACAACACCGATGCTTCCGGTGCTCTCTCCAGAACCAAATAATCCGCCAGTTACATTCTTAGCCAATTCTTTAAGGTTTAATTGCAGTCTACAGCACATTGCTCTAACATCGCTAGGTCTTAAATCACTGTTTATAAAATTCTGGAAATAAGGAAGCCCATATTTTGCAGTCATCTCAAATAGTTTATCTGAAATTTCAGAACTCCAGTTAAAATCTTTTGTAATATTATATGTTGGAATGGGGAAAGTGAATACCCTGCCTTTGGCATCGCCCTCAGTCATAACTTCAAGCAGAGCTTTATTTATCATATCTATTTCATCTTGGTAGTCTCCATAAGTACTATTGATTAATTTTCCCCCTATGCTAACAGACTGTTCTTTTAAGTCTTCTGGAACAGTCAAGTCAAGAGTTATATTGCTGAAGGGGGTTTGCCCACCCCATCTAGAAGATATGTTCATATTGAACACAAATTCTTGTATTGCCTGTTTAACATCCGTGAATGAGCATTTATCTGCCCTAATAAAAGGCGCCAAATAAGTATCAAAACTAGAGAATGCTTGTGCGCCAGCCCACTCATTCTGTAGTGTTCCTATAAAATTAATCATCTGCCCAATCGCCGTTCTCAAATGTTTCGGAGCTTTACATTCAATTTTATTCGGAACGCCATTGAATCCTTCATGAAGCAATTGTCGTAAACTCCATCCCGCACAATACCCTGCCAAGCTCATAGATAAATTGTGAAGATGAAGGTCTCCTTCGATATGCGCTTGAGCTATTTCCGGAGGATATAAATCATTCAATCCGTGATAAGCCATAACTGTTCCTGCAGCATGCCACAATAATCCCGATAAGCTATATGTAGCATTTGCATTCTCATAAACTCGCCAGTCTTCTTTAGCGATATAATCCCTTATTATCTGTTCAGAATCTAACAATAATTTTTTAGCATTGCGAAGTTTAGCATGTTCTTCTCTATAAAGAATAAAAGCTTTAGCAGTCTTGGCATGCCCTCTTTCAATTAGAACTTTTTCAACAATATCCTGTACATCTTCAACGCTCGGTATCCTCTTGCCGTTGAATTTCTCAGCAAGCATTGCAACGACATCATTACATACCTCTTCAGAGATTTTTCTATCTGTCCCTCCAACAGCCCTGGCAGCTTTCCATATCGCCTCGGTTATTTTTTCTTTATCAAAATCAACAATCCTCCCATCTCTTTTTCTTATTTTTGTAGGAACAATCTTTTCTGACATTTTTTGCTTCTTATATTTCTGCCTCTTTTTACATAATTATTATAAAGATAAAATCAATCAGTTAAATTCCTTTTTAAATATTTTTGTTTTATATAATAATATCCAATGATTAATTTACAACTTTGTAGTTAGATTAATTTCAATGAATTGATTTAAAAATTTTTCAGGGATAAAAAATTATAACAAGAAAATTATAACAAGAAAATTTGAATAATAGAAAATATTACATACATTAATATTAAAAAAATCCCTTCCCTCATGCTTATCTTTCTCCCAGTCTTCACCATTAAGAAAAATATCAAGAGAGTAAATACTGAGAATAAAACTGAAATAAGCACTTCATCGACAAAGACAATCGGCGATATTATTGAAATTATTCCTAAGATGAGGGTAGATTTTATTATTATTCCACCAATCTGATCCCCTAAAGACATTTCTCCATAACCGGCTGTTGCGGCTCTTATTCCAAAACTCAATTCGGGTAAAGCTGTCCCAAAAGAAAGCAGGAAGATTCCTATAAAGAATATTGGCATCCCAATATCTGAAGATATAATTGCTCCTTGGGTTATAGCGAATCGCGCGCTAATAAATAATATAAAAGCAGAAATTATGAAAATTACTATGTTCCATAAATGGTATCTTTTCTTTACTTTTTCATTTTTTATATGGTGATATTTTGTTTTTTTATTTAACATATTATAGCTTAAAATTAGAAACAAAGCAATCAGGATAATGCCATCCAATTCCGAGAGTTTTTTATCTGAAATCAGAAGTATTATCGCTATTAAGGAAATTATAATCGCTATTAATGAATCCTTCCCAACTTCGCTATTCTTTATTTTTATTCCTCTGCCAGATAAAACGATTATTCCCATCACGAGAGTTATATCTAGGATATTCGAACCGATTATATTGCCAAATCCCATAGACGAATTTTTTGCCAGAGCACTTGATATTCCGACAAAGAGTTCAGGTAATGAAGTTAATACCCCCATTATAATGAATGCTGCAGTGAATCTAGTTAAATGTATAATCTGAGCAATTTTTGCGAGATTTTTTACAAGAACGCTAGCACTTAGATAAATAAAGATGCATGAAATAATAAATAGAACGAAATTTATGAAGGCCATCTTATTTTTTCCCAGTTTTTTCAGAAACGCCTATTTTGTTTTTTCCATGCAATTTTGCTCCATAAAGAGCCATATCTGCTCGGTGAATCATATCTTCTACGCCTTTTTTTGTTAGCTCAGCCACTCCAAGGCTTATAGTTATATGTTCATAACCTGGTGGCAATTTTTTAACAACGGGTTTTATTTTCATAATGCTTACTTCTTTTCTTATCTTTTCAGCCACCTCGATTGCTTTTTTTAACGGAGTATCAATTAAGACAATCATAAACTCTTCACCACCATATCTTGCAACAAAATCTTCTTTTTTCGTATTTTTTATAACAGTTTTTGTAACCTCCCTTAAGGCTTCGTCTCCCTGCTGATGCCCGAAAGTATCATTATAATCTTTAAAATTATCAATATCGAATAGAATAATGCTCAATGGCAGTTTTTCATCAAAAGCCCTGTACATTTCCCTATCCAGCAACTCAGTTAATGCCTGCCTGTTGAATACTCCTGTAAGAGCATCCTTTGTCGCAAAATTATATAGCTCATTAAATAATTTATTTAATATTTTGCTTCTCGGATTGTTTTTTTCTATTTCTTTTTTGAAAGCCACAGAGAGATTTTCGAGAATTTCATATCTTTTGGAAACTTCTTTCTTCTTCGCTTTCTTGCCACCCTTTTTCATTTTAATATTAATTCGAAAGCATTAAAAAAACTTTCTCTTGGAAAAGAATTTAAATTAAACTATGCTTGCTTTTGTATGATAAATCTTACTCCTATACATATACTATTCCAAATAGGGCCATTCAAGATTTATTTCTGGGGGCTGATGTTTGTTATTGCTTTTCTTATCGCATTCTTTCTAATTTCAGAACAAATGAAGAAAAAAGGATACTATGCTTGGCATTTCTATAATCTTTCCTTAATCGCACTTATTGGCCTTATTATCGGCCCGAGACTTTTCTATGTTTTAGAACATTTTTCATTTTTTTATAAAAATCCCCTGCAGATATTTTCAATATGGCAAGGCGGCCTTACGAGTTATGGCGCATTTCTCAGCATTTTTTTTATGTGGATTTACTGCAAGAAAAAAAAGCTTGATTTTTCAGAACTGCTTGATTTGATGGCTCCGTACATTGCCATAGCTGCAGCAATAGCTCGAATCGGTTGTTTCTTTAATTGGGATGATTACGGCATTCAAAGCACATTGCCCTGGGCAATTCAAGTTTCAGGAGATATAGCAAGGCATCCTACTCAGCTTTATGAATCTATCTACATGCTTGCAATCTTCTTTATTTTATTGAAATTTAAATCCATAAAAGAAAAGGGAAAAAGCACTAGATTCAAGAAACTTCTAGAAAAACCGGGCGCGCTCTTCTTGTTTTTTTTGCTATTTTACTCATTTTTCCGCTTTTTCAATGATTTCCTTCGCGAGTATGAAATAAATTTCCTCAGCCTTGCTCTCTCGCAGTGGATTTGTCTCGCTCTATTTATAATTTCTATCTCTATTTTAGCTAGAAAAATTATAGAGAATCATAAGAGAACTCCAGAACCAATCAAGCGCCAGTGTCCTTTATAATTTCTCGCTATTCCAATAATTTCATTTTTAAATGGCACCACAGGTATTTTCAAAGCTAATTCAACCTCATCTTTTTTAACATTTATCACATTCCCTAGAGTGATTGCAGTATTAATACTCAACATTAAATTTTCAGCTATCTTTATTTGTTCTATCTTAGAAGATTCCCCAGATTTAGAACCAACAACCTCTTTGAAGAGATTGACTTTCATTTTTATTTTATTGACAATCGGGGGCAACTTCCCTGTTAAAGATGCAACGCATCCTGATAGCGAATCTGCTTTTGTTAATGCCGGATCTAAAGATGTTTGAATAGCTAATGAACCCGAAGGCAAGGCTTCTTTCAAATCATTATTCCCAGAGCGCATGGCAATAATTTTTGTCTTTATTGTTTCGTAAATCACCTGCTCGTGCTTTTTTCTAACTAATCCTGGTTTTATTTCAATTTCGTCTCCTATTTTCAATATTCCTCTCTTTAGAGTCCCTCCGATAACCCCGCCGCAAAGTTCTTCAGGGCTTGTTCCGGGTCTATTGATATCGAAACTTCTTGCTATTAAAAACAGCGGCTCTCCTGTCAAATCTCGCTTTGGAATCTCTAACCGAGTTATTTCTTCAAGAATAGCATCAATATTAATCCCCTGTTGCCCGCATATAGGTACAATAATGGCATTCTCTGCAATAGTGCCTTTAATAAACTTTTTTATATCTTCATACTGTTTTAATGCTTCTTCTTTGCTGACTAAATCCAATTTGTTCTGTGCAATAATTATCTGCTTTATTCCTTTTGTTTCTAAAGCTAGCAAATGCTCTTTAGTTTGCGGCTGTGGAAATGGCTCATTAGCCGCGATTACAAGAAGTGCAGCATCTATTATGGCTGCGCCTCCTAACATTGTTGCCATGAGCATCTCATGCCCCGGAGCATCTACAAAGCTTACATATTCAAAATCACGGGTTTTACCTCCGCATTCACATTCCTTTGTTGTAAATTTTCCACATCGCTCACATTTTTTAATAATCATATCAGCATAGCCGAGTTTGATTGTTATTCCCCTCTTAAGCTCTTCAGAATGAGTATCAGTCCACTTGCCTGTAATCTGATAAAGCAAAGTAGTCTTGCCGTGATCGATATGCCCAACTATCCCAATATTCAATAATGGTTGTTTTGTCAAAGTGATTTGATTTTCTCGCATCAAAGAACAATAGAAAACGAATTTTTAAATCTTATTGCCATTAGAAATTCTTAGGAACCGAAGAATTTATTATTTCTTGTGGATTGATTCTAGCTTCTTTAGAAGAGTTTCTCTATCTATTTTCCCATGATTAATCTCATCTACTAAATTTTCTAAAGTTTCCCAGTGTTGCTTGCTATCTACTATCGTATCTATTTTTTCTATAGCAGGATTATCACGAATAAACTTAAGATATTCCCTTGCACTCGTACAATGCTTTACAAAATATTTTGGTTTAAACATATATAGCATATACACTACAGAATAATATACTATTTTCATTTTTACTTATAAGGATTCTTTATGCCAAGTTCGTCTAATTTTTTCTGGTTTTTATCACAAAATTCTTTCGCCTTTTTTCTCATTTCTCTTTTCCAATTTTTATACTCCTTATCATTGTAACCGAAAAAATAGACTTTGCCTAATGGAGTTTTATCGGGTTTGCTGAAAGCAATTTGGTCTACCCTGCCGTCATTGCCAAAATCATTTATTAATACAGCAATTCCTTCTGGTGCTCCAGAAAAATTAATGTATGTATTCTCATTTTTGCTAAAATAGATTACTTCCTTAGCTGTCATTATTGAAATATCTTCCCCATTTTTATAAGTAAAGACGGGGTTGCAATTCAAGGCAAAAGTTCCTAAAAGTAAAGCCAATATGTTCTTGGGTTTCATAAAAAAATCATATAGAGAGCATATTTAAATAATTATATATAAAAAATTATATATAGAAAAATATATCTTTAATTAAAATATATCTCTTATTATCTTTTATTATTTTGTTATTGTTTTGCGGGCTCGCTTGCTTCAACTACTGTTTCTTCTTTGCTTTTTTCTTCTTTCTTAAAGATTTCATCAAAACTCTTTGCCCCTTGTTTTGAAACTTTTAAATTAATTTGTGCGATATCAGAAGCGATAGTGTTGCCTCTAATGAGCTTTCTTAATCTTAATCCTTTTGGCTTTTTTGTTTTCATGCCTTTGCCTCTCATAAGCAGAATCCTTTTTCTGCCAGTCCCCTCAACAATATTTAGAGCAGGGAAGCCTGCTTTATCACTCGCTCCAGTTATAATAAATTCATAATCCTTAAAATCTGGAACTTCTTTGATACTTTCTCCGCTGATTTTGTCTCCTATTTTTTTTCCAAGAAAGATTTCACTATTGCTTTCTATATGAATTGTTCGCTTTGTTTTTGCATCTCCAATATCCAATTTAAAAGACATAATATTCCCTTGATTTGGGTATTTAAAAAACTATCTACTTAATTTATTTTATCTACCTAAATTATCTGCTTAAATTCCCCATCCTGGTTTTTCTTTTCTTTTTATATTGGCAATTTCTTGGAGAACAGAGATTTCATCTGTAGAAAGATATTTTTTATTTTCTTTCAACTTAAGAAATTCATCCTCATTTATGGCGCTATAAAGAATTTCATCTTCGCGGACTTGTCTGCCGAAAGTTATCTCTGGGAGCGATATAGCAACTTCTGCACCCCTCGTAGCTTTTTCTATGCTTTTGTTTTCAGACTGTATTGTCTTTACTCTGTCTATCTCTTCACCTTTCTCGTTCATTAATATAGTTCCTTGCTTTAGCGTTCCTGCTTCGACTTTTACTCCAAATATTGCAGGTTTGCTCTGCCTAAAGCAACAATTTCTCAGAATTTTAATCTTGCATGGCAAGGCAAGATTTTCGATATTTTTCCTGTCGAGCTCAACCTGTCTTTCTTTTCTCCATTTAACGAGCTCTTCGATTATATGATAAATCACATCGCTTTTTATTATCTTTATTCTTTCATCTCCTGCCCCTTTTTCAGCATCAACATTAAATGCCACTATTGCTGCATTCAGAGGCATTGTTTCAAGATTCGTTAATGCGGATATTATATCTTGCCTGGTTATGTTGCCTACTCCTGCTTTGCTGACTTTTATGCCATTATTGTTTAATAATCCAATAAGTGCTTCTAAACTGCCAAGAGATTCGGCTTTTGCAATTATGCCCTCGCTTTCAATATTTATGCTTTCTGTAATCTCTTTTTTTAGTTCTTTCTCGGTTTTTATGCTTATGCTGTCGCTAAATGGCATCCCAGGAATAATCTCTTGCTCGAGAGCAGGCAATTGCAATCTCAATCCTGCTGCGGCATGAACTTTATCTACAGGTTTAAATCCAGAACCGAATGGCATCGCCTCAAAAATTGCTCTGATTTTAGTCCTGATAACTTCATTAAAACCTCCGATTAGTATTTCAGAGCCTTTTTCGAGAGTCCCGTCGTATAATATCGCTTCAATCATATTTATTCCCTTCTCTTTCTTAATCTCAAGAATCGTTCCTTTTGCTTCTCTTCCAATCGTTAATTTACCTTTTAAGAATTTTTGAGCTAAGCCCGAGAGCATTACGACAAGCTCGCTTAATCCCTCACATGTTTTTCCAGAACAAGGAACGAGGGCTATTTGCTTGGTAAAATCGCTAATTCTGTAAAAAATATCTGAGTTAAAGCCAAGTGCATTCAGGGCATTCATAATCTTGAAAAATTTATCATCAAATTCTTTCTTTGTATGATTGGCTTGGCTCTCAAGATTAACAACCATATCCTCGCTAAGCTTTCTCCATCCAATGATTCTGTCAACTTTATTCAAAGCTACAATAAAGGGTACTTTATTAGCTCTCAGCACTTCAATACTCTCGCGCGTCTGTTCCATTATGCCCTCATTAATATCAATAACGAGAACTGCTAAGTCCGCAAGCGCGCCGCCTCTCTTCCTTAAGTTGGTGAAAGCGGCATGCCCAGGAGTATCAATGAACAAGAAGCCAGGAATCTCGAGCTTAATATTATATTTGTCAAGGAGAGCCCTGCATTTTTCTTGTATATGTTCTGCAGGCACAAGAGTAAATGATATTTTCTGTGTTATTGCTCCTGCTTCTTTTGCCGCAACGCAGGTGCCTCTGATAGAATCAAGCAATGTAGTCTTACCATGATCTACGTGCCCCGCAACAGTCACAATTGGCTGCCTAATTGTCTTAGTTTCATTTTCTTTGATTTTCATGAATTAAACAAAGGAAAGATACTTTTAAAGTTTTATCTAAATGTCTATAAATGAAAATCCTAATTCTGCGCTCCAATATCCTTCCCGCTCTAAAATTAACCAGTTATCAACAATTTTATTCGAAAACCAAGCCAGCATAGCCGACAGCATTCTCATAATCATTCACAACATCTCCAGAAGTATAATAATCAACAAGGCGCGCTTTCCATTTTTTCAGCTTAGCTATCTCAATGGCAATAGTTATTCCTAGCATGCCACAGACAGTTGATTTGCTTGCAAGATTGAAAAAATCTTTGCCTGCATTCTTAGAAATTGCAAGAATCATTTCTTCATCAAGTTCAAACAGTTTTTCCTTTATCTGTTCATTATTTCCTGTGAAAGGTACAAAATCATAATTAGCCCCGTAATGCGTAAAATCTGAGGAAACAACGAGACATTCTTTTTCATGAAAAAATTCAGCAAGCACTTTAGCGATTCCTATACATTCTTCATAATTCAATCCAGAAAACAAGATAGGAACAATCTCGAATTTTTTCTGCGAAAGTTGCAAAAAAGGCAATTGAACTTCTAAACTATGTTCATATTTGTGCGCCATCTCATTTATAGAAGCATCAAACCCCTGTTTCTTGAAGGTATTCATTATTTTTTCTCCCAGGGCTTTATTATTTTTTACAATCCCAAGCGAAGTTTCAAAATCTTCAATAGAAAAAGAAATCTTGTTTCCTATCCCGCGATGATTGACTCCTAACATAATAAAATCCTTTTTATCAGGAATCAAGCTAAAAACCTCGCCAGCGAGTTTGCCTGAAAACATATAACCTGCGTGAGGCACAATAACAGCATGAATATTTCCCTTTTTCTTAGAAACAAGAAAACTTTTAACAATTTTTCTCAACTCTTCTTTTCTTTCAGGATAAAACTGTCCCGAGACAATAGGTTTTCTCATCTTAACATTATAGATTATAGACACTTTTATATCTTATCATTTAAAAAAATTATTTAAAAAAATAATTTTGTGGCGGCTACGGCGGACTTTCTCGCTAATACTCGAACCACGTTGCGCTCTTGCTTATGCTCGAGGCAATTAACAGGAATTAGTTTCAATCGGGAAATGGCAAACGACGGTGATAGGGCAAACTCAAATTCAAAATATTTAAATAGATATGTTAATAGATAACAAACAGATGGCTTTTGAAAGTATTGGTGAAGGATGGAAATTATTTGTTGACTCATTTAGATTCTTGTTTAAGAAACCAATCTTCTTAATTCCTATCTTTTTTGCTTGGGCATTAGTTGCAAGTTTAATTCTTTATTTAAGATACTATTTTACTTTTCCAAACGACTTTGGTTTGAGTTTGTTGATAATTTTCGGAGTAATCTTTCTAATCACGATGATAATCTGTATTGCAAATATAATGATGCTTGAATTTATGCAACAGATTGAGTTTGGAGAAAAAATATCTTTTTTCAAAGCTCTTAAAAAATCACTTGTTGTTGACCTACTGAAAGTTATTCCTGTAGCACTTATTTGGGCGATAATCTGGTTTGTTATATTAATAATAAAAGTATTAACAAGTAAAAAGAAAAATCGAGGTAGTTCAAGACCAGAACCTTCGGCAAGAGACGCGGCTTTAACTTTAGGCGGTGCTAATTCAGGACCATTTTCATGGTTAAAATTAGGTCTAAGGATGTTTGAAAAATTGGTGAGAATGTATGTCTTCTTAACATTGCCTGCTATTGCCTGGGAAAATAAAGGACCATTTTCAGCGTTTAAGAGGTCTCTTGAAGTTATTAAAAAACATCCAATGCAATTTATCACAACATACACCCTTACAGGAGTTGCCTCTCTTTTCATGGCTATTCCACTAATAATAGTAATCTATATGGATAAATCAGGTGTTGCATTCTCATCTTTATTCTGGACAGGAGTAATAATATATGAAGGAATAATTTGGACATTGAGTATATATCTAGAACAAATGTCTGTTGGACTTTTATATTTATGGCATATTAAATGGGTTAAAAATGGAAGTAAAGGAGAATTATCTTCAATTCCAAAACCGGATTTATTGGATAAAGTATATGAATTAAAAAAAACGTGAGTGTGCCCCTATATTCTTGTTCTAGATTTATCGTTTCGCTCCCCTGCTGGAACGTCCTCTCTCTCGACTTTGAATTTTTTCTCCGCTTCGCTTCGAACCACGTTGCACTTTCGGGCTTCGTCCCCACCCTCGCTCAACATCTCTTGTGTCTAATTTATTTTTTCAATCTTTTTTCAGCTTCTAGAATATAATTTTCAGCTCCGCTCGAGTTGCATGTTCCAGTATCTCTTATATCTGGAAAAGCCCCTTCTTCTTTAGATTCTCCTTCTACGAAATCGGGATATTCTTTCAACAAAGAAAAATAGGTTTCATATAGTTCTATTTCTTTCAAAGCCTTGTTAATCGTTTCATTATCTCTATATTTTAAATCAGCTACTTTATAAATCGCTCCCATTAAGTTCCCCGTTATATGCCTGAAATGGCTCCTTATATCGAAGCCATATTTTTTGTCGATGAGCATTGTTCTACTTATTATTTCTATCTTTTTGCTTTCAATCTCTTTAACTCTTGCTTCTAAATTTTGATTTTCCATCAATTTTTCGATTCAATAGAATATATAAATTTATCTTTCCTTTATTTTTTTCTTATCTCTTTTATTCCCATTTCTTTTAATTGTGCCTTCGAGATAGATTTAAGAAGTTCATTTATAGTTACTATTTTTCTCTTAGACCTTGCCCACAATCTTCCATTCTTGACAAAAACTTTATCCCATTGTTTCTTAAAAGCTTTGATATATTTCTCATGAATATTAATAGGGGGCCCCAGGATTATGCAAGAGCCTGAAGGTTCTTTATAGAGGATATACAAACTTGCATCGAGAGTTTTTTCATTAAAGTCAAATTCTGCCCTTGAAACTTGAAAGCCATTTTTTCTCATTATATACAATAAATAATCATAAAACTTTTTTGTTTTTGCACCAGCAACATCAATCTTGTCTTTATTGCTCTTGACTTCAAGAACTATTAATTTTGATTTTGTTCTTTTGGCTTCTTCTTTTAAATTGTCAACATCAATATTTTTCTTAAAAAAGTATTTTTCTGACGGCTTGCTTAAAAATTGCTTGGCTATTTTTACAAATCTTTCAAAAGTTTTAAAGCTTAAAGCAGCACAGGCATTTCTTTCTTCCTGGACAGGATCTATTAAAATGATAGGCGAATGAGTCTTCGCTTCATTAAGCTCATCCATTATGTTCTCATCCTTATAGTAATTTGCAGGGTCCACGATTAACTTATCATGTCCATTCCATTTAGCCATTGCTTTTAAAAAATTAAGGAAAGAGCCATAGTATGAGACGAGAACTTCAAGGGCATAGCCCGAAAAGCCATGAATATAACTTTCAGCCCCATAACAATCACAAGCATAACAGAATGCCTTAGCAAGCTTTATCTCGTTTGCAAGATTCTTGTTCTTTTTTATCTTAGTCAGAACGTAAGAAACATGTAGAGGTGAGATGTCTGTAATGTTAACAGCTTGGCTAGAATTTTTTATCTTAAGAATAGGAATTAATTCAATCATCAATCCCTTAAAATAAACCTGAAAATAATTCCTTGAACCCTTTAACACGCCATACTTAATTTTGCTCTTTCTCAGCGCATTTTCAAGAAATTTTGATAATTCCTGAGATTTTACCTTGAATTTATTGTAGGGAAACAAAACAAACATATCGATATCATAATCTGTATTTCTCTTAATTATTGTTTGTTTAGCGAGGGAGCCTCCGATAAATAGTTCGGCTCCATATTTTTTTAAATATGGCTTTAATTTTTCTTCAAAATTATCCAAAGAATTTTCTAAGACAATTTTCTCGGCTTTTGACGGCGAGATTTTTTCAATCACCTCATTTAACAACTTTTTTTTCATAATACTTTTCATAATATAATAAAAACTTATTTAAATTTATAAATCTATTTAATTGAATGGCAAAAAAGGGACAAGGCGAGACTATATTTCATTTTGGGCCTGCAGGCATTGGCGGAGTAAAAGAAGCAGTAAATAATCTTGAGGTTTTCAAGCAGCACAGCTTAGATGCCTGTGAAGTTGCATTTACTTACGGGGTTTATATACATAATAAAGAAGATGCAGTCAGAATAGGCAGAGCAGTTAAGAAGCTCGGAATGCACTTAAGCATCCATGCACCATATTATATTAACCTAGCCAGTAAAGACAAAAAGAAGATTCAAGAAAGCAAAGAGAGAATTCTTGATTGTTGCGAGATTGGGCATTATTTAAATGCAAAATATATTGTATTTCATGCAGCTTATTATGGCGATTATTCTGCCGAGCAATGTTACAATATTGTAAAGAACGCCATCTTAGATATGAAAAAAGTAATTAAAAAGAACAAATGGCAAGTTACTCTTGCCCCAGAAACAACAGGCAAAAAAACTCAATTCGGAACTCTTGATGAACTTATTAAACTAGCTCATGACACTGGTTGCTTTTTCTGTGTCGATTTTGCTCATTTGCTAGCGCGCGAGGGGAAAATAGATTATGACGCAATCTTTACAAAGCTAAAAACCTTGCCATATATCCATGCACACTTTTCAGGCATAGAATATACTGATAAAGGTGAGAAAAGACATGTTATTACCGATGCAGGAAAACTTGCCGAGCTATTAAAATTTATTAGAAAATATAAAATTAAAGAAATAACTATCATTAACGAAAGTCCAGATCCATTTAGCGATTCTATTAAAGCGCTTAAAATAGCCGAAAAATTGTAATTTTTTCTATCTCTATCCATCGCTTTTTCTATCTCAATCTATTTCGAATTATCGTCGCTGTTTTTTCATTATTTCTAACCTTTATATGTTACTTACAATAGGTAGTAACATAAAACCGAATAACGAAAGGTTTATATATGTGTTTTCACTATAAAATAATAACAATTTAAATATATAAATTAAATAAAAACATACAAAATGAAAAACAAAGCAAGTTTGTTTTTTGTCTTATTGGCAACTCTAGTTTCGATAGTGTCTTCAGCTATGGCAATGACAAATACCATAGTTCCTATAGACTATCCAAGTATACAACCTCCGGAAGTTCCGGATGTTAAAGAAATGAGTGTTTATGTAAAGGGAGATCTAGTTTGGTATGGATTCTGCTATCAAATGCCTGGTCCAGCGCCAAATAACAATCCATGGCTATGCTCTGGCTATCAATACAGTGTTCCGGCAATTGAGAGGGGAGAAGACATGTCTGTTAAAGTTGTTTTCGAGCCTGGAAAAAACCGCACTGAAGTTATAGCGAAGGCATGGATAAATGGATATTCAAAAGATATCGAAGATGAAACTGGAGAGTTTGACATATTCGCAAACCATACTTACTCCAAGTATTTAGCTCTTGAAATCCCTCAAGACATAGATGCAAAGCAAGATTATACATTGTATGTAGAAATACAAGACAATGTTGCTTTGACTGGAGTCGCAAAGGCGCAGATTAACTTGGCTGTCCAGAAACCTTCAAATGAACTACAGATAAAGAGCGTAGAACTCTATGCTGGCAGAGACATCTGTAGCTGCAGTGTAGAAAAAATCACAAAAGGACAATGCGGAGAATGCAATATAGCATTTGAAGCGGGTTCTACTTTGTACGCTGATGTAGTTGTAAAGAATATGGGTAGTCAGACACAAGAGGATGTTTATGTAAAAATGAGCATCCCAGAATTGTGCCTTGAGAGAACAGTCTATTTGGGAGATCTTGTTGCAAATGCTGCTTCAAGAGCAAGTTCAGCAGATACTAAGGAAGTGACAATTGCACTCGTATTGCCTAAAACAGCAAAGGGCAGTTACGAATTGAAATTGGAAGCTTTCGGAGATAATGCAAGCGCAGAAGTAACACAGACAATAGTTGTAGCAGAATCTAAAGCCGATGTTCAAATCTTCTTTGAGAATTCAAAGGCAGATGTAAAACAAGGCGAGGCAGCTGTTTATAACTTGTATGTTGCAAACCTTGGCGATGCTGAGACTTTCACAGTTTCAGTTGAAGGAGCAAATGGCTGGGCTCAAGTTCAGACAACTCCTGCAGTTTTTACTCTAGGTAAGAACGAAAGCAAAATGGTTGCAATACAAGTTACTCCTAATTCAGATGCCCTAGTTGCAACTCACCAGTTTAGTGTAAAAGTACACTATGGTTCAGAAGAGAAAACATTTAACTTGAGTGCAAATGTAACTAAAGCTTCAAACTCCAATACAGGACTATGGTTGTTAATTGCTGGAATAATACTCGCAATTATAATAATAGTATTGCTTGTATTATTGATAGTAAAAAACCATAAGAGCCAAGCAGAAAAACCTGCAGAAGAATATAGTTACTACTAAGACAAATAAAACAAAATTTTTTTTAAATTTCTTTTTTATTTTTCTCTTTTAATTTTTTATTTTTTAAATTTCTTTTTTATTTTAATTGATTTTAATTGTATTAGCATAATTTTTTCTCTCAAATATATTTTATTAAATAACTTTTTTCTTATAACCTTTTTTTTATAATAATGTTTATATAGCATTTTTTATTATCGATATCATCAATATTAAAAAGGGTAATAAAAAATAAAAAACGAGAAAGAAATAAAAATGAGAAAGATTAACTCCAAATTTTTGTTGATATTTTTCCTGATTGCATTAGTTCCTTTTGTCATGGCAGATTTTACAGTCAGAACAGAATTAGTGACAAATGCAGTATGTCCATCAAATACTATTTTAATACAAGATATTGTAACAAGCATGAATAATGCACCATATAGCATATCTCTATCGGGCCCAGCAGCTTCATTTGCAACAGCTGTCCCACCAGGATTCTATCTAAATCAAGGGCAAAGTCAAACTATCTATATCTATGTAACTCCACGAAGTTCAACAATGCCCGGTACATATAATCTTATAGTAAATATAGAAAGTCAAGGAATAACAAAACAATTGACTCATGCGATAGTCGTTGAAAATTGTCATAGTACCTCTTTGACAGCAAGAGAATCAATTAAAGAAATCTGCTCATGTGATGAAACAAACTTAATATTTACTCTAGAGAATAAAGGAAAATACCTGGAGAAATATGAGATAAGCGCCGCCAATAATGCGAATTGGTTTACCATCTCGCCTGAAAAAATCGATTTGCTCCCTGGAGCAAAAATAGACATCTCTGCAAACATGAAGGTTCCATGCGGAATTCAGGGCGATAATGAAATAACTTTCCTAGTTAAATCTTCAAATTCAATTGCGCAAGCATCAGCTAAAACTTTAGTAAAAGTTTATCCTTGCTATGATTTCAGCATAATAACAGAAAAGAATTATTATGAAATATGCGAAAACCAGAAAGTAGATATTCCAATTTCAATAAAAAACACTGGAACTCAAGATAATGTATATCAAATTAATTATAATGGCCCTGCATGGACAAATGTAGATAAAAAAGAATTGAGTGTAAAAAAAGGCGAATTAGGCAGTTTTAATCTTCTCGCCGCCCCGCCATTAAGAACCCTCGGCGAATTTACATCTACCATAGAAATTATGTCTCTAAATGGCAAGGTTTTAAAAAAACAGGATATAAAAATAAATGCAATAAAATGTTATGATTCTTCATTAAAACTGTCTGAAGAAAAAGAAACGATATGCAATGGTTTAACGGCTTCGTACATGGTATTATTAAAAAATACTGGAAAATTTACAACAACCTATGATATTATAATAGCCGGGCCTGCATGGGCAACATTAAGTGAGAACAAAGTAACTCTTGAAGCTGGAGCAGAGAAATCATTATCTTTAACAATCGCGCCACCGCAAGATGCAATTGCCCAGGATTATTCAATAACAATAAAGGCAATAGATACAGAAACGAAAATATCTTCGGAGGATTCACTTATTGTAACAACTTCTTCATTATCTCAATGTTATCAGCCATCAATAACCTCTGAAAAAGATATAATCGAAGTGGGGCAAGATAATGCTGCTACAGTTTCTTTTATGATAGAAAACAAAGGTACTGAGAAAGCAAATTATGATATTGTATTAACAGGTACCTCAACACAATTCACACAGATAAACCCTGGAGCCGTCACAATTGAACCTACAAAAGCGCAGACACTTTACTTGTATATCGCACCTTCACCGGAGATAGCCAAGGGAGATTACACAGCAACAGTTACAGCAAGATTAAAAGATACTACTATCCTGGCGAGTAAGACAGTAACAATCCGAGTTATAGATACTCAGCCAGAAAAACCTTCAGGAGAAAAAGAAGAGAAACCAATATCGGGGGTTTCACTATGGGATAAGATAAAGAATTTTTTTAAAAATCTTTTTTCAATAAAAAAGACAGAATCAAAAGAATCAAAAACAGAAATCGTTGTGATAACAAATGAAACTGAAATATCTAAAGAGCCGCCCGTGCAAGAACTAAATGAGACAAATCAAACAGCAAATCAGACGCAATTGGAGTGCCATAATTACTACTGGTATGATGAAAACAACAAATTATGCGGGCAGAAAGAATTCTGCGGGACTTATATGTACCAAGGTTTAAACGTTTTTGATACAAAAGAAGAATGTGAAGCTGCTGTAAAATCTGTAGAAAATAAAGTAAAAAATGAAACAAATGAAACAGGAACTCCTTCTACTCCCCCTGCGGAAGAAACACCAAAAAAGACAGGTGCGCCAGTATTAGTAAAAAATATTCCAGATATCAAGATAAACAAAGGTACTACATATACTTTAGATTTGAATGAATATTTTTCTGATCCAGATAATGACGCATTGTTCTATGCGGCAGTGAGCCCGCTAAATGTCGAATTAAGAATAAATCTAAATGTTGTGACAATAAAGCCAGAAGAAAACTTCGAAGGAGAGAGAAAGATAATCTTTTATGCTTCAGATGGTAAAGAAGCAGTTCCAAGCAATGAAATTACGCTAACTGTTGGAAATTGCGGAGAATCTTGCTCAACACCAACATCAGAATCAGAAAAAACAACAGAACAAAAACCCGCGATAAACTTTTCAGAGTTATTGCAAAAATATCGCTATTACATAATTGGGGCGGCCATAATTATAGTGATTATTATAATTCTTCTATCAGGACTCGGAGAAAAAATAGTTGATTTCTTTGAAGAAGAAGTTGAGGAAGAAACAGAAACACAGAAAGAATCAAAAGAAAGCGATAAGAAAAAATGAAGATAGAAGAAAAACAGATTAAATTCTTAAGTTCATTAATCCAACAGAAATATTTCACTATAACAAAACCCTTAGAAGAAATTATTGAAAAAGAGCCGCAGTTTATCTCCAATTTCCTTGCAATGATTTTTCTTAGGAGACCATTTTATCTTGAATTAAATCTCCTGCTTAAGAATTATCCTTTTTTAAAAGTTGGGGAGTGCTACAACTCTATCGATATAAAATCTGGCGAATATTACGACAAAAAGAAAAAGGAATTTGTAAAAGATCCAGAAGAGCTAAACATAATGGTAAAAAAATATAAGAATATCCTTAACAGACATTTTGCAGAGGGAAAAGATAGAAATCATAAAAAATTGCTCGATTTAATGAGGAGATTAGAAACAAAAAATTGCTGTCCTATATGGGATAGGTGTCCCGGCTTGCCAGATGCGAATTTCGGAGTCGGTGGCTGCGAAGGATTTGTCTGGTGTTCTGTTTATAATCTTGGTGGCAGTCATGGCTCGCTAGGTTATACTGGCAAGTTAAGTAATGAATTAAGGCAACAAGGATATCAATATCTTTCAGATATTCCAAAAGAACTTAGAAGAAAATTAATGCTCAATTATTTGAAAGAATATCTAAAGAACTCCAAAAAATAATTAAAAAATAAAAGAAAAAAATAAAAAAAGATGAGTATAAAAAACCGAAGCAAAGATATCTCCTTGTTTAGATTTTCCAGCTAACTATCTTGCTTACACCTTCATGTATTGTTGCTCCATATATAGTATCAGCTTGACTTATCATCTGATCATTGTGTGAAATAATTATATATTGCGATTTATTCACATAATTCCTCAATAAGGAAGAAATTCTCTCGCTATTATGTTTATCTAATGCAGCATCAATTTCATCAAGGACATAGAAGCAATATGGCTTGAACTCTTGTATTGCCAATAAAAAAGAAATTGCCACAAGAACTTTCTGCCCTCCGGAAAGAGAAGAAACATCTACTTCTTTATTCTTAGTTATTTTTATTATAATATCAATTCCCCCAGCGAAAGGATCTTCTTTATTCTCTATTTCTAAAAAGGCCATACCCATATCGCTTAATTTCATAAAATTTCTATTTAGACTGTCATTGAGTTTATTGAATGTTTCCATGAAAGCCTGTTTTTTCTTTTTATCTACTTCTCCTATAATTTTCAATATGCAAAATTTTTCCTCTTCAAGTTTCTGAAGTTTCTTTTCTATCTCTTCATATTCTGCTTTTATTTTATCATAAACTTCCAATGCCCGCATATTAACTAATCCTATTTTAGAAAGTTCTTCTTCATACCTCGCAATTCTTGAAGTTAATTCGTCGGCAGGCGCTTTTATTACTTCTACATTCTCATATTGCTTGAATTCCATGTCGAGAGTTGATTTTTCTGCATTAATTTTTGCATTATCTATTCTTAATTCATTAATTTCTGATTCAATTTCAATCTGCTTTATCTGATTTTCTTGGACGATTTTTTCATAATTATGAATTTCATTTATCAACCTCTCTTTCTCTTCTAACTGTGCTTTAAATTTTTTATCTATCTCCTCTTGTTTAGCCTGTTTCTTGCTTAGATATATTCCTTTTTTCTCTATTTCTTTTATTGTTTCTTTTAATTTAGCCTCGAGTTCAAGCTTCTCTCTGCCTATATTCTTTAAAGTAATCTCTGCATTTTCTATATCTTTCTTTTTCAAAGAAATTTCGAATTCAATGTCTTTTTCGAGCTGGGCAAGACTGGGCTTATTTGTCTTGAATTTAAAGATATCTTCTTTTAATTTATCAACCTTCGCCCTATTTTCAGCTATAACTCTCTCAATATTTTCAATATTAACTATGCTTTTTTTTGAATCTTCGATTTCTTTTTTGATATTATCAATCTCTTTAGATAGCATAGCTTCCTCTGAATTTAAACTATCTAATATGCTTTTTTTATCATCAATTTCTCTCGTAAGCTGCTTTAATATACTCAATTCTTTTTCTTTTTTATCTATCTCTGCAAGCGCATCATAAATTTTCTGTACTTCTTTTTCAATAATTTCTTTTGATTTTTGCTTAGAACCAATTTCTTTTTCAATATTCTCTAATAATGCTTTCATTTCTTTTTTAAGAGAATCTTTGTGTTCTTTTGATACTACTTGTTTACATGTTGGACATTTATCTAGTTTTAAAATTTCATTAATGTTATTTTTATGAATCTCTTGCTTAGTCAAAAGCTGTATTATTTCTTTTTCAATAATTTCTTTACTGTTCTTTTTTTCCTCTATAAAAGAAAGATTTTCAGATTTTTGTTTTAAAATATCCTCACTAACGCCTTCTTTTTGTATCTTTCCAATATTTTCGCGCAGATTATCAATCTCTTTATTTGTTTTATGAATATTCTCTTGTAAAACAATATAATTTTTCTGCATTTCAGAAAGCCTCGTCTCTTTTTTGGCTATTTCCATCTTAGTTATATGATATCCCTCTCTTATATTCTCGAGCTCAGTTATTTTATCTCTTAATTTTTTTATTTCATTATTCATTGAAGCGAATCTATCTCTCTCAGAAGATGTAACTCTATTTTTTGCGCCTTCTTCCAATTCTTCAATCTGCTGATTTAAACTAGTTATAGTATCCAGAATTCCTTTTTCTCTATTCATTAAGAGAATTAATCTTTCATCGATGTTATTTTTAGTCAAATTGAGCGTCGCGAGTTCTGTCTTAAGATTTGAAACATCTTGCCTCAAATATTCTTGCTCAATTCCTGTTTGTTTTGTTATTTTATCTTCTATCTCTCTTATTTTTTGATTAAGCGAGTTTATCTCGCGCTTTGCACTTTCTATTCTCGCCTTTATTTTTTCATATATTCCTTTTTTCTCTTCGATATTTTTATTTATATTATCAATAATTTTTTTCTTTTCATCTATATGTCTCGCAATAATTGATGCTTTACATTTTCTTATATCATTTTTCAAGCTTTCTGCTTTTAATGCCTGCGCCCTCTCTTGTTCAAGATTCTTTAAATAAGCTTTCCTTTCATTCAATGTTATTTGTATCTCTTTTAATTTCGCCTCTGTTTTTTCTAATTCATGTAGAGATTTCTCTTTCCTGTCTTCATAAATCTTTATTCCGGCTATGTCCTCGATAATTTCCCTTCTATCCTCTGTGTGCATTTTAGCGAACTGTTCTATTTCATTCTGTAGAATAATATTAAATCCATAAGGATCAATTCCAGCTTGTGCTAGAAGTTCCAGAACTTCCTGTCTCGTTTTATTTTCGTTGTTAATTTTATAGATGCTCTGCCCATTCCTTCTCACTATTCTAGATATAATTATCTCATCTGTCGGCAATGAGAAAGCTCTATCTTTATTATCAAAAACCATCGAGACTTTTGCTTCTTGTGCGGGCTTTCCTATTTTGCCACCATGAAAAATAAAATTAGCAGTTTTTTCTACCCGCATGCTCTTTTTCTTCTGTCTACCGAGCACAAAGCATATAGCATCAGTGATATTTGATTTTCCGGAACCATTCGCCCCGACAATGACATTCAATCCTCTCTCAAATAATATGTCTGTAGGATTAGCAAAAGATTTGAAGCCATGCAAATGTATTTTTTTAATATAGGGCATTAGTTTTTCCTCCTTTAATTTTTCGTCGGTAAATCTAAATTATACAAATCGAAAGCAAAAAGGTTATTTAAAATTTATTATAATAAAGCAGCATCAAAAAGCTTTAAAACCTATTCTTTCTTTTAAGCTGCATGGATGATAGAGATAAGAGATATCATGAATTATTGAATAAACTTTATGAAAAAGTTAAAAGAGTTGAAACAACTGAGAGATTTGAAATACCTAAGGTGGAAGGGCATATTGAAGGAAATAAGACCATCATAGACAATTTTCAGCAAATTGCCGATATCCTAAGGCGTCCTAAAGAGCATATCATTAAATTTTTATCCAGAGAACTAGCCGCTCTTGCAACTTTAGATAATGAAAGACTTATTTTTAACAAAAAAATTTTACGTTCCAAACTTGATGAGAAGGTGGAGGCATATGCGAAAGAATTTGTAATCTGCAAAGAATGTGGGAAACCTGATACCGAACTTATTAGAGAGAAGGGTTTTGTTTTTTTGCATTGTCTCGCTTGTGGGGCAAAACAAGCTGTAAGGGCAAAAATACATTAATTTATTTTTCATTTAAAAAGATTTAAAAGAATATAAAATATTAAAGAAATATAAATTAAAGAATAAGGAGGTAAAAAAATGGCAAAATTCGAAGGAAGATGCATGAAATGCAGAGACAAGAGGGAAATAAAAGATCCTGTAGCCGTGGAAATTAAGAAAGGAACATGGGCTGTAAAAGGAAAATGCATCAAATGTGGAACTAACATGTTCAAAATCATAGGAAAAGAAAAACCAAAGATTTGAAATAGGTATTTAACCTTGATTAAGTAAAAAGCAAGAGATGAAGATATATATTTGGGCAATCTAATTTAGTTATAAAAAATTAATTCAAATCCTATTAGAAAAAACAGTTAGTGAATCAAATATTTAATATACACCCATGCTATCTATTTTAACGGTTGCAACCGAAAAATAAATAATTTTATAAGAATATGGAAGATAAAGCAAGATAGGAAAATGTTAGTCAAAATTCATGAAGCCTATCGTAAGATTGTCGCTGTTTGCGATACCGAGCTTCTTGGGAAAAAATTTGAACAAGATAATATGCAATTGGATGTAAAGAGAGATTTTTATGGCGGCACTGAAATGAGCGAGGAAGACGCTCTTAAATTGATTACAAAAGCGAAAAAAGAAGATGCCTGCTTCAATTTTGTCGGTAAAAATTCTATTAATTTAGCAATAAAATCCGGCCTTTGCGACGGCAAATCTATTTTGATAATTCAGGGAGTCCCGCATTGTCTTTTTTTATTCTAGCATTTATGATAGATTTATAAATCAAAATTATGTCTTTTTCTTATGCAATTTAAAGATAAATCAAAACCTAATGCCCCAAAATTCGGAAGTTTCGATTCATATCAAGAGATAACACGAGTTCCTCTACCTAAAGGCAGACAAGTTTTAGGAATACTAGAACAGAGGCTCGGAGCCAATCATATGATGATTAAATGCTTGGATGGGAAATCAAGAAATTGCAGAGTTCCAGGGAGACTAAAAAGAAAATTATGGCTAAGAGAAGGAGATATTGTTCTTGTGGAACCTTGGGAACTTGAAGGAGATGAAAAAGGCGATATTCTCTTAAAGTATAATCCTGCCCAGGTAGAATGGCTTAAGAAAAAAGGATTTTTGAAGGTAACAGAATCAGAATTTTAAAATGCAGAAAATATTCTTTTCAGGTAAAAACCTATCAAGAATTCTAAAATTAAAAAATAAAATTGAAAGAAAGTTGAAAATCAAATTAATTATACGCAGAGATGGAATTTATATCTCTGGAATTTCGGCTGAATCCTTCGATGAGTATATCATCGCAAAAATAATTGAGGCGATTTCTCTCGGCTTTAATATAGAAGAAGCAATGCAATTAGGCAATACAGATTACTCTTTAAATCAAATTAACATAAAAGATTTAATAAAAAAATCGAGATTAAAAGCCGCTAATGCGAGAGTTATTGGAAAAAAAGGGAAAACAAGAAAGATTATAGAAGAATTATCGAGTTGTTCGATTGTGATAGACTTGCCGCATGTTTATATCCTTGGTAGGGCAGAAAATGTGGAAACCGCAATGAAAGCTATAGTTTCTTTAATCCATGGTTCAAAACAATCGAATATATACAATTATCTGGAGAAAAACAAGGCAAGATTGCGCGCTCTTGAAGAAGAAAATGTCGCAGAATTTATCAATAAATAAGGTTTATAAAATCTTCTGCTTTGTTATTTTAAAGCCCCGGTAGCTCAGTGGTGGAGCACACGGCTGTTAACCGTGGGGTCGCAGGTTCAATCCCTGCCCGGGGCGTAATCACAGCGACAGCAAGAACAACACTAAAAACAACATTAAAATTTATAAATAACGAATCACTTTTTTCCTTGAGGGCCTGTAGCTCAGCCTGGTTTAGAGCACTGCTCTGATACCTATTTGCTGGTCCTTCACGGAGGTGATGAATGGACATAAAGCAATAGAATAACAATCTAACGATTGTAACAGAAAGGCAGGGGTCCTGTGTTCAAATCACAGCAGGCCCATTTTCATAAAAAGAAAAAACAAAAAAAGATAAAAAAGAAAAGATAAAAAGGAAAATAAAAGAAAATAAAAGAAAAAAATAAAAAAATAAAAAGAAAGAAAAAAGAAAATATAAAAAGAGATAAAAAAAGAAAATAGATAAAAAAACAAAAAAGGAAAAGAGAGGAACTATAAAAAGAAAAAAAGAGGAAAATGGCTAGAAAAAATAAATCCACTAAAGAAATGCCAGTCCCTATTCCTCAAAAGAAAAAAAGAGGGGAAAAAATTTTTTTAATTATTGCATTAATTCTTGTTATAATCTGTCTATTATCTTCAATTGGAACTCATTTCTTACTTTTTAAAAACAATAATGAAAACAATGAAAGAGCCGCTTATCCAGCATATTACTATCCGAGCTTTGTATCATTCAATAATAAAACATTTGTTCTCATGTATGTACCTGCTGTGAATGATAATGGGAAAGGAGTTATAACTACTTTAGGAGTCGAGGCAATGCCTGGCTCTGGGAAAGTTCTCGTCGATATAGACAATCTTGTTTTTTGGGATGATACTCAAACAAGTATAAGAACAGCCAAGACTGTTACTCATTATATTACGAATAAAGATATAAATAAATATGATCTAGTCTATGCTATTAATACTAATGCTTCTATGATTGGTGGCCCGAGCGCGGGAGCTGCCATAGCTATTGCGACTATTGCTGCAATAGAAAATAAAAAATTGCGTGATGATGTAATGATTACCGGCGCTATTAGCCCGGATGGTTCTATAGAACCTGTGAGCGCTGTAAGTGCAAAAGCTGCAGCTGCAAAACAAATAAACATGTCCCTTTTTTTAGTCCCTCCAGGACAATCTACAGAAATAGTTTATGACATAACAAAGAAATGTTCCATGATTGATAACATAGAATACTGCTCTATAGAGCAAGTTCCAAGAAAAATTGATATTAGTAAGGAAGTAGGAATAAAAATTGTAGAAGTTTCGACAGTTGAAGAAGCGCTTAAATATTTCTTCTATTAATTATTTTTTCTAGACTATTTTTTTCTATATTCATACATTTTTAAGGCACGAGTTCTAAAACAAGTTTCTCGTCTTCAATCTTATATTTTTTTATCGGGAGAGAAACTGGGAGTAATTTAAAATAAACCTTGTCTTTTGCAAATGCCTTTATTTCAATACTGTTCTGGAGCTTGTTTATAATTACATCTTTTATATTTTTAACTCCCGGGACAGAAATTTCATAGATGATTCTATCAGATAATCTTCTTACTATAGTTTCTGGCTCTTTCTTCGGCATCTTGGCTAATTTTGCAGCTTTTGCAGCACTTATATTTTGAATATTCATATTTTGCTTTGTTAATTTCTCAGCAGTTTCTTCGGCTTTTAATTCGGGAGTTACAAGATTGCCTTTCCCAGGCCCTATATGGTTTATTTTTATTATTGGTTCATTTCCATCACTACTGATACTTATGCTCAATCCGGAAATTATTGGCGTATCTTTATCCCTTTTTTCTTTATTCAATTCTTTATCTAAATTTCTCATTTCAGCATCAATTTGTTTCTCGAGTTGTTTAACTAATTGCCTGAAAGGAAATCTTACAAAAAAGGGCATATTAAATGCTTCTTCAATCTGTTTTTCGATAGAATTGAATTGTTCTCGTCTCTCTTTCTCTAGTTCTTCCACTTCTTTGATTCTTCTTCCGCATTTGGGGCAGAAATTCATGTCTTTACTGACTTTTGCCCCGCAAATACATTTTATTTTTTTCTTGAACATTATTCTGTAATAACATTATGACTTTTAAATCTTATTAATCATTAAGGATTTTAGATTTCTTTAATGTGTCCTTTAATATGTTATTACTTAATCATAATAACAAATAGAAAGATTTATAAGCCCGGTTCTCTTAATAAAGATAAGCAAAACAGGAGAAAAATGTTGGAAAAAGAAGCAATTGAAAAGGGAATTGATATTGAAGGATTAAGAGCAGAACAAAGAAAACTTGCAAAGCTCATTTCATGTAAAGATATTATCAATTTTAAAAATGCAACAAGATTCGCAGCTATCGAAACAGCAGTTATTCCGGAGAGAAGAGAAATTGTTGCTGCAATAGCCGTCCTTGATGAAAATATGAATATAGTAGAAGAAAAATTTGCCACAGATAAGATAAGTTTTCCATATATACCTGGGTTTAGGGCTTATAGGGAGTTGCCAGTAATGAAAAAAGTTTTCAGCAAGCTCGAGGAAAATCCTGACGTTATCTTTGTTTATGGGCACGGGGTAAGCCATCCTTCAGGGCTCGGAATTGCAAGCCATTTTGGCCTTTCAGTTGATAAGCCAACTATAGGAATAGCGAATAATTTGATTTATGGAGAAGAAAAAGATTCTGATGTTTTTCATGGCAAAAAAATAATTGCAAGAAAGATAGTCACTCATCCAGGATGTAGAGCCATCTATGTTTCAACAGGGCATTTAATCTCTTTAAAAACAGCAGTTGAAATATTAAAAAGATGTTTGAAAGAACCACACAAACTTCCAGAACCCATGGTAAAATGTCGAAGATATCTCGATAAAATTTGTAGAGAACTTAGAAAGGGAAGCATTCTTGTGTAATCAACCATTCTCAAAAATCAATTTTTCTTATATCTAATATATCGAATATCTTTCTTGGCTCTAGTCTCATTATTTTCCTTTTTACATGATTCATTGTAAATGGCTTGACTTCTTTAACCTCTTTTATTTTTGGAAGCATTATGATTGATATTGCTAATCTTAATATTCCACTTAGCAAAAACACAAGCAAAATTGAATTATAGTTACCTATAGAAATTGTCGAAGATAAAATACCTCCAATAGTTGCTCCGATAAAGACTCCGATTGCATTGAGAAAATTCATATAAGCAACACAAATAGTCATTCTTTGCCTTGTTACAGCATCATATACAAAATTGCCGGCTGTAAAGTTAAATCCTGCCCAAACTAATCCTGAAAAGAATTCTACGATTATTAGGAAATAAACATTCCCCCAGAATAGCCAAAGTATTGGAACAAGCGGTATCAATAAACCGCATATTCTCAATATTTTAATATGCCCATATTTATCAGCAAATTTGCCCCAGAAAGAAACGAAAAGCAGACTCGCCAAACTAGAACTCAATGTTACAAGCATGTAATTAGTATAGCTGAATTTTAGATTCTTTAACATATATACTGCAAAGAAAGGTGATGCTATGTAAACAGCAATATTAAACAAAGACATGTAGATAACAAATCTTCCAAAATTATTCCCAGCCATCTTTTTTACGAACTGCCAAAAGCTGAAATAATACTCTTTTTCACATTCGAGTTTAGGTTCATATTTTTTCAAGAATAAAACTGCGGAGATTGTTCTTGCTATGAAAGCCACAGAAAAAAGAATAATAAAACCGAAGAATATCTTGGTATGTTTAAAATAATCAAGGACAAATCCTGCAATTAGCGCAGTAACTAGAGAAACAGTTCCAACTATGCGGCTTCTTATCCCAAAATATCTTCCAGATTTTTTTGAAACTAGATCTCGCATCCAAGAATTCCATACAGGGCCATAAAAAGCCCCGCATAAGATTAGGATAGTATATACAAAAATCAGCAGAGCAGGGGTAATGTTCGAATTAATCCCAAATATGAAAAATAACATTCCTATTCCGATAATAAAAAGCCACATTATTGCTTGAAGCAATGCCCCAAAGAATGCAACTTTTTTCCTTGGCACTCCTTTTTCTAATATTTTAGGAGAAAATAATTGTGAGAAATTGCCTATGAGAGATGGCAGTGAAGTTAGCAACGCAATATGGGTATTTTTAGCTCCCATCTGCAGTGCAAAGGGAGAAATATATCTTATTCCTGCACCCTCACTTACCGCGTAAGCAGAACCTTCAAGAATACTTGTTTTCAGGCTTTTTCTTTTTAATTTTTCCTCTTCTTTTATCCCTTTTTCTTTTTTTCTTTTTTTCATGATAACAGCCTTAGCCTGGGTTGTTATCTTTTTAATTTTCTTAAAATAAAATTATACTCTCTCTGCTTATAAATTTTGCTAAGAAATATTATATAAAAAAATAAGAAAAATAAAAAATTATGTAAAAATATCCTATATGATAATGTTAAATGCGCCAGCCGGGATTCGCACCCGGGTAACGAGCTTGGGAAGCTCGGGTCTTAACTACTGGACTACTGGCGCTCTATAATAAGAAAAAATAAAAGTTTATAAAGTTTAATCAATATGAAAAAGGAATTGCTAAGGGAGAAAAAATGGAAATGAAATTTTTATTTTTACCCGTAGGCAATAAAACTAATGATAAAGGAGAATCGTTCTTTTATTGCCCAAAGACCATGAAGAATTTTGGAACTCTTACAGAACTTATTGTAGAAGCTCATTTAAGCTCTCACATTGAGTGCCATTGTTTTAATATTCTTTCGAGAAATGAAAGCTCTAAACTTATAATAGAATGTGAAAGAAGCCATCAACTACACTCGGTATGCACTTTAAAAGTTTATTATGAAAATCCAAGACATTTAGAGAGGATAAATAAGATAATTGAGCTATATACTAAAAGCTACAATAATGGAAAAATCCCTGAATTGCCGAAAAAATTTGATATACCTTTACAAAAAATTAATGATTCTCTATATCCATCTCTATATTCAAATACTTCATAATCTCGTCAATCTTATTATGTAATTCTTCTATTGTAGAATCATTTTTTATTATAAAATCTGCACGCTTCATGCATAACGCGACTTGTTGCCCTGTTTTGTATTCTTCATTACCCAAATCTCTTGCATCCACTGCTAAAAAATCTTTATATGTTTTTGGGTCACTACTTCGTGCTCTCTTTATAATCCATTCAAATCTTTTTTCTCTTGGTGCATCAACCGAAATTAAGTAAAATTTATCTTCTCCTTGATTTATTTTTATTAATTCATCGATTTCCCCAGGATTTCTTATTCCATCTACTATATATCTTGAATAATTTGATTTTAAGAACATCTCCCTGATTTTTATAGCGAGAATTCCTGAGCCATATTTTTCTCTCAACTCATTGCCTATATTCTGCAAATCCTTTACTGTATAATTCTCAAGCCCCCTAACTTTAGCTTCTTCTCTTACGATATCAGACAGAGAATAATATTTAAAATTGTATTTAATGCCGAGATAATTTGCTATTTCTCCTTTTCCAGAAGATTTAGTCCCAGTCAATCCGATAACAATCATATTCTCTTTAAGTTTTGGTTATTTTTAATGTTTATGGTGAAAAATAAAATTTGTATATAAAAATAGTTTATATAAAAAAATAAAGTTTATATAGGGTTTAATATTAAATTTGATACTGGAGCAAGAAAATGAGAATAAAACCTGCAGAAAGCGAAATTTCAGGAAGAAAAGCAAAAAGGCCAAGAGAAAGGCCTCTTTATTGGAACTTTATTGGCAATCCGAACGAGGAAAAAACAATTTATTATTTCTTGATTGTTAATACAGATAAGAGACAAATCGAAGATATCACTGGAATAGTATATGGACAAGTGCCAATGCCCATTGAGGCAATGCAGAAAGACGGGAAACTCCAGGATTTGCACTACAGAATCCTTACTGTAGATACTCACAATCAAGTAATAGACTTGTACAAGCTAAAGAGAGCCTACAATGGCAAACTAGAAAAGGATACTGACTTGTATGAAGGCAAAAGTCCTGACAGGCTGGAAAAATATGTTGTAAGCAAGCTCGAGAAAATTCTTGAAATATCCTATTAACTTATTTAACACAACTTTTTTAAGTCTCTTTCTCATTAGTATTTCATGGCAAAAAAAGCAAAAAAATTTTACATTACAACAGCAATAGATTATGTAAATGCAAGGCCCCACGTTGGGCATGCATTCGAAAAAGTCTTAGCTGATGCTATCGCGAGATGGCAAAAGCTTCAAGGCAAAAGTGTCTGGTTGTTGACTGGCACGGACGAAAATGCGCAAAAAAATGCACAAGCTGCTCGCGAGGCAGGCATTCCTACACAAGAATTAGTCGACAAGAATTCTAAGGCATTTATTGAGCTTTGCAAAAAACTGAATGTAGCTTATGATTATTTTATAAGAACAACTGAAGCTAAGCATGTTAAAGTTGCCCAAAAAATTTTCGAGAAAGTTTACAAAAAAGGCGATATTTATAAAGGAACTTACGAGGGACTTTATTGTTATGGCTGCGAAGCTTACAAAACTGAAAAAGACCTCGTGAATGGAAAATGTCCTGAACATCCTGACAAGGAACTCGCTCATCTGAAAGAAGAGGCTTATTTCTTCAAGCTAAGCAAATATAAAGCTCAAGTCGAAAAATTTGTCAAGAATTATATTGTGC